>ERZ773062.4-NODE-4-length-393859-cov-9.395428_pt1 | contig 393859 bp, 358 predicted proteins | sample MGYA00580626_ERZ773062 | MGnify/ENA primary metagenome ERZ773062 (study PRJEB29015, sample SAMEA2738003) | human oral metagenome | biome: human oral; feature: human-associated habitat; material: dental | place: China | collected 2058 ... | reverse complement strand
GTGTGTGGGTGTGTGTAGTACTTGGTACGCTATTGAGTTCTCACACAACAAAAAAGAAGTATTGTCAGCGCTTCTCAAGGTGTCCCTTAATTTTTTATGTTGGTTTAAGGGTTGAGGAGTGACTTTTTCCAACTTACCGGCTTGCAGGGTTGGTTGTCAACCTTGTGTTGGGTGCTGGTTGTTGGTGTCAGTGTTGTTGCGCTGACGTTGTTCTAATATACAGAGTGGTGTGTGGTGTGACAAGTGTGGTGGTCAGGGCACTTTTCTCGCACCAGCAGACGGCACTGCCATAAGAAACTCAGGCGCACGTAAACCAGCATCAGCAAATGCTTCCGCAATGGATGCAGCAACAGACTCAGCAGATTGCACATCAAGCAGTGCAATAGCACTGCCACCAAAACCACCACCGGTCATTCGTGCGCCTAAAGCACCATGTGCCATGGCTGTATCCACTGCGATGTCTAGTTCTTGGCATGACACTTCGTAGTCATCACGCAGTGACACATGACTCTCACACATACGTTGGCCAAATGCTTCAAAATCGTTGACCTTAAGGTTTTCAATGGCCTCCAGCGTTCGAGCGACTTCACTTGTCACATGCCCCACACGGCGCTTAACTGTATCCAGCCAATCGTCATGTGACACATCGGGTGGAACATTAGCTTCAGCCCATGCAAGCGTTGACTCGTCAACGTTGCTCACCTCACGTAACGTTGAAGCACCTGCAACATCAGCAACTCCATCAATGACGCGGCGTCGAGAAGCGTACTGCCCATCCGCTAAAGAGTGCGGCGCATTCGTATTGATAACTAAAATCGCTAGGCCGTGGTTGTTGAAATTGCAGGGAATGACGGTTTCCGTTGCATCCGTGAAGTCAAGAGCGAGAGCAGAATCGCGATGGCCAAATAATGAAATCTTTTGGTCTAGGCCACCGGTGGAAGCTCCGACTACCTCATTCTCGGCACGAATACAGCAATCAACAAGCCTCTTACGAAGTGCATCATCGACTGTAAGATTCGAAAGTTCTGCAGCCGCGACAGCAGTTGAACACTCAATCGCCGCCGAACTTGACAGTCCTGCTCCCAGAGGAACATCAGAAACAAAGGCGAAGTTGAAACCGGAATTGTGAGGCAAAATTCCGTCGTCAACCATTGCCCACACTGTTCCCGCAATATAGCCTAACCACGAGGCTGGGTTATTCGGCCCTACTTCTGAAAGACTTATAGTGGCACGGTGTGTTACATCAGTGCCGTCTTTATCTTTCACGTTAGACACGACCGAAATGGCACCGTCATCACGTGGAGATGCCGCAACAAATGTGCATTGTGTCAATGCAAATGGTAAACAGACACCACCTGCATAATCGACATGCTCGCCAATAAGATTCACTCGGCCGGGTGCGGCCCACACACCAACTGGCGGCGCTTGAAACTCTGACTCAAAAAGTGCTGCAGCAGCACTAGTAGCCTCAGATTCCGTCCGGGTTGTGGACCATTGCACATGTACACTCATGTCCTAGCTCCTTCATGAAATTTCACGAAAACGTTGGGCGATCCGTTCGGGCGTGGTGTCTGAAATCCAGGCACCAGCACCTGATTCGGAACTCGCCAGGAATTTCATGCGGTGTGGAGAACGCATTGTGGAAAACAGTTGGAGATGCAAACGCCCATAATCACGGTCTTCACCAACAGGAGCTTGATTCCATGAGGCCAGATAAGGCGTTTTATCAACGCCGTCGAAGAACCGGTCCATTCGTTGCAAAACATCCAGATACATGACCGCCAGTTCATCTTTTTCAGCACCCGTCAGCTCAGTAAAATCCCGAACAGCACGATGCGGCATGATCATAATTTCCACTGGCCATTTGGCCGCAGCGGGAACGAAAGCTGTGAAAAACTTTCCTTCGTAGACAATACGGTTCCCGGAGCGACGCTCGGCAGCAAGGACATCATCAAAAAGGTCCCGTCCTGTTGCCTCCTTATGCGCTTTCGCGCGATTCACAATCGCGCGTGCCCGAGTAGGAAGATATGGGTACGAGTAGATCTGGCCATGCGGGTGTCCCAAAGTCACGCCTATCTCTTCTCCCCTGTTTTCAAAGGGGTAAACCAGGCGAATGTCCTTGAGTTGGGAAAGCTCTGCGGTGCGGTGTGCCCATGCTTCAATAACTGTTCGGGCTCGTTGCGGCGACAGTGCGGAGAATGAACTGTCAGGATCAGAGGTAAAGCACACAACTTCGCATCGCGCGACAGCGGGTGACCGCTCAAAGAGCTCTTCCCCATCCACGTGATGATCAAAGTCAGGACCATGATCACTAGTGAGAGAAAATGACGGGAAACGGTTTTCAAACACCACAACGTCATAATCGTCTGCGGGAATTTCCGTGGGATTATCCTCAGAGCGAGTAGGTGCCAAAGGGTTTTCATGCGCAGGCGGAAGGAAGGTTCTATCCATGCGATGCGCAGCAAAAACCACCGGTTCACCGGTTAACGGGTCTATACGTACCTCAGAATTGGTACGCGACTGAGGCAGGTCACGGCTGTCATGTAGCTCCCGGGTCCGCTCCCCCGAGACGTACTCGGGGGAATCATCGAAGTAGAGGAGTTCGCGGCCATCGGACAGCGTTGTTCGGGTGACGCGAAAGCTGTGCTCAGTCATTTACTTGACCTCGGTCTCTTCGGTAGGAGTTTGGACCACAATCGGATTTAGCCATGCCCAGATGAAGAAGAACGCAGCAACAGCCACAAGGCCGATACCTGTCCACAGGTTATCAGCGGAGTCCTTGAGGCCACCAGTATCGGGGTCAACACCAGGATCCAAGAAGAAACTACACAGGACCAGCACAATGCCATAGATACCAAGAAGCAAGGCAATGATGTTGCGGATATCAAACGTACCAGCGCTACGGCGCTTCGACGTGTTTTGCGTATTCTGCGACATGATTTTTCCTTAGAAGAAGATCAGATTGAGAGCGATCACCATGGCAAGACATAGGATGCCCAAGGGAACTGTACGGCGGTACCACGGCAATGTGGTTTCGTGTGCATCAACCAGTTGTTCTTTCGGTGTCACAGAGTGTACAAAACCGACCAGTTCTGCATCTGGCTTCGGCGTAGTGAACGTACTGACAACCAGCGAGACCACAATATCGGTGACAAAGGCGATTGACGCAGCAAGGAATGCAACACCCTGACCGGGAAGGCTGACCACAGGATCAGCGCCTAGCGACAACGCCCAGAAGACAATTGCCGCAGCCGTACCTGACACAAGACCAACCCAACCTGCGGTAGGAGTCATGCGCTTCCAGAACATGCCGAGGATAAACGTTGCAAACAGAGGTGCGTTAAAGAAGCCAAACAGTGTCTGGAGGTAATCCATCACGTTGCCAAAGTTGGCGGCAATAATGGCGGTGAATACGGCGATGAATGTAGCAATGACGGTGGCAATACGACCGAACTTGAGGTAGTAATCGTCGTCACGATCCTTGACTATGTAGGTTTGCCAAATGTCGTAACTCATCACCGTGTTGAAGGACGAAATGTTTGCAGCCATACCAGCCATAAATGCGGCTAGAAGGCCAGCAATGGCGATACCCAAAAGACCGTTAGGTAGGAGGTCGCGCATCAAATACAAAACGGCGTCGTTCGGCTGTGCGCTGCCATCCATAATTGGGGTGACCAGCGTTCCAGCAACCATGCCCGGAATAACCACAATGAACGGAATAAACATCTTGGGGAATGCGCCAATGATGGGCGTGCGACGCGCGGCCGACATTGATTCAGCTGCCATGGAACGCTGAACTTCCACGAAGTTGGTGGTCCAGTAACCGAAGGACAACACGAAGCCCAGGCCAAACACAATGCCAATGACAGACCATGCTGGGTTAGCAAAACCAGAAATGTCGGTGCCAGGCCATGTGTGGAAGTGCGACTCAGTAGCTACGCGCTCTTTCAGGCCACTCCAGCCGCCAACGCGGTTCAGGCCGATAATGGTCAATGGCAAAAGGCCAGCCACAATCACGAAGAATTGCAGAACCTCATTGTAGATAGCTGCGGAAAGTCCGCCCAGAGTAATGTAGGACAGCACGATGATTGCCGCGATAAGCAGCGTCAGCCACATTGGCCAGCCCAGCAGTGAATTCACAACCTTGGCAAGAAGCAGGAGGTTCACACCAGCAATGAGCAGCTGGGCGATGGCGAATGATAGTGCATTCACCAAGTGAGCTGCCGAACCAAAGCGGCGAAGCATGAATTCTGGAACTGAACGAACTTTGGATCCGTAGTAGAACGGCATCATCACAATGCCCAGGAAGACCATTGCGGGTACAGCACCGATCCAGAAGTAGTGCATTGTTTGGAAGCCATATTGGACACCGTTTGCTGAGTGACCAACAATTTCAACGGCACCCAAGTTTGCCGAAATAAAGGCAAGACCTGTAACCCATGCAGGTAGTCCCCTGCCCGAGAGGAAGAAGTCGATTGAGCTGGACACTTTAGACTTTGCAGCCCAGCCAATACCAAGAACGAACACAAAGTAAAGGGCAACCAGGCTGTAATCCACCCAGCTTGCGTTAAGCCTAAGGACTGTATCCGCGGCATTCATGTGAAAAATCCTTAACGATCGAAAAATGTGAAAAGTTGTTAACCCAAGTATCGGTTACATGTCACTCCTCAATCTTGATCCCCCAGTGGAATTGAGTTTTTTCTCCAGGCTGGAGAACCACCACATCCCGCCCTGACCGCAGCGCATTCGGCGGAGCGCTCATCGGCTCAACAGCCAACGCGCGTCCTCGGCCCGGATACCCATGGCCAGCTGCGGGGTCTGCAGTGAAGATTTGGAACCACGGCAGGTTAGCGCTCGTGGACATCACCACCCGACGTTTCTCGACGCCCTCATCACGATGCCTCAGCACAGTAACGCGATCATCATCTCCCTTGTCAGAGGCCTGGAAACAGTCATCCAGCAACACTCCGGCCAGCGCCAAACCTTCTGGAAGGTCTGCCAACATTGGAATGGTTGCCAACTTTGTCTCCTCGCCCGTAGGAAGTAGCCGGGTGGGATCAAGTTCTAGTTTCATATCAACGGGAACACTGACAACACAGTCATCAACAGCTGCGCCGAAAAGAGTTGGATATGTGTGCACGCCCAAGGCAAAGGGGGCAGCATCATCACCTACGTTAGTGACTTCGTAGGTGACACGAAGCCCCTGTGGAGTGAGAAGGTAATCAACCGTGAGTGTCAGTTTCCACGGCCATCCGTTACGTGGCGTGATGGCGCATTCAAGGACGGCGTGGTCATCTGTGGATTCACGAATATCCCAGCGCTCAGATCGCGCGAAGCCGTGAATAGCGTTAGCGCGTGCAGGCTCATTAATGTCCAACTGATGCGACTGCCCGGCAAATTCAAAGGCACCGTCTTCTGTTCGGTTTGTCCATGGCGCCAAAATGGCATTGGAGCTTAATGGTGGTACATGCCCCCGGGGGTAGCTTTCCACAAGCGGCTTCCCCTCATATTCACACACCCGCAGTCCACCGCCATATGTGGATATTTCTACTGAGTATTCGCCGCTAGCCAGACGCACATAAGGGTACTCGGCGAGGTCAATAGTTGCCGGGGAACTCATGTGAGCTCCTTTCTGTGCAGATGATGCACTGAAGACTGAATCACGTAAGACATGAAACTCAAGGTTCAGAGTACTACCCTATACCCCCGCAACAATAGAGTTTTACAAAATAATTACGTTAGATAGTTCACTATTTACCTCTGAACCTCCCCCGATCGGTCCCCCTAACTCAGGTAGCCATGTGCCTACACCTTGTTACGTTTTTATGGGGTAATCAATGCCCCATGCCAGGGGCACCCACCTGTAGATGTAAAAACGCCCCACCCGGAAGGCGGGGCGTCGATAAGCGAATGACAGTTACACAATCCGCACGCCGGCGAAGTTTTTCTTGCCGCGGCGGAGCACTAGCCAGCGGCCGTGCAGCAGATCCTCGTTGGTGGGCTGCCATTCATCGCTGGTGATGCGCTGATTATTCACGTACGCGCCGCCTTCGTTGACGGCTCGACGCGCAGCTTTTTTGGACTCCACCAGACCGGAGGCAACGAGAAGATCGACGATGGTACGCGAGTCGTCGGCACCAATCTCAGCGATCGTCGTTTCCGACAATGCCCCAGCCAAGGTCTCCTCATCCAATTCAGTAAGTTCCGCACGCCCAAATAGAGCTTGAGCTGCGAGTTCCACAGCGTGAGTCGCGTCCTTGCCATGCACAAGGTTGGTCATTTCCTGGGCGAGCCTCCGCTGAGCCTCACGGGCATGGGGGCGCTCATCAACGGCCTGTTGCAGCTCCGCCAGCTCCTCTTGCGTGAGGAAGGTAAACCACCGCAGATAGCGGATAACATCAACATCAGCAGCGTTGATGAAGTACTGGTACCAGGCGTATGGACTAGTCATCTCCGGGTCGAGCCACAACTTGCCTCCACCCGTAGACTTACCAAATTTATTACCGTCTGCGTCAGTGACCAGTGGGACCGTCAGGGCGTGCACCGTTGCACCATTAATGCGACGGTTCAGGTCCACGCCGGAAACGATGTTTCCCCACTGGTCACCGCCGCCGATCTGCAGCGAACAGCCGTAGGTGTTGTGCAACTGAACGTAGTCGTTGGCCTGAAGCAACATGTAGGAAAATTCAGTGTAGGAGATGCCGTCATTATCCAAGCGGCGCTTAACCGTGTCGCGAGCGAGCATGGTATTGAGCGAAAAGTGCTTTCCGACGTCGCGCAAAAACTGCGTCACCGACAGGTTCTTCGTCCAGTCGTTATTGTTCACGAGGCGGGCGGCATGCTCGCCATCAAAATCAACAAATCGCGAGAGCTGGTCAATAATGCGATCGGCCCATTCCGCCACTTGATCGTCCGCCAACATAGCGCGTTCACCAACATCGCGGGGGTCACCGATCATGCCGGTGGCACCACCAGCAAGCACAATGGGGTTATGTCCCGCTTGCTGGAAACGACGCAGCATCAGAAGCGGCACCAAGTGCCCTGCATGCAGAGACGGGCCGGTCGGGTCGAACCCGCAGTACAAGGTAATGGGTTGTTCGCACGCCTCACGGAGCTGGTCAAGGTCGGTGGACTGGTTGATCAGGCCGCGCCATTGCAGCTCATCAATAATGTTGTTCGTCATCGTGTTTCTCAATCGTCACGTTCAGTCTGGGTGGCGTGTTCTGCAGGCCAAGCCATCGCCTCGTCAATGAGCATCACGGGAATTCCGTTGTCAATGCGATACGCGACTCCCAGGCGGGGGTTATAGAGCACCTGCTCCTCCGAAAGATACTCCAACGGCCCCTTGTCTTGCGGGCACGCCAACACTTCCAACAACGTGGGATCGATACTCATAAGTTCCGCATTTTACCCGGGTGAGTTGCCTCTTCCCACATTGACACCGCAGTTATCCGTGAGACGGTGCCTGCACAGGAAACAGTGCGTGGGCGGGCGTCGCGACGCGCCCGAACTACAGCGGCCTACAAAACTTTTGGGACAAAACTAGTAAAAAGTAGTGACAGAGTCGATCATTTCTCGCTCTGTTTACTTTCCTACCCGTTTGAGCAGCACCGGAGCCGTATGACTATACACGTCACAGACACCCTGTTCCATCTCCGCAACGATTCCCTAAGCTACATCATGCAGATCCTGCCCAATGGTTATCTGGGGCAGCTGTATGTCGGCCCGGCTGTCCCCCTTGACGTTGATTATTCCTACCTGCTGGAATTTGCGGCACGGCCAACGTCAACATGCCCGTTCTATGACAATCCAGTGTTTTCGCTGGAACATGTGAAGCAGGAGTACGGGCAGTACGGCGGCAGTGATTACCGTCAGCCTGCGGTGGTGATGTCGCAACCTGACGGCAGTACGGTCACTACATTCCAGTATGAATCGCATCGCATTGAGGCCGGCAAATCCCGCCTTGATGGTCTCCCGGCAACGTATGTTGAGGATGATTCCGAGGCGGAAACGCTCACCATTGTGCTGGTGGATCCGCTGACCACGGTTCGGATTGAGCTAAGTTACACACTGTTTTCCTCTCGTCCGGTGCTGACGCGTACGGCGCGTTTTATCAATGATGGCCACGCTGAGGTCTTTCTTGATCAAGCAATGAGCGCCTGCCTTGATCTCCCCGACGCTGAGTACGAGTGGTGGCAGTTTTCCGGCGCATGGGGGCGTGAACGTCATCTGAAAACCCGCTCATTGGAACAGGGAATTACCTCCATAGGGTCGATCCGTGGGAATTCCTCAGCACAGCAGAATCCCTTTGTTATTCTGGCCCGCCCAGGGACGGACGATCGTCAAGGTGAAGCCATAGGTTGCGCCTTTGTCTACAGCGGAAATTTCCTCATCCAGGCTGAGGTGGATACGTTTGACACCACTCGCCTGCTGGTGGGAATCCATCCACAAGGTTTTCGCTGGAAACTCCGCCCAGGAAGCAGCTTTCAAACCCCAGAGGTGGTGTTTGCCTATACCACAGAGGGCCTCAATGATCTCAGCGCAACACTGCATTCTTTGTTCCGTGAACGCCTGATGCGCGGCCAGTGGCGCGACCGACCGCGTCCCATTGTGACCAATAACTGGGAAGCCACCTATTTTGATTTCACCGAAGACACCCTCATTGATATCGCACGCACGGCGCAGGGCGTCGGCGCGGAACTATTTGTGCTCGACGATGGCTGGTTTGGCGCACGGCGCGGCGAACGCGCGGGCCTCGGCGATTGGACGCCGAACACTGATTTATTACCCGACGGTATTGCGGGGTTGTCGAAGAAAGTGACGGATCTCGGCATTGATTTTGGGCTGTGGGTAGAGCCGGAAATGGTGAATGAGGATTCGAATCTTTTTCGCACCCATCCGGACTGGGTGATTCAAACGCCTAATCGTCGCAGGTCCGTCGGGCGTTTCCAATTAGTGTTGGATTATTCCCGCACTGAAGTTGTGGACCATGTGTTCACCCAGTTATCGGACGTTTTTAGCACTGCGAAGATATCGTATGTGAAGTGGGATATGAACCGCAGTTTGACGGAAGTGTTTTCCTCGGCGCTGCCCACAGATCAGCAGGGTGAGGTGGCGCATCGCCACATGCTGGGTGTCTATGCTCTACTTGAGCGTTTGACCACTGCTTTCCCGCATATTTTGTTTGAGTCGTGCGCATCGGGCGGGGCGCGTTTTGATGCAGGCATGCTCTTTTACGCCCCACAGGCGTGGGCCAGTGATGATTCCGATGCGGTGGAGCGGCTGAAAATCCAATGGGGATCCTCTTTTGCTTACCCAATTGTCTCCCATGGTGCACATGTGTCGATAACGCCAAACCATCAAGTCAATAGGGTGACACCGTTGCATACTCGGGCGAATGTGGCGTTTTTCGGGGCGTTTGGGTACGAACTTGATTTGAACAAACTCTCCGATGAGGAGATTGCAGAGGTCAAGGCTCAGGTTGCATTCATGAAGGAGCATCGTGAGCTCATTCAATTTGGAACATTTTACCGCCTGCGCAGCCCTTTTGATTCAAATATCACGTGCTGGATGGTGGTGAACAAACAGAAAACCAAGGCCATTGTGGGCTGGTATCGGGTACTCAACACAGTAAACGCACCGTTTGACCATGTACGTTTGGTGGGTTTGGATACCACCAAACGCTACCGCATTACGGGTAATGAGCTTGTGGACGGTCGCGATGTTGTACGTTCCGGCAGCGAGCTGCACAATATTGGTCTAATAACCAGCGACCGCAACTCAGGCGACGTCCCCCAGAACGTGACCCCCAACCGGGATTTTGATTCCCGGTTGTTTGTGCTGACCGCTGAATAGCAGCCACCTGACGTCTCAGGAGCGCACCGGTGTTTCCGCCCAGTTGCGGTAATCCGCACTGGCTGCGGCCACGCGGTTACGCTGCTCAGCCACCCGCACGCCCGCAGTCCCGCCGCGGGTGGACCGCGATGCGACGGCACCATCAACCGTCAACACGTCACGCACCTCTGGGGTCAGGCGCTTATCGACGCCCTGCAACTCCTCATCCGTGAGGTCCACAAGGCCCACTCCCCTGGCCTCCGCAATGCGAACGCACGCGCCGGATGCCTCGTGGGCTTCGCGGAATGGCACACCTTCACGGACCAGCCATTCGGCAAGGTCGGTGGCCAGGGTAAACCCAGCCGGTGCAAGTTCCCGCATGCGATCAGGGTGAAACGTCAGCGTGGACACCAACCCTGTCATGGCGGGAAGCAGGAGATTCAACTGAGCCACCGAGTCCACGATGGGTTCTTTATCTTCCTGCAAGTCTCGGTTGTAAGCAAGGGGCTGTGCCTTGAGGGTGGCCATCAATCCGGTGAGGTTGCCGATAAGCCGACCTGTTTTACCACGTGTCAGTTCCGCAACATCGGGGTTTTTCTTCTGAGGCATGATGGAACTGCCGGTAGACCAAGCATCGGCAAGGGTGACATATCCGAATTCCGGTGTGCACCAAGCAATAATCTCCTCAGCAAGGCGTGACATGTCGATAGCGATCTGTGCCAGCACAAAAGCGGTTTCTGAGGCGAAATCGCGGGAACTGGTTGCGTCAATGGAATTATCGGCTGCGGAGTCAAACCCCAATTCCTCAGCAATCGCCTCGGGATTGAGTGTGAGCGACGATCCGGCCAACGCACCGGACCCGTAGGGTGACACCGCAAGACGTTTGTCTAGATCCTGGATCCGATCGACATCACGAAGCAACGGCTGCGCATGCGCCAATAACTGGTGGGCGAGTAGAACCGGTTGCGCCGCTTGGAAATGCGTTTTACCAGGCATGATAGCATCAGGATGGGCTGCGGCCTGAGCCACTAAGGCGTCGATAAGCTCTGTAACGCCAATCGCAATGTCGCGGATTGCATCACGCACCCACATGCGGAAGAGTGTGGCCACCTGGTCGTTACGGGACCTCCCAGCGCGCAATCTGCCGCCTACCTCGGGGCCAACGCGGTCGATAAGGCCGCGTTCCATGGCGCCGTGGACGTCTTCATCTGTAGGCAGTGGCGTGAAGTCGCCGGAGGCGACGTCTCGTCCCAGCTGGTCAAGGCCCGCGAGCATGGTGTCAAGGTCAGCGTCAGAGAGCAGTCCAGCAGCATGCAGTACCTTGGCGTGGGCTTTGGATGCCAGCACGTCGTAAGGTGCCAGCACCCAGTCGAAATGCGTGGACACGCTGAGCGCAAACATGGCATCGGCGGGTCCGCCTGCGAAACGTCCGCCCCACAGGGCACCTTCGTTTGTTCCGTGACTGTCCATTTACTGTGCCTCGCGGTCGCGGCGGCAGGCAATCTTGGAGGACAGGCCGTGGAGTTCCACGAATCCCTTGGCCAGAGTCTGGTCGAAGGTATCGCCGGTGTCGTAGGTGGCCAGGTTGAAGTCGTAGAGCGAGGCGTCGCTGCGACGACCGTTGACGGTGATGCGCCCAGCGTGGAGGACGAGGCGAATGTCACCGGTGACGTTGTCCTGGGTGGAGTTGATGAATGCGTCGAGGGAACGTTTGAGGGGTGCAAACCAGAGTCCGTCGTAGACTTCCTCGGACCAGCGGGCGTCGATAAGCCTCTTGTAGCGGGCGAGTTCGCGTTCCATAGTGACGTCTTCGAGTGCTTGGTGTGCGGTGATCAGCACCATGGCACCGGGGGCTTCGTATACCTCGCGGGATTTTATGCCTACTAGTCGGTCTTCCACCATGTCGAGGCGGCCGACACCCTGCGCGCCGCCACGGCGATTGAGTTCTTCGATGGCTTCGAGAACGGTGACAGGGCGGCCGTCAATGGCAACCGGGGCCCCACCTTTGAAGGAGATAATGACCTCATCGGGCGCGTTGCCCAGCGCCGGGTCTTCGGTGTAGGCGTAGAGGTCTTTTGTTGGCGGGTTCCACAGGTCTTCAAGGAAACCTGTTTCGACGGCGCGTCCCCACACGTTCTGGTCGATGGAAAACGGTGATTTTTTCGACTGTTCAATGGGAAGGTCAATTTCCTCCGCAAAGGCGATGGCCTTGTCGCGGGTCCACGCGTAATCGCGCGCGGGGGCGATAATTTTCAGGTCTGGGTGCGTGTTGGCAAAGCCTACCTCGAAACGCACCTGGTCATTGCCTTTACCTGTGCAGCCATGTGCCACATGTGTTCCGCCGTGTTCACGTGCCGCCTCCACAAGGTGCTTGACAATCAGGGGGCGGGAAATAGCGGATACCAGCGGGTACTGCTTCATGTACATGCCGTTGGCTTTGATGGTGGGTAGGCAATATTCTTCCGCGAACTCATCCTTGGCGTCCACGACGATGGATTCCACCGCACCACAATCCAGTGCGCGCTGCCGGACGGACTCCATGTCTTCGCCACCTTGTCCTAGGTCAAGGGAGACGGCAACAACCTCCCCACCGGTCATTTTGGCCAGGTAAGGGATAGCCACGGAGGTATCCAGACCACCGGAATAAGCAAGTACAACGCGATCAGTCATAACAATTCTCCTTAGATTACGTAGATTATGTAGCGAGTAATTACCTTAGCGTTCTGATGCCAGTTTGCTGAACAGCTCCCCCAGCTCTTGGCCCGTCATGGGTTCGCGGGCAAGGACAAAAACGGTGTCGTCACCGGCGATGGTACCCACTACCTCTGGCATAGACACGCGATCAATGAAGCTGGCGAGATATTGGGCAGCACCTGGGGGTGTGCGCAGTACCGTCATGTTTGCCGAGTGATCGGCGGAGACGAGAAGGTCACCGAGCACTCGACGCAACTTGTCATGCGGGCCGGACAAGGCTTCAAACGCGGTGGATTCCACAGGGCTGACGGTGTAGAAACTTCGTCCGACACCCACTCGAATTTTCTTTGCGCCAAGTTCGTCGAGGTCACGGGACAGGGTTGCTTGGGTGACGTCGATATTTTCATCGAGAAGCAGCTCGGAGAGTTGCACTTGGCTGGATATTCGATATTGATCCAGCAAATCAAGGATCTTGGCTTGACGGGTTGCTCGGCTCACGGGATGTGGGCCAGTTGTTGTGTTACCCGGCATAGTCGCTCCCCTGTCGTGTGTAATGCCTGTTCTGTTCCAACAGCCAGGCCATGAGCGCCTTCTGAGCATGTAACCGGTTTTCAGCCTCATCGAATACGACTGATTGGGGCCCGTCAATGACGCTGGCGGTCACCTCCTGTCCCCGGTAGGCAGGCAGACAGTGCAGAAAGATGGCGGTGTCTTTGGCTTTCGCCATGAGGTCGTCGTTGACCTGGTACGGCAGGAAGGGCGTGCGGCGATCCTTGCCGTCGTGTTCCATGCCCATGGACACCCACGTGTCGGTGATCACCACGTCGGCGCCAACCACCTCGTCGAGGCTGTCGGTGACGGTGACGGTAGCGCCTGTCTCTGCGGCACGGCGGCGGGCACGCTCGACGTAGTCCTGACGCGGCTGGAATTCCTTGGGAGTGATGATGGAAACGTCCATCCCGGCAGTGGCGAAACCAATCATGTAGGAGTTCGTCATGTTGTTACTGCCATCCCCCAAGTACACCGCTTTTTTGCCTTTCAGGCCCGCAGGCCCTTGTTCTGGGCAAAGGTGTTCCACGCAGGTTTGCAGGTCGGCGAGGAGTTGGCAGGGGTGGAATGCATCAGACAAGGCGTTGATGATGGGCACGGTGGCCGTTTCCGCCATATCAGTGAGATTTTTTTGCGCGAAGGTACGCCACACAATCATGCTGACGAAACGTGACAGCACCGCACCGGTGTCTTGAATGGTTTCGCCTTTTCCTAGCTGGCTGTCACCCGCCGACACGACAATAGGATTACCACCCAGCTGGGAAATGCCAGCATCAAAGGAGAATCGCGTGCGCGTGGATGTTTTATCAAACAGCACCGCAACACTCAGTGGCCCTTGCAGAGGTCGCATGAGGAACGGTTGTTTTTTCAGCTCAGCGGCGAGGTTGAGCACGTCGGCCTGCTCGCTGGGCGAAAGGTCGTCGTCGGCGAGGAAATGCCGGACTGGTATATGGGTGAGTGAAGACATAACAGCTGGCAGTCCTATCCGTCTGATTCTTGCGCGGCGTCGACAAGGGCACGCACATGGGTGATGGTCTCTGCAAGGCGGGACACAGCGGTCTCGCAGTCCTCGTCTGTCACAACAAGCGGTGGGGTGAGCCGTAGGACGCTCGGGCTGGGAGCGTTGAGGATCAGCCCATGATTCAGGGCTTCCTTGACAACCTCCTGCGCAATCGGTTGCTCCAGCACCACACCCACCATGAGACCCCGACCGCGCACCTCAACGACACCCGGTACGCATTCAGTGATCAGTTCCGCAAGACGCTGACCTTGGGTGGCGACGCCGTGGCAGAAATCGTCGTCGATAACGTGCAACACTGCACCTGCCGCAGCACAGGAAACAGGGTTACCACCAAACGTGGTGCCGTGTTTGCCGGGTTGCATCAGCTCAGCGGCGTACCCGTGTGCCAGGCAAGCACCGATGGGTAGGCCGCCGCCAAGACCCTTCGCCATCGTGACCACATCCGGCACGACGCCCTCGTGTTGGAAAGCGAAGAAGTCACCGGTACGGCCAATACCCGTTTGGACTTCATCGACCACCATCAGGATTCCGTGCTTATCGCACAGGTCACGCACTGCACGCAGAAAACCCTCCGGCGCGGGAATAACACCTGTTTCGCCTTGAATCGGTTCTAGGAAAATTGCCGCTGTTTGTTGCGGATTCATCTCCACAAGCGTGGTGAGGTAGTCAATGTCGCCGAATGGGTAATACGACACCCCTGGTGTCATCGGCTCAAAAGGCCCTTGCTTGTCGGGTTGGCCGGTCAGCGCCAACGCCCCCATAGTGCGCCCATGAAAACCATTGACGGCGGCAAGAATCCTTGTGCGCCCGGTCAAGCGTGCAATCTTAAAAGCGGTCTCATTTGCCTCGGCACCCGAGTTGCAGAAAAACACTCTGGTGCTGGCCGCAAGATCCCCATCATTGCGGGCGAAACGGCGAATCAGCTCCTCCCCAACGTGCACAACAGGTTCCGAGGCAAACAAATTGGACACATGCCCCAGCTGCGTAATCTGCGACGACACTGCCGAGACAATCGCCGGGTGCGCGTGCCCCAACGAATTCACGGCAATGCCTGCCAGCATGTCAATATACGTACGGCCGCTGGAATCCGTGACCTGCGCACCACTGCCAGACACCAGCTCCACCTGGGGTATGCCGTAGGTATTCATCATCACGTGCGGCCACTGCTCAAGTGCCGACAAAGAACCACTCATGGCTATTGTTCTCCTCCCCAAAAGACAGTGCCTTGTGCAGGGCCTTCTGGATAATCATCGTCCTCATAATTATTGGGAAGCACCATCGTGCCGATGCCACCAGAGGTCAACAGCTCCAACAGCACCGAATGCGCAACCCTACCGTCAATCACGTGCGCCGCCTTCACACCATGCTCCACCGCATGAAGGCATGCCTCCATCTTCGGAATCATCCCCGTGTCCAGCTTCGGAAACAGTGCTTCCAAATCCTTCGTCCTGATCGTTGACACCAGCGAAGATTTATCCGGCCAGTCCGCATACAACCCTTCCACGTTGGTGAGAATCAGCAGGCGCTCCGCCCCCAGAGCCACTGCTAACGACGCCGCAGCGGTGTCAGCGTTGATGTTGTATACCTCGCCATCCTCACCCGGCGCGATAGTAGACACCACCGGGATACGCCCGGCCTCAATAAGGTCCACCAACGGGGTGGCATCAACGTGCACAATGTCGCCGACCAGCCCAATGTCGGTGAGCTCGCCATCAACATCAATAAGGCGTTTGGTGGCCGTGAACAGACCTGCGTCTTCGCCGGAGGTGCCCACGGCGTAGGGGCCGTAAGAATTAATCAGCCCAACGAGTTCACGACCGACTTTTCCAAACAGCACCATACGAACAATTTCCATGACTTCCGGTGTGGTGACGCGGAAGCCGCCGAGGAATTCGCCCTCCAAGCCGACGCGCGCGAGCATGGACGAGATTTGAGGGCCACCACCATGCACCACCACAGGTTTAGCGCCGACTGTTCGGAGGAAGATCATGTCCGCCGCGAAGGCAGCTTTGAGGTCATCATCGACCATGGCGTTTCCACCGTATTTGACCACGACGATTTTGTCGCGGAAATGCTGCAGCCATGGCAATGCCTCGACAAGCACGTTTGCCCGGATTTCTGGGGTGAGCGCCGCCATGAGTTGTTTTTGTTGGGGGTTGGTCATGTACTGGGCTCCTAGGTTGAGTATTCGGAGTTGATTTCTACATAGGCATGGCTGAGGTCAGTGGTTTTTACGGTAGCGCGTCCGGGGCCCCCGGTGCCAAGGTCAATGCGAACCTCAATATCCGCGCCGGATAGATCGACATCACGCGCGCCGGGAGCACCACAGGAATCAAGGCATACGGCTTGATCGTTGAAATAGACGGAAATGTGTTCTGGGTCCATGTCGGCGTCGGCCATTCCGACGGCCGCAAGCACGCGCCCCCAGTTGGGGTCGGATCCGAACATGGCGCATTTGAACAGGTTGTCGCGCCCCACGGTTCGGGCTGCTGCGAGAGCTTGCTCATCGGTGCTAGTGCCGACGACCGTGATGCTCACCCGCTTTGTCACACCTTCCGCATCTGCCTGCATCTGTGATGCGAGGTCGTCGCATGCGGCACGAACAGCCTGGGCGAATTCTTCCTGGCTGGGCGTTACCCCCGATGCGCCAGATGCGAGGAGCACTACGGTGTCGTTGGTCGAGGTGGAGCCATCAATGTCGAGCGTGTCAAAGGTCACGGATGTGGCGGCGCGAAGCGCGGCATCTGCCATGTCTGGCGTGACGGAAGCGTCGGTGGTCAGGCATACCAACATGGTGGCCAACGAGGGCGCCATCATGCCAGCGCCTTTCCCCATGCCGCCGATAGTCCAGCCCTCACCATGGATAACGGTTTCTTTAACCACCATATCTGTGGTCATGATGGCTTCGGCCGCAGCAGTGCCACCGGTGGGCTGAGATCCAAGCCCATCAACCAGCGGTGCCAGTCCCCCGAGAAGGATGGGCATGGGCAACGGTTCGCCGATCAAGCCTGTGGAGCAGACTGCAACCTCGGACACCGGGACGTCGAGAAGCACCGCAAGCTGTTCTGCAGTTTGGTAAGCATCAGCATCGCCTTGTGCACCGTTGCAGGCGTTGGCGTTACCGGAGTTGTACACCACGGCCCTGAGCTGGCCATCAGCAACAGCGCGGCGGGTAAGCTTCACCGGGGCGGCAACCACGCGGTTACGGGTAAATACGCCCGCAGCTGTGTAAACCGGGCCGTTATTGACAACAAGCGCCATGTCTTTCTTCCCGGATGCTTTGATCCCTGCCGTCGTGGCAGCGGCGCTAAACCCGGCGGGGGTGGTGATGCTCATGGTTATCCTTCGTAGGCAAATAAATAGAGTGGTGGGTCAATCAGTGGTGTGGTTATGGGGCAACGCCAAGGCGTGGCAGCCCCGCGTCCTCTGGGAAGCCCAGAGCGAGATTCATGCACTGCACAGCAGCCCCAGCGGTACCCTTGGTCAAATTGTCAATGGCAGAGGTAGCCAGCATCTTGCCTGCAGCGGCGTCCACCTCCACCTGAACCTGGCACATGTTAGATCCCACGACGTTTTGCGTCTGCGGCTGCTGCCCTTCTGGAAGCACAGCGACAAAAGGCTCGTCCGCATAAAAATCCTCATATGTTGCGCGCAGGTCGGCGGCGGAAACACCAGGGGTGAGTGGAGCGGTCGCGGTGGTCAAAATCCCACGTGGAAGTGGTGCCAGCACTGGGGTAAAACTCACCGACACATCCTTGTCGGTATATTCCTTGAGGTTCTGAATAATTTCCGGATTATGGCGGTGCTTACCAGCCGTGTTGTATGCCTTCAGCGAGCCCATCGTCTCTGACCCCAGCAACCCCACTGAGGCTTTCTTACCTCCGCCCGACACACCCGTAACGGACACAATGGAAATATTGGGATCAATCAGCCCGTGAGCGACTGCCGGAAGCAGGGAGAGAGTCGCGCCTGTGGGAAAACAACCAGGAACAGCCACCCGCTTGGTGCCGCGTAACTGCTCCCTATGCCCTGGCATTTCTGGAATGCCGTACGGCCAGGATCCTGCGTGGGGTGAGCCGTAAAACATCTCCCAATCATCGGCATCGACCAGACGAAAGTCGGCAGCGCAATCCACAACCAATACGTCTGGACCCAGCTGCTGCGCAATCTCGGCAGAATGCCCATGCGGCAGCCCCAAGAACACCACATCGTGTCCAGCAAGCACATCCACCGAGGTGGGTTCAATAATTCGATCCGCGAGGGGCATCAAATGCGGCATCAGTTCCCCCACTGGGGTGCCTGACGACGATGCCGCAGTGAGCGCGCCGATAGTCAGATTCCCCGCCGCATAAGCTGGATGCCCAACAAGGAGGCGAAGAATTTCTCCGCCCGCATATCCGCTGGCACCTGCAACTGCAACCTTGATTGTCATGCGGACCAGCTTAGCATTTATACATAAATACGCAAACTATGCATAGATTGCCACGATACTTGCACGACATTCGCGGAACTAGCGCGTGGAACTAGCGGAAGTATGTATATGCCCCGCAACGCAAAAATCGTTGTGCCCCACACAGGTAGCACAACGATTTTTCAGCAGTAAGAGACTAACGGCGTTTTATGCCCGAAGCTCCGCACCAAACCTCTGCCCCGCGCGCTCCACCGCCTGCAGGCGAGCCTCGGAGCACTCATCATCTGTGAGGGTGCGATCCGGTGCACGGAAGCGCAGGGAAAACGCAAGTGACTTTTTGCCCTCACCAAGCGCTTCAGAACGGTAGACGTCAAACAATTCCACGCTTTCCAACAGCCCGCTGGCACCGGCACCTTCTTCTACCACAGCGCGTACCGACTCGGCAGGGACAGCTTCATCAACAACCAATGCCACGTCCTGCAGCAATGCAGGGAACGAGCTCAGCACCGGTGCCGGAAGCTTCTGATCAAACGGCAGTGCCGAGACGTCCAACTCCATGGCACACGTACGTGCGGGAAGCCCGGCGCGTTCCAGCACCTGAGGATGCAGTTCACCGGCATAACCAACAACAGTCTCCCCCACTTTCAGGGCAGCACAGCGCCCGGGGTGCCAAGGCAGCATCTCAGCATTCTCCAAGGTGAGGTCCACACCTGCGGCGCGGGCAACCACCTGGGCCGATTCGATGGCATCGGCGTAGGTGTAGGCGCGTCCATCGCCCCATGGCCCAGTCAGCTCCCACTGTCCTGTTCCCACCGTGGCCACGTGCAAGGGCTGCACTGGGAGGGAGTCCAGCAAGTCGGCGATCTGCTCATCGCTGGGGCGATTTGCCACAGACGGCATGGGCGACACTCCATGACCATGAGCTATAGTTACCTGCTCAACACCAAACAACGCCACGTTGGGTTCACCTCGGGAGACATTGCGTTTCACTGCGTCCAACATGGACGGAAGCAACGTTGTTCCCAGCGACGAGTTGGATGCCTCTAGGGGGTTTTGAACAGTCACGACATTACGACGCGAATCATCCGCAGGCAGATTCCACACGTCAAACACATCATCAGCAATGAAGGGTGTGGGCAGGATTTCTGCGTATCCGTTGTAGGCAAGCGCATGCCCGATGGCGCGGCGTCGACGTTGGGCGGGAGTAAGTCCGCGTCCTGCCGGTGCGGTGGGCACAATGGACGGAATGTCTTCCAACCCTTCTAGACGCAAGACCTCCTCCACCAAGTCGGCAGGCATGGTGAGGTCTGTGCGCCACGTCGGTGGTGTGACCTCTAATTTCGCTCCACAGGAAGACACCTCGACCGTGCAGCCGATTTCTTCCAATCGATCGATGACCGTATCGCGAGAGTACTCCACACCTGCGATGTCACCGGGCAAAGATGCCGCCATGAGAATGTTGGGACGCCTAGGAACGTCGCCAACGATGGTGCGTTCGGCAGAAATAGTGCCGCCAGCGATGCTGACCAGCAGCGATGCAGCCATGTCCAGCGCAACCTCAACGAGCGCGGGGTCGACGCCCCGCTCGAAACGTCGAGAAGCCTCAGAGCTGAGCCTGTGGCGGCGCGAGGTGCGAGCCACAGTAATGGGGTCCCAGGTGGCGGCCTCAAAGTAGACATCGGTGGTGGTGTCGGAAATTTCAGAGGTGGAACCACCCATGACACCGGCGAGGGACTGCACACCAGAATCGTCGCAAATCACCACATCTTCGGCATGGAGCTCACGCTGAACATCGTCAAGCGTGGTCATCTTTTCTCCCTCAGCGGCGCAGCGCACCACCAAATCGCCAGTAATGCGGTCCACATCGAACGCGTGCATCGGCTGGCCCAGCAGCAACATCAGGTAGTTGGTCACGTCGGTGGCGGCATTGACGGGGCGTTGACCGCACAGCATCAACTCGCGCTGTAACCACCAGGGGGATTCCACAGTTGAGTCAATGCCGGACACCTTACGCAGACCGAAACGAAGAGCCTTCGTCTCTGGTTGCAGCTCAACCGATAGCAGGTCCCCGGAAACATCCGGCACAGTAACACTCAGGCCCGCAAGCTGCGGATTCTCCGCCACATCGCTAAAGTCTAGGTCCAGCGCCGAGGCGATCTCTCGGGACAATCCCCGCGCCGACAAGGCGTAACCACGATCCGGGGTGATATTGACATCAAAAACAGTGTCGGAAAGTCCAATCACCGGACGGGCATCCGCGCCCACCTCAACCTGCAGCTGAGGATCAAGCGTGATAATGCCTTTGTTCTGTTGCGGGGTCAGCCCCAATTCCGCTGCGGAACAAATCATGCCCGCAGACATGCGGCCATAGGTTTCCCGAGCCGAAATGGCGAAATCACCAGGCAGCACACAGCCAGGAAGCGCCACCACAACCGTGTCGCCCTCCGAGAAGTTCCGGGCACCACAAATAATGGACTGTAGCTCACCTGTGCCATTAGCATTCCCTACATTCACCATGCAATGGCGAATGGGCTTTTTAAACCCGGTCAGCTCCTCAATCGACTCCACTCGGCCGATCACTAGCGGACCAGTGGTTTCTGGGATGGGCTCGAAACCCTCCGTCTCAAACCCAACACGGACAAACGCCGCGTCCATCTCCTCCGCAGACACCCCGTCCCACGACGGATTAACACCACGAAGCAGCCTCGACAGCCAATTCTGTGCAACAAGCATGACTCACAAACTCCTACAACCTACGCCTGCACACCAAACGGCACAGTGAAACGAACATCACCCTCGACCATGTCGCGCATATCCGACAGCCCATTACGGAACTGCAACGTGCGCTCAATACCCATGCCAAATGCGAACCCGGTGTACACGTCTGTATTAATACCCGCCGCACGCAGCACATTCGGGTTGACCATGCCACAGCCACCCCACTCAATCCAGCCTGCGCCGCCTTTCTTATTCGGGAACCACACATCCACCTCGGCCGATGGCTCCGTGAAAGGAAAATAATTCGAGCGCATACGAGTCCGTGTCTCAGGGCCAAACAACGTCTTGGCCAGATGATCCAACGTTCCCCGGAGATGCGCCATGGTCAGGCCCTTATCAACGGCCAACCCTTCCACCTGATGAAACACCGGGGTGTGTGTTGCATCCAGCTCATCGGTGCGGAACACCCGACCCGGGCACGCCACATACACCGGCAACTCACGATCAAGCAGCGTCCGCATCTGCACAGGTGAGGTATGTGTACGTAGCACCTGACGTGACCCCTCCGGCGCGATATGGAACGTGTCCTGCAATGTCCGCGCTGGGTGGTCGGGAAGGAAGTTCAGGGAATCAAAGTTGAAGTACTCGGCCTCAACTTCGGGGCCTTCCGCTATTTCCCAGCCCATGCCCACAAAAATATCGGCGATCTGCTCGCTCAACGCAGTAATGGGATGAAGCGCGCCGGTGCGTTTACGCGTCGTGGGAACCGTAACGTCGACACGCTCTAGGCGCAGCACCTCGGCATTGCGCTTTGCCTCCAGTGCCTCTTTGAACTCAGCAAACCGCTTTTCGACGCGCCCTCGCGCCATGTTCACCAGCCGTCCGGCATCTTTACGCTGGTCCTTGGGCAGGGATCCCAGCGCGCGGCGGGCGAGGGACAGCGGGGCGTCATCACCCAGGTGCATGCGGCGGGCATCCGCCAACGAATCCAGACTATCCGCCACCTCAAACGCCTGAACAGCGGATTCAGCGGCGGAATTCAAACTGGCTTCAGTTAATTGAGGCATGTGGGACTCTGACACGGACTCAGGCACCTGTCTTCTCTCTTATCTCTCGCGGTTCATGGCTTGTCAAACACACTAACCCAGCCATCATAGCGGGTCAGCGCGCTGCACGCGAGACTTACTCGGCATGCTGCTGCGCTTGACGCTGAGCCTGGTGCTGAGCCTTTGCTGACTCATACAAACAAATCGCCGCTGCTGTCGCCAGATTCAGCGACTCGGCGCGACCACGAATAGGAATGCGCACAAGATGATCAGCACCAGCGATCGCCTCCTCCCCCAAACCGTGCGCCTCATTGCCAAACAACCAGGCAGTGGGCTCCCGCAGCAGATCACCCGCATCATCTAGGTCGATCTCACCGTCGGCGGTGGCGGCGAGAATAGTTAAGCCCTTAGCCTTGACCCTTTTGATTGTTCCAGTCACCGAGGTATCACGCGCCACAGGAATGTGGAACAGCGATCCCGCCGACGCGCGCACCACCTTGCCGCCCAGCGGATCAACCGCTTCACCAGCAAAAATGACTGAATCCGCCCCCACCGCATCACTCACGCGAATCATTGTCCCGGCGTTACCCGGCTCAGAGGTCTGCACCGGCACGCTCACCAGCCGTGGCCTGCCACGCAGCGCCTTATCCACCGACCACAACACCGACGTACATACCGCAAAAATTCCAGTGGAGTGCACCGTATCCGACAGCGCCTTCGCCGCTTTATCGGTAATGGCATGCACGTATACGTCCAGATGGCCGGCGACCTGGACGATATCGCCAAACCGTTGGTACGCCTGCTCCGTCACAAACACATCTGTTGCCGCCCCCGTGGATACTGCTGCATCGACCGCGTTTTCCCCCTCCACCAGAAACCGCCCCGCTTTACGACGCCCCGCCGCACGGTGCAGCTTTCCAGCCTGCACAATCCTGGGGGTGCGTTCGGTAAAGGGAGAGGTGAAATCGACAGCCATGTGACTAAGGCTAGCAGCAGCCCCGCCCTACTTTTGAAGCGGTACTCCCTGGGCATCGTGCGCAAATTCGCCCACCGAAAGCAGAATCATAATGAACTCGATAAATGCCCACACACCGACAATAAACAAGGGAAGAAACCCGATGATGAGAGGTGAGGTCACGATACCACCGACTCCCAGTAGCAGCTGAATCTTCGCACGGCTGGAGTAGCCGAGGTAAAAGTTGTGGACTCCAAAAGACCCAAGGAAAAAGGCAAGCAGGAAGGATGCAACCCACGATTTCTGCTGGTAGCCCACAGGAACTGGGGCCGCCACACCATACCCAGGTTGTTGCATCAGCGGTTGTGCAAAAGGAGCTGGCTGAGACTGAGGCGTTGGCGTAGCAAACCCAGGCGTCTGCTGATGTGGTTGTGCGAATGGTGCCTGCTGCTGCGGCTGCTGGTAGGACGGTGATGGATTAACCTGGGGCGTTGCTGCTGGTGGCGGTGTCTTTTCAATAGGCAGCCCGTCTTTATCGTACTGCCGACCACCGAAATCAAAAGTCATGCCTTATCTCCCGCCTAGACGCTTGTAGAACACTAAGAATTCTGTAAACATACCCATGCTACCGAAAATCCTCAATACAAGCGGAAGGCCCTGGTGGCAATGATATGACACCAGGACCTTCTTGCCATAAAAAGCACGATATTACTTACGCAGCCTTAGGGGCGTTAACGTCCTCCGGCAGGGCAGCCTTGGCGGCCTCGCAAATTGCGGAGAACGCAGCGAAATCGTTGACAGCCAGCTCCGCAAGAATCTTACGGTCCACCTCAATCTCGGCAAGGCGCAGGCCCTGGATGAGACGGTTGTAGGTGATGCCGTTCATGCGGGCGGCAGCATTGATGCGCTGGATCCACAGACGACGGAACTCACGCTTACGCGCACGGCGGTCGCGGTAGGCGTAAGTCATGGAGTGCAGCCACTGTTCCTTAGCCTTGCGGTACAGGCGAGAACGCTGGCCGCGGTAGCCCTTCGCGGACTTCAGAATTGTACGACGCTTCTTCTTGGCGTTTACTGACCGCTTGACACGTGCCACAGTAATACTTCCTTAAATCTTTGAGAGTTGGTGGAGGGGTGAACAGGCGGCGATTAAGCCTGGCCGAGCAGCCGCTTAACACGCTTGGTGTCAGCTTTAGCCACTTCCGTCGTGCCCTTCAGGCGACGAGTACGGGTGGACGGCTTGCCTTCGAGGAGGTGGCGGCGGTTCGCCTGCTCGCGACGGAGCTTGCCGGAACCGGTTACCTTTACACGCTTTGCGGTGCCCTTGTGGGTCTTTTGCTTCATGAGATTTAGTCCTTAAAACCCTAGAATGTGTCTTTACTTCTTGCCCTTGCGCACCGGGCCGATGACCATGGTCATATTGCGGCCATCCTGCTTTGCCTTGGTTTCAACAACGCCGTAATCGGCGACGTCGGCTGCCAAACGGTCCAAGAGACGGTAACCAAGCTCGGGACGTGACTGCTCACGACCACGGAACATGATTGTCACCTTCACCTTGGAACCCTTCTCCAAGAACCGGATCACATTACCTTTCTTCGTCTCATAATCGTGATCATCAATCTTGGGACGAAGCTTCTGCTCCTTGACAACAGTCTGCTGCTGGTTCTTACGAGCCTCGCGTGCCTTCTGTGCAGCTTCATACTTGAACTTGCCGTAGTCCATGATTTTGCAGACCGGAGGTTTAGCGTTCGGGGCAACCTCGACCAAATCAAGATCAGCCTCATACGCTAACTTGCGAGCATCCTCAATGCGGACGATGCCCACCTGTTCGCCACTGGGGCCCACAAGACGGACCTCGGGAACTCGAATACGCTCATTAATGCGAGCTTCAGCGCTGATGTGTACTCCTAAGTTGCAGTGATAGAGATAATGTACGCACCGTACCGCAACTAGTTTTCCCTACATGACACACAAAAACCCGCTTCCATCATTCCGTGAAAGCGGGAGATCCATCGTGCCAAGAAGCATCTACACTGCGCGTAGCAGTGAGGTGAACTTCACAATGACCATTATCCTGCCACAATGTGGCGGCTTCTGGTGGGAGGGATCTCCACTTGCGGCCTAAAATCCATGCACAGCACAGTTTCTAGGCGGTAGCGCACCTCAATTTATCACTAACCCCATAACGTTGCAAGTTGATAACTTTTTAGCTGCGTACGCTGTGGGTTCCTTAGGATCAAAACCATGGAGATTTCGCATACAGAAAAACTTCTCTTCGAAAGGACACTGGAAAAGCTGAGTCAGGCCGAAAGGGCACTGGGCGAAGCCCGCATGGACATGCACATGCTGCTCCTCAAGCGGCAACAGCTCTCAGCACCAGAACAGTCGGGGGAATCTGTCGGTCAGTCCGCCACAGAACAACAAGCGGCAGAGCAACGGGCTGCTATGCCTTCTGCACCCTTTGCGCCAGCCCCACAGCCGCCCGGCGTCATCAATCCAGCTGGGCCACGCATCAATCCTGGCGTACCGCATATCAATCCTGGGGCTGCTAATCCACCTGTTCAACCCGCGCCGCTCACGAGACCCCCAATTCAACCAACGCCTGTGTACAGTGCACAAACAGATACTCAGCCACCTGAGCAACCACGTTCGCAAGCGGACCAGGTTCTTCCCGCACGCTCCGGATGGTGGACATCGGAACAAAATGTCGTGAGGGTCATTGCCACGCTAGGCACGCTGATCACCATTGCCGGTGTGTTCTTCCTGGTGGTCCTTGCCATTCAAAATGGCCTGCTCGGCCCCCTCGGCCGAGTCATCCTGGCCAGCGTTTTCTCCGCCGTGATGGGTGGAATCGGTGTCGTAGCCCATAAGCGTCACGCGCATAAAGCGGCGGTCGGCGCCTTTTGCACCACATCTCTCCTCAGCGCGATGGCCACGGTATTTAGCCTTGTGGTCATACTCGAATGGTGGCCAGAACCTGCTGGAACAGCAACAATCATCGCGCTTACCATCGGTTTCATAGCACTAGCCACCGTGTGGAACGAGGAAGGTGTGGCAATTGCTTTGGGTATCGGGGCGTCGATAGTAGGTAGCATCTACTTTGCCTCATGCGTTAACTACATCGAATTTTCGACTCTTCCTGGCACACTCACACCCACAGCCCTTGCCATCGCTGCCTACATTCGGAAGTGGTCGAAGGGTATTGATATTGCTGTCATCGTTACGCTGATTACGGCCTTCTTCTACGCATTGCTCAGTGATTCACCTGCTATGATCCTGCCCACAACCCCCGTTGTGGTTATCACCGCCATCATATTTGTCGCAATGGGTGCAAACACAGAACGTACGCCATGGAATCCCCTGCTGACCATCGCCGCACCTGCCGTGCTGTTTGGCCTCGGCGCCCTCGGACTTGAGGCCATGCCGTCGCTATCTACCCACGTCTCCACACGCCCCCTGAGCTGGGTTCTCATTGCGGGATCAATCTGCTACATCGCCATCGCGATAGTCAATCACAATAAAGCACTGATCCAATTCGGTTCAGTCTTCCTGGCCCTCAGCTTCCTGCCTGTGTATGTTACGGCCGCACCACTTGGCACTGATGTACTGCTGAATAAACCAATGGTGGTGTGCATTTTCCTCGTCACTTCCATAGGCGTCACCTGGTGGATGACCTCCGGCATAAAGTTCCGCGGCGGTGTTTGGTTCTGCTGGGCAGCAACAGCACTTATTCTCACCTACATGGTCGCAGACGGCGTACTCAGTGGCACCTTCCTGTGGCTTGGCACTTCCTGGGCTACTGCCCAAGCCGTCGCCATCATCATCCTGCTGCTGGTTGCTTTACGACGCCGCTCCGGCCTAAAGCATCTTTCCGGCGCTACTCAATCTGGGCTTGCGCTGGCCAGCCTTCATCTTTCCATGCTGGCCATCGTGTCCATAGCCACCTACCTGGGTGGACTATCAGGCAACGTGAAGGGTGGTTACCTTATCGGCCACGCCACGGTGTCCGTCTTATGGATGCTCTTGGCTTGCTACGTCTTGCTTCGCGCACGGTTCCTCAGCAGGCAGGCATCCCTCATTGTTGGGCTTGTTCTAGCATTTGCCTCCATCGGCAAACTCATGTTCTTCGACTTCGGCAACCTCCATGGACTGCCTCGCGTCGCTGCGTTCATCATTTCTGGTGTTGTGCTGCTGGCCATCGCAGCGCTGCGAAACCGTCAGAGCCCCCAGAAAACCAGCATCACTGCTGCAGAGGATCCAGCGCCTCTCGTGGGGGTGAACGCTCAGGCCAAATCGCCCACGCCTGACGCAACGTATAACGATGCCCCACCAGCCAGCGACGTCACGTCCGTTCAGCCTGCAGCACCAGGCCAGGTTCCCCCACTAAGTGAAACACCGCTGCCAAGCATGAGTGACCGCGAGAAGCCCCAGGATCCGCATAATCCCCAAGTCGGACCAGTGCAAAAACCTGATGAGGACCAATAACTAGGGCGCTAGTAGTTCTTTGAGGAATTTCCCTGTATGCGATGCCTCCACTGCAGCGACATCCTCAGGGGTTCCCTGGGCAACCACTTGACCACCGCCTGCGCCGCCTTCCGGCCCCATGTCCACAATCCAGTCTGCAGCCTTGATGACGTCAAGGTTGTGTTCGATAATCAGCACGCTATTGCCCTTATCCACCAAGCCCTGGATCACCAGCATTAGCTTGCGAATATCCTCAAAGTGCAGACCGGTTGTGGGCTCATCCAGAATGTAGATCGTCCGGCCGTTGGATCGTTTTTGCAGTTCAGCTGCCAGTTTGACGCGCTGCGCCTCACCACCGGATAGGGTGGTCGCCGCCTGGCCAAGCCGCACGTATCCCAAACCCACCTCAACCAGCGTGTTCAGGTAGCGACTGATGGAGGTGATGGGTTCGAAGAACTCTGCGGCTTCACTAATCGGCATGTCCAAAACCTCAGAGATGGACTTGCCTTTGTATTTCACTTCCAAGGTCTCCCTGTTGTAACGGGCACCCTGGCAGACTTCACAAGGCACATACACGTCAGGCAGGAAGTTCATTTCGATCTTGAGAGTGCCATCGCCGTGACATGCCTCGCATCGCCCGCCTTTAACGTTGAAGGAGAACCTACCCGGCTTGTAACCACGGACCTTCGCCTCGCTGGTCTCCGCAAACAGTGTGCGGATCTTGTCAAACACGCCTGTGTAGGTGGCAGGATTGGAACGCGGAGTACGCCCGATGGGCGATTGATCCACTTGCACTAGTTTGTCTAAATGCTGGAGGCCATCAACGCGGGTGGCTTTACCCGGAACCTGACGGGCCTTATTCAGCCGGTTTGCGAGGACTTTCGCCAGGATTTGATTAATCAACGTGGATTTCCCGGACCCAGAAACCCCCGTAATGCAGGTGAGCACACCCAATGGGATGGAGACGTCCACGTTCTTGAGGTTATTTTCCTTCGCGCCAACCACAGTGAGCTGACGGTCGGGGTCAATGGGGCGTCGCGAATCGGGCACACCCAGCGTCTTTCGGCCGGACAGATACGCGCCGGTGACGGATTCTTCACTGTCGACAATCCCTGCGGGCGGGCCTTGGTAAACCACTTCCCCACCGTATTCACCCGCGCGGGGGCCGATGTCCACTAGCCAGTCCGCGGCTTTGATGGTGTCCTCATCGTGCTCAACCACAATGAGAGTGTTGCCGATGTCACGCAGATGCTCCAAGGTGGCAATCAGCCGCTGGTTATCCCGTTGATGCAGGCCAATAGACGGCTCATCGAGCACGTACAGCACCCCCGCCAAACCGGATCCGATTTGGGTGGCAAGTCGAATACGCTGCGCTTCCCCGCCAGAAAGGGTACCGGCGGCGCGGTCCAGCGACAGGTAGTTCAAGCCGACGTCGAGAAGAAACTTCAGGCGTGCCTGGATTTCCTTCAGCACGGCACCAGCAATCATTTCCTCGCGCTTGCCCAGCTGCAATGTGGACAGAAACTCGGCGGCACCTTCCACAGACAGCGCAGACACCCCGGCGATAGACAGCTCACCATGTGCACCCGAATCAAGCCGCACTGACAGGATCTCCGGCTTCAGACGCGCGCCTTTGCAGGACGAACATGGAACCTCGCGCATGTAAGCAAGGAATCGGTCTTTTTGTGACTCAGAGTCGGTGTTCTCCAACTTGCGTTTCAGGTACGCCAGCACGCCTTCAAACGGGGCGGTCCAATTTCGTACCCTGCCGTAGCGGTTCTTGTATCGCACCGACACGTGATGCTCAGAGCCATGCAGAACGGCTTTTTGCTGCGCCGATGTGAGCCCGCTAAACGGCGTATTGGGGTCAAAATCCATGGCCACGGCAAGCCCGGTGAGCAGCTTTTCAAAGTACGACACATTAAAGCCCGTGGTCCACGGTTGAATGGCACGCAGCAACGGCGCATCCCTGTCCGGGATTACCAGATCAAGGTCCACTTCCAAGGCGGTGCCCAAGCCATCACACGCCGGACACGCACCATACGGCGAGTTGAAGGAAAAAGAACGAGGTTCTAGCTCATCCACCGCCAGCGCATGACCATTGGGACAAGCCATTTTCTCCGAGAACCTGCGGGTACGGTGAGGGTCGGAGTCCTCAAGGGTGATGAAGTCAAAGACCACCACGCCGTCGGCAAGCTGAAGCGCCGTTTCCACGGAGTCAGTGAGGCGCTGGCGCTGCGTGGGTTTAACCTGCAGGCGATCCACCACTACATCAATGTCGTGTTTGATCTGCTTTTCCAGTTTCGGCGGGTTGCTGAGTTGATGAACCTCACCGTCAACTCGAACCCTGGAGTAGCCCTGCGCAGCCAGGTCCGCAAACAAATCCACAAACTCGCCCTTGCGGGTACGCACTACTGGTGCCAGCACCTGGAACTTCAGCCCCTCCTCCATGTCCAGGATCTGATCCACAATCTGTTGCGGAGTTTGACGCTCAATCACCGCATCACACTTCGGGCAGTGCGCCGTACCCGCACGCGCATACAAAAGGCGCAGGTAATCATGCACTTCCGTGATCGTACCCACCGTGGAACGCGGGTTACGGTTCGTGGACTTCTGATCAATAGACACGGCAGGCGACAAACCCTCAATGAAGTCCACGTCAGGCTTATCCATCTGCCCCAAAAATTGGCGAGCGTACGACGACAGTGACTCCACATATCGCCGCTGACCTTCCGCAAAAATAGTGTCAAAGGCAAGGGACGACTTACCCGAGCCGGAAAGGCCGGTGAACACGATCATCGTGTCGCGGGGCAGTTCAACGTCCACGCCCTTCAAGTTGTGCTCCCGCGCGCCGCGCACCACCAGACGATCAGCCACTACCGTGCCACCCTCCATACTTCAGCCAAACATACTACTTCGAACATAGCAACGAACCCCGACTTTAGCTAACCTGGATACTATGACTGCCCCGATCACGTTACATTCACTGTCCGTATCCACGATGGATAACAACTGCTACCTGCTGGTTTCCGGCAACAAGGGCTTGCTTATCGACGCCGCGGACGATGCCCCCGCGCTGCTAGCACTTGCCGACGGGCTTGGGGTCTCCATTGAGACTGTGGTGACCACCCACCGGCACGCCGACCATGTTCGCGCACTCTGTGACGTCTTAGCCGCGACTGGCGCAACGCACCTTGCACCAGCACCCGATGCCGAAGCCCTTCCCGCTCCCGTAGACCGCGCCCTTGAACACGGCGACATTATTGACTTTGATGGACACCGATTGGGGGTTGCCATTTTGCGGGGGCACACACCTGGAGGACTCGCGATCTCTGCAGATATTGACGGCCAACAGCACCTCTTTGTTGGCGATAGCCTCTTCCCCGGTGGCGTAGGCAAAACTACCAACCCAGAAGACTTTGAACAGCTGATCACCGACGTAACTGAACGCCTTTTTGAGGTCTACCCCGACGATGCCATCGTGCATCCCGGCCACGGCGACGGCACCACCCTCGGGGCTGAACGCCCCCACTTAGACGAGTGGCGTGCCCGCGGTTGGTGAGTGGTGGAATCAACGGAACACCCAGATCACGCTGGCCACTCCGCACATGCTGCGGACATTGCCGTCGAGCAGGCATATGTTGATGAGCTATTTGCCCGCATTGACGCGGATGTCATCGCGGCCAACGAGCGCCTGCGTGACGTGATGCTTCGGGTCGACCGCGCCACCCCCGACCCCGAGGCTCTAGTCGAACGCGAGGTTGAATACCACGCACTCAACGACAAACTCGACACACTCACTGTGGCACAGCTGGGGCTGGTGTTCGGGCGGATCACCCTTGATAGCGAACAGGGTGATGACGACGTGCGCTACATCGGCCGCATGGGCATCGACGCACCCGAAGACCACTACCGGACCCTACTTTTAGACTGGCGCGCGCCCATGGCCCGGCCGTTCTACATTGCCACCACCGCCAACCCCGAGGGCGTGACCACGAGAAGGCATATTCGCACCACAGGCCGAACCGTGGTGGATATTCACGACGAACGACTTGTTGGCGATGCTTCGGACGAAAGTGCTTCCGATGTTGTTTCCGAATCCGCCCTGCTTCGTGCGCTGAATGCAGCACGAACAGCGCACATGGGCAACATTGTTGAAACCATCCAGCGCGAACAAGACGACATTATCCGTGACCCCGAGCGTGGCGTGATGGTGGTGGAAGGCGGACCGGGGACCGGCAAAACCGCCGTGGCACTACACCGCGTTGCTTACCTGCTGTACACGTGGCGGGACGTCCTCGCGCGAAGCGGCGTGCTGATCGTTGGCCCTAATCGCACGTTCCTTGACTATATTTCCCGCGTACTACCCGAACTTGGTGAAACCGGCGTGGTGCTCACCACTGTGGGCGAGATGTACCCCGGGGTCACGCCAACAGGAACCGACTCTCTGCTCGCCAGGGAAGTCAAAGGCAGCGCGGAAATGGTGCACATCCTGCGTACCGCAGTTCAGGCATACCAGACCGTGCCAGCGGAACCTGTTCCACTGTTTGTTGATGGTCTTACCCTGCACCTCACCCCGGCCATGGTTACGACGGCGCGGGGACGTGCCCGACGCAGTGGACTCCCCCACAACCAGGCCCGCGCGATTTTCCGGGACCAGGCGTTGGACCTATTGGCGCATGCCATGGCGGACATGATCGGTGCCGACCCCCTTGGCGGCACGAACCTGCTGTCTTCCGGCGACATCGCCCAACTGCACGAAGACCTCGCTGACGAATTTGTTGTGGATAGCGCGCTGGACGAACTGTGGCCCGAGTTGACGCCGCAAAACGTGCTGGAAGAACTACTGGAATCCCCCGAACGCATCTCCGTCGCCGCTGCTGACTACGACGAAGAAACCCAATCCGCGCTCTATCGGGAGGACGGCGCCGCATGGTCCGCTGCCGATGCCGCCCTGCTTGACGAACTCGCGCAACTGCTAGGCACCGACGATCCCGAACAGGAACGCAAAGCCGCCGAACAACGCTGGCAGGAACAAATTGAAGAAGCCCAGGACGCCCTGGACATTCTCACTGGATCCGCTTCCCAAGACCTCGACGACGGGTTCGATGCCGAAATCCTGATGGCACACGACGTGATTGATGCCAAAACCCTCGCCCAGCGCCAGGAAATCCGCGACATTCGCTCCACCGCCGAACGCGCCAAGGCCGACCGACTCTGGGCCTACGGCCATGTTGTTGTCGACGAAGCCCAGGAACTCTCTCCCATGGAATGGCGCATGATTATGCGGCGCTGCCCTTCCCGCTGGATGACGCTCGTCGGCGACACGGCGCAAACGGGTTCCCCGGCGGGCGTCGATAGCTGGACCGACACCCTCGAACCGTACGTGCAGAACCGCTTCCGTAGGCACCAACTGACCGTCAACTACCGCACGTCCGCCGACATCATGGACGTGGCCAACACCCTGCTACCCATGATCGCACCGACGCAAACCCCCAGCCAGGCGGTCCGATCCACCGGCATTCCCGTGCGTTTTCTGCCGTCCGGCACCGAGGTTTCACCGCTTATCGACGCCCTACGCACCGAGCACCCCGACCGTCTCACCGCCCACATTGACGCCAACAACGTGGCAGAAATCAAGGGGTTGGAATATGACCACGTAGTGCTTGTGGAACCCCAGGAAATCGTAGACAATTCTCCCCAGGGCTGGCAGGACCTATATGTGGCACTCACGCGAGCTACGCAAAGCCTCACTGTTGTTGGGGAGATGCCGACTACTGAGCTTTAACTTACTCACATATTTCACGCTGACACCACACCACAAGCAGCACTGCACCTTTCAACTAGCTCTGGCCATAGTTCAATCAGATCCGCGTGCATGTTGTACGATGCCGAACATTCATCAACATAGCGTGACGCATTACGAACAAGAACACCACCGATATCAGCAAAATCGCCGCCAAGAGGAACTAACACATCATTCGCCAAAGATTCTACGCGATTAATGCGCTCGGGAACTGAGCCGGCGGCAGCTTCCCTCACCAGAGAAATCAGTTTTTCGCGTGAGTTTGAATCGGCCGGAAGCGTGCCAGGTTCAATTCCCAAAAGGGACGATAGGTTTCCGGAATAAATCTTGGCATATGCGTTAAAATAATCTGCAAAACGGGCAACCCCTTCCCAGTACGATAATTGTGAGGATAAGCTCTTCCTGGTTGAGTCATATTCATGAAATACCGCATCCGAATGATGGATTGACGGAAGGCCCAACGACGTTGCAGCATCAAACGCAAAATAGTCCGACGCGAGAATATTTAGACCCGGCACTACTGGAAGATACTTATGTATATCCATGGAGGCAATATTTCCACAATCCGGGTTTAAGCCGTCATTAACGGAACGCACAAGAGTGATCACATCACGGTCAGGAACAACAGTCTCCTGTGGAAATACTTCTTCAATCACGTCTGGAATGCTTGCAGGATCGAAGCCAAGAACTTCATAGAGCCTATGCAGTATCGTTCGGTCCCCTGCGGCAACAACGAGATCCTTAAAGTCAAGGTTCCATTCGCCGACATAATTGCCACCAACAACCGTAATGTACTTATCTGCCGAGTGTGCAGAACTGGAATAGTCGAAATGCTCTGATCCCAACAGTGAAAGTTCCTTTACGATAGGCAACCTACCTTGTTGGTTACGAAACTTATGGTCAAGAGTCACCGTATCGGAATCACGACGATGCACGACATCAGCGCCTAGCGCAATAGAATATAAAAAACACTTATTCATGGCAGTGCCGTAGTCTTTGGAGCCTTGAAGAAAGAGCGACCGCCAACGATGATCCGATTCACCGGTAAAAATACGACTAATTATTTTCCCCTGCCATTCAATAGTGAGGTGAATAGTATTTAATTTTCCATCCCGATTACGGAATTCTCTTAGAGCAGCGGCATTATTTTTTACATGGTCACCGCCGTCGGTTTCAATAACCACAAGTGGAATGTCATATCCAAGCAACCGCGCTTCCTGAACCTCCAAACTTGCACTAGATATAGCTGCCGTTGCATCACGATTCGTTGGGATGACGAGGATATGTTTTTCTTCAGCCACCATTACCCCCATAAACTCGTTAAAATATTTTATTTCATCTGGTTATACATGCGGGAAATACAGCGATATACAGGCTTAACGTGTGTCACACCAAGCAAACAACCAACACGCCTCCGCTTCAGCACGCTCTTTTCATTGACGCGACGTCAAGGATTAGCCTCTGCAGTATGCGTAGATCTAGAAAAATGTTAGTCCGCATCATAAGCGTTGTAGCTGTGGCATGCCTCATTGTAGTAGGAACCTCTGCTTATAATTTCTATCACTATCGGCGCCCAGGCGACAATCCCCGCGATCCCGCCACCATCACGGCCAAGGGCGATGTGGAGCCAGTAAGTGGTGACTACTTACGTGGCTTTTACTATCCCGCTCATGGTGACACACACCCGGGAACGGTCGTTGTGTTCAGCGGCTCCGATGGCGGCAATAACGACAACATGGCTAGGCAGATCCGGGACGGTGGTTACAACGTTCTGGGGCTTTACTTCTTCGGTCAGCCAGGTCAGCAACAGTATTTGTCTGATGTACCTCTAGAGTTCTTTGATGAGGTATTAGCGTGGATCAAAGAACATGGCGACGTTCAAGCACCAATCACAGTTTTGGGTTTGTCGAAAGGTGCTGAGCTGGTGGCGAACTTGGCTATTCGTTACCCCGAGATCAATAACATCGTCTTGTACGCACCGGCAGCCTACAACTATCAAGGACTCAACTTCCGGCAGCGAAACGCGCTCCCAAGCTTTACGTGGCGCAGAGAACCTGTGGATTATGCACGGCTTCCATTTTTCCCTTCTACTACCGTAAGGCTTTTCATGAACCTACCCGTCTCGTACCGCAAGACTTATGAGGTATCGCTCGCCGAGGCTAGCAACCGTGATTCTGCCCGCATTCCCATCGAAAAGTTTTCCGGCCACGGATTGCTATTTGCTGGCGACCAAGACGCTATGTGGCAAAGTGACTCCGCAGTACAGGAGCTGAGTGAGCGGAATAAAAATCTGGAAGGCGTAATATACCCGGGCGCCGGACACCTTTTCTCCAGGGATATTGATCAGGAATATGGACGGATATGGCCAACAATGCTTGGCGGGACTGTAGATGGTAACCGGGCAGCCAAAATCCAGTCAGATAAACTATTGTTTGAGCGTTTGGATGCCTGGCATATGGACACGTAAAACCCATAAATCACCAATCCCCTGGCCAAACATCACAAATGCGTGGCCAGGGGATAAAAAATAAATTAAAGAACTAATTCACAGTGTGAACAATCATGACGTCGCACTGAGATTGGCGTGCCACATCGGCGGGAACAGAACCCAAGAGGCGACCAGTCAGGGTGTTGATGCCACGGTTGCCCACGACCAAAAGGTCAGCTTGTGCTTCGTTCACAATCGACATCAGGGCTTCGACGGGAGTGCCGGGTTTCACCACGGTTTCAATATTGGTGGCACCTTTTTCCCGTGCTGCGGCTGAGGCTGATTCGAGGTTCTTATACGCGGGGTCGTCGCCAAGCACGGTGACGGAATCCTGACGGAGGGTTTTTGATGCGTCTTCAGAGGTCTCGTAGTAGGCGCATCCGATGATCAGGGTTGCGTTGAATGCGGCGGCGATTCCGGCTGCGCGTTCAACGGCGAGCATCGAGGACTTGGAGCCGTCTGTGCCTACAACAATCTTCTTGTAATCGCTCATCGGGGACCTTTCACGTTTTGTATGGTTCTAAACCTATCAAACAGAGTAGCACCGGCATCTATTTTACAGGCCGGCTTCTTTCATTCCGCGAAGTTCTTTCCTCAAATCAGCGATCTCGTCACGCAAACGCCCTGCTAGTTCGAATTTTAGCTCACGGGCGGCTGCCCCCATTTGAGCGGTAAGGTCGTCGATGAGTTTTTGGACTTGCTCACGTGGCATGCCGGAAACATCCGCAGTGTCACGGGCGACGGCGGCATCGGCGCTGGCATCTTCGGTCGCCGGAAGCTCGCCGCCGTCTTCGTACACTTCGTCCAGAATATCGGCGATTTTCTTGCGCAGCGGCTGAGGATCAATGCCGTGTTCGGTGTTGTAGGCGATTTGTTTTTCGCGGCGTCGTTCCGTTTCCTCAATGGCGTTCTGCATGGAGTCGGTAATGCGGTCGGCGTACATGTGCACTTCACCGGAAACATTGCGGGCCGCACGACCAATGGTCTGGATAAGGGACGTTGTGGAACGGAGAAAACCTTCCTTATCGGCATCCAAAATGGCAACCAGGGAGACCTCGGGCAAGTCAAGACCCTCGCGGAGGAGGTTGATGCCCACAAGGACGTCGTATTCGCCGAGCCGGAGCTGGCGGAGCAGTTCCACGCGCTGCAAGGTATCGATGTCAGAGTGGAGGTAGCGCACGCGCACGCCGTTTTCCAGCAGGTAGTCGGTAAGATCTTCTGCCATCTTCTTGGTCAGCGTGGTCACCAGCACGCGTTCTTTTTTCTCCACGCGCAGCCGAATTTCGTGGATGAGGTCATCGATTTGCCCATCGGTGGGTTTGACCACAACTTTCGGGTCAACAAGCCCGGTAGGCCTAATAACCTGTTCAACGAACTCTCCCCCGCTGGCGGCCATTTCAAAGGTGCCGGGGGTGGCGGACATAAAAACGGCCTGGCCCCGGCGGTCGTCGAATTCTTGCCAGGTCAACGGGCGGTTATCCAGTGCCGAGGGCAGGCGGAAACCGAAGTCCACAAGGTTGCGTTTGCGGGAGGCGTCGCCTTCGTACATGCCGCCGATTTGAGGCACGGTGACGTGGGATTCGTCGATGATCAGCAGGAAGTCTTCTGGGAAGTAGTCAATGAGCGTCGCGGGTGCAGATCCTGCGTCGCGGCCGTCGATGTGGCGGGAGTAATTCTCAATCCCAGAGCAGAAACCTACTTGTTCGATCATCTCCAGGTCGTATTCGGTGCGCATACGCAGACGCTGCGCTTCCAGGAGTTTGCCGCGATTTTCCAAATCCTCCAGCCGCACGGCCAGTTCCGCTTTGATGGCCTCCACTGCTTTTTCCATGCGTTCCGGCCCGGCAACATAGTGTGTAGCGGGGAAAATACGCAGTTCATCGGCTTGGCTGATCACATCCCCGGTGAGTGGGTGGATGTAGTATAGGGCGTCAATTTCGTCGCCGAAGAATTCCACACGCACGGCAAGTTCTTCGTAGGCGGGAATGATGTCCACCGTGTCGCCTTTAACGCGGAAGGTACCTCGGCTAAACGCGACGTCGTTACGCGCGTACTGAATGTCCACCAGCAGTCGGAGGAAGCGGTCACGCTCGACCTCATCCCCTACCTTCAGGAGTACGGACCGGTCCAGATAGGACTGCGGGGTACCCAGGCCGTAAATGCAGGACACGGAGCTTACTACCACGACATCACGACGCGAAAGCAAGCTGGACGTAGCGGAGTGGCGCAGGCGTTCGACGTCCTCATTGATGGAGGAGTCCTTTTCAATGTAAGTATCGGTTTGCGCAATGTAGGCTTCCGGCTGGTAGTAGTCGTAATAGCTGACAAAATACTCAACGGCATTATTGGGCAACAGCTGCCGGAGTTCGTTGGCCAGCTGCGCAGCGAGGGTTTTATTCGGGGCCATGACGAGGGTCGGCCGTTGCACTTTTTCAATAAGCCAGGCTGCGGTGGCAGATTTACCAGTACCCGTGGCGCCCATCAGCACAATGTCCCGCTCACCACGGTTAATGCGGTCAGCTAATTCGGCTATGGCTGATGGCTGGTCGCCCGCCGGCTGATACTCACTCACCACCTCGAATTCTTTGGCGACACGTTCGATGTCGCCAACAGGTCGGTGTTCAGAATGGGACAGCACGGGATGTTCAGCAGCGAAAGCCATGATCCCCAGCATAATGATCAGCGATTTAGTACTCTAACCCTCGTGCATATTTCTTTAAACGCGCAGCGTAAGCGCCACAGTACTTTTGCTATCACAACAATAGCGTGCCTTGTATCCATGATGCTTATCGACGCCCCGACTGCCACCGCCGAGCCCTGCTCCCGTCGCGCGGCTCCCGCAGGGCCTTCCCTGTCAAGCCAGCTATCCTCTGGATCGAATGGCCTATCGAGCGGCGCTGGCAGCTCCAATCCGCCATGGTTGAACGGCTCCCCCGGCGAACTTCCTGTGCTGAAAGGCCACACCCAAGCGATCCAGTCGCTGACCGGCCCAGGCTCTAACCCCCGTACCGACCGCCTTTTCGACATCGCGGGCACCGACCTCGGCATCGCGTACAAAGATGCCGCCGGGCGCACCATGCTGGTATTCGGCGACACCATGGCCTGCGACGGCTCTGCTGGGGAATGGCGCAGCAATACCATCATGCGCACCAGCGACAATAACTACACCGACGGCGTAACTGTTGAAGAAGCACTGACAGAACGCGGATATGCACGACAAGGACGCGCTCGGGAGTTTATCCCTTCCTTGAAAGAACCAGGCGTTGAACACACCGTGATTCCCACCGCAGGTATCACAGTCAACGGAGTCCAGTACATTGACTTCATGTCTGTACGTAGCTGGGGACGCCCCGGCGAATGGTTCACCAACTACGCAGCAACCGTCTCCTCCACTGACGGTGAAAACTGGACAGTGGTGCCGGGATCCCAGCGTGCCAATAAAGGCCCATCGATGCCCGGCGGCGGACAGTACCGCGCCGGGAACGAGCACATTCAAATGTCAGCGTTTGTGGAACACGATGGATACATCTACCGTTTCAGCACCCCATCGGGGCGTGATGGCAGCGCAATTGTGGCCCGCGCCCCTAAAGCACAATTCCCCAAGGAAGACGCTTTCGAGTTTTTCGACGGTGCAGGCTGGTCAGCCACGCCAACACGAGCCGCAGCCGTGATTGACGGCAGCGTTTCCGAACTCTCGGTTGCCTGGAACCCCTACCTCGGAAAATTCATCGCCCTCTACATTGATGGCAATGGCATGGTGCTGCGGACAGCCGATTCCCCCACCGGACCGTGGAGCAGCAAACGCATGCTGGTGGATACCGCCACTATTGGCGACCTCTACGGCGGCTTCATCCTCCCCTCGAATAATGACCACAACCTGTATTTCGTGGCCACCACCTGGTCAAACTACAACGTGATGGTGATGCGCACCAACCTTAGTGAACTCTTCGGCGTTCCGCTCTTGGCATCCGGCGACATCAACCCTGATCCGGTTGCCGACGACGGCCTAGAGGTGGTTGAGGTTCTCAAGCCCGAGCAGGTCGCGGCCGCCACCGCCGATGACGGTGTGGTCACAGAGGACGACGTGGTGACACGTTAATTCTCACCACGCGACAACTGAGGCAGATCCGGACCTGCAGGCATACCCATGGCGAGACGAGCATCACGCATAAAATGAAGCCCCTCAATCGCAATTTCGCCTGCAAGTTCCGCCTGCCGCGGAGTCTGAGCGGAACCAAGACTTGCTTGCGCAGAGTTGTAACGCTCAGATGCTGTCCCAATGAGGCTTGTCGACGCCTCGTCTGTACCGGATGTCGTGAGCACTTCCGACCCCAACCGCTCAATCCAGCGACGTGCTTCGGCCTGTGCGTCCATCATCCGTATTTCTTCTTGCTGCTCGCCTTTGTTGCGGTCTTTAATCTGCTGAATAAATTGAAAAATGAAGGTGGACACTACCAGTACCAGCACGATAAACATGAACACTGGTACGAACGTAAATGGTGAGAAAAATCCTGTTGGCACGCGACACTAAACCTATCTACTGAAACGAACACGTCACAAAGTGGCGAGGAAGTCATCAACTTGCTTGCGGAGATGATCGACGCTTCCATTATTGTCGATCAAAACATCCGCAGATGCGAGTCGAGTCACATCATCAACCTGGTGCGACATACGACGACGAACATCGTCTTCATCTAATCCGCGATGCTCAACCAACCGCCGCACGCGCTCCTCAATGTCAGTGTGCACAACAATGACCATATCCATCTCCTCGTGCAGACCCCGCTCCACCAGCAATGGCATGTCGTAGACTAGGAAGTTCTCTTTCTCGGCGGCCGCAAGGTCAAACTGCCGCTGGGTTTCCTGCTCAATTCGTGGATGGGTGATGGCATTCAGCGCATTGGTGGCTTCCTCAGTGGCGAACGCACGATTGGCCAGCTCTTGACGGTTGAGAGTGCCGTCGTCGTTGAGAATATCCTGGCCAAACACCTCCACAAGCTCAGCCAAGGCAGGTTGTCCAGGTTCCACCACTTCACGAGCAATCTGGTCCGCATCGACAACACGAATGCCTTGATCCCGGAGCATCGCCGCCACGGTCGATTTGCCGCTGCCGATCCCGCCTGTCAGGCCAATGAGTAACATGTACTTCAGCCTAACAATGTGACAAGCCCCCGTCGTGGTGACGGGGGCTTGTGTTGAGTGATGTGACTAGTCTGACTTCTCAGATTTCGCCGTGGTGGTGATAATCACCGAGTCGGCAGTCACCTGGTCGGCTGGATGGCCCTCCACCTTCTCAAACTTCTTGGTGTTGGACACCACAACCGGGGTGATCAGCGGATAGCCAGCCGCCTTGACCACCTGCGGGTCAAAGGTGATCAACGGCTCACCCGCAGTCACCTTCTGGTTACGGGTGACATGGACATCAAAGCCCTCACCGCCGAGCTGCACCGTATCAAGACCCACGTGAATCAGAACTTCCACGCCGCTATCCAGGCGCAGCGCCACGGCGTGGCCACTCTTCTGCACCATGAGCACCTTGGCATCTGCGGGAGCAACCACGATGTTGTTGCTGGGTTCGATGGCAACGCCATCGCCGAGACGACCACCAGCGAAAATCGGGTCAGGAACCTCCGACAATGGGAGAGCCTTGCCTTCAAGGGGTGCCGTCAGTTCGGTCACCGCGCCGGGTTCGAGGGCCGTCTTTGCAGGTGCTTCCGCCACTGCAGTGGCTGCGGCACTCGCGGTTGCCGTTGCAGTCGCTGCGGCAGCGACAGGAGCAGCAGGGGTGGCCTCAGCAGAAGCTGCGGCAGCCGGGGCGTCGTCACCCGTAGCATCGTCCGAATCTTCCTTGCCTTCCTCAGCAGCGATCTGGGCCAGAACCTCAGCCTTCTCATCGGCGGAGCGGTAGTCGAAGAACACCACCAGCAGGAAGGACGTCACAAAGGCGACAGTAATACCAATGATGTAGCCGAAGGTTGGTTTCATGGCGACGGTGGTCAGTGCGGAGGTAAACACAAACGCATATGCCTTCACCGAGAACAGACCCATGACAACACCGCCAGCGAAACAGCCGGGGAGCAGACGCATGTAAGTCTTACGGAAACGCAGCAGCACACCGTACAGGGACGGTTCAGAAATACCGCCTAGCAAACCGGCCATCAAGCTACCAAAGGAAACCTGGCGCATCTGACGGTTCTTCTCACGCCAAGAAATAACAAGCACGCCGGCGACAACACCGAAGCAAGCGAAGTTCCAGGCACCCATGGGGCCCTGAATGAAGTCGTAACCCAGGGTGTTGATGTTCTGAATCATGATGGCGTTCAGTGGCCAGTGCAGACCCAAGGGCACCAAGAACGGGTACAGCAGCGGAATCACAATAGCCAGAATGAACGGGGAGAAATTATTGATAGCTTCCAGCGCGCTGGAAATGCCATTACCTACACCGATACCGAAGGGGCCGAGCAGGAATGCCGTCGCCGGAATGAGGACCAGCAAACAAATAAACGGCACAAACACCATCTGCACTGCGGCTGGGATGATCCTCTTCAGGCCCTTTTCCAACCAGTACAGCGCGATAGCAGCAAGCATCGGCGGGAACACCTGCCCACCGTAATCATTCAGCACCATCGGAATGCCCCAGACGTCAACAGTGTAAATGTCAACACCCACCGAGTTTTGTGTCACCACGGTGTCTGGCAGCTCTTTCATAGCCAAAAATTCTGGTGTGAGCAGAGCTGCCGGAATAGCGGCACCCACCCACTCGTTAGCGCCCAACTTCCTGGCAGCAGTAGCACCCACCATAATCGGCAGGAAATAGAAAACGCTGCGCCACATAGCGTGCATGAACTGGAACGTTGGGGGCTGGACCTCGGCACGGAAATCCTGAATACCGGCAGTATCACACAGCACCAGAATCGTAATAATCAATGAGGCACCCAGCAGAGCCCACAGAATCGGGCGGAACGTGTCAGAGAGGAATTCAAAGCAGTAATCAACCCACCCGAATCGTCCTCGGACACCGCCGTATTCTTTCTTGCCGGAGCTTGCTGCCTTCTTTTCTTCGCCGCTCTTATCCACGCCCGGCAATTTGATGAGTTCCTGGTAATAATTGGCAACGTCGCCGCCCATCACCACTTGAAGGCCGGTTGAACCCTGAGGAACAACGCCCAAGACTCCAGGAATATCATCCAATGCGGTCTGATCAGCCTTGGACTGATCGACAAGCTGAAAGCGCAAACGCGTCGCACAGTGAGTCAGGCTGGCAATGTTGTCCGCCCCGCCCACATTGTCAAGAATCGACTGCGATGCCGTCGCAACTTTTGACGCCATGTTCGAACCTTTCGTATATATTACAGACCCAGGGGTTCCTGGACTGCAAGCACCAAGAGAGATACAGCGCGCAAAAGCCCGCTCCTACCACAAACCAAGCTGCAAATCCCTGTGAGTTCACCCACTTATGCCCGGTTCTCCGGTGATTCCCCACAATCTTATGCGTTTGAAGCAAAACATTCCAACATGTCCAGATAATGTCATATCCAGTAGGAGGTACACCGGAAGCAATCCTCAGCAGCGCTTTTGCTAAAATCTGTGTCTTTTGTGGATTATCATGAAAGAAGAATCACACCATACCGTTTGTGTTGGTTATTGCTGCAACCTCTGCTAAAATGCCGCCCGACGATTTGCGATAGGTTGCTGTGAACCACAATGGCATCCGATGATCCCTGCTGTGATGCCGACAATGCAAGAACCTAAACAGTATTTATGCCGAGTAGGTCCATTGCTAGGATCGGAATTGGGGTGTTTTCGTGCTTGAGGGTGGACCTAGTTATCAGGGGAATGTTGGGGTCTATCAAACTCACACCCTGGACAGGCGGAGCGCACATTTCGTAGGCCACAACAACCAGACTGCCACTCACGCTCTACCAAACTGCCAGAAAAACCAGGAAAAATGGCAGTTTGATAGATCATGGCGAGCCAAAAAACATTGAACAGCGCTAGTGCAAATATTTGCATGAAAGTATGCTTATCCCCAAGCACGAAAACAAGGCATTTTTGCGCCCGAACATAAGCATACTTTGCACGAGGCGTTTTCCCGCACGCAAAACACATACAAACAGCAGAAACCCCCGGATTCTCGCGGATACGTCACAAGAACCTCAGGGGTTAATACTGAACGCGACAAACGGCGCGGTAACGCTGGTTAGTTAGTTGCCGGCCAGCTTCTCACGGAGGGCTGCAAGCTGCTCATCGGAAGCGAGGGAGCCACTGACCTCAGCCTCTGCGTCAGCGGCAGGAGCTGCGGGGGTAGCAGCGGCGTCGTCAGACGAGTAGTTGGAAGGAGTGGAGCCTTCCTCAGCTGCGCTAGCGGCAGCAGCTGCGCGGTGGCGCTCAATCTGAGCGGTGTGCAGCTGGAAGCGACGCTCGGACTCGGCGTAACGGTCTTCCCATTCCTGACGCTGGGCATCGAAACCTTCGAGCCATTCGTTGGTCTCCGGATCGAAGCCCTCGGGGAAGATGTAGTTACCCTGCTCGTCGTAGGAGTCGGCCATGCCGTACTTCGACGGGTCAAAGTCCTCGGTGTAGTCCTCATCAGCCTGCTTCAGGGACAGGGAGATGCGGCGACGCTCAAGGTCAATGTCGATGACCTTGACCATTGCTTCTTCGTTGACGCCGACAACCTGGTCCGGCACCTCAACGTGACGCTCTGCCAGTTCGGAGATGTGAACCAGACCCTCGATGCCCTCTTCGACGCGGACGAACGCACCGAACGGAACCAGCTTGGTGACCTTACCAGGAACGATCTGACCAACAGCGTGGGTGCGAGCAAAGACGCGCCACGGATCTTCCATGGTGGCCTTCAGGGACAGGGAGACGCGCTCGCGATCAAGATCAACGTCAAGTACCTCGACGGTGACTTCATCGCCAACAGCGACAACCTCGGAAGGATGATCAATGTGCTTCCAGGACAGCTCGGAAACGTGAACCAGTCCGTCCACACCGCCCAGATCGACGAATGCGCCGAAGTTGACGATGGAGGACACAACGCCCTTGCGGACCTGGCCCTTCTGAAGCTGGTGCAGGAACTCAGAGCGAACCTCAGACTGGGTCTGCTCAAGCCATGCACGACGGGACAGCACAACATTGTTGCGGTTCTTGTCCAGCTCGATGATCTTTGCTTCGATTTCCTGGCCGATGTAAGGATCCAGGTCACGAACGCGACGCATCTCAACAAGAGATGCGGGAAGGAAACCGCGGAGGCCGATGTCCAGAATGAGGCCGCCCTTGACAACCTCAATGACAGTACCGGTGACCGGCTCGTCCTTCTCCTTGAGTTCCTCAATGGCACCCCAAGCACGCTCGTACTGCGCGCGCTTCTTGGAGAGAATGAGGCGGCCTTCCTTGTCCTCCTTGGTCAGAACCAGTGCATCAATTTCGTCGCCAACCTGGACGACCTCGCCCGGATCGACATCGTGCTTGATGGAAAGTTCGCGAGAAGGAATCACACCTTCGGTTTTATAGCCGATGTCGAGCAGTACCTCGTCGCGGTCAACCTTAACGACGGTACCTTCCACGATATCGCCATCGTTGAAGTACTTGATGGTTGCGTCGACTGCGGCGAGGAAGTCCTCAGCGGAGCCAATGTCATTGACGGCAACCTGAGGGGTGTTGTTGGTGGGCATATGTAGAGTGCTCCGATAACAAATAGGAATAGAAAACGGACAGGATGCGAATCTTTCAAATCCCCACGTAGATGCGGGGTTTGATCTCACTAGAAAGCACGACCGACTCTCCTATTTAAAGTAACCACACTCTCCAGCACAGACACGCTCTAGACACCATAACGCATTTTCCCTGCTAGAGCAAATAGAATCGCATCACATGAGAGCATCCGAAGCCGTGACGAACCAGGAGTCCTCCGCAGCCAATCGTTCCTGGTGGGACTATGATGCTGACAACTACCATCAGGAGCATCCCAGTTACCTAGGTTCCACCTCCCCCACCGGCGAATTCTACTGGTGCCCCGAGATGCTTCACGAACGCGATATCCGCCTGCTTGGCGACGCCCGCACCTCCCGAGTGCTGGAGATAGGTTGCGGGTCTGCACCCTGCTCGCGCTGGCTTGCGGCTGACGGCGCCGGGTTTGTGACGGGCTTTGACATTTCCGCCAACATGCTCGCCCACGCAGGTGAGACCACAGTGCCACTTGTTCAGGCCGATGCCGTGGACATGCCGTACCGCGATTCTTCCTTTGACATCGCCTTTTCCGCATTCGGCGCCATTCCCTTTGTCGCTGATTCAGCAGGGTTGATGCGGGAAGTCGCGCGGGTCCTGCAACCGGGAGGACGCTTTGTCTTTTCCATCACACACCCCATGCGATGGATCTTCCCCGACAACCCCGGCGAAGGCGGCCTCACAGTATTCACCAGCTATTTCAACCGATCGCCCTATGTTGAGCGCGATCCCGACACCGGCGTAGCAACCTACGTAGAGCACCACCGCACACTTGGCGACCGTATTCGCGAGCTCATAGCAGCTGGTTTCATTATCGACGACGTGCTCGAACCCGAGTGGCCCGACCACCTCACCGAAGAATGGGGGCAATGGTCGCCACTGCGTGGCAAACTATTCCCCGGAACGGCGATTTTTGTTTCACACCTAGAGGAAAACTCATGATTCCAGCACACTGGATTGAGCACAGGCGTTCCGACGACCGCGAACTCGTCGGGTGGGTGGATCTAGATACCCACGCACCCCAACTGCTCCCCTACAATCGACTCGGTCAGCCCCTAGAACTCGTTGACTCCTGGGATGAGGCCGAAGCCGCCATTGACGCAATCGGGTTGCGTTGCCTTACCGGCAGATTCCAGTATCAGGCAGATGGTAGCGAAGAATTAACCGTTCGCATCAAGCATGTGTACGACGATCGCATCGTCCTGACCACCGCCCTTACTGATGCTATAGAGGATGTTGGCGAAGAAATCACCATTCCCTTCCCCGCGCCAGCGGCGTTACGCTAGCTCTATGCCCCCTATGCTGAACAAACTCTAGTCACCCTGCACAATTCCATCGTTAATGATCAGCCGTGACGAGGCGAAAAAATATATGCCATCAACTACGAAGAAGAGTGGCCGCGTGAGGATCTGAAATATATAGTCTTGACAGTGATCTTGCAGAACAGCGTCGCAAGTTCAGGAACTTTATTGACCCCTGCTCTCCAGCATAGTGATTGGCCCGTCCAGGACATTCAGACGGACCAATCACTATATGGAACTACGAATAGAAGGATGTTCCGCCGTAGTCCCACCAATTGCTAACAAGCTTGTAGGAGTAGTGCGTATCTTCATATGCCCGAGCTAGCGAGACGCACTTAGTGCCTTTACCTTGAATAACGTCGAATGTGTGTGACGGTCCGCGGCGCGGATTGTCTGGCCGCAGCTCAACCGTGTAGTAGCCCCTGACTCTACTGGGCGCATAGTTGACGCAGAACTGATCATCACCATCGTTGTATGTCACGGTGATGGTCTCACCGGTTGCGTCCCCAAGCGTTTCGGTGAAACTATTTGCCGCTGCTTGTGGGACAAGCACAACCGAAGCTCCAACAGCAACTAGCCCAGCAACCACAGCCCTCAGCGACGAACGTGGCTTCCACATAGTCTGACCTCCTGAGAAACAAATTTTCCTTTACATCTAGTTAGTATGCTTCCCAGAAAAAATAGTTACAGCAGGTTACTTAAACAGGGGTGTTTTCTACTAAAGTATTTTCATTTTCAATAGCCGAAATAAGTTATTACTGTATCAATTTTGCCATGCAAAAAATTTAGCTAGCATTTTTGTTACTGAAAACCCCTCGTCTGCTGAATCGATGCAAAATTCTCAGCAAACGGGGGTAGCTAATTCTAGTGCGCCGCCGCATCCCAGTTTGGTCCGTGCCCTGCGGATACTTCGAGCGGCACGGTCAGAGTGATAGCACTGTCCATTTCACGTTCCACGATCTCTTGAACTTGTTCAAGTTCGCCGGGGGCAATTTCGACAACAAGTTCGTCGTGGACCTGTAGAAGCACGCGAGATGTAATACCTGCCTTTTTGAGGGCGGTATCGACACGCAGCATGGCCACCTTGATAATGTCAGCGGCGGTGCCCTGAATGGGTGCATTGAGGGCGGCACGCTCGGCGTTTTCGCGGGCAACGCGGTTATCGGAAAGAAGTTCCGGCAGGTAGCGGCGTCGTCCGAAAAGCGTGGCGGTGTAGCCTTCGTTGCGAGCTTCAGCAACCACGTCATCAAGGTAGCGTTTCACACCACCAAAACGCTCGAAATAGTTTTCCATGATGCGTTTCGCCTCGCCTTGCGGGATACCGAGTTGCTGCGCAAGACCAAAGGCAGACAAACCATACACAAGACCGTAGGACATGGCTTTGACGCGACGTCGCAATTCAGGAGTGACCTGGTCAACCGGGACGTCGAAAACGCGGGAACCAACATAGTTGTGCAAGTCTTCGCCGCGTTTGTAGGCATCGATCAGGTCGGCATCACCAGAAAGGTGTGCCATCACGCGCATTTCAATCTGGGAATAGTCGGCGGTCAGCAGGGTCTCATAGCCGGACCCCACCACAAAAGCGGAACGAATTTTGCGCCCAGCCGGGGTGCGGACGGGAATATTCTGCAGATTCGGATCCGTCGAGGATAAACGCCCAGTGGATGTAACTGTTTGGTTGAATGTGGTGTGAATGCGACCGTCGGTACCAACGGCTTTAATCAACCCGTCGAGGGTTGTTTTCATTTTCTGGTATTCGCGGTGCGCGAGCAAATGATCCAGGAACGGGTGAGGGTTAGTTACCGCCAGCGCCTCGATTTCCTTAGCCGCCGTGGAATAGCCTGTCTTTGTTTTCTTGGTCTTCGGCATACTGAGCGTTTCAAACAACACAACCTGCAGCTGCTTGGGACTAGAAAGGTTCAAATTCGGATCGCCTGCAAGCTCACGGGCAGCGGCTTCCTCATTTGCCACCATATCCACAAATTGGTCGCGTTGTTCCTCCAACGTGGCCACATCTACGGCAATGCCCGCAGCTTCCATGCGCGCGAGAATACCAATCAGTGGAACTTCCAGATCTCGATACAGCTCAAACTCATTAATTTTCTGTAGTTCCTTGGTCAACTCCACTGCAAGTTCATAGATTGCAGACGCCTGATCTATGAGGGGACGGGAGTCATCTGGGGCGTCGAGAAGCGACAATTGACCAGTGTTTTCTTCCTCGGACAGTTGCCGCTGCAAATGCCGCTGATACACATCCTTCAATTCGTAGGTACGCTGGCCTGGACGTAACAAATACGCGGCAATAGCAGTGTCCTGTGCAATACCATTCAGCTCGAAACCACGCCCAGCCAGCATATGAAACGCAGCCTTCGCATGATGCAGGTACTTCGGGTTTTCCGAAGCCAACCACTCCGCCAGCACCCGCTCCTCTTCCTCCGTGATCGCCGCAAGATCAACAGCAACGGCGCGGGACTGGGCGTCGAGAAGCGCCAGCGACCACGCGTCACCCCCCGCAGGCTGAGGATTCCCGGCAACCGCAAGCGCCAAACCCTGCCCTGCGCGGGCCGCTAACCACTCGCCCAGAGGTTGCGTATCGACGACTACCTCACGCGCCGTTTCCTCCACAACGTCCAGCGCCGCGCCGTCCGCCTCAACCACCGACAACACCCGCTCACGCAAATTCGTGCCAAACTCAAGTTCATCAAACTTGGCGGCAACCTCAGCCACCTGTGCAGGCTGCAGCTCCAGCTGATCCGGCGTGACAGGAAGAGAAACATCTTTCACCATCGCCGTAAGATCGCGATTCAACTTCACCTGTTCAAGGCGCTCGCGAAGGCTGTTACCCACCTTGCCTTTCACCTCATCAGCATGATCCAGCAAGTTAGCCAGAGATCCGTACTGCACGATCCACTTCTGCGCCGTCTTCTCCCCCACCCCAGGAATGCCCGGCAGGTTATCCGAGGGATCGCCTCGCAGCGCGGCGAAATCCGGATACTGCTGCGGTGTTAAACCGTACTTCTCCTCCACCGCATCCGGGGTAAACCGGTGCAACGTGCTCACACCGCGCATAGGGTAAAGCACCGTGGTTGTGCCATTCACCAGCTGAAACGAGTCACGATCCCCCGTGACAATCAGCGTCTCAAAACCAAGCGGTTCGGCCGCCGACGACAAGGTGGCGATAATATCGTCGGCCTCGTAGTTCTCCTTCTCCAAGGTGGTGATTCCCAGCGGCTCAAGCACCTGCTTAATCAACTCGACCTGGCCCTTAAACTCCTCGGGCGTGGCGTCGCGCTGAGCCTTATACTCGGGAAACATCTCCGAGCGGAACGTGTGGCGCCCAACATCAAACGCCACTGCCACATGCGTCGGCTGCTCCTCCTTGATGAGGTTAGTGAGCATTGACAAAAACCCATACACCGCGTTCGTGTGCTGGCCACCCGTCGTGGCGAAGTTCTCCGCAGGCAGGGCGTAAAACGCGCGAAAAGCCATCGAATGCCCGTCGATGAGCATCAGGCGGCGCGGGGTATCTGGGGTGCGGGCTGGGGTTCTTGCTGGCGATGCTGCTGGAGATGTCGTGGAAGTCACGCACCCAATACTATTCAAAAACCCGGACACGACCATGATGGGGTCCTGGTGAGTTGCTACGGGTTCGCTGCGCTGGGCGGGCAAGGCAGGCGTGCGGATACAAGCGCGGATTTCCCCTTTTGTGGCTAGATGCGCTAACATCTCTTCCGGTACGCCCCAGTAGCCCAATTGGCAGAGGCAACGGATTCAAAACCCGTCCAGTGTGAGTTCGAGTCTCACCTGGGGCACTGCTGAGAACACCCCGCCCACCTGCATTTTTGCGGTGGGCGGGGATTTTTGTTGAGTGTTGCTCGGGACTCGGTCTACGCGTTTGGGTAGGCCATGTGATAGCCCTCCTCGCCCTTCTCGCAACAACTAGCTCAGGAGACACACCAGTAACCAGCCGCTGTCTCAAGTTTTCAGATTGGTTGTGGACTACAGGACAACATCATTGTCCTGTCAAGTTTGTATATGCTCCGGTACAAAAATGGGGTGCTATCGTACTGGATGATATAAAACCTTACATACGACTTTGTGCACCAACGTTGTTCAATGGCTGACATGCCATCTTCTTAGCATAAGAACGTCACTCAAGCTGGCTTTTTCTGGTTTTTAACACTAAAATGAGGGCCAGCTTGCCGGAGCAGCAACGAAAGGCCCGAACCCATGACGATTCCATCTCCATCACAGCATCATGACCCACAGATCTTAAGAGGGCAAGAAGCTGTGGACTACCTCAACCAACGTGGCATCAGCGTTGAGGCAGTCCGCACTGCGCTGGAGCAAGGAGAAGTGGATGCCAGTACTGCTACCTCGTACGATCCCGTCACTGCAGCTGGACTAAAACGCTGGATGACAACAGTGGGAACTCTTCGAGAGAAACTGGCTAAAACAAGTGAATGGGAAATAGCTGATCCCCAAAACCGGCCTATCGCCATCCACAAAGATAGTGGGCGGACCATTGCCGTCGTTGGTGGAAATTCGAAGATAGGCATTGAGGACGGGAAACCTAATGTTGCTCGCAAAAAAGGAGCAGCGACTGAGCATTTCTACAAGAGCGGCGTAGGTGTACAGCTTGTTCTGCCGATCACGACCAGCTCCCCATCAAAAGATAGCCCCCAGGAAGATGACACAAGTCCACAGAGCGCTTCCGAAAATTGGGTACTACTCTACTACCGAGATAAAGCCGAACTTAGGGCCGAGATTTCCTGGCCGCTCGATTGTCAAAACGGCTACTTCACAGGCTTTCATGTCAGAATTCTACTTGACCCCATCAGCTATGCCATCGACGACAAGCAACCCCTGGATATCGGAGGCAGTGACGTTGACTTCAGCATCACGACGGCTTAATCCTGATCGTATTCAAACCGCCAGGTTGCGCAGGGGACTTAGCAAAACGAAGGCAGCTCAACTACTTGGAATTACTCCGCGCACCCTTTCAACATATGAAAAATCTGGTGCTCCAGTACGCAAAGCCAGCGGACTAGCAGACACCTTTGGCTTCACAACAGCGTTTCTCGATAAGGCCGAATGCCCAATAATTACCGAAACAGACGTGATTTTTCGAGCAGGAAGAAAAGTATCTGCCGCTACCAAAGGCGTTGCTATTGCCGCAGGGCAGCTCGGCTTTTTGCTCGATCAGTGGATCAGCTCTAGGTTCAACCTTCCAGAACCTGATCTACCAAACCTCTGTGGACATGACCCACGTTTAGCAGCTCAACTCGTGCGACAATCATGGGGATTGGGCGTCCATGCACCACTACCAAATCTGATTCAGCTATGCGAATCGAAGGGCATCCGAGTCTACGGACTACCACCAGTTGGTGATGCTGTAGATGCATTCTCTTGTTGGAATGATGGTGTGCCTTTTATTTTCCTCGCTCGACGACGCACGCCTGAAGGCGTGCGGTTTGATGTTGCACACGAACTTGGACACCTAATTTTACATTCAAACTCTGCCATGATCCCTAAATCAGAGTGTGAACATCAGGCCAACGAGTTCGCATCGGAATTTCTATTTCCACAAACTGCAATATCTGAATATCTCCCCCATAATGCTCCATTAAACAAAATCCTTGCTGTCAAGAGCAGTTTCCAAATATCAGCAGCTGCAGCTATCTACGCGGCACACAAAGTTGGGCAACTGTCAGACTGGACCTACAGGAAACTTTACGGAGAATTGGAGCGACGCGGTTTCAAATTTGGCGAGCCGGGTGGAATGACATCATATGAGAGATCTCGGGCGTTTCCATTAGTTTTTGAGATGCTTCAAGATCGAGGTATATCTATTTCAGACATTGCTGATGATCTAGGTTTCCCATCCGAGGATGTCCATATCTTGACGCTACAAACAAAGCTTCATGGGATTAACACGAAGCAACAGACCACTGTTACTGAAGGAGTACAACACAAACCGAAACCTAAGCGGAATTTCACCGTTGTGAAATAAGCCTTAAAAATTTAGCGACACCAGCCTCCGCTTCATTCAACACGATCCACATCAATCCAGCCTGCACCTTTTTCAATAATTATATTCACTTCAACCCACATTAAGATGGACAAGTATTTAATAAAAGGAAATTTTATAATACACATCAACAACTAATGCCGACCAACATTTCCCACCGGGAAATTATCATAGCTAATAGCAGCAAAGATACTATCCCCGAAAAACCATTTTGCGCGATCAAGATAAAATTTTCTGTATATATCTTTTAGGCATGGTGATAACGTGCGAACCATAGTCGATGGATGCTTAACAAATATCCACCATCACCCACCTAGCGACCCATATCAAACACTTCAAGGAGGGTTCACTATGAAATTCGCACAGTCTATTCCAGCATCCATTGGGGCAGCAGCCATTCTTGTCGGTGCCCCAATGACGACAAATGACGGCAATGGCAGTTCCCGGAGGTCAGATTAAAGAGACTGAACCCACTACCCAAGCCACAACCACTCAGGCCACTAAGGCAAGACCTCAGGCGTCCAACACCAAGAAAAGTAGTGATATTGATGACCAGGCGATTGTCCTTCAACAGTTCGCAATAGAGAAGGATGGGCAAAAAGGTTTAATGAACAAGCTGCCGAAGACGCTGGCGTATCCGATCTAATTCTGAAATCAGGCAAGAAATACAATGCTATTTCCGAGAGCAGGAATGGGACCGACGAGTTCACAGTTCATCGAAATTATTGTGGTCCGAATCATAGCGGTCCTGGCGCGCCAATTGACGCCCTCGATCGGCTATAGCAATAGCATTATAAATGCTATGGAAAAAGGATATCGCGCATGCTCATCTGACTCCGATCTAATAAAGGGAATCACATGAAATTTGGGAAAATTTAGGGGCTGAGAGGAACAACAGACAGCTATTTCAATAGCTATAGCTTTCGCCGCATAAGCATCTAACTGTAATCGCAATTAAATTGATTGCGGTAAGATTGATCCCTACGCCCACACGACGCTTTTCCCCGCTTAACAGGTACGAGTACGCATCGATCCTCTGCTCAATACTGATCATCGTTTTCCCCTTCGTGGATCACTACGTGCCTCGGCTTTATGACCTAGGGGTTCTTGATTATTTGGATTTCACGATGCCTCTGGAAATTATCCCGGTCATACTTTCCCTATTGTGCAAAAGCGTTCGGTGTGGGCTGCTCGCGTTCATAGCAGCTTTTTCCCGATTCTACTGACATAGGCCATCTTCACTGAGGCACAGATCCTATATATCATGTCGGGCAGCCGGATCAACCCGGTATAGGTAGTTTTAATTCTCGGGGGCTTCTTTTTGCCATATCTTCATGCATGTGTCAGGTGCCGTACTTTTGTGAACGCTCAGCATTATACATTGTGCACGCCCCCAACTCTGCCGGACCATGACTATACACCAATCACCCCACAGCTGGTTCCTAATCCTCAAGACTGCCACTATTTCGTCACTGTGACAATTATTCTACGCGACCTACTGCCTTGTCAAAACCCCTTACCTTAAGCACGTGCGACCGTTCTAGATTGTGATTTTAACCATACTAATTTTTTCATTTTCACAATTTGGAATGGTGATCTTTTAGCTACATATACCACTTGAGCAGGCATTTGTCCTTTGACGGACACTTGCGCAAGATCCAACAACAAAGGTGGATGGAAAAATTTTTTAACACCACCATGCCCAGAAGTTAACAGTAATAGATGAAGTGGTTTTTACGTAACGACGTTTAAACCTTAGATCTACATAGATAGGAAAAAATGAATTTTATTTTTTATTTGAAAATTTTCAACTTCACCGTGGCAAACATCGACCAATTTCTTGCCCACACCAAGCCCACCAAATGCCTGACGCAAAACCAGCATCTACAACCAAAATGGCTAAAAGCAGCTAACTGGCTTATTCGAGTGGCTCACATTGTTCACCACCGTTTTAAGCTTGCCAACTTCGTAGTAAATACTGTGCTGCTGATAGCTCCAGATGCTGACTCGCGTACGTTACTGGCAGTATGGATTATTTTTGCTGCCTTTTCCACGGCGGCGACCATGTGTGGCGGTAAGCATCAAGAACAAGTGTAGATGTGATACGGCAGGTAACGTTAAACCTTGAGGGGCAGTGGGTCAAGGTACAGCTACCCACAGTCTAAAATCGTCATCAGGCTGCGCGTTCAATAGACACGACTAGTATCTGCGGAGACGTACCCCATCCCCTCACGCATCGACTTCAACTCCCTGTGGATTTCCTGCAGATCTTTCTGTATTCTATAAAGTGAAGTTTTTGGTTTTGCGATTCCGTATAATATCGCTGCATTCAGCTCAAAAACCTCGACATACTTAGTTGGATTCTTGTGCCCATCAGTGTAGCTGATCTCGACCGTCATCTTCTCGGGTAGTCCTTCCACAGAAGTGGCGGATCCATTGCCCGTTGGATGCCAGAACATGGCCGTAATTTCGTAGCCCGGTACCCAAGTTCGGATTGGCTCACATAAAAGGCGCTCACGCACAATGCTCAACAGATTCTGGTTAAAATGTGATCGTTCTGACCGCTCATTTAACTCAATGACTTCCAATTCTGGTAACGGCGGATCGAACCTGAAACACACATTGTGCGCAATAGTTTGCCCAACATTGGAGATTGCAAGCTTATAATGCGAAGCATAGTTCTCAGTAATGCGCAGGTGAGCCTGCATCATTGGCCTAGTTCGCTCTTTTTCGAAAGCTTTGGCCTGACGGAAAGTAATAACAGCTACGATGAGAGTGCCCAGTGTACAGGACGCCAAGATCGCGTTAATAACTATAGTAATGTAGTCAACATCCATGGAAAAATCATAGCAACTGTAACAATCAAGCACAATTCAGAATAAGGTGTAGAAAGAATTCTGTAGCACACTAATAATCTCTCGCGTTCGTCGCCAGGTGATTTTCTTCATCAGAATACAGATTGGAACATTATAGGACCTTAAAGTATGTGGCTCTATGTCCAACGGCAATAACAAAGGTCTCCAGAAGTATAGCCAATTCGATATCATTCTATTTTGACTAGAAGTAGCGATTCTGGTAAAAAACCCAGAGCCGCGTAGAGTATCACGTGTGATTACACGCTTCATTACCCAGACACACAACACCCATAACGATGACGCCGCCGCCCACGTTAACGTCTGTGGGAATACGTTTCCGTTCATTTCTATCGCCCGGATTGACGCGGACTATAGCGAAATCTTCTGCGATATGACGAACCTGCCGCTTGATCTTGCTGACGCATCGGCAAAGGTCAAGCGGTTTTTCGATGCTTACAGTGAGTTTTTCCTGCTGCCTGGGTTTGTCACGGCGTCGTATAGCGATAACGCTCTCCCCTACCCCACGTGTTTTCCAGTTCGGCGGGAGCATGCGGAGCTGTTGGCGGCGCAGCTGTTTGACTATATCTGCGCCCTCAAGGACCTCTAAAGCACCCAACCACCCTCAACTAGCTTTTAAAGAAAGTACCAACAACTTAACGGAGGGTGTGACCATGCGTTAGAATCCCACGCATGGCAATTGATCAATGCCGGGCATTGCGCCGCAAACTCAACCGGCTCACTGCACTCAGCAAGCTCAGCAGCCCCACTAGCTTCACTAGGCTCATGGCAACTGTTGGTTGTGCGACGCTTATGTACACAACAGCAGCGTGCGTGACCAACGACGAGGCTGGCTTACCTGATGGCTGGGAGCCTAGTTCAGTGTCGGTTGACGCCGAGGCGCAGGCTTTGGTTCCGCCGAGCGTGGCCAAGCGTGGGACGTTGATCATTGGCTCGAATCCGCCGTTTGCTCCGGCCGAGTTCAAGGATTCCCAAGGCACCATGATTGGTTTTGATATTGATCTGGCTCGCGCCGTCGCGGAAACCCTGGGGTTGAAGCTTGAGGTTCGGGAGATGGATTTCAATTTGATTCTTCCCGCTGTGGCTGCTGGTTCGCTTGATTTCGGGGCTAGTGGCTTCACGGATAATGAGGAACGCCGCAAAAACTTCACGTTCGTCAATTACCTGACCGCCGGAATCCAGTGGGCTGCCCGCCCGGATAATCTCATCAATCCAGATGATGCGTGCGGGAGGACGGTTGCGGTGCAGCGCGGCACTGTGTCGGACACGGACGACGTCGTGAAGCGGTCCGAGGATTGTGTTGCACAGGGCAAGCCGCCGATCACCAAGCTGGCGTTTGAATCCTCCGATGCCGCCGCCACCGCGCTCATTCTTGGTCGCGCTGACGCGTTGTCTGCGGACTCCCCTGTCACCGCCTACGCCGTTGCACGCTCCGACGGCAAGATCAAGACGGTTGGCCCACTTTCCGACGCCGCGTCCTACGGCTGGCCCGTTCCCAAGAACTCTGAACTCACCCCCGCACTGGTTGCGGCCCTGGATTCGTTAATCCGCAACGGCGAGTATGAACGCATTATGAAGCAGTGGGGTATCGAAGAGGGCCTGGCTGATCAAGCGCTCGTCAACGGTGAACCACCGACAACACCATAAGGTAGTACTATGTCTGATCTTTCAGCAGCACCACAGGCAGCAACACCAAAGCCCATTCAGGCGAAACCGCTGAAGCACCCAGGTAGGTGGGTTTCCGCCACCATCCTGCTGGCTTTGTTTATGCTGTTCATTTATTCTTCCGCCGTCAATGAGGCGTTCGGGTGGCCCACGTACCGCGCGTACCTGTTTGATACGCGTATTGCCACGGCTGCTTTGCATACGCTGGCACTCACTGTGCTCGCTATGCTGATCGGCGTCATTTTGGGTGCGATTCTGGCAGTGCTGCGCATGTCCCCCAATCCGGTGCTACGCGGGGTGAGCTGGGTGTATCTGTGGATTTTCCGAGGGACCCCCATCTACGTGCAGCTGGTGTTCTGGGGTTTGCTCGGCCACATTTACCGCAGCATCAATCTCGGATTCACAGAGATCAGCCTGGAAGAAACCCTGAAAAACGCGTTCCTCCTCGCGGTGGTTGGCCTCGGCCTCAACGAATCCGCCTACATGGCTGAGATTGTGCGCGCTGGCATCCAGGCCGTCCCAGAGGGGCAGATTGAGGCATCGAAAGCCCTGGGTATGAGCTGGTGGCAAACCATGCGCCGCACGGTACTCCCCCAGGCAATGCGCATTATTATTCCACCGACCGGCAACGAGCTTATCTCCATGCTGAAAACCACATCACTGGTGGTTGCCGTGCCGTACTCGCTGGAACTGTTCGGGCGGTCCATGGATATTTCCTACAGCCTGTTCGAGCCCATCCCACTACTGATGGTCGCCGCCACCTGGTACCTGGTGATTACCTCGATCCTGATGGTCGGACAGTTCTACCTGGAGAAATACTATGAGCGCGGGGCCACCCGCAACCTCACTTCCCGGCAACTCGCCTCGCTTGCCGACGCCGAGGGCAAGCTCCCCGGCAACGTCTCCGTCCACCCCGTTCCCCCACAGGAGTAGGCCATGTCAGACATCATGATTGACGCACAGCAGGTGTGCAAAAACTTCGGCCAGCTTCAGGTACTTAAAGGTATTGACCTGCACGTTCCCAAGGGAAATGTCACCTGCCTGCTCGGGCCGTCTGGTTCCGGGAAGTCCACTTTCCTGCGGTGCGTGAACCACCTGGAGAAAATCACCGCCGGGCGGCTGTACGTGGACGGTGATCTGATCGGCTACCGCGAGCGAAACGGCACACTGTACGAAATTTCCGAACACGAGGCCGCACTTCAGCGCGCCAACATTGGCATGGTGTTCCAGCAGTTCAACCTGTTTTCGCACCGCACGGTGCTGCAGAACATCATCGAGGCCCCTACCCAAGTGAAAAAGGTCCCCGCCAAGGAGGCGGAAACCCGCGCCATGGAGCTGCTAGAGCGTGTGGGCTTGGCGCACAAGGCCGACGCCTACCCCATCCAGCTGTCGGGCGGCCAGCAACAGCGCGTGGCCATCGCCCGCGCCGTGGCCATGGAGCCCAAGCTCATGCTGTTCGACGAACCCACTTCCGCGCTTGACCCGGAACTGGTCGGAGAGGTCTTGGGGGTTATGCGTTCCCTTGCCGAGGATGGCATGACCATGATGGTGGTCACCCACGAGATTGGCTTCGCACGCGAAGTCGCCGACCAGGTGGTATTCATGGACGGCGGCGTAGTGGTGGAGTCGGGAACCCCCGAGCAGGTTATTGATAACCCGCAACACGCCCGCACTCAGGAATTCCTGTCCAGCATCCTGTAGGGTTCTAAAATTTCGCGCGAATTGCCTGCGCCACCACATCGGGCAGCAGGCCCTGAACGTCGCCCCCATAGCGGGCGACTTCTTTGCATAGTGTGGAGGAAATGTAGGCGTAGCGGGGGTCGGTGAGCAGGAAAAATGTGTCCACCTTGGAAAGGTGCTGGTTCATCTGTGCCATGGGCAGCTCGTATTCGTAGTCGAGGCTGCTGCGCAATCCTTTCACCATGGCGGTGATGCCGTGCTGCGTAGTGTAGTCCACCAACAGCCCAGACCAGGTGTCCACATCCACGTTGGTCAGGTGCGCAGTGGCCTGCTCAATCAAAGACACCCGCTCGTCCACACTGAACAGCCCGGTTTTGTTGGGGTTGTGCGTGACCAACACAGTCACCTGGTCGAATTGCCGCGCGGAGCGCTCAATAATGTCAATGTGCCCCATGGTCACGGGGTCGAAGGAACCTGGGCAAACCACGCGCATGCTAGTCCTCCTCACCTACTAAATCAGCATGGTAGACGGCCATGTCCATGCGTGCGATGCCGTAGGTGCGTTTCTTCAGCTTCTGCGTTGTGGGAATGAAGCACTCGGGCCAGTCGGTTTCGGGCGAGTTGACGTTGCGTTCCACAACGACTGCCGCGCCGTCAACAAGTGTGGGAATGAGTGCCTCCAGCATTTCCCGGACGGATTCATCAATGAGTTCGTACGGAGGGTCCGCCAGCACCATATCGAAGTACTCGCGTGGGGCGTGGGCGAGGTAGGTTGAGGCTTTCATCTCCTCCACCCGCACGCTCGGATGCTTGACTACCTCGATGTTGCGGCGAATCACCTCTGCTGCGGCGGGGTCGTTCTCCACCAGCACCACTTCTTCAGCGCCTCTCGACGCCGCCTCCAACCCCAGCGCGCCCGAACCCGCAAACAGATCAAGAACACGGGCACCCGTAAATCCAAACCGTACCTGCAGGGACGAAAACAGCCCTTCCCGCGCCCGATCAGAGGTGGGCCGAGTACCTTCCGGCGGCACGGTAATCTTCCTGCCGCGCGCCTCACCTGCAATAATTCGGGTTTGCCCCATCTCGGGTTAGCCCTCCCCCAATTCCAACAGCACATCGCCGCCAACAACATCGGCGTAGTCGACATGGGCATGCTTATCGACGACCCCCGGACCTGGCGCGATCACGGGGGCTTCAAGTTTGACCGTCTCAACGATGGCTACCACGTCTCCTGTGGTTACAGTGGAGCCTTCTGGCACGGTGTAGTGCACGATGCCAGCAAAGGGTGCGCAGATTTTCATGGTTGACAGCTTAACTCAGACACGAATCTTTTTGGTGCTAAGACTTGTCCAAATACTCTTGGCGTTCTAAGGCGACGTCGCTGACCAGCTGTTCGGCGAGTTGTTTGTTGCGTGCGACAAGTTTTTCTGCGTCTTCGGTGGCGCGTTCGATGATGGCCGCGTCATCAAGGAAGTTCAGGAATTTGACTCGCCGGTATGCACCGGATTGTGCTGTTCCGAGGACGTCTCCTTCTTGCCGGGAGCGGAGGTCAATGTCGGCGAGTTGGAATCCGTCGGTGGTGTTGGCGATGGCGACGAGCCGTTGGTAGGAAGGTGTGTCTTGGGATTGGTCGGTGTGGAGGAGACACACAGAGTCGAACCCGCCGCGCCCGACGCGTCCCCGCAACTGGTGGAGTTGGGAGACCCCAAAGTTATCGGCTTCTCGGATGTACATAACTGTGGCGTTGGGGACGTCAATGCCAACTTCGATGACGGTGGTGGAGACGAGAATATCGATTCCCCCGGCTGCGAAGTCCGACATGACGCGGTCTTTTTCTTCGCCGCGCATCCGTCCGTGTAGGAGTCCTACGTTGAGGTCTGGGTATTCCAGCCTGCTGAGTTGGTCGAACATGTCCATGACTCCCCCGTCTCCGTCAATGCGGGGGCAGACGACGTAGGCTTGCCGCCCGGCTTCTGCTTCTTCCCTGATGCGTTGCCAGGCACGCATCACCCAGGGGAGTTTCCAGCCGGGGACCACGGTTGTGCTGATAGGTCGGCGTCCCCCGGGAAGTTCTGTCAGGGTGGATACTGCGAGGTCACCGAAGGTAGTCATGGCGATGGTACGGGGAATGGGGGTGGCCGTCATAACAAGGAGGTGCGGAGTGACGCCGTTGCGGCCTTGGTTGCGGAGGTGGTCGCGCTGTTCCACACCGAAACGGTGTTGTTCATCCACCACTACCAAGCCGAGGTCGAAAAATTCCACGCCTTCCTGGATGAGGGCGTGGGTACCCACCACGATGTCGGCTTGGCCTGACACGATGTCCAGCAGTGCGCGTTTCTTGGCGGATTGACTCATGGAGCCGGTGAGCACAACCACGGTGGCGGGGACGGCGGCGTCACTCAGCAGTTGCGTGAGGGCGCGGGCGTGTTGGACGGCCAACACTTCGGTGGGGGCGAGTAGTGCGCACTGCCTGCCTGCGTCCACCACTTGCAGCATGGCCAGCAGCGACACGATGGTTTTGCCCGACCCCACTTCGCCTTGTAGGAGGCGACTCATGGGGGTTGCTGTGCTGAGGTCGGCTTCTATCTCGGAGAGCACGTCCAGCTGGCCGTCGGTAAGTGCGAACGGCAGCCGGGAAAGCAGCGAGGTTCGGTATCCTTCCGCCAACGGCGGGCAGTTGGGTGCCACACGCGCCGACACATCTGCCCTCCGCAGCGCCATGACCAGCGCCAAGGATAGTGCTTCGTTGTATTTCAGCCGTTCGATTAGAGGCTCGACGCCGCGGGAATCCGGACGGTGTATACCTCGCACTGCCTCATCGAACGACACCAGCCCCTCGGGCACCACATCCAGCGGTTCGGGCACGGGGTCAGTGTGGTTGAGCACTTCATTGATCGCGCCCAGGACACGCCACGAGGGCACCGCCTTGGTGCCGGGATAGACGGGAAGAAACTCCATGCTGGAGAGAAGTTCCTGCATGGAGGAGGCATCCCCATAGGCGCTCAGCGAACGCAAACCGCCGCTCCCGGCACCAGTGCGGGGGCGATTTCCCTTGTCTCCCTTCAACAGCACATAGGTGGGGTGTGAGAGCTGCGGATTACCCCGGTAGAAGGTCAATTTTCCGGAAAACATGGCGCGCGCGCCTGCAACAAGCTGCCGGGCGGGAAGTTTCGCCTGGAAAAACGTGGCACCGATTTGTCCACCGGAGCCATCGGAAATGACCACCTTGTGCATCATTTTTCCGCTGGAGGTAAAGCTAGTGTGTTCCCACACAATCTCCCCGACGCAGGTGACAATATCCCCCTCATTCACCGTGTCCAGGTTCACACCTGTGCCGTGGTGGGACCAGGTGCGTGGGTAATGTTCCAGCAAATCCTGGACAGTCCGATAACCGAACGCTTTGGCCAACGCCTTTGCTTCTTTGTCAGGCAGCAGGTCGCTGAGCGGTCGGTTATCTACCCACCCCAACACAGTTTCTACTCCACCCCAATCTCCACGCTGTACTTCATTCCTTCCGCAGGGTACATGGCAATATCCACATCGCCCCACGGTTCTAGGAACCGTTGTAGCACATCTAAGTCAATATCGGCACGGGCATCGTCGGTGGCCAGGATGGTCACCATTTCGCCGCCGGATTGAAGAAGCAGGTCACAGGTGCGATTAACGGCGTCTTGAATATTTTCCTCCACCAGAACAATTTGGCCACCTGACTCGACGAGGATGTCGCCTTTCGAACACGCTCCCGCTTGAGTCAGCGCCGCCCGAGTAGCCGGGTGCATATCTGCGGTGCGCATGTTGTTTGCCGCTTCCGTCATGGCGTAGGCGTCCACTGCGACAGGCTGGGTCGGATCATGCACTGCCAACGCCGCCAAGCCGTTGACAAGCTTTGATGTAGACAAGATGGTCATGGATCGCTCGGAAGCATGGCTCGCGAGTTCTGCGGATACCAATTCCCGCTTGGACAGCATGCCGTTGGGCAGGAAAATCACCTCGGATGCCGAATACCTGCGCACAGCGGCTACGATGCGGGAGACGATTTCCACCTCATCCATGTCCTCGTCCGCGCTGGTGGTCACCACCACGGCACCGGCGTCCTGGAACAAGCGCGCCAACGTGCCTTCCGGTGCCACCGCCAACACAATGCGTGTGGGCGCGTCGACCTTGGTGGGATCGGGCAGCACCTCCAGCCGGAGCCCAGTCACCTCGCCGAGGGCAAAGGCCGTTTCGATCACCTTGCCGGCCTCGGCGCTGTGAATATGCACCAACGCAAATGTTTCAGTCTCCCGAGCGATGGCCAGGCTGTTTCCCAGTTCAGACAGGCGCGACTCCAACTGTTCTAGGTACATCTGCTCTGAGACGTGGAAGAAGAACATCACCTCCAGTTCCTGCTTACTGCCGTGGGAACTGGGGCGATCAATTGGGTGCCGTGGCTCAGGCACCGGATCGGGCTGCCTGCGATGCCTGCCCGGCGAATGTGACGGCGCCGCCGCCAGCGTGCCCGGAGTGTCCAAAAACGTGGGACGCAGCACTGGAACGGGATGATTCGACGCCTTCGCACCAATGTGCTGCACGCTTTGCAGTCCGGACATGCCCGCAGATACTCCCTGCGGCACCGCCATCAGTGGCTCAGGAATGCGCTCATCCTCGCGGCCTTCGATTTCATCCAGCAGCGTTTCCATCAGGAACACAAACCCTTGGCCACCAGCATCAACGACACCGGCATCGCGCAACACATCAAGTTGGGATGGGGTATTAGCCAACGCCGTGCGCGCTGCATCCACTGCCGCTTTCACCACGGCATGCAGGGAATCATCGTCTTCCTCATTCGCGGCTACCGACGTCGCCCGTAGCACTGTCAGTACGGTCCCCTCTACTGGGTCCGTAATGGCACGATCCACCATATCCAACGCAATGGCCAGGCTATCGCGCACCGCCCTCCCGTCGATGTTTCCATGTGCCGCGACCTGAGCGATGCCGCGCAGCACTTGGGTAAGCACCACACCGGAGTTACCGCGCGCACCGCGCACGGAGCCGCTGGCCAGTGCTGCGGCAACATTGTGCACACTGGGAACCTCGGAGCCGGATTCTTCGGAAGCGGCAAACAATTTGTCAGCTTCCGCCAAGGCGGATTCCATAGTGTGAGCCATATTGGAACCCGTGTCCGCGTCCGGCACGGGAAACACGTTGAGGGCGTTGAGCTCGGCGCGCCTAGCGGATAGGCATGCCACCGCCCTGCCAGCCCAGCTGTGCAAGGCAGCACCATCGAGACGCGTCGGATATGCCATAGCAAACAAGTTTACAACTGCCAGTTCACAGGCTCCGCACCCTGTTGCACTAAAAGTTCATTCGCGTGGCTGAACGGCTTGGAACCGAAAAATCCCCGCGCCGCTGACAATGGTGAGGGGTGCGGCGAGCAAATGCACGCAGTATCTCCTAAGAACTTTTGTGTGTTCTGCGCGTCACGGCCCCACAAAATTGCCACCAAAGGTTTCCCGCGCCCAGCGAGGGCGCGAAGGGCATGTTCAGTCACCTCTTCCCAGCCTTTGCCACGATGCGAACCTGCCTTACCTGGCTGCACGCTTAGGACGCGATTGAACAGCGCCACACCTTGTTCTGACCACGGGGTGAGGTCCCCGTCTTCCGGCATGGGCAGGCCAAGGTCGCTGGAATATTCTTTAAATATATTCACCAAGCTGCGCGGCAGTGGCCGCACACCCGGCGCGGTGGAAAACGATAGCCCCATGGCGTGCCCGGGCGTGGGATACGGGTCTTGCCCTACGATAATGACCTTGACCTCGTCGAATGGATAGGTGAATGCACGTAGGACGTCATTGCCTGCGGGGAGGTATCCCCTGCCGGAGGCGTTTTCTTCCCGTAGGAAGTCTCCCATGCTGTGGATGCGGTCTGCGACCGGTTCGAGGACTGTGGCCCAGCCTTCCTCTACAGGGAGTGGGCGTGAGTTCATGATTATGCTCCTTTTTGCCAACAAAGTTCTGTTACTAAACTAGCGTGCTGCTGGGCTAAAAGCTCTCCCAACCCGCTGTGTATGTGGGGGGGTAGCCGTCCATGGTCACGTGTGCGGCGGCGTGGGTGCGGTGGACCCGTCCGATGGTGCGGAATCCCGAGGGTGCATCGCTGGTGGTGGTGGCTAGAAGGGTGTGGTCTTCCCCACCAGTAAGAACCCATGACCAGGGGTCAATGCCTAAGTGGTCGCCTGCTTTGCGGAGGAGGCTGTCGGGAGTGATGGCGGCACTATCGAGGTCTATTCGCACGTTGGAGCGGCGCGCCATGGTGGTGAGGTCCACGATCAGGCCATCGGAGTTGTCGGTCATGGCGGTGGCACCGGTTGCCCTGGCGATGACACCTCGCCCTGGGATGAGTGTGGGGGCACAGTGGGCGTCGATAAGCGGAGCGAAACCTGCGGGGATACCGGTGCGCCCGTGGTGGCGAAGAAGGGCGAGCCCGGCGGCGGAGTAGCCAATAGGGCCGCTGGCCACGAGGCGCTGACCGGCACGCGCACGGTCAAGGGTGAGTGCCGGACTGGAACCGCCGAGGATTCCGATGGCTGTAATGGACACAATCAGTGTGTCCGCCCGCGTGAGGTCGCCACCCACGAGTTCGGAATTGTGCTGGAGAGTTTTATCCCACATTCCGGCGATAAGGCGTTGGACGAAGTTGAGCGGAGTGTGGCCAGGCATGGTCAGGCCGAGCAACGCGGCGACGGGGCGCGCACCCATGGCTTCAATATCAGCGAAGTTTTGGACTATTGCTTTCCGCCCGACTTCCTCCGCTGAGGACCAGTTGAGGGAAAAATGCCGCCCCTCCACCAGCACATCAGTGCTGACAACAGTGCGTGTGTTGGGAGCTGGCGTGGCAAGCACTGCGGCGTCGTCACCGTTGCGTGAGCTGGGTGCCATACGTTGAATGGCGAGGGTGACCGCGCGTTCACCGACATCGGCGACGGTAGGGCCGGTGTAGCGGCTGGGAAAGTGCAGCGGCTTCGCAGTCACGTAGCAACGCCCTTTCGTGCGATGGGTAGGCTTAAACGATATGACCGGCGATAGAACCAGCACCATGGACACTGATGTGAGTACCGACCAGTTCTTACCATTAAACCGTGCTCCACTTGTTCTTGCTCTGATATTGGCGTTAACGATGGTCATTGCGGTGCTTGTTGGTGCGCGCGTGTTCTACGACAGGGTGGCGCGGCAGCCCGTGGCCATGAGCGCGATCGACTCCCCCGATGCCTCCTCCCCCGAATGCTCAACCCTGATCGACCGTCTGCCCAGTTCGCTGCTGGGCCACCGCCGCACCGACATTGCTGAGCCCGCCCCCGCAGGTGCCGCCGCTTGGTCCTCCAACTCGACGGAAAGCATCACTCTGCGCTGCGGGGTCTCGCTGCCGTTGCAGTACACCACTCTTTCTCACACCACTGATGCCGCCGGGAGTACCTGGCTTCGTGTGGTAGACGCCACCCCGGGTGCCAACCTGGAAACCTGGTATTCCGTGAACCGCCACCCTGCCGTGGCAGTCACAACCACCCGCGCAGCTCTGGGCAGTCACGCCAACCCTGTTGATGACCTCGGGGAGTCCATGTCTGACCTGAGCACCGTTGCCGTCAACCCTCATCCCGCGCCGCTTGCCACCCTGGAATCTGCGGGCACTGAAGACCGTTGCGACGCCTTGCTCTCCGCGCTCCCGAATACCCTCGGGGATTTCACTCGTCTCGACGCCGCGAGCGTCACCGCCTCAGGTTTGCCCACCGCCTCTGCTGCGTGGACAGCCGAGAGCCAGGAACCCGTGGTGTTGCGCTGCGGCGTGGCCCCCGCCCCCGGCTACGCGCCCGGCGCGCAACTCCAGCAAGTCAACGACATCCCCTGGTTCGAGGACACCACCCTCGCCAACGGCACCACCTCCAGCACCTGGTTTGCCTTAGACCGCGAGGCCGAGGTAGCCGTATCCATGCCACAATCCGCAGGCAATGCGGTGATTGTGGGGATTAGTTCGGCGATTAATGAACACCTGCCGAGGGCTTAGTCGGCTACCACTGTTCCTTGGTGGAAAACTGCTTGCCAATAGCCTGTGTCTGAGTTACGGCGATACAGCGTGGAACGCCGGGTGACGCGGGCGTCGGTAAGCAGCGTGTAGCGGATTTGAATGATGGTGTGGCTGAGTGGGATAACCTCAACGTCATCCATGCGGAAACCATCAGCGAGGGAATCCTCGTGTGTGCCCGCCAGCCTGCCAAGGACGATGTCTTTTATGATCTGGCGTTCGTAGCAACTACCTGACGCGCCAATTTCACGAAAATCCGATGCGATTTCCGCATCGAAGGAAGCCTCGTCCCAGATCACCTCTGGGTTGTGAAAAATAGGTTCCCTGCGTACTAGAAACGCGGCCAGATCATCTGCAATCATTGGTCGCTGAGTGCACGCTGAATCATGATATCCAGGAGGTCTTCGTACGGCACACCAGAGGCCGCGAACACTTGTGGGTACATGGAGATGGGGGTGAAACCGGGCATGGTGTTGACCTCGTTGACCACGGGTCCATTGTCAGTGACAAAGAAATCAACGCGGGCCAGACCCTCGCCATCAAGTGCGTGGAATGCCTCAATGGCAAGAGAAGAAATCAGTTCCGTGGTGGCATCGTCAAGCGGGGCGGGTATCTGGGCAGTGACAATGTCGTCGAGGTACTTGGTGTCAAAACCGTAGAATCCCTCATCGCCGTCACCGGTACCCATGAGCTGCGCGGGAACGGAAGCAACCACACTGCCGTCCGGGTATTGCAGCACACCGCACTCGACCTCAGCGCCAACAACCTCAGACTCCACCAGCACCTTCTCATCATGTTGGAGCGCCAACTCGGCGGCGGCGGGAAAATCATCCCACGACGTCACCTTGGACACACCGATGGAGGAACCACCGCGGGCGGGTTTGACAAATACAGGAAGACCCAACAGGTCTTTCTCCTGTTCGGTGAGTTCGGCGCGGCGTCGTAAAATAACTTCGCGTGCCACCGGCAGACCTTCGGCGGCCAGCAGTTTCTTAGTGAACTCCTTATCCACAGCATTGGCGGAGGCCAGCACACCCGCGCCGACAAACGGAACACTGGACAGCTCGAAGAAGCCCTGAATGGTGCCGTCCTCACCGAAACGGCCATGCAGCACCGGGAACACCACATCAGCTGTCGCATACAACTCACCCGTGTGGGGGCCAGAAATATAGCGGAACTCACCCCTATGAGAAGGATCGATGGATAGACGAACCTGATCACGCGGCTCCACCTTTGGCAACGTGCGATCAACGATAGTCAGCTTCTCTGGATCCGATTCCCCCACCATCCACGCACCATCCAGCGAAATGCCAACGGGGATGACCTCGTACTTGTTAGCGTCGAGGTGCGCCATCACCGCCCCAGCCGACACACACGACACAGAATGCTCGGAACTCCGGCCGCCATAAATGACGGCGACGCGAATACGATCAGTGGGGCTACCAGTAGTGTTCATGAAGAAAAATCCTACCCTGTCCTACCTAACTCGGCTTTCTTATTCAGCTTTCTTGGAACGCCCCATCAATGCGGTAATCATGTCATCCACGCTCATCCCCTTGTGGCACACCATGTACACGGCCTGGGTCAACGGCATATCGACGCCCGTCTTAGTTGCCAAATCAAAAATCGACTGCGACGACACCACTCCCTCCGCCACCTGTCCATGGGTAGCGTGACGAGCCTGATCCAAGGAATCACCCCGACCAAGCCGCTGACCAAAACTACGATTACGCGACAGCGGCGACGAACACGTAGCCACCAAGTCACCCATCCCAGCGAGACCCGAAAACGTTCTCACATCCGCCCCCAGCGCCTCACCCAGGCGCGAAATCTCCACCAAACCGCGGGTGATCAACGATGCCAACGTATTCTCGCCGAGCCCCTTGCCCGTCGCCATGCCGCAGGCCAGCGCAATCACGTTCTTACACGCGCCGCCAATCTCACAGCCAATCACATCCACATTGGTATACGGCCTAAAATATGGGGCTGCAACCGCAGCCTGCACCTGCTTCGCGCGCTCCTCATCCGTACACGCAATCACCGTCGCGGCGGGCTGCTCCAGCGCCACCTCGCGGGCCAAGTTCGGGCCAGACAACACTGCGATACGGCTCGGATCCACCTGGGCAACCTCTGCGACCACCTGCGTCATGCGTAAATGCGTATCCCGTTCAATACCCTTGGCCAAACTCACCAGAGTTGCATCAGCCGGAATGTCGTCCTTCCAGCGGGCCAGGTTCTCACGCAGCGTCTGCGACGGTACCGCCAGCACAACAATATCCGCGTCCGACAACGCAACCAGCGGGTCCGATGTGGCAGCAATCCCCCGAGGAAGAATCAGGCCCGGCAGATACTTCTCATTCTCCCGGCTGATCTGAATCTTCCTGGCTACGGCCTCCTTGCGCACCCACAGCACAACCTCATTGCCCGCATCCGCGAAAACCTTGGCCAGGGTGGTCCCCCACGAACCCGCACCCATCACGGCAACCTTAACCATGAACACTCCCACGCTTGTAGCAACATTTCCCTCCCACTCTAATGTGCGGGGCGGGGTTAACGGGTTGGATTGCGCTGCCTCACGTGGCGGTCACCTATGTATTGTTGCGGGTTGTTGAGCCCGGCGTCGCGCTGAACCGTTGTGTCACAGCGGACAACGTCAATCCCAGCAGCGGATAGCCGAGAAGCCATGGGGAGAAGATTACTGGCTCATTCGCTTCCTGCCTCATCATGTAGAAGCAGATTACAGACACCACAGCAGCTAGTGCCGCAAGTGGCACAAGAATACGACTGGGCACTTTGTTCAACAGAGGCGTCCACAGCGCCGCACACACCGATGAAAGAGCGAAAATAAAGAGCACCCACATTATTGGTGATACGAAATCCAGACCATTATTTCGCGCCAAGGCAGCACCACCAAAAGCAACAATAATGCCAATCACACCTAACAGGCCAAAGAGACCTGCTCGCTTAGCAACAGACATTCTTTTCACCTCCTTCTAGGAATTTACCTATGCCGGTTGGACACTTGCTACGTTTTTCATCAGAGGTAATTGCCGGGATGATCAGAAACTACTGCCCCATAGTACACAAGGGCTACATCTATGCACTTTTCACGCCTTGGGTCCACACCGGATGTATATACATTTTCACAAACTGTGATGAGATTATTTCGGAAATTACTATCGCAGTTGCGCATTCCGCTAGCATTGCCATCATTCTTTTCATAGCACATATCGTGAATAGCGCAGGCTCCCTTGAAGTCCGCATTCACCCCAGGCGCCGGAAATTGGTCTGGAGATTTTGTGCAATAATCGTGGAGTGATCCAAGTTTTGGATTGTATATATATCCATCGGGTACTTCGACTCCTCCGCGATCTTCTTCGATAGCGTTGGGGTCTTGCGTTACCGGCTTCTCCTTGAACTCTGCTTCCAAATCCAGATTATTTTCTTGCGCATACTTTTGAATATTTTCCGCGACTTCAGGAGCGACTTGCTTACCGTATAAATCGACAGTCTCACGGGAATCTTGCGTTGCGGCTACCTGCCTTTGCTCGCCTTGGCCTGTCGGAGCTGCTGCCGATGTCGGCATAAAAGCAAAGGTAGCGGCAGCCGAAGCAACCACAAGCGTTACCCTTGATAGTAGCGTTTTTCCCTGCTCCACTCCCAGCGGCATTCTCATTATCTACTCACCCTTCCTCGTCGTGCTTTGTGAACATCACCCCCCGCATCACCCCCTCAGCAGGGACGGTATCAACGCACACCGACAAAGGATAGGGGTAGAAAATTATGTACAACTACACGTCGGAGAAAACTTGAATATCAGACCTATGGATTACACCTCAGCCGCCGCTATCAAGAGGTTGAGCATACGCAGCGATATAGCCATTATTGTCGCAGCGCACACATGCCATAACATCAGCTACAATAACCTCGATAACTTAAAAGATATACGCATTATTGAAGCCGATATAGTTTCCATCGAGATAACGGAAAAATCTGCATAAAATTGATTCAACGCTAGATTCAGATAGTAGCTCGGGTCCATCCCGGCAATAGGGCCCTGTTCCACGGTTCCGGTGTGCAACAGGATGCCAAAAAGGAAGATCACTGAGCACCGGCATCCCCACAGAACCCACCGCACAACCGCAACTGATCACGGGGCGTCGATAAGCAGATATGCGATGGATAAGCGGCAGGTGGCTTAAAATGTAGGGAATTCGTTGTCACAGGAGAAAGGTCGCATCATGGTGCATACTCAGGCCATTACGCGGGAGATTCTGGAGGGGTTTGTGCGCCCCACGTTCGCGGCGGGGGCGGTGCTGTGGCGCAGGTCAGGTGAACACCATGAGATTGCTGTGGCGCACCGCCCGTTCTATGATGACTGGTCTTTGCCGAAAGGCAAGCTGGATCCGGGTGAGTCACTCCCGGTGACTGCGGCGCGGGAAATCTTGGAGGAAACCGGCTACACGGCGCAGTTGGGCGCGCTGTTGGGGCACATCAGTTATCCGGTGAAAGATCGCACCAAGGTGGTGTTTTATTGGACTGCTGAGGTCCTAGAAGGCACGTTTACCCCGAATGAGGAGGTGGATGAGCTGCGCTGGGTGAGTGCTGACGATGCGAAGGACCTGCTTACCTATGACATAGATCAAGAGGTGGTGACTCAGGCGGCGGAACGGATCGCTGCGGAGATCACCCGGGAGTCAACCGCCCGAATTCTTTACGTTCGACACGCGCATGCCCATAGCGCCGCCACGTGGTCCGGTGCACCCGGTGCTGATGACACTCGGCCACTGGATAAGAAGGGCCGCAAGCAGGCCGAGGCGCTGGCACCAATGCTCGCCGCGTATCACCCAGACAAGGTATATTCGGCGCTTCCTGACCGCTGCCGGTCCACTGCGCAGCCGCTTGCCGACGCCCTGGGCGTCACCGTTCAGGTCAACCCTCTGCTGGGGGATGCCGCCTGGGTGGATTCGCCACGCACGGCGCGGGAGGCCCTGATGGAACTGCTGAAACCCGGTGAAACCGTAGTTGTCGTTGCGCAAGGCACCATCATTCCGGGGATGCTTGCCTCGCTGGCCGGTGCTGAGGACGCAGAGCATGACGCGGCGTCGTTTCCCAGCAAAAAAGCCTCCACCTGGGTGCTGACCTTTGACAAAAGCGAACTCATCGGCGCGGACTACCTGGAGAGCCCGCTGCCGGTGAAGTAGTACCTACATGGTGGTGGGCATGAAGCTCGGGCGCTTCTCCTCAAATTCCTTGATGGCGTCCTCGTTGCGGAGAGTGAGGCTAATATCGTCCAAGCCCTCCATGAGGCGCCAGCGGGTGTAATCATCCACTTCAAAAGGCAGGATGTACTCGCCCGCAGAGACGGTGCGCTTTTCCAGGTCAACCGTGAGTTCCAGGCCGGGTGTTTCCTCCATCAGCTTCCACAGAAGCTCAATGTCGGATTCCTCCATGAGTGCTGCAAGCAGTCCCGACTTACCGGAGTTGCCTCGGAAAATGTCAGCGAACCGTGAGGAGAACACCACGCGGAAACCGTAGTCCATGAGCGCCCAAACGGCGTGTTCACGGGAGGAGCCGGTACCAAAGTCGGGGCCCGCCACCAAAATGGAGCCGTTTTTGAAGGCATCTTGGTTGAGCACAAAATCGGGATCTTGGCGCCAGCCGGAGAATAGGCCATCCTCGAAGCCGGTGCGGGTCACACGCTTGAGGTAGACGGCGGGAATAATCTGGTCAGTGTCCACGTTGGAGCGCTTCAGCGGCACACCAACGCCCGCGTGGGTAGTGAACTTATCCATCAGTGCTTGTCCTTTACTCTCAAAATCCACTCTAAAGATCTGCAGGCGATGCCAGGCGTCCGACAACGGCGGTGGCTGCCGCGACGTGCGGTGACACCAGGTGCGTGCGCCCACCTTTTCCTTGACGGCCCTCAAAGTTGCGGTTGGAGGTAGAGGCGCTGCGCTCCCCCGGTTTCAGCTGGTCCGGGTTCATTCCCAGGCACATGGAACATCCGGGCTGGCGCCATTCTGCTCCTGCGGCGGTGAAGATGTCGTCCAGCCCCTCAGACTCTGCTTGTTCGCGCACCCGGGCGGAGCCGGGAACCACGAGCATCCGTACGGAATCGGCGATGGTACGGCCTTTGAGCACTTCGGCAGCGGCGCGCATATCTTCGATGCGGCCGTTGGTGCAGGAACCGACGAAGACGGTGTCAATCGGAATCTCCCGCAGGGGAGTTCCCGGTGTGAGACCCATGTAGTCCAGGGCTTTTTCTGCGGCGGCGCGTGCGGATTCTTCGGCGAACTCGTCGGGGTACGGTACTGATGCGCCGAGCGGCACACCCTGGCCGGGGTTAGTTCCCCAAGTAACAAACGGGGTGAGGGCGGATCCGTCAATGTCTACCACGGTGTCGAACACTGCGCCGTCGTCGGTACGCAGGCTTTTCCAATACTCCACTGCGGCATCCCAGTCGGCACCCTGCGGCGCGTGCGGACGGTCTTTGAGGTAGTTGAAGGTCACCTCGTCGGGGGCGATCATGCCAGCACGGGCGCCCGCCTCAATGGACATGTTGCAGATGGTCATGCGGGCTTCCATGGACAGTTTTTCAATGGCTTCGCCACGGTACTCAATAATGTGCCCCTGGCCGCCACCGGTACCAATCTTGGCGATAATGGCCAAAATCAGATCCTTCGCTGTGACCCCGTCAGGCAGCTCACCGGACACGTTGATGGCCATAGTTTTGAACGGTTTCAGCGGCAGCGTTTGGGTGGCCATCACATGCTCCACCTCGGAGGTGCCAATACCGAAGGCAATGGCACCGAACGCGCCGTGGGTGGCGGTGTGGGAATCGCCACAGACCACGGTCATGCCAGGCTGGGTCAGCCCCAGCTGCGGGCCGACAACATGCACAATGCCTTGTTCAACATCGCCCATGGGATGGATACGGACACCAAATTCTTCAGCATTTTTGCGCAGGGTTTCCACTTGGGTGCGGGAAATGAGGTCATTAATCTCCGTGATGGCACCAGTTTTGATACCTTCAGTGGGGACGTTGTGGTCTTCTGTGGCCAGGGTGAGGTCGGGGCGTCGTAAAGCGCGTCCTGCCAACCGCAGTCCGTCAAACGCCTGAGGCGAGGTGACTTCGTGCAGAAGCTGCAGGTCAATGTAGATCAAATCCGGTTCGCCGTTGTCTCCTTTGAGAACAATGTGGTTGTTCCACACCTTCTCGGCCATTGTCAGATGATCCATGGGGCTGGTCATGGAAAGTCACCTCGGTATCTGGGTTAAAAAGTGAGTCCATCTCAAGAGCAAAAATTGTTCTGGAAATATTCTAGAATTCTCATTCCATGAGATGTTAGTATCGTGTCATGGGACAGTATAACGCACCGGACGCGGCCTCAGGAAGCGGCATCAAAGTTCTCGATAGAGCAGTACTCATCCTCACCACCATCGCCGACCAGCCACGCTCCCTCGCCGAACTCTGCCAGGCCACTAAACTGCCCCGCGCGACCGCACACAGACTGGCCACAGCCTTGGAAACGCACCGCATGCTGAGCCGCACCGCCGACGGGCGCTGGAGCATTGGCAGCGCACTCACCTCACTCGGATCTGGCAGCTCTGACACGCTTATCGACGCCGCCACCCCCATCATGAATGCACTCATGCAGCGCACCGGGGAGTCCGTGCAGCTCTACCGCCTCACCGGAACGTCCCGTACCTGCATCGCGAGCAAAGAACCCCCGTCCGGGCTGCAAAACACCGTCCCCGTCGGATCCCGCATGCCGCTCACCGCAGGTTCCTCCGCGCACGTTTTCATGGCTTACGCACCGCCCACTCTTCGAGACTCCATTCTTGCCGACGCCGCATTCACCCCTGCCACCCTCCAACGTGTTCGCAGCACCGGTTACGCCGAATCCGTCAGCGAACGCGAACCCGGGCTTGCTAGCCTTTCCGCCCCCGTTTTTGACCACACCGGAAGCATCGTCGCCGTACTCTCCATATCCGGCCCCGCCGAACGACTCCGCCCCCACCCTGGTGCACGCTGGGCGACCGAGCTTATCGACGCCGCGAAAAATCTTGGGGCCGCGCTATAAAATGCTGTGGTTACATGGAATTGCCATGAGGACAGCGCGGCGGATAGAGCAGGCTCTATGCCAAAAAGGGGAGATAAGCCCCTAGCGGAGAATCAATTAAGCACATATCATAGGCATCAAAATTTTTAACAAAAAATTATAAGGATATAGCGATGCATAAGATAGTGGCAGTTGTAAAAAGAATTATATACAGCCCCTGGCCCTATATTGTGGTCGTCCCACCCCTTGCATTCTACGTTGGAATTCTTCTCAGCAATGGGCTCTGGAACGGCTGGGCGGGATTTGTGGTGGCACTACTGACCACAGTAGCGATTGCATGGCTAGGCATGCGCAAACGGGACATAAAAAGCATTCGTACCGTCATCCTTATTGTTATGGCACTACTTCCTATTGGGTTCAGCGGATACTTGTGCATTCCGAACGCGCCAACAACAGTGGCAGCCAGTGAAGACTTTCCTGAAACACCCACACGTCACTGGAACCTACCCACTGGAAGTAACATCGCCTACTACCACCTGAACGGCGGTGAGGCCGCCAAAGAAAAACCCGCACTACTCTTCCTTCACGGCGGACCTGGCGGTTCTGTTTCCCACTCTGACGTGACTTTCTTCAACCAATTCACCTCACTCGGATACGATACCTACCTTTACGACCAGGTAGGTAGTGGCCGCAGCGACTTCATCCCTGCCCAACAATATTCCCATCAACGCAACATCGACGATCTCGCCGCCGTGCTAGAGAAGATCCCCAACGACAAGGTGATTATGGTCGGGCAATCCTACGGCAGCACGCTTTTAGCCTCAGCATTAGCCGATCCTCGTATTTCACCCCGCGTTGCCAAAGCTGTGTTTGCTGAACCGGGAGGATTGCCACTTGATCTTGAGCAAAGCGAAAAATACCTGAACGAACACATTCCCCAAGCAGGGAAAGATAATGCTATAAAGCAAAGCGTCAACGCAAAGCAGCAGGAAAGCAACATGTCATTGCTGACAAAACCGCGAGTCTTACTAGGGTTCTTCCTTATGCCGACAGGAAATAACTTCATAACCCAGGAAGAGGCAAGCAACCTTATGGGCATAAAGGAACTTAATATGCATTCGCAAAGCAGCGTATGCCCCGATGATCGAGATTCACTGCGGCCGATAACTGAAAAAGATGGGCTTCGCATGAACTTGAAAGCAAACGTTCAGGTAAATAATTACAAAAATTATAATTTCGATATGAACGCTTTTAGTAACAACCCCACGCCTGGAATGTTGCTTATCGGAGAATGCACCTACGTTAATCGCCGCACCCAACTAACCTTTGAAACAGCCTATCCGGCAATGGAACGCGTCCACTACTTCACCGGTTTAGGGCACCACGTTCTCGAAACAGCATCTGCTGGGAAACCGAGCCGCGCATTTGAGGCTATCCGCTCCTTCATTGAGGAAACGCCAGCCCCCATGCCCAACTACCCGCGCGAGCAAGACTTCAAAGACTTCATGAGCGAAAATAAATAGACAACCAGCGGTGAGTACGATGCGTGTAATCGTCATACTTACTGCCAAACCTATGGCGCAGAATGCGTTCCTCTGCAGGGATGACCACAACGTTCATGACTATGAAGTAGATGATGGGAGCAACAAACGCACTGACGCTACCCAGCGCAAACGCCACAGCGCCCAGCAGGAGTAGGCACACCAGGTAGTACGGGTTCCGCGAACGCGAATAATGCCCAGTAGTGATCAGAACACCAGGAGCATCACCCGCATTGGTTGTCGCTCCCGCCGACCGAAGATTCCGTAATATGCCCACACCCAGGACGATCAGCACGGCGATCGCACCACAAGCCAGCACCTTTAGCCACATCGCAGAATACAAGATCACCAATGGAATGAATACGTCGAAAGCAACCGCAGCCAGCACAGAGCAAACGAGAGTAATGTCCGGCAGTGCTGTCAACAATCGTCTACGGGGCATAGCGCCATAATAGTTGACACTGGCACCAGAATTCCGAGATATAAGCACATTTACTAGCCCGCCCATACGTTCCAGGTTTTCACTATAGAATCAGCCAAATCCGCAAGCCTTTGGTACTGTTCAGCCCACGCGTCCCACTCTTCACACCGGCTAATACGACGATCAGCCACTAGTTCAATAATCTCATCAGTGTTCTCTCGCATGGCCTGAGGCGTGCCAATCCAGCCATTCATGAACTGATAGATCAAGCATCCACCATCCCGAAGCCTAGCGATGGTCATGTCGCTTCCATAAGGACCAAATGGTCCAAGTGTGACACAGTGAGCATTCCGAAAAATATCAATTACCCCCTCATCACCCCAGATATGAGCGTTAGTGTCAATATAGGCATCACGATAAATTCTCCCCTCACCCATTATCCGCGCGCTGCCGCCAACGCGTGCCCAATCTGTTACCTCTATAGTCCCCCATACCATTGCGCCTTTTTCAACCACCGCACAGCGCGAAACGCGAACGCTACCAGCGACAACGGCGTTGTCTTTTACGCAAGCATTACCCTCAACTCGCGCGTTTTCTTTCACTATGGCATCGCCCGCAACCCACGCTTCCCCACTAATCCGAAGGGTGCCATCATTCAAATATTTCGAGCTCACCCATCCACCAAGATCGCCTTTTCTAACACCTTGATCGGGAATATCACGAACCGCCCTGATGCGGTGCAATCCACCGCGAGGTTCCCCAACAATCTCAAAACTTGGTGACTCTGCCTCACCCGCTATCTGTGACCACATGCGCATTTCCTGGGCACACACCTTCTGGATCTGAAGGGCACGTTCCATCCATTCTGATTGTGAGCACCGCGCATGCTGATGCCGTTGCCAGCACAAGAACAATTGATCAACAACAGAACCAATGTCACCTATCCACGTTCCAATTCGCACCTGCGCACCATACTCACCATTGGGAAGAGCCGTGCGGATAAGCTCGACACTATCTTCAAAGGTCTCAAGTGTCTCAAATACTTGGAAATGTGCATCCTCAGCAATAGCGGCATTGCCCGCAATAACAGCACGCCCACATAAATAAGCCGACCCGGATATGCGCGCCTGACCACCAACACATACGCGGTCATAAAGCGAAGCCTCTCCTGCCACGCATGCTTCTCCTCGTACCTGGACGTGATCATGAATATGGGCCGCTCCCGACACGCGAGCGTTACCACCCACTCTCGCATTGCCATCCACCACCGCTGTCTCAAAGACGTGTGCGCGGCCATACACTCGCGACCAGCCGTCCACTCTGGCATATCCAGAAATCATTGTGTGACCGCAAACCCGCGCGTGCCCACCCACACGCGCACTATCAGTAACGCATGCATCTTCGAATATTTCAGCCTCATGCGACACCCAGGCATCCTTGGCAATGCGAAGTTCCCCCGTCGTCGTATGCGTAGAACTGACCCATCCACCAAGGTCGCCCGCACGAACACCACGAGCAGCAATGTCCCGTGTTGCCCGAATACGATAAAGACGGACCCCCTGCTTATTGATTTTCCTTTCCCCAGTAAGCTCAAAAGTAGCACACATGCTTATACGGTATCCCCGTGCCAACTTTGCAGCAAACGTGCGGTAGGCGCGACGTCGATAAGCAGCGACACAGCCATCAGCCGCGTCGGTGTACAGAATTCATCAAACTTCAGCCTGCTCCTTTAAACTCGAATCAATGCCTGAAAACACTCGTACTTTCCGTTCCTCGATGATGAACTTGCTAGCCCTGCGCTCCGTCATCGAGCTACCTATTGCGCAACGCCACGTCCTAGACCCTGAGGTCCTGCGGACAGTGGCGGAAGTCGATAGGGTTGGCGACCTGACACGTTTCAATGTCGCCGATGTCCCCGAACTTGCCCACGTCTCCAACTCCAAGGAACTACTGACCCCCGACGAGCATGGCTGGGCGCTGGGACACGCGCTGTCCTTAGCCGTAGAACACGGGCAACACCTGTGGCTGAGTGAAGTGACCCCCGAGCAGCTCGCCCAGCTGCGAGAGATCCTAGGCAAAGAACTTGTTCATATCGCTTCCGTGCACGATAGCGAGGACGACGACACTGTTGTGGTCGCCGTCAGCCCGCGGCAACTCCTGCATGAGTGGGCCGACGGTACCCCTGAGCAGATTAGTTATCTGCGCACCGTTCTGGAAGGTATAGACCCGCTGCGGGTCTCCCAACACACTCTGGGCACTCTACGTGAAGCCGGAGTGAACCTGGTGCCCCGGGCCGACATCGTCCGTCTTCTGCACAACCCGAAATTCCTCGCCTACTCGGTGGTGTTCATCTACTCCTCGTTGCGGGCGCTGCCAGCGACTTTCGCCCCAGGCTTCCGTGGCAACCCCTTCGTGCTGTGGACCATCGACATTGTCACCGCAGTGCCCTACACCTGGGGCATCATGGCGATGGTGGCAGGCCAACGACGCCGCACCCGATTCGCCGGTCTGCTGGTCACCCTCATCACCTTCATAGCGCCGTACGTTTACTTCTTCTTCGCAGGTAGTCATGGGCACGGCAATAAGTATCCTGGTTGGGTCATCATGGTAGTCGTCGGCCTCATACTTGCGACATTTCTGCTTGAGGGCGGGCGCTGGCTGCGCGATGTCGCCGTCGCTCGGGGCCTGTATGCCCCACGGACAGGTTGAGCTAGCACCCCTATAAGAGATAGAGCGGCCACCCGACTTTTATGATCGGTGGCCGCTTTATTGTGCTGTGTTGTTTGGAGTGAATGGATGCTTGACGGTCTATTCGACAATGCTCTCAGCCAGGCAGTTAGGAATCGTCTGAGCTGGCTGGCTCTGTGTCTGGCGTCGTAGAGGGTTCCGTGACCAACTCTGCACCACGAATCGAACGCAGACACCCTGCGAGCAAGACCCACCCACCACAGACAACGATGACGGCGACCGTACTCAGAGGTCGCTCGGGGTAGATAGCCACCAGCCAACAGGTAGCCAGGAACCACAAGGCCACTGCGGCGATATTGAGAGTGCGGAAACGCTTCACACGCGCCGGATGAACGTAATGCGTGGGCACCAACGTAAGCACCGCAAGCACAAGGGTGACGATGATATTGACAATCGCTGGAGTGCCCAGAACGTAGAACATCAACGCCACGATGTTCCACGCTGCCGGGAAACCCACAAAATAATAGTCGGTGGACTTCCACTGCTTGTTGGCATAGCAGAACATTGACGAGGTCAGAATAAGCGCCATCAGCAGACCAGCCACCGGCTTGGGGCCCATATCCAGACCCACGTACATAAAGACAGCCGGAATGAAGGTCCAGGTGAGATAGTCGACAACAATGTCCACAATGCTGCCATCAAACCAAGGAATAACCTCGGACACTTTAGCGCGCCGAGCCAAGGTGCCGTCCACACCATCGACGACAAGGGCAACGAGAAGCCAGACCCACATCCAGGTGAACTCTCGGTGGATAGTGGCCAGCATGGCCAGGCTGGCCCACACCAGTCCCGACATGGTCAAGATGTGCACTGCCCAGGCGGCAGCGCGGATCCGTGCCGGATATTGCGCGGACGACACAAACATCTCCTCTCAGTGGATGAAGCTCATATGGGAAGTCTATGCGGTTCACAGCCTCAGCACATATCTATGCAGGGAACAGCCCCACGGAAGTAGTCAGATCCTGCAGGCCAGACTGCCCAGCCCTGAACTGAGTCTGCCCCACACCGCACGCTATAGCAAATGTGCGGCGAACGCGGCGTCGATAAGCGGCAGCACACACCCTTATGGCACTCTAGTAGTTTATTTTGAAACGTTTTCCTCCCCCATATTAAACACGTGCGAATAAAAAGACTCTTCACTTCATCGCAGCCTGCGCCCTGCTCGCAGGCGTTGCTAAAGACAGCTGGTCCTCCCATATCGCCATCACCTCAGGCGATATGGGAGGACCAATGCCAGATGAACACTACGCAGAGCCAGGACTTGCTTACTTAGGCATGTTCCGTGTCTGCACATCCTTCCAGTCGCTATTGTGAGCCAGCTCAGCATCAGGGCCTGCAAACACTTTTTCGGCTTCTTTATCATCGCTGAGCGTCCAGAGGAACCAGGCCGTCATATACGGATCACCAAATTCGAGAACGTCTTTATGATCAGCTCCCTTTCGACGCGCCATAACGCCAGGTTTACCAGCATTTGGCGCTTCAAAGTTCTGCGTCAAATCCTTAAGTGGACTAATAGTAAAGCTATCACTTGCTTCCGTACCAGCCATCATGAAATACTGCGCCTTCAATGAGGAAGTATCATAAGAACAGCCGAGACTTTTTGCATTTCCATTCTCAATCCCGCTAGCAGTGTATAGCGCAGCATACTGACCACTATTAGGATAGTTAGTCGCCGCATTAATCGCGCCCGCACCACCCTGTGAATGACCAGAAACGCCAATTTTATTGGTATTCACGATATTGTGTAGGGGACTCCCTTCCGTTCCATTCATCTGCAGTACCGCATCAAGCATGGCCGATGTTGACGCCCCAGATCCACTATTCGGATCCTCATTCCCCACAACAACAAATCCCCAACTAGCTAGATGCTCCAGAATAGGCGCGTACGCCGACGAGGGAGTCTTGGTACCGTTAGCCATCAAGACCAGTGGGAATGTTTTCCCAGCACTATCTGCACTCTGGGGTCGATAAATGTGGTATTCCTTGGTAGGGTCACCGCCACCATCCTGCGTACTTTCCACCACCTGGTACGGACCGGGTTTAGAATAACGCTGCTCCAATTGACCACTGAAACTAATTTTTTCAGCATACCCAGCAGCAACACCATCATCACCTGTGGTGCTTTTATTCAAATACATCATCGTTGCTACTAGCCCGATAAAACATACGGCAAGCACCGCGACGATAATGAGAAGAATTTTCCATATCTTCCTCATAAATAAGACCTCTTTCAAGAGCGAGACCGCACTACCCTACTACACATCCAACAGACATTTTAGCGCGCATAATTTTGCACCCAAACCGCGCCAACAACCTCTACACACAAAAGTAATGAAACCTTTACTCAACCATCGATCCACCACGCACAATTGTTACACGCAGTGACATAAAGCACCCGCAGAACTTCACTATATTTCGATTCAGAAAAACACGATTATATTACTGTAACGATTCAATTCAGATTGCATCACACCTACCCCACCGCTTACCCCACCTAGTGCCCCGCCAACGCACCCACTTCTCAACGCAAAACCGCCCAGCGCACGCACTATGCGCATGCTGGGCGGTATCGTGGTACCCCGTACGGGATTTGAACCCGTGTTACCGGCGTGAGAGGCCGGCGTCCTAGGCCGCTAGACGAACGGGGCGTAGCAACGCGACATAACACTACAGCACAGTTACAGAAGTTAAAAATCGCACGCGCTATCCCCCATAGTTGATGATCACTGACGCCACAAGCTCACACCGCGAGCCACTACCACGGTGCCGGCACTAGGGCGTCAACAGACGCGACGTCGATACCCAACACGCCCAACCATCAACGCAACAGTCCCAATCCCCGTATAGTGAGATTTTGTACTTGCCTCCTACAGGCACCATTCGGTACATACTGTTGAAAGGACTACGTTATGGCCTCTAACCTTCCCCTCGCACACGGCGGCGACATCCCTGAGCTGGATGTTCTTCAGATTCCCCATTCGATCCGCCACGGTGCGATTCATGGCGCATTGAGCACACGGGACGTCGGCGATGCGCTGATTCTCATTGCACCGCATAATCCGTTGCCACTACTTCGCGAGGTTGAGGCCCGCGATGACACTTTTGCCCTTGAGTATCTGCAAGAAGGCCCTGATGTGTGGCGGATCAAGTTCACCCGCACGGCCTAAACTGCCACACACGCCACGTTGATTTGTTTCAGCTTCGCCCAAGTTGCTGAAAAATATCGGATAGCAGCGGGCCAATCACGGTGATGGTGTCAGTGATGCCGTCAACACATCCCGCGCTATTAACAACCAGTGCGGATGTGTCATTCCTTCCTGTCACACCAACCAGCCCGCGCGCAAGCCCCGCGTGGGAATTATTTTTTATGCCTTCAAGCAAAACTTGTGTAGCAATGCCGGGCAGTTCCGCATCGAGAAAAGGCCGTGTGGCTTCGGGAGTAAGATTATTGGGTTTCAAGCCGACCCCGCCTGCGGTAATAATAATGTCGTAGCCCTGCTCAATCGTGGTTTTAAGCGCCACGCTAATGGCCTCTTTATTTTCGGGGATGGCTATGGGTTCACCAACGTCCACGCCAAAAGTGGCAAGCAGCTCGACCGCCGCAGGACCTACTTCGTCCAGGCGCACACCATCAATAACATAGTCAGAGATGACGATGATTTTTGCTGTCAGGGGCTTGCTAAGCGGCATGGTTCACTCCCGTCGGCGCCGTGCTCGGACTGTGCAACAGCATTTGTTTTGTTGAGGAACTTTACCCGAAGAGTTCCATACATGCCTACCTGCCATGCACTGCACACACTGCCGATACCTAGCAACTCACCGCAACTTCTACCGTCTATCGCTTATCGACGCCCCGGCACCATTGACAATACAGCCACGATTTACAGCATTCACACCAACGATATAAAAGAGCAGTATTCCAATTATGTCTCTACACTCTGCTTATGCGGCTTATGCGGCGCACCAATCATACTCAGTGCAGAGAGCACAATAACCACCGCAATAATTCCTGACATGGCGCGCGGCGTGCCGTCGGAAAGCAGGGCGAGTAGCGCGGAAGAAACAATGCCGCTGCCGTATTGCAGGGACCCTAAGAGCGCAGCGGCAGCGCCCGTCATGCGCGCGGGGACTGAACTTAGTGCGGCGGCATTAGTGCAGGCTGCAATGATTCCGTTTGTGCTGAAAATGAAGAACATGGGGGCAACAACACCCCATAATCCACCAATCCCCGTAAACGACAACGCTGCAAGGATAATAGCCGCCGTGACAGCCACAGCTAGCGACCTCCGAATAAGCACGTCAAGGGTATATGTGCGCAGCAGGCGACGGTTCAGAGCACTGACCATGGTCACGCCAAGGATATTGATGCCAAACAACAGTCCAAAGTACTGTTCGGGAACCCCAAAATGCGTGATGTAGACCGCTGGAGACCCACTAACAAAAGCGTAGACAGCAACGTAAAAGGCAGTAACACAGAGCGTGTACCGCATGTAACGCCCATTTTTCAGCAAGTTACCGTAGTTACCAAATGTGTGAAGGAAAGACTGCGGTGCACGGGTTTCCTTTGGCAGTGTTTCGGGCAGGAAAAACAACGCTGCAAACAGCATGACACCGACGATTACCATGGCCCAGAAAATCAGTTGCCATGTTCCCACGGCCAGTAATCCCCCGCCAACAAAAGGTCCGGCAATGGGAGCAACGGCCATAATCATCATCAGTATGGACATCGTTTGCGCAGCTTTGGTCGCGCCATACATGTCGCGAATCATTGCTCGCGACAACATCGGCCCTACGCACGCCCCGATCGCCTGGAAAATCCGCCACAACACCACTTCCGTCATGTTTGTCGAAAGAGCACAACCGACGGAGCCAATAATAAACAGAACCATGCCAATGAAAAGAGGTATCTTCCGCCCGACGCGGTCACTGATTGGCCCCCACAATAGCTGCGCAATAGCAAACCCCAGCAGGAAACCAGTGATGGCCAATTCGGCGTCACCACCAAGTTTTTCCTCCATCACAGGCATCGCAGGCAGGTAAATATCGATAGCAATGGAGGTCATAGCCATCAGTGCACCGAGGATAGCCAAGAGCGATACGCTGGTTTTCGTTGAAGACATGGCGGTTTTAAGCCTTTGTTGGTTGGGGTTGCATGTGAACGCCGCAGGGGTCACACAAAAAATATATCCTTATCGACGCCGCGCCGGTTCAGGTGTCCGCTCAATCACCTGCACCACTCCTACTTGAACGTTTTATTCAGCTCATAGTCCTTTGGCGCGACCATGCTCCACCAGCGTTTTCGCCATATAAACCACGAAAAGCAGCACACGTGATGATATTACCTATCAAAGCGCTGCTGCTACGGTGCAGCTCAGAAGCCCCGCCCACAGCAGGACTTTGGATATACCGTCACACGTTTTCATCACACAAGGAGTTCTCATGATTCGTCGTAGATTCGTCACCGGAGCTATTGCCCTAGCAACCGCCACCGCCATCGCAGCCAGCGGCACCGCCAACGCCCAAGAAATTGGGACCCCCGCGAAGATTGGCAACATGCCATCAAGCTCTGAGTTGTTCATGCAGGGTGTCCATGGTCTTTCCAGCAATGACCCGATCGAGCGGCAGTCAGCTCCTGAAAAATTCTACTTTAGCTTTCTAGCTGCTATTTACCACGGTGTTCTTATGCCTCTTGGTGCCCTCTCTTAGGCTAACAGCACGATAATCACCCCGATTGTGCCCTATATTGATGCACTTGTCGGGGTGGTTCTTTCGTTTTCGCTATACCCAGAAGAGGCATTATCTACATTACTGCGACCATGCAGCAAGATTATTGCCAGCTGGATCTTGAAAATGAAAACGCTTACCGCCTGGAAAATCAAAAATCTCTTTTGTGATCGTACCGCCAGCAATTTTCACTTTGTTATACGCCTCATGCAAGTCTGAGACATAAATAACGGTAAGAGGCGTTGGCGTTGGGTTTTCGGCATTGATGCCGCTTCCCATTCCACTGTCTGACGTATCCGCATAGTCGTCGCCATACATCGTGTATGACCAGCCAAACACTTCGCCAAAAAACTCTTTTACTTTTCCTAATTCCTCAACATTTTTTGCTGGAAATTCTACGTAGTCAATATGGTTATTTACCCTACTCATATGCGTTATTATATATAAAAATAGACGATATGGTTTTCATCAGAGGTAGGAGGAAACAAGTCACTACCTGCCATTCCCTGCGCCCAGTCCCCATGCCCAGTCCCCCATGTCTAGTACCTTGCCCCTAGCAACCTCCAGCAGCCTCACCGCATGCCCACTTCACCACCCCATTCCGTAACCTATATCATGGAAGCTGATGAGCGCTACGACACATTCTTTGCCGCATGCCACACCGCTGCTCCTGCTGAAGGATCGCTACGGACGCATAGCCCGAGACCTGCGGGTTTCTTTGACTGACCGCTGCAATCTTCGGTGTACATATTGCATGCCCGCACAAGGTTTAGATTGGACTCCTTCTGAGCAGCTACTCACCGACGAGGAGATTATTCGCCTTGTAACAATTGGGGTCCGGCTGCTCGGCATCCGCCAGGTTCGTTTCACTGGCGGCGAACCGCTACTCAAGAAGTCGCTTGACCAGCTGATCCATACGGTGAAGCAGCTTCATACAGACGAGGGCAAGCCGGTAAGCACCGCTCTGACAACCAACGGCATTGGACTGCACCGCAAAGCAACACAGCTGAAAGACGCTGGGCTTGATCGAGTGAATATTTCCCTGGACACTCTCAACCCTGAACATTTTTCGCTTCTGACTCGGCGGGATCGTTTCAAGGACGTTATCGCAGGTATTGAGGCTGCCATCAACGCCAACCTTTCCCCCGTGAAGATCAACAGCGTGATCATGCCGGGTGTCAATGAAGACGACATTCTTCCGCTCGCAGAATTCGGGCTATACGAAAATGTGGAACTGCGCTTTATTGAACAGATGCCCCTGGGGCCGCGCGACCAGTGGGATCGTTCGGCTATGGTCACAGCCCAGGACATTATTGACGTCATCTCGACCAAGTTTGACCTGACCCCTGACACAACAGAGGAGACAGCACACAGTGCAGCCCCCGCAACCATGTGGAGGATTTCTGATGGGGACATGCACGGCAAGATTGGCATCATCGCTTCGGTGACCCGTCCTTTTTGTGGTGCGTGCGACCGTACGCGGCTTACATCTGACGGCGCTGTGCGGAGCTGCTTGTTTTCTCAAACTGAAACCTCGTTGCGGGATCTCCTTCGCCAAGGCCGATCAGACAATGAGATAGCCGAGGCATGGGCAGCAGCGATGTGGCTCAAACCCGCTGGTCACGGCATTGATGATCCTTCGTTTGTTCAGCCACACCGCCCCATGTCAGCTATCGGTGGCTAAGCTCAACACCAACTATGCTCAACAGCATCAACATCTCTTTTACACCACGGAGGTCTCATGGGTGAACAGCATCGACGCACCATGGATGAACATCTACAGGCTGCTCTTGCACTTGTTGCACCGCTTCAGCACACCGCTCAGGTAAGCACCAGAGACTTGAATGATCATCATGGCATCGTAGTGACCCGAGATGTTATGAGTGCTGCAGCCATTCCACCATTTACCAATTCAGCCATGGATGGTTTTCTGGTTCGCAGTACTGATCTTGCTGGTGATGGACCTTGGACATTCCCCGTCAGCGGTGACATTCCGGCAGGTAGTCCCCCAGTTCCAGTACCTGCGGGCCATGCCGTACGCATTATGACCGGCGCGCCTGTACCCGAAGATCCCGACACCAAAGGTGATGAACTATGCGTCATCCCCATTGAAAACACTGATGCACGCAATGACGTGATGCCAACAACCGTCACAGTGAAGGACTACAACCCCCACCGCGCGCACATCCGGTACCGTGGTGAGCACGTCCAGCCGGGGGACGTCGTCACGCACGCAGGTACCCGAATCGACGCCGGAGTGATAGCAACGCTTATTTCCGCTGGTGTTGAACAGGTGGAGCTGTATCCGCGCCCCACAGTGTGTGTGATTACCTCGGGTGATGAGGTGGGAGATGCTCGCAACGCGTGGGGCATTCCCAACTCGAACGGTCCGATGCTGGTTGCTGCAGCACACGCCAGCGGTGCTGTTCCAACCCACCGTCATGTGCGTGACGACGCCGCAGCCGTGCATGCCGCGATCGATACCGCCGCATCCGAGTTTGACCTGGTAGTCACGGTTGGTGGTGTGTCAGCCGGTGCCTACGATGTTGTACGCGCCGTGGGCGGGACCGCCGATATGTGGTTTGGCCCAGTTGACATCCAACCGGGGAAGCCACAGGGTTTGGGCACGTGGAACGGTACGCCGGTGATGTGTCTTCCTGGCAACCCGGTGGCGGCTTACGTGAGTTTCTTTCTGTTTGTGGTTCCCGTGCTGCACACTCTCGCGGGTATGCCCGCGCCTCATTCTGTGTGGGACCGTCCTCATGTGTCTGCATTCGTTTCGGATGATTTTCCGCAGCCTGGCCCCCGTACGCGTTTTATTCCAGTCCAGTTAACCTGGGGCGAACGCGGGGCAACCGCAACGCTGCCACATGGGGGCACTGGCTCGCATATGGTCGCGACTCTCGCAGGCGTTCATGGTTTAGCTGTTTTACCTGCGGAATCAGAACCTCACGATCCCACATCCGTGGCTGTTCTGTTTGTGTAAGCTCCCCTACCGAAGAAGGCATGATGAAGTTCACTCACCTCGATAACGCCGGGTCCGCCTACATGGTGGATGTCACAGATAAGCAGCCAACGGTGCGTTCGGCAACGGCGCAAGGAGAGGTTATCTGCTCACCGGAGATTCTGGCAGCACTGCGAGATGGCACGGTCCCCAAGGGTGATGTGTTGGCGGTCGCTCGTGTTGCGGGCATTTCTGCAGCTAAAAAGGTTCCTGATCTGCTTCCTCTCGCGCACACCATTGGCGTGCACGGATGTTCAGTGGACCTGGTTATCCACGACGATCGCGTCGCCATTGAGGCCACAGTGCGCACCGCCGACCGCACGGGTGTTGAGATGGAAGCACTGACAGCAGTTACGGTAGCTGCCCTGACCCTTATTGACATGGTCAAAGGTGTGGATCGTTCGGCATATATCGGGATCTGCGGCATCGTTGCAAAGTCGGGTGGCCGTTCAGGTGACTGGTCCCGCGACCTGCCACGATAATGCATGTCATCATTCTGGCCGGCGGTGTAGGTTCGCGCTTAGGTGGTGTGGCCAAGGCCGAGGTTCGCGTGAATGGGACACGACTTATCGACGCCCTCCTTGCCACCCTCCCTACACATGTTTCCGTCAGCATTGTCACGCCATATCCGATTGAGCTAGGAACACACGCACAGACTATTCGCTGTGTGTGCGAGGATCCTCCTTTTGGCGGCCCCGCCGCAGGCATAAGTGCTGGACTTAATCCCGCCACCGAGATGACAGCCGTCTTGGCAGTTGATGCTCCCGCATCAGGGACCCTGCTCGAAACGCTCACAGATGCACTCGCCACCAATCCCGGCGCAGATGCCGCTGCGATTATGTCAACGCAGGGCCATCTGGAACCGTTGTGTGTTGTCTGGCGTACAGCATCGTTAGTAGCGGCTTTTGATCAGCTTGGCGACCCTCGTGATAAACCTGCCAAAGCATTGCTTCGTATCGCTGGTTCGGTAGTGCCGGTGCCGGGCACTGGTGCGGAGGTTGATTACGACACAGTGGCTGAGCTCAGCGAACTGGGTGCTGTCGAGCTTCCTGCTCCCCCGCCTCCAGCCACGCAGTAATACCCCCTCGAAGACTGTAGGCACCATGATGCCCATCTGCGTCAAGCATGGAGACAGCCCGCGCGGATCGGATGCCACTGGCGCAGTAAAGAACGACGCGGCGATCGGTAGCCAGGGCGTCGATAATCGCGGATGGCAGAGCACCACGCTGGAATTCTTCTACAGGGATGTTGAAGGAACCGGGGATTGCGTGCTCTTCGTGTTCCTCGCGGGTACGCACGTCAATGACCAGGTCCCCGTCAGATAACGTTGTTGTGTCGCAGGGTTCTGCTGTCACGGGTCCAGCGGCGAGGAGGCGCTGAGTGATCGCTGGGTCCGCGTGGAGGGGAATGTAGTCCCAGCGTGAAGCGAGTGAGTCGTAGTAGCCAACGGTCCCCAACAGAGGTGTGCCTAGGTCAGTGAGAAGTTTTATGGTCTCCATGGCCATGGCTGATCCGATGATACCCACAAGGGGACCAAGAACCCCAGCTTGGGCGCAATTGGGAATAGAACCGGGCGCGGGAGGCTCGGGGAAAATGTCTTCGTAAACAGGGCCCTTTCCTGCCCAGAAGACAGACAGTTGAGCATCAAAACCCAGCACAGATGCCCACACATGAGGTATCCCAGCCCTGGCACACGCGGCCGAAACAATATGTCGAGTGGCAAAGTTATCAGAGCCGTCGATAACCACGTCCACGTCCGCCATGAGGCGCAGTGCGTTGTCCCAGTTCAGCCGTTCGGCAACATCGTGAACGGTGATTGAGGGGTTCAGGCTATGAAGAGCTTCAGCGGCGGACCGGACTTTTTGTTCTCCCACGTGGGCTGTAGTGTGCACGACTTGGCGATGCAGGTTGGATAGCGAAACAACATCATCGTCCACGATGGTGATGCGCCCAACCCCGGCCCCTGCGAGGTACAGCATCGCGGGTGAACCGAGTCCGCCCGCACCGACGATAAGAACGTGGGAGTTCTGGAGCAGCTGTTGTTTGGCCTCGCCAAAACCAGCGAGGGATGTCTGACGCTGGTAGCGCATCTATGTCAACCCCACCCACTGTGTGTCGCCAGATTCTAGAAGTTGTTCTTTCCAGATGGGCACCTCGGCTTTGACGGTGTCCGCCATGTCCGAGCATGCCCGAAAGGCGGCATCGCGGTGCGCTGATGCCACGTGAACAACAAATGCCGCCTCGCCGATTGCAATGCCGCCGATGCGATGCGCTGCCCAGATGCGCACGTCGGGGTGCCTGTCCAGCACTTTATCCGCCACTGTCGCCATAATTGCCTCTGCCGTGGGGTGCGACGTGTAGCTGAGACTGCGCACGCGCTGACCTCCATCGTGATTTCGGACGACGCCGTTGAAAGTAACGCACGCACCCATCGATGCCACCATTACGCCGTCGTAAGCAGCCGCAGCAAGCGATTCCAAGGGCTGGTCGGTGATCAGCGTCCCAAGAACAACTCCTGTGTCATCGGAAACGTAGGCTGGGTCGTTGGTGTTAGTCATGAGTGTGCGTTCCTTCTAACATGTCGGTAATGGGCATGATAATAGGTGTGAGCACGGCAATTCCATCTGCGACGGCACCGCGCGAGCCGGGAAGCGTCATGATAAAGGTACGCCCCGACACACCCGCAACGGCCCTGGACACAACGGAGAGGGGTGTGGACTCCTCGCCTTTACGCCAGAACGCGTTGACCACTCCAGGCAGTTCACGGTCCAGGTACGGGGTAACAGCCTCCACGGTGCGATCATCATCTGATAATCCGGTACCGCCAGTGGTGATGAGCACATTGAGGTCAGGGGTAATGGCGGTGCGTAGTTCATCCGCAACGTCCGCATCGGCGACAACACGTGCCTCGGGCGTGGAAAAGCCTAGTTTACGCAGCCATTGCACGAGAATCGGTCCTGTCTGGTCTTCGTAGATTCCTTGGGCTGCGCGCGTCGATACAACGACAACAAGGGCGGATTTCATAGTAGTTCTCCCAACGGATAGATCTGTACTGCCGCACCAGGATGATAGTGCGTGCGAGCAGTGATGCGGATTAAACAGGTCGCACCCACCGCTTGTTGCAATAAATGCGATCCGGCACCACCAATAGGGGTTGCATGAAGCACTCCCTCCGCATCAACGGCGTAGGTACCCCGCAGAAACTGATCACGCAGGTCAGGCAACCCAGTCACAGCGTGAGTCAAGCGCGCAGTGTACGCCCCCACATCGCAGCGGTTCAGGGTTGGCGCGACAAAAAGTCGGAAGCTCACCAGCGTTGAGATGGGATTTCCCGGCAGGCATATCACCGGCGTTCCACGAAACGTTGCCAGCCCTTGCGGCCCACCAGGTTGTTGGGCAACATGCCCAAACCATGCATCATGCTCGGCAAATGCTAGCCGCACCACCTCGTAACGCCCGTGGCTGATGCCACCGGACGTAATCACCGCATCCGGTTGATGCTTATCGACGCCCCGCGCCACATCCTCCACGAACCGCTCCACGTTGTCATCAGTTCGGATATGGTCAACCACCTCAATATCTACGCTGCGGCACAGTTGGTGAAGCATCGGGCCATTAGCATCGGGTATTGAAGCCACTCCTTCGTTTCCGTCGCCGTGAGAAATTTCAGCCCCACCAGTACAAATAATCACTCGTGGCCGTTGCCATACAGTGACGGTGGTGATGGATTGGCTGGCTAACGCAGCAATCGCCAGTGCATCAAGTCGGGTTCCTGCCTGGAGAAGAAGAGAACCAGCGGCGGAATCTGATCCAGCTTTGCGGACATACTGTTGCTGCGGTACTGACGGTATGTGGACCTCATCGTCGGTAAAGGTGTCGGGTTGGCACTCTTCGACGGGGACGATAGTCGTGGTACCGCGTGGGAGTTTCGCCCCTGTCATGATGGGCGCGACGCTGTCGCCTAAACCTTCTGGATAAAGCTCATCAGGGTCCGCACCTGCGGCCACGGTTGGCCCCACTGTGAACACTCCTGGCGTGCGTTGTTGTTGAGCAGACGAAAGCGCGTAGCCATCCATCTGGGAGTTATCAAATCGCGGTGAGTCAAAGGGCGCCGTGAGGTCCGTAGCCAAGGTGTAGTTGGCGGCGTCGAGAAGCGGCAGAGTTACTGTCGCACGCGGCGGGAGGCGCCTCAGTATGGCCTCGGCGTGCTCTTGTGGTGTCAGCATGGTGGTTTCTCTCTACAATGCGGGGTATGCAAGTACATTATTTTGCTGCGGCGCGTGCGGCAGCCGGAGTGGCAGTTGAATCTCGGGAACTGGTACCCAACACATTGGGTGAGTTGTTGGAAGAGCTAGCAGCCGAGCATAGTGAGACAACAGCCGCTGGTATGACCCTGGCGGAGATTTTTGGGCAGTGTTCTTTTCTTGCGGATGGTCATCATGTGCAGCCTGATGCCTCCCTTGCAGGTGTCGACCGCGTGGATGTGCTACCACCGTTTGCTGGCGGCTAATTTTTACTGGTTTTTGCCGTGCTTAATAATAGTACGTCGTTAGATATGCTTACCCAGCTGCTCGAAAATACTGGGTAAAAGCGGACCTATGACAGTGATGGTGTCAGTGACACCGCCAACGGATCCAGGTGCATTGATAATCAGGGCTGCAGTCTCGTCGCGGCTCGTCACACCAACAAGCCCACGAGTCAAGCCAGCTCGTGGGCTATTTTTTACTCCTTCGCAGAAGATGTGCATTGCCAGCGCCGGTAGTTCAGTATCAATGAACGGACGGGTCGCCTCGGGGGTGACGTTGTTAGGTTTCAGTCCTGTGCCACCGGCGGTCAGGATAATGTCATGCCCCTGTTCTTGTGCAGAGGTCAGTGCGGCGGTAATGGCTTCTTTGTTTTCTGGGATAACGACGGATTCCCGCACATCCACGTTGTGACTTTCAAAGAGTTGAGCCGCAGCTGGACCTGCGGCATCGGGACGTTCACCGCTATATACGCGATCTGAAATGACGATGATAACTGCGGTCAAACGCTCGCTGGATGGGGTGCTAGCGGGTGGGTTTTTTGGTGCCATGGCACGCTCCTTAATGTTGTTTTTTCGGACCTAAATGGGTGGAGCTGCAGTGTCAGGTTACGCTCTTACCTGCGTTGATGATTTTGACAACACTAACGTTACCTAATTTAACACGATTTTTTCCGTGTTTATCTGGAACTCTGCAGGCCAGACCTGATAACTTGAAGATACTACAAACCATCATTCCCACCCTCCACTGGACAGGTGAACGAAATGACCACCCCCGACTCTGAAACGAGATCAACAAAAGGACACGTCCTGAGCAACTGGGACCCAGAAGATGAAAAGAACTGGGATTCCGGCATCGCGTGGCGCACCCTGTGGATCTCAACGTTTTCCCTCATTATTGGCTTTTGCACGTGGTATCTCGTCTCTGCAATTGCCCCCTTGCTTAACGACATAGGCTTCTCCCTATCGAAGAGCCAACTGTACTGGTTGACGGCAATTCCGGGACTTGCTTGCGGATTCTTCCGCCTGATTTTCACGTTCCTTCCGCCCATCATGGGTACCCGCAAACTCGTGACCATGTCCTCGCTGCTGTTCATCATCCCCATGGCGGGATGGTTCTTTGCTGTACAAGACACGAACACTCCGTACTGGGCCCTGCTTGCGTTGTCATTTATCTGCGGCATCGGCGGCGGCGTCTTCTCTGGCTTCATGCCCTCTACCGGGTACTTCTTCCCCAAGCGCCTGTCCGGAACAGCGTTGGGCTTGCAAGCCGGCGTTGGCAACTTTGGTATCTCCCTCATCCAATTCCTTGGCCCTTGGATCATGGGATTTGGGTTGCTGGGCATCACCTTCATCGCGCCACAGCATACCCGCGCTGGTAAGGAAATCTTTGTCCATAACGCCGCTATCGTCTTGGTGCCGTGGGCACTGGTGGCAGCAGCCGTCGCATGGTTCGCTCTCAAAGACGTACCCATCAAGGCGAACTTCCGTCAACAGATCGATATCTTTGGCAACAAAAACACCTGGATACTCACCATTGTTTACCTTATGACATTCGGTGCGTTCTCTGGCTTCGCCGCACAGCTTGGCCTGCTGATCAACCAGATCTACGGCCCAAGCTCCACCTTTGCCGAAAACCACGATGTTGCAAGCCTGCCCACTGGCGCGGCATACGCCTACCTCGGGCCACTCATCGGCGCTGGCGTGCGTGCGTTGTGGGGACCGCTGTGCGATAAATTCGGCGGCGCAATCTGGACATTCATAAGCGGCATCGGCATGGCAGCCTCCCTCGGCTGGGCCGCACTCTACTTGAATCCCAAAGACCCCTCTGAATTCACCTGGTTCCTCACCGCCATGCTCGTGTTCTTCTTCTTTACGGGCCTTGGCAACGCCGGGACATTCAAGCAAATGCCCATGATCTTGCCCAAGCGTCAAGCCGGTGGCGTCATTGGCTGGACTGGCGCAGTTGGTGCTTTCGGACCATTCATTGTGGGCATCATGCTCTCCATGATGGCCGCACCGACATTCTTCTGGGGTTGCGTGATCTTCTTCGTTATCACCACCGCGTTGGTGTGGGTCTACTACGCCCGCCCCAACGCCCCGTACCCAGGCTGATCTTATCCAGCTGCTGCACTCATCCTGATAGGAACTCTGACAACATGGCTCATACCCATAACCCGCCCAATCCTCTCTTTAACCTAGGCAGTTTTCTCCGCCGTGGTGAAACTGGCCCCGCCGGCCAACAGTTGTTCTTGAAAGGCGGCCGCCAAGCGGATGTGTTTTATCGCGACCGTTGGGCATTCGACAAGGTAGTGCGCTCGACCCACGGAGTGAACTGCACTGGTTCATGCTCCTGGAAGGTCTACGTCAAAGACGGCGTGATCACCTGGGAATCCCAGGCCGTGGACTACCCCACCACTGGATCGGAAATGCCAGACTACGAGCCCCGCGGCTGCCCCCGCGGCGCGTCGTTTTCGTGGTACACCTACTCCCCCACACGCATCCGTAGCCCCTACGCGCGTGGCGTGCTAGTGGACATGTATCGGGAAGCAAAAAAGGAACACGGCGACCCGGTACTGGCGTGGCGCAGCATTGTTGAAGATCCCGACAAGCGGCGCGCCTACGTGAAAGAGCGCGGCAAAGGTGGGCTCATTCGCATCCCCTACGAGGAAGCCATTGAGATTGCTGCCGCCGCACATGTCTACACCATCCGTCAGCACGGCCCCGACCGCATCGCTGGCTTCACAGTCATTCCGGCCATGTCGCAAATCTCCTATGGCGCGGGAACGCGTTTTCTGGAGCTCATTGGCGGCGTAGCACTGAGCTTCTACGACTGGTATGCGGACTTGCCGCCTGCGTCTCCTCAAACATTCGGAGATCAAACGGACGTGCCCGAATCAGGCGACTGGTTTAATTCCAGTTACCTGATGATGTGGGGTTCTAACATTCCAGTCACCCGTACCCCAGACTCACACTTCATGGTGGAAGCCCGCTACAAGGGCACAAAAGTCGTTGTGGTGTCCCCAGACTTCGCGGATTCCACAAAGTTTGCTGATGAATGGCTACGCATCGCCCCTGGCACTGACGGTGCTCTCGCCTTCGCCATGGGTCACGTCATTCTTTCGGAGTTCCATGTTGGCCAAAAGACTCCGTTCTTCATGGACTACATGCGTAAGTACACCGACTCGCCGTTCCTTGTCTACCTAGACAAGCGCGACGACGGGACCTACACGCCTGGTAAATTTGTCACCGCCGCTGACCTTGGCGATGCCGCTCCCACATTATCCGGCACCCCCAACGCCACCCACCGTCTGCTCACCATTGAAGCCGACGGGACCATCGTGGACCCAGGCGGAACTCTCGCCGACAGGTACGGTGACGAGGGCGTCGGCAAATGGAACTTGCGTCTCGACACCGCAGAACCGGTGATGTCTATCGCGGAAACCAATGGTTTTGGTACCGCCGAGGTTCTTTTCCCCCGTTTCGACCTTCCTGCAAGTGGTGCCGATACCGAAGGACCAGTAGGCGCAGGTGTTGTGAATCGTGGCGTCCCGGTACGAGAGATTGGTGGACGATTGTTCACCACCGTCTACGACCTCATGCTGGCACACTACGGTGTTAACCGCCCTGACTTGCATCTTCCAGGTCAGTGGCCAGTCGATTTCAACGACGCATCTTCCGTTGGCACCCCAGCCTGGCAGGAAGAACTCACCGGAGTACCTGCCGCAGGTGCAATCCGCATTGCCCGCGAGTTCGCACAAAATGCTGTTGATTCCGGCGGCCGGTCGCAGATCATCATGGGCGCTGGTGTCAACCACTACTTCCACGCTGATGCCATCTACCGCACATTCTTGGCCTTGACCTCCATGTGTGGCACCCAAGGCGTCAATGGTGGAGGCTGGGCCCACTACGTTGGCCAGGAGAAGCTCCGCCCGATGAACGGCTGGTCCCAGTATGCGTTTGCTCTGGACTGGAACCGCCCACCACGCCAGATGATTTCCACTGGGTTCTATTATTTGACCACCAGCCAGTGGCGTTACGACAACACCAAGGCATCACGTCTTGCATCACCGTTGGCAAATCGTGGAACCGTGGGCGACAAGATGACGGCCGACACCCTGATTGAGGCAATGAAGCGTGGGTGGATGCCTAGCTATCCGCAGTTCAACCGCAACCCATTGCTGCTTGCACCTGAAGCTGAAGAAAAAGGCATGTCGGTTCAGGATTACATCGTTGAGCAGCTTAATTCTGGCGAGCTGAAGTTTGCTGCGGAAGACCCCGATAACCCCGTCAACTTCCCCCGTATTCTGTTGAACTGGCGAACCAACCTGATGGGTTCCTCGGCAAAGGGCACGGAGTTTTTCCTGAAGCACATGCTGGGCGTGGATTCTGATTCCACCGCCGAGGAATTGAAGCCGGGTGAGCGGCCTACATCGCTAACGTGGCAGGATGAGGCACCAGATGGCAAGTTGGACTTGATGTTGACCACCGATTTCCGTAGTACCTCAACTACATTGGTGTCGGACATCGTCTTGCCGGCAGCAACGTGGTACGAGAAGCATGACCTCTCTACGACTGACATGCACCCCTTTGTCCATTCCTTCAACGCGGCAATTAACCCACCGTGGGATGCGCGAACAGATTTTGAGGTGTTCCGCGATCTGTCGGCGGCATTCACGCGGATGGCCGGGCGCTGGCTGGGAACTCAAACGGATGTGATTACTGCGCCTTTGGGCCACGATTCGCCAGATGAGTTGAATATGCCAAGTGGCGTTGTTCCGAATGTTGAGCAGGAGGGATACCGCCCAGGTAAGAACATGGCCAAGTTGGTTCCAGTGACCCGAGATTACACGAAGGTGTATGAGAAGTGGACTCATTTGGGTCCCCTGACGGGTGACCTTGGCACCGGTGTGCATGGCACGGCATATAACGTGTCTAAGCAGGTGGAAGAGCTCAAGTTGATTAACGGCGTGAGCGAGACTGCATCTGCCGGCGAGCGCCCCCGGCTCGACAGTGCTGTTAAAGCCATTCAGGCCGTGCTGCATCTATCTGGTGTCACCAATGGTGAGGTAGCTGCTGAAGGGTTCAAGAATCAAGGTGCGCGTGTGGGCGCAGACATGATGGACTTGGTCTCTGATGTGCAAGCTACGCGCATCAACTGGGACCATATTAAAGAGCGCCCCACGGAAGTGATCACTTCCCCAGAGTGGACTGGGTCGAAGAAGAATGGGCGGCGTTATACCGCGTTTTCCATCAACCTGGAGTATGACAAGCCATGGCACACGTTGTCAGGCCGCATGCATTACTACCTGGATCACGACTGGTTTATGGACTATGGCGAGTCTTTCCCCATATTCCGTCCACCGTTTGACCACATCCATATCAACGGTGAAGTAGGACCCGGCGAAGTTGGCACAAGTCAATATGGCGACACTGAGGTGACGGTGCGTTACCTCACCACGCACAACAAGTGGTCCATTCACTCCCAGTACTTTGACAACCTGCACACGCTGTCTATTTCTCGCGGTGGACAGGTGATCTGGATGTCTAATAAAGACGCAGAAAAACTGGGAGTCGAAGACAACGATTGGATTGAGGCATACAACAGAAACGGCATTGTTTCTGCCCGCGCAATCGTGTCGCACCGTATCCCCGAGGGCACGGTGTTTATGAACCACGCCCAGGAACGTACCGCTGGAACCCCCGTCAACGAGCACACGGGGCGTCGTGGTGGTACCCACAATTCTCTGACTCGAATCATGATTAAGCCGATTCACGTGGCTGGCGGCTATGGACACCTCACTTATGGGTTCAACTACATCGGCCCCACCGGAAACAACCGTGATGAAGTAACCCGAATCCGTCGCCGCTCCCAGGAGGTGCAGTTCTAATGAAAGTAATGGCACAAATCGCTATGGTGATGAGCCTGGATAAGTGCATCGGCTGCCACACGTGCTCTGTCACATGTAAACAGGCGTGGACCAACCGCGAAGGTACTGAGTACATCTACTTCAATAACGTGGAGACCAGGCCAGGCGTGGGCTATCCGCGCGGCTGGGAGGACCAGGATAAGTGGGAAGGCGGCTGGGTTCGCACCAGTTCCGGTGGGTTGAAGCCACGCGCCGGTGGTCGGTTGAAGAAGCTGATGACCATCTTCCACAACCCAAAGCTGCCCACTATTGATGATTACTACGAGCCGTGGACCTACGAGTATGATCGTCTTCTTTCCGCGCCTCGTGGGCAGGCTACCCAGCCGACTGCACGTCCGATTTCACAGCTGGATGGCCGCGAAATAAATAAGATCGAATGGTCTTCTAACTGGGACGATAACCTCGGCGGCTCAACAGCCACGTTGGATAATGACCCCGTTTTGCAGCAGATGAACCTCACGGTGCGCAAGGAGATCGAAGACTCCTTCATGTTCTATCTGCCCCGCATCTGCGAGCATTGCCTGAACCCCACGTGTGTCTCCTCATGTCCTTCAGGCGCAATGTACAAGCGAACCGAAGACGGCATTGTGCTGGTGGACCAGGATCGGTGCCGCGGCTGGCGCATGTGCGTATCGGGATGCCCGTACAAGAAGGTGTATTTCAACCATAAGTCGGGCAAGGCAGAAAAATGCACGTTGTGCTACCCACGCCTTGAGGTTGGGCAGCCAACGGTGTGCTCCGAAACGTGCGTCGGACGCCTGCGTTACCTGGGTGTGCTGTTTTACGACGCCGACCGGGTACCTGAAGCAGCCGCAACGAAAGATCCGCAGGATCTCTACGAGGCACAGCGTTCCATTCTGCTTGATCCCCATGACCCTCGTGTGGTGGAGGCAGCAATTGCGGAGGGTATTCCACACTCCTGGATTGATGCTGCGCAACAGTCTCCGATTTGGGATCTGATTTTCCGCTACGACCTTGCTCTGCCGCTTCACCCGGAGTACCGCACGCTGCCCATGGTGTGGTACGTGCCGCCGCTTTCTCCGGTGGTGGATTCGGTGACCGCCTCTGGTTTGGATGGCGAGGACCACAAGGTGCTGCTGACAACCTTGTCCACCATGCGCATTCCGCTAGAGTACTTGGCTGGTTTGTTCACCGCTGGCGACACGCGACCAGTGGAAAAATCGCTCCGTCGACTTGCAGCAATGCGCTCCTACATGCGCGATATCAATTTGGGCAATGAGCCCAACGAGGAGATCGCACAGTCAGTTGGCATGACCGGCAAGGAAATTGAGGCCATGTATCGTTTGCTTGCCATTGCCAAGTACGACGATCGCTATGTCATTCCAACCGCTTCCCCAGAATCGCCCCGTGGCATCACCTCACTTGATCCGTTTGGCGACGTGGACCCAACCAATCCGGTAAAGCTGCTCGACGATCTAGGTATGGGCGCACCAGAGGCATGTTCGAGCGGATGTGGCAGCGGCGATTCACAGGCATCCAAGATTTCTCTGGTGTCGTGGTCTAACGGCGAACGCCCAGCAGGCATGTTCCCTGACCGGGGTGCTCAATGAAACGCACCCACACTGGTGTAGTACCAGATGACAGTATTCCCGCTGTGCAGATGACTGAACAGCAGCGGCAGGTACTGTACATGGCTGCATCAGTACTGCTTGACTACCCGGACGAGCATCTTGCTGAAAAGATTGCTGCTGTAGAGTCACAACTCGATATGTTGTCGCTACCAGTCCAGGCGGAACTTACGGCGTTTCTCGACGCCGTCCGGGTTCTTGGCCCACGCGGCATTGAGGAACACTACGTAGAAACATTTGACCAGCGTCGACGCTGTTCTTTGTTTCTCAGTTACTACGCTGTCGGTGATACTCGGCAGCGTGGTGCGGCCATCGTGGCGTTCCGTCAGCAGCTGGAGGCACTGGGTTTTGAGCAGGTACGCGATGAACTCCCCGACCACCTTTGTGTTGTCCTTGAGGCTGCGGCGCTGTCTAGTGGAGCAGCCCACGTCACTGCAACAGAAATACTGTCGGCACATCGCGACGGTCTCGAAGTACTGCGCGCTGCCTTGGAGGGACTGCATTCGCCTTTTGCTCATCTCATTAGGGCAGTATGCATGTCGCTTCCCCCCATTGATCAGGAAACCGCCGACCGCTACCTTGATCTGATTACAAGCGGGCCACCTACAGAACTTGTGGGTCTTGGTTCTCCGCTACCATTCCCAACAACCAACCCCGACCAATCCTAGAAGGACTCGATATGTCTCACATCGAAATGTTTCTCTGGGTGGCTTTTCCCTGGCTGAGCATCGTCGCATTTGTGATTGGTGTTTTCTGGCGCTGGCGCACTGATCAGTTTGGCTGGACAACCCACTCCTCCCAGATTTATGAATCCCGCCTGCTCCGCTTGAGCTCACCGTTATTCCACTGGGGCATGATGTTTGTCATTATTGGCCACATCATGGGTTTGGCCATCCCGAAAGCCTTCACCCGTGCTGTCGGCGTTTCTGACCACGCCTACCACCTTATTGCTACTATTCCCGGCACCATCGCGGACATCGCCGTGGTGTTGGGGCTAATTGGGCTGATTTACCGACGCGTGGTACACCGCTCTGTGTTCCTGTCAACATCATCGTCAGACAAGGTGATGTATGTGCTGCTGGCTGCAGCTATTGCCACCGGCAGTATCGCAACAGTGTCACTGCAGGTGTTTGGTGGAGCCCACGGTTACGACTACCGTGAAACAATCTCCCCATGGCTGCGCCAACTGTTTATTCTCAACCCCAACCCAGAGTTGATGGCCGATGTTCCGTGGCAGTTTAAACTGCACATTATCGCGGGCTTCACCCTGCTGGCTGTGTGGCCGTTTACCCGACTGGTGCATGCATTCTCTGCACCGGTTGGATACGTGACCCGTCCGTATGTGGTGTATCGTTCGCGCGACATCACCACTACCCCGGCGCGTCACAATCCAGCATGGGAGCCCATCCGCTCTAATAAGAAGCAGTTGGACAATGAAGCACGATGGTCTGGTGCCTGAATCTCGTTGCCTATTGAAGGGATATCTATGAAGCCTGTTCGTTTACTCGCCACTGTTGTTGCATTGGGCGCTGCGATCATGATCACTGCTGCTGCTTGCAGCGGTAACTCCAATTCTGGTTCAACCACATCGTCCCCCGGTAGCAGTACCACAGCGGAATCTGTGAAGTTGACGGTATTGGGCGCAGCCTCCACGCGTGTCGTCAATGATGATTTGTCGAAACTGGCCGCTGATCTGACTCCATCGCAAACCTTGGAGTACGTCAATGGTGGTTCGTCGAATTTGGTGCAGCAGCTTGCAGACGGTGCCCCTGGTGACTTGTTTATTTCTGCGGACCAGAAGAACATGAAGAAGGCAGTAGAGGCCGGTAACGCGAAGGATCCTAAGGTGGTGGCCACAAACTCTATGGTGATGGTGGTTCCTGCCGACAATCCTGCTGGCATCACTGGAGTAGACGACACGCTGAAAAATGCGAAGGTAGTGCTGTGCGATTCGCAGGTGCCATGCGGAGACATTTCTCAGACTCTGATGAAAGAGAACAATATTGAGCTCAATCCGGTGAGCCTGGAGCAATCCGTGTCTGATGTTCTCGGCAAAGTCACCTCCGGCGAAGCCGATGCCGGCTGGGTGTACCGTACTGATGCCGCTGCGGCGGGTGATGCAGTGAAGGTTATTGAGATTCCTCATGCCGATAAGCACCCCAATGATCTTGTAGCGGCTGTCACCACCACGTCCGGTCACCAGGCTGAGGCTACCCAGCTTCTGGATCTGCTGGCCAGCAAGGAAATGGCTGCTGTCTGGGAGAAACACGGTTTCACACCGGTACAGTAATGCCTGAACTATCTGGTAGTTCCAACACCACCGTCACTCTGCGTCCTGTGTCGCAGCGAGTGCCGGTGGTGTTTGCTTTTGTTGCGATTGGTGCACTGCTTCTGGTGGTCGGACCATTGGTTGCCCTGGGTTTACGAATTCCGTGGTCAACTGTGTGGTCCATCGCCCGTGAAGCAGACACCATCACGATGGTGAAAGTAACACTCACGTCTGCGGCATGGGCTGCCGCAATTACCACCGTGTTGGGTGTTGCCTTGGCGGTATGGCTAAGCGGGATGCAACGCGGTGCTGGGGTGGTACGGCTGTTGGTGTTTCTGCCGTTGGCCATGCCCCCCGTGGTGGGAGGTTTGGCCCTTACTGCGGCCCTAGGGCGTCGTGGTATTACCGCCCCGCTGCTGAACGCTCTGGGGCTTCAGTTTGCTTTCGCTTTTCCTGGTGTGGTGCTAGCTCATGTGTTTGTTGGGTTGCCGTTTGTAGTGGCGTCTGTCGATTCGGCACTGCGGCAGATAGACCGCGAGGTGATGGCTTCGGCAGCTGGGGTGGGCATGTCGCCGTGGGCTATTACATGGAAAATTTTGCTTCCAGCGTTGTCCCCTTCCATTGCTGCGGGAGCGAGTTTGGCTTTTGCCCGTTCGTTGGGCGAGTTTGGCACGACCCTCACGTTTGCTGGTTCGCTGCCTGGGGTTACACGAACGATGCCGGTTGGCATTTATGTGGAGCGGGAGGTCAACCAGCAGCGCGCGTATGTGTTGGCCGCAATCCTCATTATGTTGGCGGTATTGTCGCTGATTGCAGCCGCATTGCCCACGTTCATGGCGCGCCAGCCTCGCCAGTGTCCGCGTGCAATAGGAACGTTGGACGTAGACCGCTTTCGCGAACTCACCAGCCCTACCAGCGGTGGCGTGGACGTAACGGTGAGGTACTGGAGCGTCGATACGCGCTTCCCTGCCAATAAACTCACGGCGATCATTGGACCCAACGGGTCTGGGAAAACCACTCTAACCAGGCTGCTTACGGGGCGGTTGCGGGGCGCCACAGTCACACCTAAGCGGGGCATTGTGTTGTTGACGCAGGCTCCTGGGCTTCCACCTACCGCGACAGTATCGCAGGCCATCACTATGTCCACCGGGTCGGCGACACTAACGGCGCAGCTTCTCGACGCCGCGGGTCTTACCGAGCTAGCCAAGGTCCCTGTTCCTGCGCTATCCGGCGGACAAGCCGCTCAGGTGGCGCTTGTGCGGGCATTGGGGGCGCGGCCAGCGGTCCTCGTCCTTGATGAACCGTTAGCTGCTGTTGATGTGGAGTCGACATTTCGTTGGCGTCAGCTTCTTCATGCCACCGCTGGGGACCGCACAACAATCATGGTCACACACGACCCCATTGACCTTTCAGGTATGGCTGACCATGTGGTGGTAATGGAGAATGGAGTGGTTGTGGCTGATGACGCAGCGGAAGAGATTGTGCAGCACCCACCTACAGCATTTGTGTCTACACTCTTGTCTGTCAACCGAATTGTGGGTGACGTCAGCGCCGTTGAAAACAACGTTGTGACGGTACAATCTGGCGACATCACGATTGTCGGAATTTTATTCTCTGACGTGGCACCGCAGGTAGGAGACACCACCACTGTCACATTCCTTCCCAATGCGGTAACGCTACGAACTGTCAGTGCCAAAGCAGACGGGCATCATGAATCTGCACGCAACGTATGGAAAGGCACTATCACCAGCATTGATGCCGTTAATCACGGGATTGGTGCAGCCTCACATGTTGTAGTAACTGTGTCTATCGGCCAGGTGCACATTATGGCATCCATAACGGCAAATTCGGCGCTTACACTGGGACTAGAGGTTGGAATGACCGTAGAATGTGTAGTTAAAGCATTAAATATTAACGTTCACAACATTCACGCACAGAAGAAGTCATGATGAGTCGCAGCAGCGTACAACCCCCACGTTCAGTAACACAACTGTTCGTGGAATCACTGCGGCTCAGCCCCAAACAGCGTGAAGTATTAGATACTCTTCAAAAATTTGATAATGGTGCACGTGTCACCGACATCGCGAGCCAATTGAACATGCACGTCAACACGGTTCGCGGCCATCTTGATGAGCTTATGAAACTTGAGGCAGTACAGGCGGTACCAGCCCGTAAACAGGGACGTGGTCGACCTTCGCTAGTGTTCCACGTCAGGATCCCCAATAACAGCTCAATAGCGCAAGAATACACGTCACTGGTGTCCACCCTGGTCGAACTAATAGGTGATCCTGACAATCCCAGCAATGACGAACTCAAGCAAGCGCAGCAGCTTGGCCGAAAATGGGCACGCAACATGAATGTGGGTACTGGTTGGGAGCAGTCATACGACTCACTCTCCCCCGCCCTTGTTACTCTCCGGGATATGGGATTTGACCCGGCCGTGGAGACCGATGACAACGACTCCCCCTCACGCATCACCCTCAATAGCTGCCCCTTTGTCAGCAAAAAAGTACCCCACCCTTCCAAACTTATCTGTGCTCTTCACCAGGGACTTGTCCAGGAACTATCAAGCGCCAGCGACAAAACTCACCTGGTTCTCATCCCGTATTCTGGCCCTGGGACATGCAGCATCGCTATAGAGGGAGCCTCTACATAAAGTTTTCCCATGTTGAGGCACGCAAACGCAAAACCGCCTTAAAGCCACTACACTTCAAGGCGGTTTTAGTTGATGTACCCCGTACGGGATTTGAACCCGTGTTACCGGCGTGAGAGGCCGGCGTCCTAGGCCGCTAGACGAACGGGGCTTATAGGACGCGAATTTCTTCGCTGCTGGCCTACCTGGACTCGAACCAAGAATGACGGTACCAGAAACCGTAGTGTTGCCAATTACACCATAGGCCACTGTGCACATTGCTGTTTAACCATGCTGTGCAACGAGGAATAATATAACCACAGTTGACCTTGACACACAAATCCCAAGGTCAACACGCTTCTTACTCAGCTGAGTACGGTGTTACCTCCCGCGCTGCACGCAGCCGCGCCAACGTGGACTCGCGCCCCAGCAATTCCATGGATTCAAACAACGGCGGCGAGATGGCCTGGCCTGAGATACCAACCCGCAGCGCGCCGTAGGCTTTGCGGGGCTTCAACCCAAGATCTTCAATCAGTGCCTTCTGCAGTGCCGATTCAATGCTTGCGGTGTCCCAGTCCGGCACGTCGGATAGCACGGATATGGCTACCTCTAACGGCTGAACAGCGTCTTCTTTCAGGTTTTTGCGTGCGGATTTCTCGTCGAGCACCAGTTCTTCATCCGACACAATCAGGAATCGCACCAGGTCCCAGGCATCATCGAGTTTTTTGATGCGGGTCTGCACCAGTTCCGCCACAAACCTGAACTTGTCATCTGGGTAGGATGCCGGGAAGCCTTTATAGTCTTCCAGGTAAGTCCGCAGGCGTGCGGAGAAATCCTCCAAAGGCAGCAGGCGGATGTGGTCGGCATTGATGGCTTCGAGTTTTTTCTGGTCAAAGCGCGCAGGATTGCTCAGTACGTCGGCCACATCGAAGGCATCGATCAGCTCGGAGACGCTGAAAATGTCGCGATCAGAGTCGAGGGACCAGCCCAGGAGCGCCAGGTAGTTGAGCATTCCTTCGGGGATGATTCCGGCATCGCGGTGGTTGAACAGGTTGGACTGGGGGTCGCGCTTGGACAGTTTTTTGTTGCCTTCCCCCATCACGAACGGCAGGTGCCCGAATTCCGGCGTGTGGGTGGCTACCCCGATACGTTTCAGGGCGTCGTATAGCGCAAGCTGGCGGGGCGTGGAGGGCAGCAGGTCTTCACCGCGCAGGACATGGGTGATGCCCATGAGGGCATCATCGACAGGGTTGACCAGCGTGTACAGAGGTGCACCGTTGGAGCGCGCCACCACGTAGTCGGGCTGGGTGCTGGCTTTGAAGCTGATGTCGCCACGCACGAGGTCGGTCCATTCCCAATCGTGGTCGGGCATGCGCAGACGCCACACGGGTTTGCGCCCTTCGGCCTCGAAGGCCGCAATCTGGTCGGCGGTAAGTTCGCGGTCGTAATTATCGTAGCCTAGCTTAGGGTCGCGGCCTGCGGCTTTGTGGCGTTCCTCGACTTCCTCGGGTGTGGAGTAGGAGGGGTACACCTCCCCCGCGTCCTTCAGTTTTTCTAGTACGTCTAGGTAGATGTCCATGCGCTGGCTCTGCCGGTAGGGCTCGTTGGGCCCTCCGGTGACTACACCCTCATCCCAGTCCATACCCAGCCAGGTGAGGGAGTCAATAATGGCCTGATAGGACTCTTCGGAGTCGCGCGCGGCATCGGTATCTTCGATGCGGAAGATGAGTTTTCCACCCGTATGCCGGGCATACGCCCAGTTGAACAGTGCGGTGCGGACCATCCCTACGTGAGGAGTGCCGGTGGGTGACGGGCAGAAGCGGACGCGAACATCAGACATGGCTATTTAGTTTAGTGCACACCCGTCTTCCCCCGGTCTGCCGGGTGAAGTCTTAAAACCCACCATGGGCAGACTATGCTGATTAGTCATGTGTCCCTCTCGCCCGTCTACCGCGCCTGACTTTTTACTGTCCCGCGTCCATGGTTCGGTGCGCGCCCAGGGTTCGGCTGCTACGTTCACGGACCCGTGGGCCGCAGCCGCAGCTCTGAAGGCTGGCGAGTGCGAGATCGTGGTGGGTGCCCTGCCGTTTTCGCTTGACGACGCCGCCGCTCTCACCGTCCCCGAGTCTTTTGTGCGTGACGACGGCCCGCTGGAACCGCATTCCTATTATCGTCTGGGTTCCGGCAGCACCATCAACGCATCGATTGTCGGTTTCGATCCGTCACCCAAAGAACACGAGGATCGCATTACCGCCGCTATTTCCACCATTCAGCGCAGTGTCCTGGAAAAGATTGTGTTGGCACGCTCGGTGGATATTCAGTTCAATCCACCGGTTGACCCTTTGGCAATTGCGGCACGGCTCATTGATCAATCGCACAACAAGGATGGTTTTGTGGTGGATTTGAGCCCAGCAGGCGGACGTTATCAGGGCCGAACGCTCGTGGGTTCCTCGCCTGAAGTGTTGATTAAACGCGAAGGCTCGACAGTGAGCGCGTATCCATTGGCGGGTTCGGCTGGCCGGGTGGAAGACCGCGATGTGGATTGCTTTATCGGTCAACAATTGCGAACCAACGCCAAGGATCTCGACGAGCACACTTTCGTCGTCAACCATTTGGTGAATGTGTTGGAACCATTGTGCTCATCGCTGGATGTTCCGAATCACCCAGAATTGACCCGCACTAATGAGATGTGGCACTTGGCCACCCCCATTACAGGAACCCTGCGGGATAAAAATATGTCCGCGTTGGAACTGGCACTGAATTTGCACCCCACTCCGGCTGTGTGCGGCACTCCTCTGCATGCGGCAGAGGATTTGATCAGCTCGGTGGAAACAGATCGCGGCTTCTATTCTGGTGCGGTCGGCTGGTGCACCAGCGATGGCAACGGTGAGTACATGGTTGCTATCCGTTGCGCGGAGATCGCAGCAGGCGGGGCGTCGGCACGCGCCTGGGCCGGTGGCGGCATTGTGGCAAGTTCCTCCGCCGACAAGGAGCTTGCGGAAACCACCGCCAAGCTGCGCACCATTATGCGCGCGCTGGGCCTACAGTGATCGGCGTGCCAGCAGCACCACGTCGGCGGTGTGCTCTACGCCAGCTCCGCCCGTGACTGATCGCGAGGTGGTGGTGAGTTTATCCACGGTGAAGTCTCTGGGGAGCGCCTCAGCTAGGTCAGCTGGCCCAAGAATATCTTTGTGAGGCATATCTTTGTGGTGCACAAACAGCAGAGTGCCACCGGGTGCCACGGCGTCGCACAGCACAGGAACAGTGTTGGGGGTCAGCGGCATGTAGAAGGCACTCACGAGGTCATAGGTGCCCAGCTCCGCGCCGGCAAGTGTTTCCTGCATGATGGTGACCTGCACTGCTGCCTTCGTGGCTGCCTCGGCAATCCTGTCGCAGGCAATGGCCGAGGGTTCCACGGCTGTGGTGACCCAGCCTTGCTTAGCCAGCCACACGGCGTCGGCACCTTCGCCTGCTCCCACATCCAGCGCATCGCCGGCGACTAGGCCCTGAACTTCCCTGATCAGGGCATCGTTGGGGTTGCCGCTCCAGAGTTGTTCCGATTCGGCATAGGGATCGTCGGAGTGGTTATGCGCGTTCAACGGGGTTTCCTAGTCGGCCGATTCCGGGGATTTCAATCTCAATGTAGTCGCCGGGAACCATGGGCGCGGTACCCGCCGGGGAGCCGGTGGACACAATGTCGCCGGGAAGCAGGGTCATGGAGGCGGTGATGTATTCGATAATTTCGCCAACGCTCATGATCATTTGGGTGGAGTTGGAGTCCTGCTTGGTCTCGGTGGTGCCATCATGCGTAAGGTGCGCCTTGATGGGCAGATTGCCCAAGTCAATGGCATCCAGGTTGGTTTCAATCCAGGGGCCCAAAGGCGCAAAGGTGTCCATTCCTTTAGCGCGGGCCCATTGCCCATCGGAGAATTGCAAGTCGCGGGAGGACACATCATTGATGATGGTGTAGCCACGCACGACGGTTTTCCAGTCCTCTGCCTTGACGTTTTTGCAAGCCCGCCCAATAACCAAAGCGAGTTCGCCCTCAAATTCCACGTTGGTGGCAAAGTCGGGGATTTTAATGGCAGCGCCGGGCCCAATGACAGCTGTGGGGGGTTTGATAAAGAGGGTGGGCGGCAGGGATTCGGCGCTTTTCTTGAACACTTCTGCCACGTGGTCCGCGTAATTACGGCCAATTGCCACAATTTTGGAAGGCAGCATCGGCGCAAGCAGCCGAACATCAGCCAGGGGCCATTGTTTGCCCGTGTATTCGGGGTCCCCGAAGGGGTGGCCAACAATTTCTTTACACATAGTGTCTGCACCATCACCCTCGATGACGCAGAAACACATTCCTTCAGTGGTAGCAATTCGTCCAAAACGCATAGGGCACATCCTACAATGTGGGGATCATTACACAGCCATAGGGTTAGCTAAGGCTGCATTGATGCCAGGGTTGTACCCCGCGATGCGGCAGCGAGGGCAAGATACAGTTCTGCGCAGGCAAGGGCATCAGTGAGTGCATTGTGGTTGCGGTACTGAGGCAAGCCGTAGCGCTGGCGTACACGTGCAAGCCTCAGGTCTTCACCACGTGGATAGGTGCCCATGCGTTCCATGTGTCGACGTTCCACAGCAAAAGTATCCACGATGGGAACGTGCAGTTCAGCGCCGAAATGTTGAGCGCAGGCAGCGGAGAGAAAACCTTGCTCCATGGTGGCGTAGTGCACCACCATCACGCGCCCTTGCAGCGCGTGCAGCAGTCCCGTCACCGCCTCAGCAGCGGGTGTGCCTGCGCGTACTGCATCGTCGGTCAGACCGTGGATGGTGGCCGACTCCCCCACCGATGTTCCGTCCTGTTGTTGAAGCACCATGTGCCCCGCACCGGCCAACGTAACGGCACCCCCGTCTATGGGTACCCACCCGATGCTCAAAAGCCGATCATCGCGTGGTGAAAGCCCGGTGGTTTCCACGTCCACCGCCAGCATAGGCAGGTCCGTCAGTCGCGCGCGGGGGCTGGGCTGCGAAACTTGGTAGAACTCAGCCAACGCCCCGGTGGCTTTTTTGAGCGCGCGTTCCCTTCTGGACAGCCCAAACATCACATGCTCCGCACTGGATACTGCGTAGACAGCGCGCTTTGCATTCCCTTAATGATCTGGAACGCGTCACGCAGGTGTTCGCGGTCGAGTTTGCCCAGTTCTTTCGGATCAATGTGATAGTTGGGTTTCTGCCCACGCCGCAGCTGCTCCGCGTTCTGCCGCAGCGAAATGGTGGTGAGGAAGTCGAAGGCATCAATCAGGTCCTCCGCACCGCGTTCCGAAACCGCACCCGCCGACGCCGCCGCCTGCAGCCGAGGTCGGGTACCCACGGCGTCAATACCCGCCGAGAGTGCATATAGCCTCGCCATCTGAACAATCGCCGCCGTTCCACCTTTTTTCACGTCGAGGGTGTTGGCGTAATCGCCGCTGCGGTCCACCACGAACCCCCGGAAGAAACCCAGAGGCGGTTCCCGGCGCGCCGCCAGCGTGGCCAGGTGGGCGTGGAGTCTCCCGGAGTGTGCGGCCATGTCAACAGCGGTGGTGTGGACGTTGTCGGCCAGCTCCAGCACCCCGTGAATGGCGCGCATGTCGAAGAAGGTTTGGGCGTGCAGCAGCGCCTCTGGCTCAGGTGCGGTGATCCAGGTGTGAAAGGTGTTTGTCCATTGCGTAACGGTCATGCGCCAGTCGGGGTTCATGGCCATCATGTCGCCTGGGCAGAGAACCTGACCTGCGGAGTCGAGGCCGGTGCACACATAGTCGGCAAGTTTTTTAAAGTAGTCGCCGTGGAGGTCGGGGTCGTAGGAATCGTCCAGGATGAGGGCGTTGTCTTGGTCGGATGCGAGCCCCATGCCGCGACGCCCTTGGGAGCCCAGCACCACAAATGCGTATGGAACGGGCGGTGGGCCGAGTTGTTCTTCAGCGAGGGTGATCAGGCGCCTGGCCAGGGAGTCTGCGGCCACAGTGAGTAGGCCGGTGACTTCCTCTGCGGAGGCACCGCGTTCGATGAACCGCACGGCAACGTCGGCTGCGGATTCGTAGACCTCCTGCATGTCTTCGGGGGTGGTTCGCCGGGACAGGTCGGCGGTGAGGTAGATGGGGTCGTGGCGGAGGAGCCGCATAATGTCGGCGGAGGCGATAATGCCGGTAACGGCACCCTCGTCAACCACGGGCAGGTGGTGGATGCGCATGTCCGCCATGATGAGCATCGCTTCGAAGGCGAGGGTATCGGAGGTGACGGCGCGGGGGTTGGGAGTCATGATCTCTGTGACCGGCAGGGTGACGTCCATGTTGTTGGCCACCACGCGCCCGCGCATGTCGCGGTCGGTGACAATCCCTTCCAGTCCCCCGTCTTGTGAGACCAGAAGTGAGGAGACATTTCTGTCCTCCATGATGCGGGCAGCATCCTGAATGGTGGTGTCCGGGGTGACGGTGGCGGGGTTGGGGATTTTGAAGTCCCCGAGTTGGGTGCGCAGCACGTCGGAGGAGCTTTCCTGCCTCAGCTGCGCCGCCGCCGCCCGCATGCGTGCGGATTGCCCGGAGAAGAATCGCGCAAGTTCGGGGTTGCGTTCGGCGAGTTCGACGAAGGGTTCGCGCGGCATCGTAAGCAGAAGCGTGTCTTCCACGGCAATCATGCTATAGCGGCAGATGTTGTCCCCCATTAGGGTGGAGAACCCGAAGGATCGCCCCGCGTCACGACGATCCAGTAGCGTCCCCTCACCGTCCAGCACATCCACCGCCCCAGAGCGAATGATGAAGAGCATATCGTTGGGTTGGCCTGCGCTTATAATGGTATCGCTGCGGCGCACATACCGCATGGACATGTGCTGGGGCAGCCCGCTTAGCTCGTTGGCTGGAAGTTGGGCGAAAGGGTCGGACGCGGCGAGGAAGTCGCGGACCTCGTCAAGTTCAACAGTCATTCCCCTACTTTAGGGTATTTTTACCCAGCCAGCATTGCCACGATCCTGTCCCCCACCTCTGCGGTGCGGATCGGGGCGTCGCCACGCGTTGCGACGTCGTGGGCAACAGCAGCTTCAATACGCTCGGCGTTGTCCACATCCCCTAGGTGGCGGAGGAGCATAGCGGCGGAAAGAATAGCGGCCGTCGGGTCCGCAATGCCCTGGCCAGCAATGTCAGGTGCCGAGCCATGCACCGGCTCAAACATGGAGGGATTCTCATTAGTGGCGTCAATGTTCCCAGAGGCCGCGAGGCCGATGCCGCCAGTGACGGCACCTGCAAGGTCGGTCAGAATGTCACCGAAAAGGTTGTCGGTGACAATCACGTCATAGCGGCCGGGGTCCGTGACCATATAGATGGTGGCGGCATCAATATGGTTGTAGTCCACGGTCACCTCTGGGAACTCGGTGGCAACCTCATCCACGGTGCGCTGCCACAACCCACCAGCATTGACCAGCACATTCGTTTTGTGTACCAGAGTGAGGTGCTTACGACGGGACTGCGCACGACCAAATGCGTCACGAACCACCCGCTCCACGCCGTAGCGGGTGTTCTGGCTTACCTCTGAGGCGACTTCGTGTGGGGTTCCTTCCCGCAGCGTGCCACCATTTCCGCAGTACAAGCCCTCCGTGCCTTCGCGCACCACCACAAAGTCAATCTCACCCGGGTTGGCCAGCGGTGAGGTGGAGGTAGGGTACAGCTTGGCGGGGCGCAGGTTCACGTGATGATCCAGGGCAAAGCGCATTTTCAGAAGAAGACCGCGTTCGAGCACACCAGGCGGCACATCGCCGGGCGCACCGATGGCCCCCAACAGGATGGCATCATGCTCGCGGAGAGAAGCAAGGTCTGCGTCGGTCAGGAGCTCCCCGTTTTTCAGGTAACGACGCGCCCCCAGGTCATAGTCCGTCGTCTCAATGTCGTTGCGGACCGTGTTCAGAACCTTCAGGGCTTCTGCAGTTACTTCCGGGCCGATACCGTCGCCGCCAATCACTGCGAGTTTCACTTTGCGGGATTCCTTTCTCACCACATGGACGTTGTGGTTAGTGTAGCACCGCAGGAATGAACGGAGGGGTGATTCTGGTGCTGTCACAACCTTGAACAACGTTAGTGCACATGGTTGCATGAAGATTTGCTTATGCCCAGGCCTGAAAATAGGGTGTTTTCGCGCTTGGGCATGACCGCTGTGCTTATTGAAACCATCAGCGGCGCTGGCCTGCGCTCCCCCGCAGCCCCCGGCTCCATCATCGCCATCCTCGGCGCAACAGCCAGCGACTCCTATGTTGGCGTGATCGCTGGTGTCACTGGCGCAGCCATTGTTTCCTTCCTTGTCGCCTCGGCCATTTTGAAGTTCTCCAAGCACACCGACGATGACCTCGCCGCAGCCACCGCACGCATGGAGGAAATGAAGGGCAAGAAGTCCTCCGTCGGGGCAGCCCTCACCAGCGAATCCGCTGAAACCCCGCTCATTTCCAAGATCGTTTTCGCCTGTGATGCCGGCATGGGTTCATCCGCCATGGGTGCCTCGGTGCTGCGCAACAAGATCAAAGACGCAGGCTACGGCAATGATGTGAGCGTGGTGAACTCCGCGATCAACAATCTCACCGACACCTACGATCTGCTGGTCTGTCATGAGGACCTGTTTGACCGCGCGAAGGCACCCACACCGTCTGCTGTACACGTGACCGTCGACAACTTCATGGCTTCCCCGCGCTACGACGAGATTGTGGACCTGATCCGCAGCCAGCGCGAAGCCACCGCAGCTACAGCGACCACCGAGGCGTCGACAAGCAGCGAAAGTGACGACGCCGCGCCTACCGCAGACAAGTCGGAAAAGAAACCGCTGCTGGTGGCCGACAACATTGTGCTCGCGGGCACCGCAACCAGCCGCTACGCCGCCATTAACGAGGCCGGTGAACTGCTGGTCAAGGTCGGCGCGGTTGACGAATCCTACATTGATGCCATGCACGAGCGCGAGCAGTCCGTGTCCACCTTTATGGGCAATGGCCTGGCCATTCCGCACGGCACCAATGAGTCGAAGGACGCCATCAAGGGTTCTGCCATTTCCTTCATTCGCTGCGAGGAACCTGTGGATTGGGGCGGGCAGCCCACCTACTTTGTGGTCGGTATCGCCGGTGCCGATGGATCCCATCTGAAGGTGCTGTCCAAGATCGCCAAGATCTTCGGCCGCAACGAATCCGTTGAACAACTGAAGAACGCAGCTACCAAAGAGGAGATCCTGGAGATCTTCGGAAAGGTCACCGAATGAAAGCCCTCCATTTCGGCGCCGGAAACATCGGCCGCGGGTTCGTGGGGGTGATTCTGCACAACGCGGGCTATGAGCTTGTGTTCGCCGACGTTGCGGCCCCGCTCATTGACGCGCTGAACTCGAACGATTCCTACACCGTTCATGAAGTGGGTCAAGACCCCAAGGACATCACTATCACCGGGTTTTTCCGGCGTGAACTCGGCAGAGGACAAGGACGCACTGCTCGCCCACATTGCCAACGCCGACGTGATCACCACCGCCGTCGGACCCACCGTGTTGAAGATTATTGCCCCCACCATCGCGGAAGGTTTGCGCCAGCGCGCCGCCACCTCCGATGACGCCAAGGACAAGGTTGCGGTCATGGCCTGCGAAAATGCCATCAATGCCACCGACGGCCTCGCGGAGGCGATTCGCCAGGAGTTCCCTGAGGTGGACGAGGTTGCCATTTTTGCCAACACGGCCGTGGACCGCATCGTTCCCGACCAGGCACCCGGCCAGGGCCTCGACGTCACTGTGGAGAACTACTTTGAATGGGCCGTCGAATCGACACCGTTCGGCGACAACGTTCCCGACATCCCGGGCGTGACCTGGGTCGATGACCTTGCTCCCTACATCACCCGCAAACTGTTCACTGTGAACACCGGGCACGCCGCAACCGCCTACTTCGGCTACAACGCGGGCATCACCAAGATTGCCGACGCCCTGGCGGACCCTCAGGTGCGTGCACACGTCGAGGCAGTCCTCGCAGAAACCAAGACGCTGGTCGTCGAAAAGTTCGGCTTCGCCCCTGAGGTGCAGCAGGCATACATCGACAAAATCATCCAACGTTTCCTCAACCCCTCACTGCCGGACACAGTTCAGCGCGTCGGTCGCGCGCCGCTGCGCAAAATCTCCCGTAACGAGCGCTTCATTGGCCCCGCCGCTGAGCTCGCCGAACGCGGGCACGACGCCTCTGCACTGGTGAACACCGTTGCTGCGGCGCTGCGTTTCGACGTCCCGGAGGACCCCGAATCCCGTAAACTCCAGGAAAAACTGGCTGCCGCGCGCGGATCCAGTGAGGCGACAGATGTGCTGGTCACAGAGCTCACTGGAATATCGCCGGAGCACCCCCTGTTCGCGTCATTATCAGAAGCATTTGCGTCCTAGACATCAGATGTTTCTCCTATCGTAACGTGCATTGTTTACTACTGCTTTGCCGCCGTATCAACAGCGATACTTTCGTTAGCAAAGCGCATAAACAATGCACGTTATGACACGTGGGTGTAAGCCTATTTAAATTACTAACAGATCAAGGTAGAGTCGAGTTTTATGTGTGGAATTGTTGGATATGTAGGGACTAACAACGTCCCAAATCGGGAGTACTTCGCACTAGACGTCGTACTTGAGGGACTTCGCCGTTTGGAATACCGCGGTTACGACTCTGCGGGCGTGGCCATGCTGGAAGGCGGAAAGATTAACTTCCGCAAGAAAGCGGGCAAAGTAGCTGGTCTGGACGAGGAAATCGCGCGCAATCCCCTCCCCGATTCGGTGGTAGGCATCGGGCACACCCGCTGGGCAACCCACGGCGCACCCACCGACGCCAACGCTCACCCGCACGTGGTTGACGGCGGAAAACTCGCTGTTGTTCACAACGGCATTATCGAAAACTTCGCTGAACTGAAAACCGAACTCGCAGCGAAAGGCTACACTTTCGCCTCCGAAACCGACACCGAAGTTGCTGCTACCCTGCTGGGCGACATCATGAACGGTGAAGGCAAAGGCGACCTCACCGAATCGATGCGGCTGACCTGCAACCGCCTAGAAGGTGCCTTCACCCTCCTAGCCCTGCACGTAGACTTCCCGGACCGCATTGTTGCCGCACGCCGCAACTCACCGCTGGTCATCGGTCTGGGCGAGGGCGAAAACTTCCTAGGTTCCGACGTATCCGGCTTTATCGACTACACCAAGAACGCTGTTGAGATGGCGAACGACCAGATCGTCACCATCACCGCCAACGACTACTCCATCATCGACTTCGACGGCAACGAAGCAACCGGCAAGCCCTTCAAGGTGAAATGGGACGCTGCAGCAGCCGAAAAAGGTGGCTTCAACTCCTTCATGGAGAAGGAAATCCATGACCAGCCCGCCGCTGTGCGTGACACCCTGATGGGCCGCTTCGATGAAAACGGAAAGCTCACCCTCGACGAGCTTCACATTGACGAGTCCATCCTCCGCAGCATCGACAAGATCATCGTCATCGCCTGCGGCACCGCCGCCTATGCCGGCCTGGTCGCCCGCTACGCCATCGAGCACTGGTGCCGCATCCCCACCGAAGTGGAACTCGCCCACGAATTCCGCTATCGCGATCCCATCGTGAACGAGAAGACCCTGGTAGTGGCCTTATCCCAGTCCGGCGAAACCATGGACACCCTCATGGCCGTGCGCCACGCCCGGGAACAAGGTGCCAAGGTGATTGCCATCTGTAACACCCACGGCTCCTCCATCCCCCGCGAATCCGACGCCTCCCTATACACCCACGCAGGCCCGGAAATCGCCGTGGCATCCACCAAGGCATTCTTGGCACAGATCGCTGCCGTATACCTCCTCGGCCTGTACCTTGCACAGCTTCGCGGCAACATGTTCGCCGACGAAGTCAATGCAACACTTGAGGAACTGCGGAAGATTCCCGACAAGATCCAAAAGGTCATTGACAACGAAGAACAAGTCAAGCAGCTCGGCCGCGACATGCAAGAAGCCAGCTCTGTGCTGTTCCTCGGCCGTCACGTTGGCTACCCAGTGGCCTTGGAAGGCGCACTGAAACTCAAGGAAATCGCCTACCTGCACGCCGAAGGCTTCGCCGCTGGTGAGCTCAAGCACGGCCCCATCGCCCTGGTTGAAGAAGGCCAGCCGGTGTTCATCATCGTGCCCTCCCCCAGCGGCCGGGAATCCCTGCACTCCAAGGTTGTATCCAACATCCAGGAAGTCCGTGCCCGCGGTGCCATCACCATTGTGATCGCCGAGGAAGGCGACGAGGCCGTGACGCAGTTTGCCAACCACGTCATCCGTGTCCCGCAGTCCCCGACGCTCATGCAGCCCCTGCTGGCCACCGTGCCGCTGCAGCTGTTTGCGGCAACCGTCGCTGAATGCAAGGGTTACGACGTTGACCAGCCCCGCAATCTGGCCAAGTCCGTGACCGTGGAATAGTTTCTTACCTAGAACCGCCCCAGGTAATTGGTACCTGGGGCGGTTTCCTATACCCTTGTACTTGTGAGCAACAAAAACTCATTCCTGTCCATCAAATCCACAAACTCCATGCTGAGCATCTGCTCTGTTAACTCCTTTATGAGCATCGGATCCATCGGCTCAGCGTTCTCTATCGGGTCCATCGGCTCCTTCGCATCCGTAGCCTGCATCCTCAGCAGCTTCAGCGCTCTTTCTGTCATGTCCTATCGGGCGTGGAGGAAAGTCTCGAGGGTGGGAACCAAGGGAGCCTAATTCAGGGAAAAGGGTTCTTCTCACCAGGATCGCAAATCAGGGTCATAATGCAGTGATATCAACACCACGATACTACTCGCAATCTTTGTGATTACGGTCGGACGTAGGCTTAAGCGCTTTAAGGCCCTGCATTGTAGTGCTATTCAGAATTTATGAAAGAATAACAACTTCCGCACCACATTAATAACCTTTATGTTTTTCTCTTTCGGTACCCTGCACTCGGTATGCAAGATACGCCATGTCTTCATATTAGCGATGGCTCGTTCCACCACATACCGAATTTGGTCGATGCCATGGTTAAACCGTATCTGCCCATCCTCCAACCGTCTCTGACAAGACTGTTTTTATTACGGTGTGTCACAGCCTAACCCCACATAGCCTTCATCAGCAGTTACATGCTCTGTATCCAGGACGTCTAGCATCACAGTGTCGCGAAGCGCCGCGAGATCGTGCACACTACCAACATAGGGCTTGGAGATGAACACAATGTTGCCGCTTTGATCGGTGATGACCTGTAAGTTATGCCCGGTGGTTTTATGTTTGCCGTTGTAGAGTTCTGGCTTATTCGCCCACAAATAGCACGGCACGAGGGGGCCATCGATGACGCCGTAGAGACGAAGGTCAAGTTCTGCTGGTTCCGGTGGTTCTGCCGGTGCTTGGTCGAGGGTGTCAATGAGGGTGCGCATGGTCTCGTGTGTGGGTGCGCTAATACCGGCTGTGAGAAGTCCGTATTGTGTTTTGTTTTTCTGCATAAATTAATGATGCATGATGCGGGCTTTTCTTCATGGTTTCATCAGGGGATGTGTCACACGAACTCGGTTGGGGCGTTTTCCCAACAACTGAATAACCCTCTATAAGTTGAAATAGTCCAATATTCGGAGCATCAAACTTAGATCGACAGAAAAATGTACGCTGCGCTGAATGGTTCATTAGCATCTCTTCTCGTTACAGCTAGCTTAAATAATAAAGTTACTAAGTATGTGAAATAATTAGCTAAAGTAATTCTTTCCCAAATTAGCGCCCAAAATCCAATCTCGACCTAGGTTTGATGGTTGCCCAATACTACCACTATGTTCCGCCTGCGGCCTTTCCATAAGCAGAAACTTCATCGACAAACTTCTTGCCTTCATCACAATAAATCTCTACTGCGCATATATCTACAATACCAATATATAAATCCTCAGCTTGCACTGGAGGCTCCAATTCAATCCTGACATTAACCTCGCTAAGAACCGGAATCCTAGCCTCGCCCTGCTTATTTACAACTAGATTTCCCCCTTGTCCTGGTGATATATTTTTTATCGCCGAAATATTTTGCCATGGAATTTCACAAATAAATCTTCTTCCATGCCGAACTACAATACCGCTCTTAGTAACATCATGTGCGTTATATTTCATTGAATTATAAAAACCGACTAGCAACAGGGTAGCATACAAGCTTAATGCCAAAAAAAGATATCGCCAAAAATCGCTACGGAGAGCAAAATGAACAACGACCATTTCGACAATAACTAAGCCAAGAATAAAGAAAATTACAGTACGAAGATTCTTGTAGCCCGGGTAACTATCGACTTCAGCCTTGGAATCGGAAAGTCGGAATATTTGTAAGACCGAAGCAAACGAATATATTTCAGAAACCAGCATAGCCAGAGGCTTCCTAGGCACCCCGAAAATCTTTGCAGCATTAGTTAACGCAATCGGCCACGATCGAGCTTTTTTCCATTCCACAATCATTCCGGCAAACAAGAGTATCAAAGCAAAAAATATCACAAACAAAGGAAGTAGCAACCATTGGCCAACTGAAACCGAAAATATATTCACAGAAAGAAAAATAATAATTTCCGAGGTAATCCCCATGAAAAGTAGTGCTCTAAATATGTATTTAATCACCATTTTTCCTCGCTAATCTTGGGCATAATTCCGTAACCAATTCGTCGGCGATATTTACAGCTTTATGCACTAATTCCTTTACCTGAATATCAGAGCTTTCGCCTACTGTCAATGCTCGCGTACAATGTATTGAAGGAAACTACTTCTTTTAAGTCCTCATTGTAATCATCATAAATCTTTACGATATGCATCTCTTTTTCTCGAGCAGCATATCCTTTAATAAAAACATTTTCCATGTCGCTTTCACCAAACTTAATTGCGCCAGTTACAAAACATTAACGTCGATCTCGACCTGTTGATCGATGAAGTTTGCCTCCTGAATATCGATGCCTGTAACTAGTTGGCTCAGTTCGGTAATATCGTCCCTCCCTTTCCTTATATGCTAGAAAAATTGACACTTTCAAGTATACTTCAAGCATGTTTTAGAGACATGGCTATTCTTCCTCTGCGACGCACCACGGCCAGAAAAACCGGGGTAGGGTGCGGGGGTATTTTTCATTAATTATCAATATGGTTTATGCTTTTGCCAACAAGAATAAGTACGATAGCTTATTTTCTATATCGACCTTGACCAGCACTTTAACGCTATTTTTTTCGGTTTTTAGACGCAAGGGAAGCACTGACACGATTGTTCCTGAAGAACTCCGCCAATAGCAAAAGCGAAGCTGATTTCTTCTATGTTGGGGTTTTTGTCAAAGAATTGAACATACCACAGGGTCCTATGGGGCCTAGCTCTATATCTGACGCCTGTTATCAAGGCCGCAGAACTTGTGCAGACGTTGATATAGCTGCATTATTATGCCCCTAGTTGGGTGATCCTGGCGAGAAAACTCAACAAAGCCGCAGCGCCCAAAAGCGCTGCGGCTTCTTCACAAGGAGATTACCTCGTTACCCCAGTTCAAGCTGAATAGCGGAAGCTCCTAGCTCGCTAGCAATCTCATTAACAAGGGCTTCAGGGACTTCCCCATCAACGCGAAGGATCAGGATCGCACCTGTGCCTTCGGTGTCTTGGGAGAGGGCTGCGGCAATGATGTTGATGCCTGCGGCACCGAGCTTGGTTCCCACTTTGCCGAGGGCACCGGGGGCGTCTTCGTAGTGGAGGAAGAGGTTGCGGCCTTCGGCACGCATGTCCACGCCACGGCCGTTGATGCGCACAATCTTGTCTACGCGTTCCAGACCGGTGAGTGCACCGACCACGGAGGCGACGGTGCCGTTGGCGGCAATGGCTTTGACTTCCAACACGGAGCGGTGTGACACGGATTCGGGTGCGGTGGAGACTTTCAGTTCCACGTCGCGTTCCTCGGCAATACGGGGGGCGTTCACAAAGGTGACGGGCTCGTCAATAATCGCGGAGAACACGCCACGCATGGCGGAGAGTCCCAGGATGTCCACGGCTTCGGTGGAGAGTTCGCCGCGTGCCTCCACTTCGAGGGTGACGGGTGCGCCGCCGAGCAGGTGGCCCGCCACCAGGCCGAGTTTGCGGGCGAGTTCGAGCCAGAGTGCCACTTCTTCATCAACGTGACCGCCGGAAACGTTGACGGCATCGGGGACGAATTCACCGGCGAGGGCTTTGAGCACGGAGTCCGCGACGTCGGTACCCGCGCGATCCTGGGCCTCAACGGTGGATGCCCCGAGGTGCGGCGTGACTACCACCTCAGGCCGTGCGAACAGCGGGGAGTCGGTATAGGGTTCGGAAGCGTAGACGTCGAAACCCGCACCACGGATGTGGCCGGAGTCGATGGCATCGGCCAGGGCTTGTTCGTCCACCAGCCCGCCGCGAGCGGCGTTGATGATGATCTGCCCTTTCTTTGCCTTGGCCAGCATGTCTGCGTCAAACATGCCTGCGGTTTCTTTGGTTTTGGGCAGGTGGATGGTCACAAAGTCGGCGCGGGACATGAGTTCGTCGAGCGCCACGAGTTCCACCCCGAGCTGTGCCGCGCGGGCCGGGTTGGCGTAGGGATCGTAGGCAATGATGGTGGTTTCAAAGGCCGCGAGGCGCTGCGCAAACAGCTGGCCGATGTGGCCGAACCCAACGATGCCGATGGTCTTGCCGAAGATTTCCACGCCGCTGAAGGAAGAGCGTTTCCATTCGCCGTCGCGGAGGGTTTTGTCCGCAGCGGGGATTTGCCGGGCAGTGGAGAGAAGAAGGGAAATGGCGTGTTCGCAGGCGGAGTGGATGTTGGAGGTGGGTGCGTTGGCCACCATGACTCCGCGTTCGGTGGCGGCGTCAATGTCAACGTTGTCGAGGCCGACGCCTGCGCGGCCAACGATCTTCAGTTTCGGTGCTGCCGCCAGCACTTCGGCGTCGACGGTGGTGGCGGATCGTACGAGGAGGGCATCGGCCTCCCCGATGGCGGCGAGAAGTTCGGGGCGGTTTGGACCGTCTACCCAGCGCACCTCCACACCATCTCCGAGCGCGTCCACTGTGGACTGCGCGAGCTTATCTGCAATGAGGACAACCGGGCGGTCATTCTGGCTCACGTGCGTATCTCCTGGAAAATGAGGAATGTCCACCTTGGGTCGGCACGACCGCGTCGACAACCAAGGCAGGTCCACGCCGGCTCATTGGCGTGCGACTGCCGTTCAGTTTAGACCGTTACCGCCGTCCACGTGAGTATCTATTCTCTTTTATTGGTATGAGACAAACCACGGTTGTGGGGCCACGTCCATCACTGCTTTGGGCTCAAACATGGGTTTGTCTTCATCAATAAAGTTCTTCCACGCCACAAATATGCGTGGGTCCAGCCCGTTACGGATGGCGTTCCAGGTTTCCATCTTCTCCCCGGGTGTGCCATTGCCATCGATGTGAACAACAAAACCGAGTTCAGGGTGGTTGATATTCAGCTGTTCGCGGTTTTGAATCATACCCACTTGGAATTGGTGCAGGATCAGCACTTTTTGGGGCAGGTTTTTCTCTCGTGTCAGTCCCGCAAGCCATTCGGTGGTTTCATTAACCTCGGCGGCTGTGGTGTTGCCCACCCGCGAGAGTGGTTTCTCATTCGGGCCGAGTTTCCACTCCGGGTCAAGTGCCAAACCAACATTGGGTAGCTCCAAAAGTTCCTGATACTTTTTGGCCTGTTCCAGGAAGGATCCGCGCCCCGGCTGTAGATCAATCAGCGCGTAGCCGCCGGCCTGTGTGATGGCATCAATGTAGGGGCGGATGGCCGCAGGATCAGTTTCGGAGGAATAGTCGCCGTCTTCACCTGGGTCGGTGTGCGCCACAGTCGCAATGATCTCAAACGCGGGCACTACGGGCTGCTCACTGAACGGCGCGTAGTCACTGGCAAGTTTCTTGGCATGTTCTGCGCTTTCCGCCGGGGGCTTCTCCCCCATCACCCCAAGTCCGGGGCTGATGGGGTTGCCGTAGAGGGCGATCATGCGATTGTTGGGCAGGTAAGTGGTGTTGGTGAAGGACAACACACCGTCAATGTACTCAGCACTGCCGAACTGCCTGCCCAGCGCAATGACGTGTCCACGCTCCCGAGCCTTCTTCACGAGCTCCGGGTTGGTCCGCAGGTCCGGCGCATCAAGGTAGGTGACCTCGGCACCGTGGGCGCGGGCTGTCGCCACAGCCGAAATCGAGGAATCCCGCGTCGCCACCACAACAGGCGGGTTCTCCCCCGCCTTCGGTTGACCTTTCGGCAGCTCACCCACCTGATTCGATTCAGTCGCGCCCAACGGCGGCTCCCAACTGGGAATCAAGTCAACGGGTGCATCGGCATTCAGGTCAGCAGCACCCGCCACCGCCTCATCAATGGTGGCCACCGGCTTGTCCGCCATATCCTTGCTCGTGAGCTGCTTCAGCCCATCCCGAGTGAGGGGGTCACGCACCACGGTGACGCCGTCGGGGGCGTCGATACGCGCGTTCTGCACCAGCAACACTGTGGATGCGCCGAGCCGCCGCACCTCATCGGTGATCTGCCGGGCGTTGGTACCGGCATCCATCAGCACTGGCGCACCCACCGTCACGCCTATCGACGCCCCGCGCAACTGTGCCGCCCTGCTCATGTCCGTGACGATGACAGTGTCCGAATGGTCGAAAAACTGCTGAGACGCACCGATGCCGGAATAGTCGACATCCTCAATGACCTGAGGTTTCTGCGGCTCACTTCTCGACGCCCCGAGAGCACTACTAGTCTGCTGGGAACCAGAATCCGAGCCGTTACCGGCAGATTGCCCCGACTTCGAGGAGCTGCATGCTGCTGCGAGAAGCCCCACGCAACAGAAAATGGCCATCACTTGCACGGTTTTATTCATTGCTGCTCCTTGTGTTGACTGGGAAGGTCAGACGATGGCTAGAGGAAAGCGTTTGGCCCTTCCTCGCCACCATGCAGATCAGATTCGACCACGTCACGGGTGGCCTGTTTGCCCATGGCGTACTCCACCATGTCAATGAGCCGCTGGCGACGATCCGCAAAGAACTCCTCGGCCTGCGCCTTGTGCAGTAGTTCGGGGTCCAGGAAGTGACCAGCCAGCACGGCATCGAACTCGGAATCCTCCATCAGAGATTTCGCCTGAACGCGCGGTAAGTAGCGCGCTGGGGAGGAGGTTTCAATGAGGTGTTCCGTGCGCCTGCCCATCGGTGTGTGGTTAAGCACGCTGTCCACCAGCACGGGTTCCACGTCGTGGTCCACACACCATTGTGCGGGGAAAATACGGCTAAAGCGTGTGCCCAGTTCCGCGAAGTTGGCACCGGTGAACGGTTGGGCTGTGCGCCAGTCCTTCGCGCCACGCGCCATGATCAGGGCATAGATTCCCTTGTAGACGGCGGATTCGGGGTCCACGCTGAGTAGCCGGGATTCCACAAAGCGCGCATCTGTGACGGTGGCCGGTTCCCGCGCTGGTGTCCCAGAAGACTGTTCGGTGTCACGGATCCACGGGGTGACCTCATCAATGTCACGTGCGGCGCGGATACCAATGGCCGCGGAGCCGTAGAGTTCGCCGAAGGTGCCACACCAGAACCACCGGTAGAGGCGATCCCACGCCTCGGAATGGGTGTCGTATTCTCCGAGCTCGGCGGACCCGCCCAGGAGGGCAAGAATCACCGTAAGCGGCACAAGCTGGGTGGGGTACGGGACTAGGCTGGGGTCAACAATGCAACGCTGCCGGAGGAACTCGGCAGTTTCCACAAATGCGGCACGGATGGCGGCGGATGCAGCGCGGTAGGTCGGCAGGTTAAGGCGCAAAATGTCTTCGCGCTGGCCGGAAGCATGCCCCTCTTGCGCGGTGACAAAGAGCGCCACGGCGGTGAGGAATTCGGTGCGCCCCACACTATCCAGGGCAGGGTACTGCCGCAGGGTTGCTTCAGTGTCGGCCCAGTCGTCGTGGAGCTTAAAGTCGGGATCTTCGTTGGCAAAAACTGCGGTGAGCAGATCAAAGACGTCCATTTGCAGGCCCGCAGAGTTGGCTTGAGCAAAGATGGACCCCACACCACCCTGCGCGGTTTCACGGTCCAACCGGATCATGGGTACCGAGTAACGGATCAGAGGTTTCGCCACAGTGTTATGGAAGTGCTTGGCGCGATCACGTGCGCTGCCACTGAACGCAGTTGCCGTCTCCCCGACCAGGTCAGGCCCTTCGGCGAGGTCAAAGATCATGTCAGTACCTTCATCGGAGAGCAGCGCGGACACGGGGATCACGCCCGCCGCGAGGGCTGTTTCCCGGTCGGTCACGCCGCCGGGAATATCGGGACCGAAGTGCGATTTCACCACGCCTTTTTCGTTGACGGAGAACACTGCCTCCAGCGGGAGAATGTCGGCGCTGAGCGCCTTGTTCACGTCCACATAGAACTTGCGTCGGATTCGTTTGTTGCGGAAGTCCACGGTGTCCACAATGCCGTCGCCCTGCAAGCTGTGGTAGAGGGTGGTCAGGCGTTGTTGCCCGTCCAGGAGCAGCATTCCTGGGTTGTTGCCCGTGTTGGGCGCTCCTTCGAGCGGGCGGGGTCGGAACCGCATTTTCTCGTTGCGGGTGTCCAGTGCCATGAGGCAGCCCATGGGGTAACCACGCAGTACCGTCACGATGAGTGCCCGTATTCGGTCGACGTCCCAGCTGTAATCCCGCTGAAAATCTGGAAGTTGAAGATCCCCCCGGTCAATTCTGGCGAAAAGGTCAATCAAGTCGTAACTTAGCGTGCTGAAACCCATAAACCTGACTCTACTCACCAAAAACTCTTTAGTGGTTTATCTCCTCATGTTCCGCGTGTGCGGAACTTTCCACCTGAATGGTGGAGTGCTTGATGCCATGGTCAGCGAGTGCGGCAGTCGCGGCGTCGAGAAGCGAACATCCGGCGAGTTCGGCGGGAGTTTCGCTGACCACGATGTGCGCGCTGGCGAGAAGATCGGTACCGTCAACGCTCCATACGTGCAGGTCGTGGACTTCCTCAACCCCGGGCACAGCAACGAGGGCAGCATGCACGGCATCTAGGTCCACCCCTGCCGGCACCTGTTCCAGCAGCACTCGCAGCGCTTCCATGAGAAGCTGCACCGAGCGCGGCAGAATTAGGGCAGCGATGATGACGGAAGCGATGGTGTCCGCCGCCTGAAAACCCGTGAAGCGAATCACGATGCCTGCGATAATGACGGCGACAGAACCAAACATGTCCGCCAGCACATGCAGATACGCACCCCGCATGTTGAGGTTGTCATGCTGCCTGCGCATCAGAACCAGCGCTGATACAGCATTGACTACCAGGCCGATCACAGCCACAAGCAGCATCACCCCGGTGTCAATGGGTTCCGCGCGCCCGATGCGCTGCACTGCCTCCACCACAATCCACACGGAAATGGCGCTGACGGCACCCGCATTCAGCGCCGCAGCCAGCACTTCTGTCCGGCGATACCCAAAGGTTGCGCGTGACGACGCCGCGCGTCGACCCACCAGCATCGCCGCCAGCGCTACCACCAATCCAGCCGAGTCGGAGAGCATGTGGGCGGCATCAGCAAGCAGCGCCAGCGACCCAGACACGATGCCTGCAATGAGTTCAGCGAGGAACACCACGGACGTGAGCGTCAGTACCCCCACGAGGGCGGAAAGAGATTGAGGCGCGTGGTTGTGGCTATGCCCGTGATGATGGTCGTGCTCGTGGCTGCTCATGAGACACATGCTAGCAGCATTTTTTCAATAATGAAAGGCTTAATGAAAAAGGCAGATGATGAAAAATTAACGCTCCTATTTTGAGTACATCTGGACAAAGCTCCGCCCCAGCACACACCCCACTTTCATGCCACCAAGAAACAAATCTCCAGGATGGCGCGCCGTTTTCCCATGTCGTGATAACAGATAACCGGGTATACGATGGAAAACATGATCGAATTCAGGAGCGTTTTTAAAAGCTATCCGAATGGCACTGAAGCGGTATCAGATTTCTCGCTTACCGCGCAGCCAAATAGCACAACGGTCCTGGTGGGGTCGTCAGGATGCGGCAAAACAACGCTGCTACGCATGGTGAACCGTATGGTCGAACCGACCTCAGGAAGCATCCTCATTGACGGCAAAGACGTGAAGGATTCCGACCCCGTCGCACTGCGCCGATCCATCGGCTACGTGATTCAAAGCGGTGGGTTGTTTCCGCACCTTACGGTCGGCGACAACGTGTCCACGGTTCTGCGGTTGACGGGTGTTTCCCGAACAGAATGCCGTGAAGCGGCCACAGAACTACTCGAACGCGTTGGCTTAGACCCGGCCTTGGCATCGCGTTATCCTTCGCAGTTGTCAGGCGGCCAACAACAGCGTGTGGGTGTAGCACGGGCGCTGGCAACCGATCCCCAGATTTTGCTGATGGATGAACCCTTTAGCGCGGTGGACCCTATCGTCCGCCGCGAACTGCAGGACGAGTTGCTGCAGCTGCAAAACGAACTGGGAAAGACAATTTTGTTTGTGACCCACGATATTGCCGAGGCATTTCGGATCGGCGATGAGGTAATAGTTCTGCGCGAAGGCGCGACTATTGCGCAGCGCGGCACCCCTGCTGAGATTGTCGCGAATCCAACGGATGATTTCGTGCGCAGTTTTGTGGGCACCGATAACGCCAACACCCAATTACAACTTCGCGATGAGGGCGATCGAGTCATTGTGGTGGATAGTTTCGGCAAACCCCTAGGAGTGGTCACGCCGTGAGTTGGTTGTCAGAAAATAGTGAACAGGTTGTCCAACTTGTGTGGGCACACCTCCTGCTCAGTATTCCTGCGATTGTGGTGTCCACGATCATTGCCGTTCCTATTGCCTATTTCGCCTATAAACGTCCCGTTATCGGTGGTCCTCTGCTGAGCGCTGCGACATTGTTGTATGCTATTCCTGCTTTGCCCCTCTTGGCATTAATTCCCGCATTTTTTGGGTTGCCATTACGCTCCCCCTTGACTGTGGTTATTGCGCTGATTCTCTACGGCATTGCGCTGCTGGTGCGTACAGCAGCAGATGCTTTCGCCGCAATAGACCCACACCTTCGGGATGCCGCTATCTCGATGGGTTTTTCCAACCGAAGCCTGTTCTGGAGGGTGGAGTTACCGGCGTCGATACCCGTGCTGCTCTCTGGGGTTCGCGTGGTCACCGTATCCACTATCGGGCTCGCCACCATCGGCGCGCTGGTCGGAGTGTCCAATATAGGTACGCTGCTCACAGACGGATTTCAACGCGGCATCACCGCCGAGGTCACAGTAGGAATTGTGGCCACGGTGGTGCTGGCGTTGCTTATCGACGCCGCGTTGATTCTGCTGGGCCGAATCATCGCACCGTGGGCACACGACGAAGCATCAAAGGCTAACTCACGGTTGGGGACGGTCCGATGAATCTTCTTCTTGATGCACTAGCCTGGCTGACCGACGCAGCACACTGGTCTGGAACGTCAGGAATCCCAACGCGTATGGCGCAGCATGTGGTGATCACGCTCATGGCAGTGCTGTGTGCGTCGTGCGTGGCCATTCCACTTGGCATAGCTATCGGCCATTCCAAGCGGGGATCCGGCATTGTTGTTGGCTTAACCGGTGCAGCCCGTGCCATCCCAACGTTGGGTTTGCTCACGCTCTTCGGCCTGGCGTTCGGCATCGGTGTGAAAGCCCCCTTGCTGGCGTTAATCGTGCTGGCCATACCGTCGCTATTGGCGGGCACATACGCGGGCATTCAGGCCGTTGATTCGGTGACCGTGGACGCGGCGCAGGCCATCGGCATGAGTCCTGGTCAGGTAATTCGTGGCGTCGAGCTGCCGTTGGCTTTGCCGGTGATCATCGGTGGGATTCGTGCGGCAACGCTGCAGGTGGTCTCCACGACCACTCTGGCTGCGTACACCTCAGATTATGGGCTGGGACGCTACTTGTTTATTGGCCTGAAAACCCGTGACTATGCAGTGCTGTTGGGCGGCGCAATCCTGGTGATCGTCCTGGCGCTGTTGTTTGAGGCCTGCCTTGCCGCTGTTCAGCGAGCCGCTACTCGTGCTGTAACCCATGTGAAGTGATCCACGCGAATTAAGGTGAATGACATATGAAAAAGATAGTTGGCACCATCGTAGCGGTGTGTGCCTTGATGTTGGCCGGATGCGTGAATAACGATCCCTTTGGCACAGCCAATGACCCCGATACCATCACCATTGGCTCGCAGGATTACTACTCCAACGAGATTATCGCAGAGATTTACGCTCAAGCACTGGAAAAAAGTGGCCACAAGGTGGAGCGTGAACTGCGGATCGGCCAGCGCGAAGCGTATTTGCCTGAAATTGAGTCCGGTTCCATCGACCTGTTCCCCGAATACACGGGACCGCTGCTGCAATATTGGAAAAAAGACACCAGCGCCAGGCTGCCGCAGGATGTGTACGCGGAACTAACCACCGTGACACCCGACGGGCTGCGGGTATTGAACCAATCCCCCGCCACCGACCAGGACGCCTACACAGTAACCAAGGAGTTTTCCGATAAGTGGGGTGTGAAAAACATCTCCGATTTGAAGAAAGTCACCGACTCATTAACGCTGGGTGCCAACTCGGAAGCGGAAAGCCGACCCTATGGCCCCGCAGGACTTGAAAAAGCATACGGTGTGAAAACCGCCTTCTCCCCCATTGAAGATGGTGGCGGCCCACTGACCGTGCGTGCCCTGAAAGACAACGACATTCAATTGGCCATTATTTACACCGCCGACCCATCAGTGGCAAGCAATAATCTAGTATCGCTGGCGGACCCGAATGGATTGTTCTTGGCATCCAATGTTGTGCCCCTGGCCAGCAACGATGTGGATTCAGGGGCAGAAGAGGTGATCAACAAAGTCAGCGCTACGCTTACTCCCGTGGATCTTATTGAGTTAAACGCCCGCAGCGTGAATGAAAAGCTTCCCGCTGAACGCATCGCCTCGGACTGGTTAAAAGAGAAAGAACTGTAGTGGCAACCGCTTTTAAGGATTATTACGACGGCGAGTGCGCCAGGATACTAGCTACTTATTTTGACCTCGGATCCGCCGATGATTTCGCCGCAGAGGTTGACGCGACTGTTGGCCCGCTGGAACTAAAAGACCGTGTGCTAGTACTCGCGCGCGGCATGAAAGACCGCCTCCCCCAGCATTACCCAGATGCGCTGGACCAGATTCTGCGGCACTTTCAACAGGAGCTAGACGACACCGACGGCATGTTCAACGAAGGCTGGCAGTTTATGCCGGTCGCCCGCTTTGTCGAGGAGTTCGGACTGGACTACCCGGACGAGTCACTAGAAGCGATTCGTGCCATCACCAGGATGCATACCGGCGAGTTTGCCATCCGCCCTTACCTGGAGCAGCACTATGACCTGGCCATGAGCCACGTTCGGCGATGGTCAAGGTCAGATAATGTACACGAGCGCAGGTTGTCCTCAGAAGGTATTCGTCCCCGCCTGCCGTGGGGCCGCACGCTGAAACGCCACGTGGACGACCCGCAAGCAGTGATTGACGTCATCCAGCATCTTCATAGCGACCCCTCGCCGTACGTGCGAAAATCCGTGGCCAACAACCTCAACGATATTTCCAAGGATCACCCTGAACTGGCTGTTCGCACTGCACGGGATTGGAACAACGAATGGGTGACGCAGCACGGTTTACGCACCCTCATCAAGGCTGGAGACCCCGGCGCGCTGGAGCTTGTGGGCATGTCCGCGAATCCCCATGTGACGGTGGATGCTGTCACGCTCTCCCCCACTGTGGTGCCGCTGGACAACACACTGACTATCGACGTCGCGCTCACCAACAGCGGCGATACCCCAGCCAAGGTTGTGGTGGATTACATCATGCAGTTCCGCGGCAAGAACGGGGCGATGCGTTCGAAAGTATTTAAGCTCAAAACCACCACGATTGAACCACAGTCACAGGTGACACTGACCAAGCGTCACGCAGTGAAAAACACAACGACCCGCACCCTTTACCCTGGTAATCAGGGGTGTGTGGTGCAGGTCAATGGTGTGCGTGGCGACGTCCTTGACTGGACAATCGCCCCTTAAGCTTTAGGCAGTCTCATTGAGCGGGTTTTTCACCCAGCTCATGAGGTCGCGCAGTTTTTCACCGGTCTTTTCGATGGGGTGCTCGCCAATCTTTGCGCGCATGGCTTCGAGTTCCTTGTTACCGCCCTCCACATTGGCAATGAGCTTCTTAACAAAGCTGCCGTCTTGGATGTCGGCGAGGACCTTCTTCATGCGTTCTTTGGTGCCCGCGTCGATGATCTGGGGACCTGCGATGTAGCCACCAAATTCAGCGGTGTCGGAGATGGAGTAGTTCATGTTGCCGATGCCGCCTTCCCAGATGAGGTCGACGATCAGCTTCATTTCGTGCAGGACCTCAAAGTAGGCCATTTCCGGGGAGTATCCGGCTTCAGTGAGCACCTCAAAGCCGGTCATCATCAGGTATTCCAGACCACCACAGAGCACTGCTTGCTCGCCGAAGAGGTCGGTTTCGGTCTCCTCGCGGAAGGTGGTGGGGATGACGCCTGCGCGGGCCCCACCGATGGCTGCGGCGTAGGACAGTGCGAGTTCTTTGCCGTTGCTGGTGGGGTCCTGGGCGACGGCGATAAGGCAGGGCACGCCTTTGCCGTCAACGAACTGGCGGCGAACCAGGTGGCCGGGGCCTTTGGGGGCGACCATGCCAACAGTGATGTTGGCAGCGGGCTTGATCAGTTCGAAGTGGATGTTCAGGCCGTGGCCGAAGAAGATGGCATCGCCGTCTTTGAGGTGCGGTTCGATGTCTGTGGTAAAGATGTTGGCCTGGGAGGTGTCGGGGGCCAGCAGCATGATCAGGTCGGCCCATTCGGCGGCTTCGGCGTTGCTCTTGACGGTGAAGCCTGCTTCTTTGGCCTTTTCGGCAGATTTGGAGCCTTCTCGCAGTCCGATCACAACCTCAACGCCTGAGTCGCGCAGGCACTGTGCGTGCGCGTGGCCTTGGGAACCGTAGCCAATGATGGCCACTTTGCGGCCCTGGATCAGGGATAGGTCAGCGTCGGCGTCGTAGAGCACTTCAATAGCCATGGGAGATAAACTCGCCTTTCCTTTGTCTTTATTCTTTGCTGCCGCGCCATGTGATTGGCGGCGACACGCACATCATCAGTTGTACCACAGAATGGGAATTCCATGCGTTTGTGCGTGCCACACCACGCACGTAATCCCATATTGTGGGATTTATAGTTTGTTGGGCATCATGATCTTCGGACCACGGTTCAATGCGATCTGCCCACATTCAAGCAACTCACGGATGCCAAAAGGCTCCAGCACGTCCAACAATGCACGCAGCTTGTCATGACTACCAGTGGCCTCAATGACCACCGACTCCTGCGCGACGTCGACAACTCGGGCGCGGAAAAGTTTCGCGGCATCGACAACCTGCGGGCGGTTGGAGTTATCGGCGGATACTTTGACCATGAGCAGGGCGCGGGCAATCATCTGGTCCTCAGCCAGGCGCACCACCTTCAGCACGGGCACCAGCTTGTTCAGTTGCTTAGTGATCTGCTCGATCTTTTCCTCATCAGTGTCCACCACAATGGTGATGCGGTTGACACCGGGAGTTTCCGTTGTCGCCGAGGTGATGGACACCATGGTGAACGCACGACGAGTGAACATGGCGGCGACACGGGAAATGATGCCGTCAATGTCTTCAACGAGGACGCTCAGGGTGTGGCGGGAGATGTCAGTGGCGGCCATCAGTTGTTGTCCTCCTTGGTGACCTTGTGGGAAGCGGCGGTGGCATTGGCATCCACAACCTCATCAATGTGGGCGGGACTTTCAGCGGCGGAATCTTCGTCGAACAGTGGACGCAGACCAAGCGCGTATTGAATGTCCGAGTTAGACGATCCTGCGGACACCATCGGCCACACCTGGGCGTCCTCGCCGACAATAAAGTCGATGACCACGGGCCGGTCGTTGATTTCTCGGGCCTTGCGGATGGCGGGCAGCACTTCTTCTTCTTTGGTCACGCGGATGGCCACGCATCCCATGGATTCCGATAGTTTCACAAAATCAGGCATGTAGTTGCCCTGTTCCCGCAGCCTCGTGTTGGAGTAACGTTCGCCGTAGAACAATGCCTGCCATTGGCGCACCATGCCGAGGTTGCCGTTGTTAATCAACGCAACCTTGATGGGGAACCCTTCCATGGCGCAGGTCACCAGCTCCTGGTTGGTCATTTGGAAACAACCATCGCCGTCAATGGCCCACACTTCCGCATCAGGACGGCCGGCTTTAGCCCCCATGGCTGCGGGAATGGCATACCCCATGGTGCCCAAACCACCCGAGTTCAGCCAAGTGCGCGGCTTTTCGTAGTCAACAAACTGAGCTGCCCACATTTGGTGCTGTCCCACACCCGCGCAGTAGATGGCATCCGGTCCCGCCTCCTGCGACAGCGTTTGGATCACAAACTGTGGGGACAGGGAACCATCACTCTGGTCCTCCCAGCCGCGGGGGAAACGCTGCTTCAAATCGTTGAGGTATTCGCGCCAGTTGCTCAATGACGGCACGGCAAGGCCGCTGTTCTGGTACACCGACAACAGCCCTGACAGCACCTCACGAGCATCCCCCACAATGGGGACGTCCACGGCACGAATCTTGCCGATCTCCGCAGGGTCAATATCGGCGTGAATCACCTTTGCATCCGGGGCAAACGACGCAACATCGCCGGTCACGCGATCGTCGAAACGCGCCCCAATGGTGATCAGCAGGTCGCTGCGCTGCATAGCGGCAACAGCCGGGACCGTGCCGTGCATGCCGGGCATACCCATGTGCAGCTCATGGGAATCCGGGAACGATCCCAACGCCATGAGAGTGGTCACCACGGGAATGCCCGTGTACTCGGCAAATTCCTTCAGCTCTTTGTGCGCATTGGCCTTGATCACACCGCCGCCGATATAAAACACGGGCTGCTTGGCCTGGGAAATGAGCCGCACGGCCTCCTCAATCTGGCGGGCATGCGGGGTGGTCACCGGACGGTAGCCAGGCAGGTTGATCTTTGGCGGCCACACAAAATCCATCTCCGCGTTTTGAATATCCTTGGGCACATCCACCAACACAGCACCTGGACGCCCCGTCGATGCCACGTAAAACGCCTCTGCCAAAGCGGCAGGAATATCGTTTGGATCAGTGACCATGAAATTATGTTTGGTCACCGGCAGGGTGATGCCGCGGATGTCCGCCTCCTGGAACGCGTCGGTTCCCAGCAGCGTGTGCCCCACCTGACCAGTGATGGCCACCATGGGTACGGAGTCGAGATTGGCATCAGCAATGGGTGTGACCAAGTTGGTCGCGCCGGGTCCTGAGGTAGCAATGCACACACCGACTTTGCCGGAGACTTGGGCGTACCCGGTAGCAGCATGCCCCGCGCCCTGTTCGTGACGCACAAGCACGTGGCGCACTTTCGTGGAGGAATAAATGGGGTCGTAGAGGGGAAGCACTGCCCCACCGGGAAGGCCGAACACAACGTCCGCACCGAGCTCTTCGAGAGATCGCACAATGGCTTGGGCACCGGTCATCCGTTCAGAGGCTACGGTTTCTTTTGTTGCAGAGTCCTGTGCAGCCGCACGACCGTTAGTCGCCGCGCGTGCTGCGTTGCGGTGTGCCACGGTGGCGGGTGTGGGCTGATGTTGAGCTGCCACGTTCACTACGTCTGGCTCCTTATGAATACACAACTGACAAATACTAAGGCGACTGACCGTCCTCCCACCCTCCTGCCCACGGGGTTTCCGTGTCCATTGCGGGTAAACAACGAGCAGCAACAAAAATCAAAGCCCCCGAGGCACCGTGTGGTGTGGTGCTTCCGAGGGCGCTGACGAAACGACTTGTATAACCGTTACGGCAAGCGCCGAGGGCTTACGAGTACAAGTCGAATAATGGTCATGGGAGCAAATTCTACACACACTTAAGAAAATTGCCACTGACCAAACTCACAATCCCCCCGTTTGGGAGAAACATCTCACATCATGGAACTTGCAGCACAGGGTGACCGTGCCATTATTGGCCTTTTCTCTAGGATCTACCCTTGTCTGACTCAGACAGTCACACACAACACAACACCGATATTCGCACATGCGATAAGCAAAATCTGAGCATAATCTAAACGCCACGATGTAGAGCGCGAACACCACTGTCACAGCCACCCACCACCCACCACAACTCACGCTAGCCTAGATGGCATGCCTGTCGGATACCTCCTTGATTCTGCACAAAACTGGATACTTCATCACGGCGTTACACTGGCTCTTTTGTTTGTGATTGCCGTTCTAGTCCCCCGCGTGGGGCGCTTTACCAAGCGGGTGTTGAGTCGGCGGCTAGAGAACATCGACGACCAGAGCAATAAAAGCCGCCTAGCCCTCATTGGCGCAGGCGTATACATCGCCCAAATGGTGGCCTACTTCATCCTTGTTGTGTTGGCCTTGCAGGAGTTCGGGTTCTCCCCCACAAGCGCCGCTATTCCCGCAACAGTGATCTCCGCTGCCCTCGGTTTGGGCGCACAAAGCATCATCGCTGACTTTCTTGCCGGCTTTTTCATCATCTCGGAAAAGCAGTTCGGTGTGGGCGACTGGGTGCAGTTCATCGGCTCAAATATGGATCTTCAAGGTGACGTCATCCAGATCACCATGCGTGCCACCACTATCCGCACCCTCAGCGGTGAAACCGTGATCGTACCCAACAGCACCGCGCGCGTGTGCGTCAACCACTCAAACTTCTGGGCGCGCGCCGTGGTGGTCATCCCAATTCCGCTGTTGGGTTCCCAATCCATCCACGAGGCGATCGCTCGGTCCGAAAAGGCAACCCGGCGTTCCCTGGCCGCACCCGAACTGCGTGGAGACATCACGGGCGACCTGGACGTACACCCCGCTGTGGACATTCAAACCCCCACCACGGTGGGCATGCCGTGGTTGGTGGACATGCGTTTTGTAGTGCAGGTCAACCCGGCTCGGCAGTGGGCAGTCGAGCGTGCAATCCGCACCGCCGTGCTTGAGGAATTCTGGGACGAATACGGTTCCGCGACCACAGTCTCCGGTGCCGTGCGCGAATCCCTGGAGGCCGAACCCACCATCACCAACCGCACATTCAGCTCCCAGCCGCTTATCGACGTCGATCTTCCCGATGCCGCAACGCGCAGCACCGCTGGTGGCACGACGCACGCCCAGGCTGCCCAGGCTGACGCCGCCTCGCGGGAAAATACCCCCACCGCACCCCAACCGGCAGTCACGCGCGATGTTGCGCGGCAGGATTCCGAACAGTCCCGCAGCGATCTTTCCGTCGAAAACCCAGTGGATATGGAGGACGACTCCACTGAGGACGACGAGCCAACCCAAATTTTCCGGCAAGCCACCTACGACAACATATGGCTACGCATGGCCTCCTTAGGCGGCCGTGTACGTCCCTCCACAACCCTGCTGTTTACGCTATTGTTCCTCCTCTTATTTGCCAAGACCTGGACTGTGGGCGCGGAGGCCACCAACGCTAACGCGATCCAAAACTCCCAGCAAATGGAACAGGAAACCCAGGCGCCGGCACCTGCGCCATCAACGGAATCCTCCCGCCAACCCAGCACTACCTCCGATTCGACTGCACCAACCAGTACCAATGCGTCAGAAAGCTCATCTCCCGCTGAGACCAGCACTCCGGAAAGCGCAGCACCGACCAGCGAACCGGCAACCCCAGAACGCCAAAGCACCAACCAGCAGAACCAGAATCAGAATCAAAACCAAAGCCAGTATCAGCAGCAGCAACAAGATAACAGTGGCTACAGCCCCCAACGTCAACAGCAGCAGCAACAGCAGTCTGACCAGACGTCCAATGCTGATCAACAGAGCGGTAATTCTGACAACTCAAACAGTGGAAACACGGGTGGCGGCACCACTGGACAGGAGTAGACACCACAAACCATGAGGGGATGGGTGCGAAAAACCGGGGCTGGCATACAATAGCCCCCATGAGTTCAGAAGCGGAATCAGCAACCGGTGTTTTTCGCCCGGACCGCGCCCACCTCATTGGTGCTGGTGTGATGGGCTTGATGTCCCTGCTTGCAGTGGGCATGGCGCCCATTTTTCTCTTCTGGATTCCGCTCCTACCGGCCGTCTTTGCGTATTGGGTGCTCACAGCACGCACCATCATTACCGAAGACGGCATTGAGGCACGTTACGCTTTTTCCCGGCCCAAAAAGATGACGTGGGATAATTTCAACGGAATTCTCTTTGGATCCAGCCGAGCATTCGCATGCGGCACTGACGATAACAAATTCCCTTTGCCTGGAGTAACATTCAACTCCTTGCCCGAACTCACTGAGGCTTCACAAGGCCGAATCCCCGATGCACTCACAGCAGGCCACCACGCCGCTGACGAGAAAGTTGTGGTCATTCACCAGGATGGCCGCCAGATGCTCACAGACAAATCCGATGTCGCTGATGACACCGATGAGGCTAGCTAGCGCTTTCCACCCAGCTCCTTACTCACCCTGATCCTTCCATCTTGTTGAGGACAACTGACTACCCATGATCCCCCTACGCTCAAAAGTCACCACCGTTGGCCGTAACGCTGCAGGTGCCCGCGCCCTGTGGCGTGCCACTGGCATGAAAGACAACGACTTCGGCAAACCCATCGTCGCCATCGCGAACTCCTACACGCAGTTCGTCCCTGGGCACGTCCACTTGAAAGACGTCGGAGAGATCGTCGCCGACGCAGTTCGTGCCGCTGGCGGCGTTGCCAAGGAATTCAACACCATCGCCGTGGATGATGGCATCGCCATGGGGCACGGCGGCATGCTGTACTCCCTACCGAGCCGCGAAATTATTGCTGACTCCGTGGAGTACATGGTCAACGCCCACACTGCCGACGCCCTCGTATGCATCTCCAACTGCGATAAAATCACGCCCGGCATGCTCAACGCCGCTATGAGGCTCAACATCCCTGTGGTTTTTGTTTCCGGCGGTCCCATGGAAGCTGGTAAAGCCGTGGTTGTCGACGGCGTAGCACACGCCCCCACCGACCTGGTTACCGCCATCTCCGCCTCCGCGTCCGACGACGTGAGCGACGAAGGACTCAGCTCTGTTGAGCGCTCCGCCTGCCCCACCTGTGGATCCTGCTCGGGCATGTTCACCGCCAACTCCATGAACTGCCTCACTGAAGCCCTTGGTTTGTCCCTGCCCGGCAACGGCTCAACCCTGGCCACGCATAAAGCCCGAAAGGCATTGTTTACCCGCGCTGGCGAAATCATCGTGGAACTGTGCCGCCGCTACTACGGCGAAGAAGATGAATCAGTATTGCCGCGCAGCATTGCCACGCAGCATGCCTTTGACAACGCCATGGCACTGGATATGGCAATGGGCGGCTCCACCAACACAGTCCTTCACATCCTTGCCGCTGCGCAGGAAGGCGAGGTGGATTTTAACCTTGATGATATTGATGCTCTTTCCCGGCGAGTCGGTTGCCTCTCTAAAGTTGCTCCAAACTCGGACTACCACATGGAGGATGTTCACCGCGCTGGTGGCATCCCCGCGATCCTAGGCGAGCTTTTCCGCGGTGGTCTTCTACACACAGATGTCCATTCCATTCACTCAGATAACTTGGCTAGCTGGATTGATGAATGGGATATTCGCAGCGGCAAAGCCAGCGACGAGGCCATTGAGCTTTTCCACGCCGCACCGGGTGGCGTGCGCACTACTGAGCCTTTTTCCACTGATAACCGGTGGGACACGTTGGACACGGACGCGGAGCATGGTTGCATCCACGACGTAGAGCACGCCTACACCTCTGACGGTGGACTCGCGGTGCTGCGCGGCAATCTCGCGGTTGACGGCGCGATCATCAAAGCCGCCGGCGTGGACGAATCCTTGTGGCATTTCAGCGGCCCCGCCCGGGTGGTGGAAAGCCAAGAAGAAGCCGTGTCGGTGATTTTGAACCGCACGATACAGCCGGGCGAGGTGCTGGTGGTGCGCTACGAAGGCCCGTCTGGTGGTCCAGGTATGCAGGAGATGCTGCATCCTACGGCGTTTCTGAAGGGTGCTGGCCTGGGTAAAAAATGCGCGCTGGTGACCGACGGCCGCTTCTCTGGTGGTTCGTCCGGGTTGTCGGTGGGGCACGTCTCCCCTGAAGCCGCTCACGGTGGGGTGATTGGTCTAGTGGAGGATGGCGACATCATCACCATTGATGTGCATGCCCGCGAACTGTCGGTGGATGTGCCTGATCATGTGTTGGCAGAGCGCCGCGCCCGCATGGAGGCATCAGATAAACCCTGGCAGCCCGTTGGGCGTGATCGCCACGTGACCAAGGCGCTGCGAGCCTACGCAAAAATGGCCACCTCTGCCGATAAGGGTGCTGTGCGCCAGGTGGACTAGGAATAGCGTTCGGTGGGGGTAGCAAACCCCACCATATTCGGTGTCCCATCGCCGCAAAAGAGCTGGTGCCCCATAAGCAACCAGTGCATCTATGGTTTCTTTTTTGATTACGTGTGCATATACTTCTCGCGTGAACTCCCCCAATAGCACTAGCTCTACCGTCACGTTCGGCGTCCAAGACGTCCTCCGGCTCATTGCTTTCGTGGGCACAGCCGCCGGGCTGATTATGACGAAGATCCAGATCCGCGCAACGGATTTTCATGTGGACATGATTATCTACCGCGCCGGAGCACAGGCGTTTTTAGAGAACCGTCCCTTATATTTTCAGGCATTTTCAGCCGGCGATTTGGGGCTGCCGTTTATTTACCCGCCCTTTGGCGCATTGATTTTAGGTCCACTGGCCAAACCTGAATGGATCACGGATGAAGACGCCGCAGCATTTGTGGTGATGTTGTCGTCATTGGGGATGTTGCTGTGCTTGTACCTCGTAGCATCGGCGCTGCTGAATCGTGATGCCTCGACGTTGAAGGAAGCAGCGACCAACGGGGCGTCGATAAGCATGAACAGTGACCGGTTGGTGCCGTTTACAGTTGCGGCGGTGTTGTGGCCGCTGGCGCTGCTGAGTGAGCCGGTCTGGCTGAATTCGCAGTTCGCGCAAATCAACGTGGTCGTGATGACGCTGGTGGTGTTGGATCTGATGCCGCGTCAGCGTCGTATCCCCCAGGGCTGGCTGATTGGCGTGGCGGCGGCGATCAAGCTAACTCCCCTGGTGATGTTGCTGTATTTTGTGGTGCGTAAAGAGTGGCGCGGCATCGCCTCAGCAGGCGTATCTGCGGTGGTCATGACGGCCATTGGTGCGGCGTTTTCGTGGAGCCGTACCCAGGAATTTTACACCCGGGTGCTGTTTCAGATGGGGTCGGGTGGGGACTTCGGCGTTAATTCGTCATACACCTCCAATAGCTCCATCCACGCGTTTCTAGAACGGTGGTGGTCTTCTAAAGACAGGATGCTGGCTCACCAGCACACGATTAGCCTGTGGTGGCTGGCGCTCAGCCTGATCACCATTGCTATTGTTTTTTTCCTCATGCGCGCACTTGTACGTCGCGGATACAACGTGGAGTCGGTGATGCTGAATTCGGCGCTTATGCTGCTGGTCTCACCGGTGTCGTGGTCGCATCACTGGGTGTGGATTCCCCTCTGGATCGCTGTGTTGCTGTGGCATTGGCGTACCGCAACGACGGTGCACGGGCGGAGAGCCTTCGCTGTGACATCACTGGCGCTCAGCGCGCTGGTGCTGTTTGAACCGCCAAAATGGTGGTTTGGCGACGGCGTGAACGTGTGGGAGCTGGAAGTATGGAAGAAGATCGTGGTCAACGACTACACTATCTCCGCGTATCTATTGTTCGTGTTTGTTTTCGTGGCGCTGCGCTTCCGGCAGGCACATACCCACGACGCGCACCCTCACTAAGCGCGCACGCCGCTCCCCCCTCACTCAGGATGTGGGAGAATCTGCGGTAGGTACAAATGAGGAGAGCCCTGTGAAAAAGTCGTTTGCCGCGCAGATTCCAGCATCGGTGCTAGCAATTTTGTCGCTGCTTGGTTTCGCTACCGGGTGGATTGTCACCAGGTTTCAGGCCGCGATGGAGGATTTTCACATTGACATGGAAGTCTACCGCGCAGGCGGACGAGCCATTCTGGATAACACCCCCCTGTACGACCACTGGTTTCAAGCCGGAAACATTCAGCTGCCCTTCACCTACCCACCGTTTGGTGCACTGATCCTCACTCCCCTGTCCATATTTGACTTCATGGACTCCCAAGACTCCTCAGTGGCAATGATTTACTTCTCATCATTGCTAATGCTTCTGTGCCTTTTCCTGGTCGCCCGAACTCTCCTCGGCACGCTTATCGACGCCCCGAATGCTCTGGGGTTCACCCTCGCTACCGCGATCTGGCCACTGGCTATGCTCACCGAACCATTGTGGAAAAACGCGGTATACACGCAGGTGAACGTGCTGATCATGACACTGATTCTGCTGGATCTACTGCCCCGCAAGCGGCGCATCCCCCAAGGCTGGTTGATCGGCATCGCCGCCGCCATCAAACTCACCCCAGCCGTCATGCTGCTGGTGTTCCTTGTGCGTAAAGATTGGCGCAGCATCATCACTGCGGCGGCGTCGGCAGTGGGTGCCACAGCACTTGCGGCACTGATCCGCCCGAAAGACACGTGGGCTTACTTCACCTCCGTGCTGTACGACGTCAACCGCATCGGCGACGTTGGCTACGCCACCAACGGCTCCTTTAAAGGAGCTATAACGCGCTTCTGGCCCAGCAAACAAGCCGCCCTGGAGGCCGGCACACTCATCAACATTCTGTGGTTGGCGTGCTCACTGGTTGCCATTGCCGCAGCCTATGCGGCCATTCGCGCTCTACTTCAACACGGTTTGCTTGTCGACGCCGTGATGGTCAACGCCGCGCTCATGTTACTGATTTCCCCCATCTCCTGGTCCCACCACTGGGTGTGGATGCCCCTCTGGGCGCTGGTGCTGGTGTGGCGTTGGTGGCACACCAATGACCGACCTGTTGTTCTGTTGGTTGGTGCTGCGGTTCTGGCAGCCCTCACCTTGTACACTCCCCCGCACTGGTGGTTCGGCGACTACTTCGGCGTGGAATACACCTTCGCCGTGTGGAAGAAATTCCTGGTCATGGACTTCACCTGGTACGCCATGTTCTTCATCGGTGTGGTGTGGTGGGCTGCGCAGCGTACCCCTGTTCCTACCAGCGCTGTTGAGGGGGGCTAACTCAGCGGATTGAGCTTATGTTGCTGAGCTGGAGCAACCTACTCATCATTTCTAGGCGATAAAGAACGCAATAGGGTTGGTGGTGCTATGTTGCGCATCTGTGCCCTTCCCACTCAACACTTATCACACCCAAAACGGGGGTGCCCAAGATTGCATTAAAGTTTGTGAGTTAAGTCAAAACTTGTTACATACATCACTAGAGCATAACCCTGGTACATCTTACCAAATTGAAGCGTTATCATTTTTGTGCGCAGCATAAATAGTTGCAGTAGCGTAATTTCACGACTGTAATATACAAAGAGTTTGCTATCTCGTCAGGTTTACACATCATGTACCACATGGTTGATAGCAAGTGCTTGCAATGTTTAACCTAGGCTCCATGAGAAACCTAAAGCATCGTGCCATAACGGCACTTACAGCAACTGTAATTAGCTGTTCCGCAATCGCGCTGGCCCCGACTTCGGCCGTCGCGCAGACATACAACACTAATGATGGAGATTCAACACAACACGGGAGCGAGCCTAATTTCAACAACAGCTGGGGCCCAAGCAACGTCCCTGATGGAGTTGATCCTGGTCCGACTGAAAAACAAGTTGAGCAGTCCCGAAGCATTGGAAAGTGTGTTATTGGCGCTGGAATGGCGCTTGCTTCGGGTCCAGAATCATGGCCAGCAGCAGCTAAATTGGCAGGAGCTGGCTGCGGCGGCACAGCATTGATGGATGCACTTGATTGATCCGCCCTAACCCAATCATTGAACAAGGTTAACCATAAAAACGAGGACTATTCACCACGGAATAGTCCTCGTTTTTATTACTGGCGTTATCGATAATATAGATGACGCATATTATAGGCTATTAAAACATTAAATGCCCCTAAAGTTTTTAAAACTTCCACGACTCTAAATCCGCCATCTAGTAGTATATTATTTTGTGTAAAGAACTAGAGTGGGTGCCCCCGAAACGGGCACCCACTCATATCTTCACAACAACACCGCAATCAGTTCAGCGGATTAACCCCTGCCCCGAACCACCACAACGCGGCCGCGCCGCCAAGACCTAAGACAACGAAGATCCAGGAGCTGGCTAGCGGACGCTGCGTCCAGCCTCGACCCATGTCAAAGGAGATTTTGCCGGGACCAGTGAACTGCAAGCCAACCAACACAACAAGCATCAGGGCGCTGAGCCTCAGGGCGCTATCGGCCCCAAAGATACTGAGCCCTGATGCGCTCGTATGCATTGTGTGGAGGAAGGTAAATGCCGCAACAATGGTGCCCACCGCAGCAGATACAGGTGTGATCAAGCCCAGGAACAAGAACACACCCGCTGCGAGTTCTGCCGAGGGAATGGCAATGGAAAGGATGCCGGGATACGCGTACCCGCTGTAACTGTGTTCCAACCCAGGGACACCAGAGTTTCCGCCAAGTTGGAAGAACACACTCACCGAATCAAGGATGAGATATAGGGAAGCCACCGCGCGAATCAGGAAAATACCAAAATCCATGGTTCCGCGACGGGCATCTCCCACCGGTTCCGCTGGCATATCCTGCTGCGGAATTTGGCTGCCATCTGCAACGTCAGCTGGCGGATATACCTGAGCAGGATACGAATCCGCTGGAGCCGCATAGGGATCACCAGATAAATCCACAGGCGCTGTGGGCTCTACAGGCGGAGCGACTTCTGTCGGGGCGTATGCGTTTGGATCTGTGCCAGCCGCAGCAGCGGCGCGGTCAGACTGGCTGAAACTTAACGCAACGGTAGGTTGCTCCTCATAGGGCGGAGGGTCTGCGTAGCCTCGCGGGGTATGCGCCGAGGGGTGGGCAGGCATGGCACTGGGGTCATAGTCGGAGACCCCACTGGACGCAGCCGGCCTGAAAATTGTCGTGGGTGCATCGGACGCCAGCGGCGAATTCTTGTCACCGTGGTAGGTGGGCACATCCGCGCCATCGAAATCGTCAAAGTTCTGGTTCTTATCACTCATGGTTCCCAGGGTAGGTGAGTCAGGGCGGGTGCTGCTGTTGACGCTTCGACAAAAGCAATTATTTGCCGTATTCTTTGACTCACTTAAGATACGACGTTTGCTAGTAGCAAGTGAAAAACCAAAGAAGAGTGATGACTTTAATTTCACAGGACCAGGGAAAATATGTGGCAACAGACGGCGAATTCATTCGCGATACCAGCTACATATCAGACCGAATTGTCGCCAGCGCACACCCCGGAATCCCAACCGCTCAGTTGGACGGCACGTTCCACTGGCCTGTCGAACCGAACCGATATCGCCTGATCGCCGCCCGCGCCTGCCCGTGGGCGCACCGCACGGTGATTGTGCGCAGCTTGCTGGGGCTGGACAAGGTCATCTCACTGGGGCTCGCAGCCCCGACCCATGACGTGCGGTCTTGGAACTTTGACCTCGACCCAGATGGTGTAGACCCGGTACTGGGGATTTCGCGTTTGCAGGATGCCTACTTCAAGCGCTTCCCTAACTATCCCCGCGGCATCACAGTGCCCGCCATCGTGGATGTCCCCACAGGAACAGTAGTCACCAACGACTATGCCTCCATGACCCTGGATTTTTCCACCGAGTGGCACCAGTACCACAAGCCAGATGCCCCAGATCTGTATCCCGAGGACCTGCGCCCAGAGATTGACGAACTCAATGCCATGATGTTCACCACCATCAATAACGGCGTGTACCGCTGTGGTTTCTCCGGCTCCCAGGACGCCTACAACAACGCTTTTGACCAGCTGTTTGGGGCACTAGACACCCTTGAGGAGCGCTTGGCCGATAACCGTTACCTCATGGGTGATCGCATCACCGAGGCTGATGTTCGCCTGTTCCCCACCCTGGTGCGTTTCGACGCCGTGTACCACAACCATTTCAAGTGCAACCGCAACCGCATCAGCGACATGCCTTATCTCTGGGGCTACCTCCGCGACCTCTACCAAACACCCGGGTTCGGTGACACCACGGATTTTCAGCAGATCAAAGAGCACTATTACATTGTTCACCGGGATATCAACCCCACCGGAATTGTTCCGAAAGGCCCAGACACCAGGCAGTTCACTTCTCCACATCACCGCGAGCGGCTAAGCAGACGAGGACACTAGCGCCTCACGCGCAGCACTGATCACCGCTTGGCTGAGGCGCTGGAGCAGCGGTGATTCGAGCCGCCAGTGCTGCCAATAGAGCGGAACGCGGGAGACGCGGTCGTCGAGAAGCACCAGGTCACCGGAATCAAGTGCGGGCCGGGCTTGCAGATGCGAGACCAAAGCCCAACCCAGGCCCACGCGTGCTGCCTCTAGAAACCCCTCCGACGACGGAATTTGGGAGATGCGCCTATGTCGCGGAAATTCCTCGACCCGGCCGATCAAGTCTTCGTCTTGGAGCTTGTCGTTGGGGCCGTAGCGCAGTGCGGGCATCGCGGCCCAGTCGAGCATGCCGTCGTGGGTAAAGCGGTCACGGAACTCGGGGCTAGCAACGGAAAAGTAGTGCATCTCCCCCAGCGGATGCACCTCACAACCTGACACGGCCTTTGATTCGCGAGTCACTGCGCCGAGGCAGTCGCCGCTACGGAGCAAATGCAACGATTGCGATTCGTCCTCGACTCGCAGCCTCAGTGAAGCGGAGTCCCATCGCGCCACTTCAGCCAACACCGGGCGGAACCAGGTGGCTAGCGAGTCAGCATTAATGGCCACGCTCAGCGGGACTCGGGCGAGTCGGCCGTGCATCATGGCGTCGGTTTCCGCCTGCAGCAGCGCCATACGCCGGGCTGTTTGAGCAAGCACCTCCCCTGCCTCCGTTGCGGTGGCGGGCGTGGACCGCCGAACCAACACTCGACCCGCCTCTTTTTCCAGAGCCTTGATGCGTTGACTCACTGCGGAAGGCGTGATGCCTAGGTGGTCGGCGGCGGCCTCAAAGCTGCCTTGGTCAAGGACGGCCAGCAGCGTGGCCATGTGTTTCGAGTTCACGTAAGCAATCCTTAATCAACTTAAATAAGATTAATTTTACTTAAAAGCATAGCATTGGTTTACTGGACGCCATGAGCATCGCACTGAACGGGTTTATCACGGGACTCTCCCTGATCATTGCCATCGGCCCACAAAACGCACTCCTGCTTCGCCAGGGTCTCAAACGCGTGGCCGTCACCCATGTCATTGCAGTATGCCTGATCAGTGATGTTTTCCTTATTGTCGGCGGCACGCTCGGAGTTGGCGTGATCGTGGAGAAAGCCCCGATTGTCCTTGTAGCACTGAAATGGCTGGGCTTTTTCTACCTTCTCTACTTTGCCTACACCTGCTTCCGCGACTCCCTGAAATCGCACTCGCTGGCGGTGGATGAGTCCGCCCCCAGCACACCGGACAACGGCGAAACACTCGTTTCCACCTCCGGCACCGATAATGGCGCAGGTGGCGTGGCGGTCGCCCAGCGCACCATGGCACCAGCGAAGACTCAGCCGGATTGGGTAAAGCCAATCATTGCGGCCCTCGTGTTTACCTGGCTAAACCCAGCCGCCTATGTGGATACGCTGGTGATGCTCGGTGGCATCGCCAACCAGTATGGCGACCCGGGTCGCTGGCACTTCACCGTTGGTGTGCTAGCAGCAAGTGCTGTGTGGTTCCCACTCATTGGTTACGGTGCCGCAAAGCTATCCAAGCCACTATCCAATCACCGCGTGTGGCAGGGCCTCAACGTGGTCATTGGCTTTGTCATGATCGGTATCGCCCTCAGGCTACTCATGCACTAACCGGCATAAAAAGGGCCGCTCCCTTGCAGGAGGCGGCCCGTTTTTTGTTCTGCTACTTCGTCTTCTCCGCGATGAGTTTGTTCACCAGCGCGGGATCAGCCTTGCCACGCGTGGCTTTCATCACCGCGCCAACGATGGCACCGCCGGCCTTGGCGTTTCCGCCGCGAATCTTTTCCACAATGTCGGGGTTGGCTGCCAGTGCCTCGTCCACGGCCTTTTCAATCGCGGCGTCGTCACGCACCACCTCAAGCCCACGTGCCTTGATGACCTCAGCGACGGTCCCTTCCCCATCGAGCACACCATCAACGGCGGCACGGGCAAGCTTGTTGGTGAGCTTGCCTTCCTTAACCAAACCCACGACCTCAGCGACCTGGGCGGGGGTGATGGCCAGATCCGCAAGCTCTACACCAGCGGCGTTGGCTTTCTGGGCGAGGTAAGACACCCACCAGGAACGTGCCTCCCCAGAGGTGGCACCGGCCTCAACGGTGTCAATGATCAGGTCAAGCGCGCCAGCGTTGACCAGGTCGCGCATCTCGGCATCGGAAAGACCCCATTCCTTCTGGATGCGGGCCTTACGTACCCACGGCAGCTCAGGCAGAGTGGCGCGAATTTCTTCCACCCATTCACGCGGGGCAATGACCGGGGGCAGGTCGGGGTCATTGAAGTAACGGTAGTCTTCAGCGGTTTCCTTCAACCGTCCGGGGCTAGTGGAACCGTCGGTCTCCTGGTAGTGGCGGGTTTCCTGGATGATCTCACCACCGTCTTCCAGCACCTGGGCCTGGCGCTGCATTTCAAAACGCACGGCCTGTTCAACAGACCGCAGCGAGTTGATGTTTTTGGTTTCCGTCCGGGTGCCAAACTCGGTGGTGCCTTTCGGGCGGAGCGAGACGTTGGAATCCACGCGCATAGACCCCTGATCCATGCGCGCATCAGACACGCCTAGGGCTTTCACCAGGTCACGCAGCGCAGAAACGTAGGCGCGGGCAACCTCAGGGGCACGCTCACCTGCACCTTCGATGGGTTTGGTCACAATCTCAATGAGAGGCACACCGGCGCGGTTGCAGTCCACAAGGGAGCTTGTTGCGCCGTGGATGCGTCCGTCGGCACCGCCGAGGTGGGTGAGTTTGCCGGTGTCTTCCTCCATGTGAGCACGTTCAATTTCCACGCGCCATTCCGTGCCGTCGTCGAGTACAACATCAAGGTAGCCGTCGTAGGCGATAGGTTCGTCGTACTGGGAGATTTGGTAGTTTTTCGGCTGGTCTGGGTAGAAGTAGTTCTTCCGGGCAAAACGTGAAGATTCCGCAATGGAGCAGTTCAAAGCCAGCCCGATTTTAATGGCCCATTCGACGCCTTTAGCGTTAACCACGGGTAGCGCCCCCGGGAGGCCGAGGCTCACGGGATCAACGTTGGAGTTGGGTTCCGCCCCGAAGTGCGCGGAGCTTGCGGAAAACATTTTGGTTTCCGTTGCCAGCTCAACGTGCACTTCCATACCCATGACGGGGTCGTATTTCTCCAGAACGTTGTCGTAATCCATGAGGTCGTAAACGGCTGCAGTCATACCGTCACACTATACCGTCTGCGCTGGGTGCAATCGGGTTTGGGTGGCGCTGCGCGTGCTTCGACTGATGCTTACCGACGCTGCGTCATGGTTACCGCTTTACCGCCCCTCCCGAAGCAGCCCCGGCCGGATGAGGTCAAGCCAGCGGCGACGGTCCTCTGCAGAGATGTCTGCGGGAAGGTGGAATGTAAGAAGGTAAATATCTCTCACAGTGAGGTCTGCGCGAAGGGTTTTTGCCTTTTTTCCTGCATCGATAATGCTTGACAAAGCGGCCACTGCCTGGCGTTCCGCGTCGGAGTAGTCGGGGGTGGCGCCTAAGGCGTGGGCCGCAGCTTTGATCGCTTTGTTGTGAGCGGAGACGTCAAGAAAGTGGCTTATAAAGTCGAGTAGTTCGTCTGCGGGTTCCGTTACCCCAGTATGCACGCGTTGCCAGGCGGCTTCTGCCGTGCGGGCGAGTTCGTCAACACTGTCGGCAACAACAGTGGCAATGAGATCAGCTTTGGTAAGAAAGTGCCGGTAAAGGGTTCCCACTGCCACTCCCGCTGCGGCAGCTATCTCACTCATGCTGACATCGGGGCCATTTTCAGTGATCTGTTGGCACGCGACTTTCATGATGGTGATGCGGTTGCGCGCCGCATCGGCGCGGGATTGTCGTGGTGGTGTCACAGTTAGCCCTTCTGTGTACATTATACCTGGTCAGAGCAGGAAGGTTGCGATAAAGTGAATGATGGTTCACAATATAAAGTGAATCAGTATTCATAATTATATATCACCAGGGAGCCCCACCATGAGCAAGACCGCACTCGTCACAGGCGCATCATCAGGCATCGGCGAAGAGACTGCCCGCACACTCCACAAGCTCGGCTACACCGTCTACGCCGCTGCACGCCGCACCGACCGACTGGAACAACTCACCCCTATAGGAATCCATGCCTTGGCAATGGACGTGACCGACGACGAATCCATGACCAGTGGTATCGAGAAAATCATTGCCAAAACTGGGGGTATCGATGTCCTGGTCAACAACGCCGGCTACGGGTCCTTCGGCGCCATTGAAGACGTCTCCATTGATGAAGCTCGCCGCCAGTTCGAGGTCAACGTCTTCGGTCTTGGGAGGCTCACTCAACTTGTCCTCCCCCACATGCGCGCCCAACGATCCGGCACCATCATCAACATCTCCTCCATAGGTGGTCGCTTTACCACTCTCCTGGGCGGTTGGTATCACGCCAGCAAACACGCCGTCGAAGCGTTAAGCGACGCCCTTCGCATGGAGACCGCCCCCTTCGGTATTGACGTTGTGGTCATCGAACCCGGTTTGATCCGCACCGAATGGTCCGGCATTGCTGCCAAACATCTTGAAGAGACAGCCGAGGGCAGCGCCTACGCCTCCCAAATCAAAGCCGTAGCCAACTCCATGCACTCCGAATCAACCAACAAACGCCAATCCCCACCCAGTGTCATCGCGGACACAGTAGAAAAGATCGTCACAGCACGCAAGCCACGCACCCGCTATGTGATCGGGTTTGCAGCCAAACCCTTGGTCACCCTCCGCCGACTACTCCCCGACCGCGCCTTTGATCGCGTCATCAGTGCAGCGCTAGGTGTGCGACGCTAAAGCACCTTCCTAGGAACCTCTTTGGTTAATCAGATCACGCTCTAAAACAGGGTTCCTAAACTAGGATGCGTGTCTATCAACAAACACCACGCCGACAAGCATTTCGCCTTCACCGGGGAAACGCTGAGATTTGAGGGCGTAACCCTACGACGCATCCAGGCCACGCGGGACGTCGACAAGCATGGGGTTCGTGCGGGCGAGCTTGGCGGTTGGATCGAGTCGGAATATAACCTCGGCGGCAATGCATGGGTGCATGACCAGGCCAAAGTGTACGGAAGTGCCAGAGTGCTTGACGACGCTCGCGTTCGCGGCAACGCCCAAGTTGGGGACCAAGCCAGCGTGTCTGGATCGGCCGAAGTCAGCGACAACGGCCGAGTATTCGGGCGCGCGGTGCTGTCCGCCAACGCCTGGGTGTACGGCAACGCACGCATCTCCGGCAATGCCGAAATCTACGGCGAGGCGGAAGTGTTTGACCATGCCCGCATCTATGGGCACGCGCAGGTGTTCGCCAGCGCGGAAGTTTATGGGAAAGCGCATGTCAGCGACCATTCTTGGGTGTTTGACTCTGCCGAAGTTTATGGGAACGCGCACGTTTCAGGGCGCAGTTGGGTGTACGGCAACGCCAAAGTCCACGGTGAGGCCTCCGTGGAAGGCAACACCTATATTCGGGATTCCATGAACATTGCCGACCATGTAGAGCTTCATGGTCCCCACCACATCATGGTGGCTTCCGGGTTCGGCCCCACAAATTCCCTGGTCAGCGTTCTGCGAACTGCGGGCGGTGGGCACATAATCACCCTTGGGAGCAGCAAGGCAACCACCTGGCAGGGCGACGCGGACGACTTTACGCGGGAAATCCAGAGGCAGTCACGCCGCTGGGAGTGCTCGGATACACAGCGCCAACAATGGCTTGATGAGTATCAGGAGCTCGACCGTCTCATCCGCGCACGTATTCAGACGTGGGCCGGTGTTCTGGCTGGGACACACTGATGAGCAAGCATTTTGAATTCACCGGGGAAACTCAGCGCCTTAACCGCGTGACCCTCCACCGCATCCGCGCAACCCGCAACCTTGACAATATCGGGGTGGAAAAGGGTGATCTTGGCGGGTGGATCGAACATGAATCCAACCTTGACGATAGCGGCTGGGTCTTCGACCAGGGGAAAGTCCACGGGCATGCCCGGGTGTTTGACAATGCCATCGTGGCGGAAAACGCCACCGTCCACGGCAACGCTCGGGTATCTGGGCTCTCGCAAATCCTGGGGCAAACCCAAGTTTTTGGGGATGCCTGGGTGTTTGACCAGGCCATTGTCCACGGCCGGGCCTGGCTGTACGGCAACACCAAACTGTTTGGGCAGGCGCAGGTCTCCGGGAAGGCGGAAATCAGCGGCAACGCTGTGATCCAGGGGAAAGTGGTTGTTGGGGATAATGCCGTGATCGGCGATAGCGCTGAACTTCATGATCGCGCCCGCGTCTATGGCGATGCCATCGTCCGTGGCGAATCCCAGGTCAGCGGCCGTGCGGTCGTCGCTGGCAACGCCGAGCTGACCAACTATTCTATTGTCTCCGGCACAGCTGAAATCTTTGAACCGGGGCATGTGATGACGTTTTCTTCCCTCGGCCCCGACAACATTCACATCACTGCTTTTCGCACTGCGGACGGTGGGCATGTGGTGAAAATCAGCGAGTGGACGGTGAACAAAACAGTGGAGTCCAAAGTCACCGACTGGGAAGGCTCCATTAGTGACTTTCTCGAAGAGGTTCACCGCCGCGCCGACAATTGGGAAGAAGCCACGGTCGAACAGCGCGACCAGTGGCTTCAGGAATATACGGCGTTAAGTGCTTTGATTGGAAACAGAGTGTCAACCTGGAGCTAACCGAACAGCGCTTGCGCGGTGCGGTAGCGTCCAAGAGGAACAGTTTTCAGCGTACCCACGGCTTCTTCCAGTTCGATCAGGTCAATGTGCTCGCCGCGCAGGGCAACGCACTTGCCAAAGGAACCAGTGTGGCAGGCGCGGGCGGCATGCACACCGAAACGAGTGGCCAGCACACGGTCGAACGCTGTGGGTGTTCCACCACGCTGGATGTGGCCCAGCACAGTGGTGCGCACATCGTGACCCAGGCGCTTCTGAATCTCATCACCAATGACCTGGCCAATGCCGTTGAATGTGCGGTGGCCGAACTGGTCCACGCCGCCCTCGGCGAATTCCATGGTGCCTTCCTTGGGCAATGACCCCTCGGCGACCACAATAATGCCGTATTTCTCGCCCATCTGGAAGCGACGTTCCATGGCTTTACAAATATCGGCAATATCAAATGGGGCTTCGGGGACAACGATGTAATGGGCACCGCCGGCCATGCCGGAGTTCAGGGCAATCCAGCCAACGTGCCGACCCATGACCTCCACGATCATCACACGATTGTGGGATTCAGCGGTGGTGTGCAGCCGGTCAATGGCATCGGTTGCCACGGATACTGCGGTGTCAAAACCGAAGGTAAAATCGGTGCCATTCACATCGTTGTCAATGGTCTTAGGCACCCCCACAACCGGAATCCCGTTATCGGCGAGCCATTTCGCGCCTTTCAGCGTTCCCTCACCACCGATGGGAATCAGCGCGTCAATTTCCGCGTCAGCGAGGTTTTCTTTAATTTTTTCAATTCCATTTTTAAATTTGTCGGGATGCAAACGCCCGGTACCCAGGATCGTTCCGCCGCGCAGCAGGATTCGGTCAATGTGTTCGTCATCATAAAGCTGAATTCTGCGGTCTTCCATAAGACCGACCCATCCGTCTTCATAACCAACAACTGTGGAACCGTATTCGGTGCTGGCGGTGCGGACGACTCCTCGGATAACCGCGTTGAGGCCGGGACAGTCACCACCAGAAGTTAGTGTCGCAATTCGCATACAGCCCATCCTAGTCTGCTGCGGCAGTGTCCGTGCGTTCGGTAAAGCGTGATACAGCTATCAATCCGAAAATTAAAACGATTACGCACAGAACCATCGAATTACCCATCGAGTTAGCGTATCCACTATTCGCCACTCCCATCTGCATCACGCCACCAATCGCCGCTGAACCCAACACCGATCCGATTTGCCGTGTGGTGTTGTACACGCCAGATGCCGCACCTAAGGACTGAATTGGCAGATCACGCATGGACGTCGCCGAGTTTGGGGACCACACAAATCCGTTGCCAAACCCCAGAAGCACAGCAGGCAACAGCATCCACCACCGCCCGACACCGTCGCGCATGATGGCGGCCAACGCAAGCGCGGCAGCTGTCATAAAACCAAAGCCAATCATGGAGAGGACACGGGGATGAATGCGGTCCGCAAGCCTGCCTACAAACGGCGCGAGTGTACCGGAAATCACGGCCATAGGAATGAGCATGAAGGCTGCCTGTTGAGCGTTCATACCTTGAACATCCTGCAGAAATAGCATGATGGGGACCATAGTTCCACCCACCACAAAACCCATGGCGGAGATAGAAAACGACCCCAGCGCGAAGTTGCGGTTGCGGAACATCACCAACGGAACCAGAGGCTCGGTACCCCGGCGCGCAGCGGTGTATTGTAGCCACACGAACCAGGCGAACGCACAAACACCGGCAGCGAGCAGTCCCCACAGCCACAGTGGCCACCCCAAGTGCGGCCCCTCTTGTAGGGTGAACACAAAAGCGAACACGGAGATTACTGAGGCAACAACGCTTAGGGCATCGATGCTTCTCGACGCCCTGGGAAGCACTGGAACCCACCGCGCCACCAGCACCAGCGACACCACGCCAATGGGCACGTTGATAAAGAAAATCCACTGCCACCCCACGTAGGCCACTATGACACCGCCAAGGAGTGGCCCCATCAGGGAAGCAAATCCCGCCACGGCGCCCCACATTCCCATGGCGGCACCGCGTTTGTCGCGCGGGAAGATGCGGTTGATCACACTCATTGTCTGGGGTGCGATCAGCGATGCACCAAAACCCTGGAGGGCGCGGGCGATGATCAGCAGCTCAATCGTGGATGCTAGTCCGCAGGCCAGCGAGCTGAGGGTAAACACCACCATGCCGATGAGGTATATGGTGCGTTGACCAAAGCGGTCCCCGAGCCGCCCGGTCACCAGCAGCGGTACCGCAAAGGTGAGGAGGTAGACGGAGGTGACCCAAATGACGTCGTTCAGGGAGGCGTCGAGATCTTTGTGGAAGTGTGGTGTTGCCACCGCAACAATTGTTTGATCCAGAAGGATCATAAAAAACCCGACACACAACGCACTGAGGGCGCGCCATGCGTCGGAAAGGGGCAGCTCAGCTGTGTGCTGCGGATGCGGAGGCTTCTGACTCATTCTCCTTATCATACTGGGCAGCATCGGGAAGGATCATGATGCCACGAAGAGAGGAATACACTGCCGCAGCGGTCCAGATGACGGCCACAGCAATGGCCACCGTATAAATGGACACACGGGTCAGAGACACTGTGGCCACACTAAGGCCGATGGGGGCGGCAAACTGTCCAATGGCGTTGAACACGGAGAACGCCCGACCGCGTAGGTTTTCTGGGATTTGTTCAGTAATCAACACCATTTGCAACGGGGTACTGATGCCGCCACCAATACCGGCCACGAACATACCGGCAAGCAGAATCCAGGAGTGGGCCATCATTGCGATGCACGCAAATCCAATGGTGAAGAACACCATGCTGGTCACCCAGATGAGCCGCCGCTTGTTGGAACCAACAGCCGCAATCACGCCGCCGCCTGCGATCATGCCTACCGCATATGCAGACAACGCAAAACCGAGCATGGACGGGTTATGGCTATTTTGGAAGTGCGTAGGCAGGATAAGCATCAAGTAGGGCGCGATGAGAGTAGATGACACCAAGGCCACAAATGCAAGAAGTTGAACAACAGGGGACTGGAGCACAACCATCCAGGCCCTGCCCCAGTTGCGCCAACCTTTGATGTTCTCTTCGATTTCCTGGTCGGGGTTAACCTGCAGCCGCAAGAGTGCCGTAAACGCCGCAGCGAGCAACGAGCAGATGGCGGTGATCCACAGAACTTCTTGGATCGGCAGCGTGGCCATGAGCATGCCCGCAGCCGCTGGGCCAACAAGAAACGCCAATCCACCGAGAGACTGCACAACGCCGGAAATAAAATCCATGGACTTGCCGGAGGTGTAGGAGACATCGCCACCGAGCGCAGCACGAGCTGCCATTCCTGGGATATCACCCACCGCACCGAGAATGCCGATGATGATGAACCAGGTGAGGTTCAACCCCAGCCATGCGTCTACCGCAATGACGGCGATAACGGAAAGCCCACTGACAATGTCGGAGATAATACTCATGGGTTTGCGGCCAACTGTATCAATCAGCTGTCCACCCAAGATCGCAAACAACAGCGATGGAATAGCAATGGCCGTGGCTACCAAGCCAGCGGCGGCGGGGTTTCCTGTGCGTTCCAAAACCAGCCATGGCCATACAACGGTAGCGACCCCATTGCCCAACAGCGATAAGCCTGCGGATGTTAGGTACAGCCACGCCACGCTTGATCGTTTGGCTGAGCCAGCGGTTCCCGTCGTCTCGCTAGCCTGCTGATCCGGCATCATTGGCGGTTCAGCGTCCGTTGCTTTCATACGCAGTCCTCATGTGTTTTATCGTTCCTTAATGGGCAGGTGTCATATCGTCTGCTACCAGTTCCATTATTTCCATTCGCAAAATTATTTCGTCAACAAAAATCGGATAAAAATCCATTCATTGTGATGGAAGCGACCTGGTCGTGGACATGTGTCCACCCCAACAAGCCACCCCTATCACACAGTGTCAACTGCGAATGCATGTCTTCCCACAATAAAGGATAAGAGGGGCTAACTCTGCATCCTCTGATGCTTGGCTAGCCCCTTTCCCCCATCTATCAGTGGAAATACTCTTGACCAGCAACACTGTCCGGCAGCGTCAAGCTCGGCGTAATGTCTGAAGCGGGAACAAGATTGAACTTCTCCATTCCCTTACGCACGTACTCGGCAGCATCAATGTTCAAAGGTCCAGAACACCACATGGCATATGGCAGGTTGATAAAGCGATTTTCCTGCACTGCGGGAAGATCCTTGGTGGCGGGGTTGCTTTTCAGAATATCTACTTTCTGCTGAAAATCCTGGCCAGGATAGTCAACGAACACAAACACGTCCGGCGCGGAAGCGCTGATCTTTTCCCAACCCACCTGGGTCCAGGTGTCGTCGACGTCCTCGTTGGCGTTGCGCGCACCCGCGGCGTCGATAATTGCCTGCGGTGCCCCGAACTTCCCGGAGGTGAAAATGGTGTCGGAGGCCGAGTCGAACACAAACGCGGTGGGCTTTTTCTCTGGTTGTTCGGCGGAGCGCAGCGTCTTCAGGCGTGCATCCTGATCGGCCACAACCTCGCGCGCGGTGTCGGCATTACCAACAAGGGTGCCAATGTTCTTCAGGTCCTCGCTCACCGCCGTCCACGGATCGGTGGTACCACGTTTATCGGTGCCCTGCTGCCTGCACGATTCGGTGATCAGATACGTGCCAATCCCCTGTTCTTTCAGCGTCTCCGGCGTCATGTTCTTCGACTCGGACAGACCGTAGCCCCAACCCGCGACGTACACGTTCGGCTGTTTGCTCACCACTTCTTCCAGCGAGGGGTATTCTTTGGATACCGCGTTCAGGCCGTCGATTGTCTCGGCACCGTACTTGGCTTTCAGAATATCCACGTCACGCTGCAGGGAGCTGACATTTTTGATCTTGTCTTTCCCACCCGCAGACAGCACTGTCGCGATGATATTGCCGTCGTTGACAAACAACGAATCCGTCTTGCTGTAGGTTACCTCCTCACCACAGTTTGTCAGGGTCACTCCCCCGTTTGCGCTTGTCGACGCCTCGTTGCTTCCCGTGGTGCCGCAGCCTGCGGCGAGAATACCGATACCACAGAGTATCGCAATGTACTTTTTCATGGCTGGTCTCCTTGTCACTTACAGTGAATCAATGATGAGGTGGGGGTTGGTTGCCTCTGGAAGTTGCGCGATAAGCGCCTGAACATCAAACACTTTCCGCAGGTTGTCGGGTATCAACACGTCCTGTGGATGTCCGGCACACAACATGCCGCCCTGGTGCAGCACAACAACCTGGTCGAAATAGGACATGGCCAGGTCAAGGTCATGAATGGTGGCAATGATGGTGCGGCCCGAATCCCGCAGCACACCCAATAGGTGCAACTGGTGATGCACATCCAAATGGTTGGTTGGTTCATCCAGAAGCACCAGGTCTGTTTCCTGGGCAAAGCCACGGGCTAGCAATGCGCGGCGGCGCTGACCACCAGAGAGCTGGTCACATGGACGGTCGGCGAGGCCGGAAATACCCACAGTAGCTAGTGAACGGGCAATAATGTCCTTTTCCTTCGAGCTGCCCAGCTGCCAAGATTTCAGATAAGGCAGGCGTCCTAACACCACCATTTCCGCGACAGTGAGGTCGCCGGGCGGGCTTTCCTCCTGCCCCACCAGCGTCATCAGGGTGGCGCGGTGCCGTGGCTTGATGGCGTGGACATTCGCGGCGTCGATAAGCACCTGGCCAGCATGGGGTTTCGCGATGCCCCCGAGGGCGCGCAGGAGAGTTGATTTTCCCACGCCGTTGATACCCACGATGGCGGTCATGGTGCCGCGCTCGACGGTGAAGGAAACTCCACGGAGCAGCGTCTTTTTGCCGATGCCCGCAGCTACGGAATCAACAACAAACATTAATCCTGACCCCCAAACCGGTAGCGGTTACGCCCCATGAGCAGCAGAAACAGCGGCGCACCCAGCACACCTGTGACCACACCCAGTGGAATTTCTTGCGGCGGTGCCGAAATCCGCGCGATCACGTCCACCCACAGCACAAACAATGCGCCGAGCACAGCGGCGATCGGCAGTAGTCGCAGGTGTAGTGACCCCACCATCATTCGCGCAAGATGCGGAATCACCAAGCCCACAAAACCAATACCACCCGCAATGGCCACCATCGCCCCCACCAGCAGCGCCTGAATGAAAAACAGCACCTGCCGTAGCAACCCCACGCGAACACCCAGCGCAGCGGCAGTATCCGGCCCCGCAGCCAGCGCATCCATCGGGCGACTCAGCGCAACAAGAACTACAAGAGCAATGGCTACCACGACGGCTGGGAGCAGCAGTTTATTCCACTGCCCGCCAGCCACGGAACCTAGCATCCAGAACATCACGCCCTGGGCCGCGCGCGCATCTGGACCTTTGAACACCAAAAAACTCGCCAGCGCCGAAAACGCCGAGGACAGCACCACACCCGACAGGATCAGTCGCAACGGGGTCAGCCCACCCTGTGCCATGGTGATGACATACACGGTGGCGGTGGCAATCAGCGCGCCGATAAGTGCACCGCCCGAAAGGGCATACAGCCCAAGGCTGCTGAAAAGGCCAAACGTCAAGACGGCGGTGGCTCCCACGCTCGCACCGGACGACACCCCTAGCAAATACGGATCAGCCAGCGGGTTCCGCACCAGGGTTTGCATAGCGACGCCCGCCAGCGACAGGCCCGCACCGACAATCAACGCCAACACACCACGCGGGGCACGCAGCTCCCACACAATCGAATCCACGGCCTGGTTAGGCCCCCTGCCACTTTGAAGGTGAGCCTGAACGACCTCCCACACTTGAGCATTGTTGTAGTCCACCGAGCCGAAGGTAAGTGACGCCACAAAGCTCACAGCTGTCAGCGCCATCAGCACCACACACAATGTGGGCGCAGCTAACTTCTTTACCATGTACGCACTTCTAGCCAGTCCCGCTGCTTGGACGCGAAGCGCGGGAGGATAACCGCTGAGTCGACAGGTTTTCGGACTCGGAGGATCATTCCATCCCACAGAAACCTTCCCAGCGCGATCCACGCCAGTGGTCTTAATCTCTACCTGCGGGCGGTACTCTCCTGACCGCTGCGCGCCAGTTCTGGATTCACACCAGATTCCCTTGGCCGACTCACTGTACTATTAGCTAGAGTGTAACCTAGCAGACAGCAACAGGTAAAATACCTACCACGCCACAACTGCGACTGCTGACCGTTAATGCGCGTATTTTTCCCATCCGGCGCGCGCCTCCTGAGTGGCACCAAATCGGGTCAAAGTATCTACGACATTGGGCGCGTAGGCATGAAGCTCTTGAAGAGATTGAACATAAAGGCTGTCCATGAGTTCCATGCCGTTATCGTCAAGAAAGTCGAAAAACTCCTCCATCTCGTCATCGTTCATCTGAAAAAGTTCTTCAAGCAGCGTGTTATCCACCCGTGGCTTTTCTTCAGGGACGTCATAGTCTATAGACGATCCCAGCTCCCCCAACCATTCGAGCACCCCATTGATAGCACATTGCTGCGATATCGCCTTTTCATTGAGCGCGGTGACAATGAACTGTGCGCAGGTCACCGCCGCAGGCGCGACGGTTCCTTGATGCAGCGGTGCGCTATCGAGGTGCTGTAGTGCTTTGTGTATTGCTTCGGTGTCGTTTCCTAAAAGCGCCCGCAGATGCGTTGGCGTGTCCGTTGCCTTTCCATACATATGGATTTGCCGAGACCAGTCAACGCTATCCAACAGCAATACGCTTAGCATATTCACTACGTTAGCAGCATTTGTAGGTTAAGAAACGTCTCTTCCCAGAAATGCAGCTAATGCAACAGTGGGACCCGCATTTTCGGGGGCACGAGTTTCTGGGTCATAAGGTGTCTCCTCACGGGGATAGTTTGAGACGATTTCGATGGCTGCTTCGAGTGCGGCTTGCGCCACAGCCTCTGGGCCTTCGAGGGGCTGGCCCGTAGCGTAGGCAAGGTCGTAGCCGTGACAGACCATTTCAAACAGGTATAGGCCAACGGTCTCAGGACCACTGTGCACTGCACCCCAGGACATGGTGTAGTCCCTGTGCATGGCTTCGTCAGTCCACACGGCGCGGGCGCGTTGTGACGAGGCGTTCCATTCTTGAAGGTAGTCATCCACTGTCCGCGTCTCGGCGGGGTTTCTATCCACAGGGAAGCTTTCAATCTTGTCGCAGACACACATGTAGTGGTCCAACAGATCTTTCACAGTGAACTCAGAGCAGGGTGTGGGCAGGGAGTACTGCTCGGGCTTTGTGTTGCTGATCAGCTCAGCCACCCAGTCCTGGGCACCGAAAAGTTCTTGCCGTAGGTCGCGCATATCTTCTCTTCTCCTTCGTGGTTGATTGCACGTACCCTGAAGGCTATGCGTCAACGGTGTCAGGACCTGTCACAGTTATATGAGGAGATGGGGATGTGAAGGAGCACCGTTTAGCTGAAATCGTCCGCATGCTGCGTGGAAATGCACAGGTCACGGCGTCGATACTCGCGGACCGCCTGCAGGTGTCGCGTCGCACCATTCTTCGGGACTTGCAGGAGCTGCAGCGCCGTGGCGTACCCATCAGGACGGAATGCGGCGCGAATGGCGGGGTGTCCATTCTGCCGGGCTGGTTGCCGCCGATGGAGCAGCTGACCGACAGCGAACTGCTCGCGTTCATGATGCCGGGTGGTGAGTACGTGGCGCAGGAACTGGGCCTGGCCCAGCATTTTCGCCGCGCACAGCACAAAATTGACGCTCGCCTCAACCCCACCCAAAGTCGCAAGGTGGGCTTACTTCAGGATCGACTGCTTATTGTCCCCACGGGGTGGAGAGAGCCCCTGGACACCCCACCGGTGCTGCGGGAGTTGTTATTGGCCATCGCCGCCGACTACATCGTCGATGTGGACTACAGCCCCGGTAAAGGTCGCGCGGCGGTGCGACGCTGCGAGCCATTGGGGCTCATTTTCGCTGGTACACACTGGTATGTGCTGGTTCGAAAGGTTCCCGACGGCGAGATCCGCACCTACCGCGCCGACCGTATGAGCTCCGTGACCCGCACCAACCAGCGCTTCACCCGCGACCCCAGCGAATCCGTCGCTGACCTGTGGCGATCCGCGCGCCGCACCTACAAAAAAGGTGGCAGTATCCCCATCACCGTCCGCGCAACTAGCCCCGTGCGTAACGACGTCGCGTTTTGCCTCCGCCTCCTGGGCTCCGAACCCACCGAAGAACCCATTGAGGGAAGCAGCGACGTCCTTATCCACGGAAACACCAAAGCGCTCTCCCCCGCCGTTGGCGTACTGTCTGGCTTTGGCTGCGCTGCAGAAGTGCTTGAACCGGTTGAACTGCGTGAACGCATACGGGAGGTTGGCGAAGAAAACGTCAGACTCTACAGCGCCGCTCCTACAATGGGAAGCCATGACAACCAATGAGATCCGCATTGTGCCTGACGAGCACATCCCCACCATCACCGTAACTGACAGCGTTACCGTTGAGGCACTCGCTGACAAAGCCACCGTCACAGTCAAGGTAACCAGCAACAACAAGGATCAGAGAACCACCTTCACCCGGCGCGACATTGGGGTGCGTAAAGCGCAGCAGGTGCTCGCTCAGGCGACTCTTCTGCAGCGACAGGGCGAGCACCTCGCTGAATACTCGGACTACAAAAACCGCATCGACTCCACGTGGCGCTGCACGATTGTTGCCGTCGACGTGGACAACCCCGAGGTGCAGGCCCAGCTACGGGATGTGATTGCGCGGCTGGCGAACCTGGAAAACTGTGTGATTGATGGTCCGAACTGGTCCTTATCTGCAGACAAACAGGCAGAACTGAATGCAACGGCGCAGGCTCTGGCCATCAAAAATGCGAAAGCGAAGGCAGAAATGCTTGTCGCGGAACTGGGTGGGACCATCAGTGGAGTTGTGCAGGTGGATTCCACGCCTACTCAGGTGACCTCCACACAAACTTTCAGGCGTGGCCGCGGGGCTCCTGAATTTGCATCCCTAGGCAAGTCCTCCCTGCCCGAGCTCAGTCTGGAGATCAGCACGGAACCGGACGTTGTTTCTGTCCCAGGTACCGTGACAGTGGTTTTCTCTGCGCGTTTCGAGGACACAGCGTTGTAGCCCGCAAACTCTGAATATCGGGACCGCTGATTTGGGGACGTCGAAACGCGAATCCTTGGGGGCGAGATGTCATCTAACCTGCTGCTGCAGACCCCCGGCGAGGCAAAACGCTACACTGGGCTGCCATGGGATTTAAAAACGCAGAAGACGTCAACACAGCAGCTGTCGTCGCCACCGGCCTGATCGGCGGCTGGCTCACGGCACGCGAAACCGGCATCCGCCCCATCGGCGGCGCGCTCCTCGGCGCGGCCGGACTCTACGCGGGACGGAGCTGGCTGGCAAATAGGGGGCCACTCGTCACCGCTGGACTCAGCGCACTCTACATTGGCGCTTTTGGAGCATCCCACCCACTGGCCAAGAAAATCGGTGCCTGGCCGTCCGTGCTTACTGTCACTGCGCTGACCAGCGGGGCGGCACATCTACTCTCTGACAGAAAGTAACCCCTTCTTTTCTTCACCATGTCTTTTACGCCCCCGCAGCAGCCGCAACCATCGTCGCACTACCCGCCCGCTCCGGCGGGGCAGCGCTCAAACACGCAGTACCCAACCGCACAGTACCCATCAGTACCGCAACCGACGCAGCAGCGCCCCATCATGTCCTATGTTGTGCCGTCGCGCCGGGCAGTGACGGGGCTCGAATTATTGGCGATACTTGCGCTACCCGTCGTAGCATCTTTGGTTGCGATTCTTATCAGCACCATCGCCATGATGCTCATGTTCGATGATCTTAAGACCATAGAGGTCTACGTCATCCCAGCGGCGCTCGCCGGGTACGGCATAACCTTGTTCACCACATTGCGGGTACAACGATGGTCATTGTCAGACCTGGGGTTTCACCCGATAAAACGCACTTGGGCACACTTACTCTGGCAAGTTCCGGCGATTATTATGGTGTGCGGCATGATTTCACTAGCTGCCACCGTGTTGGTCACGCCTCCAGAGACCTCGGACTCGCAAGAAATGGCCGACACGTTCAAGTTTGGACCTGTTGCGGTGGTGTTGTCGATCCTGGCCATATCTATTATCGGTCCGATCATTGAAGAAATCTGCTTCCGACGCTTCATTATGGGTTACCTGGATCAGAAACTACTCCCACGGATGCAGGCACGCACCGCCATTATCTGTTCAACACTAGCGTCATCGCTGTTCTTTGCCCTGGCACACGGCGTGCCCACCATCATGATCTACACATTCTTCCTGGGAATCGGCGCGGCCACGCTCATTCGATGGCACCAATCGCTGTGGGCCGGCGTGGCCATACACATTGCCAACAACACGATGGTATCTTTGGCCGGGCTATCCATATACCTCAATGGCATGTTGAACTAACACATGTCGAAACCCGCACCGACCATCGGTGCAACATACCTACTCTCTGGCAGAAAGGAACCCCTCTTTTTCCTACTATGTCTTTTACACCACCACAGCCGACGCAACGACGACCCATAATGTCCTATGTTGTACCCTCGCGCCGAGCGGTGACGGGGCTTGAACTGCTTTCCCTCATCGCGTTACCCATATTTGGGGCAATATTTTTGGGGGTTATCACTAACATAGCCACGGTCTTTATCACGCACAATCTTGACGACGAACGCTTCAATGCCGCCGTTCCAGCTAGCGTAGCTGGGTTTGCTCTGACATTGTTAGCCACACTGAAGCTTCAAAAATGGACGTTATCGGACCTGGGATTTCACCCACTACGACGCACCCGGAAGTATCTATTCTGGCAAGTTCCAGCGATCGTAGCTGCTAACTTTGCTCTGCTAGCTCTCATGCTCATGACTCCCCTAGCAAACACAGGCGGCCGAGAGGATATAACTAATACGCTCAAGCTCGGGCCAATCGGCTTTAGCGTATCTATTTTTACAATCTCCATCGTCGCCCCGATTATGGAGGAAATCTATTACCGGCGCTTCATTATGGGCTACCTGGAGCAAAAACTACTCCCACGGATGCAGGCACGCACCGCCATCATCTGCTCGACGCTTATATCGTCGGTACTGTTTGCCCTGATGCATGGCGTGCCCATGGCCATAATCACTGCCTTCTTTTTTGGGACCTGCGCAGCGGCACTCATTCGGTGGCACCAATCCCTCTGGGCCAGTGTGGCCCTGCACATTGCCAACAACACCGTGGTGTCCCTGGTTCTGCTCTTCATGTACTTCACCGGCACTAACGTGCTGGGCTAATAGATACGGCCCGCGTTTAGTTGCACTTAGTAGTGTTCAGCGCGGGCGTTACATATATGCCGCGTGAATATTGTAGCGAGTTAGCTCGTGACTTCCGCCGCTACCTCATCAAACGTAGAAGTGTCGATGACAAAGCGGAATTGCACATCACCAGCAACAACCCGGTCGTAGGCAGCATCTACGTCCTGGACACCGATCTTTTCAATGCGCGCACCCAGATCATGCTCGGCACAGAAGTCCAGCATCTCCTGGGTTGCTTTCAGTCCGCCGATGTTGGAACCAGTGAGCACCTTCCCACCCATGATCAGGGAAGCAAAATGAACATTCTGCCTCTCGGGAGGCAGGCCGACAACAGCCATGACACCACGGGGCTTCAGCAACCGCATGTAGGAATCAACATCAATGTCGGCGCTGATGGTGTTCAGAATGAAGTCAAACTCACCCCTGTGGTTATCAAAGAAACCCTCCTCAGAGGTGGCCAGGGTGCGTGAGGCGCCGAGGGACTTTGCGGTCTCGGCTTTCTTCAGGCTCCGGCTGAGAACGGTGACATCGGCACCCTTCGCCGCGGCGATCTGCACACCCATGTGACCAAGACCACCAAGGCCCAGAACGGCTACGGTATCACCGGGCTTGATATTCCAATTCACTATTGGGGAATAGGTGGTAATTCCTGCGCAAAGAAGTGGTGCGGCGACATCAAAATCTAAGCCGTCGGGAATGCGACACACAAAGTGCTCATTCACCACAATCTTTTCACTGTAGCCACCTTGAGTAATGGTGCCATCAACGTCAGTGGAATTGTAGGTACCCACAAGGCCATTGCGGCAGTTTTGCTCCTGGTCGGCTTTGCATTCTTCACATTCGCCGCAGGAATTGACCAGGCAGCCCACTCCCACGCGATCGCCAATTTTCCAGCGGGTCACCTCAGACCCCACTGCAGAGACCACACCAGCGATTTCATGCCCAACTGCAAGCGGGAAGTGGGCTTCTCCCCACTCGTTGCGGATGGTGTGAATGTCGCTGTGACAAATGCCAGCGGCCTTGATGTCAATGACCACATCTTTGGGGCCGGGGTCGCGGCGTTCAAGATTGGTAACCACAAAAGGTTTATCGGGTCCGAATTTCTGAAGTGCTTTGACAGTAAAGGTCATGACAAATAAGCATACGTGCATAATGCCCATACCGCTTAATGGGCATTATTTCCATTTTTGAAAATAAGGTAATTTATAAAAATATACCGTGAACAAAAATACTGCGACATAAAAGAAGCATGAGAAGCGCTAGCCTGCCGTATCCCACCCCGCAGCATGCCGCTGTACTCTTGCAGCCAAACATATCCGAGCAGATCGTTCTATTGTTATGCATGAGGACGGCGTCCTACACAGAAAGCACAACTGGAAAGGAAGACGCAGCATGAAAAATCGGAATGTTACCAGGAAGATCGTCGCAGCCGGAACGGCAACCGCGTTGGTTGTTGGCGGTATTTCCCCGGCATCTGCGGACCCAATGAACTCAAGTCGGCCCTACTCGGCCGCCGACTGGGCGATGCGCGGGATCCAGATGCTTGGAAACCCCGCCACCATCCAGTTCGGCGCCAACCACCTTTTGAGCAGTGCCCCCTCTGTGCTGAGCTACGACTCGCTACTGGTAGCTAACCAGGCATTTTTCAACGCGGTCAGGTTCTTGACCCCGTAGCACAGTTAGTGTTGGCCCACCTCAAAGGCAGCGCCAACCTTGTACAGGCGGTCGTCGGCAAACGCGGGAGCCATAATCTGCAGGCCGACCGGAAGCCCGGTGTCGCTGGCCAGCCCTGCGGGGACTGACATGCCAGACAGGCCCGCAAGGTTCAGCGGCAGAGTGCACAAGTCGAAGTTGTACATGGCCATCGGGTCGGAAACCTTCTCCCCCAGCTTGAACGCGGTAGTGGGGGTGGTGGGGGAAACCAGCACGTCACAGGTCTCAAAGGCCGCAGCAAAATCCTGGGCGATGAGGGTGCGCACGCGCTGCGCCTGCAGATAGTAAGCGTCATAGTAGCCCACGGATAGGGCGTAAGTGCCCAGGATGATGCGACGTTTAACCTCGGGACCAAAGCCTGCCGCACGAGTCATAGCCATCACTTCTTCTGCAGAGTGGGTGCCGTCGTCACCGACGCGGAGGCCGTAGCGCATGCCGTCGAAACGCGCGAGGTTGGACGACACTTCGCATGGGAGAATCAGATAGTAGGCCGCAAGTGCGGAATCAAAGTGCGGGCAATCCACCTCGACAACCGTGGCGCCTTGGGATTCAAGCTGGGACACAGCCTTGTGGAATTGCTCCAGGACCCCCTGCTGATAACCGTCCCGGTCGAATTGTTTGACCACTCCGATGCGCACGCCGGAAAGGTCACCGGTCATTCCCGCACGGGCAGCCTCAACGACGGGGGCGACGGGACGGTCCACCGAGGTGGCGTCAAAATGGTCAGGGCCAGCGATAACCTCGTGAAGCAGCGCCGTGTCCAGCACAGTGCGCGCCGTGGGTCCGCCTTGGTCCAGGGAGGATGCACATGCGACCAGGCCGTATCGGGACACGGTGCCGTAGGTGGGCTTGACGCCTACAGTGTTGGTCAGCGCGGCGGGCTGGCGAATGGAACCACCCGTATCCGTGCCGATAGCCAGAGGCGCTTCACCAGCGGCAAGCGCTGCTGAGGAACCACCGCCCGAACCACCTGCGGTGCGGGTGACGTCCCAGGGGTTGTGGGTGGGACCGTATGCGGAGTTCTCGGTAGATGACCCCATGGCGAACTCGTCCATGTTGGTCTTACCCAAAATCGGGATACCGGCCTCGCGAATGCGACGCGTCACGGTGGCATCGTAGGGTGCCATGTAGCCTTCGAGCATCTTCGAACCGCAGGTTGTGGGCGCATCCGTGGTGGTGAACACGTCTTTCAGCGCCAACGGCACGCCAGCTAACGCTGAGGCCGGTGCTTCTCCCGCAGCCAGTGATTCATCAACTGCACGTGCGGCGTCCAGCGCTTCCTCGGCCCCCACGTGTAGGAAGGCGTGAATGTCACCATCAACGTCGGCAATGCGATCGAGGTGAGCCTGGGTCACCTCCACAGACGACACTTCGCGGCTGTGAATCTTCTCCGCCAGCTCTGCCGCAGTCATGGCGGTAAGTTCCGACGCACCTTTAGCGCCGACCAAGTACTTGTTTTCGCTCATGGTTTACTCCCCCAGAATCTGCGGTACGACGAAACGCTGCTCCTCCACCGCCGGCGCCTGGTCAAGGGCCTGCTCGGCGGTGAGGGTCTTTTCTACGACATCTTCACGCATGGTTGTGTGGATGGAATGCGGGTGGCTCATCGGCTCTACGCCTTCCGCAGCCACCAGGCCAACGGCACTGACATTGGCAACAATGTCATCAATCTGACCTGCGTATTGGTCGAGTTCTTCCTCAGTTAGGGCGAGGCGGGCCAGTCGTGCGAGGTGAGCGACCTCGTCGCGCGAAATTTCAGGCACGGTTGCGTGTCCCCTTCTTATCTCCCAGGGTTTTTACAATTCAATCAGCTTAACGCACTCATTTTAGACGCTACCGACTGGTTACCGCTGCCACTGCACCCGCGTATCGACGTCCCGACTTCCACCTCTTCCTCAAATATATGCAGGGGTGATGCGGAAGTAACGCAGTTTAGGGTGTGCTGCGGCGTCGAAAAGCCTACGCATGTGAGTTAACTCCAACCCACACGTTAGCAGAATCAATGCGGGCCCCCTGACCGGCCATAACGGCCATACCAGGAAAGTTATACAGCGTCCAAGAGTTCTCCGGCATCACTGACACGAAAAATATTTACTCGCAAGCTACTTAACATCCACTGAGAAATTGGTAGGTTGGATAACTGTTTGAGGGAACCGAACTCCATCAGTTTTCGTTTCCTTCGTAGAACCCACGTCCACGTCACAATAAAAGCCCCTGTGAAAGGCACCTGCCATGTCCTACTTGATCCGCGTCCTGCTTCCTGATACTCCAGGCAGTCTCGGGCAACTCGCCGACGCGTTCGGAATGGTAGATGCCAATATTCAATCCGTAGATGTTGTCCAAGTATTTCCCGACGGCACAGCCATGGATGACATCGTGGTATCTCTTCCCAAAACCGCCCTACCCGACACATTGATCACCGCTGCCCAAGCATTAGATGGCGTGGAGGTAGATTCCATCCGCCCCTTCTCTGGAACCATCGACCGACGTGGGCAAATTCGCATGCTAGCCTCCATCGCCAAGCATAAAAACAATACGACGCGCGCAATGGAAGAACTCGTCGACGTCCTTCCCCGCTCCATTACCTCTGGGTGGTGTCTAGTTCTTGATACCACCGGGCCAAGCCGACGCATCGCCGCTAATCCTGCCGCCCCCGAAGACGACGCGACCACCCCCTCTGTACCCCCCGTGACATCAGCACGCGTACTCGACGTGGAACATGAGGATTGGATACCCAGCAGCTGGTCCCTGCTGGACTCAGCCCTGGCCGTCGCCCCCATCGGCGACACGGGCATGATCCTCATCGTCGGCCGACCCGGCGGCCCCGACTTCTTGGCCAGTGAAGTCGAGCACCTCGGCAACATGGGCATCATTATCGGATCAATCCTCAAAGTATAGGATCACTTTCATAGGACAACACAAGAAAGGTCATTTCATGAAGGTTCTAGTCACTGGTGGAGCAGGATTCATTGGATCCACAGTTATCTCCCGACTCCTTGATGATGGACACGAAGCCGTCATCCTCGACGATTTCAGCACAGGACGCCGCGAATTCGCCGAAGGACGAACCTTCTACGAAGGCGACTTCGCCGACCGCGCACTTCTCGAACAAATCTGGAACGATCACCCAGATATTGATGCGGTCATGCACTGCGCAGCCCTGATCGTGGTGCCCGACTCGGTGTCCAACCCCATCGGCTACTACCGCAATAACGTCTCCAAGACCATCGAGTTGCTGGACTTCCTGCAAAGCCACGGCTGCACCCGCTTCCTGTTCAGTGGTTCGGCATCCATCTACGCAGTCACCGACGACTTCACCGTGGACGAAAACTCCCCCTTCGCCCCCATGAGTCCCTATGCTCGGACAAAAGCCGTGCTTGAGGGCGTGTTCGCCGACATCGCCGCAGCCACCCCCATCAACATCATCTCCCTCCGCTACTTCAACCCCATCGGTGCCGACCCGAGCATGCGCACCGGCCTGCAGCTCGAATTCCCATCACACGCGCTGGGCAAACTCATTGAGGCACGCAACACGGGAACCCCCTTCACCATCACTGGTGTGGACTGGCCCACCCGCGATGGCTCTGGCATCCGCGACTACATCCATGTCTGGGACCTCGCTGCCGCACACGTCGCAGCTATTGAAAAGTTCGACTCCGTGGTAGGCGACAACGACTACCTGGCCATCAACCTGGGCACCGGCACCGGCACCACAGTGTTTGAGCTTGTCGAAGCCTTCGATGCCGTCACCGGCGAAAAACTCGCCACAACCACTGGCCCCGCCCGCCCCGGCGATGCCGCCGGTGCATATACCCGCAGTTCTCGCGCCAAAGAGCTGCTGGGATGGGTGCCTAAGCACGACATCAAAGACGGCATCGCTGACACCTTGAAATGGTTCGAGGTGCGCGAAAACATCCTTGACGGATTCTGATCACTATTGGTGGTCATTGGGGGGGTATGACCACCAACCGTGCCATTCCCCTAGGGCATGCCCCAGGGACTACTCTGGCGAACCGGTTTCTAACAGCCGAACAAACTGCTCTTCATCCAGAATGGTGAGTCCAAGGTCGCGGGCTTTGGTTTCTTTAGAACCCGCCTTTTCCCCCACCACCACGTAGGTGGTTTTCTTGGATACAGACCCGGAGGCTTTACCACCACGGGAGACGATGGCTTCCTTCGCCGAGTCGCGGGAGAACCCTTCCAGCGAACCAGTGACCACCACGGTCATGCCTTCCAGTGTTTGCGGTAACTGTTCGGTGGTGTTCTCCTCCATATTCACGCCGGCAGCTGCCCATTTATCCACAATGTTGCGGTGCCAGTCCACCTCGAACCAGTCTTTGAACGACTGAGCGATGGTGCTGCCGATGCCCTCAGTTTCGGCAATATCCTCCACCGTTGCGGCTCGAAGTGCATCCATGGAGCGGTAGCGCGCAGCCAGCGCCCGGGACGCGGTGGAGCCGACATGGCGGATAGACAGCCCAACAAGCACGCGCGACAGAGGTGCCTCTTTAGCGGCGGCAATGTTGTTCAGGAGTTTTTCGCCGTTGCTGTTGATCTTGCCACTTTTTGCCGTGTACACCTTAGAGGCTGATAGCTTCTCGCGATCAAGGTCAAAAAGGTCAGCCTCATCGGTAAGAATGCCGCTTCGGATCAGGTCAAACGCGCCTTTCTCCCCCAGCACCTCAATGTCAAAAGCTTTGCGGCCAGCAAGGTAGGTCAGTCGCTCGGCGAGCTGGTTGGGGCAATTCCTCGTGTTCGGACACCGCCAGTCTGCGTCTTCTTCCTTGGCAGGTGCAAGCCTGGTTCCGCAGGCCGGGCAGAATGTGGGGAAAATATATTCCCGTTCGGTGCCGTCACGTTTTTCCACCACCGGCCCTAACACTTCGGGAATGATCTCGCCTGCTTTGCGGATCACCACAGTGTCTCCGAGCAACACGCCTTTTCGCTTAATTTCGGTCTGGTTGTGCAGGGTCGCTTTGGATACCGTCGTTCCGGCCACAAATACCGGTTCCATAATGGCGAAGGGCGTGACACGACCGGTTCGCCCCACCCCCACTTGAATATCCAACAGGGTTGTCGTAACTTCCTCCGGCGGGTACTTGTAAGCAATCGCCCAGCGCGGCGCACGGCTGGTGGATCCGAGCGCACGCTGCTCAGCGATGGAATCGACCTTAATCACCAAACCATCAATTTCATGGAGCAGGTCCTCGCGGTTTGCGGGATCCGCCCAGTAATCAACGCGCTCAATAATCTCTTTGGTTCTGTGCACCAGCATGGTTTTTGAAGACACTGGCAGCCCCCACGCCTCCAACGCGCGGTATGCCTCGTCCAAGGTGGCGGGTGTGAAACCTTCGCTGTAGCCAATGCCGTGGCAGATCATGCGCAGTTTGCGTTTGCGCACGTCTTCCACATTCTTTTGCCGGAGCGAACCGGCCGCCGCATTCCTAGGGTTGGCGAAGGGTTTTCCGCCTTCCGCGATGCGCTGCGCGTTGACCTCTGGGAAATCGTCGATGGAAATATAGACTTCCCCGCGCACTTCCAGCACCGCAGGAACAGGGTATTCATCACTGCCGTTAAGCACGTGCGGAATATCGCTGATAACCCGCGCATTTGCGGTGACATCTTCACCCACGCGGCCGTCGCCACGCGTCGCCGCCTGCACGAGTTCACCGTCACGGTAGGTGAGGTTGATGGACAGCCCGTCGATTTTCAGCTCGGTGAGGTAGCTTTCCGACGGCGTACGTTCCAACCATTTCCTCAACTCGTCCAGGTCGAACACATTATCCAAGCTGCGCATGGGTTCCAAGTGCTCAACGTTGGCAAAGCTTGACGACGCCGCGACAGGCGCTCCCACCTCCATGGTTGGGCTGTCAGGAACAGCCAGCTCAGGATGCTCAGCCTCTAGTTTCTGTAGCTTTGCAAAAAGCTCATCGAACTCGGCGTCGGAAATGATGGGTTGCTTGTTGTAGTAGAGGTCGCGGTGTTGACGAACCTCCTGCGCAAGGTCGTTCCATTCGCGGCGGAGATCAGCAAAATCGGTCACGGTGCACCAGTCTAACGTTTCGGGCGGACACGGCGGGTTGGCTTCACAGCCTGCTTCACATAGCCCCACAGCTCCGAAGAATGAATAGGGTGAAAATCTGTCGCCTCCAAACTCACATTCACATGATGTGGGGCGAGCAGCTGGTCAGAATGGGTGTGCCCATGCACGACACAGTCAAAACCGTCGCGGGCTATCCAGCGGTTAAGCGCACCTTTGCGGTATGGGTCGTCTGTCCTGGGAATATGCGTAAACAGCACATCAAGACCGTCGTGGTTGAGCTGGAAATTTTCAACAACAATGTCGAACACAGCCTGATACTGCGGCAACCACGTCAGCTGGGATTCCACGCCGAACATGGGATGGCATTTGTCGTGATTACCTGGGGTAAGGATCAGACTAAGGTCTTTAGCAAACTTCAGTTCCGCAAGCTTATCCAGCGCATACTGGTCTTTGCGAACAGAAATATCGCCAAGGCATACCAATGTTGCGTTATCAGGGAGTTCAGACAACGCGGCCATGACAGTGCTGTCATGATGATAGGTCTCGGTGAATCCACGGTTGTGGGTCACCAATGGATGCCCCAGATGCAGGTCTGAGGTGATCCAGAAATCACTGGGATCAAACATCGTTGACATTGCTTTCCTTGTCGTCGGGTCCATTGGTTTTTCTGACCATCGCAATCATGGCACAAGGGGCAGACACGCATAGCATCTCTGGTACATAAACGCGGTTCACACATCGCCGCCACAATGATAAGAAACCAAGCCTTACCAGCGATGTTATACCCTTTTTGCCCCCATGTTTACCCCCTTGTCTACGCTAGGTTCCATGACGCACTTTGACGTAAACGCAATGCTCTCCTTCGACCTCGAAACAACTTCGGCAAACCCGTTGGAGGCGCGGATCGTTACGTCCGCCATGGTCCGTATCCACAACAAAGATGTGGAACCCCTTGAGCTGCTCGCGGATCCTGGTGTGGAAATCCCAGAGGCTGCCAGCAAGGTCCACGGCATCACCACCGAGCATGCGCGTGAACACGGTCAGCCGCATGAGAAAGTGTTGGCGGAAACCGTGGAGCGTATTCGTCAAGGCTGGGCCGATGGTTTGACGCTCATTGTGTTTAACGCGCCTTACGATCTCACTGTTTTGCGTCAACTCACGGGTGATTTCACTGTCACCGGCGCCGTGTACGATCCTTTTGTTGTTGACCGAGCCAAGGATCCTTACCGTAAAGGCCCCCGAACGCTCAGCGACCTCAGCCAGTTTTATGGTGTGCGTTTGGATAACGCCCACGAGGCCACGGCCGACGCTCTGGCGGCCGCCCGCATCGCGTGGAAGCAGCTGAAACTGTGGCCTGACCTGGGAACCATGGATTTGGATAGTCTCATGGAAGCGCAAGCGGTGTGGTACTACGAGCGCCAGACAAGCTTCCGCAAATACTTAGAAGGCCAAGGACGAGACACCAGTGATGTGAGCACGTCCTGGCCAATGCGCGGCTAGTATGCCGTTGCCGAGAAGCGTTAGAACCGCAGGTGGGAGACTTCCTCCCAGCCTGGGTCGAACGACGGTACCAAGTTAACGTTGCCACGGTCCCACAGTGCTAGGACTTCCTCCATACGCTGGATGACTTCGCTGCTGCTGTCGACATAGAAGTGCATGAGGCGCTGGCCTTGCCCGGTTTCGATGGCCACGCACCGACCATCGTTGGCCACGGCGGAATCCAGGGCGTCCTCAATGGAGCCAAGCGCCTGCATTGTTTCCTCATCACGAGGCAAGCCAGTTTCGTGCGCATCGTAGGCGAACGCGACTGCAACGTGGGTTTCAAACAGCGGCGCGGCCAGCGTGACCAGCGGCGGAAGCACGCGGATAATGATCGGGTGGTCGTCCACCATCGCCTCAGCGACCTGCCAATTACGGTTACCAACCAGCGGGAATTCGGATGTTAAATCGTGCAGCACATCAGTAAATTCAGAGATGGGTACGGCATCATCGGGGTTTTCGCGCACAAACTCAATGGCCCCGATCCACATTTCCACATTCAACTCGCCCAGGGTTTTATCGAGCAGAAGGAACCCAAGCCTTGTCACGATGGAATCATCGTCAAACTCATTAAACGCGGGGTTGTACACGGCAATGTCCACCAGGGAGTTACGCCGCTGGTACAGCACAGTCGTCTCGCTTAGCTGTACGTAAACGCCTTCATAATTGATCTTTACATCGAGGTCCGCTGCTGGTCGGCGGAATTCGGAAAACGCCCACACCTCATCAGCATCGGGGGCAGCCTCAAACCAGCGGCGCGCTACGCCACGCAACTCAGCGCCAGCGGCAGTCACGGTAAGGGCGTGTCGCGCGCCGTCGAAACCCGGGGTGAATTCCCACTGCAACTGCTCGGCGATTGCCACAATCCTCGGGTGCACCAGCCCCATGACGTCCGCTTGCTCCTGTCCGGTAAAAACTCGGTCGAGCAGTTCGGCACCTTCGTCGCGCCACCATGACCAGAACGCATCAATCGCGGCCTGTTGTTCCTCTAGTGTGGGGTGATGAGCTTCAGCCATGGCTGTCCTTTCAGTGGATCAGTGCACTTATTTTGGCGCACAACATACGCGTACTAACGCTACCGAATTCCTCGGCAAAGTCACATACTCCACAGTCACAAATCACCGGCGTCTTTGCCCAGCATCTCCGCAACCTTTCGGGCAGTGCGGAGGGCTGCCGCGGCGTCTAGAAGCGTGCAGTTGGCCACACCACCGCGGGGGTGCACATCAACGGCATGGGTGAGCAGCGTGCGGTCAAGTCCCAGTTCGTCCCACATGCGCGCGACGTTGACCGCGAGGTGGCGCGGGTCACGGTCGTCCCCGGCGCGGGTCATGCCTAGACCAACGCGCATGCCTGCGGCTAGTGCGTGCCCCATGCCGTCGTACTGTTCGCTGCCGCGTACCGTGTCCAGAGTTACCTGGCAGGTCTCCACGCCTGCGGCCTGGGCGACTTTCCACAGCGGCGGATACCCGGTTTGGTTGAGGTAGCGCACCTCTGCACGCTCGATGACACCAGACAACCGTTCCCCCAAGTCGGCATCGTTAATGGAAGGAATCTCATCAAATTGAGATGTCCCGGGCAGGGAGCCATCGCGAACCTGCGCAAGTAGTGGCTCGTCTAGCTGCACATACACCTCGGTGTCAAAGCGCGCTCGCACGTCGGCACTGTATTCCTGGATTCCGGCGATCAGGGATTCCGTGAGGTCGCGCAGGGCACCGGCATCGGTGAGTGCGCGGTGTCCGTTGCTCAGTTCGATGGATGCTGATAGCGTCCACGGGCCTGCTACCTGGATTTTCACGGCGTCGATACGCGTACCCCATGCCTGTTCGCACTGGTCTAGGTCTGCCTCTACCCGATCCCACATGCGGCGAGTGCGCAGCTGCGGGCGAGTACTGAGCACCCAGCTTCGCGGCCCCGCATCCACGTTGATTCCGGGCAGTATCCCTGTGGTGAGCCCCACCACGTCCATCCCGCGAGCGGGAAGAATGGGTAGTTGCCGCAGGTCACCGGTTTCACCCGCAACGATGTCGGCGGCGGCGATTATCGACGCCCCGGGCAGCTCGCCCAGTCCGTAAAAGTTGACGGTCATGAGTGGGCCGTCCCGCAGATCGTGCCGGAACCCAGCACAATATCGCCATCAGGATCGGGCAAGTACAGTACAGCGGCTTGACCGCGCGCCACACCCTGAAGCGGAGTGTGCAGGGACAGTTCCATGCGGTCGTTGTCCTTGTCGATGCGGGCGCGACACGGAACGACACTGCCATGGGCGCGGACCTGCACTTCACATTCCACCTCCCCCGTCATGGCCGGGTGCAGGAATTTGAGGCGATCGGCGTGAATTGTCGTGATGGCCAGGTTTTCGCGCGGACCAACGGTCACCACTCCCGTCTGCGCGTTGATATCGGTGACGTAGCGGGGACGCCCATCGGCTGCGGGATTGCGCAGGTCAAGCCCTTTTCGCTGACCGATGGTGAATTCATGCACGCCTTGATGTTCCCGTAGGGGCGTTCCTTCCTGATCCACAATCAGCCCCGGACGCAACCCAATGTGCTTACCCAAAAACGCCTGGGTGTTGCCGTCGGGAATGAAGCAAATATCGTAGGAATCCGGCTTCTTGGCCACGGAAAAGCCCATCTCACTGGCTTCTTCACGGATCTGAGGCTTCTTGGTGTCACCCACTGGGAACATGCACCGCTTGATCTCCTCCGCGCCCAGCACCCCGAGCACGTAGGACTGGTCTTTGTCCGGATCAATGGCGCGGCGGAGATAGCCATCCCCACCGTCAATGGGTTGGGTGAGCCGCGCGTAGTGCCCGGTAGCCACGGCATCGAAACCCAGCGCCACACCTCGTTCTAGCAAGGCGCGAAACTTGATTTTCTCGTTGCAGCGCAGGCAAGGGTTGGGGGTTTCGCCGATGGCGTAGGAATCAATGAAATCATCAATCACATCCTCCTTGAACCGGTCCGAAAAATCCCAGACGTAAAAAGGAATGCCCAGTTTGTCACACACGCGGCGAGCATCGGCGGAATCTTCCAGCGAGCAGCATCCGCGCGAGGATTCACGCACGGCCTGCGGATCCCGCGACAACGCCAAATGCACCCCCACCACCTCATGACCGGCTTTCACCGCGCGTGCCGCCGCCACTGCGGAATCCACGCCGCCGCTCATCGCCGCCAAAATTCGCACTGCCTGTGATCCTTCCTGAATTGCCTTGTGGCCCGACCCATTGGAGCCATATGGGCCTAACAGAATAAGCCCGTTACGTGGGAAAAGGCAAGTTGAAAGCAGGCTGCTGGTAGCCATTGCGCGACTACCTGCTTGCGCTATTCCATTATTTTAGTATTTTAAAACTATGGACTCGATGGAACCTCCAACCGGTGCACAGCCACCTTCCCCGCCGCCTTCGCAGCGCGAGCAAGAACTAGAACGCAGGCTCGCCGCCATTGAGGCGCGGCTTGCCGTGTTGGAAGAACACGTACCTAAAGAAACGGCAGCCACACTACCCACCGGAACCAAGCAGGTAGACGACTCTGCTGACACCTATTGGGCACTCACCGAACTGTCATTACGAAACAACGCTGCCGACAACACCGGTGCCGTCATGTTCGCGGGTCACGTCACCACTAGTGAGCAAGAAGCCACGTACCAGTGGACTCGCCCCACCGACTTCTTCCTCGCCACCAGCTGGGACGACCCCATGACACGCCTTACCGCGCTGGCACATCCGGTGCGAGGAACCATCCTCCGCACGCTTCTCGACGCCCCGACTACCGCAGCTCAACTTGCCGAAAACAATGTGGTCACCTCCACCGGAACGGCGTACCACCACCTTAACGCCCTCATGGCCGCTGGTTGGATCAGCAAGAAACCTACCGGGGAATTCAGTATTCGCATCAGCAGGATCGTCCCCTTGCTCACCATCCTCGCGTGCTGCGAAGACCATTAACAAGAAAGGCGTAATCGCGTGAAAATCAAGCCGCGACACCTGACTGTCGGGACAGTTGCAAGCCTTATTGCCATTGCAATCCTTGTAGCAGGCTTGACTTTTGGCCCCAAACACATCACAGTAGCGCAGACAGCAACGGGCGACCCCGAGCTCGCTGGCTACCTCGCGCAACACGCGCCGAAGGGTGCGCACAACCTTGCCGCGGCGGTCGTCGATAGTAATGGTGCAGTGAAGTTCGCTGGGCTTGGTGCGGACGAGAATACAGAGTTTGAAATTGGGTCTGTGAGTAAAACCTTCACGGCTGAGCTTCTTCGGCAGGCGGTAGAGCGTGGAGAGGTCACCTTAGACACCACCGTTGGCGAGATTCTGGACGATGCCGACATGTCCACGTCAGACATCACCCTAAAGGAAATAGCCACCCACACATCAGGGCTGCCGCGGATTCTTGGTATATCGGCCTTCGCAGTGGCGATCAGTATGCAGCGAAAACAGAACCCATATGATGGCTTTACCACTCAGAGGATTCTGGATGAAGCCCGCACCGCAACTCTCGCAGACCGCGGCACGTACAACTACTCCAATTTTGGAATGGCGCTGCTCGGGCATCTGCTGGCGCGACGGGCAGGTACAACCTACGCGCAGCTTGCTCAAGAACGCATCTTCACTCCCCTTGGCATGAGCAACACCTACGTCATGACTCCCGAAACCACACCTGCAAACGCACCACGTGGGCTGGACATTACTGGACACCTCACCGCCGCATGGGACGATGAAGGGTACGGACCGGCCGGCGGAATTCGGTCAACTGCCGCCGACATGACTCACTTTATGAAGCATCTGCTAGCCCAGGGACTCCCCGACTACACCTGGGTCAACGAACAGGACGTGGCCTGGCATAACGGCATGACCGGCGGCTTCACATCCATGCTGGTGATTGACCCATGGAACCACAACGCCAGTTTTGTAGCCAATGACAGCAACGTAGCTATTGATGAGCTCGGAATGGAACTGCCACGATGAATCCAGCCATTGTCAGCACGATTTTGACCGTCCTCATACTCTTCATTGCAGCTCGTTCACTTCGCCGACGACGCCGCCCTGGGATCGCGCTACTAAATTGCGGTGTCAACTGTGCCATAGTGTTCTTCATCGCAAACGGCGGCGGTATCGCCTGGACAAGCCAGGTATCCGTTGCTCTATGGTGGCTCACCGTGGCGCTCTGTGCCGCCGGAACAGCTTGTAGCATATTCACTTATCTGCTAACGTTGCGTTCGGATTAAAAAGGAGTTCTTCACATGTAGTAGCAACGTCCCCTCCCGCACCGCTGACCACTGCTTTAAGAGCACAAGCACCCAGCGGGATTTCATCGTTGCCATCTTTTCCCTTTTTGCATGTGGAGTCACCATGTCTACCAACCCGTACGGGTTCCCCATCACTGTTCCCCGCTCAAAAGCCCCAGTTCGCATGTGGTCACCGCTTTACGACGTTGACCACACCGCTCAACAGCAAATCCGCAACGCATCTCTCCTTCCGTGGGTTCACGGCGTCGCCGTCATGCCCGATGTTCACGCAGGCGCTGGCGTGACTGTTGGAAGCGTCATCGCCATGCACGGTGCCGTTTCACCGGCCGCTGTCGGCGTGGATATTGGTTGCGGAATGATGGCGGTAAAAACAACCGCCACACTTTCCGATCTGCCCGATAACCTCGCCGGCATCCGCGCCGCCTGGGAAAACGTTGTTCCCGTTGGTTTTGCCAAGCATAAAACCCATGCCGCACTGCTGGGCGAGACGGTTTTATGCGCCGCGATGTCAAGAAGCTTTTCTCACGTTTCACTAATCTCCGCGTTGATGTCTCCGCAAAGGAAAACAACGCGGTCCGGCAATGCGGAACGCTCGGCAGCGGCAACCACTTCATCGAGTTGTGCAGCGACAACCACGGCATTCTGTGGCTGATGTTGCATTCCGGGTCACGCAACATCGGCAAGGAAATCGCCGAGCGGCACATCTATCGCGCGAAACACCTGGAATGGAACAACGATATTTCAGACCGCAACCTCGCTGTATTCTTGCACCGCGACCAGGACGGCACAGAATACAAGGAATGGGCCGACTACCTTCATGACATCTACTGGGCACAGGAATACGCCCTGCTCAACCGACGCATCATGATGGGCTCCATCAAAGCCGCCCTACAGAACATTCTTCCGCAGGTTGCCTTTACCCAGGAAATCAACTGTCACCACAACTACGTCTCTGAGGAAACCTACGACGGTCTTGACTTGGTAATCACCCGCAAAGGGGCAATCAGCGCGCAAACAGGTGAATTGGGCATCATTCCGGGTTCGATGGGAACCGGCTCATACATTGTGCGCGGGCTGGGAAATACAGCATCGTATTGTTCCGCCTCTCACGGTGCTGGCCGAACAATGAGCCGTGGAGCGGCAAGGCAGGCATTCACCCTCGATGACCTGATCGAGCAAACCCGTGGCGTGGAGTGCCGGAAAGACTACGGGGTTCTTGATGAAATCCCTGGCGCCTACAAAGACTTGAGCCAGGTTCTCTCACACGAGGTAGACCTGGTGGAAATTATGGCCAAACTCGACACACTACTGTGCATCAAAGGATAAAAAATGAGTAACAACAATCGCTACGTGCGACTCAGCAAAACAATGTCCGTCGCACTGCGGCACGACCCTGATTCTTTCGGAATCGAGCTGGACAAAGAAGGCTGGGTGGATGTCGATAAACTTCTCGACGCCCTGCGCAAACATAAGCGCTGGGAAGGTATCACCGAAGAAGACTTCCACACGGTCATGAGCGTTTCAGATAAGAAGCGTTTCGAAATCAGCGATGGTCACATCCGCGCGCTCTACGGTCATTCCATCCCCATGAAGATCGTTAAAAAACCAACTACCCCTCCCCCGTTGCTCTATCACGGTACCGCCAGGCGGAATCTGGATAATATTCTCCAACAGGGCATTCTTCCCATGTCGCGCCAGTATGTGCACATGTCAGAAGATGTGGAAACGGCAACGAAAGTGGGGCGTCGAAAAGCGCAGGACATTGTGATCCTGGCAATAAACACGCAGGAAGAACCGGGGGTGCCGTTCTACTGTGGCAATGATCAAACATGGCTCGCTGACCGGGTTCCGCCCAGTATGATTGAGGTTCTGAACTAACCTCGTTTCGCATTGGGAAGCACGCATGACTCAGAACAATGATCATCTGCGGATCGGTGATACCGAGCGCATCCACGCACTTGACGCCCTCAGCCGCCATTACGCCGACGGCAGGCTTGACGACGCCGAGTTCAACCGCCGCTCCGACATCATCACCACCGCAACCACCCAAGGCGAACTGCGGGAACAATTTGCTGACCTCCCGGGAGGATTCCCATTCACAGCCGACACCACAGGCGCACTTGTCCCCTATGAACAGGCCGAGAGCCACTCACTTGTCGCAGATGTAGATCCCGAGGCCAAAGAACTGGAAAGGCTCAAGAAAAAAGGCAAGATCATCAACCTCATTGATGGGTTGAACGGCACTGTCTCTCTGGCCGCATTCTTCCTGCTGATGTTTGTATTCAACGTCTCCTACGCGTGGCTTGTCTTCCTAGCAGTTCCCGCCATTGGCGCAGGTGCACGCCTACTTTTACGCTTCGACGAATCAGAGGAAGACGCCTACGACAAATACCAGGAAATAGCGCAGAAACAACGTGCCCAGCGCCTTGAACAAGCAGCATTCAAGATGCAGGAACTGGAAAACAGGAACCGTGAGGGGCAGTGATACGCATCAGAGCAGATGCTGCCACATGCAAAATTCAACAATCTAGCCTCATGTTTTCGCATCTATTGTTGACCCCACCACTAAAAGCACTAAAGCGCTTTCCAACCAGCTAAATTAAAACAAAAACCACAATCCCAGCTGGAAACAACAACCCCAAGAATAGCGAAATAGCTACAACCCACACAAAAAATCGAAGCTAACCTACGAGACGATTAAATTAAGCGTCAGATAGCCCCAAGATAGCATACATGACGAGCTTCTGCGGCGGTACGTTTGCTAATTTTCCCACCAAGGAACCCTTTGCATGTGGCAGCACATTTTATTATAATTAGTGTCGTAGCTCACATCAAAACATCGCACGAATAATCTTCTGAAAATGCAATAATAGTTACGAACGTTGATTCCCTTATCAATCATAAAGGTGTTAGTGTGACCCGTCAAACATCAAAAATAGCCGAATCAATATGGCTTTCCCGTGTGGAAATTTGTAATTTTCGGTCCTGCAAAAAAACTTCTATCATGCTTCGACCAGGCATCACTTTACTGGTCGGTGAGAATAATGCAGGCAAGTCAAACATTATTGATGCCATTCGTCTAGCAGTCGACCCGTTAGGAGGACGTGCTTCTAGATATTTCGAATCCGAGGATGTAACAACCGGCGAAAACGATCCGATAGAAATTTCTCTCGAACTGAAAGGCGCGACAGACTTTCAGAAAGCACTTTTTATAGCAGGTCTCGATGCAAAAAAAGGAACTATCAACTATCAAACTACCTATCTTCCCCCTTCCCGGGAAATGCCAAGAGGTAAGAGATTACGTACCGCCGGAGTTCCTGCAGGGACAGATTTCGATCTCGAAAATCGGGCGAGGATTAACCACGTTTATGTGGAACCATTAAGAGATGCAAAGCATCAACTAGATTCAGGAAATGGACGTCGACTCGGCGTAATTCTCAATGCTCTTTTGGATGATGAAAGCAAGACAAATTTCGAAAACCAAGCCAAGGACGCGTTCAATCATCTCAAAGAAAATAGTCCTATCAAAAGTGTAAATTCGACGATTCAAAATCACTTGTCAGCGCTGACTGATCCAATCCGAGGCCAAAAGGTTGAAATTGGTTTTGAGACCCCAAAGTTGGAAAAGCTCGCACGAAGTCTTCGTATGAAGATGGCGGAAGAAGGGGTCGATCCCAGAGACTTGAATTCTTCAGGCTTGGGGTACGCCAACTTACTTTTTCTATCAACAGTACTTCTGGAGTTATCTGTTATCCGAGAATCGGAGCTAACAGTTCTCCTCATAGAAGAGCCCGAAGCACATTTGCACCCCCAACTGCAGAGCGTGTTGCTTGGCTTCTTACGTCAAGCTGCAGCGGGAGAATTCGATCAAAGCGCAGGGATCAAAATCGGCGGCAGGCTTCAAGTTGTCGCTACAACCCACTCACCGTCAATCGCAAGTTCCGTAGGGATCGAAGACATTGTTGTAGTGAAATCAGATACGCTAAATGGAACCCGCGGATTAGATTTGCAGTCTGTAGATTTTGGGTCAGGCGTCAAGCACCATAACAACGTGAGAAAGATAAACCAGTATCTCGATGCAACTCGATCCGAACTTTTGTTCGCTAAAAGGGTGATTATCGTAGAAGGCATCTCGGAAGCAATCCTTTTGCCAGCAATTGCAGAACAGACTTTAGCCGATGATCAAGAAAAACTTCGAAAGTTTAAAGCCGTCAGCATTATTATTGTTGGTTCAGTCGATTTTGAACCATATGTGCAACTTCTGAACCACACTTTTCATGATGCTGATCGACTTGTTGAGAAGCTCGTAATTTTGACCGATCAAGACCCAGTATTAGGAGAAGGTAGCGGTGGAGAAAACCGCACACAGGGATTAGAAGAAATCACCGGTAATTTCTCCTGGTACAAACCGGTAATTTCTCCATATACTTTCGAGGTCTCGTTGCTTGGAGACAACGCGGAAAATATAGACATCCTAAGAAGAACCTATCTCGATCAACACAGAAATTCAGATCCGAAATGGAAGAAAGTATCAGAGAGCGAAGATCCACAGCAGAAGATGTACAGCATGATGAAATCGGGGCTTGAAGCCTCTGAAACACTAGATATTAAGAAAGGTCGGTTTGCCCATGACCTAGCGATTCGATTAAAGGAACGCAACGATGATGGTTCCTTCAAACATTCTTTTGTTTGCCCGTCCCATCTTATGGACTTGATTAACTTTGTGGTGAGTTCCTAGATATGAATGCATTTAACCCAACACCCGAACAAGAAAATCTAATTCAACATGAGGGTAACAGCCTTTTCGTAACAGCCGTTCCGGGGGCAGGAAAAACTAGAACAATGGCTCAGCGTTTTATCCGCGTCTCGAAAGATTTAACGCGGATGGGAGAAACTCGAGGAATCGCTGCACTTTCCTTCACGAATCTAGCTGCCTCTGAGATTGAAGAAAAGGTAAGAACATTAGGCGGTAACGCATCCGGATCTAATTTCATAGGTACCATTGATAAATTTTTGCGACAATTTTTGATAGTTCCTGCTTCCAAGTCAGAGTATAAGGCAAATCCTGACATCCGAGATGAATGGATACAATTCGGCGCTTTGGCGGAATTTAGTTTACCGAATAACATTTTTAACTTTTCCTATGTTAAAATCGCCTCGTTAGGAGATTTTAATTTTCTAAATGAATCAGTGTCAAAGAAACTAATAAGTCGAGGCGGTAGCTTTAAATATAGCAATTCAAAAGACAGAATCATTAATGCAGCTAAAGAAAAGAGAGAGACTCTACGTCGCCAAGGTTGCTTTGATGTTGATTCAGCTCGAGACTATAGCATTAAAGTACTCCAGAAGAATTTGTATGACTTGGTCGACATTATGGCTGCTCGTTTTCGCGAGGTGATTCTTGACGAAGTCCAAGATTGCAATGCGACTGATCTTCTGCTCCTTGAGAAGCTTCATGATAAAGGAGTTAAACTAACTTTAATTGGCGATTTAGACCAGGATATTTATGAATTCCGGGGCTCTAATGCAACCAAAGTTCAAACGTTTTGTCGACGCAGAGGGTTTGATGAAGTAGCTATGACCTCGAATTTTAGAAGTACACCTGAAATATGCGATTTAGTTACTTACCTGCGAAAAGGAAGTGCGGTTGTGGATGCTCCGGTTAAGCCTCGCGGACACAAGAAGGTTCAGATCTTTGCATATAATCAGCTTAGCGATGTGACTAAACTCGCTGTGAAACTTGATAGACAAGTTTTTCGGAAAGACCAGGTTTCCAAAGAAACAGTAGTCTTAGCAGCTACCAGTGAAATTGTGTCTGCCGCAAGTGGCAGTCGAATGATCAAGAAGTCAAATTATATTCCGAAGTCCAAGCGCATATTGACTGGTATCGCTATGTTAAGGTCATCATTTAGCAGTCCGAAGATGCGCAATAGTGGGATCAGGTTAATTGAATCTGGCATTCTTGAATCCTGTGTTTTTTCGGACGGCAAGTGCATCGAATCCTCAGCTAAGTTGGAAGAAAATCTCCTCGGCCGGGGAGGTTCTGCACGGCTACTTTCGTATCGTATCGCTTTTGAGACTGGTGTTTTGTCAGATTCCGAAAAAGTGAAGCGTCAAGTTAGCCAGAAAATAGTAAGCATACTTTCAGAATTTGGACTTCAGCGAAAAAAAGGGGCTTGGTTGCTTCCATCTGTGAAAGAATGGCCCGGTATTATTTCCGATTTAGAACAGACAACATCAAGTGTGAACGCGGATACTATTCATGGTAGCAAGGGAACGCAGTACGACCGGGTGATTCTCGTTTTAGATATGCGGGAGGCGAACGCTAGAAGGGCTACTTGGGCTGAAGAATTCATTGAACTCCTTGAGCACAGAAGCGGGGGTGAGTCTCGAAGAATTTTTTATGTGGGAGCTTCACGCGCGAAAGATGAGCTAATTCTTGCGGTGGATTATAGGTTGAGAGAAAGGCTTGAAAGCCTGCTGCGGTATAGATCCATTGATTTTGAGAACTTGGAGTTATAAGTGCCTTACAACTTGTTAACTCCCACCTTTTTGCGCATGGTTTCGTCCGTACTACCTCTCGGGTAGTATTTTTTACCAAATTCTGGCGTCTTTCACTATCACTACGTCTCAATCGTTGTTATCCCTTGATTGGAAACCAATTATCGCTATATTCTGGATAGAAGATGAATACTTCTTGGCAAAGTTTATTTTACCTTATGCTTAAAGCGAACTATTTTTCGATTTATTTTTTTCGGTACACTATTTTTAGAAAAGTCGCAAACGTCAGCAAATTATATATACTTTAATCAACTCATAACAGGCATGGATCATGTCAATGTAACGTACCTTAGTTGCTAAAAGAATAAAATATGAGGAGCACACAAGGCCGACAAGCTCACATTCAAGCTTGTTGGCCTTGTGTGTTTGGCTACTGCACTAACGGCAGCATGACCTATGGTCTATTCTTCGCTGGTTTCCTTTGCTTTCTTGCTGCGTGGGGACAGCCAGGTTGCCAGGATTCCGATGACAAAGAGCAGGAGGAACAGCCACCAGACGCCTGTCCACTGAGATGAGTGTTCGTTGCTGTTGCTGCTTGCGCTGTATTTGGCCAGATCGGGGCCATGTTCGCCTTCACCAGTGGATGCGACAGCGAGTGTGACATTCACGGGTTCACTACCCGCATCGGCAGGTGCGTTGTGGCGGACAGCTACGAGCTGCTCACCCGCCAGGAAGGAGGTGTTAACAGCGCCGGCCTTCTTCATGTTGGCCCACCGAATCGGCTCGGTGGCAAACGTTGCCGAGGTGACCTCATCAGCGTTCAGAACCACGTTGCCTTCGCTGCGGTCAGTCCCGTCTGCGCCGCCGTCAGTTGTGGCGGACAGGTGGTTGTACAGCGGGCTGAAAGCCTGCCAGCTGATGCTGTGATCGTTTTTGCCTGCAGCTTGTGCCTCAAGGTGCATCTGCAAGCGCTGTCCGTCTTTGACGGGAACCCTGAACCACTGAGTTTCACCCGGTTTGAGAGCAGCGGTGTACGTTCCTGCCTTGACGCTGGGTGCGGCCGCAACGTTGGTGTTGGTCGGAAGTTCACCAGCGACGTCGCCAAGCGGAAGGTCAGCAATCTTTGGTTTGCTGGAGGCTTGAGGCAGTTTGGCGTCGTCAACCTGCGGAACAGCCCAGGTGGAAATACGGATGGGCAGATCTTTGTCAGCGGCGAGTTCGCCTGTGCGCTTGAGCACGAGGTCGTACTTACCGGGCGGGCAGTCGGTACCCTTCTTGATTTCTTTCGAAAGTAGCGAGGCGGATTGTGCACCCGTGAAGTTGCCGTCTACCTTGACTTTTTCTGAGGTGGCGACGCAGGCCTTCCCCTTGGGGTTGAGGAGTTCAGGGGTGACAGTTAGCTCCTTGCCCTTGGCGCTCACATTACCCTCAGGAGTCGGAATCAAGAATCCAACGTTGAGTTGCTGACCTTCCTTCAGCGTCACAGACCAGTGGCGTTCCTGGTCTTTCGAATCGCCACTTACAGCCGGAAGTGAGTCAGTGAACAGCTGCTGGTGAATACGCCCGTCACGGGTCGTACCCACAGCAAGCGTGGGGGCACCGTCGGCCTTGTCGGTGCCTTTCATGTCCTTAGCTGCGGTCTGGGTTGCAGAGGCAGCCTCAGAGCTTTCAGAGGCCTTAGCCGTGGTGGAATTTTCGGTTGACTTCTTGTCTTCGGTCTTCGTCTCGGACTTTTCGTCAGACTTGGGAGTCTCTGCCTTGGATTCCTCCGCCTTGGGCTCCTCAGATTTTTCGGCAGACTTCTCGTCAGACTTCGACGTTTCAGCCTTGCTTGGCTCGCCGTTCGCCTTCGATTCGGAAGACTTCTCAGCGGACTTTTCGGCCGACTTGTCTACAGACTTGTCCTCGCTCTTGTCGCCGTCATGCTTATGCCCATCGTGCTTGTGGGTGTCCTTCTTATCACCCTTATCACCGTCATGCTTGTGCCCGTCATGATCGCCGCTGTCTTTCTTGTCAGCGTCTTTCTTATCCGCGTCCTTCTTATCACCTTTACCGGCATCGCTTGCTGCGGCTGCGCCTTGGGCGGACAATGCGGTGACGAGCGCGCTGACGGACGCTTCGTCGGTGGCATCGGCGTAGGTGCCGCCGCCTGCTGCGGCGAGTTCTTTCAGCTGTTCGCTGACGGTTTCGTCAGCGTTGAGGCCAACAACATCAATGGTGACATTGCTGTTGCGCTTGTGAATGTCGCGAGCAACCTCAGCCATCTCTGGCGGCGCGCAGGTGTCAATGCCATCAGAAACCAGCACGATATGACGCTTGTTCTTTTCTGTCTTCTTTGTGTCCAGGGTCTTTTCGGCCGCGAGGAGGGCTGGGCCGATCGGGGTGTATCCGCTGGCAACCAGGCTGTCGATCTGGGCAGCAATTTCGTCGCGCGAACCGCCGAGAGGCACCAGGGTTTGGACGTCTTTACAACCAGCTTCTTTTTCTTCGTCGCTGTTTCCGGTGCCAGTACCGTAGGTCAGCAGAGCAAGTTGCTGGTCACCCGGCAGTTCGCCGAGGAGGGTGTGTGCCACACGGTTGGCAGTGTTGGTGCGTAGTTCACCGGAGCCATCAGGTGCCCACATGGAGCCGGAGGCGTCGATAATCAGCGCGGTGTCTGGGTGTTCAGACGATGGCTCAGCGCTGCTAGCGAGTGGGGCGTGCATCCCAATGAGAGTGCACGCTGTTGTTAATGCGGCAACGCCAACACGCATGCGTCCCGGACCAGTGTGAGGCATGCGTGTTCCTAATAGGGTTGTGAATCTCATGTTTTCTATTAGAAAGAATTCTAAGCACATCCGCTACTACTTTGATAAACTTTTATCATTTTTTAAGAATATTCTTATAAAACGGGCGATATTTTGAGATTTATGCCACATCAAAAGAGTGACACGACAACGCAAAATCACATCAATACCTGTGCTACCCAGCGACTATATATCACGACATCTACGACACACTATGGACCACATCGCCGGATAAGCACTACTGCTAAGATCATACCTTCGCAGTGTCATTCCTCAGTTTCAGCCCCACTTAAACAGCCGTGCGCCGAGAGTGCCGAAGATAACGATCATGCCGAGCAACACTGCCGTCGCAACGTCATAGTCGGACCACGCGTGACCCGCCCACAGCCCTTGCATCAATTCCACCAGGTGCCGCAGTGGGGAAAACTGCGTGGCATGCCGCACCCCGCTCGGCAACGCCTCCATCGGAATGAAAGCCCCGGACGTGATCATCAATACAATCATCACGCCGTTACCAATACCGGTTGCCGCCGCCGCTGACGGATACACCGCAGCCAGCGTGTATCCCAGCGCCAGGAACGCAATAAGCCCACACGCCCCCGCGACGAGCACGAGCAGAACACTCCCCTGCGCCCGGACGCCAAACATCAGCATTCCAACAATCAGGGCCAGAACCACACCGGTCATCCCCACAAGGAAATGAACGGTCACGTCCGCCGCCACGTACGTCCACGACTTCAACGGTGTGGCGCGAAGACGCGCAAGGGCACCGCTTTCACGCAGTTGCAGCTGCGTTGCGGGCAGTATTAGGATTCCCATAATCGCCACTACCAGCGACGACATCGCCGGAAGCGTGGCGTCCACAAAGCCCTTACCGTCAAACTGTGGTGTTGGATCGTTGCCAAATATTGTGCCAAGTATCGCCACCAACAGCGGTGGAAAAATGAGGGTGAAAAACAGCCCGACAGGTTCTCGCAGCATGGATCTGCCAAGGGTTATCACAAGGGTTTGGTACGCGCGCATCAGTGTTCCTTCCGCAGTGTGCGTCCAGTGAGATTAAGAAAAACGTTCTCCAGACCCGGTGTCGTCGTTTCCATATCGTGCACAGCAAGTCCGGATTGAGTGAGGTAAGCCAACACATTTTGAGCAAAAGCTCCCCGCCCCTTAACGACGATCGCGTCACCGTCACCGTCCACACTGGTCACTCCTTGCACCGATGTCAGCTCTGCTAGCACTGGGTGATCGAGGACGGGCGAGTTGAGGTTGAGGCGCAGCGTGGAGTCCCCGCCGTAGCGCTGGATGAGTCCCGCAACAGTGTCCAGCGCGACGAGCTTTCCACTGTCTATGATGGCCACACGATCACAGAGCGCCTCGGCTTCTTCCATGTAATGCGTGGTCAGAACGACGGTTTTGCCTCGATCGCGGATGCCACGCACAACGTCCCACATGGCAAGTCGCGCCTGCGGATCAAGAGCAGTAGTCAGCTCATCGAGGAAAAGCAGCTCGGGATCATGGATAAGGGCAAGGGCGATAAATACTCGTTGGCGTTCACCGCCAGACAGCTTGGTAACAAAAGAGCGCTCTTTCACGCCAATACCAAGCAGATCCAGCAACGGCGGCCACGGAACAGGATTGTCATAGAAAGAAGAAAATAGTTGCAGCGCTTCGCCAACTTTGAGCCTAGGCAACAACGCGGCTTGTTGCAGCTGAATCCCGGTTCTTTGCACCAGCTGGTGCATGTCTTTTATGGGGTGCATTCCCAGGACGTCGATAGTGCCGGATGTTGGGGTGTCCAGCCCTTCAATACAGCTGAGGAGCGTGGTCTTTCCTGCCCCATTTGGTCCGATGATTCCAAAAATCTCGTTATCTTCAACAGTGAAGCTCACCCCGTCCACAGCAGTAAGTTCGCCGAAACGCCGGGTTACATCGCGACACACGATTGCGCTCATCACAACTCCTTGGTTGCATCGCATGATTGCCTTATGTTTCTCACCCTACGACGGTAATACTTGTATTACAAGTATTACTCAGTCTACATATGGGATGTACCGATTCCGATGTACATAGCACACACAACGACGAGAGCGCATAAAGACAGAGCTACGTAAAAGTGGAGGCTCGGGCACCTCACCACATGGTGAGCACCCGAGCCTCCACCGCAGTCAACTTTCCTAGCTACCCCCTAGACCTCAAACAGCGAGACCAGTTGCTTGGTGTAGTCGTGGCGGCCCTCAGCAAAGAGCTCGTCCTTGCCACATTCGTCCACCAATTTCCCTTTGCGCATCACCACCATGCGGTCACTCATAAAGCGAACCGCCGCGAGATCATGGGAGATAAACAAGTAGGAAAGATTCAACTGCTCCTGAAGGTCCTTCAACAAATTGAGCACCCGAGCCTGCACGGAAACATCAAGGCTAGCCGTTGGCTCGTCCAAAATAATCACAGCAGGTTCCGTGCTTAAGGAGCGCGCAATGGCAATACGCTGTTTTTGCCCACCCGACAGCTGCCCAGGGTAGCGCTGCAACAAACACGGATCTAGCTGCACAAGTCCCATCAGCTCTTCCGCATACTGCTGGAGTGTTAGCCCCTTTCTTTCAAGGATGGCGTTGCGCTTCTCTGGGAAACACGCAAGCGGCTCCAGAAGGGAATCCCCCACACGTAGCCGACTATTAAAAGACGAACTCGGGTTCTGGAATACCATCTGCATAGTGCGTCGCTTTTTACGCTGCACCCGCGACGACAGCGCAGTCAGCTCCTCTCCCTGCAACCACATCTGCCCACTATGAAGCGACTCCAAACCAAGCAGACACCTCGACAATGTTGACTTTCCGCTACCAGACTCACCAACCAGGCCCAAGCACTCGCCGCTGTTGACAACAAGGTCCACTCCACGGACCGCCTCAGTACCATCACTGTACGTTTTGGAAAGATTTTTTGTTACAAGAACTTCTGTCATAGTTGATCATCTACTGGTAGTCGCTTTAGGTGGCTATGAAGCGTTGGAACTGAAGCAAAAAGGTGCCGTGTATAAGGATGCTCAGGATGTGCAACAATGGTCGCAGTATCACCTTGTTCGACAACGATCCCCTGTCGCATCACCGCAACCCGATCCGCGTGTTGAATCACGCACCGTAGATCGTGAGTAATGAAAAGCACCGAACAATCGTGCTTCTCCCGTAATGCGTTGATAAGATCAAGCACTGCGGCCTGGCTCACAGCATCAAGGGCAGTCGTAGGTTCATCCGCGATAAGAAGCTTTGGCTTGAGCATCATCGCTGTAGCAAGCGCCGCACGCTGAAGTTGACCGCCGCTCAGCTGGAAAGGATAGCGTTGCGCAAAAGCAACATCCAACCCCACCTCTTCCAGCGATGTGTTCACCAACTGCATTTCCTCACTTCGTGAATAATTCTTGTGTGCACGTATCGTCTCAATCATTTGACTGCCAATTTTAAGAAAAGGCGTAAACGCACCGGAATAATCTTGAAATACGTAAGAAATCTCCGCGCCTCGCACACGCCTTATATTGTTGGGACTAATACTTAGCAGGTCTCGATCATCTAAGGAAATTTCAGCGGCAGTCCGGCGCAGACCACCGGGGAGCATATCAGTAATAGCAAAAGCAGAGACAGATTTTCCACTGCCGGATTCACCAATAATGGAAAACCATTCCCCCTTTTCTATGTCAATATTCAACGACGGTACTAACGTTCGCCCCGCCTTTGTTGACACTTTCAATTCTTTAACGTGCAGTCGCGACATCAATAACCTCTTCCGTTCCTTGAGTGCCGGAGAACTTCTCGGTGAGCTTATCCCCCACAAGATTCGTCGCAAGAACAACAATCAGAATAGCCATGCCAGGGGCAAACATGAGCAACGAGGTTTCCGCAAAGTAGGTGCGCCCTTCAGACAGCATGGAACCCCACTCTGGTGAAGGCTGTGGGACACCTAGCCCCAAGAACGAGAGCGACGCAACCAACAACACAACTTTGCCAAGATCAAGTGTTGCCAGGGCCATAACAGGACCAACCACATGCGGGAGGAAATGCTGCCGCAGCATGCGGAATACACTCGAACCGCTAATGCGCGCTGCCTGGAGATAGTCTTGCGTTTTCTCCTGCAACACCACACTTCGAGCCAAGCGAGCATAGCCAACCCATTTTACTAAAAGAATAGCAATGAGAAGGTTCACATAACCAGGCCCAAGCAACCCTGTAATAACAATAGCAACAATGTATTCAGGAAGTGCCATGAATGTGTCGCTTGTTCGCATGAGGATCCAGTCCACATATTTGCCGAGATAGCCGGCAAAGAGGCCAATAGGCACGCCGACAATCATCGACAGTACAAGCGCGGCAAGAGAAATGCCCACAGTTGTTTGACCGCCAGTAAGCAGGCGGGAAAATACGTCACGCCCAAGCTGATCCGTCCCAACAAGGTGCGCTGCACTCGGCCCCTGAAGTGCATTATTCAAATCCACAGCAATGGGATCATAAGGGGCAATCGAGGGGCCCACGATAACCAGAACAAGAAGTGTGACCGTAAGAATCATGCCCCACGGAAGCTTTAATAATTTATGCATCATCCGTGTTCCTGTTCCTTGATCTTGATGGATGGGTCAATAATTCGGCACAACCCATCAACAAAGGCCATAATAATCAGAATTGCGATCCCTACTATTAACACAAATCCTTGAATGACTGCGTAGTCGCGACGCGCAATCGCTTCAACCGCAAGTCGCCCCATTCCCGGCAGACCGAATACCACTTCAATGACCACAGAACCCGAAAGCAAGCTGCCCAGACTGACGGCCAGCATAGTCACAACCGGGATCAGGGATCCGCGCGTCACATGTCTCAGCACCACATTCCTCTCTGGTACTCCTCGCATTCTGGCCGCCCGAACATAGTCTTCGGCGTTAATTTCGACGTAGCGATTGCGGAACATCTTGACAAAGGGCGGGGCGATAGCGACCACAAGACAGATAACAGGAAGCACAAGTCCAGCGCCGTTACGCCAACCTGAGGATGGAAGAAGTTTCACTTTCACGGCAAACATGTTGATCAGGAGCAAGCCCAACCAGAACGCAGGTATTGAGGCACCGAGATAACAAAACCACATGATGATTTTGTCCACCCATGTATTGCGATATCGCGCAGCCAACCACCCCAGCAGCACAACAACAAGCGCAGTAACCAGCAACGATACGCCTGAGAGGATGGCGGATGCGGGCAATGCCTTGGAAATCTCGTAAGAGACAGGCTTGCCAGTCATCACTGACGTGCCCATGTCACCCCGAAGCAATCCCTCAAGGTAATGCCAGTATCGAACAATCAATGGATCATTCAGGCCCATGCGCTCCCGAGTAGCATCTATTTCGGTCTTGCTCACCGCCACATCATCTATACGCAGCACCGACAATACGGCATCTCCCGGGGCGAGAGCGACGATAAAGAAGCTCGCAATGGTGAGGAGCCAGACGGCTATCACTGCCTCCCCGAGCCTGCGAAGCGCCCATACTTTATTCAATGTCAAGATCCTTTGTGACCATCTGGAACTCAAACTCATTGCTGGGAGTGAACCAACCAGTGACGGTTTTCTTGTAGGCAGCAGTCTCGTAGGGCGACACGATGTAGCAGTTATATGCTTTACTGCGGATATCTTCCGCGATTTCACGCATCTGTGTTGCCCGCTCGTCCTCATTTACGGTCTCGTTAAAGGTGTTGATCTTAGCGATAAGCTCGGGATCATCAACTCCACCATAGTTCTGTGCGCCATCAGGCATGAATGCGCCGTTAACAAAGTAGGAGCCGTCGCCACGTGTGAGTGTTGCAAGCGAGAATGTAGCAACGTCCCAGTCATCACCAGCGAGGTATTCGTCGATGTTTTCTGCGTTGTGGATCTCCATATTCAACCCCACCTTTGCTGCGCTATCCTGAAAAGCCTGTGCAATTTGGGGAAGTTCGGGGCGGGCATTGTAGGTGGCCAGTTTCATGGAGATTGGCTCCGCAAGTTTCCCGTCTTTCACCTCAAGTCCCGCGGCTTTGAAGTGTTCAAGAGCTTTTTCTGGGTTGTAGGTCGATTCAAGCTGCTTGGGTGAGGTCGGGAGATCACCCGGGAAGGGATTATCTGTAACGACTGCGCGGCCCCTGAGAATTGTCTTTGCTATGGCCTCTCGGTCAACTAACGCATCAACGCCTTTTCGGAACTCAATGTTGTTCCAGAGGTTAGCGTGAGCACCCTTGTAGTTGTAGATGAGGTGATAGACCCGGGATCCGGGGACAGCATCAACTGCAAGGTTACTGTCTTTGCTGATGGCATCCAGGCTTTCCAGTGACGGCCGGTAGATAACATCCGATTGCCCTGATTGGAGTGACAACATACGCGCATTTGCATCTTCATTCGCTGTCATGGTAACGCTATCAAGTTTGGCTTTTCCATCCCAGTAGTCGTCAAAACGTGTGAGACGAGCGGCACCCTTAATGTCAAAGGATTCAAATTTGAAGGCACCGGTGCCAATGGGAAAGTCCGTGCTGGCATCCACGTCGGTGATCACGTTGTTGTAATGCACAAGTTCAGATGGCAGCGACGCGTACTTTTGGGTCGTACGAATTTTCAGTGTTTGGCCATCGGCCTCAATTGACTCAGCTTTCAGAGCTGTTGCTACACCAGGGTTGACTTCAATGCCATGCTCTAGACTTTTCTTCACTGCCTCTGCAGTGACATCTTTGCCGTTATGGAATTTCACTCCTTCACGGATGTGGAATGTCCAGTTTTGCGCGTCCTCGGAACTCCACTCATCGGCAAGCCAACCATAGAGCTTATTGGTGTTTTTGTCCAGGCCAATAAGGGTTTCTGTTGTCCCGGAGTTCATGATGAAGCTGGTTCTATTGAGCTGCGCATCTACCGTGTTTGCAGCGAACACAGTTTGAAGATTGAGTGTTTTCCCATCTGCGGACGAACCACTTCCGTCTTCGATACCACATGATGTGAGTGCCAGCGCAGCTACACATAGCGCTGCTGCCATAGCCTTGATTTTCATCTTCTACTCCCTGGTAGTGGGTTACATTCCCACGAAGCACAATGAAGTAGTAAGGCGCAAGAATCCGAGGTCACGGCTTATCCAGCCGCACTATACAAGGCCGCACAATCCATACTCCGTGGGTCACGACAGCAAAGGTCTGAGCAGTTCTCCTGGCTCCAGTTCAGCGCTAAATTTCTTTCCTTCCCGATAAAAATCAGTGGCACGCAAGAAATCGCTCCCTGTTACAGTGGCGGGACCGCTCCGGTTTTTCACCGGATTCTCTATTAATGCATAGTGCACTCAGACCTCTATGAAATTGAAACACAGAATGTTATCCACGAAATCATAGCACCTAGGCTGCCGTAACCAGAATCGATGTGCGAAAAAACACCTTTCATAGTTCATACACGCCATCCCCAGCGACGTAGATAACGCGACCCTCTAACACTGGTGTGGTCACTCCCCCGTTGGTGTTCAGGCGTAGAAACCCCGGCGCGGGCAGCCGCGCCTCAGCTATCACCGCACGCACTGCCGACGCTACCCCCACCAAAATGTCCCTATAACTGTCCACTGTGGCCCGTGCGTTACGCTACCTGATCAGCTCGTTTATCGACGCCCTGTCATCCTCGCCCCACACCGCAAACCGCCACACATCCCACTGCGCGGATGCATCAGCATAATCTCATCTCTGAACATCCCTATAGGAAAACGTGTCAATCCTGCAGGTCACTGCGGCGTGGTGGCTACTCAACGCGTCAGTCACTGTCACGCCGTAGCACCGAATGTCCTTAGCACCATAGGTCTCAACCGCACCTTTGTACGCTTCCGCAAGTACCGCACGGACGCTTTCGCAGATCATCCAGCCATGCCTGCGATACGTGCTCTGGCCACAACGTCCGCGATGGCCCCCAACAACGCCATTACATCATCTGATGTGGTGGTGCGCCCCAGCGTAAAGCGGATCGCACCGCGCGCATCATGTTCAGACACCCCCATGGCCAACAGCACTTCGCTGGCGCGGTTGACTCCGCTGGAGCAGGCTGATCCTGTAGAGCACTCGAAGCCAAGGGAGTCGAGCAGCATAATCAAGCTGTCCCCCTCCGCACCCGGGAAGGAAAGGTGCAGGTGACCGGGCAACGCCTCTGCTGGAGTGTGCACAATAACGTCATCAACCTGCGAGATGATCCCGGCGCGCAGCTGATCCCGCAGTGCGGCAACCCGCTGCATCTCCGCATCCATCTCGTTGATTGCTTCTTTCAAGGCTGCAGCGGTACCCACTGCCCCCGCCACATCGGCGGTGCCTGGGCGAATGCCGCGTTCCTGCCCGCCTCCGAAAAGCACTCCTATTGGGGCTGGGGACCGCGCCGTAAGCAGCAGTCCTGTCCCCCGGGGGCCACCGAATTTGTGGGCGCTGGCGGCCAGGGTTGTAGCGCCGGATTGCGCAAAGGATACGGGGATGTGGCCTACGGCTTGCACGGCGTCGATATGCACGGGGGTAGCCTGCCCGGCGGCGGCCGAAACAACGTCACTGATGGGCTGGATGGCGCCAGTTTCGTTGTTGGCCCACATGCAGCTGACCAACGCAGCAGGGGTATCCAACGTGTCCCCGACACCAACCATCCCTGAAGGCGAGACCGGTAGCCAGCTCACCTCGGCCCCAGCACCTGCGGCAAGTCCGCGTACGGTCTCTAATGCTGCGGGGTGCTCAATGGATGAGCTGACGATGCGGCGGGAATCACTCGCCCGGTACAGCCCTTGGATGGCGATGTTGTCAGCTTCGGTTCCTGATGCCGTGAAGATAACTTCGATGGATTCACAGTCCAGCAATGAGGCAATGTCTTCCCGCGCCTGTTCCAGGGCGGCGCGGGCGCGGCGCCCTGTTGCGTATTGCCCACCCGGGTTGAGCAGTGTTGATGCCTCTAACCACGCTTCTCGCGCACAGTCGCGCATGGGCGTGGTTGCTGCGTGGTCGAGGTAGACGGGCGCCATTGTCCCTGTTATCCCCGCTTCTTTATTTCTTCAATGAGCTTCGGGGCGATGTCAAAAAGGTCGCCCACAACACCGAGGTCGGCGATCTCAAACAGAGGCGCGTCCTCATCGTTATTGATCACAATGATCTTCTTCGCAGTCTGCATGCCGGATTTGTGCTGGATAGCACCGGACACGCCGAGGCCGATGTACAGGTCGGGCGAGACGGTCACGCCGGTTTGCCCGATCTGGAATTGTCCGGGGTAGTAACCCGAGTCCACAACGTCGCGGGTGGCACCAACGGCACCGCCGAGGGCATCGGCAAGCGGTTCCACGATGTCCGTAAAACCTTCAGCGGATCCGACGCCGCGGCCGCCAGCGACGACTACTTTGGCTTGGGCGAGGTCGGGGCGGTTGCCGCGTTCGGCGGGCGTAAATCCAGTGACCACGGGTTCTGTCGCGTTGGCGTCCGGCAATTCCAGCGCAACGAGTTCACCTGCAGCGGCTTCGGGGGCAGCATCAACCGCGCCGGGGCGCAGGGTGTAGATGGGACTGTTGCCGCTGGCGGCTGCGGTGACGGCAACGGTGTCGCCAAAGATGGACATGGCGGCGGTGCCGTCGGCGTTCACACCAACCACGTCGTAGAGCGCACCCGAGGCGAGACGAGCGGCGAGGCGACCTGCGATTTCATTCCCAGTAACGCCCGCAGCGATGAGCAGCGGCGCTGGGTTGGCACCGGCGAGGATGGACAGGGCGTCGGTAGCCGGGATGACCACGCGGGAGTCTGCGGAGGGGGTCTCGGCGGCAACGATCTGTGCGGCACCCCATTCGGCAAGTTGCGGGGTGAAGGCTGCGGCGGTTCCGGGGGTTCCCACTACAACAGCGCTGACCACGCCAAAGGCGCGTCCAGCGGTGATGAGTTCGGCGGTTACTGGGTCAAGTTCACCGTTAGAGTGCTCGACCAGAATGTAAGCAAAGGACATGGGGTTTTCTCCAAAATCAGACGAACGGCACTCAGATGAACTTTTCAGCGGCGAGGAAGTCCGCAATGACGGTGGCGGCATCGCCGTGGTCCACCACAATCTGGCCTTGGCTGCGCTCTGGGCGGGTTTCAGCACTGTGAACCGTTGTTGCAGCATGTGCCAAACCGACGTGTTCGGTGGCTACCCCAATATCGGCAAGGCTGAGGTGCCGGATAGTGGCGGCTTTGGCGGCACGGATGCCCTGGAAGTTGGCAAAGCGCGGCTTGTCGGATTTTTCCGTTACAGACACCAGCGCAGGCAAAGGCGCCTCCAGGGTGTATTCACCTTCCATGACCTCGCGGATACCGGTGAGTTTTCCGTCAACAAGGTCACAGGAGCGCAAGCTGGTGAGCGCTGGAATCTGACGATATTCGGCGATAATACCTGGCAGCGCGCCCGTCGCACCGTCGGAGGAGGCAACTCCGGTGACAATTAACTGGACGTCATCAATAGCGTTGATGGCGTTGTGGAGTGCCCAAGCGGTACCGAGGGCGTCGGAGCCTTTCAGCGCATCGTCGACAAGCAACACCGCTTCATCAGCGCCCATGGCGAGTGCTTTGCGCAGCGCATCTTCAGCGCGTTCCGGCCCGGCACTGAGCGCCACAACGCGGAAACCCTCGTTGGAGTCCCGCAGCGTTAGTGCTTTTTCCACAGCGTACTCGTTGATTTCATCAATAACTTCGGTAACGCTCTCACGGTCTAGCGTGTAGTCGGGGTTTAAGGAATGCTCCGACCAGGAATCAGGAACGTTTTTCACCAGAACCACAATTGTGGGCATAGTGCAGTCGCCTTTCCGTATTGTCATGTCTCAATTATGTAACTCGCAGCTAGTTTAGTCTGACCAGTCTAGGTATGCATAGACAACTCAGGTCATACTAACTTGATGACGGATTATCCGCACCGGACCCCACTCGCGGACCGCACACCAAGGCCACACCAGCAGTCCCGATGCGCGTACACACCAGGGTCAGCGGGCGCTTTCCACCCAGTTTCAGCTGTTTGCGCAGCTTATCCGGGTTCACATCCACGCCACGCACCAGGATTTCCAGGCTCCCACAATCCAGCTCCCGCAGCAGGCGTTTCACGTCTTTCATTTTCTTCAGCGGCAACTGCACCACAAACTCAGCACCCGTGTGGCCCGCCGGTATTCGATCCCCTGTGAGGTATGCGATCCGTTCATCTAGCATCCACAGCCCCTCCCGCACCGCCATTTGGCGCACCAGCCCCGCCCGCACGATCGCCCCATCTGGGTCGATAATAAAACGCCCCGGCGCGCCCGCCAGGTCCCCACCAGGGCGATCGTCCATATCAGAGTTCAGCACATCCACCGATTGCTTATCGACGCCCCCGTTCGCACCGCCGCGCAACACCACAGCTTCCCTGCCCCGCCCAAAATGCTGACTGTACAGGCAGGTTTCCTTCACTTTGCCGTCCACACTCACCACGCTGACCATTCCGGGCCACTGGCTGTAATCGATACCCGGCGCGCATTTCACGGCCAGCGGCACATCAGGCCATGCCGCGATCAGGTCCGGCAAGGGTGGAATAAGGTGCGCGGGGTCGCTGATGCGGCGGCCACCGTCACGGCGTGCTGGATCAGCAATAACACAACCCACATCGTTGAGCTGAATCGCGGGAACAAGCGCATCCGCCGCGTAGATCAAGGAGCTGGTACCCGCAAGATTGTGGCGCGCCATGTCAAGTCGGACCAGGTCCACATCGGAACCTGCGTATCGCAGTCCAGCCCTGGAGACTGCCAATCCCTCCGTTCCCACTGAACAGGTCACATCAGCAACAAACGCACCCTCCCCCACAATGTCGCGAATTTTTGCCGCACGCACATCCGCTACCACAGACGGTGTGGCCTGCTGCGCTGATTCGTAGCAGAAAAGCCAGCGTGCGCGGGCGTCGTCACGCAATTTTCCCGAAGCCGCGCGACGGGCATGAAGCAGTTCACCAACAGCGCGGGCGTGGTCACCGAAACGACCACGTAACACCCCCATGTCCGCAATGAGGGTGTTTTTATTCATCTGCAGCCCCTGCTCCGCATCAGAAATATCCCCCTGATGCGCAATCAGAAACCGGACTTCGTCCCGGGTGTAACTCATACCCTACGGGCGAAGAAACGTCCGTCGATCCTATCAATCTGAATCGGCTGGTGGAACGTCTTAGACAAATTGTCGCTGGTCAGCACCTGATCAATCAAGCCCTGAGCAACCACCTCACCCGAATCCAGCAACATAGCATGGGTGAATCCAGCAGGAATTTCCTCCACATGGTGGGTGATCATCACCATCGCTGGGGCGTCCGGATCCACGGCCAATTCCCCCAGGTAGCCAACCAAATCCTCACGGCCCCCCAGGTCCAAACCCGCGCCGGGTTCATCCAACAACAGCAACTCTGGGTTGGTCATCAACGCGCGGGCAATAAGTACGCGCTTCTTCTCCCCCTCGCTGAGCGTTCCCCACATGCGATCCTTCAAGTGCGAAGCACCTACCTGCTCCAATACAGCGTCTGCATGGCCGAAATCCATGTCATTGTATTCCTCGCGCCACCGCCCAAGAATGGCGTAGCCTGCGGAAACCACCAGGTCACTGACTTGCTCTTCCGTCGGGATGCGGTTAGCCAGAGCGGAGGATGACATACCAATCATGGTGCGCAGGTCACGCATATCTGTCTTGCCCAGTTGTTCACCCATGATGTGCGCAATGCCGCTGGACGGAAATTCCTCAGCCCCAGCCAAACGCATAAGAGTGGTTTTGCCTGCACCATTAGGCCCAAGAACCACCCAGCGTTCATCTAATTCAACTTTCCACGTCAGCGGACCAACAAGGTTTCTGCCGCCTCGGATGAAAGAAACGTCGTCAAAATCGATAAGCAAATCTGGATTAAAATCGTTCACCTTCTCCATCATGGTGGAAAGTGCAGGAAAAATCACTATTTTCAGCCGTGTCCCGCTACTTTTGTTGATCTAGACTTTTAGGGAGTCGGTCTCAGGCAGTGCGCACGGGCAGACATCCAGGTTTTCGTAACGTTTACGTAACGCAGTTTCTCGCCGCACTACCTGTAGCAGACCTCAAGAATGCGAATACACCACATCCATCACCCGCGCATCAGCGTTGGGTCCCTGCAATCGGAAGGTAATAAACTGTGACCGGACGACTTGGAATAGACGACGTCCGCCCCGTTGTGTCAGGCGGAGCCTATCCATCTAAAGCTGTTGTGGGGGAACTTATCCCTGTTTTTGCTTTTGTATGGCGTGAAGGCCATGACGCACTCTCCGCGACCCTCAACGTGAAAGGCCCCGATGATTCATCTGTGGCCCCGCGCACCAAGCGGATACCCATGCAGCGCAGCGATGATGACCCAGACCAAGTCAATGCCATTTTCGTTCCCGATGTACCCGGTCGTTGGACTTTCCGCGTGGATGTATGGTCCGATCCGCTCGCCACATGGCGGCACGCTGTGACCGCAAAAATTGAGGCGGGACAGTCCGCTGAAGAACTTGCCAATGATCTTGAGCATGGCGCCCGGTTGTTTGAAAAAGCCGCGAAAGCTGTCCCCAAAGCGCAACGTCCACACCTTCAGGACGTGGCGCAATCGCTGCGTGGCAATGGCGACCTACGTGCTCGCGTCGCACCCGGATTGTCCCGCGAAACCTTAAACATTCTTGAGCTTCATCCACTGCGTGAACTACTCACACGCGGCAAAGGTCACAAGGTTAATGTAGAGCGTCGTAAAGCCTTGGTGAGCTCCTGGTACGAATTCTTCCCCCGCTCCACGGGCGGCTGGGACGAGAACGGCAACCCGGTGCACGGCACCTTCGCCACCGCCGCCGAAGAACTGGACCGTGTGGCACGGATGGGCTTTGACACTGTGTACTTCCCGCCGATCCACCCGATCGGCGAGGTCAACCGCAAGGGTCGCAACAACACTCTTGACCCCGAGCCACACGATGTAGGCTCCCCGTGGGCTATCGGTTCAGAAGCCGGTGGCCACGATGCGGTACACCCGCAACTGGGCACCATTAAGGATTTCGACGCCCTGATGGCCAAGGCCAAGAAGCTGGGTCTTGAGGTGGCCCTGGACTTGGCGTTGCAGTGCGCGCCTGATCACCCCTGGGCCGCAGAACACCCCGAATGGTTCACCGTGTTGCCGGACGGCACGATTGCCTATGCAGAAAACCCACCGAAGAAATACCAGGACATTTACCCCCTGAACTTCGACAACGATCAAAAGGGCATCTACAAGGAAATTCTCCGCGTGGTGCAATACTGGATCAAACATGGTGTGCGCACATTCCGCGTGGATAACCCCCACACCAAGCCAGCAAACTTCTGGGAATGGTTGATTTCCACTGTGCATGAAACCCACCCTGAGGTGATTTTCCTGGCCGAGGCGTTCACCCGCCGCCCACGCCTCTATGGCTTGGCCAAGGTTGGGTTCTCCCAGAACTACACGTATTTCACCTGGCAGACCAACAAATACGAACTCACACAGTTTGGCGAGGAAATCTCCCGTATGGCTGACATCAGCCGTCCGAATCTGTTTGTGAACACCCCGGATATTCTGCACGCATCGTTGCAGCACGGCGGTCGGGGAATGTTCGCCATTCGCGCCGCTCTCGCTGCCACCTTGTCTCCACTGTGGGGCGTCTATTCGGGCTACGAACTCTACGAAAACCAGGCGGTGAAGCCTGGCAGTGAAGAATACATGAACAGCGAAAAATATGAGCTTCGCCCCCGCGATTTCGACGCAGCGTTGGAGAACAACGATTCGCTGGAGCCGTTCATCACCGCCCTGAACCGCATCCGCAAGGACAACCCGGCGTTGCAGCAGCTACGCAACATCTACTTCCACCATATTGATAACGACAACCTGATTGCGTACTCCAAGGTTGATGCGCTGACAGGCAACTGCATTCTGGTGATTGTGAACTTGGACCCCTACAACGCCCAGGAAGGCACCATCCACCTGAACCTACCGGAACTGGGCCTGGATATGGATTCCACGTTCGAGGTCTACGACGAGATTACCGGTGCCACCTACCACTGGGGAACGCACAATTTCGTGCGTCTGGAACCGTGGAACAACGTCGCCCATGTGTTCGTCCTTCCAGAGATTCCTGCCAACAGGCGCGAAAAACTGGCATGGTTGCATGTAGACGAATATCGCGGCTAAAACCTGCCCCCTATGTCCCTTCTGAAGATAGGAACTACCATTGACCCCCGCACCTGAGCACGATCCCCGCTTCATTTTCGAAGAAGACCTGCACCGCCTACGTCACTGCCAACACCACGATCCTCATGGTTTCTACGGTTGGCACGCCGTTGACGGAGGTGCGGTGGTGCGCACCCGCCAACTAGGAGCGGAGCGCGTTGAGCTGCTTATCAACGGCCGCAGTCCTGTTGACATGGACCCCATTGGCGACGACATCTTCGCCATCTGGCTTGACGACGCCCAGCCGCAGGACTATCGCCTACGCATCACCTGGCCCGACCAGGACCCCATCACCACCGCAGATCCTTACTATTTCCTACCCACACTTGGCGAAACGGACATCTACCTCATCTCCGAAGGCCGTCACGAACGTCTCTGGGAGGTTCTTGGTTCCACTGTGCGCAGCTACACCACCGTCATGGGTGAGGTCCACGGCACGTCCTTCGCTGTTTGGGCACCCAACGCCATCGGCGTTGCCGTGGTGGGCGACTTTTGCGGATGGAACTCATCCCAATACCCCATGCGCTCCCTCGGAAGTTCCGGGATCTGGGAACTGTTCATTCCGAACGTCGGTGACGGCGACGTGTACAAGTACGCCATCCAGACACGTGAAGGTCACCGCCGTGACAAGGCCGACCCATTGGCTAAGCTCTCGGAGACCCCACCGCGCACGGGTTCGGTGGTCACTACCTCCCAATACACATGGCAGGACAGTGAGTGGATGGAGCGTCGAGAAGCGATCAACAACATCGACGCACCCATCAGCGTGTATGAGGTGCACCTTGGGTCTTGGAAGCAGGGACTGAGCTACAGCGACCTCGCCACAGAACTGGTGGATTACGTAGTCGAGCAAGGCTTTACCCACGTCGAGTTCTTACCCGTCGCGGAACACCCCTTCGGTGGTTCCTGGGGATATCAGGTGTCCGGCTACTTCGCACCCAGTTCCCGCTGGGGCACCCCTGATGAATTCCGCGCCCTTGTTGATGCCTTTCACCAACACGGCATCGGTGTGCTGGTGGACTGGGTGCCGGGGCACTTCCCCAAGGACGATTTCGCCCTCGCCCGCTTCGACGGTGAAGCCCTCTACGAGCACCCTGACTGGCGGCGCGGCGAGCAGAAAGAATGGGGCACCTACGTTTTTGATTTCGGCCGCACCGAGGTCCGCAACTTCCTAGTGGCCAATGCCCTCTACTGGCTCGACGAGTTCCACATTGATGGCCTGCGTGTTGACGCCGTGGCATCCATGCTCTACCTCGATTACTCCCGCAAAGACGGCGAATGGCTACCCAACCAATACGGCGGCCGCGAAAATCTCGACGCCGTGCAGCTCCTGCAGGAAGTCAACGCCACCGTCCACCGCGCGTTCCCTGGGGTTCTCACCGTTGCCGAAGAATCAACCTCCTGGCCTGGCGTGACCGCCCCCACCGAAGAGGGTGGTCTTGGCTTCTCCTTGAAGTGGAACATGGGCTGGATGAACGACACCCTGGAGTACTTCTCCAAGGACCCCGTGCACCGCGAATACCACCACAATGAGATTACTTTCTCCATGGTGTACGCCTACTCGGAGAAGTTCATCCTGCCGTTCTCCCACGATGAGGTCGTCCACGGGAAAGGCTCCTTGTGGAACCGCATGCCCGGCGATGCCTGGAACAAAGCAGCAGGTCTTCGCAGCCTATTCGCCTATATGTGGGCGCACCCCGGCAAGAACCTGCTCTTCCAAGGCCAGGAGTTTGGTCAGATAGAGGAATGGTCCGAGGCCCGCTCTATTGACTGGTATGACATGGAAGGCTGGGAAGGCGAATACCACCGCGGCATCAATGCCTTGGTCCGCACCCTGAACAGCCTGTACAAGGAACTGCCCGCACTGTATTCGCAGGACCACACCTACGAAGGGTTCAGCTGGGCCAAGTCCGACGACGCAAGCCACAACGTTCTGGCGTTCCACCGACACGGCACTGACGGCTCCAAGCTACTCTGTGTGTTCAACTTTGGTGGAGCATCCCATCTGGGGTACACACTCGGCGTGCCGGAAGGCGGCCAGTGGGTGCGCATCCTCAACACGGATGACGGAATCTACGAAGGTGCCGACAACGACCTTCCTACTGAGGTTGAGGCCGTGTCCTTCCCCTGGGATGGATACGACTTCTCCGTGCAACTTCACGTGCCCGCCATGAGCGGCCAGTGGTACCGCTGGGAACCAGAGAAGTAATTTCCTCCGGACATAACGCGCAGCGTCTAGAAGATCCATCATGGTGCTTCTAGACGCTGTTTCACCACCACACAGTGCGCAGGTTCAGAAAAGAGCATTCGCCATCCGCGCACGAGCATCAGCCACGCGCGGGTCGCCCGCATCAAACAGAGCAAACAACTCCACCATGCGAGTACGCACCCGCTCCTTATCTTTCATAATTACTGCCAACAGGCGATCAAATGCCTGTTCCACCTTACCTGCGGCTATCTCGGCATCAGCGGCAGTCAGGGCAAGATCAACATCGCCCGGCGCGGCGTCGGCACGCGCAATGGGATCAGCCTCGCCATCAGCCATGGCGGCCGAAATACGGGCAAGAAATCGGGCATTATCGCGGGCAGCTTTAGCCTCAGCATTGGCCGGTTCCTGAGCGAGGATGGAATCATAGACGGCAATTGCAGCATCAAAATCGCCGTTATTCAGTGCCTCTGTAGCGGGCTCAAAGCGCGGATCCTCGGGGGTGCTCTGCGCTGGAGCACCCTGCGCACCCTCATCATCCGATCCCTCAGCAGCTGCGTCACTCAACCCGACGAGCTTGCCCTCAACGGCCGAGACCACGGCAGTAGTCCACTGCTGAAGTGCCTCCAACGGTTGACCGCCCTGGAAATCAGCGAGTGGGCGGCCGTCGGCAAGCGCAATAACAGTGGGAAGCCCGGTAACGCCGAGCATCTGGGCTAATTCCGGCGTGGCATCTGCATCAAGGTAGGCGAAAATCCAGGCGAGGTTGGCCTGTGTTGCTAGCGTGGTAAAGTCAGCGCGAAGCTGTTCGGATTGCTCACTCCGGGACGTTCCTACCAGCACAATCACTGGAACCTGTAAGGAGCGACGCACCACATCATGCTCAAAATTTTCTTGCGTAATGGTTAACGTCGGTGCCACACTACCGGCAGGCTGGCGGCTAGCCTGGGCGCGTGCCTCCGCGCGGGCTTTGACCTCACCAAGGTCGATGGCTCCGGCAACAAAACGGTCGGGCGTCGTCATTCTTTTGTCCTTTCTTTATTGCGACAGGTGGCGTTCCACCGACTCAACTTTAGCCGTAATTTGATTCGTGTACCCGGGCCGGATATCGGCCTTCAGCACCAGCGACACGCGTGGCGATGCCTCCAACACAGCGTCGGTGGCGCGCTTGACCACAGCCATGACCTCATCCCACTCCCCTTCCACCAAGGTGAACATGGCGTTTGTCTCATTGGGCAGCCCGGATTCTCGGACGATCTTGATAGCAGCGGACACCGCCTCTGACATTTCGGCCTGGTTATTGGGGGTTTCGGTGGGTGCGACGGAGAAAGCAATAATCATGAGTTACAGGGTAGTCACATGATGAGGTTCATTGTGACTTTTGGCGCATTGTGTCAGCGATCGGACTACACTTGTAGGCATGACTCATGATATTTCTTCCATTGATATTCCCCACGAGTACGTCATCTGCCTCGATCACGTAGGCATCGCCGTGTCGGATCTTGACGCCGCCGTTGAGTTCTACCGCTCCAACTTCGGCTGGGTGAACCACCACCAGGAAACCAATGAGGAGCAGGGTGTCGTGGAGGCCATGATCGGCCCGAAGAACCTTGGTGCCACCGATGGCATGGTGCAGCTCCTCGCTCCGCTGAACGAGGACTCCACCATCGCCAAATTCATCGATAAAAAAGGCCCTGGCCTGCAGCAGATGTGCGTGCGCACCAACAACATTGACGCACTGAGCGAGCACCTGCGCGCACAGGGCACCCGCCTGCTGTACCCCGAACCCAAGGTCGGCACCGGCGGAGCACGCATCAACTTCGTTCACCCGAAAGACGCTAACGGCGTTCTTCTCGAAATCACCGAACCAGCCTCCTAACCAACCGCTTATCGACGCCGTTCCCAGCACGGCTTGTGCCAATGCCTACGGTCGTCTGCACCCCGCCCGTAATCCCGTGGCCACGCGACAATGTGTGCCACACCGGGCGGGATATTTTGATTGCATCCTGGGCACACGTAGTATTTCTTCGCTGCAGCCGATCCCATGTGCCGCACCAGATATATTTCCCCAAACGCCTCCTGCGTCTGGGTGCCAAAATACGCAGCGCCATCCTGAGGCAGCTGACGAGACGGAGTCGTATTCAACCGCCTATTTTTTCGTGGCATGCTGCACTGCTTTCCTCACTGATCCTCTAGAAGAGCCGAAGCTCATCAGATTCAATGCCGCGCAACGCCTGATAGTCCAACGTCACGCATCGGATTCCGCGATCCTCCGCCAGCGTCCGAGCCTGTGGCTTAATCTCTTGCGCCGCAAAGACCCCCTGCACCGGCTTCAACAGCTCATCCCTGTTCAGCAGCTCCAAATACCGTGACAGCTGCTCTACACCGTCAATACCACCGCGACGTTTAATCTCCACAGCAACCGTTGCGCCGTCGCTATCCCGGCACAAAATATCCACCGGGCCAATCGCCGTCGGGTATTCACGGCGGATCAGCGTATACCCATCCCCCAATGTGGTGATGTGCTCGGCTAGCAGCTCCTGAAGATGCGTCTCCACCCCATCCTTGACCAGCCCGGGATCCTCGCCGAGGTCGTAGTAGTAATCCGAATGCACCGCCTCCAACGTGATGCGCAGCTGCTCCCCCTTCTTGTTCTCCACGATCCACATGCGCACGCCCACATCCTGCCCGTCTACATCCGTAATCTCCTGCTCCTCCAGGGTGCATGGCGGTGTCATCCAGTTCAATGGCTTATATGCACGGTCATCAGCGTGAATGGACACAGACCCATCGGCCTTGACCATCAACAAACGATCCGCCATCGGAAGGTGCGCTTCCAACCGGCCAACATAATCCACGGAGCAACGGGCAATGACAAGACGCATTCCCCTACCTTATCCCACACCCAACAAAAATCCGGTCAATCCGGTGTGTGCTAGCGGCCACCCAATTCCCGGGCCTGCTGCATTGCAAAATGACGCATAGCCTGGCGCGGATTCACCCGAATCACCTGACGCATTGGCGCTGACTCCAACCAGGCAATAAACGCCGTATCTCCACGGTTTTCAAACGCCAACTCATATTCCGTGCCCGCAATCTCGATCAACAAAATACGAGTGTTCGGGTGCATGTACAGCACCTCGTTCGAGGTTGGCTCGCGGCGAGCCAGCACCTTCAAATCCCCTCGCATAACAAAAAGATCCGCTCGCGGTGACAGTGATCGAAGCTTGTAATACTCAATCTTTTCACCTACGTAGCGGATCGCACCGTGCCTCCAACCGTGATCTCCCGGCGTTGGCATCTTACGCAATAACACCGGTGTGCCCTTGGAACGCAGCGTGATAAAGCGCCATGTGGCCAGCAGAGTAATCACAATGACGGCCAGAATCAGCGCAAACCACACATATTCCATAGCGGTGTCCCTCTTGAAAGTTGCTCCAGGTGTGTGAACCTAGATGGCGTTTAAGCTGTTAACAGCTCATAGTACACTTTATTAGAGTTTTATTAAAAACTGGGGCGTTGCTTAGTGCACCCAGCCCCATCGAACTGCGGTTTTAGATGTCTACGGCTACGTGTAAGCCGCTTCCCTTCATATCACCATGTCACATGCCGTCAACGCAAAAAAGGACCCTCCCCCATGATGGGAAGGGTCCTTAGGTCACCATGCGCAGTACGCTTCTCAACACCGCGCACTCACGACGAGCGTGTGCTCTAGGCCGTCGTTATGACTCCTGATTTCGCCGAACCGCACGCAGCTTAGCTTCACCAAGAGCCTTGGTCTCCTCATCGTCCGATGCCGCCGCAACTTCAGCCTCAGCAACATCAATCTCGTCCGCCCACACGGCGAATTCAGCAAGGATAGTTACCTTGTCCTTGGAGACCGACAGAAAACCACCCTGTACAGCGGCGACAAGCTTGTCACCATCTACAGGACGGATGACCACAACACCATTGTCAACCAGCTGGCCAAGCATAGGTTCATGGCCGGGCAACACGCCAATCTCACCCTCAGTGGTCTGCGCAGTGACGATGCTGGCCTGACCGGACCACAGCATACGTTCAACAGCAACCAGTTCAACGGCGATTTCAGCCATGTGACACGCCCCTCTACTCTCCGGTCAGCTTCTTGTATGCGGCCTCGACATCTTCCAATCCACCCAAACCATTGAAAGCCTGCTCTGGGTAGTGGTCAAAGTCACCATTGCAGATACGCTCGAATGCCTCGATCGTCTCCTCTAGCGGCACATACGAGCCGGGGATACCGGTGAACTTCTCTGCGACGAAGAAGTTCTGGCCAAGGAAACGCTCCAGACGGCGGGCACGCTGAACCGTGATCTTGTCCTCTTCAGACAGCTCATCCATACCAAGAATGGCGATGATGTCCTGAAGTTCTTTGTTCTTCTGCAGAATATTGATCACGCGCTGAGCCACTGCGTAGTGGCGCTCGCCCACAATGCCAGGCTCCAAGATACGAGACGTGGAGGTCAGCGGGTTCACAGCCGGGTAGATACCCTTCGAGGCAATGCCACGGTCAAGCTCGGTGGTGGCATCCAGGTGAGCGAAGGTCGTGGCTGGGGCGGGGTCGGTGTAGTCGTCGGCGGGCACGTACACGGCCTGCAGTGACGTAATCGACTTACCCTTGGTGGAGGTGATTCGCTCCTGCAGGATACCCATCTCATCAGCCAGGGTGGGCTGGTAACCCACAGCGGACGGCATACGGCCGAGCAGGGTTGACACCTCGGAACCTGCCTGCGTGAAACGGAAGATGTTGTCAATGAACAAGAGCACGTCCTGGTGCTGAACATCGCGGAAGTACTCCGCCATGGTCAAGCCCGACAGAGCCACACGCATACGGACTCCTGGAGGCTCATCCATCTGACCAAAGACCAGTGCGGTGTCCTGAAGAACACCCATTTCTTCCATCTCAAGGAACAAGTCCGTACCCTCACGGGTACGTTCGCCCACACCGGCAAACACCGAGGTACCGGAGAATTCGCGAGCGATACGGGTGATCATTTCCTGGATCAACACCGTCTTGCCAACACCAGCACCACCGAACAGGCCGATCTTTCCGCCCTTCACGTACGGGGTGAGCAGGTCAATGACCTTAATACCGGTTTCCAGAATCTCGGTCTTACCTTCAAGCTGGTCAAAAGGTGGCGGGTCGCGGTGGATGCCCCACTGCTCACCGTCACGGCCGAGACCAGGCTCGTCAAGGCAGTCACCCAGTGCGTTGAACACGTGCCCCTTCACAACGTCCCCAACCGGGACGGAAATAGGTTTGCCGCTGTCAACAACCTCGGCACCACGGACAAGACCGTCGGTTGGTGCCATGGAAATGGCACGAACCAGGTTATCGCCGAGGTGCTGTGCCACCTCAAGGGTAATGGTTTTGGCGACTGCTTCGAGGGTGACCTCGACAGTCAGTGCGTTAAACAGGGCCGGTAGCTCGCCGCGCGGGAATTCCACGTCGACGACCGGACCAATGACACGCACGACACGGCCGACGGTAGCCGCCTGCTGTGCGTTCTGCTCGTTGAGAGCTGTAGTCATAATCTAGTCACTTTCTCCGCTTTCGGCGAGCGCACCAGCGCCACCGACGATCTCTGTGATTTCCTGGGTAATCTGTGCCTGGCGGGCTTGGTTAGCCACACGGGACAGATCTTTAACCAACGCTGTGGCGTTGTCGGTGGCAGACTTCATGGCGTTACGGCGAGATGCCGACTCCGATGCTGCAGCTTCCAAAAGCATGGCGTACAGACCACGTGAGACGTACTGCGGAAGCAACGCCTCCAAAAGAGTGTCAGCATCAGGTTCGAACTCGTAGTCTGAGGTGGCTTTATCCTCGCCACTGCCTAAAATGCCATCATCACCGAGGTCAACCTCGTCAATTTCAATGACAGGCTCCATGGGAAGCAGTTGGTGGGCGCGTGCAGTCTGAGTCAACATAGATTCAAACTCGGTATACACCACGTGAAGCTGATCAAAGCCTTGGACAGGAGTACCTTCCTCGCCATTGATGCCCTCACGCCACTTGGCAGTACCCACAGACCCGGCAACAAACGCATCTACGAGGTGATGACGCAGGTCATGAGTATCCTGGTATTTCGGATCTTGGGAAAAACCAGACCAAGCACCTGCAATATCTTCGCCACGGAACTTGTAGTAGCCAATGCCTTTGTTACCAGCGACATACAAGACAACCTCGTAGCCCTTATCTTCAAGAAGTCCACGTAGTTCCGCAGTCTTTTTGAAGACGTTGTAGTTGTAGCCACCTGCCATGCCACGGTCACTCGTGACCACCAAGATTGCGGCACGCTTGCCGTTCTCACGCTCACGGAGCATGGGGTGATCGAGGGAACTTGCGGACGCCAGACGTTCCACCACATTGCGGATCTCTCTGGCGTACGGAAGCGAAGCCTCAACCCGTGCCTGGGCCTTGGTGATTCGCGAGGTGGCGATCAGTTCCTGGGCTTTGGTGATCTTCTTGGTCGAGTTCACCGACTTGATTCGGTTACGTAATTCGCGAAGATTTGCCATGGATTATCGCCTCCCTTCTTTTCCTTGGACGGTCATAGTGCTCTACTACCAGCCCTACTTTTTAGCCGTCTTACGGGACACCGTGATCTGGTTCTTCTGCAGTTCGCCTTCAGCCAAGGGATCAACGTCAGGGTCGTGAATCACGGGAGTGCCATCAGTGGTTTGGAAGGTGCGTTTGAACTGATCAGTAGCCTCAACAAGTGCGGTCAGAGACTCTTCAGAGAAAGCAGCACCGCCCTTGATCTGCTCGTACACTGCCGGGATGTTAGCGTGCAGGTACTCGTGCAGTTCTACTTCGAAGCGGCGGACATCTTCGACGGGAACGGTGTCAAAGTGGCCTTCGCCAGCTAACCAGATGGACACCATCTGGTCTTCCACAGCCATGGGGTTGTTTTCAGACTGCTTGAGCAGTTCAACCAGCCGCTGACCGCGCTGAAGCTGTGCTTTAGAAGCCGGATCAAGGTCAGATGCGAATGCGGCGAATGCTTCCAAGTCGCGGTAGGCCGCAAGATCAAGACGCAGAGAGCCAGACACTTTCTTCATACCCTTGGTCTGAGCTGCACCACCCACACGGGACACCGACACACCAACGTTAATGGCGGGACGAACACCCTGGTTGAACAGATCAGACTCAAGGAACACCTGTCCGTCGGTGATAGAAATCACGTTGGTCGGAATGAAGGCGGAGACGTCGTTAGCTTTAGTCTCAATGATCGGCAGAGCGGTCATGGAGCCTGCTCCCATGTCGTCGGACAACTTAGCGGCACGTTCCAGCAAGCGGGAGTGCAAGTAGAACACGTCACCTGGATATGCTTCACGTCCCGGCGGACGACGCAGCAACAGTGAAATGGCACGGTAAGCTTCTGCCTGCTTGGTCAGATCATCGTAGATCACCAAGACATGCTTGCCCTGGTACATCCAGTGCTGGCCGAGAGCAGCACCAGCGAAAGGTGCGAGCCATTTGAAGCCAGCGGAGTCAGATGCCGGAGCTGCGACGATAGTGGTGTATTCCAGCGCGCCATGCTCTTCCAGGGTGCGACGAATCGCCGCGATGGTCGAGCCTTTCTGGCCGATGGCTACGTAGATGCACCGCACCTGCTTGGTGGGATCACCAGATTCCCAGTTGGCTTTCTGGTTAAGAATGGTGTCCAAGCAGACAGCAGTCTTACCAGTCTTGCGGTCGCCAATGACCAGCTGACGCTGACCGCGACCGATGGGGGTCATGGCGTCGATAGCCTTAATACCGGTCTGCAGTGGTTCACCCACGGGTTGGCGCTGCAGCACAGACGGTGCCTGCAACTCCAGCACACGGTCTTCTTCTTTTTCAATTGCACCCAGGCCGTCAATGGGCTGGCCCAGGGGGTTAATGACGCGGCCGAGGAATGCATCTCCGACCGGTATGGAAAGGACCTCGCCGGTCCGCTTTACTTCGTCGCCCTCTTTAAGAGTCTCGTAGTTACCCAGCACCACGACACCGATGCGGTCAGTGTCAAGGTTCTGTGCGACGCCAATGACGCCGCGCGGGAACTCAAGCAGCTCATTCGCCATGACTGACGGGAGGCCCGAAACCTGGGCGATACCGTCAGCTGCCGAAATGACCACACCGACCTCCTCACGGGAGGCCTCCGGGGAGTAGCTCGAGGTGTAGTTCGCAATCGCGCTACGGATCTCATCGGAGGAGATCGTCAGCTCCGCCATGTTCTTCCTGCTCTCGGTTGTTTCTTCCAGCATTGTTGTCTAGTAATTAGTCGTGTCTTAGACGATGCCTGCGCGCAGACGTTCGAGTTTACCTGCGGTACTGCCATCGATAACTTCGTCTCCGACTCGGATGACCACTCCACCGAGGAGGCTGGTATCGACCTCAGAGTGGATGCTCATCTCACGACCATAAATTCGGCCCAGTTTTGCGGCCAGTGCTTGCTCTTGTGGTGTGCTCAACGCAACAGCTGCGATGACGTGTGCGACAGTCTTTCCCTGCAGTTCAGCTGCGAGGGCGGACAAATTCGCAATATCGTCAATGAGATTGCTGTCTGGGCGTCCCACCACTTGCAGCGCCAGGGCCTCAGTGACGGCGCTGACTTTTCCGTACAGCACAGATGCAAGCAGTTGACGTTTAGCAGCGACAGTTGTTGTCTTGTCGCTCAGCAGCTGGGTGAGCTGCGTCTGGCCCTCCAGGATTCGGCTGAGGCGGAAGAGTTCATCCTCCACCTGGGCCAGTTGCCCCTGCTGTTCCGCAGACCGGAGAAGAGCGCGGCGGCCCAACGCAACCAAACCCTGTCGCATTTCGCGCGGGGTGGACCACACCTGGGCCGCAGCATCGGTGAGGAGTGCAAGGGTCACTGCGGACACCTTGCCACCAAAAACTTCCTTCACCAGACCAGAGCGCTGCTCCGCAGGAGCTGATGCCTCAGCCACTGCGACGCGCAGGCCGCGGTCGCCGTCGAGGACATCAACGACGTCGAAAATTTCGGTACCGGTCTGTGCGGCAACTACGACTGCATTGTCAATGCCAGACAGGGTGTTGTCTAGGTTCAAAGTTGCATTCGCAAGTGCTTCGCGGCTCGCTGCGTGCATGTCGCTCACTTTCCTGCTGGGGCCACAGTGTCAAGATCGGACAGGAAAGCATCGATCGTTCCCGAGCGTTTGACATCGTCGGAGAGTTGCTCCCCGAGGAGGCGTTCGGCCAGGTTGATCGAGTTCTGTCCCATCTCACGGCGCAGCTCTGTGACGACCTGCTCACGCTGGGCCTGGAGCTGCTTTTCACCGGACTCAATGATGCGGTTACTTTCTTCGGTGGCCTGGGCCTTCATATCCGCGACAATTTGCTTGCCCTTTTCGCGGGCTTCTTCGCGGATCTGTGCAGCTTCGGCACGAGCCTCAGCAAGCTGTGCGTTGTACTTTTCAAGGGCTGCCTTGGCTTCCGCCTGTGCAGCTTCGGCACGCTGGATGCCACCCTTAATCCGGTCCTCACGCTCAGTTAGGACCTCCTGGAACTTTGGAAGAACAAACTTCCAAAAGAGGAACAGGACGACGATGAGCGAAACTGCGGACCAGACGACATCGTATGACGCAGGCAGAAGCGGGTTAACGGACTTCTCTAGAGGAAGCCCCTCACCGCCTTCTGATGCGGCCAAGTAGTAAATGACGTTCGTCATGTGTCTGTCGGCTTTCGTTGTCTGTTCGGATTAGGTGAAGATGAAGCCGGCAACCAGGCCGATCAGGGCGAGAGCCTCAACGAAGGCGATACCCAGGAACATGGTGGTGCGCAGCTGACCAGCCATCTCGGGCTGACGTGCCATGCCCTCAAGTGCTTTACCAACGAGGATGCCGATGCCAATGCCCGGGCCGATGGTGGCAATGCCGTATCCGATGGTGGCGATGTTGCCCGTGATGCCAGATTCAGCGGCCTGTGCGAGGATGACGTCGTTCATGAGTGTGTCGTTCCCTTTCTAGCTGCCCGGACTTTCACCGGGCGAAATATATCTTTATGTGTGTCGGTGTGACTGTGGTCCGCGACCTGCGTACAGGCCAACGGGTCAGTGCTCGTCTGCGTGCAACGCCAATTCGATATACACGGCGGACAGCAGGCTGAAAATATAAGCCTGCAGGAAAATCACCAGTAGCTCAAAGAGCGTGAACGCAATCGCAGCAATGATGGTTCCAAAAGACACTGTTGTCCAACCATTCATCTGGAAGAAGAAGAAGTTGGTGGCAGAGAACATCAGAACCAAAATGATGTGGCCTGCGAGCATGTTGGCCATGAGACGGAGAGTCAACGTGGCCGGGCGCAGGATAAACGTGGAGAGGAATTCCAGCGGCACCACTAGTATGTGAAGCGCTGGTGGCAAATTCGGGATAACAATCGAGGACTTGACGTATTTGAAAAAGCCGTACCGCTTTGCACCTGCATAGATGAAAACAAAGTATCCAACAATGGCGAGCACAAGGGGCATACCCACACGGGCATTGGGCGAGATGTTAAGGCCCGGAATAACCGAAGGAAGGTTCATCGCAAAGATCAGGAAGAACATGGTGGCCAGCACTGGCAAGAAGCGCCGCCCCTCTTTCTTACCCAGAATTTCTTCAGCGATGTTTACCCGCACAAAGTCGAGTGCAATTTCTGCCACGTTTTGCACGCCAGACGGAACCAACTTGGGGCTGCGCATGGCGATAACAAAAAACACTGCAACGACCGCTGCCATAAGCAAGCGGACGAACATCAGACGGTCGATGGCAAACCAGCCGTTCGCTACGTGTTCGAACCACAGGATTCCCGGGAAAAATTCGTGTTCCAGAGAGGGCGCGTGGAATTCACCCTTCATGGACAGTGTTGTAACGCTCAGCGTTCTCTCCCGTGTTCGGGCCGCACGGGCATAAAACCGCACGGTGCGATGGACGTCTGAAATCTTCCTTGACCGCTGCGGACTCCGTCGCACATCATCGCAGCGATCATGGGGAAACCGGCAAACATCTTGACTCGCACAAACGCATCTCAAGTAGTTTGTTGGAAACCCGGTGGATAGATTATCAGGTGTTTCTGCGTTTCGACGAAGTACGATGGGGGGTATTTGAACTCCCCCACAGTTCACTGAAATAAATGCCGCCTAAGCGGCGGTTTTCATCACATGTAAGGTCAGTCACACTTGCTAAAACCCGCCCTTGTCGGGGGTAGTTTCTTGCACCATAGTCTGTTATTGGTCCGACCAAAGCGGCAATCCTCGCTGGCATTTCACCAATTACACACCCCAGAACGCCCCCCGTTTTACCCCTCACCTCCTACAAACGCTGTGCGCATGAGGTGAATTTTTAAGAATCAGTATCACCGTTAGTGCGCGCACTGGACTCAGTGGAAGGTTGTACATAGGTCACCCGCGAGGTAATCACACTCCACACTTCCACGCTAAGCACAGCTATGAGTACAAGGGTTGTGGTGACGACGAAGGCCCAGCGGTCGTAAAACGTCATTCCACGGATGACCATGAGAACCCCCAGCAATACCACAATTTTCAGCAGCCAACTCCCCAGCACCACCGCTCCTGTGGTTGACGGAGTGGTATTGGCAGTAACAAGCACGCTGATCGCTGTGAGCAGCACAAATCCCCCACCGATTGCCGCTCCCATCAGTACTCCCCAGATTCCAGCGATCCCAGCTGCCCAGCCCCAGATGGACAGAGACACGACACTCACTGTCAACAGTGCCAACGATCCAAATCGAATGGCGCGCTGCAGTGGCCGACGGTGGTCGTCAAACTCAGAAACATTGGAGGTGGGTTGAGTAGTCACGAGGGTGCATCTTACCTTGCATCGGTGGCGGTTCGAAGTGACGCTTGTCGACGCCCTTCCGGTGCCGCCGTATTCCCCTCGCCAGTACGCGCAGATCGGAACACAGGACTAAATGTGTACACCAGTGCCATTGCCAGCGATATCAGGATTCCCGCCAGCGCGTAAGGCGCAGGGATAGCACTAAAGGCCACTGCGCCGAAAGCCACCACACTCACCCACATGTACAACAGAAGAACAACACTACGGTGGCTATGCCCCAGGCCCAAGAGACGGTGATGCAGGTGCATTTTGTCTGCACTGAAGGGTGAACGTCCCTTTGACACGCGCCGGACCACCGCCATTACTAGGTCCAGCAGGGGGACGAACACGGCGGCAACGACCACAATGAAAGGGGAAATTAACGCCACCATGTCCACTGCACCATACAGGCTCATGTTGATTTTGCCGGAGGCAGAGGTTGCAGCCGCTGCGAGCAGCAAGCCGATCAGCATAGAACCAGAGTCCCCCATGAAAATGCGGGAAGGTTCAAAATTATGGGGCAAAAATCCCAGGCATATGCCCACCAGCGCAGCGGCAATAATAGCAGGTGGGTAAGCAGAAACGGTACCGCCTTGGTCATGAAGAATCGTCAGAGCAAACACCAAAATCGCACACCCAGAGATCATGCCCAGCCCGGCAGCCAAACCGTCAAGACCATCCACAAAATTGATGGCGTTAATGAGGGTGACAGTGAATAATGCGGTAACAACAGTAGATTGAAACTGATCTATCACGACGGTCGTCCCATCCCCGAAAGGCAGGTACAACAGCGTCCACGATAGTCCCATCAGACTCATCACCATCGCGCCAAGGATCTGGCCAATAAGTTTGGTGATGGCATCAATTTCAAAAATATCGTCAATGATGCCCACAATCACAATGACAAACCCAGCCATCACCACAGCCCCCATTTCAGGCGTGATGGGCTTGAAACCCCTGGTCAAAGCCGGAAGTTGTTGTGCAATGAACACGGCAGCCAAGAATCCGGTGAACATGGCAGCACCACCAAGTCGCGGCTTGGGCTGGGTGTGTACGTCACGGTCGCGAATCGCGGCGATGCGGCCGCTACGCACCATAATCGAGCGGATGATACCCGTGCAAAGATAGGTGACTGTGCATGCCACAAGAAAGACGAGACCGAGCTCGCGCAGCGGAATGCCTGCTCCACCCGACCCCATTAGCGAAGGCTTTCCACGTCCACGCCTAGAATTTCGGCGATTTTCTCGGCGGGCACCGCACCTTCACGTAACAGCTTAGGCTCGCGGTGGGACAGGTCAATGATGGTACTGGCCGTGCCGACAGCACATTCTCCACCGTCCAGGTAGACATTGACGGCGGAACCCAGTTGGTTCTTCGCATCCTCAGCAGTGGTTGCTGGTGGCTGACCGGAGATGTTTGCACTGGATACGGCCATGGGCCCGGTCTCACGCAACAACTCTATAGCTACGGGGTGCAAGGGCATGCGTAGCATGACAGTGCCGCGGGTGTCCCCCAGGTTCCAGGGAAGGCTAGGCGCCTGACGAATCACGATGGACAAGCCGCCAGGCCATAACGCCTCAACGAGAGCACGTGCTTGCGGGCTATATTCGGCGACAAGCCCCTGAATGGTGTCCCAGCTGCCCACGAGAACAGGAACAGGCATACTGGGTCCGCGATTTTTCGCAGCCAGCAGCTTGTTCACTGCGTCGTTATCAAACGCGTCGCAGCCAAGTCCGTACAGGGTGTCAGTGGGCAGAACCACGAGCCGTCCACCTTTTACCGCATTGAACGCAGCCCTCAGCCCCAGTTCGCGGCTTTCGCTGTCGGCACAGTCATAGATTCTGCTCAACGTCGTCTCTCCTAGTACAAGGGTTTTCTTACCAAGGTTATAGCTTACGCGCTGTGACAAACCGCTCGCGACCAGCGAGGTCCCGTCGCGCAACAATCTCATCACAGCGTCCCGTCGCAGCCAGTACGGCCTTGACCTCTGCGGAGGTCGTATCGTCGTGTTCAATGCCCAGGTATCCCCTAGGTTTCAGCAGATCAAGCATCACATCAATCATGGGGGTGATCACGTCCATACCGCTAACCCCACCAAATACAGCCTGTGGCGGATCATAATGCACTTCCGTTTCCACTTCAGCCGCTTCTGGAACATAAGGTGGGTTCGATAACACCAGGTCACACGCACCACGCAGCTGCGGCAATACCTGGTCATACGTAGCATCACCCATCACCAACTCGACCTGCGGAGCGAACGCATCAAAGTTTGCCTGCGCCCATTCAGCCGCCGCCGAGTCAATTTCCACAGCAGTCACACGCGCTGCGGGTACCACCGTCGCCACATATGCCGCAATCGCACCCGATCCAGTGCATAGGTCCACCACTGTGGGCTTATCGACGCCCGCGACTACCGAAACACCCCACTCTGCCAGCAGCTCCGTCTCGGGTCTCGGAATAAAAACGCCTGGACCTACACGCAGTTCAAGTGGCCCCATAGGTGCGACACCCAGAATGTGCTGAAGTGGTTCCCTGCGTGCGCGGCGGGCAACCGCATCGTGAAAACCTGCGGGAGTTGAGTCGTCGCTACGCAGGAAAAGGTCAGTGCGCGAGCAACCCAGCAGGTGCGCCGCAATGAGCTGGGCGTCGTAAAGCGGCGACGCCACCCCCGCATCTGCGAGGATGACGGCAGCAGCAGTGATGTCCTGGGAGATCACTCGGCCTCAAGACGCGCGGCGCGCTCGGCGGTTTGAAGGGCAGTGAACAGGTCGTCCAGTTCGCCATTCAACACTGTGTCAAGGTTGTTGGCTTTATAACCAATACGATGATCGCTGATGCGGTTTTCCGGCCAGTTATAGGTGCGGATGCGTTCAGAGCGATCCATGGTACGGATCTGCGCGGCGCGCCCCTCGGCTGCTTCGGCATCAGCGGCTTCCTCTGCCATCTGCTGCAGCCGTGCGGCGAGCACCTGCATAGCGCGGGCCTTGTTCTGAATCTGCGACCGCTCCTTTTGGCACGTCACCACAATGCCCGTGGGCAGGTGCGTGATACGCACTGCGGAGTCGGTGGTGTTCACGCCCTGTCCGCCTTTACCGGAGGAACGGTAGACGTCCACGCGGATGTCTTTATCGTCAATTTCCACGGCCTCCACCTCGTCCGGCTCTGGATAGACCAGCACACCGGCCGCAGAGGTTTGGATACGACCCTGAGATTCCGTGACGGGCACACGCTGCACGCGATGCACTCCCCCCTCGAACTTGAACACACTCCAAGCACCATCACGTGAGGGCTGCTTGGAACGAATAGACAAGGTCATATCCTTGACCCCACCCAAATCAGATTCAGACAGTCCAAGGATTTCGGTGGCAAAGCCATGCTTTTCCGCATACCGCTGATACATGCGGGCAAGTTCGCTGGCAAACAGTGCCGCCTCTTCCCCGCCGGCACCCGACTTGATCTCCATGACAATGTCATCACTGTCGTGTGGGTCGCGCGGTGCCAGCAGATCAGCAAGCTTTTCTTCCAACTGCACAGATTCCTCGGCAAGGCGCTCTGCCTCCGCCGCGAACTCGGCGTCCTCGTAGGCCATTTCTTGGGCAGCCTCTAAATCCTCCCGAACCTGGGAGAGCTCGGCGTGAACCTTGATAATGGGCTGCAACTCTGAATAGCGTTTGCCTACCTTGCGGGCCTGAACGGGATCATTGTGCAACTCGGGGTCACTGAGCTGGGCTTCCAAGCCTTGGTACTCGGCGAGGATGTCATCAACAGCCGAAACTTGGTTGGCCATCTTAGGAGAAGTCCTCCTCAATATCACCAGCCATCGGCGCGCTCGACGCGATCTGCATGAGGAATTCGCCGTTGGACTTCGTCTTCTTCAACTGCTTAATCAGCAGGTCAATCGCTTGTTGATTATCCAAGTTGGACAGAATACGGCGAAGCTTGTGCATAATGCGGGCCTCTTCGGGGGCCAGCAACAACTCATCCTTGCGGGTACCGGACGGGTTCACATCCACGGCGGGGAATACTCGCCGCTCAGAGATACGACGATCCAGCTTCAACTCGGCGTTGCCGGTGCCCTTGAACTCCTCGAAGATCACGGTGTCACCGGCAGAACCAGTCTCCACCATAGCGGTGGCAATAATCGTCAACGAACCGCCGTTTTCAATGTTGCGGGCAGCACCCAGGAACCGCTTGGGCGGATACAAGGCGTTGGAATCCACACCACCAGAGAGGATACGCCCCGATGCCGGAGAGCTGTTGTTGTATGCGCGACCCAGACGCGTGATGGAATCCAGGAGAACCACCACGTCTTGCCCCTGCTCAACAAGGCGCTTCGCGCGCTCAATGGCAAGTTCCGCCACAGTGGTGTGCTCACTTGGCGGACGGTCGAAGGTGGAAGCGATCACCTCGCCGTGAACACTTCGCTGCATGTCAGTGACTTCTTCGGGCCGCTCATCGACCAACACAACCATGAGGTAACACTCAGGGTTGTTTTTGGCAATAGCGTTGGCAACGTTCTGCAGAATGGTGGTCTTACCGGCCTTTGGCGGGGAAACGATCAACGCGCGTTGTCCCTTACCAATCGGCATGATCAAGTCGATCACGCGTGTGGTCAGGATCTTCGGGTCCGTCTCCAGGCGCAGGCGCTGATTCGGATACAACGGGGTCAGCTTGGAAAACTCAGGACGCTGGCGCGCTTCCTCAACGGTCATGCCATTGATGGTGTCCACCCGCACTAACGGGTTGTACTTCTGACGGTTGCGTCCACCCTGGTAGTTGTTCTGCCCCTCACGCGGAGCCTTAACCTGACCAATGATGGCGTCACCACGACGCAGCCCCAGGCGGCGGATCATTTGCTGGGTCACAAACACATCGGCGGGGCCGGACTGGTACCCAGAGGTACGTAGGAAAGCGACATTGTTGTCCACAATGTCCAGGATGCCGGCAACGTTCTGCAGAACATCGTCCTCCCGCACCTCATCATCATTACGGTTGTCCCGGCCACGGCGTGGCCGTTCACGGCGGTTGTTGCGGCGCCCACGACGATCATCCCCGTCATCATCGCGGTAATTGCGCTGCTGGCGGCGGTCCTGTTGATTGTCGCGGTTGCCGTCTTGGCGAGCATTGTCGTCGCTCATGTTTGCAGTATTGCCAGCCGAGTCAGCAGATGTATCGGCCGCAGGCGCGGCGTCGTCAGTATCGCGGGAATCACGCGCGCCAGAGGTATTGCGCTGCTGTCCGCGCTCCTTATCCCGCTGTTCGCGCTGATTCATGCGGGCACGATTGCGACGTGCACGACGTGCCGCAGACCGGGATTCGTAGCGAACCTCTTCGCCGTCACCTGTGTTGCTGGATTCTGCGGGTACGTTTGTTGAAGCCTCATCGACAGCGGCAGCTGCATCGGACGCAGAGGAGGATGACGCGGCGTCGTCACTCGCCGCAGTGATTCGTTTGGTGGCGCGGCGTCGAGTGGGTACCTTAGTAGGCTCAGTAGTTCCGGCGGCCTCCACGGCCTCTGCCGCCTCTGATGCAGTCTCACGCGCAGGCTTTGCTAACGATGCCCCATTGGATTGAATCGCCTCAATGAGGGCTCCTTTACGCAACGTAGAGGTACCCCGAATACCCATGCGCTGTGCGATTTGGCGTAATTCTGGGAGCCGCAGTGCGCTGAGGTTCTGCTGCTGTGCACCGCTCGTTGAATCGGTGGCGGTGATATCCGTATCTGTCACAGATTTCCTTTCAATGGCTTACCAGGTCACCGCATACTGAGCGAGACCGGAAAGCGGCTGTGAATTTACACTTCTGAGCACCGCAGACTCACGTTCCCATCACAATGAGCCGTGGCCCTTACGGACCTGTGGGTGATGAAGTGCCTCAAATGCATTATCTTTGAGCAACGCAAAAGCGTTTCCAAAGAATTTTGATTAAGCCGACTTTTACAGTGGAGCACCAGCTGAAACGGGTTGCTCATCAGTGACTATTCGCCGGTTCACCAACAGTGTAGCGCACTCACACGAAATTGTGTCATTTACTAGAGTAGTGTCCATGCTCAGCACCATGCATGACATTCCGTTGTCGATCGCACGAATACTCACTTACGGGTCACAAATTCACGGAAATACCACCGTGACCAGCTGCGATAATGGAAGCAAGGAGACCGCAACCTTCGCTGAGATCGGAGCACGTGCCGCCGCGTTGGCACATGCGTTGCGCTCTGAACTTAATGTGACTGACGATCAACGCGTAGGCACATTCATGTACAACTGTGCCGAGCATCTGGAGTCCTTCTTTGCCGTCACGTGCATGGGTGCGGTGTTCAACCCGCTCAACAAGCAGCTGATGGATGACCAATTGCAGCACATCATCAATCATGCTGAGGACCAGGTCATCATCGCTGATCCACGCTTGGCGCATAAGCTTTCGGCGATCCTGGAGCACTGCCCCGGGGTGCGCGCCGTCGTCTTCATCGGCGTCGGTTCCTTGGATGTCGCCATCGCTACCCTTCCAGACGGTGTAGATGGGTACTCCTATGAGACGCTTATCGACGGCCACCCCTCAACGTTTCCATGGCCTGTACTGCCAGAAAAAACGGCCGCCGTCTTGTGTTACTCAACGGGAACCACCGGCGCCCCGAAAGGTGTTGTTTATTCGCACCGCTCCATCTATCTGCATTCCATGAACCTATGCACCACGGATTCATTCGCAGTCACCCACGGTGTTCCGTTCCTCTGCTGCATTCCCATCTATCACGTGCTCAGCTGGGGTATTCCCATTGCCGCGTTTATGTGCGGCGCCCCGCTGGTCTTTCCAGGATCCGATGTATCCGCCCCGGCACTCGCAGCCATCATCGCCACCACACATCCGCGCGTGGCCACCGGTGTTCCCACCCTGTGGATTTCCCTCATGGTGCACTACATCAACAACCCACCGGAACGCATGAGCCTCACCGAGATTTTCGCCGGCGGCTCCCCCGTCCCGCCGATCCTGATCAAGCTATGGGAGGAACGCTACGGTGTAGACGTCATTCACATCTGGGGAATGACCGAAACCTCCCCCATCGGCACGGTCGCCCGCCCGCCATCAGGCGTGTCCGGCGAAGCGCGCTGGAATTACCGCATCAGCCAGGGGCGATTCCCTGCAAGCATGGAATACCGCGTGGTGAACGATGGCGAGGTTGTTGCCAGCACCGACCGCAACCAGGGGGAAATTCAGGTGCGCGGAAATTGGGTCACCGCATCGTACTACCACTCCCCAGCAGACGTGGAAGGCGGACTCGCCCACACTTTCCGAGGAGACAACATTGACGACGCCCTAGAAAAGTTCACGCCGGACGGTTGGTTACGCACCGGCGACGTAGGATCCGTGACCAAAGACGGCTTCCTCACCATTGAGGACCGCGCCCGCGATGTGATCCGCTCCGGCGGAGAGTGGATTTACTCAGTGCAGTTGGAGAACCTGATCATGGAATCGAGCAGGGTGGTCGAGGCTGCGGTGATCGGTTACAGCGACGAGAAATGGGGCGAACGTCCCCTTGCCGTCACAGTGCTGCATGCTCATATTGAACCGAACCGCGACACCGCCGAAATCCTCCGCGACGGCCTTCGAGAAAAGCTTCCCAGCTGGATGCTGCCTGAATACTGGACGTTTGTGGACAGCATCGATAAGACATCGGTGGACAAGTTCGACAAGAAGGACCTGCGCAAACACCTCGCCGACGGTGACTTTGAAGTGATCAAGTTGCGTGGCCCTGGCGAAAAGTAAATGCACTTAGTGCACGGTCACCTCAACCGGTCCCGCAACCGGCAACTCCATGACGCGGAGACCAGCATCGCGGGCATCCTGAAGAGATTTCTCGTCCACACCATCTCCTGTAGTCAATACCATGCACGTGGGTCCAGCCCCGGAAAGATAGGCGGCATAACCCTTATTGCGCAAGCGATTCACCCATTCAGCTGTCACTGGCAGTACATCCGCACGATAGGGCTGATGTAGGCGATCCCTCGTACCTTCCCACAGCAGTTCTGGGTGATGCTGCAATGCGACGGTCATCACCGCACAGCGCGACACGTTGAAACGTGCGTCAACGTGCGTGACATCGGACGGCAGTACGCGACGCACCGCCTCTGTGGAGGCATGGAACGCCGGAACCAGCGCAAAAGCACGAATGGAGGGATGCACGGGAATGCTCACCGCTTTGTATTGCGGGTGAGTACGTCCGTCAACAGGAATTTCCGTCCAACTCACCACCGCGTTGCCGAGCACAGAGGCAGCAGCGTTGTCAGGATGCCCCTCAAAGGCAGAGGACAGCTGGACCACCTGGGCGTCGTCAAGAGGAAAACCCGCAAGCCCATTCGCCGCAGCAACACCAGCAACAGCGGCAGCGGCAGAGGATCCCAGCCCCCGAGATTGGGGAATATTGTTGTGGCAGACCACTCGCAAACCAGGAACATCCACGTCGGCGGCTTTTAGTCCTGCGCGAATAGCCTTGACCACCAGGTGTGAACCGTCTCGAGGAAGATCGTCTTCGCCTTCGCCGAAAATCTCCACCTCTAGCCCCTGGGGAATGACCTCCACGTCCACCGTGTCGTACAACCCCAGCGCAAGTCCAAGGGTGTCAAACCCTGGACCGAGGTTTGCCGATGAGGCAGGTACTTTGACAGTAACTTTCTGTCCAGCAGGCACTTCAATTGCCATGTGATTATTCGCCCTCCAACCGAATCACGCTGTTGACGGCCTTCACTGCTGGCAGGTTGTTGAGCGACTCAATCGTGGCGGCGAGATCGGATTCTTTGGCCTTATGTGTGACGATGACAAGACGTGCATGATCCTCACCGCCTTCCTCTTGGCGTACGGTCCGCAGGGAAATTCCGCGGTCGCTAAACACCGCAGCGATTTCGGCCAGGACTCCGATGCGGTCATCGACCTCCATGTCGATGTGGTAGCGGGTTTCTACATCGCCGAAGTCGGCGATAGGCAGGCTGGCGTAGGTGGATTCACCTGGCGCACGGCCTCCATGGACTTTATTGCGTGCTGCGCCGACAATGTCGCCAAGAACTGCAGATGCGGTAGGTGCTCCGCCGGCGCCGTTTCCATAAAACATAAGGCGACCAGCTGCTTCTGCTTCAATAAAAATGGCGTTGAAGGATTTATCCACGCTGGCCAGGGGGTGGCTGCGCGGGACGAGGGTGGGATGTACTCGAGCGGAAACGGTTTCCTGCCCGTTGTCATCAATGAGTCGTTCACAAATGGCGAGAAGTTTGATGGTGTAGCCAGCTGACTGCGCAGCTTTGATGTCAGTTGCCGAAATGTTGGAGATGCCTTCGCAATACACGTCATCGGAGGTCACGCGCGTGTGGAACGCCAAAGATGCGAGGATGGCGGCCTTGGATGCCGCATCATGGCCATCAATGTCGGCGGAGGGATCGGCTTCGACATACCCCAGACGCTGTGCTTCGGCGAACATGTCGTCGTAGGAGGCTCCAGTAGAGTCCATGGCGTCCAGGATGAAGTTGGTGGTGCCGTTAACAATGCCCTTGACTGACAGAACGCGGTCACCAGCGAGGGACCGGCGTAGCGGGCCAAGCACCGGGATTGCTGCGGCGACAGCTGCTTCAAAGTACAAATCGACGCCCGCTTCATCAGCCGCTTCTGCCAACTCTGCCGAGTGCGCAGCTACGAGGGCTTTATTCGCCGTAACCACTGATTTTCCGGCACGGAGCGCGGCAAGCACGACCTCACGGGGATAGTCGATACCGCCGATAACCTCAACCACAATGTCCACATCATCGCGGTTGATCAGTTCCATAGCGTCATCGGTAAATAGTTCCTTAGGCACGCCGGGGCGGACTTTGGCAAGGTCCCCCACTGCCACGCCTTTGAGCTCAAAGGCGCCACCGATGCGGTGCACTAAATCATCTTCGTATTTGTTCAGAAGCCGAAGCACTTCACTCCCCACGGTGCCGTGGCCCAAAATGGCGATACCAACCGGCTCGCCAGTACCTTTACCGGGGTTGAAGGTGGATGAGGTTGTAGACATCGTTCTCCCAGTTCTCCCTAAAGTTATCCAGCGTGGGCATTCCCAGTTATTGTAGACCAAGCTGTCTTTCAGCGCCCCTCTACCCCCATCCTTGAAATACTCCCTGGTGCGCTCATACCACACGCCACAACCTTAGATAAAAAGATATTTTCAATGTACTAAATATATTCTCATCCTCATTTTAAACTAATAAAATATTATTTTATGCTATATTTTCTCAAATAAATGCTGCTGAAAATTTTTCCGCGTAGCATTACCACTGCATTTCATGGTGCTTGTCGCCTATTTCTTAAGGAGAATATTATGAAAATGCCTCGTCGTATCGCCACCAGCATGGTCGCCGCGAGCCTGGCAACGTCTTTAGCCGTCGCTCCCGCGCAAGCGCAGAGCCTTTCTCATACCGCCCTAGCAACCTCCACTGGTCTTGGTTCAAGCGCGGTTAACACCGTAATCGGTGTGGGCATCAACGTAGCTGTCGCAGTTGCCGTGTACAACTTCCTGGTCCAGAACCGCATCATCGCTCCCATCATCCGCTAGCACTTAGCCGAGAGTTGCACCAAAAAGATCTATCCCTGAACAGGAAAAATCACTGTTTTCTGAGTTCAGGGATAGATCTTTTCGCCGTTCAGCGTGCTACTTGTTCTTACATCACCTCAAGCGCCAAAATATCGTCAATGGTTTCGCGGCGGACCATCAATGTTGTATTCCCGCCCTTCACGCTCACCACAGCTGGCCGAGTGAACATGTTGTAGCGGCTGCTCATGGGATAGCAGTATGCGCCGGTCCCCGCCAAAGCGATGTAGTCGCCGGTCGCAATATCGTTGGGGTACGTGGCATCAGAGACCAGGATATCTCCAGCCTCACAGTGGCTACCCACAATGCGGGAATCTACTTCCTCACCATCAACGAAGCGGTTGACCACACGGGCGTCGTATTCCGCCTGGTAGAGGCTGGGTCGAATATTGTCGCTCATGCCACCGTCCACCGCGAGGTAACGCCGAACCCTATCCGCGGCAACGTGGACGTCTTTGATCACTCCAACTTCGTACACAGTCACTGTCGACGGCCCTGCAATCGCGCGCCCAGGCTCTACTTTCACGATGAGTTCTGGAAGCCCCAATTCCTTGCTGTGCCGATTCACACGACCGATCAGATCAGCGGCAACGGCAGCAACGTCAAGGCCCTTCTGTTCCTCCACATAGGCGATGCCGTATCCTCCGCCGAGGTCCAGCACGCTGAAGTCGCGTGAAATCTCCTCGCCGAGGGCGTCAAAAAGCTGATCCACCAGCCCCAACACACGTTCAGCGGCTAGGGAGAAGCCTTCCGCGTCAAAAACCTGCGAGCCGACATGGCAATGCAAACCAACCAACCGCAGGTTTTCGGCACGAACGGCAGCACAGGCGGCGTCGAAAGCCGAGCCGGAAGCCAGGGAAAAGCCGAACTTTTGGTCCTCGTGACTGGTGGCGATGAATTCATGTGTGTGGGCCTCGATACCAGGTTTCACCCGCACCAACACGTTTTGCGTGCAGTTTTCATTGGCGGCGATGAGGTCCAGCAGCTCCAGCTCCTGGCTGGCATCAATAACAACAATGCCCACGCCGTTTTTTACACAAGCACGCAGGAAATCGGATGACTTGTTGTTGCCGTGCGCCGCGATGCGCGACGGTGGGAATCCCGCAGCCAAAGCCACCGTAAGTTCCCCAAGCGAGGCCACATCAAGGCACAGCCCTTCCTCATCGACCCACCGCACAATAGCCGTGGTGAGAAAGGCTTTTGACGCATAATGCACACGGTCACCACCACCGAAGGCTGCAGCCATATCGCGGCACCGAGAGCGGAAATCGGCCTCGTCTACCACCATGACAGGCGTGCCATATTCCTCGGCAATCTCTCCGAGCGGCACACCCGCGACGGTCACCACGCCGTCTTCTTGACGGCGTGCATTCAGGGGCCACACGTGCGCGGGTAAGCCGTTAAAACCAGTGGCTTCGTCACTATGGCTAAGGTTGTTGGCGTTGTGATCAGCAGACATAGTGCACTCCTACATTCGCTCGGGGGCGGTCACACCGACAAGACCCAAGGCGTTCGCCAGGGCTTGGCGAGTCGCCATGGCCAGCGCAAACCTCGCCTTATGAATTGGCTGTACATCCTCACCTGCTTTCGGCAGGATTTGGCAGTTGTCGTAAAACCTGTGGAACGTACCTGCAAGTTCTTCCGCGTAGCGCGCGATACGGTGGGGTTCGCGGAGTTCAGCGGCTGCCGTGACCACGGCGGGAAACTCACCAAGCGTACGGATGAGGTCGCCTTCGCGTTCATGGGTGAGCAACGAGTAATCCACGTTATCGGTGTCAGCAAGCTCCAACCCAACATCGGCGGCTTTCCGGGCGATGGAGCACAAGCGCGCGTGCCCGTACTGCACGTAGTAGACCGGATTGTCTGAGGATTGCGATGCCCACAGGTCCATGTCAATGTCCAGCGTAGAGTCTACCGAGGAACGGATAAGGGCGTAACGCGCGGCGTCAATACCGATCAGTTCCACCAAGTCATCGAGGGTGATCACCGTCCCCGCGCGTTTAGACATACGGATGGCCTCACCGTCTTTCACCAGGTTCACCATCTGTCCAATCAGCACTTCCACCTGCGCCGGATCGTATCCCAGCGCGGCCGCAGCTGCCTTCAGCCTGGCGATATAGCCGTGGTGGTCCGCGCCTAGCATGTAAATGCACAGGTTGTGTCCGCGGCCAATCTTGTCGGCCACGTAGGCAATGTCACCAGCAATATACGCGGCATTACCGTCGGATTTGATCACCACACGATCTTTGTCATCGCCAAACGCTGAGCTGCGCAGCCACCACGCACCATCCGCCTCATACAGGTTGCCGTTGTCCTTCAACACAGCAATCGCGCGATCCACCGCGCCCGACTCGAACAGTGAATTTTCGTGGAAATACACATCAAAGTCGGTGCCAAACTCGTGCAGCGACTCCTTGATGTGATTAAACATCAGCTCCACGCCCGCAGAACGGAACGTCTCCTGCATGTTCTCTGGACTTTGCTCCAACACCCCAGGATGCTTATCGACGACCACCCGAGCAATGTCCGCAATATACTGCCCACCGTAGCCGTCTTCCGGAGTTGGCTCACCTTTCGCGGCAGCAACTAACGAACGCACAAACCTATCAATCTGGGTTCCGTGGTCATTGAAATAGTATTCGCGAGTAACGCTCGCGCCTGTGGCACTCAAAATACGCCCAAGTGAATCTCCCACTGCAGCCCAGCGCGTGCCTCCAAGATGGATGGGGCCTGTGGGATTCGCGGAAACGAACTCAAGGTTGACGACAGTACCCGCATACCCATCGGAATGCCCGTAATTCTCCCCTGCGCGCAGGATCTCTGCCACAATCTGCCCTTGGGCATCGGCAGCGAGTCGAATATTGATAAACCCGGGACCAGCCACCTCGGCAGACTCAATTGCCGGATTGGTGGCCAGTGAATCTACCAACCACGCTGCTAACTCTCGGGGACTCACGCCCACTTTCTTGGCCGCCTGCAAAGCCACATTTGTTGCATAATCCCCGTGTTCGGGGTTACGTGGACGTTCAACAACCACCGTCTCAGGAAGAACGCTAGCATCTAGGTCCTTATCACTGAGAACGGTGGTTGCGGTGGTTTTAATCAGTGAGGCTAAATCTGCAGGAGTCACGAAAAGCGATTCTATCGCACCACAACGTGTTTCCCGAACTTGGTTTAACCTCCTGAACTCTTAACTTGTGCTAGGACACAACCATCCACCCGAGAATCGGGGTGGACTGCAGGAACACCAGCACACAGGCGAACAATATCAAGCCGATGGAGAAGCCAATGATGTTCTTCATAATCTTGGCTTCGCCGTTTTCCATCTGTACCGCAGCGCTCGCGATGGTCAAGGTCTGCGGAGACAGCATCTTGCCGATCACAGCACCAGTGGTATTTGCGCCCACCATGAGAGCGGGTTCCGCCCCCACTGAAGTGGCAGCGGTGGCCTGCATCTTGGAGAACAGTGCGTTGGCGGAAGTTGCAGAACCAGTCACTGCAGTACCAACCCACCCAAGGATCGGCGAAATGAATGGGAAGAAGGAACCAGAACCAGCCAAGAATGCACCAATAGCACCAGTTTGACCAGAGAAGTTCATCACATACGCCAAGCCCATAACCGCTGCAATGGTCAGCGCAGCCAAACGCATGCGGTAGGCACCGCCAAACAATTCCCCGAATCCCAGTTTAAAGGACATGGGGTACTTTCCACCTTCGGTGTTGAGCATGTAGACAATGACGGTAATCAGGCCAGACAGGAAGAGTAGGGTGCCCGGGTTGGACAGCCAGTTGAAGTTAAACACAGTGGCGGTCAACGGTTTACCAGTGCTGTCAACCAGATGGCCATCCAGACCAGGCCATGGGAATTTAATATCAGTGGAGGTCAGGGCCTTCGGGATATTGACGCCCACGGTCCACAGCTTTGCCACGGCAAAGACCACGATAACCAGTAGGTACGGGAACAGCGCGAGGCTGGTGCGCTGAACGTTGAGTTCGTTTCCGCTGCTTGCACTGGTCTGACTAGCCTGTTCCTCAGGGGTTTTTGGAGCCCACACCATAAGGAACAAGACGCCGACGGTCAGGGAGAGCAGGCAGGCAACCACGTCGGTGAGGTCATAGAGGAAGTAGTTGGACGCGAGGAACTGTCCACTACCGAACGCCACACCCAGCACCAACGCCATGGGCCATACCTGCCTAAATCCGCGGACACCGTCCATGATGAAGCACAGGATAAACGGCACAATCACAGCCAGAACACTGACTTGACGACCAGCCATAGCGGCTACAATTTCTGGCTTAATACCAGTGAGTCCACCAGCAGTGGTCAAAGGAATGGCCATTGCGCCGAACGCCACGGGAGCGGTGTTGGCCACCAGCGTGACCAACACGGCTTTCATAGGCTTCATGCCAATAGCCAGCAGCATGGCAGCCACAATGGCCACAGGCGCACCAAAACCGGCCAGGGCCTCCAACAAGCCGCCAAACGAAAAACCAATAAGTAGGGCCTGTACGCGCATATCCCCACGGCCAATCTTGGAGAAGATCAGTCGGAGATCTTCAAAACGATTGGATTTAACCGTGAGGTCGTACACCCACACCGCCATCCAGATGATGAATACGATGGGGAACAAACCGAACGCGATGCCCTCTGTCATGGTGAGAACCGCAAGATTGGCGGGCATGGCAAACAACACAATAGCGACAATGAGTGCCATGACCATCGCGCCGATTGCTGACCAGTGAGCCTTAAGCTTCACAACCATCAACAACACGAAGAACGTGGCCAAAGGCACAATTCCGACGAGGGCACTGAGCGCTGAGCTATCCGCGACTGCTTTGTTGTTTGATGTAAAAGTGTCAGACGCAGCAAGTGTATGCTGCGCAGTGTTCACCAACGTCGGTGGGGCAGCGGCGAGGAGAAAATCCACCGTAAGCTCCTTTGTGGGATCGAAGGGGTCTCACTTTGGCAAAGTGAGTGCCGGTACGGCACTAGGAAGTATGAAATTTTGGCACAACATAAACGTGCCCTTGGGTGACGCTCCCCAAGAAGCAGCAAACACCCTTTTTCCTCATTGTGAGCCATTGGGACGTAAATCAATAGCAAAATGGTTCAGATACGACGTGAACCATCCTCAATCTTTCGACCCAGTGGGAGCTATCCCAAGGTCACGGTAGTATTATGATTTGTGCCACATTTTAGCCCCACCGTAAATGTTACCAACCCCGAACAAGGACATAACCACCTTGGGATGAGCATATTTTCAAAACATTAATGTTTCAGAAAAACCGCAGGTTAGGGCTACCTTATCGGGAGGAAGTTAGCACAAAGGAAAGCTAGGATAGGTTATGTCCAGCTAGGTCAGTAGCACTCTGCGATAACACTGCTGCCACCCATGCATGTTTCCGCATAGCTACTCCCTAACCAACCGCCCGATCAGATAAGTGAGGAGCACCCGTGCGTGTCGCTCTCTTCTCCACCTGTATTGGTGATGCCATGTTCCCCGACGTGGTCAAAGCCACTGCAGTGATTTTGTCACGGCTCGGCTATGACGTGGTCTTCCCGCCAGAACAATCCTGCTGTGGACAGATGCACGTCAACACCGGCTACCAACGTGAAGCGATCCCCCAGATCCGCAACTACGTTGATGCTTTCTCTGACCCCTCCATTGATTACGTGGTCGCCCCCTCCGGCTCCTGCACCGGAGCGGTCCGCGAACAACACGAGTTCGTAGCAAAGCGCTACGGCGATGCCGCGCTTGTCGACGGCGCTCGTACCACGGCCGCAAAAACCCTTGACCTGTCCGAATTTCTTATCGACGTCGCGGGCGTCGAAAATCTCGGTGCGTTCTTCCCGCACCGGGTGACCTACCACTCCACCTGCCACTCTCTGCGCTTCCTGAAAGTCGGGGATCGTCCGCTGCGTCTACTGCGCAACGTTGAGGGAATCGACCTGGTGGAACTCCCCCATGCCGATGAATGCTGCGGCTTCGGCGGCACCTTCTCTGTGAAAAACGCTGAAACATCCGCGGCTATGGTCACCGACAAAACCCGCAATATCCGTTCAACACAAGCCGAATATGTCACTGCAGGTGACGCTTCCTGCTTGATGAACATCGGTGGTGCCCTTTCTCGCCAGCACGGTGGTGTACGTGCTGTGCACATGGCTGAGATCCTCGCCTCCACCAAAGAACACCCCTGGTCCCCCACCTCCGCTGTGTACTCAAAGGAGGCAATGCTATGAGCATCCTACTTGGCACCCCGTCCATGCCGCCACGCGCGTCTAAAGACGTTGGACACCTCCGAGGTGATCGATCCTTCCAAAAAGCAGCACACGTGGACCTCTATAACGCCACGCAGCGCCGCAACTTGCATAAAGCTACCCACACCATTCGCGCAAAGCGCGCTAATGTCATCTCAGAAATCGATGACTGGGAGGATCTACGCGAAGCAGGGTCCGGCATTAAGCGAGACGTGATGGCCCGCATGCCTGAGCTGCTGGAGCAGTTTGAGGCAGCCGTCACTGCCCGCGGCGGTCACGTGCACTGGGCGCGTGACGCCAAAGAAGCAGGCGAGATTGTCACCGAGCTGGTGAAGGAAACCGGCGAAACCAATGTAGTCAAGATCAAGTCAATGGCCACGATGGAAATTGGCCTGAATGACCAGTTGCGTGACGCTGGCATCTCAGCCCGCGAAACCGACCTCGCGGAGCTGATTGTGCAGCTGGGCCATGACCGTCCTTCCCACATTCTGGTTCCTGCCATTCACCGAAACCGTGCCGAGATTCGCGACATCTTCATCAAGGAGATGCCGCATACCGATGACTCGCTATCGACCGAACCGGCCGAACTAGCCGAAGCGTCACGCTTGTTCCTGCGTAAGCAGTTCATGGAAGCAAAGGTCGCTATCTCTGGTGCAAACTTTGGTGTTGCTGAGACAGGGACCGTTGCCATCGTCGAATCAGAGGGTAACGGCCGTATGTGCCTCACCTTGCCTGAAACCCTCATTTCAGTGATGGGCATCGAGAAGCTGCTCCCCACGTACGAGGATTTTGAGGTATTCCTACAGCTCCTCCCCCGCTCCTCCACTGGTGAGCGCATGAACCCCTACACCTCACTGTGGTCGGGTGTGACGGAAGGCGACGGCCCGAAGAACTTCCACATCGTCCTCGTGGATAACGGACGTACCGCAGCACTATCCAACGAAATCGGACGCGAAGCACTGAAGTGCATCCGTTGTTCCGCGTGCTTGAACGTCTGCCCAGTTTACGAACGCGCTGGTGGTCACGCTTACGGCTCCACCTACCCAGGTCCGATTGGCGCTATTCTCACGCCGCAACTGACCGGTATTGACTCCGCACATGACCCGAACGCGTCACTGCCGTACGCGTCCTCGCTGTGTGGCGCATGCTTTGAAGTGTGCCCGGTCCGGATTGATATTCCATCAGCACTGCTGGAGCTACGCCACCAGAAGATCGAAAGCCACAAGCCCAAGATTGAAGGCGTCATCATGGGCGCCATGGGCCTGACCTTTGGCAACCAGATGATCTGGAGCAACGTCACCAAGATGGTTGCACTGGGACGTGTCCTCGGCGGATTCAACGGCAAGATCACTCATCTCCCCAGCTTCCTCGCCGGCTGGACGGATATCCGCGACACTGCTGTGCCGCCGAAGAAGTCCTTCCGTAAGTGGTTTAACTCGGATGAGGCTAAGGATCTACTAGCTAAATCTAGGGCTGAGGGGATTCCCCACACCACCCCTAAGACTGAGAGTCAAGAGGAGGCACAGTAGATGACCATCACTTCTAAGAGCACTGACAGCGTCAGCAAAGCTCGCGCTTCCCGCAATGAGGCAGCGAAGAAAGAAATTCTCAAGCGCATCCACAACGCGCATCGGCTCGCTCACACCCCCGAGGGACCCTACCCGGTGGTACGTAACTACCACCGCGAGTATGACTTTTCCGACGACGAACTTCGTGAGATCCTGATTGATCGCCTTCTGGACTACAAGGCGATTGTGAAGGAATCCAGCGAGGCTAAGCTGAGCGACACCATTGTGGGACTGCTGGAGGAACGTGGGGCGAAGGATGTGCGCTTCGCTGAAGGACTCGATCCCAAGCTGTTCGCTGGATTCAGCGGCAGCGCCACGCCTGACGACCGCTCCTCCGATCCCCGTCTTCTTGATGCCGTGGATGTTGTGGTCACTGATTCTCACGTCACAAGCGCACAAACGGGCACCATTTGCCTGGAGAGTAATCCCACCAATGGCCGCCGTGCTCTGACGCTGGTTCCCGATTGCCACATTTGTATCGTGCGGCAACCGTCTATCGTCTATGGTGTGCCGGAAATGGTAGAGCGGCTCGACCGTAAGCTTCCCATCACGATGATCTCTGGCCCATCCGCAACGTCGGATATTGAGCTCAACCGTGTGGAAGGTGTGCACGGCCCCCGTACGCTCATCGTGGTTATCGTCTCGTAAGCACGACACCGACATAAACCCGCAGTGAACACCTATCCTGCGGGTTTAATGTTTTTCCTGCAACGGTGCTAAGATCAGCAACGTTGTTTCGCCTCCGTAGCTCAGGGGATAGAGCACTGGTTTCCGGTACCAGCGGTCGCACGTTCGAATCGTGTCGGGGGCACCACAGCACTAATCCCAGCCTCCCGCATAGGGGATGGCTGGGATTAGCCGTTGTTACAAGCCCTAAAAGCCCAAAGAGTTATCGTCCGGCATCAGGACCCAGGCAACGAAGTACAGGATGAACTGGGGGCCAGGAAGCAGCCACGACAAGACAAAAAGCAGACGCAGCACGTTAGCGTCCCAGCCATAGGTTTCAGCGATGCCACCCAGCACACCCGCAATTATACGGTTGGTCCGGCTGCGGTGTAGCCTGCGTGACAGCTTCGGGAGGTTCGACATGGTGATCAGTGTCTCCTTCACGGGTGGGTAGTTAAAATCTGATTCACCATTTAGTGTGCCTGGAGATACGGACCTATCGCATCAGGGTTCTCCCTGATTTATCCCTGATTTAAGGGTATCCGGCTTAGGTTTCGGCACCAGGGATGCCCTTCACGTTGATCACCTTCTCCATGAAGCCCTTGAGCGCTCGTGCTTCTTCCTCAGTGAGGTGGTCAAAGAGCAGCTGTCGTACTGACTCAACATGAGCCGGAGCTGCTTTTTCTAATCTGCGTTGCCCTTCATCCGTCAATTCCACAACCACACCTCGGGCATCACCGGCGCATTTTTGCTTGCGCACAAGCCCCCTGCGCTCCATCCTGGTGATTTGATGTGACGTGCGGCTGCGATCCCAGTTGAGGTCGCTACACAGGTCACGAAGCCTAATTTCATGGTGTGGACTTTCAGACAAACTAACCAAAACCGCAAACTCTGGGGTCGATAGTTCATATCCTCTTTGCAAAGTCTCATCTATGCAGCGACTTGCTTTACGCACAGACGCCAAACACAAGCGCCATAGCGCTTGTTCTTCATCACTAAGCCAGCGCGGTTCATTCATACCACAACAATAATCAAATAAGCCCAGTAAATAAAACCGGGACGGTATTTACATCTTTTGCACCCCCACCCGATGTTCTGCGCACGTCACGATTCTCATGCAAATATATTGCATCAGCAGCCATCACCGAATTTTATTCATACCCCCGATTGTCAGTCACTTTCACTAAGGACTAGCGCTATCCTGCATCGACTACACTCTCATCAATCAATCCTCTTGCCCCGCGGGGGCAGGACCACAGGCAGATCACATAGCTGCGACACTGCACATGAGATAACAAATCTGCGACATCAATAATGCAACACATATAGCTCTTTTTTCATCGCATGGGTAATGGTTTATTTGCATTCAAAATTCTTCCCTGCCGCAACGGCTCCTGTTCGCATAGCAGCTATCTGTAAGTGCCTACATTTTTTGCCGCTAAATATACTAGCTTTATACCTATCTGCATATTTTATTTTACGCTTGATAATGCCAAGGATAGCTTTCTCACAGGTCATCTGATGACTACACACGGTAACCCCATCACAACGCTTAAGGTAAAGGTAGGTGGGATTTTGGGGACATCTCACCGATCCTTTAACAACCTCCCACCACCCCCACATTCCCCATTTTCACCCCCAGCACAGACCCGAAATTACCCCCGTAAAGCAATTTTGCTACCCCAGACCAAACCATTAGTTCAATGAAATTGAAGCATCTACAATTCAGAGAACTTTGAGCGATTCAGAGACCAATCTGTGATGATTGTTTCATACCCCCAGGCCAGGGCGGGCGATTCAATCTACCGCATACCTTTCATTAAATTTATTTCATATTTCCTTTTTATATCGACTCGGGTGTAACGCTGCGGCTGGCAACTCAGCATGAAGACCTGCTTGTCTGCGCTGACCTCGCTCAACACGGCTGCCATCGCCTTCAACCGCTCGTCATCGGTGTTCCCCAGGACATCGTCAACAAACACCGGAACCCCTTCCATGTCACCGTTCTCAGCCACCAGCTCCGCGATGGCCAGTCGCACCAACATGGCAAGTTGCTCCTGCGCCCCGCCGGACAACCAGGAAACGTCCATGACCTCACTCCCCGCAGTCCGCCGTGTTACTTGCAACTCTTCATTGAGCTCGAAGCCGACGCCAGCACCAAAAAGAAGGCGCGCAAGCTGACCTAACTTTTCCGCAAAAGGACCGGCATAGCGACGCTGTGCCGCATCCCTATGCCGGTGTAGTGTCTCTCGAAGAAGTTTCACTGCTGCCGCACGTCGCTGAGTTGCCGCCAGCACACTGTGCGCACTGGATAGCCTCGCGTTAAGGGTGTCACGGTGTTCCTCGGCACCAGCAGACTGTTCAATTCTTCCGCGATTTTCGGCAATATGCGTCTGCGTATCGACGACCTGCCGCTCCGCGTCCGCAAGTTCATTACGCGCCCCGTCCAACAGGCGCGAGGCGGCATGATAGTCATGCTGTGCTGCAGTTTCGCGCGCATGGTCAACGGCCTGTCGCGCCTCCATCAGTGCCGCATTTGTTACTTGCACGCGGCATTCGATCTCACTATCAGCATCGTGAGAACGTTCGTCTGCGAGGCGTGCACCAGCGGCGTCACCTCGCTGACTGGCCGCCTTCAGTTGTGCCTCCACGACCCGAATATCCACGTCAATGGTGTGGTCACGAGCAGCGTCCAGCTCGGCTTTAGCAGCATCAACGGCAGCAAGCGAGACGTCGTACCGTTCGGAGAGTTCAGTCTGTTGTTCACGTAGCACGCTGAGCTGTTCGGGATCTCCAAGGTCCTCCCCTAGTTGTTCGACCAGTGTTGCTTCCTCGGACTGCAACGAATCAAGGTCACGCCCTTGGAGAGTAGCTTTTCGCTCCCGCTCTAGGGCCGCTACTGCTTCTTGTGCTGATTGTTGCTCGGCATACCGCGACCGCAGTTCGGCCACGTCAGCACAATGCGTGCCATCAAGGATCTCCGCTAGGGCTTCTTTGCTATCCACCACCGCCTGCTGCGCATCAATCTGGCTTTGTCCTGGGAGTGCACGAATCCGCACGCCGGAAACATTGATGTCTAGAGTGTCCACAATCTCATAGGTACGGGGCTGTGCACCAATGGTCTCTTCTTCTCCATTGATCATCACCGACTGTGCTTCAGCAGCGGAAAGCTCAAGCTGGGCGCTGTGTGCGTCGCGCTTGGCTGTCGCAAGCAGGACGGCATGCTCAGCTTGCGCGGCAGCATCAATCATATCTGTGGTGATGGCGGGAATGTGTGCGTTGCTGTGGCGGCGCTTGTGGATTTCAGCATCAAGGGTTTTCACGGCGTCGATAAGCCGACGAAGTTCCTGCAGGCGTTGCGTGCCAACAATGATGTGTAGTTGTTCATTGACTGCCGTGAGGCTGGCGGCATCAGTAGCAGCTTGTTGTTTGGCCAGTTCAACGCGCTCCTTTAGGTGAGCAAGCTGCTCGTCCCGGTGAGTACGCTCGGAATGCTTGTCCGCCAGCTGCTTTGTGAGGTCGGTGACCTCGGCGGATATCTGCGTAACTTCAGTAATACGGTCTTGGCGGCGTTCCCAGTCGCGTGTAGCATTCTCCGCTGCGGCAGAGGCCAGCTCAGCGGCTTGCAAGGCCTGCTTCACACGGTTCTGTGCCGCTTCTGCTGCGGTAAAGGCGAGTTCACGCTGGGCGATTTCGTCTTTGATCTGGGGTATGCGCTGTTCGGCGGCAGCTTTTTGCTCAGCCAGTGCGGCTACCCTATCGACATAAATGGCGAGATCTTGGACCCGCTGTTCAGCGGTGTGCATCTCGGCTGTGAGTTGCTCGACATCGTCCATCGCGGCTTTGAGCTCTCCCGTCGCCGCCCCCTTACCCAGCGTGTAGTACCGGCGGTATTCCTCATCCACGCGGTCAAGAAGTGCTGTGTTATCGGTGGGCTGTGCAGCAGAATCAGCGACATCTGTGCCGCTCAAGACGCTGCTCAAGGTAGGTATTCCCGCTGCCTTCAGGCTATGCGAAAGCTCACCCTGGCGGACAAAAAGCGCCGTGAACAAGGAACGGTCAAGGTGTTGTTCAAGAATCGCTGCGAGGACTCGCTCTGCATCAGCACCTGTGTAATTGTCCACTTTCGGTCGCGTAATAGCCAGATGCGCACTCCGCTGTTTGTTAAAGGTCTTGGTCACGCTCAGCGTATAAGGGCCGATGGTGGCATCCACGATGATTGTTGAACCAACATCTTTTCCTATAGGTTGTAGGGCTTTCACGTCACGATTGTTCGCCGTGTGTTTGTGGAACAACGCAGTGTACACAGCGTCCATCACGGTCGATTTTCCCTGCTCATTGGGGCCGGTGATGAGGATGAATCCAGTATCTGGAATCTCATCAAGATCGAGGTGTTCGATACCACGCACATTGCTCAGGGCAATTCGGTGAATTTTCATCTGGCTGTCCTACCTCTGCTGAGCCAAACGGAAGAGCAAACGCAAGGCATCATGGGCCGTATCCCGCTCAGGCGTACGAGATGTACCGGGAGGCTGCGCCGCTAGCTCGGATAATTCCGCCAGCGCGTGACCCGCATATCCGCCGAGTTCACACTGCGCGAGGTCCTCATCGCTGGGTGCCAGGCTCAGGTCCATGAGCCGCTGTCGTTCGTAAAGCGCCCCAAAAACTGGGGCAAGGTTGGCAAGTCCAGCGTCTAGCTGCTGCATCGTGCTCATATCCACGCTTCCCTGCAAGGCGTATTTGACCACGGTTTCCGCTTTGTTGGGGTACGCCGAAAGGAAGGCGAGGAATGCTTCTACGTCTGAGGCATCGTTGACGTCCCACTCCACGGCGTCGAACGTCCACGTCCCTACTTGGTGCTCGTGCACCTCAACTCGGCTGGGTTCTGGGCTGTGTGGCTGCTTGGTCACTGCGACAGTTAGCGCAACACCCGAGTTATTTTCGCCTCGGGAATCCTGCCCCCGCAGCCCGCGCTCATGAAAGTCTGTGGTCTCCGGGGTTCCGCTGAACCACACTGCGCCAGCGGAATCGAGTGCCATAGCGGAATGCGTATCACCGAGCGCCACATAGTCAATAGTGCGATCAGCCACGGCGCGTTCCAGAGCCGATAGGTCAATGAGTTCTGGGGCAAACTCTCCACTACGGTTTTCTACTTGCCCATGGCCCACAACAATACGCACCCGATCTGTAGGTTCCAGCGGCGCGATGGCATCGGAGACGAGGTCGCGGGTTGCGTGTTTTGTCAGCCACGGTGCGCCAACTATCTCCACCACACCCGCCGGGGTATCTACAGCAACGGGTTCGGTGTTGGTCAACACGGTCACGTTGTCGATATCCTGCGTCCGATAAAAAATGCTGTCAGCGGTCAAGGGGTCATGATTTCCAGGAAGGAGAAAAACTGGAACTGGCAGGTGTTTCAGCACTTCCAGTGCCCGCCCGATAGTGTGTCGTTCGAGGCTGTTGTGTTCAAACACGTCTCCAGCAACCACGATGAAAGAGCAATCCTGGGCGATGGCCAGCTGCCCGAGGGCGCGAACGGCGGCGAGGCGGGCGGCATCGAAACGCGCCTGCGCATCGGCATTGTCGTGGGTGTGCAGGAACCAGCGTCGTATGCCGAGCTGCCAGTCGGACGTGTGCAGGAAACGAACAGTCGTATCTGATGTCATATATAAAATCCCTGGACGCTAGTGATTCTGGGTAAGAAAATCGTACATTTCTTCAATGTCAGCGACGGCTCGCAGCTCATCGATGGCGGTGTAGGAAATTGAGCGCATGGCTTTATGGAGCGCGTCAAGGTCGGAATCGTCCAGCGCAGAGGCTATTTTCGGGTTCGGTAGCTGCGGCAAGGCGGTCTTATCGCCCCAGAAGTTTCCGTCGTTGGTCTGCGCTGCGGAATCAGCCTTGGCATGGGCCTCACGCTGCAGGGATTTCTCTATGGTATCCATGTCAAGACCACGCAGAGCGAACGCTAACTGCGCGTCAGCGTCGATACGTTCGGTGGCTCGAAAGACGGTTGCAATGCTGTGTTTGCAGACCATCGCGAAGTCAGGGCAGTCACATAGGAAACGCACCTGTTCATCCGAAGCACATATCAGGGTTTCTGCCAACTGCTGGCTAAGCTTTCCCCTCTTCGCCTCAGCTAAACTCCCCGGCTCAAGTAGAAGCTGCGTGACGGTGTTCAGCTGGTCCGCATTGCGCGGTGGAAGCACCACATCGACGTTGAAGGGCTGATTTTGAGATCCGGCCACGGCGGCAATGATGCGTCCGTTGGTGAACTCCAGGTTCACGACGTTTCCGTTTCGTGCATAGGCCCGACCACGCTTGACGCGCTCGGAGTCGGTGGCGGTCGTCGCAGCGTCGATAAGCAGCATAGACGCGAGGCTGGTGCGGGTTTCCTTCTGAACCGCTGGCTTCGGCGTGCTGACCTTCGTGGTGTTGCCGAAATTAGCGTAAATAACATTGCCGACGCTCGGGTGCGTACGACGGGGACGCTCAGAATCCGCCACGGCCTACTCCTTTCCCCGATAGCTCATCAGTTGCGCCAGCTGCTCCGGCGAAAGTTCGGTGATCCAGCCCTCACCCTGGCCTATGACGGCACCGGCAAGTTGAAGTTTCCCGTCGATAATGTCCTGGATGGACTCCTCCATTGTTCCTTCCGTCACCATTTTGTACACATGCACGTTCTTACGCTGACCAATGCGATAGGCACGATCGGTTGCCTGATTCTCCACCGCAGGGTTCCACCAGCGATCCATGTGCACAACTATCGACGCCGCGGTCAGATTCAGGCCCGTACCTCCCGCCTTGAGAGACAAGATCATTGTCGGCGGACCGTCCTCAGCCTGGAACTTCTGCACCATAGCATCCCGTCCGGTTTTAGAAATACCTCCATGCAAGAAGGGAATATCCACGCCGTAACGTTCACTCAAGTAGGGCTGAATGAGATCACCGAACGCCTTGTACTGGGTGAACACCAACACCCGTTCCCGCCGTTCAATGGCACCATCGACAATGCCAACCAACGCCTCCATCTTGCCGGATCGGTGCTTGCCTTGGAGAGTGATCGAGGAACCGTCCCCCAGAAAATGAGCTGGGTGGTTGCAGATCTGTTTAATTTTTGTGATGGTCGCCAGCACTAATCCCCTTTTGGCCATACCCTCGGCATTTTCTAGCTGCTGCTGAATGTCATCCACCAGTGCCTTGTACAGCGCCGCCTGCTCTGTGGTCATGTGAACGGTGACGATGTCCTCATTCTTGTCGGGGAGATCGTCAATAATATCGGGGTCGGTTTTCACCCGCCGCAGAATAAATGGCGCGGTCAGGGAACGAAGCTTCTCCGCAACTTCCTCATCCTGGTGGCGTTCAATCGCCGTGGCAAAGTGATTCCTAAAAAACGACGCGCTCCCCAGCATCCCTGGGTTGCAGAAATCCACAATGGACCACAGCTCCGCCAGGCGATTTTCCACTGGCGTGCCCGTCAATGCTAGTCGGTGCCTAGAAGGAATGCTGCGCACGGCTTTCGACGCTCGCGTTGTGGAGTTTTTGATCTGTTGTGCTTCGTCCAACACCACACGCTCCCAGTCCACAGAACCAAACGCCTCATAATCCCTGGTGACCACACCATACGACGTGATCACCAGATCCGCCTCTTTCGCCGCAGCAGCAAACTCTTCATCGTGTTTGCGTTGGCTACCGTACTGAACCAGAACGTTGAAGGACGGCACGAATTTCTTCGCCTCCGCAGCCCAGTTACCCACCACTGACGTCGGGCACACCACCAGGGTCGGTTTTGCCGACTCCTCTGCAGCATCCTCACGTGCGGCGCGTTCCACCGCAACCAGCGCCAACAGTTGCAGGGTCTTCCCCAAGCCCATGTCATCCGCAAGCACGGCGCCAAGATTGTTACGGGACATCCAATACAGCCAGTCCACACCACGGCGCTGATACTCCCGAAGCTGCGCATGCACCGTCTCAGGAATATCAATGCGTTCCGGCGCAGGAGCTATGTCACCTCCCAGCAGGCTGGTATGCCACTGGCTTCCAGTGAACTCCACGGGAGTTTTTGCAGTGGCTTCCAGGGCAATCTGACGCAGCTCGGCCAGAGTCACCTGTCCCACACCAACGTGGCGGTTATCAAACTCTTCCTGCAGCTTCTGCGCCTGCTGAACAAGTTCCTCCCACCCGGGTTCTTGCTGTGCTTTGGCGTGATCGGCGCGTTGTTTTGCGCTGTCCAGCTCGGCGCGCAGACGGCTTTCGGATGCCTTGGCAATCTCAGCCATGTAGTCAGAAATGTGGCGCAGCGCCGCAGCATCGGCCATCATCCATTCCCCACGCAGTTTCACCAGCCCAACCTTGGAATTGACCAGTTCCTGCATTTCGGAGGCACTCAGCTCGATGTCGCCAAGGCTCAGCTGCCAGTTGTACTCAACAAGTTGCTCTAAGCCAAGCTTCGACCCTGCCGCGCTGACCTCCCCACTCTCAGTCGTGTTTACCGTGAGGTGGGGCTCGTAGGAACCCCAGGATTTGGGCAGCATGACCTGGAATCCAGCAGTCTTCAACGTCGTCACGTCTTTAGACACAAACTGCACTATCTCCTCAGTGCTGAAGAAAAGATCCCAGTCACCGAGGTTGTCATCATAATTGGCAATCACAATGGGCACCGCACCCACATTGGACTGCATCACCGGGCTGCGTTTGAACAGCGCCGCATGTATTTTGCGTAGTTGTTCCTGCGCGGCCTCATCCCACTGCGCGAGGCGCACGGGATACGGTGCATCCACACCGCGACGCACGCGGATCCGCACAGGCCAGACAGGCTCATCCCAGGTGGTAACACCAGGAACCTCGAATCCACCACTCGCTTCTATCACATCAGGGGAAACATTGTGGAGTGGCAAATGTTCAAACGGTTCTTCAACAATAACCACAAGTTCTAGGCCCACCGTGCTGGCGGAATTTTTCCAATCGTTCAACTTGGACACCAAGCCTGGACCACCGCGACGCAGCGGACGGGAATGCAACAGGCTTGAACTGAATTCATGCCATGGGCTTGGCCTGGGCGCATCGCGCAGACCCTCAAGCAGCGAAGAAGCAATCCAATGCGGCAGTTCCTCCGCCATCAATTCTGCGGTGCGTGAACCTCCATTTGCACTGATAACGCCAGGGGTTGCCGCGACCATCTCCGCTACCCACGCGTTCTCCCCCATGCCAGTAGCCAGCTGCCACTGCGGCCACCACTCATTATCCCGCCAAGCGCAACGCAAGAGCACACGCCCGGCGCGAACGAATTGCTCCACACCGCGATACATGCGCAGGAGCCACATAAAGTCCGGCGCGAGGGCGGCGCGTTGTTGTTCGGTGGCGGCGGGTGACGCGCCGTCGAGAAACGCAACACGGGCGAAAAAGGACACAGCCTGTTCTGGTGTAAATACTCCGACGGGGATGGGTAGTTCCACCATGCGTCCGCGAGGGGTTTGCAGGGTGGCATGCAGGCGGTGCCGGAAGGATTTTGCAACGAGTTCCGCCTCGACGATCGGAGGGAATGTGCCTGCGGGGACTTGTTCAGGGAGGACGATTTTGTGTCCCTTTACTTGCTCCACCCAAAGCGCAAGCCCATGGTCAGGAGTCCATAGGCCATGGAGCAGGTGTGTCGTCATGATTACCGTTCTACCAGTTGCCTGCAACATCCTTGTCATTTATCCCCGAATCATGCGAACGCGTGTTCATGCGCTGTCGCCACCCTTCATTCAACAACATGATGCTAAAGTTCTTCCCATTGCATGTGATTCAGGCTACGCTTACGGGGTTACTATTCGTAGCATCATTACTCAGCACCACACACTCCTGGGAGAAGAACTGCCCACACTACTTTTGGAGGACATGTGAGCGAGCACACTTGGTTCATTGTTGCCATTGTTATGTACATGCTGGCCATGCTGGCCATCGGCTATTGGAGTTACCGCCAGACAAGCCAATACGACGACTACATGCTGGCTGGCCGCGGCCTCAACCCCATGGTGGCGGCACTATCCGCCGGAGCATCAGACATGTCGGGATGGCTGCTCATGGGTTTGCCCGGCACGTTGTTTGTCAGCGGCTTTTCCGAGCTATGGATAGCCATTGGCCTGCTCGTCGGTTGTTGGGCGAACTGGTATTGGGTGGCACCGCGCCTTCGCGCTTATACGGAAGCATCGCGGGATTCGTTGACGTTGCCGTCGTTTTTGGAAAATCGCCTGCGAGATAGTTCGCACGTGCTACGGATCGTGTCATCGCTGGTTATCGTGGTGTTCTTCACGTTTTATGTGTCCTCTGGCATGGTGTCCGGCGGCAAGTATTTTGAATCCACGTTTGGTGGTTCATATGTGGATGGCATGCTGATTGTTGCTTCGGTGACGGTGGCGTACACGTTTATTGGTGGGTTCTTGGCCGTGTCCTACACGGATGCTGTGCAGGGAATGATCATGTTCGCAGCATTGGTACTGGTTCCAGCGGTGGCCTTGTTTTCTCTGGATGATATGTCGAGCATCTGGACGTTTGCTACAAGCAACAACTACGGCCCCTACACGGACGGTGGGAATCCACACTATTTCTCCTTGATCAGTGGGGTGTCGTTCGCGGCCATTGTGGGGTATTTGTCGTGGGGCTTGGGTTATTTTGGACAACCGCACATCATCGTGCGGTTTATGGCTCTGCGTAAGCCGTCGGAAGCTAAGCAAGGCCGCCGCATTGGGGTGTCGTGGATGCTCATCTGCATTCTTGGCGCGGTTGCGGTGGCACTGATTGGCACGGCGTTTTTCGGCCAGAACGCAGAGTACACGGTCACTGACCAGAAAGATTATGAGACGGTCTTCCTGGACATGGGGCGGATCTTGTTCCACCCACTCGTTGCTGGGTTGGTGCTTACTGCGGTGTTGGCAGCCATCATGTCGACGATTTCGTCGCAGTTGCTGGTCACGTCAAGTGCGTTGATTGAGGACTTGTACATGATCGTGACCAAACGCAAGCTTTCTGACCAGGTACTTATTAACCTGTCCCGTACCGCTGTGGTAGGGGTTGCCATCATTGCGGCCTTACTGTCAATTAAGCCGTCGGATTCGATTCTCGGGTTGGTGGCCTTCGCGTGGGCTGGTTTTGGTAGCGCATTTGGCCCGCTGGTGGTGGCCTCACTGTACTGGCGTCGTTTGAACACGCCCGGGGCGCTTGCTGGGATCATTGTTGGCGCGGTTGTCTCCTTCGGCTGGGGTATGTCTTCTCTGGGTGACAGCCTTTATGAGATGGTTCCGGGATTCCTGTGCGGCACCCTAGCCATGGTGGCGGTGTCGCTGCTGACTAAACCGCCAGCACAGGAGATTCTTGACGAGTTCGACAGGGCCGCCCACATGGCCCGCACCGACGAGTTGGTGGCCTAGGTCACGGAACCTGCGCAACATCCCGGCCGTCTGACAAGGTATGCCCCCTTGTTCTCAGACGCGCCGGGTTTTTTCGGTATTAACCTTGTTAACACTGGTCTTTCTGGGTTTCTACCTCCGCCTGGCTCTGCATCCCGGCTATGCTGCTGACCACCCACCCCGGCTTTCAGTCACGCTTGCTCGCATATCGACGGTTGCGCAGCGTACAAGTGTACTCGGATACGAGCGCACCAACTTCGGCCAAGGCTGGGCCGCCGCCCCGCAACTCGGCGGTTCCTGCACCACCAGGGATGCCATCATTGCTATGTCGCTTGCCGACGTCGATTTTTCCTCACGCTGCACACCTACCTCCGGTGTCGGCCCTGACCCATATACGGGGTCGCAGTTGCGGGTTGGTGAGACTCCCATTGAGATTGACCATGTGTATCCCCTCCGCGCCGCATGGGATATGGGGGCGCATTCGTGGGATGCCTCCAAGCGGCTAGCCTTTGCTAATGACCCCATGAATCTTGTGGCCACCTCGAAAAAGGAGAATCAGGACAAGTCGGATTCCCTGCCTAGTGAATGGTTACCGAGTGGTGTCGGGGCGCGGTGTTGGTATGTGCGTCGATTAGCGCATGTTGCTTCGGCATACGGGTTGCCATTGACCACGGCGGATGTGGCGGTGATGCGTCGACAGTGTTGGGTTCGCGATCTGTTGCGTGGATAGCTTAGGGTTAGTGGGATCTGATTCATCCCCTACCTGAAAGGTACTGCACTTACTGTGACTACGTTGATGCTGATTCTCCATGTGGTGGCGGCACTGCTGCTTCTTGGTCCGGTGACGGTGGCTGTGTCTACCTTCCACGTTCGTGCACGCGAGGCGCACAATGGCAATGATTTGGCACGGGGTTCTGTACGGACGCTGTTCACAATTACGAACACCTATGGCCTGATTTCCTTGATTGTTCCGCTACTGGGTGTGGGCCTGCTTTTAAGCAACATGTCCTACCTGCGAGAAGGCCGCTTCCATGCATCGATTTTGCTCAGCGTTATCGCGTGGGGAATCCTGTTTTTTCTGATCGTCCCACGTCAGAAGAAGATGATGGCAGCGTTGGGGTTGTCCGATGATGACGATGGCGTGCCTAGCGAGAAGCACGCTGGCGCAGCAACGATTGAAAACTGGGACAAGGCGGTGTCACAGCTCTCAATGTTTGGCGGCATCTTCTCTGCACTGTGGGTCATCGTCGCCGTACTTATGGTGATATAAATCATATTAGATTCGGGAGTAATCCCACCTGGGACACCGCAACAAAAAACGCGGCCCAGCTGGTATAAAGACCAGCTGGGCCGCGTTGCGGCTTTTAGTAGCAACTATTACCGGTCACCACGGAATCCGCGGTCGCGGTCACGGCGGTTTCCGCGGTAACCGCGATCGTCACGGTAACCACGGTCATCGCGACGTCGGAAATTGCGACTGTTATCACGTCGGTCACGGTAGTCCCCACGGTCCCGGTCACGGCGGTTGGAGGAACGCCCTGGCGCACCCGGGTCGCGTTCAAACCGAATCGGCTGGCCAGAGATGCGAGTGTCGGCGAGGTTGTCAAAAACCTCTTGTGACAGATCCTTGGGCAGTTCAACCAGCGTATGGTCGAAGCCAATGTGGATGCGCCCAAAGTCCTTGGAGTTCAGGCCGCCTTCATTGGCCAGTGCACCAACCACGGCACCTGGGCGCACGTTGTGACGTTTGCCCACGTCAAGACGGTACAAGGCCATGTTGCGATCCCCGCGATCGTAACGATCACGCCCACCACGGTCGCGGTCACCCCGGTCAAAGCGGTCACGGCGATCGCCACGGTCACGCCCGCCCCTTTCGAAGCGGTCACGGCGTCGCTCTGGCGGGGGTTCCTTCATCAGGAACTCGTCACCAGCTTGCGCTTGCGTGGCCAGAGCTGCAGCGATGTCCTCCAACGGGACGTCGTGTTCCTCCGAATATGCCTTCACGAGGTTACGGAAGACGCTGATCTGGTTGTCTTCCAGTGACTCGGTGATAGAGTCCGCAAACTTTTCCTTACGGGACTCGTTAACCTCGTCAACGGTCGGCAGTTCCATCTCCACCAGAGTCGCATTGGTGGCGCGTTCAATGGAGCGGAGCATGCGGCGTTCGCGCGGCGTCACAAAAAGGATCGCCTCGCCGCTGCGCCCGGCGCGACCGGTCCGTCCAATGCGGTGCACGTAAGACTCAGTGTCATGGGGGATGTCGTAGTTCAGCACGTGGCTGATACGTTCCACGTCGAGTCCACGGGCGGCAACATCGGTTGCCACCAAAATATCCAAACGGCCATCTTTCAGCTGGTCAACCGTGCGTTCACGTTGCGCCTGCGCGATGTCGCCGTTGATGGCAGCAGCAGAGAAACCGCGGGCACGAAGCTTTTCCGCCAGTTCCTCGGTTTCGTGCTTGGTACGCACGAACATGATCATCGCAGCAAACTCGGTGACCTCAAGAATGCGGGTCAACGCGTCCAGCTTGTTGCGGTGCGCAACGTTGAGGAACTTCTGCGTGATGTTTGTGTTGGTACGGGTTTCAGACTTGACGGTGATCTCTCGCGGATCCTTCAAGTACTGCTTGGACATGCGGCGAATCGCAGATGGCATGGTCGCGGAGAACAACGCCACTTGCTTGTCGTCCGGGGTGTCTTCCAGGATTCGTTCCACATCCTCCTGGAACCCCATGTTGAGCATCTCGTCTGCCTCATCCAACACAAGGAAACGCAGACCAGAAATGTCCAGCGACCCCTTTTCAAGGTGGTCAATCACTCGACCTGGGGTACCAACAACAATGTGTGCACCGCGGCGAAGCCCAGACAGCTGAATGCCGTAAGCCTGACCTCCGTAAATGGGCAGCACGTTCAGGCTGCCCAGGTGATCGGCGAATGCCTGGAAAGAGTCAGCAACCTGGAGTGCCAGCTCACGTGTGGGAGCCAGTACCAGTGCTTGGGGGGCACGCACCGAGGGGTCGATGCGCGACAGGATCGGGAGGGCAAATGCGGCTGTTTTGCCGGTGCCGGTTTGCGCGAGGCCAACAACATCGTGGCCGTCCATTAAAACAGGAATGGTGTGCGCTTGGATGGGGGACGGTGTTTCAAAACCAACCTTGGTGATTGCCTTCAGTACTTCCGAGGGAAGACCAAGGTTTTCGAAACCTTCAGTAGGGTCGGTCGCCTCAGAAGTATCCGCATCCCTGGTGTCCTGTTCCGCAGCTTTGTCAGCTTCCGCTGCGGGCGCATCTTCCAGCGCATGCACAGCTTCAGCCTGTTCGGCTACGACACCTTGCGAAGTTTCCTGAGAATCCGACGAAATGACGCTATCCGGCTCTTCAACGCCGCCGGTGGCGCTATCGGTAATGCTCATTGCCCCACTACGTTACGTCATCAAAGCGCACAAAGCGAACTGGGTACAGAGCAGAGACACTCCATGTCACCTGGCAAAACAAAATCATATCTCCGCTACATGTGTCCTGCTGAACAATTAGTTCATAAATCCGTAGCGAATCACACTCTCTTGTGCGCATAATTGATTCCATAACTGATAGCACTAAGCACTGCACACGAGGAGGCGATAGCCATATGATTGGGCAAGGATTGAAAGCTCGCCATATTCACTTCATCGCGCTGGGATCAGCCATCGGCACGGGGCTTTTCTACGGCTCAGCAAAGGCCATCCAAGCGGCAGGACCGTCGGTACTTCTGGTGTATCTTCTGGGCGGGATAGTCGTGTACTTCATGCTCCGAGCACTGGGGGAAATGGCAGTATCTATGCCGGTCGTGGGTTCTTTTTCGGAATACGCACGCACTCACCTTGGCGGCTGGGCTGGCTTTATCACCGGTTGGATGTACGCCTTCGAAATGGTCATTGTGTGTATCGCCGACCTCACCGCCATGGGTATCTACATGGACTTCTGGTACGACGGCGTGCCCCGCTGGATATGGGTCGCCCTAGCGCTGCTGATCGTGGGGGCCGTCAACCTGACAAGCGTGCGTCTGTTTGGCGAGCTGGAGTTCTGGTTCACCCTCATCAAGGTCGCCGCCGTGATCGCCATGATCGTGGGCGGAGCCGCTATTCTCATCTTCGGTTTTGGTGAGCAACCTCACGCTGTTGGTGTGTCTAATCTGTGGAACGATGGCGGGTTCATGCCCAACGGCCCGACCGGCATGATTTCAGCGTTCATTCTGGTTCTCTTTGCCTTTGGCGGCACGGAAATTATCGGCGTCACGGCTGCGGAAGCTGATCATCCTGAACAGTCCATCCCCAAGGCCGTCAACACGGTGCCGGTTCGCATCCTGCTCTTCTATGTGCTGGCGATCTTTGTCATCCTCTGCATTAATCCGTGGCGCACAGTCAATGGCGACGAATCACCCTTCACACAGATTTTCTCTTCCTTAAACCATGACTGGTCCACTGGAGTGGCCGGCGTCCTGAACTTTGTGCTCATCACTGCTGCACTGTCAGCCATCAACTCGGACATCTTCGGTGCCGGACGCATTATTACGGGCATGGCGCAGGAGAAACTCGCCCCCAGAGTGTGCGCCAAACTATACAACGGCGTACCCGTTGTCACCGTCGCTGCTCTTATTGCCGTCTTGTCCCTTGGCGTATGGCTTAACTACATCATCCCCGAGGAGGTCTTTGCCATCATCGCAGCTCTCGCCACATTCGCAACGATCTTCGTATGGCTCATGATCCTCCTCGCACACGTAGCATCACGCCGCAGGATGTCCCCAAGTCAGGTTCAAGAACTAAAATTCCCTGTGCCCTTCTGGCCATACGGACAGTACTTCGCCATCGCATTCATCCTGTTTACGTTCGGGATCATGGTGTGGCAAACCAGCTACCATGAAGCACTCATCGCCGGCATCGGCTTCACTGTTATCATGACAGCTATCTACTTTTTCACAGGTCGGGGCTCCACCACCCGCAGCATCGAATAACCCCTGTCGCGTATCGACGCCCCGGCTTCCGCCTGAAAGCTCGTTACATGCCCCGTCGCCCTAACCTGGGCCTGCTGGCCTGCATAGCAGGCACAGCGGGCCTCTTGAGCAGCTATGCACTACACATCCGCCGCGTGCACCCAGAACTGCGTGAGGGGGTATGGCGCAGGCACTACCTGAACAACCTGCCGGAAGTCTGGCGGCTCAGCCGCCCCGGTTGGTTGGCCACACACCCACAGCCCCGCGACAGTTCTGGTGGGTTGGCAAATGTTGATGTGTCCCAACACGACGCAGAGGGGTTGCACGTACGCACCTACCGACGCAGCGATACCACTACACCTGCGCTGACGCTCCTATGGATTCACGGCGGGGGCTATGTCAGCGGAGTCCCCGAATACGACGACATTGTGTGCGCCTTCCTGGCACGCGAGCTCAACGCCGTGGTGGTCAACCCCGACTATCGACTTTCCAGCATCGCCCCCTACCCTGCTGCCCTCGACGACTGCTTCACCACGCTCCGCTGGATCCTCGACTCCCCCGACTACCCCGCTCTCCTAGTTGTTTCCGGGCAAAGCGCGGGTGCTGGAATCGCCGCCAGCCTAGTCCACAAGGCACACGATACGCACACTGGTCCCATCGCCTTCCAGCTGCTATTCGAACCCATGCTGGACAACGCCACCACCCGGTCACCAGGTCGTGGTGTCCTTTGCTGGGGCATGATCACCAACATACTAGGATGGCGCGCCTATCTTCGCGATGCCACCGAACCCCTCGACTACGCCGTACCTGCGCGCCGGGCTGATCTGCGTGGCCTGCCGCCCGCGTTCATCGCTGTTGGAGACCTTGATTTGTTCTACAACGAGGACGCCGCCTACGCCCATCGCCTCACACAAGCTGGGGTCCCCACCAGGTTCTACACCATGAAAGGCACCTATCACGGAACCCTGATCCGTTGCCTTCACACTTCTGCTATGCAGACGATGTGGGCGGAGGCGCTGGCAGCGGTTCGTCAAGCAGTCGGCTGAGGTCTGGTTTCTTTTCCGTGCACCAGCCACACTCCAGCTGCAACAAGCCCGATAGCACCGCAGGCAGTAAAAGCGACATGGTAACCCTGGGCGTCGACAAGCATACCGATCGCAATAGGGCCGAGGATTGCTCCGAAATCCTGTGCCATCTGGAAGGTCGCAAGTACCTTGCCGCCGGAGCGTTTGTTTCCGATGACATCTGCAACGGTGGCCTGCTGCGCAGGGTTGAGCAAACCGCCGCCGATGCCAGCAATCACCGACACCAGCAGTATGAGCCACAGATTATCCATCCAGCCAAGAACACCCGTGAACGTTGCATTAACGATTAATCCCGCGATGATCAGCGGCTTTCTTCCCAGTGAATCTGCAAGTCTGCCCGAAAACTGCAAACACCCAGCATTACCCACCGCAAAGGCGGCCAGAACCATGCCCGCCACAGCGGTACCTTTAGGAAACAGCATGGCTGCGAACAAGGGAACGGTGGATACCCGCACTCCGAAGTTCACCCAGCCGTTAGCAAATCCCGATATCAAAGCACTGCGATAGGCTGGGTTTTTCACGGCCTCGCTCGCAAGCATTGGCGTTGATTCGTCGTGAGATTCAAGATCGTGAATTACCTCGGGCCGCAGCAGCTTCCACACCACCGCCGACGCGAGAATCAGAGACACACCGTAGATCAAAAACGGCGGGCGCATACCCAACACGGCGAGGCCGGAACCAGCCACCGGACCAATCACGCTACCCAGAAGAAACGCGGTAGCGTACGTTGACGAGGCACGTCCGCGAATACTGGGCGGCGCAATTCGCACAATCAACCCCGCAGCGGAGACAGTGAACATAGTTGAACCGATGCCGCCAATGGCGCGGAAAGCCAGGATATGCCAGTATTCCTGTGCGAAGGCGACGGCTCCGGTGGTCACCGCGACAGTCAATAGTCCGGTGATGTAGACCTTTCGGGACCCAATCAGGTCAATGAGCTTGCCCGAAGCAGGAGCAAATAATAATCGGCTAGCCGCGAACACAGATACCACGGCGCTGGCCGCCGTGGTGGAGACATCAAAGCTCCTGGCAAACTGCGGAATAATGGGCGATACCAGCCCAAACCCTGCGGCAATAATGAATGCGGCCGCAACAAGCACCCAAATTTCCCGAGGAATCTTTGGCGGAGGTGCGGTCTCAGTTACGTCGCGTGCAGCGTTGGGGTTGGTCACCTAGTTAGCGTAACCCCGCTGTCCAATTGGCTATGAATAGTTCATTTCCTCATCAATGGGCAGCAGTTGCTCCTCCCAGTTTTCGGCCTGGTCAGCGGCGAGCGATAGGACGTCGAAAAGCCGGTCGAAATCGGTGAAAGTCCCAAGGTCAAGCACCTCATCAGTGACCAGAGAAATATCGGAAGAAAGCTCAGACAACACACGCAAGCGTTCTTCTTCTGAGGGCTGCTCATCAGAGTCGGGGGTCCACATTTCGGCCATCGCCTGGTTGACCAGCTCATCGTAGCTTTCGCCCAGAGCCACAAACATCACCGTTGCAGTAGGGGTTCCGCCCGCTGATTCAACCACCACGTGCAGTTCCGAGTTCTGTCCCACCTCAGCGCGGACAAGATTAGCGTCATTGAGATCCTGGAAAAATTCCAAATCAGAGATGCGCTCGTCAGTGCCTTCCAGAAGATCGCGCAGAACAGTAACCACCTGGTCAGTGGCAACATGCCGGGCTACCGCATCCAAAGCATCATCCACAGAGAACACCACGGACACGAGCACCGCTTCAAAATCATCGTCGTCTTCATCAACGTCTGCTGCAGCGATGTACACGTTAGCGGCCGGGAGGATCGGATCGATCTCCACGAATTGGATTTCTAGCTCTGGGGTGATGGGCACAAACATCGTGTCATCATGAACCCGCGATTCAATGCCATCCACGTCCAGGGCAGCAGCGATATCTTCAAAAAAACTCATGGCGAACGAATCCTTTCAATCCGGCCAGTGCAGCTCGCTACACCAGCCTAGTCGCGCCCGTAGCCACCCGCAGCAACTTTGTTAAAAATCGAACGTAAAAGAATCAATAAGCTGGCGGTCACGTTCCTCCGGGGTCTGTTTCGGGCACGATAAACACATTCCCGCTGCTGGCGACCGATAAATCATGCAACAGGACACCCGCTGGGGAACAGTGTGCACATCGCGCTCTTCCCCCGCCAGGGCCGCCGCAACATCCGTTGGTTGAAAGTGCCCGTCACAGAAGTCTCTGAAATGCGGCTGCGGTAACCTCACGCCTTCGGGAACCCCCTCAGCCATGCCCGCGAGCAACGCCTGTGCAATCCGCACTCCTCGATACGGTTCAAAGGCATCATTACCAGCACCCACCGCTGCCCCTGCTACAGCATCTACACTCACGGCCCACAACGCGCGTGTCGACGCCCCGGCGACCTCAGCGAGCGCCTGAATAACCGGCGCAATCGATCGTGCGTAATCAGCACCGGCCGCGCGCCACGCGGCTTCGGAGTCGTCGGTGAAAACGTCGGTGAAAAAACTCATCCAATACCCCTGCCCGTGTTCCGTGCCGGGATTCTGAATGAACATCGCACCACGCGCCACATCAAGGGATGGTGTGACGTGGCATTCCACCATGGCTGTGAGCGCTGGCCCAAGCAGCGTGTTATTCAGGGAAAACCACCATACTTGGGCCTGATGTTTAGGCACTCCCATGGGGAAAAGCTCATCGCTGGCAGCAATGGCACGGTCGAGAACCTCAACGGATGCAAGTTCCTCCACACTGATGCGTCGACTGTTCTCCGTAGGGAACACGGCCGTAGAAAAACGCGGGTGTTCTGCAACAATGTGGTTCCACACCGGAGTGTTGGGCTTCATACCCCCAATTTTACCGTGGGCTTACACCGTCCCATTCGAGCATGTTGAAACCCGACCAGGCTTTACGACGTCCCGCACGTGGGTCAAAGACCAGTTCGCTTTCGGTGTTAAAAATCATGGTTGCCCGACCCGGACGGGTGTCTGTGGGCATCTGGTAACGCGGCCATTCCCAGCCTGGACTACCCACATGGATGAAGTTCCCCCACAGGTATTGGATGAATTCTGTCACTTCCTCTAGTTCCCCATCACCACCCCAGCGGGCGAGGCTGCGGGTGCGGGAGGCATCGGCGTCGCCAAACACGGCGAGGAGTTCCAGGGAGTGCATGGCCCCAATGCCCAGCATTTTAAGGGCTTTCGGCGCAAAATCGAAGCGATACATCCAGGTGGGTGCCACTCGAGAATGCGCTTGGGCAACTTTGAGCGAGGGGGCCCAAAACAGGGCGTCGCACAGCAATTCGGAAAAATGTTGCCGCTCCACCGCACCCCAATACGCGCTGAGCACTCGTTCAGTGTTACTGGGGTCGAAGGCATTGAGCATCCGCTGCGCGGCTTTACCCCGAGCTGATTGCCGCAGATAAAACAACTTGGAAAAAGAGGTCTCATCGCGGTTAGTTCCAATGAGCAGCGGAACCCGCACCTGATTTCCTTGATTGAATGCCTCAACTGGGTGCTGCAGAACAAAACTACCGTCAACCGTGGGACAATAACAGGGATTGAGCTGAAGAAACTCTCGTGATCGCCACATCATGGACTGCCCGGCGCGAACAACATCGTCGGCGGATTCGAGCCGGAGGTCCGTAATGCTGGAGTGCCGTGGCATGGCCATGTGATAGGCGAGTTCGCGGGCCCAGAATTCCGATTGCGCAGCGGAGTGGACTGCGGCAATGGGGGCGGATTGTGCAATGGCACGGTGGAAAAGACCACGTGCTGAGGGCACGCACATGAGGGTTGTCACGGCTGCCCCACCTGCGGATTCTCCCATGAGTGTGACGTTGGTGGGGTCACCGCCGAACGCAGCAATATTCTCGTGCACCCATTGGAGCGCGAGGAGTTGGTCCCGGATTGCGGGGTTGGCGACGCAGTCACCCTCACCGACGCTGTGCATGTTGAGGTAACCAAGCGCCCCGAGGCGGAAGTTGATGCTGACGTACACCACGTCGAGATTTTTGACGAAGGTGTGGCCCTGGAGGACGCTTTGGTGTGAGGCACCAACAATAAAGGATCCGCCGTGGAGATAGACGACTACAGGTAGTTCGTCGTCGGAGTCGGGCCGGACGATATCGAGGTTGAGACAGTCTTCGCTTCCCTGCACTTGGTCGGTCCAGGAATAGATGGGTTGCGGCGCGATGGGGCCGTAGGCTGTACAGTCACGAACCCCACGCCACTGGTGAGCCGCTCGTGGAGCACGCCAGCGATGTTTGCCGCTGGTGTCGGCACCGAAGGGCACACCGCGCCATGTTCTCACCCCGTTGTCCACCAGCCCGGCTACCAACCCTTGGGAGGTCCGTACAACTATCTCCATGGTCATCTACGGTAGTGAGTATGGTTAACCACGTCGATAGAAATACCACCCTCTGTGTGTCGCTTGCTGCACGTCCATCAAACCATGGTGTCCGGTTTCACAATTGGCTCTATGCGGAATTGGGGTTGAATTTTCTCTACAAAGCTATCGCCCCAACGGATATTGAGCAGGCTGTGGCAGGGATACGTGGCCTGGATATTCGTGGCGCTGGTGTGTCCATGCCGTATAAGGCTGCGGTGATTCCGCTCATTGATCATGTTGATCCCTCTGCGGCCCGCATTCAGGCAGTGAACACCATCGTCAACGATGGCGGGGTGCTCACTGGGTATAACACTGACTACAGCGCAGTTTCCGAGTTATTAGCGTCACATTCTGTGGACACTGACCTGCGGGTTGCTGTGCGAGGTTCCGGGGGCATGGCCAAGGCTGTGGTGGCTGCGATCACCGACTATGGTATGGGCGGAACAGTGGTTGCCCGGAACGCTGAAACAGGCAGTGAACTGGCGGAACAGTATGGTTGGGCGTATAGCCCCGAGGTTCCCACTGACGCTCAGATGCTGGTAAACGTGACTCCGTTAGGCATGGCCGGAACTGATGAGAATGTGCAGTCGTTTAGTGATGAGGAAATAGGGCGAGCCGACGTCATATGTGATGTGGTAGCGTTTCCCGTTTCCACTCCGTTGATTCAGGCCGCTCAGCAGCGCGGCATCCCCACCATTAACGGTGGTGAGATTGTGGCACTTCAGGCAGCACAGCAGTTTGAACTGTACACCGGTGTTCGACCAAGCGATGAGCTTATTGAGGCCGCCGAGCGTTACAGTCAACAAGGCTAGTCAACAAGGTTCACCAACTATTCCAGGCAGGATTCTCAAGGCAGGATTATGAAGAATAACCGCATCGTGCTTGATGCCATCAGTTCCGACCCGAAAGCACTACATGACCAGGCAGGCACCACCGGTCGAATGCTCATCACAGCATTGGATAAAGCAGTGGCCGTGCAAACGTCCGTGGTGGAAAAGTACATCGACCATTTGCGCGAGAAGAACCCCAACGCCAGCACCGCTGATCTTCAGCACATGCTGGATAACCATTTCATGTACCTGGCTACTGGTACTGGTGCGAGTGTCGGCCTAACCTCTGCGCTTCCTGGCATCGGTTTGATGACCGGCCTTGCAGCCGTGAGTACTGAGTCGATGGTGTTTGTAGACGCTGCAGCGTTCTATACCATCGCATCGGCGCATCTTCGGGGCGTCGATATTCGGGATAGCGAGCGCCGCCGCGCATTAATACTGGTCACGTTGATTGGTTCCGCTGGTACGGCGTTGGTGGATGCAGCTATTGGCGATCTGGGCAAACAGTACGCGCAAGCCCAGCAAAAAACCACGGCAGCAACCGCCCTTTCGCGTTTCGGCATGGCGCGGGTGAAGGAACTAAATGGCAGGCTGTTGTCTCTGGCTACGAAACGCCTGGGCAAGAGCGTGCGTAACGCCTGGTTGGGTAAGTTAATGCCGCTGGGTATTGGTGCTGTGATAGGTACGGTGGCAAACCGCAAGCTGGCTAAAAGTGTGATCGCGAACGCCCAGGAATCACTGGGCCCGCTGGTCAACTAACCGTCAACGACGTGATGTCCACTTCCCTGGCTCCCCTTATCCGGGTGCTTCGACAGCACCGCGCCGCGAGCATCGGCGCGTTCTCTACCTCGATCGGCGTGACCGTGGTGGAGGTGCTGTTGCCTCTACTCACCCGGGATGCCGTGGATGTGGCAACCGGGCAGGCTGGGGCTGGGGAGTCTTCGACCGCCACCACGCTTTTCCCGAGCCTTTCCCCGCTATGGGCCATTGTGGCGTGTCTGGTCATTGCGACGGTCGCGCGATATGCCCTGCAATTTTCCAGGCGTTTCAGCGCAGGTATTTTGTCCATTAATGTGCAGCACCGCCTGCGGGTATCCATGCTGGATACGGTGCTGAAACTGGGTGGACCTGCTCAGGATTCCCTGCACACAGGTCAAGCGGTGAGCCGTTCCATCTCGGATATTTCCACGGTGCAGGGTTTGTGTGCCGTGTTGCCGTTGACGGTGGGCAATGCCACCAAATTAGTACTCACGGCCGGGGTGATTGTGTGGCTTTCCCCTGTGCTGTCGTTGTTGGCGTTCGCTACATTGCCGCTGGTTTACCTGCTGGGATACCGATCCCGAACGCCCTTGTTTGAGGCAACTCGCGCAGCACAGGATCAGGCCGCCACTGTCATTGGCGTGGTTGAGGAGACGGTCACAGGTATCCGCGTGGTCAAGGCGTTTTCGCAGCAGCAGCGAGAAGTGGCACGCCTGCACAAAGAAAGCCAGGAGTTATATCGGCGCAGGCTGCAAGTTGCTCGGGTCACGGCGTTGTTTCAGCCGGTGATGGAGCAGCTTCCGCTGGCCGCGCTGGTGGCCAACATCATGGCTGGTGGTTGGTTGGCGCTGCAGGGAACCATCAGCATCGGTACATTTGTGGCATTTGCAACGTATGTGACTACGCTCAGCCAGGTAACAAAAATGCTGTCTGGCATGGTCATTCGCGTACAAACAGGCATTAGCTCACTCGCCCGCATCACCGAAATACTGGATCTTGCGCCTCCGCACGCCCCCACGGCATCCACATCACTTCCCGATACCTCCACCGCACTGGGTATCGACGCCCAGAAGGTCACCGTCGCCGGTGTACTAGACAGCATCAGCTTCACTGCCCAACCTGGTAAAACGCTGTGTATTGTTGGGCCTCCAGGGTCTGGGAAAAGCATGATGGTGCAGCTACTGAGTGGCTTTTACCAGCCGGACTCGGGGTCTCTCGCATTGATCGATACTGCAGGTAACCGCACCGCCTACGCGGACCTCGACCCTGATACTGTGCGTTCCCAACTAACAAGCGTGCTGGACGACACCTTCTTGTATTCCTCGACCATCATGGACAACCTAACGATGGGCCGTGAGTTTTCGGAGGAGGAAATCCTTACCGCCACCACAACCGCTCAAGCTCATGAGTTCATCTCTGCCCTGCCACATGGCTACCAGGAGACCATTGGCGAGCGCGGATTAACCTTGTCCGGCGGCCAACGTCAACGCCTGGCACTGGCACGGGCTCTACTTGCGGGCCGGAAAATCCTGGTGCTTGATGACGCTACCTCAGCCATTGATGCCATCACTGAGGCAGCAATCTACGATGCCCTGCGGGATAACTACCCCGAGGTGACGGTTATCGCGATCGCGCACCGCCCATCAACGATGAGAGTGGCTGACCACATTGTGGAGTTTCCAAATGCGCCATTCAAGTCGGAGGATGAACGCGACACTCATGCATTGTGGCCTGAGATATCCCCTCAGCCACATCCCCCATCTGACCAGTTCACAGCAGTGACCGAACAGCAGGATCCGTTTTCCCTGCGCCGCTTGCTTGGTCATGCAAAAACGCACATCATGCTGGTCGTAGCCTTACTCATAGTGGGGGTGCTGGCAGACTTGGCGTTCCCCAGCCTTGTGCGCCTGGCCGTTGATCAGGGTGTGCTCACACATAACGTTGGTACCTTGCAGCTGACCACCGCCGTTGGCACAGTGATTGTTGTGGTCTCAGGGGCTGCTACGGCGGCCCGTACACTGCTCACTGCACGGGTGGGTGAACGCTTGCTCTTGATCCTGCGGGTACGCAGTTTCGCGCACCTTCAACGACTCAGCATGAGCTATTTTGAATCCACTACGGCAGGACGCATCATCACGCGCATGACCACAGATATTGATGCTCTGAGCTCATTTCTACAGACCGGTGTAGCACAGGTGATCGTGGCCTGTGGAACTCTAGTTGGCATCACCATCATGCTTGTGGTCACTGATTTTTCCCTTGCGCTGATCGCACTGGCCGCTGTGCCAGTGATCATTGTGGCGACACTGATATTCCGGCGTATTTCCCGCAGACTCTACCAACGTGCCCGCGAGGAGATCAGTACGGTGAACTCGCAGTTTCATGAGGCATTCTCTGGACTGCGCACCACGCAGCTTTACCGCGCGGAACCGTTCATGCTTCGGCAGTTTCAGGACATGGCGGAGCAGTATCGGCGTACCCGCATCAAAGCTCAGACCGGGGTTGCTATCTATTTCCCCGGAATCAGCGCGGTGTCTGAGCTGACGCACGCGGCGGTGTTGGGAGTCGGCGCGCACCAGGTGATGCGTGGTGAACTCTCCCCCGGTGTTCTCATCGCGTTCCTGATGTACCTCGGCCTGCTATTTGGCCCACTGCAAGACCTCTCCCAACTATTCGATGCGTACCAGCAGGCTGCGATCGGACTTCGCCGCATCGCGGATCTGCTGGCCACGCAACCTACTGTGCCTGATACCGGCACGCGAACAGGCGCGCCTGGGGCAGCCGAAGGACCCCTTGCGCTTGTTGACACCTCGTTTACCTACCGTACTGACCAATCCACCGAGAACGCAGACATACTCAGCCAGCTGAACCTCCGCATCGAACCAGGGTCAACAGTAGCGATCGTGGGAGCAACAGGAGCCGGAAAGTCAACGCTGATAAAGCTTATTGCCCGCTTTTATGATCCACTTTCCGGCCTCGTGACGGCCAGTGGGACTGATATTCGAGAATTCCCCCTCGCGCAATGGCGCGGCACACTTGGGTACGTCCCCCAGGAAGCACACCTTTTCACAGGGACCGTAGCATACAACATCGGGTACGGGCGGCCGTCGGCACGGGCGGAGGAGATTGTCGAGGCGGCACGGGCGGTGGGTGCACTGCCCGTGATTGAGGGCCTAGCGCATGGTTTCAACCAGGAGGTTGGTGAACGCGGGCGTGCTTTATCCTCTGGCCAGCGCCAACTGGTGGCGCTAGCACGCGCGGAACTGGTGGACCCCCACGTGTTGTTACTTGATGAGGCCACAGCAACCCTGGACCCGGAGACGGAGGCCGCAGTCGTGGAGGCGTCAACAAGCATGATGCGGGGACGTACATCCATCTTGATCGCACATCGCCTGTCCACCGCCGCGCAGGCAGACCGCATTCTTGTGATGCATCACGGCAACATCGTCGAAGACGGAACCCACGATCAGCTCATTGCTGCTGGTGGCAGGTATGCGGCCTTGTGGTCTGCCCACTGACACCCCCCAAAATGTAACTTTTTGCAAAGGCAAATGCGACATCTGGGGTGAAGACACGTTAGCCTGTAAAGGATAACGAGAGTTACAGAACTTACCCCCAAAAATAAGGAAATGAGGCGAGCACCTGCCGTGAGCAGCGCTAGTACTTTCGGCCAGAACCAATGGCTGGTAGACGAGATGTTCCAGCAGTTCCAGGAGGATCCACAGTCAGTAGATCCAGAATGGCGTGAACTGTTCGAAACCCAAGGCGCTCCCAACGGCGCCACCCCACCCGCAGCACCAGCGAAACCTACGCCCACCCTTCCCCCTGCTAGTACCCCCGCAGCAGCAGCTTCCACTGCGACAGCAGCTACACAGCCCCCCGCTCCGCGGACAGCAGCCGAAACGCCAAAGGCGCGCGCCGAACGCAGGGCAAAAAGCACAGGCCCGGATTCGCTTGCTGCGGAAAAGAAAGCCGCTGCTGAGCGCAAAAAAGCTGCGTCGCCTTTCACACACGCCAATTCCAAGGAAATGCCCCCGGCAGGCAGCACCGAGATGAAAGGCATTGCTAAGGCGATCGCCAAGAACATGGACATTTCCCTCGAAATGCCCACCGCAACCTCTGTGCGTGACATGCCCGCCAAGCTGATGTTCGAAAACCGCAGCATGGTGAACGAGCAGCTCAAGCGCACCCGCGGCGGCAAGATTTCCTTCACTCACATCATCGGCTACGCCATGGTGAAAGCCGTCATGGCCCACCCGGACATGAACAACATGTACCAGGTGGTGGACGGCAAACCCACACTGGTTGTACCGGAGCACATTAACCTAGGTCTGGCCATTGACCTGCCGCAGAAAGACGGTTCCCGCGCCCTCGTGGTGGCCGCGATCCGCGAATGCGAGACGCTTTCCTTCTCTGAATTTGTCGAAGCCTACGAAGATATTGTCAACCGTGGCCGCCAAGGAAAACTCACCGGCAAAGACTTCAGCGGCGTGACCATTACGCTGACCAACCCCGGTGGTATCGGTACCCGCCACTCCGTGCCGCGCCTCACCAAGGGCCAGGGTGCGATCATCGGCGTGGGATCCATGGATTACCCAGCGGAATTTGCTGGTGCTTCTGAAGACCGCCTGGCGGAACTGGGCGTCGGCAAGCTGGTGACCATCACCTCAACCTACGATCACCGCATCATTCAAGGTGCTGAATCCGGTGAATTCCTGCGCACCATGAGCCGACTGCTCGTGGACGATGCCTTCTGGGACCATATCTTCGAATGCATGAACGTGCCCTACACCCCCATGCGCTGGGCACAAGACCTACCCAACACCGGTGTAGACAAAAACACCCGTGTCATGCAGCTCATCGAGGCATACCGCTCCCGTGGTCACCTCATCGCTGACATTAACCCGCTGCACTACCATCAGAGCGGAATGCCAGTGCCAGACCACCGTGACCTGGATATTTCCACCCACGGCCTGAGCATCTGGGACCTTGACCGCACATTCCATGTTGGTGGCTTCGCAAACCGCGAAACAATGACGCTGCGCGATGTACTCTCCACGTTGCGCCGTGCCTACACTCTGAAAGTCGGTTCCGAATACACCCACATCCTTGACCGCGACGAGCGCACCTGGCTGCAGGATCACCTCGAAGCAGGCATGGATAAACCCACCCCAGCGCAGCAGAAATACATTCTGCAGAAGCTTAACGCCGCCGAGGCTTTTGAGAACTTCCTGCAAACCAAGTACGTGGGTCAAAAGCGTTTCTCCCTCGAAGGCGCGGAATCCCTCATCCCGCTCATGGACTCGGTGATTGATACTGCTGCAGGCCAGGGCCTTGATGAGGTAGTCATTGGTATGCCGCACCGTGGCCGCCTGAACGTGCTGGCCAACATTGTGGGCAAGCCTCTCCATGTCCTGTTCAACGAGTTTGAAGGCAACATGGACCCGGCACAGACCGGCGGTTCCGGCGATGTGAAATACCACCTGGGTGCGGAAGGCCAGCACATCCAGATGTTCGGCGACGGCGAAATCAAAATTTCGCTCACGGCCAATCCCTCTCACTTGGAAGCAGTCAACCCCGTCATGGAGGGTATTGTTCGCGCCAAGCAGGACATCCTGGACAAAGGCCACGACGGCTACACCGTTGTTCCGCTGCTGCTGCATGGCGATGCCGCATTCGCAGGACTGGGAATCGTGCCGGAAACCATTAACTTGGCGCAGCTGCGCGGCTACACCGTCGGCGGCACAATCCACATTGTGGTGAACAACCAGATCGGCTTCACCACCACCCCTGATTCCGGCCGGTCCAGCCACTACGCTACCGACCTGGCCAAGGCGTACGGCTGCCCCGTCTTCCACGTCAACGGCGACGACCCCGAAGCCGTGGTCTGGGTGGGCAAACTGGCCACCGAGTATCGACGCCGCTTTGGCAAAGACGTCTTCATTGACCTCGTGTGCTACCGCCGCCGCGGCCACAACGAAGCCGACGACCCGTCGATGACTCAACCGCAGATGTACCACGTCATCGACGACAAAGAAGGCACCCGCGCACAGTACACCGAAGACCTCCTCGGCCGTGGTGACCTCTCTGCAAGCGACGCCGAGGCCGTCGCTCGGGACTTCCACGACCAGATGGAAACAGTCTTCAACGAAGTGCGGCTGGCAGATAAGCCGAAAGCCACAGCGCAAGAAGGCATCGCCATGTCCCAGGCACTACCACACGGATTGGATACCTCCATCACGCGGGAAGAACTCGCGGCAATCGGCCAGTCCTACGCGGACCTGCCCGAAGGGTTCACTATTCACCCGCGCGTGGCCACAGTGGCAGAAAAGCGCGCCGAATCTGCCCGTGACGGCGGCATCGATTGGGGCTGGGGCGAACTGATCGCCTTCGGTTCTCTGGCGTTGGAAGGCAAGCTAGTGCGCTTGGCGGGTGAAGATTCCCGTCGAGGCACCTTCACCCAGCGTCACGCCGTGCTCATTAATCCCAGCAACGCCGAGGAATACAACCCCCTCGACGCGCTGGCCCGCTCCCAAGGCCCTGGCAAGTTCCTGGTGTACAACTCCGCACTCACCGAATACGCCGGCATGGGATTTGAATACGGCTACTCTGTGGGCAACCCGGATGCCGTGGTGGCCTGGGAGGCACAGTTTGGCGACTTTGCCAACGGTGCCCAAACCATCATTGATGAGTACGTGAGTTCCGGCGAAGCCAAGTGGGGCCAAACCTCCGACGTGATCCTCCTACTGCCACACGGCTACGAAGGCATGGGGCCTGACCACTCCTCCGCGCGCATTGAGCGCTACCTGCAGCTTTGTGCCGAAGGTTCCATGACCGTTGCGCAACCATCCACGCCAGCGAACTACTTCCACCTCCTGCGCCGCCACGCACTGGGTAACTTGAAGCGCCCGCTCGTGGTGTTCACACCAAAGTCGATGCTGCGCCTCAAAGCCGCATCCTCATCGGTTGACGAATTCACCGACGTGAAGAAATTCCGCTCCGTGATCAACGACCCCCGCCTTGTAGACCGCGACAACAACGTCATCGGGGACGTAAACAAGGTAAAGAAGATCCTCCTCGTCTCTGGAAAGCTCTACTACGAGCTGGAAAAGCGCCGGGCCAAGGACAACCGAGACGATATTGCCATCGTGCGCATCGAAATGCTGCACCCCATCCCCTTCAACCGTCTCAAGGAAGCCTTTGACTTCTACCCCAACGCGGAGGAAATTCGCTTCTGCCAAGACGAGCCCGCAAACCAAGGCCCCTGGCCGTTCCTGGGGCTGCACCTTCCAGAGTTAATCCCTGGGTTGCTGCCCATGAAGCGCGTTTCCCGCCGCGCACAGTCCTCCACCTCGACGGGTGTGGCTAAGGTCCATCAATTCGAGCAGGACCAGCTTATCGACGCTGCGTTCGCCGACTAAGCCCACGCACGCTAAAGCTCCCCTGGTTATTCCGCCAGGGGAGCTTTTGTCTGTTGTTTTATATGGCTGGCTCTACAGCTATAGGTCGTTTTTCTCAATAAAGGGAATCACCACCGCAGACACGGAGGATTGTTTCTCCGCTTCTGCACTGAGTTCCGACAGGTCAGAAGTGGTCAGCAGCCCGTCAACATTGTTGAGCACCTGCCGGTCATTCCTATTCAAAATGGGTTTGCGATAAATCGGGACAATATTCTGTGGCAACTCCGGTCCAGAATATTGCTCACAACCCGTCGCATTTGAGGGGTCAGTGGCCATCATCGACCCAGGTAGAGACTTCACCATCTCCTTATACACACGATCCCGCCACTCCCCCGAGTTCGGGTCAACATCCCCGGATTCCTTGGCGGCCACGTATTTTTCCGACAATTCCTTCGCGCGCGCCGGGTTCATTTGCTGCAGCAGCTCGCCCGTGCACCCCACCACCACGTCGGCGGTGCGTTCGTTGAGGCGTTGAACACGGCGCTGTTCATCGCTATCCACATCAAGGTTGATGTACGCCATGCGCCCCCTGTTGTTGAACGCTTGCACATACAGTTCGCCCAACACACGCTGTTCCATGGAGGATGAGTCAACCGAGACTTGAACCGGGAGGTACGCCGACTCATGCCGAACCCCCTGAGGCTCTGGGGCGCATGCCGTCAGGGTGGTGGCTAATCCGACACCTGCGCTCACGGTGGCCAGGACCGATCGGCAGCCTAAACCCTGGCGCATGGAAACCCTACGACGCTGCATGAGTGGTTGTTCTCCTAGGATGTTACGTTCCCGTATATTTCTCCTTAGTGTACGCGGGCGTGGTCACCACAGGTGATACAACATGCCTCAATAACTCCTCGATTCACCACAATTAATTATCGTTGCGGTGTGAGCTGCTAAAACTAAACCTGGCGATGGCATCCCGGGCCTCAGCAGCGTGGGCGGGTGTACACAGGACGTCGTAACGCCCGGCAACGATCTGGGTGCGGGTGGTAAAGTCGCGCCGTCCCCGGCTTGCTGCGTACGGCACAGCAGACGCGACAATGCCAAACACCACGCCCATAAGCATGCCAAGGAAGATCGGGGAGATGAAGTTCTCACTGAAAATCCCCAGCAGCATGCCAAAGAACAAACCCATCCACGCACCGGAGGCGGCTCCACCGGCGATGACCCGACCCCAGGTCAGGCGCCCAACAACGTGTTCCACTTCCATGAGGTCAACACCAACAATGGTGAGTTCAGCGACGGGAAAATCAGACTTGTCACTCAGCATATCCACGGCGGCCTGGGCATCGGCGTAACTGTCAAAACTGCCCACAGGCCACCCTTCGGGTCGGGGGCGTAATGAAAGATCCCGGCTACCAGCATTACCAGCGTGTGGGGTGCTCATGGGGTTAATTCCTTAAGGCTCTTCATCGTTATTGTTGTGTCACCGGAATAACGTTGTGCAGCTGCTGCATGTTCCCACTGGTGTGTTAGTACACTTAGTCACTATGAGCCCAATTACAAAAGTCTACGCAGGCCGTCTCGCAGGTATGGTGGTTCGTGGACCGGACACGGAGGTGATCGGCCGTGTCCGCGATGTTGTTGTCATTGTACGGCCCAATGGCCACGTCACTCGAGCGTTGGGGCTTGTAGTTGAGGTAGTCAATAACCGCCGTATTTTCCTGCCGATGCTTCGAGTGGCATCGATTGAACCGCAGGAAATCATGCTGGTGTCTGGATCGGTGAGCTTGCGTGCATTCAAACCCCGAACCGGCGAGTTGACCATCGTGGGTGACCTTGTGGGTTCCAAGGTGCAGGTGGACGACCCGGAACTGGAAAATCTCCATGGTCGGCCTGTTGAAATTGCGGACATTGAGCTGGAACGCACCCGTACCAGGGACTGGATTGTCTCACGCGTGGCTGTGTTCGGAGAGAAGCCTAAATTCGGTCGACGTGGAAGCCTGCACGTGGTTCCGTGGTCCCACGTGCACGGTATTACAGCGGCGGGTGCAGGGCAGTCAGATAAGGTGGCTGAGCTTATCGCGCGGTTTGATAACATGCGCCCCGCCGACATCGCGTCCTTGCTGCGTGCCATGCCGGCGGCAGAGCGCCAGACCGTGGCTGAACAGCTTGACGACGAGCGCCTCGCTGACATTCTCCAGGAGCTACCCGATGACCGGCAGGCCGAACTCATTGAAGCCCTAGCCATTGAACGCGCAGCCGTTGTGCTGGAAGAGATGGACCCTGACGATGCCGCCGACTTGCTGGGCGAACTCCCCGACGACAAAGCCGACGTGCTGCTGGAACTCATGGATCCAGAGGAATCAGCACCCGTGCGACGGTTGATGGACTTCTCCCCCGACACGGTGGGCGCGCTCATGACTCCTGAGCCGCTGATTCTCGCCCCGCAAACGACAGTGGCTGAGGCCCTAGCAATGGCCCGCAACCCTGACTTAACGACGTCGTTATCGTCCCTCATTTTTGTTGTCCGCCCACCGACAGCAACCCCCACCGGCAAATATCTGGGGTGCGTACACTTGCAAAAGCTGCTGCGTGAACCCCCCAGTTCCTTGATCGGCGGTATTTTGGATCCTGACCTTCCGCCGCTTTATGCTGATGATTCGCAGGAAACAGCGGCCCGTTACTTCGCCACCTACAACCTTGTGTGTGGACCAGTGCTTGACAGCGACAATCACCTCCTTGGTGCCGTCGCTGTGGATGACCTTCTTGACCACATGCTTCCTGAAGACTGGCGCGAAACTGGCCTCAGGCCAGCAACGACACATGCGTAAAGGAGAGTGATCATGGCTGATTTTAATCGCAGTGACCTTGACACCCCAGTCGCAGGAAACCGCCGAAAGTTCTTCAACTTTGACGGCGATTCTGTTGGTGCGTTCGCCGAGAAAGTCGCCCGTTTCTTCGGCACAGGCGAATATCTGTTTTGGCAAACCATTTTTGTTTTGATTTGGGTTGCGTTCAATGTCGGCGGATACTGGTGGAACTGGGATGCCTATCCATTTATCCTACTCAACCTGGCTTTTTCCACTCAGGCTGCCTACGCGGCACCGCTGATTTTGCTGGCACAAAACCGCCAAGAAGATCGGGACCGCATTGCCTTAAACGAAGACCGTCGGCGCTCTGAGCAGACAAAAGCCGACACTGAGTTTTTGGCTCGGGAACTCGCTGGCGTGCGCATCGCTATCGGTGACACGGTTACCCGCGACTACTTGCGGCATGAACTGGAGGACCTGCGTAGCGTTCTAGAACGCATCGAGGCTAAAATTGACGACGAGGCAGCAGCTCGCATCGCCCGAGGCGATGGTGAAACCCATGAGCTTGCCGAACCTACTCAGGGCGACTTGGCTTAGCCCTACCCCACTATGCGCGCTAAACTTGGTGGGTGATGTCTACACTTTCGGAATCCGCTGTACGTACTGCGCTATCCCGCGTTGATGACCCGGAAATTGGCAAGCCAATTACCGAGCTTGGCATGGTTAAATCGGTGACCCTTGACGGCAATAATGTTGCTGTGGAAATTTACCTCACCATCGCCGGGTGCCCGCTCAAAAGCACCTTGATCCGCAACACCCAGGCGGCTGTGGAGGAACTTGACGGCGTGGGGACTGTCACCGTCACCACAGACGTGATGAGCGATGAGCAGCGCCGCACCCTCCGCCAGGCACTTCGCGGCACAGACTCAGAACCGGTCATCCCCTTCGCCCAGCCAAATTCAACCACCCGCGTGTTTGCAGTTGCCTCAGGTAAGGGCGGCGTCGGCAAATCCTCCATGACCGTTAACCTTGCAACAGCTTTGGCGGCGCGGGGACTCAACGTCGGAATCCTAGACGCCGACATCTACGGACATTCCATCCCACACATGTTAGGTTCTGACGCCCGCCCACACCAGGTGGATGACATGATCATGCCGCCCATTGCACATGGGGTAAAAATCATCTCCATCGGGCATTTCGTCGAAGGAAACACCCCCGTTATTTGGCGCGGACCAATGCTGCACCGCGCCATCCAGCAATTCCTCTCTGAAGTGTTTTGGAGTGACCTGGACATTTTGCTCCTTGACCTACCACCAGGAACCGGCGATATTGCCTTGTCGGTGGCACAGTTAGTGCCGAGCGCTGAACTTCTCATTGTGACCACCCCGCAGGCCGCCGCTGCTGAGGTTGCCGAGCGCGCCGGTGCTATGAGCCAGCAAACCCGCCAGAAGGTCGCTGGGGTGATTGAAAACATGTCCGCCATGGTCATGCCTGACGGATCAGTTGTAGATGTTTTTGGCTCAGGCGGTGGTCAGATGGTCGCAGATCGCCTGAGTACCCTGACCGGGACGAAGGTAGAACTGCTTGGTTCAGTTCCGCTTGATCCCGCGCTGCGGATTGGTGCCGACGACGGCAATCCCATCGCCATCACCGCCCCCGACTCGCACACAGGCGCTGCCCTGAACGCCATTGCCGACAAGTTGGCCATGCGGCGCGAATCCCTGGCGGGTCGTCCACTTGGACTGGGCGTAGTGCCTCATTAAACCCGCATTATAGGAAGTGCCCACTGCTTACCGAGCTTAGGGCACCCCACCTAGATCCCCCCTATGTAATATCCGCCCAGGAGAAATCCCCCCGTGCAGCATCGTCAGGTCCCTTGCCGGGGGTTTGTTGCTCTTTTTCCACTGATTGCTTGGACTCTGGCTGCGACTGCTTAGGTTGTGTGGATGCAGCGGCGCTGCTTGCGGGTTTTGGCTGCTCATCCTCCATGATCTTCTTCGGGTCAAGCGCATCGAGGAAACTGCCATCCCCATCCAACAATGTTTTGGTGAGCGCTGCGCGTGGACCCAAGCGTTGCAAAGCGGCAAGTTCGCTGAGTGGCTTACTGATTTCTTCAAAATCAGCCCCCAGTTCATCGCCCAACCCCTGTTTAGCATTGTCAATGGCGGTACGAGCCGCAGTCAACGCAGCTTTAACATCCCGAACAACGCGAGGCAGCCGCTCCGGTCCAATAACCACTAAGCCCACAACAAAGAGGAGGAATATCTCTCCCCAACCAACATCGCTGAACACTCAACTTATTTTACTTTATTTTCCAGCAGAGCGGCGTACTGCACGATAGATCAAATCAACCTTGCCCAGGAACGTTTCCGGGTGCTTCGTGGTAGCTTCCTCCGCATCGGGACCCGCAGGGCAGGAAAACGCGATACTGGTCAGGCGCGCCTTCAGCTCAGTGGACACACGGATCGTTTCAGTGTCTACGCAGTTTTTCAAGCATTCAGAGGCCCGGCGCTGTTGTGCAACTTCAGCGCGGCATTCCTCACAGTGCACAAGGTGGACGCGCGCGCGATGCATAGCCAGTGGTGTCAACTCACCATCCACAAAAGCAGCGACAGCTTCAAGGCTGAGATGCTCAACAGAGGCAAATTCGCGGGGTTTTCGCGCTTTTCGACGCCGCGTATGCCCCGTGTTCCCACGCAAGGATTCACGAACCATAGGACCACTGACCTCCTTCAACAATGGTGATGATGCTGTCTTGTTACCGAGGATACGCTTTTAGTAGCGCATAGGAAGCAAAAGTTGGGCCGACTCGCTCGACTCCGCAGCAGCTTCCAAACTGGCACGAAGCTGGCTCCGGCCACGGTGGATACGACTACGAACCGTTCCCATCTTCACGCCGAGGGTGTCGGCAATCTCGTCGTAGGACATTCCCACGACGTCACAGAGCACCACCGCAACCCTGAAATCAGGGCTGAGCTCGTCGAGTGCCTTTTGCAGGGCCGGGTCAAGATTCGACACCGTAAACGCCTGCTCGGGTGTGAGGTCGTTGCCAGGAACCCGGTCATAGTCCTCTGGCAATGCTTCCATCCTGATCTTTGCGCGTCGACGCACCATGTCAAGGAACAAGTTGGTGGTAATGCGGTGCAACCAGCCTTCAAACGTGCCAGGCTGGTAATTCTTCAGCGAACGGAACACGCGCATGAATGTCTCCTGCGTTAGATCCTCCGCGTCGTATTGGTTACCAGACAGTCTGTACGCCAAGCGATACACACTGTCTGCGTGTTCCTCAACCAATTCCGCCCATGTGGGCATGTCCCCCTGCCCGGCGTCAAACGCCGCAGTGCCACTCAACGTGGCGAACGGGACAGTGTCATCGCTCCCAGCATTGATCGTCGGGTCGGTAAACTCGGCCTGATGAGTGGAAGTCATAGTATTATTGTGCATTGTCCCTTCAGCATACACCAGCTATTTTAGCTGAGAGGTCACTGAATATTTTATGCATCTGGGACGACAAACTGTGAGCTTCTATTAAAAAGCCTGTCAACAGCCTGGACGTGGGAGGCTACAGCCTGGAAGTTGTCCCCCACCCCCGCACTGGCCGGACAGTGTGGCACCCAACAATCATCAATAGGCTAATTCTGATGTTATTTCGGAGCGCGTCCACCTAAACTATCTAGTGTGAATGACACTGCTTTCGACGCGTTACGTTCTTACATCACTGATACTACGGTGATTGACAATGCCCTTGCCGCAGCTCAGCAAGACGCCGAGGAATTCGGCCTTGCCGCCCCCGACGCCGCAGCAGGTTCGCTGCTCAGTGCATTAGCGGCGTCGTATATTGATGAGGCAGGCGTCGGAGCCATCGCAGTGACCCCTGCTGCTGGCGTGGTGGGCCTTTATCTTCTCCGGGGCTTGGGGCTTACGGGCACGCTCACGTGCATTGACCCGGAGACTGAGCACCAGCGTCAAGCACGTACCAATTTTATGGCAGCAGGCTACAAACCCAACCAGTTTAGGTTCCTGCCCTCCCGCCCCCTTGAGGTGATGAGCAGGCTCGCCGCTGATTCTTACCACGTGGTTTACGGTGATATTCGCCCGTCTGACTACCGGGCGTTTATCGACGCCGCATGGCCACTTCTGCGTAGCGGTGGCATACTCATCCTGGCCAATTCGCTGCTTGACGGTACGCTATCTGACACTACCCGGAAAGACCGGGACACCATCTGCGCGCGGGAAGCCGATGAATATGTGCGCAGTATGGATCAGGCTGTGGTGTGTCGCCTTCCTCTCGGGTCTGGGCTAACACTCATTACCAAAAAAGACGACGATTCGGAGTCTGAATAGCAACAAAAAGGGCGCGGAGGTAACTTCTCCGCGCCCTTTCTGAGCATGCGTGCTAATAAAGCGTCACACCACTTCGTTTTTACCCACACACACCACGCCGCCTGGGCTGATAGTGAATCGGGCTGCGTCACGATCGTGATCCACTCCAATGAACTCGCCCTCACTGACCACGACGTTTTTGTCCAAAATAGCGTGACGCACCACAGCGCCCTTGCCAATGCGGACACCCGGCATCAACACTGACCCCTCGACCGTTGCGCCCTCTTCAACTATGACGTTGTTGGACAGCACCGAGTTACGGACCGTGCCTGCGGAAATAATGGACCCCGATGCGACCATTGAGGACTGTGCAATACCGCCCTGCACAAACTTCGCAGGAGGCAGATTGCCGTCATCGGTGTTGTGAATAGGCCACTGCTTGTTATAGAGGTTAAAAATCGGGTGAACCGAAATGAGATCCATGTGGGCCTCATAGAACGCATCAATCGTACCGACGTCACGCCAGTAACCTGCGTCGCGTTCGGTAGCACCAGGCACGCTATTGCCGGAGAAATCATAGACGTGTGCCTGATTCTTCTCCACAAAGTACGGAATAATGTCACCGCCCATATCGTGCGAGGAATCAGGGTTTTCCTCGTCATCCTTGAGCGCCTTAATCAGGTCTTTGGCGGTGAATACGTAGTTACCCATGGATGCAAAGGTCATCTCAGGGTCATCAGGGGTTCCAGGCGGATCGGCTGGCTTTTCGACAAAGTTGGTAATGTTACCGTCTTCGTCAGACTCAATACAGCCAAAGGCCGATGCCTCAGAACGTGGAATCCTAATGCCCGCAACAGAGACGGCTTTTCCAGAGGCAATATGTTCTTCCACCATCTGCTGGGGGTCCATGCGGTAGACATGGTCCGCGCCAAAAACAATGACGTACTCAGGGTCTTCATCGTAAATGAGGTTAAGGGACTGCAAAATGGCATCTGCAGAACCAGTAAACCACCGCTTACCCAGCCGTTGCTGAGCAGGAACCGGGGTGATGTACTGCCCTGCAAGACCGGAAAGCTGCCACGATTGCGAAATGTGACGGTCAAGCGAATGGGACTTGTACTGGGTAAGCACGCAAATCTGCATGTACCCGGCATTCACCAGGTTCGACAAGACGAAGTCAATGAGCCGGTAGGTGCCCCCAAAGGGCACGGCGGGTTTCGCACGGTCCGCAGTGAGCGGGAACAGGCGTTTTCCTTCACCGCCGGCAAGGACAATAGCTAGTACATGTGGTTGAATTCTCACACTGACCAACTTATAGCCTAACTCGCATCTTCGCCTCCAAAGTGAGTCATTCAACGTTTTTGGGCAGCGTTTCCGCAGCACATTGTCTGACGCGTGCGGCATTTATCACTATGCGTGTGTGCTGCGCAGCATGGTTTTTCAGGCTAGTGTCGTGGTTATGCGAGTAGCAATGATGACCAGAGAGTACCCACCAGAGATCTATGGCGGTGCTGGTGTGCACGTCACTGAACTGACCCGGTACATGCGTGAACTTGTTGAGGTAGATGTCCATTGCATGGGCGCGCCTCGCGATGAGGCTGGCGTATTTGTCCATGGAGTTGACCCCGCATTGGACGATGCCAACCCGGCAATTAAAACACTGTCCACTGGCCTGCGTATCGCAACGGCGGCCAACAATGTGGACGTTGCCCATTCTCACACGTGGTACGCAGGCCTTGGTGGACACTTGGCGGGCCGATTGTACGGCATTCCGCACGTGGTCACTGCACACTCACTGGAGCCTCACCGCCCGTGGAAACGTGAACAATTAGGCGGTGGTTATGAGGTGTCCAGCTGGTCTGAAAAGAACGCTATGGAATACGCGGATGCTGTGATTGCCGTGTCGGCACGCATGAAGGACGCGATCCTGGACGCATATCCTCGCATCGAACCCGACCGCGTTCACGTGGTACTCAATGGCATTGATACGCAACTGTGGCAGCCGCGCCCGATTTTCGACGCCGCAGAAAACTCCATCCTTACCGAAATCGGCGTTGACCCCAACCGCCCCATCGTGGCATTTGTTGGTCGTATTACTCGCCAAAAAGGCGTAGGTCATTTAGTCAAGGCCGCACAATACTTCTCCCCCGATGTTCAGTTGGTTCTGTGCGCAGGTGCTCCTGATACCCCGGAAATCGCCGAGGAAACCACAGCACTGGTTGAGAAGCTCCAAGCCCAGCGCGATGGCATCTTCTGGGTTCAAGAGATGCTGCCTAAGGATAAGGTGCAGGAAATTTTGACGGCCGCTGACGTATTCGCCTGCCCGTCCATCTATGAGCCTTTGGGCATTGTGAATCTGGAGGCCATGGCTTGTGGAACAGCTGTTGTCGCTTCTGATGTCGGCGGCATCCCCGAGGTTGTGGTCGACGGTACGACGGGTACCTTGGTCCACTACGACGAAAACGACCCCGAAGGCTTTGAGCGGGGCATCGCCGATGCTGTGAACGCCCTGGTAGCCGACGAGGAACGCGCTAAAGCCTACGGCGAAGCAGGTCGGAAGCGCGCTGTTGAGGATTTCTCGTGGGCAACCATCGCTCAGCAGACCATTGATGTCTACAAATCCTTAATGTAGGTCGCCTGTGTCCGTGTATTTCCGCCCACGTTTCCACCTTGCACCGCCGAGTGGCCGACTGAATGACCCCAACGGACTCTATGTTGAAGATGGTGTCCTTCACGCCTACTACCAGCATGATCCACAGTGGCCCACTGCTGAAAAGCGCACCGGCTGGGGGCATGCGTCCACGCCGCTTCTCTCTGATAAACCCGAGCTGTGGACGCATCATCCCGACGCCCTCTACCCCGCAGTCGATTACGATGAAAAGGGGTGCTACTCGGGGTCGGCGGTGCTGGTCAACGGCGAGCTTGAGCTGTTTTACACCGGCAATGCCAAGCCTGGCGGACATAGGCGGGCTACCCAAAACCTTGTGCACGTTGGGGGTCGCCGCCGCGCTGATGGTGGAACGTATCTCCGCAGCGAGCGCAACCCGCTTATCGACGGCCCCGCACCCGGCTTTACCAACCACTACCGCGACCCACATGTGCTGTGGCGTGAGGACCACTGGCTGATGGTGTTAGGTGCACAACGCGATGACGAAACTGGCTCGGTGGTGCTCTACACCTCTGAGGACCGCCGCGCATGGGATTATGCTGGTGAAATCCAGTTCGACACCAGTTCCACCGTACCTGGTGGCGCTCCCGACATGATCCCTGGAGGCTACATGTGGGAATGTCCGAATCTGGTGACACTTCGCGATGATGTGACCGGCGAGGACATGGACGTGTTGATTGTCCTTCCGCAAGGCTTGGAGCAGGTTGGCGATCATTACGCAAACAATCACCAATGCGGCTATGTGGTCGGTCACCTTCAGGGCACAACATTCACGGTGAGCCGTGGTTTCACAGAACTCGATTACGGGCACGAGTTTTATGCACCGCAGGTGGTGCATGGTTCCCAACCTCCGTTGATGCTGGGGTGGATGGGTCTGCCGGACCTTGACGATCAACCGACACGACAGGATGGGTGGGTACACACCTTGACCGCGGCGCGCGAATTACACCTCAGCGATGGTGTGCTGCGGCAAGTACCACGGGCGTCGATAAGCAGCAACAATGCGGATAGCGACCTGGAGGTTGGCGCATCGTTCGAGTGGAGTGGTGAGATGCCACCTGGGTCCGAGCTGGTGCTGGTTGATACTGCGGGGGATGCCGTGGCGCGGTTGAGTGTCAATGGCAACGTGGTTGAGCTCGATAGGCAGGATCAGCAGTACCACGCGGGCGGCGATGTTCGGCGCGCATGTCTGCGGGGCGTCACCTCTGCAGTTGATGTACGGGTATTGGTTGATGCGTCGTGCCTTGAGATATTTATTGACGAGGGCAGGATAAGTTTCGCGAGTCGAATTTTTCCACGTCACGAACCTAACGAGTGTATAGTGCGCGTCCTCACATAAACAAAACTAACCAGACATAAATCACATCTATTAGACTCACTCTCAGTGTTGTCTTTGTGCCCGTTTATGTTGGTTGGGCTTGAGGACTTCCGATTAGTATCAAACCGGTATACCTCAAGGAGGTCGCTGTGGATCATGCCGCAGTAGCCCGCCGAATGCTCGAAGCACTAGGTGGGGAATCTAATATCAAGGCAGCCGCGCACTGTGCGACAAGAATGCGGCTTGTTCTCAACGACAAAGAGAAAATCAACCAGCAAGCCCTTGATGACGACCCCGATCTCAAGGGAACATTTGAGGCCGGCGGGATGTTCCAAATCATCGTCGGCCCTGGTGACGTCGATATTGTCTACGACGAGTTCACTAAAATCACCGGCGACCGCCAGGTGTCCACCGAAGAGCTCAAGTCGGTAGCCGCCGAGGCGCAGGGCAACGCCCTGACCCGTGCTATTAAGGTACTGGCCGATATTTTCGTACCGCTGATCCCCATCCTGGTGGGCGGCGGTTTGCTTATGGCGCTCAATAACGTGCTGACCTCAGAAAACCTCTTTGGCGAGGGCACACGTTCGCTGGTCGAGCAGTTCCCGGCCATTGAGGGCATGGCCCAGATGATCAACCTGCTGGCCTCTGCACCCTTTGCTTTCTTGCCCATCCTGGTGGGCTTTACCGCGACAAAGCGATTCGGCGGTAACGAATACCTCGGTGCCGGCATCGCCATGGCGATGGTCATGCCAGACCTAGTCAACGGTTACGAAGTGGCAGAGACCATCAAAGCAGGCGGCATGACCTACTGGGATCTGTTCGGCTTCAACGTCGCCCAGGCTGGTTACCAGGGCACTGTGCTGCCGATCCTGCTGGTCGCGTGGATTTTGAGCATGGTGGAACAATTCTTCCACAAGCACCTCAAAGGCACCGTAGACTTCCTAGTCACCCCTGTGCTGACACTGCTGATCACTGGTTTCCTCACCTTCATCGCCGTGGGTCCCGCCATGCGCTGGCTGGGCGATGCCATTGCGAGCGGCCTGCAGAACATCTACGACTTCGCTGGTCCCGTTGGCGGTTTCCTCTTCGGCTTGGTCTACTCCCCCATCGTGATCACTGGCCTTCACCAGTCCTTCCCGCCGGTTGAGCTGCAGCTCTTTGCCACTGGCGGCTCCTTCATCTTTGCCACGGCATCCGTAGCCAACGTCGCACAGGGTGCCGCCACCTTGGCTGTGGCAATCACCACTCGTGACGATAAGCTTCGGGCTCTGGCTTCTGCCTCCGGTGTATCCGCCTGCTTCGGCATCACCGAACCGGCCATCTTCGGTGTGAACCTACGCCTACGCTGGCCGTTCTACATCGGCATGGGCACCGCAGCCATTGGTGGCGCCATGATCGCCCTGTTCAACGTGAAGGCCGTGGCTCTTGGTGCCGCTGGTTTTATCGGCTTTGTCTCCATCAGGACAACCGACTGGCCGATGTTCTTTGTCAGCCTAGTCACCGCGTTCATTATTTCCTTCGCATGCTCCTATGCCTACGCTATGTACCTGCGTCGCCAGGTCGCGGGTGAAGCAGAAATGGAAAAGGCCGTAGGCACTCAGGCGGCTGCCGCAGCCAATGATGCAACTCCAGCAGCGACTGCTAGCGCAGGAACGGCAACCGCAGTGGCCACCGCTGTTGGCGCTGACCTGCTCACCTTCGCCTCCCCGCTCACTGGTGAACTGGTGGAGCTGAGCACAGTGTCCGATCAGATGTTTGCCCAGGGAAAGCTGGGTCCTGGTTTTGCTGTGGTCCCCAGCGAGGGTGTACTCCGCGCCCCAGCCGACGGCACCATCAAGGTGGCATTCCCCACTGGACATGCATTCGCTATAACCACGGCGGAAGGTGTGGAAATCCTCATGCATGTTGGCTTTGATACGGTCAACATGAAGGGCGAAGGCTTCACACCGAAGGTCAGCAAGGGTGACACCGTCAAGCGCGGCGACGTGCTCGGTGAGTTCGACATTGACGCTATCAAAGCCGCAGGTTACGACACGACCACACCGGTGGTTGTAGCGAACTTCAAAAAACTCGGCGGCGTACGGCTGACTGACAGCATCTCCGCACCACACAGCATTACCGCAGGTGACGACGCCGCGATTGTCTCCGCGAAAGCCTAGCAATCCTCTAGCCCCATCACGTCAGCACCCCGTCGTAGCTTTTCGCGGCGGGGTGTTACTGTACATCAAATGCGGGGCGCGCTGAACGTAACTATCCTCGGTTTTATCCCCACGTCCATCGTTTTAACGCGCACTGAACTTGAGGCCCACACTTATGTCGTCACACAGACCCGAACTGCATATCACGGCACAGCACGGCGTTCTCGAAGCCCCGGCAGGAGCATTATTCACCGGCGAGCAATGGCATGTGTTTCACCAGTACAGGTCCCAGCCCGACGTGAAGAAAAACAACTGGGGCCATGTGGTGTCAGCTGACACTCCGTTCAACTGGGTGCACCGCGACGACGTACTCAGTGCCGAAGCCCCAGAGGTTCAGGTGCGGGCAGGGTCTGTTGTCGCCCCACGATGCGGCGACGAGGCTGAATTGTTTTTCACCTCTGTCACGGACGAGGGACCGAGTATTCATCGCGCCCTCCTGACCAACCTTTCCGGGCCCCAATCAGACGTGCGTCGCGAAGGAAGCGTCGTCGACGCCCCTGTGCTGGGGATCGATAAACTCCAGGATTTTCGCTCCCCCTGTGTCGTACCAGGTTGGGCCGATGAGGATGACCGTTCTGAGGGGCACGGTGGATGGCTCATGCTAGCCGTCGCAGGGCCGATGTCCGCCCCGGAATTGGTGATGTTGTCATCGCACGACCAGCAATCCTGGACACTAGACGGGCCCCTGGCTTTTCATGGTGATTCCGGCCTGGCGCATCACCCGATCCTAGTCAGCCCCAGGATTATCCGACTCCGCGACGAGGTGGACAGCCACGTCTACGATGTCCTCATCGTCACTGTTGAAGCAGATGGTGTAGATCTTTCCGGCTACCTGGTAGGCACCCTCCGTGGTTGTGACTTTTGGGTGAAGACCCCCTTCACGCAAATGGACTTTGGCCATGACTTCACCCGCCCGCGCAACACCAACACGGTACGCGGCGTGACCTACGGCAATAACGAACGCTATGATGCCGCCTTGATTTTCGGGTTAATGAACGGCGTCGGCAGACTTGACAACCCGGCCACGCACGAAAGCCTACGCGCCGAGGGCTGGGCAAACTGCCTGTCGCTCCCCCGTCTCACCACGCTCCAAGGTGGCCTGCTGTTTCAAACCCCCACCCCCGGGCTTACTTCTGCAATCCCACACACAGCACATGCACGCATGTGGAGCGGACTTATCGACGCCCAGGAGGGCAGCGTCACCGTCACACTTCTGGATAATGCCACAGGACGTATCGCCGCAACCATCACCCACAGCGGGCATCACCTGCAACTAGACCGGTCCATGAATCCCCTGCATGCGGAGGACTCCCCGGCAGAAGCCTACCTCATTTCCGCCGACACCGACTCCCTTACCATCATTGTTGACGGATCCACCGTCGAAGTATTCGCCGACGGCGGTGTGATTGCCATGGCCTCCCGCGTGTATTTCGAGGGAATATGTGGCGGGTTCGATGTCACTGCGGAAGGCGGGGCGTCGATACTCAGATATTTTGAAGTCGCCGGTGAGGACGTCTAATCCTCAATCCGGGCGAGGCGTGTGACCTTTGCCCGCGCCGTCACGGTCATATGCATGGGTAACGCGGCAATGCGTTGCGCCAAAAGATCCGGGTGGATATGCCGAGCAGACGGACTCATGCCAATCTGCGCGGCAATGGACGGCTGGTCAAGTGTCATGGAAAATTCCACAAGTTGAGGCTCAGTCACGGGGCGAAGATGCCCCGATGCCTGCTCGATCATGCGCTCCACCTTGCCCTTTTCTACATCAATGATGCCCAGGGGCTCCCGAAGCTCCGCGAGGTGCCCAGTATCGGCGGTCAACACAATCACCTGACCACCAGGTTTAAGCACTCGCGCGAACTCCGCAGCGTTACGGGGCGCAAAAATCACGGTGATGGCATCAATGGAGTCGTCACGCAACGGCAACCGTGCCCAGGCATCAGCCACCACCGCACCAACCCGAGGATGGCATTTAGCCAAATGCTTTGCGGCGTGAACTGACACGTCAATCCCCACGCCCCTGGCACCCTGAATAGCGTCAAGGGTGTGGGACAAGTAGTAGCCGGTGCCAGCGCCAATTTCGCAGATGGACACAGCGGCATCGTCATCCACCCCGGCATCATCAAGCGCAAGGTCTACGTTGTGCGTCACCGACTCCACAAAGGGCGCGTAATGCCCGCGAGACAGAAAGGTCTCGCGATCCTTGATCATTGTCGCATCGTCACCGCTGTAGCGCAGACCAGCACCTCCGGCTAGGGTGACGTAGCCCTGACGGGCAACGTCGTAACTATGCCCCGAGTCAGAAACCAGACGAGTAAACTCATCGGCACCGTGGAGGTCGGTTCCGTCAACAGGGTCTGCTAAAAAGTCAATAATGTCTTTGAGCACAACAGGTGTGTTCTCCTCGATATCGCTGCATTGCTGCCCTGCGTACTGGCAGGGTATTCATATTACCGCGAGGGGTAGAACGCCCCGCGCTTACCCCGACACGTTGGTGAGTAGTGCCCCCAGCTCAGCCGCCTCTTCCTTGTTGAGTTCAATAACCAGGCGACCGCCGCCGTCGCTGGGAATGCGCATCACTATCTTTCGACTTTCTTCCACTGCTTCCATCGGACCGCTGCCAGTCCGGGGCTTCATTGCTGCCACTTGTCCCTGCTCCTTAGACGTGGGGGATTTCACCATCCAGCCTAGCCCTTTTCTTTCGTTCCTGTAAGGTTTTCCAGGGCAATAATTCGTTGTCGCATGTTCTCAATAACGGCATCAACTTGATCCTGGCGATACCCACGAAGCACAACATCAAAAGAAATGTTGTCGAAACGATTGTCGCTCACCGCCGCAGCGTTAGCATCAATGCGTGCGGCGGACTCCATTCCAGCATCGGCTTCCGCCGGAATGAGATTATCGCCACCGAAAAAGTGTCCGAACATGACGCTGAACAGCACAATTAGCGCGCTCAGGACAAGGACGTAGAAGATCCAGGTAAACATCATCTACCCCATGTTGGCGTGTGCAGCCACAATGTGTGCAACAGCTTCGTCAACGCTGTCGGTCACCATAAAAAGGTCCACATCCGATGCGGCCACCATCGATTCCGCAACAAGTTTTTCTTTGATCCAATCAACAAGACCCGACCAGAATTGTGTACCAATCAACACAATAGGATAGTTGGTTATTTTTCCGGTTTGCACCATACAAAGGGCTTCAAATAGTTCATCTAATGTCCCGAAACCACCGGGTAAACACACAAATGCCTGCGAGTATTTCAAAAACATTGTTTTCCTCACGAAGAAATACCGGAAATTCATGCCCAAGTCCACCCAATCATTCAGGTGCTGTTCATGTGGAAGTTCAATACCCAACCCAACCGACAAGCCGTCAGCATCGTAGGCACCACGGTTCGGGGCCTCCATCAGCCCTGGACCACCGCCGGTGATCACTGCATAACCCGCTTCTACTAGTTGTCGGCCCAGTTCCAACCCCATTTCATAGTAACGATGGTCAGGCTTTATACGCGCGGAACCAAACACAGTTACTGCCGAGGGCATCTCCGCCAAAGCACCAAATCCGTCGACAAATTCACTTTGGATACGTAACACCCGCCACGGATCTGTATGCAGCCATTCGAGGTTATTACTGTGGTCAAGCAGCCGTTGATCCGAGGTCGTTCCCGCCTCGTCGTTTTTGTTTCTCACAAGCACAGGGCCGCGCATCAGACGTTGCTTCAATTCGGAGGGGGTTTTGCTGGGAGGCATCGCTGCAGTCCTTTATTAGTTAGCTAGTCAAGTATTTCTTTACAGTCTCAGAGACGGACCTAATCATCTCTACAGGGCACTGTTCGTCCCGCTTATGGGCATACGCCGGGTCGCCGGGGCCGAAATTGACCGCTGGTATGCCCAATTCGGAGAACCTGGCCACATCAGTCCAGCCGTATTTTGCGCGGAAATTCCCACCAGTGGCAGCCACCAGTTCCGATGCAGCTGGCTGGGACAAACCGGGAAGCGCTCCCGGCACGGCGTCGTCAACCGTGTACGTGACACCCTGCGGGAGTGCAAGAACATCCAGCATGTACGTGAGAGCATCGTCAACGCTGCGGTCGGGTGCAAAGCGGAAGTTCACGAACATCCATGCCTCGTCGGGAATAGTGTTGGTGGCTACCCCGGCTTCGCAGTGCACAATGTTAAGTCCCTCGCGGTACTCACACCCATCAATGTCCACGGTTCGGCGCTGATAGTCAGCGATCCGCGTGATCACCGGAGCGAGCAGATGCATCGCGTTGACACCCATCCAAGAACGCGCGCTGTGAGCCCGCACCCCGGCGGCGGTGACGCGCAAGCGAATGCTTCCCTGGCACCCGGCCTCAATGACGGCACCAGACGGCTCGCCGAGGATAGCGACGTCGCCGCGCAACCAGTCGGGGTGTTCCGCGTGGATATGGCCCAGGCCGTTGAACTCACTGGCCACTTCCTCACCCTCATAGCAAATGAGTGTCATATCGCGTGTGAGGTCCGGTGAGGCCGCAAGCTCGGCGAAGGCATGAAGGAACACGGCGTCGCCACCCTTCATGTCCACCGTCCCGCACCCAAACAGAGTGTCCTTACCGTGCGTATCGACGCCCCGGTGCCCCGGCACGTTATCAGCGATCGGCACGGTGTCAATATGACCCGCGAGGATCACGCGACTCGGCAGATTCCGGCGGGTTCGCGCCAAAACATTGTTGCGGAATCGTAAAACCTCAACCGCAGCTGGACCCCCTGCTCTTGCACTGGCAGCTTGGTCAGTGAGCGCCTTTTCAATCACATCAGCAATGGCACCCTCATGATGGGAAGGGCTCGGAATATCCACAAGAGCTGCAGTTAAGGAAACAGGGTCTCCGGTTAGGTCCAGATGAGTGTCGTTCACCACCTCTACACTACTGGGGCAACCTTTTTATGTGCACACCCGAACTTATTTTTTAGCACCTTGCGGAACTAACATGGGAGACATGAACACCACGGGAGTCAGCGCAATTGGTATCGCCAACATCGCGATGGATGGGACTGTCCTTGATACTTGGTATCCACATCCAGAACTATCCACAGACGATGCGCACCAGTGGCGGGACATCGGGGAATCAGGCACAGTTCGACTAGGAGCACACGACTTATCTCCTCGCATGCTGTCCTTGGTGCGGCTTGATGAAGACCGCATGGTTGAGCAGGTTGCCGTACGCACCACCATTGCCGATTTATCCCAGCCCCCCATTGACGCGCATGATGTTTATCTACGGCTTCACTTGCTTTCGCACAGGCTGGTACGCCCGCACGAGCTGAACATGGAGGGGGTGTATCAGAAGCTCACCACCGTGGTGTGGACCAACAAGGGGCCATGCCTGCCAGATAATTTTGAGTTTGTGCGCACTTCGCTGCGGTCTCGGGGTCTGATACACGTGTATGGCATCGACCACCTGCCGCGCATGGTGGATTATGTGGTTCCAACGGGTGTTCGCATCGCGGAGGCTGAGCGTGTGCGCTTGGGAGCTTATCTTGCCTCGGGGACAGAGGTGCTGCGGGAGGGTTTTGTCTCCTACAACGCGGGCACGCTGGGGCCCGCGACCGTGGAAGGATGCTTGCACTCGGGCGTCACGGTCGGGGAAGGCGCCGTTTTGCAGCACGACTCATCCGTAGTGTCCAATGCACTGTCCAACGGCGACCGCCCAGCGCTACACGTGGGTGCGTCCACCGTTTTGGGGGTAAATTCAACGCTCATGGAATTGTCCCTCGGAGACAACTGCCTTCTCGGACCGAATCTACTCATCGAACCCGACACAACACTGTATTTTGCTGACGACGACCGCCTCGCCCCCGCCACCACCATCGCTGGTGAAGATGGTTGGTCCATCGTCCATGAGCCAGGAAACGTGGAACCGGTAGCGCGCAAAGTTGCCGATACCACCAGCACAGGTAGCAGCGGACAAAGCAACCAGGGCAGCCGCAGTAGCCGCCGCGCGAAGGCTGAGCCTACAACCACAGAAGCCAAGGAACCCCGTACAAAGAAAACACGCGCAAGAAAGACCACAAAACGCACCAGGCGCTAGCCTGCATACTGATTGCTGGCGTGTATGTATACCGGCCCAGAACGTTCTTACAGTTTCTGGGCCTTTTTGCTGTGTTCTTGTGGCATGGGCTATAGACTGCTTGCATGAGTTCCGTGAATTCATCCGAAAAGTCAGGCGACAATCAGTTAGGTTCCGGACTGAAAACCCGGCATCTCACCATGATGGGATTGGGGTCGGCCATTGGCGCGGGTCTGTTCCTGGGCACCGGTGTTGGCATTAAAGCAGCAGGCCCGGCTGTATTGCTGGCCTACATAATCGCTGGGGCGATTGTTGTATGCGTGATGCGAATGCTGGGTGAAATGGCTGCAGCACGTCCGGCATCGGGGTCATTCTCCACCTATGGTGAGATGGCGTTCGGTCGATGGGCTGGTTTTTCCACTGGATGGTTGTATTGGTTTTTGCTGGTCATGGTGATGGGGGCGGAAATGACCGGCGCTGCGGAACTGATGGGTCATTGGTTTGGGATACCGTCATGGATCCCGGCATTGGTGTGCGTGGCACTTTTCGCGGTGGTCAATCTGGCTCAGGTTGGCGGCTTCGGAGAGTTTGAATTCTGGTTCGCTTTTGTCAAAGTCGCCGTGATTATATTTTTCCTGGTTGTGGGCGTATTACTTATTTTTGGGCTGCTTCCTGGGCATTCAGCCGTAGGGCTTGATAATTTCATCGGCAAGTCTGGCTTCATGCCCAATGGCATTCCTGGTGTTGCCGCTGGTTTGCTAGCAGTGGCATTCGCCTTTGGCGGAATCGAGATTATCACTATTGCTGCCGCGGAATCTGAAAATCCAACATCATCCATTGCCGTTGCTGTACGCTCGGTAATTTGGCGGATTTCGCTGTTCTATTTGGGATCAGTGCTTGTGATTTGCTTCCTGCTTCCCTACGACCAGATCAATGGTGCCGAGTCTGCTGCAGAATCACCATTCACCATTATCTTGCGCATGGCGCATGTGCCCGCAATTGTGGGGTTCATGGAAGCGGTGATTGTGCTGGCGTTGCTTTCTGCATTTAACGCGCAGATTTACGCGACTTCCCGACTGTGCCGCTCATTGTCGCAACGAGGGGATGCTCCACGACTGTTTGCCACCACGAACTCCCAGGGCGTGCCGATCAACGCCGTGCTGTTGTCCATGTTCTTTGCGTTTGTCTCTGTGGGGTTGCAGTACTGGAACCCGCCGGGATTGCTAAACTTCCTCCTCAACGCGGTGGGCGGATGCTTGGTGGTGGTGTGGTTGATGATCTGTTTCAGTTACCTGAAACTGCACCCTGAAATGGAGCAAGAAGGAAACGTGTCGGTTCGCATGTGGGGCTACCCGTGGTTGCCGTGGCTGACCATCATCAGCATTCTGGCGCTTATTGCGCTCATGCTGTCCGACCCGGGTTCCCGCAGCCAGGTGACCTCCGTTGCGATTGTCTTCGCCTTCCTCGTTGCCCTTTCCTTCATTCCACGTAAGGTAGCTTAGAATCCATGACTGCTGTACTTGCCACTGGCCTGGCCACTTATGACGCGAACGGAACCGTCCTAGATTGCTGGTTCCCCTCCTTCAGATTTGTTGATAATGCCACCGCCGGCACCACCCACCTCACGCTCTATGACACTCCCGGCGAACTTATCGCCCTCATCGGCGAAGACGAGGACCGCGGCACCACCCGAAAGTCAATCCGCACCGAGATTTCCTCACTTGACGACGCCCCGATTGACGCCCACGATGCTTACCTGCGGCTTCACCTCCTCTCCCACCGTGCGGTTCAGCCACATGGGTTGAACCTGGATGGGGTATTCGGGCTGCTCGCCAACGTGGTATGGACGAACTTCGGCCCCTGCCCTGTGCAGAACTTCGAGCACACGAGGGCACGGCTGTCCAGGCGCGGACCAGTGACTGTCTATTCGATCGACAAATTCCCACGCATGGTGGACTATGTAGTGCCGTCAGGTGTCCGCATTGGTGATGCGGACCGCGTGCGTCTGGGCGCCCACCTTGCCGAAGGCACAACCGTGATGCATGAGGGTTTTGTGAACTTCAACGCTGGCACCCTGGGCCATTCCATGGTGGAGGGCCGTATTTCCGGCGGCGTCGTGGTGGGCGAAGGTTCCGATATTGGCGGTGGTGCGTCCATCATGGGCACCCTATCGGGCGGTGGAAAGCAGGTTATCTCTATTGGGGAACGCTGCCTTCTTGGTGCGAATGCTGGCCTGGGCATCTCCCTAGGAAACGACTGTGTTGTTGAGGCAGGGCTGTACGTCACCGCAGGGACCAAAGTGACAGCCGTCGGTTCTGTTGCCGCAGCACTTGGAGTAGATGACGGTGCCGCAGTGAAAGCGCTAGATCTGTCTGGTGCCTCCAATGTGTTGTTCCGCAGGAACTCTCTCACCGGGACGGTGGAAGCTGTGCCGTGGAAGTCTGAGGCCGTGGAATTGAACGCGGACTTGCACGCAAACTAAAGGGCATCCATTAGGAGGGGTCTTCCGTGGCCACGACCTTATGGCCACGGAACGTCCATAGCTTGTTGATAATAAAATTCACAGGCATGGCGACGATGATGGACAACGCGCTAGCCCAGTAGAACTTAGTGCGGAACCCTGTCGAATCGTCAAAAATACCGGAGGGAAGCGCCAACGGCGAAGTGGGGTTCATCAGCAAGACGAGCATAATCTGGGTCACGCATAGTGCACCGATTCCGGCGAGGAGAAATGAGAAAAACTCCTTGAACCAGCTGCCGCCGCCGTTGGCCTTGAACGTCCACATGCGGTTGATCTGAAAGTTCCAGAGGTTGGCCACCAGGAACGCAATGATGGCGAAAATATTGAACCACCGGATGTTGAACTGGGAACCAAACAGGTTCATGGCCACGTCATGTTCGCTGATCTGAGCAGTCCACCAGCTAATTTTCTTGGCCAGGACAGTGATCACGAGGTTCACGATGGTGCCTGAGCCACCGACAATCCCAAATTTGAGGAATTGTCTGATGCTATTGCGGTATTTTTCCACGCGTCACTCCCAGGCTTTCCATTACCGATGGTCCATCATGAACAATTAATAGAAAACTTAATCTTACCCTCACGCGTCTCGTATCAGGTCATCTGCATGACATCTCACACTGATACGCACACGTGCTAGCTGCGGGAATGATCGAATGTGGCCAGCCGGGTCACGGCGGCGTCGATACGCTCGTCAGTTCCTGTCAGTGCCATGCGTATGTGCGAACTTCCACGTGGACCATAAAAATCACCAGGTGCGACAAGAATACCGAGCTGCGCCAGACGGTCCACGGTGTCGCGGGCAGGTTCGCCGAGGGTTGCCCACAGGTACAGCCCGGCTTCGGAGTTGTCGATGGTAAATCCAGCGCTTTCAAGTGCCGCTTTGAGTTTGGCGCGTCGTGCGGCATAGCGGGTGCGTTGGATGGCTTCCTGCGTGTCGTCGTTAAGCGCGGCGATCATCGCTGCCTGGATGGGTCGGGGCACCATGAGTCCGTTGTGCCTGCGGACTTCAAGAAGTTCGGCGATGAGTGCGGCGTCACCTGCGATGAAACCGGCGCGGTAAGACGCCAGGTTGGAGGATTTGGAGAGGGAGTGGATGGCCAGCAGACCGGTGATGTTTCCGTCGTTTACGTCGGGGTTGAGGATGGAGAGGGGTTCCCCTTCCCAGCCCAGGCCGATGTAGCATTCGTCGGAGGCGACGATGGTGCCGCGTTGGTGCGCCCAGTCAACAACCTTGCGCAGGTGCCCGAGCCCCAGGATTTTTCCCGTGGGGTTGGAGGGGGTGTTGATGAACATGAAGGTCGGCGACGCGGGCCCGAGTTGCATGAGGGAGTCGGCACGCTGCGGGCGCGCACCTGACATCAATGCCGCAACTTCGTATGTGGGGTAGGCAACTTCGGGGATGACCACAGTGTGCCCTGGCCCCACCCCGAGGTGGGTAGGCATGAGGGCGATGGCTTCTTTGGTGCCAATAACGGGAAGCACATTGCTCTCGTCCAGTCCGGTCACCGCGTATCGACGCTCCAGCCACTCCACGATGGCACGTCGAAGCTCAGGGGTTCCCACAGTTTGGGGATAACCCGGCTCCGCCGCCGCGTCGGCGAGCGCCTGTTGGATGCTCGGGGCCACCTCGTCGACAGGGGTACCAACCGAGAGGTTGACGATGCCGTCAGGGTGTTGTTCGGCGGTTGCTTTGGCCTCAGCGAGAGTATCCCAGGGAAAGTCTGGAAGGTGGGCGCCAAGCGGCGTGCGTGCCGGGGGTGTCATTAGTCCTCCACTTGTGGGGGCAGCTCTGCAACGAGCGGCGGGTCGAAATCTTGGGGGCCGGTTTTTGCGGCACCACCAGGTGAGCCGAGGTCGTCAAAGAAGGCAGCGTTGGCGTCAAGGTAATCAACCCATTCGTCCGGCACGTCGTCTTCATAGAAGATGGCTTCGGTTGGGCACACCGGCTCGCAGGCTCCACAGTCCACACACTCATCAGGGTGAATGTAGAGGGAGCGTTTGCCTTCGTAGATGCAGTCCACGGGGCATTCTTCAACGCAGGCTCGGTCCATAACGTCAACGCAGGGCTGTGCGATTACGTAAGTCATTTCAGTTTTTAGTCTCCAGGAAGAGAGTCTCAAGTAGGTGAATGAATATTATTCTGTCATTTTTTTAGGGTAAGGGGCCAACTGCCACCAGCCAACCCGGCGACAAGGAGCAAAAGTCCACGCACGTCCGCCCCGACTAGGATATCCCCTTTTACACCGTCATTCACGGCAAACGCGAGGAACCCTGCGAGCCAGACCATGATGGGGATGGCTGCCACAATTTTATTCTTTGTCCACAATAGCGCTGTCTTGGACAGCACCTGGTTGAACAAGAACGCGATGAGGATGGAAAGAGGGAACACAACCGCCCCGCCGCCAGGCAGCGACAACCATGCAGTGAGGTAGATGACTTCCAGCACCAGAGACACAATGGCCCCGAGCGCCAACCAGAACAGCCCAAAAGCTGCTTCTAACTTGGAAAAACCGGTGTACACGTAGGGTGTAGCGCTGGCCGTGCCGGTTGTGTCTTCGCTGGTTGTTTCGCTCACCATGACAATCCTGCCATGATGCTGGTATCGGATGCGCCACAGGGTAGCCCGTATCCCAGTTGGTAGTGTTCTCTGGCTGGTAGCGGCTGGGCGATCAAGTTACTCAAGGCAAACACGGTGGGGGCAGTCGTCGTGTCAGTGACAGTTGCTCGGGCCGCGTGCGGATTGGTGTCAGAGACCTCCCCGTCAGCGATCCACAGCTGGGTAGCGTGAGCTTTCATCGCGCGAAGTTTAGCTGAATAGGCGACCTCACTTAGGGGCAATACAAAGTCGGAGTGCTCCACAGCTGCGATATCCCCCTCCCCTGGCCACCGCCATCCTTCGGGAATGGTGGCGATGGCGGCAAGTCCGTGAGCCACATCCTCACGGCTCGTGACAGCCCACACAATCCGCTGAGGCTGTTCTTCCTCCGGGAGGCGAGGGATCGCCGCGTGGGTGATCTCGTGGGCGCGGATATGGTCAGGGTGCCCATAGCCGCCGTCGGGACCGTAGGTGACTACCACGTGCGGGCGGAGGCGGCTCAGAACGTGCACAAGCTGCTCCACGGCGGCATCACCCGAGTTGATGAAGGCGCGGGGATGGTTGTTGGCGGGGTCTCCCACCATGCCGGAATCCCGCCATCGGCCAGCACCGCCGAGAAACTCACCACGAACACCCAGGTGGCGTAAGGATTCGCGTAGTTCCGCAATACGTAATCCCCCCAGTTGATCCGCAGCGTCCGCCACAAGCCCCTGATAGGTTTCTCCGATGACTTCGCCTTGTTCGCCAAGCGTGCAGGTCACCACGGTTACGTCGGCACCGCGCTCGGCGGCATCAGCGAGTAGGCCGCCGGTCCAGATTGCTTCATCGTCGGGGTGGGCATGGACCGCGACAATGCGCGCCCCCACCAGGTCACGTGATGGCATCATGCTTTACTCATCCTCAGCTTTAATCGATCCGGTGGACTTCCATGTAGGTGCGGTGACAAACGCACCCGCCTGACCGCCAGTTGGCCACTGCGCAAGATCCTCCGATGGTCCAATAATGTTTTTGCCCAACACGTCAAGACGACGGTCTGCCATGAGGGGAATCCGAAGGCGTTCGCGATGCTCAATGTCCTCGAAAAAGGGCATGTAGTCGCTTTCTGTGACGGCCCCTGTCAGGGCTTCCGCAACTTTGCGCTGCACATCGGGCAAGCACAGACCAGAGAGGTTTCCAGAAAACATCAAAGTGCCCGCGTTGTTGGCATCGTCTGTGCTATTGGGGGCTTGAATGGTGCCTGATGCTGTCACGGTGGTGGGAACTACGGGGCAGGCGTAGCGGCTGGCCATGACTTGCGGCGTAGACCCCACTCTGTTCCAGCTGATCACAGCATCTGCATCACCTCGCGGGAGTTGCGTCCCGGCGATCTCTTTCATATCGCCCATTACGGTCTCCACATCAATTCCTTCAGCGCGCAGCAGGTCAGCTATGGTAATCGCTGCGGCTGAGGCGGTCTGGTCGGTGGCGTCCACCGCCAACCGCAGCGGGCCTTTGGCTTTCACTGCCTGCACCACGGTGTCTCGGGCGGCGGCTCGTTCCTCCTCGCTGGGTTGCTCCAGGGGATCCGCTGTAGCCAGGTTAGTTGAGCGGCCGGCGGCGAGGCGCACAACCCGGGGGACGTCGATAAGCAATGTCAGTGCGTGCCGGAGTTCCGGGTCGGAGAGGATGCGGGAGTTGACGGACATGGTGAGTTCCAGCCGGGAATCGCGGTCGCGGGTACGGACCTGCGTGTAAGGCAGCAAATCCAGCGACTCCAATGAGGTCTCCGTGGGCGTCAAGTCTGCAAAGCTGATCTGCCCACTGCGAAGCATTTCCGCCCCGTGCGTGGGGGTCCGCACCTCGCGGAATTGCAGGGTCTCTGTCGCGGCTGGATGCGCGCCCCAGAAACGGTCGTTACGGGCCAGCGTGACCACTCCCCGGGGGCGGTCAATCGAGCGAACCATGTAGCGTCCAGCTGATGCCGGAATGGAGGTAGCAAGCGCCTGCTCGAAGGTAGTTCCGGTGTTAAACATGTGACTGGGCAGCAAATTATTAAACAGCACCTGCCACTGCGCCACGCGTTCCGACAAATCCACCTCGACTGTTTTCCCCCCGTTGCTCACCCGGATCTGTTTGATCGCGCGGTACGGTGCCGGGTCAATCGCACCGGGAGTACTCACCATGCCCGCCCACAAATACCGGAAATCGGCACCGGTGATGGGCGTTCCATCACTCCACTGCGCCTCCCGACGAATCTGGTAACGCAGCGTCTGCACCGCCCCACTTTCCGACGCCTCGACCTCCTCGGCGCTGGTCAGCACATCTGTATTCATTTCCCCCTGAACAAAAGCGCTGGGCAACACCAGCGCCGCAAGTGCCTGAACAAAAGCGTGATCGTCGGCGCTGAGGTGAGGGTTCAGCCCGCGGGTAAGCGGATCGATGCCAATGCCGATCACATCCGCCTTGTTCTTGGCACTATCTGCCGGTGGCGCGGACGTGGTGCTGGTCTGCTCCTGTGGGTCCTCCACGGGCGGTGGCCCCGGATTCGCCGAACATGCGGCAACACAACAACACGCCACGACGAGGGGCGCAAAAAACGGCAGATTTTTCACGCCTATATTTTTACCAGGTATGGCTGCGCTACTTCTGCGGTTTACTTGTTGCGCTGCTTTTCCCGAGACCGAGCGCGTGCACGGTCAGTGGCATTCAAAATGACCTTACGAACACGAATCGTTTCTGGGGTAACTTCCACGCATTCGTCCTGGCCACAGAACTCCATGGCCTCGTCAAGAGACAGGTTGCGGGCCTTTGCCAGCGTTACCGTCGCCTCCGAGGTAGCTGAGCGCATGTTCGTAAGTTTTTTCTCGCGGGTGATATTGATGTCCATATCCTCCTCGCGGTTATTGGAACCCACAACCATGCCCTCGTAGGCTTCCGTGCCGGGTTCCACAAAGAAGGAACCACGGTCGGCTAGCTGTTGGAGCGCGTAGGCAGTGATCTGGCCGGAACGATCCGCCACGAGGGACCCCTGAGCGCGGTCTTTAATCTCGCCAGCCCACGGTTCGTAGCCATCGGAATAGTGGTTGGCAATGCCTGTACCACGCGTTTCCGTGAGGAAGGTAGTGCGGAATCCGATCAATCCACGGGCAGGGACCTTAAACTCCATGCGTACCCAGTCCGTCCCGGTATTATCCATGGACACCATCTGGCCTTTACGTGCGGCCATCAGCTGTGTGACCGCACCCTGATGTTCGGCAGGAACATCAATCACCATGTGCTCATACGGCTCGTGCAGGACACCGTCAATGGTCTTGGGCACCACCTGAGGCTTACCCACGGTGAGTTCAAAACCCTCGCGGCGCATGGTCTCCACCAGCACTGAGAGCGCCATCTCACCACGACCCTGCACCTCCCATGCGTCTGGGCGTTCGGTGGGAAGCACGCGGATGGAAACGTTACCGATCAGCTCCTGATCGAGGCGGGCCTTGACCATACGTGCGGTGAGTTTATCCCCGCCGCCACGGCCTGCCAGCGGGGAGGTGTTCACGCCGATGGTCATGGAAATGGCGGGTTCATCAACGGTGATGCGCGGCAGTGCCACCGGATTCTCGACGTCCGCGAGAGTATCACCAATCATGATTTCCTCAATGCCAGACACCGCCGCAATGTCCCCAGCAATGACCTCGGTGGCGGGCACGCGATTCACACCCTCAGTGCGCAGCAGTTCCGAGATTTTGGCGGTTTTGGTGTGCTGATTGCCGTCCGAGTCGTAGTGAATCCAAGCAACTTGCTGGCCTTTGCGTAGAATGCCTGCGTGCACACGGACCAGGCCAATGCGGCCCAGGAACGAGGAGGAGTCCAGATTGGTCACGTGGGCTTGCAGGGCACCGTCAATGTCGGCAGACGGTTCAGGCAGGACGTCGTATAGCACGTCAAACAGTTCCTGAAGGTTGTCCGCATCAGGGACATTGCCGTTCCCGGGGTTGGTTGTGGAGGCTTTGCCTTCCCTGCCGGATGCATACAAGACAGGAAGATCAAGAAGGGTCTCGGCGGCTTCTTGAGCCTCTGGGTCTTCCAGCGTAGAAGCAAGCTCCAGCAGAAGATCATGCGCTTCTTCCACCACCTCGTCGATGCGGGCATCGGGGCGGTCGGTTTTATTCACCACGATGATCACAGGCATCTTGGCCGCCAGTGCTTTACCGAGTACGAAACGAGTCTGAGGCAGGGGGCCTTCCGAGGCGTCGATAAGCAACACCACACCGTCCACCATGGACAGTGCACGTTCCACTTCCCCACCGAAGTCTGCGTGGCCGGGGGTATCAATGACGTTGATGATCAGGTCCTGACCGTCCTTGCCAACCCCCTTGCGGCGGATAGCAGTGTTTTTTGCCAGAATGGTGATGCCTTTTTCTTTCTCGAGGTCACCAGAGTCCATGACGCGGTCGACGAGTTCAGCGTGGGCATCAAAGGCACCGGATTGGCGCAGCATGGCGTCGACAAGGGTGGTTTTTCCGTGGTCAACGTGCGCGACGATGGCAACGTTTCGGAACTCTGTATTGGTCACTGGGGCGGTCACTGCTGGCTTTCTCCTGCCGTTCAAGTTTGTCGATCGGTGCATAAGAGTACTCCGGCAGCAGCATGAACGCACCTTGAGGGCTTGTGTGGGATGGGCATGGGCATGATGTGGGCCTGGTTTTGCACCCAGAGAGGATCGTAAGGGATGGTGCAGCAAGGAAAGATATAGCACGTGCGCTTCTGCTTTTGCTGTGTAACGTTCTCATTACTTTCAACGAAAACTTAGGTGTAACGTTGTGTTCTGTTTGTTAGCTGAACATTAGCTTCGACTTTTAAGGTAGTCCTTTATCTATGCGTTTGATGAGTCCTCGCACCCGCCAGGCATACACCCGTCGGACACGGCCCCCACTTCACACCCCCAGCTCCACCCTGTTCGATCAGGAAGACTTCACAGGAGGGGCCAATGTGACTATTGTGAAAGAAGTTAATATTGTGACTAACTTGCGAGCGACCATATAGTAAAGGACACAGGTTACAGTGCGTTTTTCCACAAAGTTCCTCTCAGCAGTGGTTTTGTCCACACCGAGCTGGTGGACCACCGCGGCAACCCGGCGTGCCATCGCCACCGTCATGACGGCTGGCGTACTGTTCACAGCCGGAACTGTTCCCATGGCCCCCAGCGCAGTGGTTCCCGTTGCTGTGGCAGCGGACAAAGACAAGGCCGACAAAGATAAGTCGGATAAGGATAAAGCCGACAAGAACAAGGCACGTCCTATCGCCTCCCCTGCCCCGAAAGGCCCAATCAACAACCCTGTTGACGCAGCCAACGCCATTGTGAAGGACATGTCACCCCTTGATGAACTTGGCCGACCCAAGCCAGAAATCCTCAACAGCATGCGCGCCTTGGCCGATCAGCCGGGCATGGACAAGAAAATTGCCGACCTGATCCGCTCCGCCGTCAGCTACTACGAAGGTGAAGGCGAACCTGGAGTGAACATGCCCGCCCTGTCCGACGCCCCGGCGATCACGCAGTTCGGCTGGCCCGCTTTTGCCGGAGAGTGCATTGGTGGGTCACAAAACGCCACCGGCACCGCCTTTGCGGTATCCGGCCCGGCGAAGCTTCCCGTGCCCGGGGTGCCGGAAAACCACACTGCCTTTGTGTTCACCGCGCTGGGTACTGGCGCTTTGGCGGAGCAACAACGTGGTGAGATGACGGTGCAGTGGGTCAACATGAACACCCTGAAGCATGGAGTGGCACCGCTGAAATACAACGGAATCAATCCTTCAGGCCCCGCAACCGTCTCTGGTACCGCTGAAACCGGCCGCGGAACAATCGTGGCGTGGCTCAGCGGCACTATCAACACCAAGGAAAAGAACGCCGAAGGTGCTGAGACCGTGGCCAACTGCACTTTCACCCCCACCGCCGGAATTATTACAAATTAAGGTAGCCCTACCATGGTTGATCTGCACCCCGTGAAAAGCGAGACGTTTTTGGTGCCTGAGCGGATCAATATCGATCCCAAAGGCTTCAAACGCGCCGTTGATACTTACACGGAAACTGACTTTGGCCTCTACATGGCGCGGGGCGCAGATCACCCCGATTTTGGCTACCTGGAAAGCTGGCTGCTACCTGAACTCAACCTGCGGGTGAGCATTTTCCACTTCCGCGACAAGGACAAGTCCGACAGCTCAACGTCCGGCACCACACGTTCCGACTACTACGTGGACATTGTGGATATTGCCGTAGACACCGCCAATGACACCAGTACATGGCACACCCGTGATCTCTACGTAGACCTCAGCTGCGTTGTGGGCGAACCCGTGGATGTGCTAGATATTGACGAGCTTGCGGCATCCACCTCTGCGGGCATCATCACCGCCGATGAGGCAGAACGCGCCATCGAGGCAACATTGACCGCCGTGGATGGCATTACGCGGCACGGAGACAATATCCTGGAATGGCTGGCCGCCCAAGGTTATCCGCTCACATGGGCAGATAATGTGACCCTCACCTCACCTATGAGCACCTAGAACTACGTTAAACTTAAACGTCATGACCACAGCAGACAATCCTGGGATTCTCGGAGAACCAACCACTGGTATCACCGAAGCCACCGTGTACCACAATCCGCAGTGCTCAAAATCCCGCGCTGCACTCGCCTACCTCGAACAACGCGGCATCACGCCTACGATCATCCACTACTTGACGGACACTCCCACGGCCGAGGAACTGACCGCTGTTCTCGCCACCGCTGGGTTGAAGGCACACGATATTATCCGTACCGGCGAGGCCGCCTACGCACACCTGGGGTTAAGCACCGAAACCCCCGATGCCGACCTCATCACAGCTATGGTTACCCACCCTGAACTGATCGAACGTCCTTTAGTTGTCACCCCAAAAGGGGCCATTCTCGCACGACCAACTGACCTTATCGCCACAATTCTTTAGGATTAAGTAATGCCGAATCACGCTATACGACGCACCAGCCTCGCACTCGCCACAGCAACCCTCACCGCAGCTGCCATGCTCGGCACCATCAGCCCCGCTTCTGCGATCAGCGGCGGCCGCAACGCTGATGGCGACGTGGCAGCCACTGCGTCTGCCCGCGTCATCCTTGGCAATACTGATTGCAGTGCCACCCGCATCTCCCCTGAGTGGCTGATCACCGCTAAGCACTGTGTCGGCCAGGGCAACCGTTCTCTAGTCTCCCTGGGTGGAAACCGTCAGGGCGAACAGCGCCACGCTGCGGAGGTGGTCATGCACCCCACGGCCGATCTTGCAGTGATCAAACTGGACCAGCCGAGTAACGGGCCCGTCGCAAAGCTTTCTGGCCAGCATCTGACCCCTGGGACTCATGCACGCGCCGTGGGCTGGGGCGGAGGCACCCAGAACTACTTCCCGATGGTGCAGCAAGGCGACCTTGAGGTGCAGCGACGTGTGTTCAACATTGATCCCGACAACCGCGAGGCCGACCTACTTGAGGTGTGGGTGACCGGTGGACACCTGACGCCCGGCGATTCCGGCGGTCCTCTGCTTATTGGCGATACCATCGCGGGCGTAGCCAGCATGTCCAACGAGAATGCGCTGCCCCACGTCAACGGCAGCATTGGCTGGTACGTCCCCGTTGCTGAGCATACCGAGTGGATTACCCGCCAGACTGGAGTGGCCGCGACGGCAGCCGCTGGTCAACCTACGCCCCGTGCCGACATTCTGCAGGCACCTGCCGTGCAACCGCGTTCCCTCGCGCCTGCTGTAGGAAGCTCCGCCGTTGATTCCTGGCTGAGCACCCTGCCATTCAGGATTACGCACTCATAGCAGTAGCGCCCTAGCGGAAGCGTAAGGCACTAACCCCCTCTGCATCAGCTGACAAACCAGCCCACGCAGAGGGGGTTTCAGTATTTCTACTGGCCAACCCCCAGTTCAATCCCCAAACCGGGCACTGAATCAATGAGGTCGCGCGTGTAGGATTCCGTCGGGTTGGCAAAAATCTCATCGACCGTGCCGGACTCGACGAGTTTACCTTGACGCATAACCGCCACGTCATCAGCGGTCTGGCGGACCACCGCCAAGTCATGGGTGATGAACAAGTAGCTGAGGTCCAGCTCTTCCTGCAACCCGGCCAACAACTGCAGAATCTGGTTCTGCACTAACACGTCCAGCGCGGACACGGCCTCATCCAGCACAATCACCTCTGGGTTCAACGCCAGTGCTCGGGCCACCGCGATGCGCTGGCGCTGACCGCCCGACAGCTCGTTTGGGTAGCGACGCATGGTTGAACGCGGCATGGCCACCATGTCTAGGAGTTCGGCCACACGGGCCTCGCGTTCCTTCCGGTTTCCGGTCTTGTGCACCACCAAAGGTTCTTCAATACACCGGTAGATGGAATACATGGGGTCCAAGGAACCGTAGGGGTTTTGGAACACCACCTGCAGCTTCCTGCGCATCTCAAACAACTCGGAGGATCCCAGCGTGGAAAGATCCGTTCCCTTATAGAACACCTTTCCGCTGGTTGGATCCAGCAGATTCAACACCATATTGGCCACGGTGGATTTGCCCGACCCGGACTCCCCCACCAGCGCTAGGGTGGCGCCTTTGCGGAGGCTAAAGGACACATCATCCACCGCCAGCAGTTTCTTCTTCGCGCCTTTTTCGCCGCGAATATCAAACTCCTTGGTCAGGTTTTCCACCCGAATGACTTCCTCATCCGAGGCCTCTGCCTTCCCAGCCAGCAACTCAGAGGATTCGATGCCGTGTTCCTGCGCAGATTGGATACGCGCAGACGCCAGCGAGGGGGCTGCCTTGACTAGGCGCTGCGTGTAGGGGTGCTGCGGGTCGCGCAGAATGTCCAGGCTCGGGCCAGATTCCACGACGCGGCCACGGTGCATAACGACAAGGTGCGAGGCGCGTTCGGCTGCCAGGCCCAGATCGTGGGTGATAAACAGCACCGCCGTGCCTAGTTCATGCGTCAACCCTTCCAGATGATCCAGAATACGACGCTGCACCGTCACATCGAGGGCGGAGGTGGGTTCGTCGGCGATGAGCAGCTTCGGGCGTGCAGCCAGCCCGATGCCAATGAGCGCACGCTGGCGCATACCACCGGAAAACTCGTGAGGGTACTGCTTGGCGCGGCGCTCGGCGTCGTCAAGCCCTGCCTCTTGCAGCAGCTCCACCACGCGTTTGTTGGCTTCGGATCCTTCCACCACGTTGTTCGCGCGCAGGGATTCTTTCACCTGGGTGCCGATGCTCCATACCGGGTTAAGGTTACTCATCGGGTCTTGCGGCACCAGACCGATGTCGGAGCCGCGGTAGTGCTGCATCTCCTTGTCGCTCAGCCCCGTAATGTCCTTGCCATTGAACAAAATCGTGCCGCCAGTGACTTTGCCCGTACCGGGAAGCAACCCGATCACCGCCATCGCCGTGGTGGACTTGCCTGAACCGGACTCCCCCACAATGGCCACGGACTGGCCCGGGTAGATGGTGAGGTTGACGCCGCGAACAGCATCCACCACACCCGTGGAGGAGGTGAAGGAGATTTTCAGATCCTTCAGTTCAAGCAATGGTTGGTCGTTGTTGTCAGTCATCGCTTTCTCACTCATCGTTTCCGGGACTTCGGGTCAAGGGCGTCACGCACAACATCACCCATCATGATGAAGCTGAGCACCGTCAGCGCTAGTGCCATGGCCGGGTAAAACAACACCATGGGCTGCGTACGGAGCGAAGCCTGTGCGCTGGAAATATCCCCACCCCACGACACAATTGTCGGCGGCAGGCCAATACCCAGGAAGGACAGCGTTGCTTCCGCCACAATGAAGGTGCCCAAAGCCACTGTTGCGTACACGATGATCGGCGCGGCGGCGTTCGGCAGGATGTGTTGCAGCAAAATCCTGCTTTTCGACGCCCCGAGAGCCTTCGCCGCAATCACATACTCATCGTTTTTCACGCTCATCACGGCACCGCGGGTGATGCGGGCAATGGAGGTCCAGCCGAAGATGCCCAGCACAAGCACCACGGTCACGATGGTGCGTTGCTCTTTGAACATCTGCATCACGACGATGGCGGCCAGCACAAGCGGAATGGCAAAGAAAATGTCAGTAATGCGGGACAGCACCGAATCAAGGAAACCGCCAATGTAGCCTGCGAGGGAACCGATCAGCGTACCAATAATCACCACCAACAAGGTGGTGAGCACGCCAACGGCCACGGAGGCACGAGCACCATAGACGGTGCGCGAGTAAATGTCACAGCCTTGACGATCAAAGCCAAACGGATGGCCAGGCTCGGGACCTTTCAGTTGCTGCCCCAGCACGCACACACCGGGTTTCACGGAGGTGAACCACTGCGGCACAAGTGCGAGGAGCAGTGCAATGAGGATCAGGGTAGCCGCGATCCAGAACAGGGGGCGGCGACGCAGGTAACGCCATGCCTCACTCCACACTGAGGTGGGGGCCGACTCGTCAGCCACGGCATCGACAGCGCCTAGCCCGGTTTCGTCGGTGTCCGCAATGAAGCGCTCTTGACCACGGCGCGGTGTAACTGAGTTAGACATAGCGAATCCTTGGGTCGAGAAGGGCGTAGATCAAATCCACGAGGAGATTGGCGAAAATATAGACAATGATGAGCACCATGGTGAAAGACACAACAGTGGTGGGCTCACCTTTCAGGATCGCCTGGTACATGGTTCCACCAACACCGCTGATACCGAAGATGCCTTCCGTGACAATAGCGCCAGCCATGAGTCCACCAAGGTCTGCGCCAATGTAGGTGACCACGGGGATCAGGGAATTACGCAACACATGCCGCCCCATCACAGCGCCGTTGCTCAAGCCTTTCGCCCGCGCGGTGCGAACATAATCGGCGGTGAGATTTTCACTGACGGATTGTCTTGTCAACCGAAGAATATACGCAAACGACAACGCACCCAGCACAATCGCGGGCATGAGTAGGGCTTGGAAGCTATCATTCGCACCCACTGTTACGGGCAGAAGTTTCCACTTCACACCCACCACAAACTGCAGCACAAAGCCGATCACGAACGAGGGAACGGCAATGACAAACAGCGACATGACCAGGACAGTGGAGTCAAAGATACCGCCGCGGCGGATACCAGCAATCACGCCGAAGGCCACACCGAAGATGGTTTCAAAAACCAGTGCCATCACAGCCAGTTTGATGGTCACAGGGAACGCGTGCGCCATCACTTCAGTGACGGGCCGTCCAGAGAAGGTTGTACCGAAGTCAAGGGAGAACACACCTTTGAGGTACAGCAAGTACTGGACAATAAATGGCTTATCCAGATTGTATTCAGCTCGGACGCGAGCTTCCGCTGCTGCTGAAAGGCCGCGGTCACCGCCGAGTGCCTGGACTGGATCACCAGGCATAAGAAAGACGAGGGCGTAAATCAGTAAGGTCGCTCCGAAAAAGACCGGAATCATCTGGAGCAAGCGGCGCCCAACATAACGCAACATGGTTGGTTTCCTTCACGAGTTTTGGTGAAGTGGCAACGCCCCGAGTCCGCTCACATGCGGCCTCGGGGCATGCCGAAGGACGGGTTACATCCTGTTACTTCCTGGTGATCTTGTAGTAGAGCGGGGTGGTATTCCAGCCGAACTCCACGTTGCTCACGTTCTCGGAGTATCCACCAGTTGCGTTGGAGTACCACAGTGGAATAGCCGGAAGATCCTTAAACAGCGTCTCCTGGGACTGGTTATAGAGGGTAGTGGATTCTTCGGAAGTCTTTGCGCCTGCGGCTTCCTTCAGCTTGGCATCAAAGTCGGGGTTGGAGTAGTCACCATCGTTGCTGCCACCGCCTGTGCCGTAGAGCGGCACGAGGAAGTTACCCAAACCGGGGTAGTCGCCTACCCATCCAGAACGGAAGGCACCGCTGATGGTGCGGTTGGTGATGTCGTCACGCAGGGACTTGAAGTCCGGGTAGGGTTTACCCACGGCCTCAATGCCCAGAGTGTTCTTGATGGAGTTTGTCACAGCATCGACCCAGCCCTGGTGCCCGCCGTCGGCGTTGTAGGCGATGCTGAATTCACCGGTGAAGGGGGACATCTCATCGGCCTTGGCCCACAATTCTTTGGCCTTCTCGGGGTTGTAGGCGAGAACATCGTTTCCTGCGATGTCGGCGGAGTAGCCTTCCACCACAGGAGCGGTGAAGTCTTTTGCGGGAGTGCGAGTCTTGTTAAAAATCTTCTCGGTCACTTCCTCACGGTTGATGGCCAGCGAGAGCGCCTGGCGGCGGAGTTGGCCTTCCTCACCGCTGAAGTGCTCCAGCTTCTCCGGAATAGTGAAGCTTTGGAAAAAGGCGACAGACTTGTTGATGGCGCGGTCGCCCAGTTCCTGTTGGAAGCTCGTCATGGCGGAGTCTGGAACCGTATCCAGCACGTCGAGCTGGCCCGCAAGGAGGTCAGCGTAGGCGGGGTCAAGCTGGGGGTAGAAGATGAACTTCACGCCATCGTTTTGGGCTTTGCGGTCGCCCTTGTAGCTGTCATTGGGAACGATGGTGGCGCTTTCGTTGTGGGACCACTCTTGCAGTTTGTAGGGGCCGCTGCTCAGGGGCTTTTCGCCGTAGGCGTCCATGTCATCGAAAGCGGAATCGGGAAGCGGGAAGAAGGCCTGATAACCAAGGCGATTCGGGAAGTCAGCTTCCGGCTGGTTCAGCTCGACGGTAAATGTTTTGTCGTCAACAACCTTCAAACCTTCCATGGGCTTTCCGGACTCGTACCCCTGGATGGATTCGAAGTGGGAGGATCCAAGCTGATCATGTTCCACCACATAGTTCCATGCCTTGACAAAGTTATCAGCTTTGATGGGGGTGCCGTCGGAGAATGTCGAACCATCTTTGAGGGTGATGCGGTAGGTTTTTTCGCCCTCAAGCTCGACGGATTCAGCGAGGTCGTTCTTCACTTCCCCCTCCGCGTTGTAGTACATCAGACCGGAGTTGATCATCTCGATGATACGGCTACCACCGTTTTCAGTGGTATCACCTGGAAGAAGAGGATGCTGGGGTTCGGTGCTGTTGACAACGATATAGTTCCCGTCGCCGCCGCTGCCTCCCGAGCCAGAGGAGCAGGCAGCCATTCCGACTGCGAGCGCTGCCGCTGTGAGTACAGCGATTGTTTTCTTAAGCGTCATGAAGACCTCCAGTGTCTGCGAACGACAATGCGGGCAGCGAGGGAGCCAGCCCGGTTTCGTTATTGGATATCTTAACTGTGAGGAACATCAAAAAAAGAAATAGGGTTGATACATGTTACAAAAATATGTTCACTACCCCCCCTATCAGTCCCGTGAACTGCTAAAATGGGCGTTATGTCGATATCGCCACACTAACCCCGTTTCCCACGCAATCGGGGAAACACAACATCTCTACTCAGTGGCGCTAACTCCAGGCTTGTTGACGAGACATCACACCAGCATGCTTCATCAATTTCCGCCTGCACACTGGGCAAATGATCAAGAGTCCCGCTCCAGACAAACACGTCACAACACACGGTGGCATCTGGTTCGTTCGCCGCTGGCGCTGTCAGTGTATCCAGATACGTGAGTTCGCTCAGCGGCAGGTCAAGACCAATTTCTTCGAAAATCTCCCGGGTAGCTGTCTGGATAGGCTTCTCCCCTGGCTCAATTTTACCCCCGGGCAGCATCAATGCAGTAGTCCCACGTTTTCGAACGCTCAGAATTTTCCCATATGGATTTTCAATAACCACTGCGGCTATCCGTATGACAGTCATGCTGTTTCACCCTAGTTCATAGTCCACAGGCAACTGCTCGCCACGTGCATCCTCCTGCGCCGCCCACACGTCCCACCAGTCGGCAAAAGCTGGGTCCCGCGTCAAAGCACGTTGTTTACGCGTCTGAGCATCCAGGTGAAGCCGAATACTCACTACCTTGCCGCGTTTCTGCGCCGCGCGTATCGACGCCTCGCTGACTGCACCCACCCCTTCTACAATCCTCGGCCGCTCAGGATCCAGGTTTACCCACTCACCAGGTGTGTTGGTCCCCCAGTTCCAGCGCTGATAACCGGGATGCGTGGGATGAAGAACATCGTGGGCGACCATACTCATGGCATCGTTCAAGCCCCACCAACCGGGATAGAAATCATCAAGATGGATAACCTCATGGCCGGTGAGCCTGGCAAGTGCCGCAGCAAACGTGGTTTTGCCAGAGCCGGAGCGGCCGTCGATAAGTACCGTGCGGGCATCGGCGCAGGCATGGGCAATGGTGTGCAGGTGGTCCATTAAGCCCCCAGAAACCGGAATGTTCCAGCGTAGACGGCAACGGCGATGGCGGCGGTGGAGATAAGTGCTGCGATCATCAGCACCACCGCGTCCCGCCAGCCAACCATGGATGCGCGACCCCATGTGCGCAGACCCGGCGCGCCAAATCCTCGGGCTTCCATGGCGGTGGCGAGCTTCGTACCGCGTCGCAGTGCCACAACGAGCAGGCTGAAGGACATGGTGGCGGCGTGGCGGATGCGGGAGGTGTCGGCAACACCCCGCGCGCGGCGTGCTCTGCCGAGAGATGCCCAGTCCCTGCGAAAGAGTCCAAGGAGGCGGACACCTGCGACAGCCCCAATGACAAAACGTGCTGGAAGTCGGAGGACTTGGGCAAGGCCGTCGCCAAAGTCAGTGGGGTCCACACGCGCGGTGAGCACCACCACTGGCAGGCCGATGGCCAGAACACGTACCATAATCGCCAACGCGAGCTGGAGGGAGTTGTCGGTGATGTGTGCGAAGAGGAAGCTGGCGTATTCGGTTCCTTCTGGGCGTCCGTAGAGCGCCATCGACAGTCCCGAGATGGGTGCAGCGGCGAGAATGGGCCAGCTGCGGCGGATGAGCTGTAACCATGGCATCCCCGCGAGGGGCGCGAGCAGAATAGTTGCTGTCAGTGCCACGGCGGCGGAGACCACATCGACGCTCACCAGCAGCGGCGTGGCCAGGAGAAGAACCGCACCAATCCTGGTGACGGGGTTGATGGCATCCATGAAGCTAGTCATTTAACGCACCTCGATGTGGTGTTGGCCCATGAGGGCGATGAAGAGCTCGTCGTGGGTGATGGCGGCGAGGGTAATTCCCTCCTCACGCAGCCCACGAAGGAGACGCACGAGTTCAATGAAGGTTCGACGGTCCTGACCGAACGTGGGTTCGTCCATGATGATGACGCTGGGCGCGCACACCAGTGCGGTTGCTACCGACAACCTGCGCTTCTGGCCACCGGACAGCGAGAAAGGGTGCGCCTCGGCGAGATGGTCAAGGCGCAGCATATGAAGCAATTCATCGACGCGTTCTAGGTCTGTGGTGGTGGGTGTGCGGCGCTTACGGAACCAACCCCTACCCCTGCCACCTGCGCCGTCGCGCAACGTAGCACCGATGAGCAGTTCCTCCCGGACAGTGCGCGCTAGGAACTGGTGCTCGGGGTTTTGGAAGATGCACCCGATGCGGCTAGCCAGCTCTTCCGATGTCCACCCACCAGGGTTGGCTCCAAGCCCGCGCGCAACAGTAGCGTCGGCCTCAACGGTGCCCGCAATCGGGTTCAACAACCCGGCGAGAGTAAGACCAAGGGTGGTTTTACCTGCGCCGTTGGGCCCAGTGATCACCGTGGAGCAGCCGAGGGGAAGGTGCAATGTACGGGGTTCGCCAACAGGGGTGTGGGAGTCCCAGCCAACGCTCAATTGTGTTGCCTGGAGAGCAGATTGTGCATCCCCAACCCCAGGCAGCGGTTCAATAGGAACATCCATGCCGGGCACCCACACGCCCACGTCAGCCAGACGTTGCCCATAGTGTTCCAACACGTGGTGAGGCGGACCGTCGGCAATGATGCCCCGCTCAGCGGTGCCGAGAACCACAAGCCGATCCACCACGTCACACCACGTGTCCACGCGATGTTCCACCACAATCAGCGTGGCGCCCGTCTCCGCCGCGACCTGGGCGACGGCATCGCGGACGTCCCGTACACCAGCCGGGTCAAGGTTCGCCGTGGGTTCATCAAGCACGATCACTTGCGCCCCCATGGCGATCACGCCAGCGAGGGCCAAGCGTTGCTTCTGCCCACCGGAGAGGTGTTCCGTGGGGTGATCGAACGGCAGCGGCAATCCCACCATGTCCAGAGCGCGACGCGCGCGATGCCACATTTCCTCACGCGGAACCCCCAGGTTCTCGCAGCCAAACACCACGTCGTCGCCGACGCGGGAACAGATCACCTGCGAATCGGGGTCTTGCAGCACCAACCCCACCATGCCGCGGACGCTGCGGGAGGGGTGGCCGTCGATAAGCACCTGCCCAGCCTGTTCCCCTTCATCATCACCGAGAATCCCGGCGATGGCGGCGAGCAGCGTTGATTTGCCAGAGCCGGATTCCCCGAGCAAGAGCACCCGCTCACCTTGATCGATGCTCAGTGTCAAGCCCTCAAGGGTGGGGTTTTTGCGTCCGGCGTGTCGCCAGCCGAAATCCTGGACACGTACCGCAGCGGGCATGGCGCTACACCAGGCGCTGGCGCTCGCGACCCACGGCGAAACGATCCAGCGCGCCCGTCGCCGCCAAGCCGCGCACCAACGCAAACCCCAACGCACCAGCAAGCAACGCGCCACTGACGCACATGGTGGACAGATAAATCACGTTGAAAGTCACAGACATTGCGTAGTTTGCACTAGTCACCAGTTCAAGCGCCCAGCCGCCAACGGCCGCGCCAATACCCCCGAGCACAGCCACTGGTAGGGAAAACCGGCGGTAAACAAAAATCGCAAACATTAGTTCCGCACCCAACCCTTGAGCCAGGCCGGAATACACCGTCTCGATCCCCCACTGGTTACCCAGAACGGCCGACACACAAGCCGCCACCACTTCGACAAAAATCGCGGCACCCGGCTTGCGGATCACCAGTGCACCTAGGACGCCACCGATCAACCAGATACCTGTTGCGATACCCCCGAAACCGGGTGTTATGGCCTGCGCCGCCGTGTACCAGGCGTAGCCAATTGAATTCCATACCCAAAACAGCAGGCCACAGGCCACGCCAAGCACTGCCGCAACAACAATGTCCACGACACGCCACGTCATCATCTTTTTCATTTATCCTCCCTAGCGCCGGTATTACCCGGATCAGGTTCGTGCGGTTTATTCTCAGCCACGGCCATTACGCGCCTGGCACCCGCGGGGTCGCCATTACTATACATAGACTGGGAAGTATGACTACTCCACGCCTCACCACAACAACCATAGGAATCGCGGCAGCCGCCTTCTGCCTAGCAGTAGGACTCAGTGCCTGCGGAACACAAAACACCTCGCAGATGAACGCAGCAACACCGCTCACTTCCACCTCAACCACCAAGACAACCACCACCCATAAAGCACCCCCATCCACCCCCGAAAGCACCCCCGTAGGCCCCTGCGAAGCTGAGCAACTAGAGATGGTCGCCACCCCCAGCGGCAACGGCGCAGGCTCCACCTTCACAGAAATCACCCTCACCAACAAAGGCCCAGCCTGCATCCTCAAAGGCTTCCCAGGGCTATCACTTCTCGACGGCGCGAAAAACCAGATCGGTGCAGCCGCCACCCGTGAAGGCGAGGGGCAATCCGACAATTCCGGTTCCGACGGCCTGATCCAAACCGGTTCTAACGCGCACTTTGGCCTCAGGTCCAGCAACCCACACATCCACGGCTGTGATTCCGTTGCGGAATCAGTGTTTGTGCAGGTCTACCCCCCGAATGACACTGGATCAATCACGGCACCATTGACGTTGGAAACCTGCACCGATGAATCGGTGGAGACTCTGTCAGTAACGCACATGTCCTAACTCTTATAGTGATTTAACCCATGCGATAAACGCATCAGGATCCTCGTTAGCACCATGGCCTGCGTCCCAGTAGTAGGACGTGTCCACTGCGTCACCAGCGTTACTCAACGCCGAGGCAAGGTTGCTGACAATAGAGAAACTGGTGTCCGTATCTTTCGCACCCACCCGGAGGAACCAATGTTGAGCGCGTTGGGGGTTGCGGTCCAGGATAAAGCCCATCGGGTTCATGCGCGTGACCGCATCCTCCACTCCTTCCTCCAGATCGCCACCCTGTGCATAGGTGGTGAAATGCCGGGCATTTGTGTTCTCATTACCAAACAGGCTGTTCTCGCCGCTGCTTAAATCAAGCGCGTCAAATGCTGGAGCACCCTTCCCGCGACCTGCGTGATCAATGAACTGTTCCCAGGTGAAATCACCCTCCACCCACGGATTTTGTGCCACATATGCTGCCCGGTCCTCATCCGATAGACCATCCAGGTAACGCTTTGCTGATGGGCGCAGATGCACCGACAACATATGCTCCGCCAGGTTATCCGCAGTAAGTTTCCTGCCCTGATCATCCTTGAGGCCCAACCGCTCCATGTACTGCGGGAAACGTGCACGCAGCTCCTCGGAGACGGTGGCGTTGACCGAAACCGTTTCGTTCGTGGCATCACCAAAGCACCACTCGTAGGCAGCGTCTGCGTTCTCTAGGTCGGTGATGGGGCAATAACCAGCGGCGGCGTAAATGGTGTCGCTGGCATCCGCCGCCCCGAGCTCCACAAGATCCTTCTGATACAGGTCACTGCCACCGGACGCTCCCAACAGCACAGACAACCCACCACCAGCAGAACTACCACTTGAGACAATCCGATCGGTGTTTCCAGGCACGACACCAGCGTTAGCTTTCAGATACCGCACGGCCGCTTTAAGATCCACAATCGCGGCGGGCGCCTTGCCAAAGTACACGCCATCCGCATTGACGTTATCGCGGCCGCGCGCGCCGGGATTGACCACCACAAGGCCACTGGCCAAGGCATAATCGCCGAGGTCAATACGCTTTCCAGCACTCATTTGCGCACCACTGCCAGATTCGACCCCACCGCCGCCGGCCGGCGGGGCACCATCACCTGGAGGCATGCCACCTCCCGGCATTCCGCCTGGCTGTTCAGCGTTGACAGCCGATGATGTGTAGCCACCAATGTTCAGGGCAAAAACAATGGGCGCCCCTGAGGCATCCACCTCTTTCCCATTCACGGACGTAGGTTGCTTGATATTCATGCTTTGATATTCGGCATCAACCGGGTTGGCGACATACACAATCCCCTTCCACAGTTTGTAGTTGACAGTCACTTCTTCACCGTCTGCCATTGTCACTGTGGTGCTTTCCTCGGTGAATGCTTTGGGATCAAAATTTAATGCAGAATTACTGGCCGCTGTTGCCGACACTGAGCTTGTCGACATCCCGCTGCCCCCACCGGAACTGCTACACGCGCTGATGATGGGAATACCCAACACAGCACCCGCTGCCACACCAATAAAAGACCTTCGTCTCATCGTTTCTCCTTCTCGTCGTTCCTTGTTTATCTAAGGCTAAGTAGCAGTGCTGTAAATATGCTGGAAATTGTCTAGGAAGTTAGTCAAAAAGTAGGCGAGGCGGTCTGATGCCACAGTGAGACTGCAGTGAGGTTGCTAGGTCACAAACCTGCACAAAACTTGTCGTAGCATGGAGAGTTGACGAAAGGTGCCATCAATGACAGCAACGAATCGCCCCACCGGACTCACGTCTGCGGACGCGGCGCAACGCCTGGACACCTACGGGCTCAATGAACTCCGCGCGGCAACAACGGAACCCACATGGCTGGTTTTTCTCCGACAATTCCAAGACCCGCTGGTGTATTTGCTGTTTATCGCCATGGCAATTTCCTGCGGAGCATGGTTTATTGAAGGCTCACATGGGGTTCCAATTGACACAGTGGTGATTGGTTTAATCGTTATAGCTAATGCGATTCTCGGCTTTACTCAGGAACAACGGGCAGCGCATGCCGTCGCAGCACTTGCACGAATGACAGCAGCACATTCCACCGTGATCCGCGATGGTAAACAAACTGTCATCCCATCGGAAGAATTAGTTCCCGGCGATATTCTATTTCTTGCTGAAGGTGATGCGGTTGGTGCCGATGCGAAACTGATTTCCGCCACGAATCTCGCCGTGCAGGAATCATCACTGACAGGTGAATCCGAAGCAGTGATCAAAGACCCATCCCCCACCCCAGAGAATGCACCCCTGGGAGACCGTACTGACATGGTATTTAAAGGCACCGCCGTGGTTCGGGGCGTGGGGACCGCCGAAGTCACGCACACCGGCATGGAAACCCAAATGGGGCAGATCGCCACCATGCTGGACGAGACCGAGGCGGAAGACTCGCCGCTGAAGAAGGAAATTGCTACCATCTCCCGAACGCTTGGCCTCCTCGTCGTGGGTATTGCGGTGATCGTGATGGTCACCCTCGCACTGGTCAACGGCGTACACAGCACCAAAGATGCGGTGGATATTTTGCTGCTCGGCGTCTCCCTGGCGGTGGCGGCGGTGCCGGAGGGACTGCCTGCAATTTTGTCGCTGGTGTTAGCGCTGAGCGTTCAGGCCATGGCACGCAGAAACGCGGTGATGAAGAATCTTCCATCCGTGGAAACCCTCGGTTCCGCGAGCGTTGTGTGCTCAGATAAAACCGGCACGCTCACCCGAAACGAAATGACCCTGCGGGAAATCGTCACAGCATCTGGAAGTACCATCCTGGAGGGGTCCGGCTACGATCCTTCCGGCGACGCGACCAGCATCAATGACAACGCCCGCATTGAGGCGGAGTTGACGATGGTTGCTGGTGCAACCGCGAATAATGCGCAGCTGGAGTACACCGCCAACGGCTGGGAGATTGTAGGCGACCCAACCGAGGCGGCGTTTTTGGTGGCGCTGCCAAAGGTGGTGTTAAACCCAGACCCTGCCCCTCAGCGGCTGGGAGAAATCCCGTTCAGCTCTGAGCGCAAAATGATGACCGTCTTGGTTCCCGGCTATCTGTACAGTAAAGGTGCTCCCGATGTGTTGTTGGAGCATTGCGCCCGAGAGCAGGTGGGTAACAGCGAACGTGAGCTTGAACCGGGGCGTCGTGAAGCAATCCTGGACACCGTCGAAGAGTTATCGCGGAAGGGTTACCGCACACTGGGGGTCGCGCGGCGCACGGGTTTGGTGGCGTTGGAAGAAGATCACTTGACCTTCCTAGGTGTCGTCGGCATTATCGATCCACCGCGCGACGAGGCGAAAGAGGCCATCGAACAGGCTCACCATGCCGGTATCCGCACAATCATGATCACCGGCGATCACCCGGTGACCGCAAGCAGCATCGCAACCTCCCTGGGTTTTGATGCCACCGCCGCCTTCACCGGCAAGGACATCGATGACATGAGCGATCAGGAATTTGCTGAAGCGGTGCGCACAACCGACGTGTACGCCCGCGTCGCACCCGCCCACAAACTCCGCATTGTGGACGCACTACAGGCGGACGGCAACATCGTGGCCATGACCGGCGACGGCGTGAATGACGCACCTGCGCTGAAAAGCGCCGATATTGGCGTGGCCATGGGCATCACCGGCACCGAGGTAACCAAAGAAGCCGCCACGATGATCCTCGCCGATGACAACTACGGCACCATAGTTTCGGCGGTGGAGCAAGGGCGCGTGACCTTTGACAACATTCGAAAATTCCTGCGCTACCTGCTGAGTTCCAACATGGGCGAAGTGGTCACCGTGTTCTTCGGTGTCCTGCTGGCGGGGTGGCTAGGGCTTAACGACAGCGGCGGTGGGGTGGTTCTTCCCCTACTGGCAACCCAAATCCTGTGGATCAACCTGATCACCGATTCCGGACCGGCGCTGGCCATGGGCGTTGATCCCGCAGATGACGACGTGATGGAGCGCGCACCCCGACGCATAAACGACCGCATCATCAACCGCGACATGTGGGCACAGGTCATTTACATTGGCGTGATTATGGGGGCCGTGACGCTAGCCACCATTGATTTCTTCCTCCCCGGCGGCATTGTGAACGGCCACGATTCTTTGGAGGTGGCCCGCACCGCAGGGTTTACCACCCTTGTTTTTGCCCAGCTGTTCAACGCCCTGAACGCCCGCTCCGACATTCATTCCGCATTCATCGGCATCTTCCGCAACCGCTGGCTGTGGGCATCCATCGGCATCGCGGTGTTCCTGCAGGTATGCGTGGTGCACATTCCGTTCCTGCAAGCAGCCTTCGGAACTGCCTCCCTGGACTTCACGCATTGGGTAGTAGCTATCGGCATGGCATCGCTGGTGCTGTGTGCTGAGGAAATATCCAAGTTTGTGCGATGGGCCCTGGAAGTTTAAATAAAGGTAAGATTATAGGGCTTACTGCCTACTACCCCACTGGAGTGTCACTATGCCCGGAGGTCTTGCAGCACTGCTTGACGACGTCGCGCTCATCGCCAAAACAGCCTCAGCCAGCATCGATGATGTCGCCGCCGCCGCAGGAAAAACCAGCGCCAAGGCCACAGGAATCGTTGTTGACGACGCCGCCGTCACCCCCCGCTTCGTCCAAGGAGTCACCCCGGCGCGCGAACTCCCCATCATCTGGCGCATCGCCAAAGGCTCACTGTTCAACAAACTGGTGATCATTCTGCCTGTGGCGCTGCTACTCAGTTGGCTTGCCCCGTGGTTACTGAACCCCATATTGATGCTGGGTGGTGCCTACTTGTGTTTTGAGGGCGCCGAGAAAGTCTGGGAGAAAATCAGCGGCCACGAGGACCACGAGGAAGCCGCAGTGGATACCGGACCCGATGCGGAAAACAAGCTGGTGCGCGGTGCAGTCACCACTGACCTAATCCTCAGCGCAGAGATCATGGTCATCTCCCTCAACGAGGTCGCGGCCGAACCCTTGGCCATGCGCACTATTGTGCTCATCATCGTGGCCATCGGGATTACCGCGTTGGTCTACGGGGTGGTGGGCCTGCTGGTGAAGATGGACGATGTGGGGATGGGATTAGCCTCCCGCGACAGCGCCGGGGCGCAGAAACTTGGGCGTGGAATGGTGGCAGCGATGCCCCGTCTTTTGAACATCATCGCCGTCATCGGCACGTTCGCCATGCTGTGGGTCGGCGGGCACATCATCGTATCTGGGTTGGACCAGCTTGGCTGGCACACTCCGCATGACATCATCCACCATGCAACCCACGCGGTTCATCACCTGGGTGGTTTCGCCGAATGGCTTGTGGATACGTTCTGCTCACTCATCGTCGGAAGCATCGTCGGTGCCGTGATCGTGGGCGTCATGCACCTGCTGCCTTTCCGCAAAAAGCACTAGATTCATGCGTTTTTCTGACACTGCGCTGGTCATTGAGGGCGGTGGCATGCGCAATAGCTACACCGGGGCGGTCGTCGAAAAGCTCATGCGTGAGGGCATCGAGTTCGGTTGGGTGGGCGGCGTGTCCGCAGGTGCCTCGCACACGGCGAACTTTCTGGCGGGCGATCCGCTGCGCACTCGGGAGAGTTTTGTCAGCATTGGTGCCAACCCGCGCACGGGCGGTTGGGGGTCTTTCGTGCGGGGACGCGGCTATTTCGACAGCAACTACATCTACCACGAAGCACCACTACGCACCTTTGAGCATTCCGGCGGGCGCATCGCCGCCTTCGATTTTCCCGCCTTCCTCCGAAACCCCACCCCCTTCAGCATCGGGGCATTCCACGTAGACACCGGCAGCATGACCTGGTGGAACCGCGACCACACTTCCACTATCGACGCCCTGATGCTCCGCGTCCGCGCTTCCTCCACCATGCCCGGTTTCATGATCATGCCCCACGTTGACGGCGAGCTCTACGCCGAGGGCGCCCTCGGCCCCAGCGGAGGCATCCCCATCGATACTGCTGAAGCTGCAGGATTCCGGCGCTTTCTAGTGATCATGAGCAGGCCGCGCGCCTACACCAAAGGCAAAGCCACCCCTGCGGGCATCCTGCGCCGGGTCTTTCGCACCCACCCGGCCATTGCCGACGCCCTGATAGCGCGGCCCGACCACTACAACGCCACCCGCGCCCGACTCCTCGAACTGGAACGTGGCGGCAACGCCTACCTGTTCTTCGCTGAAAACATGTCGGTGGAAAACCGGGAACGCAACCTACACAAGCTCCAAGAATCCTACCGCGCCGGGCGGGAACAAGCCGAGCGGGAATGGCCAGCGATCAGGGAGTTTTTGGGCGAGCCGGACTGATCCGCGCTAAGCGCGATGCTTACGCAACGATCTGGCATCCGCAAAACCAACCTGCCGTGCCGCCTGCTCCATCGTGGCACCCTGCGCAACCAACAGCTCCGCATGTTCCAGGCGCACAGCCCGTTGGTACTGGCTCGGCGTTAGCCCAATATTCTTCATAAAAGACCTGCTCAGGGTGCGTTCGCTAACGTTGCCGCGCCGGGCCAAGTCCGCGAGTGTAAAGCTCTGGGCAAAATGATCATTCAAAAAATCCTGGATGCGGTGCACCAGATCATCGCAGTGGTCACGGTAGCGCAGCATCACACTGTGCTGCTCCATGTTTCCGTTGCGGCGGGCGTACACCACCATGGTCCTAGCAATGCGGGCCGCAATCCGCGCGCCGAAATGTTGCTCCACTAGGTGCAGGGATAGGTCGATGCCACTGGCAATCCCAGCGGAGGTGTAGATGCCCTGACCACCGACAAATAGCACGTCACGCACCACGTGGACACGAGGGTAGCGCGCGCCGAGGGTGTCTTGAAGGTCGTGGTGGGTGGTGGCACGGCGGCCGTCGAGAAGCCCTGCCTCCGCCACGATGAACGCACCCGCACAGATACTGGCGATTGTGCCGCCTGCAGCATGATGCGCTGCGATGCTGGCGAGCAAATTGTTGTTGAGCGGGTGTGCCGTGGCTGCAAAACCGGGAATGATCAGCAGATCATCCGGCGTCAGGCCCGGCCAGTCGGTGCTCACATTCACTGGTAGCCCTTGTTTCGACTGGACGGTTTGCTGCTCCCCCACATAAACAATGGTGGAGGGCTCGCCAGTGAGATCGCGGAGGGTGCTGAACACCTGGGCGGGGCCAGCGACGTCGAGAAGCTGAACGCGGTCAGGCACCACGAACGCGACGGTATTCACCTGCGCCAGCTTACTGCGTCCTTCGATTCAATACGCGCGAACCGCCCTGCTAGCGCGTATTCGGTGCGTTCGATAACCTCATGGGCAGGCAGCACCTCGCCTGTGTCGGGGCGAACGATAGGGAACGTAGCGGTGGCATCGGTGACAAATGTAACGTCATACCCCATATCCGCCGCCAGACGCGCTGTGGTCTCGCAGCACTGCTCCGTTTGGATGCCCACGATCACTAGGTGCGTGATGTGCTCCTGAGTGAGATACCGCGCAAGCTCGGTGCTGGTAAACGCATTCCTTGTGGTTTTGACAAACGTCGGCTCGCCTGGATCGGGTGTGAGCCCCTCCATCAATCGCACATGTCCCAATTCCGGGTCAAAGGCGGTTCCACTTCCCGGCGCGGCATGCATCACCCACACCACCGCATGCCCCTCCGCTCGGGCCTGCTGCACCAGCGTATCGACGTCCCGCACGATCTCTGGGTTGGATACCTCCGCCCACACCGGCAACTGACGAAACGATTCCTGCACATCCATCACAATGATTGCTGTTCTCATGGTGTCTAGTGTGCTGGACTGGAGATATCGCCACCAGGGATGCGCTGGCCAGAAAGCGGAACGATCTGGTCAGCATGTGAGTGATTTTTGGGGTGTGGGCTGGTAGATGTGGCCGCTGGAGTAGACTTCCCTACGTACCGCCGTTAAGGTGCAATGTCAGAGTGCGATGGGAGCATAACTGTGACTGATGATGGCAATCGGGGAGCCGATCAGAGTTACGAAGGGAAGTACATCGGGATGGTCAAACTCGGGCCAAAATCCCAGATTGTGATCCCGAAGGAAGTGCGCGATATTTTCAACCTGGAACCTGGTGCAACGCTGCTCATGCTCGCTGACAAGGAACGCGGCATCGCACTTGTCAACCCAGCCGAGTACCAAGACGTCATGGACGCAGCATTTGGCAAGGGCGAGATTTAGCCTGTTCACAAGCCTCAAAAGCCACACAGAATAGGGTAGAGCCTACCCTACTTTTACTCCCCTACGTCACTCCCCCTATATTTTTGTTAAGAAAAAATCGGATACAGGGAGCGCTTCTTCCTGGCGTTTTGATGTGACCCGCGAGACTCTTTATACGTTTTCTCAGGTGCGGATTTGTGGAAATTGAGGCGCATTTATACCGGTGTGGCAGAGCCACGCCAATAGTTTTACCCTTGAACACGTACACATTCATTGAAAACAACTAGGAGTACAACATGTTCAGCCTTGACACCCTGTGGCTCGTCCCCCTGTCCACTGTTTGGCACATTCGTTCCTTCATCGGCGGGCTGTCCTCATAAGAGCTACAGCACACTAGACTGGGTGCTCTCTCCACAAGGCACCCGAGCACCCCGGCACCACTACGGCCGGGGTGCTTTTCACGTGGGCACTGGTGTTACGTGAAGTATGTATACGTTCAGGTTCAGGAATGGGTGTTGTCGAGCTTGATGGTATACAAACTCTACAGGCTAAGCTGCTGAACACCGCTAGCACAAACATGTGCATAGAAAAAGGTCTACCGCCAGGTACAGAAAACACCCTATTTCGTACCTGGCAGTAGACCTACATGACAAGCACGTAAAGTGTGCTTATCTCCAAGTCGAAAAACACCCCGTTTTCGTGCTTGAGCATAAGCAGATTTTGCAATGTCCAGCGGCAGCACATAGAGCGGTGCGTGCCAGCGTTCCATCCAGGAGGTCGACAGGCCCCCATTATTGCTTTTTCACAATGAGGTGTGTGCGCTGCGGCATAGCCTCAGAGGTTGTCGGCTCGCCGAGTTGGCGCTCTGTTTGGTCCTGGATTAACGCTTCCAGCGCCGCGTGAACGAGGGCAGAATGGTCGGTGATGGAGGTGAGTTTGCTGGCCTTGGCCACTAGTTCATCGTCAAGCGTGACTATTAACCGCATCTGCATGGCATTCATGCTACGCGCCTTGTTGACGCAACAACAATGCGCACGAAATGCGGCTTTATGCCCAGCCTTGCTTGGTGGGCACCACAACAATGTTGTGCACTGTCACCTCAGGCGGCAGGTTGATCCCATGATGCACAATCTCCGCAATATCCCTGGGTCGCAACGGATCTTGCCCCATTTGTTCGGTCACTGCGTTCATACTCATGCGCTTTGTCAACGGTGTCTCCACATAACCTGTGGCAATAGTCCGGGCACGGATGCGCTCACCGCGCAGTTCAAGGCGCAGCTGCTCCCCTAAAGCGTTGCGTGCTGCAGAGATCGAACCGTACACCGCCGCATCTTCAAACGCTGTGGTACCGGCAATGGAACCCATGACCACGATATCGGCAATGCCATGGTGTTCGGCGGCTTCCCTCAAACGTGGCAACAGCATGCGGGTGGTGCGTAACACAAGCAATGTGTCATTGGAGTAGTAGTTGTCCCACTCCTCCATTGTCTTGGACTCCAGCCTGCCGTTCATGGCACCACCGGCGCTGATGACCAGGGCGTCGATACGCTCTTGGTCACGAACAATACCGTCCAAGACCTGGTGGGCGGAGTCATTATCTAGCAAGTCACAATGAAAAAATGTGGCATCCGCCAGTTCGATGGGTTCCTGGCGATCAACGATGATGGTACGCCAACCGTCAGCCACAGCTTTTTGCGCCACCGCCAAACCGATACCGGAGGAACCGCCAGCAACAACAATGGTTCGAGTAGTCATCCTAGACTCCTACGGTCGTGATTTCTGCAGTACGGGTAGCTTCCAACGCCGCGATAATCGCATCGGATTCGATGGGGCCTTCGTAGATTTCATCGCCTATGAAGAACGTCGGGGTGCTGGTCAGGCCCATGCCCAGTGCATCATCGGCATCGTCGTGGACGCGCGACAGGTAGGTGCGTTGCCGCATATCCTTCTCTAGTCGAGGCAGGTTGGAGCCAACATCGACGGCGGCGCGACGAATAACACGCGAATCCAGCTCCTCATCTTCGCACAGGCGTGACAACTCAGTGCGGGCGTAATTAAACAGTTCCGGACTCTGCGCATGCACCGCTTCCAATGCCTCCGCTGCACGCTCTGCCGCCTCATCCCCCATCGGGTTGTGGCGGAAGACAAAACGCAGGTCATCGCCAAAGTAGTCGCGCACCTCGCGCACCACTTCTTCCACTGTGGTGTCATCCACGCCACCCAACTGCGCGTATTCCACGAGGGTCAGCGGAGCATTCGGGTCACCCAGAATGTGGTCACGCTTGGGGTCAATGGAACGGTTAAGGCGCGTGCGTTCAGGGGCATGACGGGCGTCGTAAGCCGCAGTCAGTACCAACGCCACCATGCCGATAATTGCGGCGAGTATCGACGCCGTCAACACACCGATACGTGCATCCGACTGCGCAGTTTCATCCTTAATGGCCAGGTCAATGATAAACAGGGAAATGGTAAAGCCAATGCCGGTGAGCATCGAGCCAGCATTGATGTGGCGGTCAGCCAAGCACTGCGCGAGTTCGCCAATACGCAGCTTGGTGGCAATAATGCTTGCGCCGAACACACCCAGATACTTACCACCGACGAGACCGGCGATAATACCCCAGGTCAGCGGCGACTTAAAGGCGTGCTGCAGCGTCTCGCCGGAGATGATCACACCGGCGTTGGACAGGGCGAACACGGGCACAACAATCAGATTCACGATCGGCGCGAGGGCCAGTTGCATACGCTCGTTGATGGAAACCGAACGCAGAATACCGATCACAGCGGCGCTACCAGTGGATGCGACTGGGGTGCGGCGGAAGTGATGTGTTAGCTCCTCCGCGCGGAGCACCTCGCTACGCTCCGGCGGAAAGACCGGAAGCAGAAGACCAAGGACCACACCTGCAATGGTGGCGTGCACGCCGGATGCTAAGAACAGCAGCCACAGAGTCGCACCAGCTGCAATGTAGACGGACGAACGGTATACACGAGCGCGCTGAACCAGGAACAACAGGGCGGCAATAACAACCACACCGATCAGCGGGACAAAGCTGATGCGCTCCGTGTACACGGTGGCGATGACCAGCAGCGATCCGACGTCGTCCACCACGGCGAGGGTGACCAAAAACGCACGCAGCTGCACGGGAAGCCTGTTGCCGAACACTGCGAGAATGCCCATCACAAAGGCGGTGTCCGTGGAAATCACCACTCCCCACGCATCGGCGTCATCGGTGCCCGCGTTGAAGGCGTAGAAAATCAACGCGGGAACAATCAAACCAGCAACAGCGGCTACCACCGGCACGCTGGCGCGCCGCCATTCACGCAGTTCTCCCATCACAAAGTCGTGCTTGACTTCAAGGCTGACTAGGAAGAAGAACATCATCATCAGGCCGTCATTGATCCAGTGCTGCAGCGACATATCAACTGAGAAAATGTCGCCCAGGTGAATGGAGAAATGCGTGTGCCAGAAATGCTCGTAGGAATGGCCGCCCAGGTTGGCCCATAGCAATGCCACAATAGTGGCCGCGAGGAGCAACGTAGCGCCCGAGGTTTCATTACGCACGAACGCTGAGAAAGAACTCTTAAACTTTGTCAGCACGACTATCAGTTCCCTTCCAGTGGCAAGATCGTGGCACTGGCCATGTTGACATGCACAGGCAGCGACGCCGCAAAACCAACCTCCTCAGCGACGTGCGCAGTGTCAATCGCAATGCTTTCAAGCTCAGGCAAAGGCCCCTGAATAACGTCGTGATGGTCACTCGTAGCGCGATTGGATCCCAAATTGCCCTGCGTAAAGAAACTCCCGCCCGTGTAGATGGAATCGAAGTAATGCACCCGAACACCACGCAAGCCATATTCGGCACGCAGGTGCTTGGAAAATTGCCCCAAGGACGCACCCAGCGACGAAAACACTGAATAGGCGTGCTGGCGTTCACGTGCCGGCGCGGAACTCAGCATCACAATATCGGCGCGGTCGCCACGCTCCCCTGCGGCCAAGACATCTGGGGAAAAAGTCTGCACAGTTTGTAATGTTCCACGAAGATTCGTAGCCAGCATCCGCCGCCAGTCAGCAGGAATTGCCTCATCAAAATTCGCAGCGCGGCGCACACCGGCAGCAGTGATCACCAAGTCAGGTGCCCCCAATTCCTCTAGCACCTTGTCGCGTGCCTCCACCAAGTCGTAGGCGCTGCTCACGTCAGCAGAACACACAAGGGTTTCCGCCTCCTCAGGAAAACGAGCACACAGGCGCTCCAATCTACGCCGGTTACGGGCAATGAGCGCAACCTTCGCACCCGATTCGACAAGAGTACGCGCCACCGCCGAGCCGATGGCACCTGTGGCTCCAGTGATCACAGCAGTGCGACCACCAAGATCAAATGTTGGCATTCAAGTATTCCTTATCAATGCACGTCTTGTGTGTTAGGGCATGCCACCCCAACGTACCCTCCCAAAGGTAAGACTAGTCATGTCTACCACACGCATGCCGACGGCAAAACCGCATAATGTGCACCAACATCTCCAGCGCTACACACCATATGCACGTTTTGATGCGTTAGGCAAAAAGTAACGATTCATCAGGTCAAGGCTCTCTATAAAGAGTATTATTACTTTTAGTAATACTGCTCAAAGAAACAAGGAGGAGTCATGGACCCTGCACAAACCGGACGCATCCCGCACGCCCTTCGAAGAAACCTGATCATCTTCACCATCAGCATTGTGGCCAGCGGATGGGTGGGGATTGCGATCGATAAACTGACAGGACAACCTGATTATCAGGACGTCGCAACGCTGAACGGTGGCGGTACCTTCGGCATGGGAGTGTGGACGGTTGCCCCGTTGCTAGTTGTCATCGCATTAAGAACTTTCTGCGGTGACGGTTGGAAAAATGCAGGATACGCACTGAACATCAGGGGAAACGCGTGGCTCTACGCGCTCTCTATTGCGGTCTACCCTGCGACGACCTTTGTGGTTATCCTGGTGGGCACGCAGGTGGGAGCCATGCACGTGGCAGCGCTAAATATGTCTGCCGTCCTGATGCTCATCGCCTCCCAGTTCGCGATACAGTGCGCGAAAAACTTCTTTGAAGAATCACTCTGGCGGGGTTATCTCACCAACCAGCTACTCAAACTCACCATGTCCGATTGGAAGCTCTACCTCATCGCCGGGTTGGTGTGGTGGGCATGGCATCTTCCCTACTGGCTCATCATGCTCAGTACCAAAGAGGTCGAAAGTATCGTACCTGCGGGCAGAATAGTGCTCGTCGTTGCCGCAATCCTCGTCTTCTTCTGTTGGAATGTCATGTTCACCGAAATCTTCCGCGTAACTCGCTCAATATGGCCATTAGTTTTGGCACACGCATTGGAGGATGCTGTCACCCTCCCCCTACTTATCGACGGCACAATCACACTCGATCCACGCTGGGCACTTGTTTTCTCCACCAATACGGGGTTACTTCCTGCAGTCATTTTACTTAGCGTAGGGCTTGGAATCCGCAGGTGGAGAATAAAAAAACCAGGCCAAAGCAAACGGGTATCACTGATGATGAAACACCACTCGCAGGACGTGCTGTGATGTTACGATGGGGAGCCATAACCCACCGTGGCTCAAACTTTGTGAAATGAGGTAGCCAACATGGCGTACGCAACAACAAACCCCTACACCGGTGAAACCGTCAAGACCTTTGACACCGCCACCCCTGAGGAAATCAACCAGGCGATCAACTCCACCGACGCAGCCTTCCGCGAGTGGTCGCAGACCCCCATCGAAGATCGCGCAGCTCTCCTTTCCCGGGCCGCAGAAATCCTGCGCGCCAACAAGCGCGACTACGCAGAGACGCTGACCCTGGAGATGGGCAAACTCATCGCAGAGGCAGAAGCAGAAGTCGAACTCTCCGCAGCTATCCTCGACTACTACGCCAAGTTCGGCGCTCAGCACCTGGCACCGCGCTACCTGCGTGCCGAAGGTTTCGGCGATCAGGACGTCGCCCTAGTCAACGACCCACTGGGCGTGCTTTACGCCGTCGAGCCATGGAATTTCCCCTACTACCAGGTGATCCGCATCTCCGCACCGCAGACCTTGGCGGGTAACACCATCCTGTTGAAGCACGCATCGAACGTGCCCCAGTCCGCATTGCGGATGGTCGAGCTGTTCCGCCAGGCTGGATTCCCGGACGGTGTGCTGACCAACATCTTCGCTTCCCATGAGGCCAGTGAGCAGATCCTCGCCGACCCACGCGTCCGCGGTGTGGCTCTCACCGGTTCAGAAGGAGCAGGCGGCGCTATCGCGTCCATCGCAGGAAAGAACCTGAAGAAGTCCACCCTGGAGCTTGGTGGTGCTGACGCTTTCGTCGTTCTGGAAGATGCTGAGGTCGAGAAGGCTGCAAAGTGGGCTGCGTTCGGTCGCCACTGGAACGCAGGGCAGGTGTGCGTGTCGTCGAAACGCATCATCGTCGTTGATGCCGTGTACGATCGCTTCCTCGCCGAGTATAAGAAGCACGTCGCAGAATTCGTAGCCGGTGATCCGATGGATCCTGCAACCACTCTCGCCCCACTGTCAAGCCAGACCGCTGCCGATGACGTTCTCAAGCAGGTCGAGGCTGCGCGCGCTGAAGGCGCTACCGTCGAGGCCATCGGTGCTGAGGTTCCGGAACAGGGCGCGTTCGTTCGTCCGATGCTCATCACCAACATCCCAGAGGGGTCCGAAACCTCCCAAGCCGAGTTTTTCGGCCCCATCTCCCAGGTTTACCGGGCAAAGGATGAAGATGATGCGGTGCGCATCGCCAACGACACGCCGTTTGGCCTGGGTGGTTCGGTGTTCTCTACGGACATTGAGCGTGCCCGCAAGATCGCCCGCCGGATTGACACCGGCATGGTCTTCATCAATCAGCCAACTGGCGTGAAGGCAGACATTCCCTTCGGCGGCGTCAAGCGCTCCGGTTATGGTCACGAGCTGATTGACCTGGGCATCAAAGAATTCGTCAACGAGAAGGTCGTGGTGGTCACCGACATCGACGGTTCCTTCTAATACCCCGGACATCCCCCCCGCTTATCGACGGCGCGGTGGTACCTGATCCGCTCTGGGTCCGTGTTTCCATTAACACGGGCCTTTTTGCTGCTCCGATCTGGCAAGTAAGGCGTCGCCACGCGCTTAAACACACGCTTAAAAGTGATCTGCAACACATTATTGGATAAAACCATGACGGTCGTTGACGTCGCAGCGTCTTCCTATCAGCGTCGCATTTCATGTTCATTTACTGAACTGCGCGCTATACCCTGACGGCGTCCGCACGCAGGCTTACACCGAGCCTCATCGGACCTTCACAAAGGAAAACACCATGGTTGGATTCATTGGAATGATCATCACCGGCGCCATCATTGGCGCGCTGGCCCGACTATTCATGCGAGGCGAACAGAACATCTCCATCATCTGGACCATCATCCTCGGCGCAGTCGGCGCTTTCGTTGGTGGAGGAGTGGCCGGTTTCTTCGGCGTCGAATCAACAGCTGGTATCGACTGGATTCGGTGGGCGCTTTCCATCGTGGCAGCCGTCATCGCAATTTCTGTCTACCTCAGCATCACTCACAGGAAGTAAAAAGGTAAACCCATGAGCAACGCATCAATCCCTCAGACCGGTCAGCAGCGCGAACGCAACGAGGAAAAGAAAAAAGAAGAAACAACCACCCCTCGCGGCCCGCTGCAAACCGCTCACGGCGTGACCACCATTGATGAGAACGTCGTCGCAAAGATCGCCGGAATGGCAGCCCGTGAAGTGCCCGGAGTGTACGACATGGGAAATGCTGTACGCCGCGCATTCAGCGCAGTAACAGATCGCATTCCCAACGCTCAGACCAATGTCGCGGGCGGAATCAGCGTTCAGAAAGGCGAAACCCAGACCGCCATTGAAGTCACCGTGGTGGTGGACTACGGCGCTCCCATCGTCGAGGTGGCCAACGCCATTCGCCGCAACATCATTGAACAAATTGAGGGAACAACCGGCCTGGAGGTCGTTGAGGTGAACATCAACGTCACTGACGTCCACCTGCCGGACGAAGACTCCGATTCCTCAAACTCAGCAGTCGACCTCACGTAATCCTTATCTAAGGAGCTTTTATGAAGACAACGCACCTGGCCCTCCTAGTGGGTCTGTTCCTGGGAACAGTTCTCGCCTTTGGCTCTTTCGCCGACTTTATCTTGGTCACCCTCTGTGGGCTAGCCGGAGCAGCGGTGGGCCTGTACTTGGAAGGCCAGATCGATGTCCGAAACATCCTTGATTGGCGGAAAAAGTGACGGCACCCGATCAACGTGGCATCACCACTATTCCGTCAGCAGTGGTCGCTCAGATCGCAGCTCAGGCTGCCTATGAGACGGCACATGTAGGGTCGAACGCAGGAGGAGTTCTGGGGATCGGCGCTCGCCGCGACTTCCACTCGCGCCCAGAGGCAGACTGTGAACTATACGGGCAGGTGGCTGTCCTCCATCTGAATCTTGGCCTGACTTTCCCCACTCCTGTGGCCTCCACTATTCAGAACCTTCGCGAGTACGTGCGCGAGCATGTTGAGCATCTCACTGGGCTGACTGTCGGGAAAATCACCATCGACATCTCCTGGCTCAATCCGAACGACCATGTAAGGAAAGCCCTGCAATGAGAACATCTGCACCAAAACTCATCCGCCGCCCCTCCAGAAGCGTTGCGACGTCCCTTCTCGCACTGCTGCTTCTCACAGTGGGCGGGCTGGGGATCTGGCTCTGCGGCGGTCGCTTGTTCGACGGGGCATGGCCTGCGGGCACAACCGCAGCAGTGAATGGATTTGGGTCTTCCTCTCTCAAATCCACACTAATTATTGTGCTGGCGTGCATCGTGGCAGTATGCGGTCTGGCCATGATCATCGCGGCCGTATGGCCCGGGGCTTATGACCGCACCGATGTTCTCCCCGACGACGTGGCCGGACAAACCGCTATTGCCCGTAAAGACCTAGCTGCTCTGGTGCGTAGAAACATCGAGCAGGTGGACGGCGTTCACAGCGCCACAGTCCGCATGCGAGGATCACGAGTCAACGTAAAAGTACTGAGCGTACTAGACAACCTAGAACCCGTACGCGAAGCAGCTCACAACAACGCTGTTCAGACATTGGAGGTGCTGAAACCTGAGGGTATTCGGCACTGCCGTGTGCGCGTACAGAAAACGAGTTAAAGGAGAGCACTATGCGTTCAGTATCTGGCTCCTGGAACAGGATAATCCTGGCCAGCGCCGGCATTGTTACCGTCATAGCCGCATCATGGGTACTGGCATCTGGCTTGAACATCCGTGAGCGCTGGCCCGCCGCAACATCATTCGTGGCACCTGCGAGTACACGAATTGACAGCGCAGTAATGGGGCAGGAAGCGTGGCTATTACCGGCGATGTTCGCGGCGTCGATAATCGCAGCGCTACTCGGCGTGCTCCTGCTGATCATGCAGGTGCCCCGGAAAGCACCCGCCTCTCCCCTACGTTTCACCGACGCGGACGGCACGCTGCTGGCGACCATAAGCCCCGAAGTTCTGTCGCAGGCACTATCTGAGCGAGGCGAAGAGGTGTCCGGTGTCAAACGATGTTCCGCATGGGTGACCGGATCCCCCAGCAACCTGTGGGTACAAGCAACCGCAACGGTATCCCAGAACTGCGAGGTCGAATGGGCGGTGTCAGAACTGAGAAACCGACTCGACAACGACCTTGCCGTATCGCTGGGCGCGCACCCCAAACAAGTGGACGTGTTGCTCACACTCGATAGTCCTAGCCGTTCCCGCAGCATTGCCAGTACTGCTCGCGCTGGCCGTACCCGCGCTGTAGAGGGATCGCGCGTGACTGAAAGCACCAGGTCTGGCGATGACTCATGATCATGACGACAGGCAACTGGTACTGCGAGCCCAAGACGGCGATATCAAAGCCTTCGAACGGCTTGTTGAACGTTACCAAGGCCGCCTGTTCCGCACTGCGTACATGATCGTGCGCAATCGTCACGACAGTGAAGACATCGTACAAGAAACCCTTATCCAGGCATGGCGACGTCTTCACCTGCTCCAGGAACCCAGTGCTTTTCGAAGTTGGCTTATGCGCATCTGCACCAACAGTGCGACCAGTGCCATCCGCAAGCAACAACGCCGCGCCACCGAATCTTACGACCACGAGAGTCTTGAAACCGCGAGCACTCTCACTGAAACACCATCGAACACAACTGCAGACCCAGCACAATCCAGCGAGGTCAACGCGCAAATTGAGGCTCTAGCCACGCTGCTATCCTCGGTACAGCCTGAACTTCGTATCGTCTGGGTGCTTCGAGAGGTTGATGACATGTCCTACGAGGAGATTGCCAAAACTCTGAACCTGACAGAATCCACTGTCCGCGGAAGGCTCGCGCGAGCCCGCTCACTGGTCATGCGCAACATGAAGGAGTGGGCATGACTCCCGCCATCCGCCACAACCACCGCACCACACTGCTCTCCCCTGAGGTTTCTCCCGCTTCTGTGCGTGACGACACCGAGCGGGACGATGCTGCAACGCGCGAGTACATGCGCCTCATTGCCTCCATCCACGAAACATGGGACCGGCTGGAATCAGAGTCGAACGTGTCAGTGATGCCCCAGCGTTACATGATGGACGCAATTGTCGCAGCGACGCGCCATGGTGCGCAGGTACACATGCCACCCACCGACCTAGGTCCCTATAGTCTGTCTGAGTTCTCGCTGCGTTCCCTTGTTCGACAAGCGGTAGACTCTGTGGACAGCGCGTACGGATTACGTACAACCTTCCAGCACGCCGAAGCCCCTAGTAATCCCGCTGAGGCCCGCGAACTAGGAGTGCCAGAAACGATTTCCTGCCGAATTTCTGCCCACGTGACAACACAGCACCTACCAGAACTCGCCCAACAGGTCCGCGATGCGGTACGAGAAGCATGTTATGGGAACCTAGGACTGTCCCCTACCGTCAACGTTCATATCGAGGACTTGCACGATGACGACTAGTATCTCAGCAGCCGAACTAGCCACAGCAGTCACCTCAGTACCTGGAGTCTGCGGGGTCGAACCAGGCATAGGCAGCACCCTCAAAACCGTGGGAAGCCGCATCCAAGGCAATGGTGCTGATGCCCGCTTCGGAGTCATCATTGACGCTGACGGGCACTCAATTGTCCTTGAGGTAGGCATTGATGGTTCCCGACCTGTCAAAGACATTGTTCGGGACATTCAAGAGACGGTCATACGTGCTGTGTCAGAGTCGCGCGGGGATGAGGATGAGACAGTAGTGAGGGTGCGGGTGCAGTCTTTGCTGATGTAAAGAAGGTGGTTGGGGGACGTGGTTAGGTATCGACGCCCCCCCTGGAAAGCACGCACCGTAACGATTCGCCCCGGCTACCTTTAGAGGACGTCGGGGCGTTTCGGCATCGGGTCAGTGATCGCTTTCAGTTCACTGAACTCCTTGCGGGAGATATAGCCTTTTTCACGCAACCACACGACATCATCCCAGTCGCCATAATCGATGGCATCAAAGACCACGCGGCTAAAAGTATAAGGCCATGATCGCAGGCGATCCATCATATCCTGATCGCTCATGCGCCCTGCAGCTCGACGCCACCCCAGCTCTTTAGGAGTAACCGGGCAGCTCGTTTCCTCCGACTCCATGCGCTGACGAAGAAGCTGCACTGTCCTGACATCAACGCCCTGATTGGCGGCGATGCGCTCATCATCCCAGCCGTCACGGATTAAGGCCTCGGTTGCACGACGTTGATCGATCTTGGCCAGACGTGCAAGAGCTTCTTCCCTCAACTCCTCTGGAGTCGGATCCGGTGGCGGGGTCCACCCTCCAGGAGGTTTCGGTTTGGGAATCTCGTCATGGTTTACTTTTCTGGGTTTGTTATCCATTACTTCCTGTGTTCACTCTCGTCGCGGCATATATGTTGCATCCCTATGGGATCTCATTAGCTTATGTTCTTACCATTACGGTCGGCCACCGACAGGCTGATGAATCCGCCAGCACGCTTGTATCACTGGGCGCAGGACTCATGCGTCCTGCGGTAACGCCTTGGTGCGATCTGGCATGGTCACTGAGGCGAGGCCGGCAAGCCCGTATGCGACGATAGGCACCCACAGGGCAGTCGTAACGGCATCACGAGCGTCGGCCGTGTCCTGGAGGATTCCGAAGAACACTGACCCGGCAAGAGCGACGCCGAGCACCATACCGATCTGACCGAAGGTGGTCAGGGTGCCGGATGCTGCCCCAGCATCCGGGGTGGGCACCGACTCAAGCGTGATACTCGTGAGCGGCATGATGAGGGTCATCATCCCGGCGCCTACCAGCGTCAACGGGGCGGTGACGTCCCAACCCGTCAAAACCGCACCGGCGGTCCAAATCGTCCACATGACCCAGGTCAGCGCCGCTGCTTGTACTATCCCGCCAAGTAGCACGGCCCACTTGCCGAGTCGCTTCGTCGCAAAGATCGCCAGAGGTGCGGCTGCCATGGAGCCTAGTGCGAAAGGCAGAAGCGTGAGCCCCGCTGCCAGTGCAGTGAAACCGAGAGCACTTTGAACGTAATACAGCAGAATGAGCACGTACCCGCCGTTGCCGATCGACGAGAGCACCTGCACCAGCTGTCCGCTCGCAAAGCCTCGATCGCGAAACAGTGGGAGTGGCAGAAGCGGGGCTTTGTGAGCCTTGAGCATGCGCCCCTGCTGCCACACGAAGGCGGCGATGACAAAGGGCGACGTTATCAACATGGCCCAGATCCACCATGCCCACCCCGCAGCGCGGCCGTCGGTGAGCGGGAAGACGACCAGAAAGACACCAAGGCCACCCAGCAATACCCCAACCAGATCGGGTCTGAGCGGATGCTCTGAACGACTCCTCGGTACGAACAGGAGCGCCGCCACGACAAGTACGACACCGATCGGCACATTGACGAGGAAGATACTGCGCCAGCCCATACCAAGAAGATCTGCCGTGACGAGCCAGCCGCCGAGGATCAGTCCCCCGACGGCCCCTAGCGCGCTCAACGATCCAATGATGCCCAGGACAGGGGCGCGCTCCTCCGGCGCGAACATCACCTGCACACTGGAGAGCACCTGAGGCATCATAATCCCGGCGAACCCGCCTTGAAGCACACGGCACGTGACAAGCAGGTCACCTGTCTGCGATAACGCTGCCTCGAGAGAGGCGAGAGTGAATCCCACGATTCCAATCACGAAGATGCGCCGGTGCCCGAAGATGTCGCCCAGTCTCCCGCCTGTGATGAGTAGGGTCGCGAACGCGATGACGTAACCCGCGACAGTCCATTCCAGCTGCTCCGGTGTCGCTTCGAGGTTTTTGCCGATCGTGGGCAACGCGACGTTGGTAATAGTCGAGTCCATCAGATCCATGAACGTTGCCACCATCAGCACAGTGGTGGCAACGCCGCGTGACCTCACGACGCCTTGGTCCTGTGATCTTTCCTTATTCTTCATGTTTCCGTCCTCTCACAACTCCAAGATGTGTACGATGTACACATCCATCATGAGTATACTGTACACATGCGCCCTGACCGGCGCAATCCGACCCTCAGCGGAACAGCAAGGAGAAAAGTGATGTACGCCAATCCGGACGCGCCGCCCAAATGGGTGAGGTGGCTGTGGGAAGTCGATGCCTCTGAGGCAGCCGAAAAACAGGAGGAAGGTAAAGGGCTGGGCGTCGGTAAGATCGTCCGCGCGGGTATCGCACTCGCGGACGACGAAGGGCTGGAAGGCGTGTCAGTACGCAAGCTGGCCCAACGCCTGGGCGTGAGCACAATGGCGGCGTATCGGCATATCAGCTCCCGAGACGAGGTTATCGCGGCCATGGTTGATGTCGCCTTCGGACCACCACCAGTCCTTTCGGATCAGTCTGAGGACTGGGCAGGCGGACTGCGATGCTGGGCGCTCGCCGTCCACGCCCGCTATGCCGCGCATCCCTGGCTCCTAGACGCCCCGGTCCACGGTATGCCAACTGGACCGCATCGTCTGCGATGGATGGAAGCGGTTCTGCAGATACTTGCCTGCGTAGAACTTGATCTCCAGGAGCAGCTCAATGCAGCGCTGCTCATTGACGGACACGTGCGCACCGTCGCCGCACTGAAGCGCTCCCTGGCAGCCACGCACAATACGCGCCACGACCCCACCACGAACTGGCTCTTAACCCGCCTTGAAGCCAACGGACTGACATCCATGACGCAGGTACTCAAGGCTGGGGCACTCGATGACGAACAAGGGTACGAACTCGACTACGGCCTTGATCAGATCATCGCTGGGATCGAAATCAATAGCACCTCAGGTGATGGTCGACCTGCGGATCAGGGGCATTTCCCAAAAGAGAAGACCAACTCCACGGGCACGTCGAAGTAGCGGAAGCATGTATCAGCCACATAAAAGAGCGTGTCATTCCACCGTTTTGCTCACGCAATGCGAAGATGACGCGTACCTCTATTCCGCTTCTAGAGGTACGCCCCTCTCCTACACATTAAACTTAAATTCCACCACGTCCCCATCGGCCATAACATAGTCCTTACCTTCCATACGCACGCGCCCAGCGGCTTTGGCTTCAGCCATGGATCCTGCGGCGACAAGGTCGTCGAAGGAGACGATTTCGGCTTTGATGAATCCGCGTTCGAAGTCGCTGTGGATTACGCCTGCTGCTTGTGGCGCGGTGTCGCCCTTGTGGATGGTCCAGGCGCGGGCTTCTTTGGGGCCTGCGGTGAGGTAGGTTTGCAGCCCAAGTGTGGCGAATCCGGCTTTGGCTAGGGAGTGCAGTCCGGGTTCGTGCTGCCCAACGGATTCGAGGAGTTCGGCGGCTTCCTCGTCGTCGAGTTCGAAAAGTTCAGTTTCGGTTTTGGCGTCAAGGAACACGCAGTCGGCTGGGGCAACGAGGGCGCGGAGTTCGTCTTTGCGCGCGGCGTCGGTAAGCACCCCTTCATCGGAGTTGAAGACATAGAGGAAGGGTTTGGCGGTGAGCAGGTGGAGTTCTTGGAGCGTCGCCAGCTCGATTTCGCCGTTACCCGCAGCGGAGAAGAGGGTGCGTCCGTCTTCGAGGATGGTTTGTGCTTGTTTGACGGCTGCGACTTCACCTGCTTTTTCCTTGTCGCGTTTGGCTTCTTTTTCTAGCCTCGGCAGGGCTTTTTCGATGGTTTGCAGGTCGGCGAGAATGAGTTCGGTCTCGATCACGGCGATGTCACTGCTCGGGTCGACGCGGCCGTCGACATGGATGACGTCGTCATCGGAGAAGGCGCGGACGACTTGGCAGATGGCGTCGGCTTCGCGGATGTTGGCGAGGAATTTGTTGCCCAGCCCTTCATTCTCGGAGGCGCCTTTCACAATACCTGCGATGTCAACGAAGCTAACGGTGGCGGGTTTGATCACTTCAGACCCGAAAATTTCGGCAAGTTTGTTCAGCCGTGGATCGGGCAGTTCGACGAGGCCAACGTTGGGTTCGATGGTGGCGAAGGGATAGTTCGCTGCAAGCACATCGTTGCGTGTGAGGGCATTAAAGAGGGTGGACTTGCCCACGTTCGGCAGGCCAACAATTCCAAGAGTTAAGGTCACGGTTGTTTATCCTAGCAACGCCACCGGACACGGCTCTACTGCCACCATCACCCCTATCGCACGGCTTATCGACGCCGTGTACGCCACCGCCTCACGCACCTCACTATTTCAGTCTGTGGAATAAGGTGCTAGGATTTTTCCACGTAGTGGGACGGTGCACGCGAAAATTACCCGATGAGCTGGGCGCCAACCCAACGCTACCGCAAACATTGTCGAGTACCGGGCATACTTTCCGGGCCACCACCTGAAGGCCCGTGATGCCTGTGGTGTCTCATCGTTAACATTTCACACGTTGGAAAGGCCCGTCAGCATGGCTGATCAAACTAGTCCTCGTCGCGAAGTGTTTTCCACCCGCATCGCGTTTTTGCTCGCAGCTATTGGTTCTGCAGTGGGGTTGGGAAATATTTGGCGTTTCCCGTATGTCGCCTACGATAACGGCGGCGGCGCGTTCCTTGTTCCTTATATGATTGCATTGCTCACTGCGGGTATTCCTCTTCTTTTCTTGGATTATTCGTTGGGGCATCGTTTCCGTGGCTCCGCTCCCCTCGTGTTCCGGCGGATTCGCTCATGGGCCGAGCCGGTGGGCTGGATCCAGGTAGGGATCGCGTTTTTCATTACTATTTACTACGCCGCGATTATTGGCTGGGCCGGGCTGTACACGGTCAAGTCCTTCAATAAGGCATGGGGCGATATGCCGGAAGACTATTTTATGAAGGACTTCCTGCAGGCCGACACCTCCCAAACGGTGTCCACGGAGATTGTTCCGCAGATTGCTATCGCTTTGGCGTTGGTATGGGTACTGGCGATTATCGTCATGGCCATGGGCGTGGACGAGGGCATTGGCAAGATTTCCAAGGTTTTCATGCCCTTGCTGACCGTCTTGTTCATCATTGTGGTGATCCAAGCGCTGTTTTTGGATGGTGCCGCTGAAGGCTTGAATGCGTTTTTCACCCCGAACTGGGATGCCTTGCGTAACCCCACGGTGTGGGTTGCAGCCTATGGCCAGATCTTCTTCTCGCTGTCGGTGGGCTTCGGCATTATGCTGACCTACTCCTCCTACTTGAAGCCGCGCACGAACTTGACGGGCACGGGCTTGGTCACGGCGTTTGCGAACTCCTCCTTTGAGGTACTGGCGGGCATTGGCGTGTTTGCAGCCTTGGGCTACATGGCCACCCAGCAGAACGTCCCAGTCAGCGAGGTCGCCACCTCCGGTATTGGTTTGGCTTTCATTGCATTCCCCGCAATCATTAACCAGATGCCGCTGGGCGCTGTTTTCGGCGTATTCTTCTTCGCCTCGCTGACTATCGCCGGTTTCACCTCCTTGTTCTCCCTACTGGAGGTCGTGGTGTCTGCGGTGAAAGACAAGCTGGATCTGCCGCGTAAAACCACAGCCGTAAGCGTTGGTGTGGTCATGGCGTTGATTTCCTTGGCGCTGTTCTCCACCACCTCCAGCCTGGCCACGCTGGACATTATGGATAAGTTCACCAACAACATTGGTATCGTCGCCATCGCCCTGATCGCGATCATCGTGATCGACTGGATTCTGCGCCGCACCAACGAATTTGCCCTGCATTTGAACGCAGTGTCTTCATTCCAAGTGGGCACGCTGTGGCGCATCTGCGTGGTGAATCTGACCACGATTGTGCTGGGCTACACGCTGATGCAGGAACTGTTCACCTTGGTGTCCAAGCCATATGGCGGCTATACCTCCACCCAAGTGACCATTTTCGGCTGGGTTGTGCTGGGCATCATTGTCGCCGCTGCGTTTGCTTTGACAATTGTTCCGTGGCGCGGTTCTTTGTCGTTGGTTGGCCCACCCGGCTCGGACTTTGGTATTGATTCTGACTTGCAGCGCACCATCACCCGCCCACGGAAGTACGCTCCCGAGGAGCGGCGCGCGGCCGGGTTCGCCGCCGAGCAAAAGTCCGATGACTAGCACACTCCGGGTACAAAGACCCGCGTAAAAGACCCCAGCTAAACAGAAAGGAATCGCTGACATGAGTGGTACAGCAGTGATGATGATGGTGTTGTTCATGGTGGTGATCTGGGGCGGTCTTGCCGCTAGTATTATCGCCTTGCGCCGCAACCCGGATGAAAAATCGGGCCTGCTCGGTGAATCTGAGTACGCCACAGACGAGGTATTGATCAGCCACGAGGTGTAACCCCTCACCGAATCGCTGGTATGTCCAGCAGCCCCGCTACATGCAGAATTATCGGCGTGCAGCGGGGTTTTCAGGCATGATGGGACAAGTGAGCAATAAACAGTCTTCAGAGACGCCCGCTGATGCTCTGGCTGACCCAACGTCGACCACATCAAAGCCAGCATCACAGTCGGCATCAAAGCTGCCAGCGTCCGACCTGTCTGCGTCAGAGGCAGATTATTTGCAGCATTTACAGCTGGAGGCTTCTCGCACGTTCGAGGAGTTGGAAGGCGAGGACCGTATTGATCGTTCGGAGGTTATCGCCGACGGCGTGAAGGAATTCGCGTGGTGGTGTCTCCGCCTCCTTGTGATCGCGGTGACAGCCTACGCCGCGTGGTTTCTGCTCAGTAAATTCTCGCGTGGCATCCTTCCCCTCGCGTTGGCAATCCTCATTTGTTCGGTGCTGTGGCCCATCACACGCACATTGCGCAACATTGGCGTGCCCGCAGGGCTAGCGAGTTTCGCTACGATCCTTGCAGCTTTTGGGTTTTTCGGCGGTTTGATTGCGCTCATTGCCCCTAGCATCGGCCAGCAATCCCAAACCTTGTACTACCAAGCGTTTGAGGGCGTACAGAAGGTACAGTTGTGGTTGCAGGGCCCACCGCTGAATGTCCGCGACGATGACATCAATAAATGGTTCACCGACGCCACCATATGGTTGCAGCGACAATCCGGGACCATCGCAGGTGAACTGTTCGCAGGTATCGGCGTCGCCTCAACGGTGATGGTCACGCTGGGTATTGTCATTGTGCTGACGTTCTTTTTCCTCAAGGATGGCGACCGTTTTCTTCCGTGGCTTCGCTCCATCACGGGACGTCGCGCGGGCTGGCACCTCACAGAACTACTCACACGGTCCTGGAATACTCTCGCCGGCTTCATCAGGGCTCAAGCTATTGTGTCGCTTGTCGACGCCGTGTTCATCGGCATGGGCCTGGTATTCCTCGGGGTTCCCATGGCTCTGGCGTTGGCAACCCTTACCTTCATTGCGGGTTTCATCCCCATCGTGGGGGCATTTGTTGCCGGGGCGCTGGCGGTGTTGATTGCTTTTGTTTCACTGGGCTTCACTAAAGCCCTCATTGTTTTGGCTCTCGTTGTTGCAGTGCAGCAGCTGGAAGGAAACATCCTATCCCCCATGTTGCAGTCCCGCGCCATGAATCTGCATCCCGTGATCGTGCTGTTGTCAGTTACCATCGGGTCAAGCCTTTTCGGTATTGTTGGTGCTTTCTTGGCCGTTCCCGTGACTGCACTTGTGGCGGTGTTGTTCCGCTACCTCAGTGACATGGTGGCGTTGAGGTCCGGCGAGAAAACCGCTGATCAAATTGAATTTGCTACGGCAGCTGGTTCGCTCACCGGCATGCATGGCGAGGTGCTGGGGCGCAAGCTGCGTGCCGCCCGTCGTGACCGCCACGCCTCGGCATCCAGCGCAAACAGTGAGGAAGGAACCACACATGGTGATGCCAGCGAGGAGGATCCTGAAACGCTTCTAGCACGCTTGTCTGACGCATCAGCAAAAATTGTCCAGTTGTTCCACAAAAATAACAAAGCCCAGTCCAGTAGTTCGGAGAATCCGACCCAACCTAGGTAACATTAGCGCTCGTGTCCCAACACACTTCCAGAACATCACGCCCGCGAAGCACCGCAGCTCCCACGCGGACTTTCGGCCTTCCCATATGGTCGAGCACACTCATCATGCTCGCAGCCCTGGCTGTGGGATTACTGATCAGCGTGCGGCAGCAGACCATTGGCCTGCCCTTCCTTATCGCTTTTGCTGCGGGCAGCGTCGTGGTGACCATCCTCGTGGAAGCACGCGGATTGATGCTCACTGTTGGGCAACTCCCCTTATTGTTTGGCATTTCACTTCCATTGACAGCCTGGATGATCAATGCCTCCGTGTCTAATGTCCCGCAGAAGCTGTCAGCGACAACTATTCTCACCTTGGTGTACCCGTTGGCGCAGCACTTCCCAACCCTTGGCTTGGTCACGTTGGGGTGCGCTATTATCGCAGCTCTGCGTATCTGGCAGTTCAGGCGAACCATGGGGTCGCAGGCTCGGAGTGCGGAGCGCGAGCGTAGAAAGACGCAAGAGGCGGACCGCACCAACCGTGAAACCGCCTCACGTGCACGCCGTCTGAGCAACCGTAATCAGAATCAGCAAGATATTCCTCCTCACAAGGAGACAGCCACGGCGTCGCAACGCGTGACGGTTGAGGAACTGCAACGTCGAGCGTCAGCACCGGAGGAACCACCCCAGCAGCCGCACAAGCGCACTGTACAACGCCCTAGGCCCCAGCAACGGCCTACCGCTCAACAACCCCACGAGGTACCATCGACACCTGAGCAACCGAAGCGCACTAAGCCGCAGTCACCACCTACGATGGTGATTTCCCCTGTGAAAGCCTCGCCGAAGACGGGCGCGCACCAGCGCCCTGAGGAGGATCATCACAGTAAACACGAACGCTCAGGGCGCCCACCACAACCTCCACGCCGTGCCGCCGCGTCCACCGAGCAACGCGATGCTCAACGCCGTGAGGCTCAGCGTCAGCGTCGCCAGCAGGCCATGCATCAGGAAGCACCACACCAAGAGCACCCCCGCCAAGAGCGCACTCGGCAACAGCCACAGCGTTCGGGGAGTATCCGCCGACCCACTGCCGACGCTGGAAGCAGCAGGGCAGGCGGCCAGACTGGTGGCCATGACCAGCAGCGTCCCCACAAGCGCACAGTGCAGACGCCGAGGGTGCAGCAACCACAGCGGTCGTCGTCACGCGCGGAGGCACACAATCACAGCACCGGCGGTGGCCGGTACACGTCGCGTGGTAGCGAATCGGCGCAGGCGCGAGGGCAGCGCCAGCGTGATCAGCAGCAACGTGACCACCGTCAGCAGGAGTCGAGGCAGTCGCAGCAGCGCCGCCAGCAACCGCGTCAGCAACCAGCGGCCTATGAGGAACAGAGGCAGCCGCGGACTGTACAGCGCCGCCAAGTGCGGAAGGTCCAGCCGCGCCGTGATTCGACGGGTCGGAATAATCGCCGTAACAGCCGCCACGACGACCTGTATTAACTAGCGGCCAGAAGGCGTGCGGGCGGGGCGCAAGACGCGCGGCAGGGAGAACACGAGTTTTTCGGCGGCGGTTGTGACTTCTTCGACGGTGTGGAAGCCGTGGTCGTCGAGAAGCTTGATCACATCTTGGACCAAAATTTCCGGCACCGATGCCCCTGAGGTAACACCAACGGTGGTGACCCCATCGAGCCATTCCGGCTTAACCTGGTGGGCGTAGTCCACGAGATAGCTGGCATCGGCTCCGCCTTGGAGAGCAACCTCCACGAGTCGTTTGGAGTTGGAGGAGTTTTGAGAGCCAACAACAATCACTAGGTCACTGCGTTCCGCGATGGCTTTGACGGCTACTTGCCTGTTTTGGGTGGCGTAGCAGATATCGTCGCTGGGCGGGTCGGTGATGTGCGGGAACTTGGCTTTGAGTAGCTGCACAATCTCCATGGTTTCGTCCACAGAAAGCGTGGTTTGGGAAAGCCACACAAGCTTGTCCTCCGGCCCAAAGTCAAGGGAGTCAACGGACGCGGCACCATCCACAAGGTGCACCACATCGGGGGCTTCCCCGGCAGTGCCTTCAACTTCCTCATGGCCTTCGTGCCCAATGAGCAGGATCTGGTATCCGTCACGGGCGAAGCGTTTCACTTCATTGTGAACTTTGGTCACCAGCGGGCAGGTAGCGTCGAGGGTTTCCAGCGACAACGCCTTCGCTTCTGCATGCACAGCGGGGCTGACGCCGTGCGCAGAAAACACCAGGTGCGAGCCTTCAGGGACCTCGGTAGTTTCATCAACAAAGATGGCACCCCGTTCGGCGAGGGTGTCCACAACATAGCGGTTATGCACGATCTCTTTGCGCACGTAGACGGGCGCGCCGTACTTCTCTAGGGCACGTTCGACGGTTTCGACGGCGCGGTCCACACCTGCGCAGTAGCCGCGGGGCGCGGCGAGCAGAACTTTTTTCGCGTCTGCGGCTTCGGGGGTTGTCATGTCCTACAGCCTATCCAAGTAGGGTGAGGTGTGCGTAGTCTAGGTCACTCTCATCGGTGATGGTCCGGACAAACCGCCTATAGTGGGCGTTATTGTGTGCCTGATGCGCACCACACGTACCGTCGTTATGTGTCCGATGTGTTGAGGAGTCTGTGTGAGCAACGAGCCAACGTCTGCCGAAAATCCGTGGCCGGTTCGGGAGGTAAATTCCAAGGTCAAAGCATGGATCGAGCGTCTTGGTTCGGTGTGGGTTGAGGGACAGCTTGCCCAGGTAAACATGAAACCGTCATGGAGATTTTCGTACTTAACGTTGCGTGACGTAGAAGCCGAAATGAGCCTGCAAGTCACGTGCGACACAGCTCTACTTCAAAACGCCCCCGCTCCCCTGCGCGATGGTGACCGCGTGGTGGTGTACGGCAAGCCAACGTTTTTCACGGGCCGGGGTTCATTTTCGCTGCGAGCGACAGAGATTCGCCCGGTAGGCGTGGGCGAACTGCTGGCCCGCATTGAGCGCCTACGCCAGCAACTGGCCAGTGAGGGGCTTTTCGACGCCTCCCGTAAACTGCCTCTCCCCTACCTTCCGCGCTGCATTGGTTTGATCACTGGTCGCGGTTCAGCCGCAGAGCGCGACGTGTTGTCAGTGGCGGAAGACCGCTGGCCACACGTGAATTTCAAGGTGATCAACACGGCGGTACAGGGCGCCCCGGCAGTTCCCGAGGTGATTACCGCCCTTGAAGCACTGGACGCGGACCCCGAGGTTGACGTGATCATCATCGCCCGCGGCGGCGGTTCGGTGGAGGATCTGCTGCCGTTTTCCGAGGAAGCGCTGCAACGCGCGGTCTCACGCGCCCGCACCCCGGTGGTATCAGCGATTGGGCACGAGCCGGATAACCCGGTGCTGGACAATGTAGCTGACCTGCGCGCCGCCACCCCCACGGACGCGGCAAAACGCGTGGTTCCGGATGCACGGGAAGAGCTGCTGCGCTTGGATCAACTGCGTCAGCGCGCCGCCGCAGCGCTCCGAGGCTGGGTGGATCGCCAGCAGCAGAACCTACAGGCGCTGCGCTCCCGGCCGGTGTTGGCAGATCCGTTCACCCCCATTACCCGCCAAGAGGAAGAAGTTCAGCGGGCGCTGACCATGGTGCGGCGTGATATAACCTACCTACTCAACAGCCACGAATCCCAGGTTCGGGCCCTGCGCGCGCAGGTTTCGGCGCTGGGCCCGTCGGCGACGCTGGCGCGGGGTTACTCGGTGGTGCAGGTGATTCCGCGTGACGGCTCAGAGCCGGAGGTAGTGACCAGCTACGAGCAGGCCCCGCCCGGTAGCCAGCTGCGCATTCGTGTGGCCGATGGGTCCGTCACTGCCGCATCTATTGCCCATTCCCCCGCTGACTAAACCCTATATATGAGGACAACAATGAACGAGAATGCTTTCCCCGCTGTTGAAACACTCACCTACGAGGCCGCGCTGGCGGAGCTTATTGAAATTGTGAAAATCCTGGAACTCGGGCAGATGGGTCTGGACGAGTCCTTGAAGTACTGGGAGCGCGCCGAAGCCTTGTCGAAGCGCTGCGAAGAACACCTGGCCGGGGCGCGTCAGCGTGTGGAGACCGCCTTGGGCACCAACAACGGAAACGACGCAACAACCTAGGGTCTATGGGCGTCGATAGGCGCGGTCTTCAGCGTCGCTTCCATGAGCTGCGTGTACTCGGTCTCGCCTGCGGTTCCAGACACCAGCAGCCGCACATCACCGAGGTCAGCGACCCACAGTACGCGGGCATCATGCTCCTCGGACGTGTACACGTGAACGTCCGTTCCTGCGATGCTTGTCGACGTCTGTTCCTTCCGCGCGTAGTCGTCATGGTCCTTCACTGCATCCTCAAGCGGGCGGTCTGTTTGAAGAAGCTGCACATAGGCACCCTGGGCAGTGACCCAGCCCACCACGGGGGCGGGCGCACCATCAACAGAACTGCGGCGAGCGGAATTAGTCGTCCAGCCGTCGGGCATCTGGGGGTAACGCAGCGGGAAAGCCATCCCCCGTGCCTCTATATCTAAAAATTGCCGGGCATCAACCTCCTGGACAGGACCATTTTCAGGGCGTCCCGGGTTGAGGCTGCACATGCCGGTGAACGCAACCGTGAGTGCCATCACCGCGATAATGACAATGAGTGTCATGCTGATGTCTCGGCCGTCTTGGAAGATACGAGGTTTGTTCTCAGCCACCTGGATAGTATGGCAGACTTTCACCGATTCCCCCGATTCGGGTGGACAAAGCGGGCAAAAGCGTACGCATCAATGCAAGAATAGAAATGGTGGTTATCACCAACACCACCCTTTTAGTCATCCCTTTATATTCGGGCGTTACACCCGCATATGCCCAGCCACTGTAGGAGGCCGCACAGATGAATACCCGCCAAACCGAATGTCCAGACCGTAACCTCGCCATGGAATTGGTCCGCGTGACCGAAGCCGCAGCACTCGCGTCCGGACGTTGGGTTGGACGAGGAATGAAAAACGAAGGCGACGGTGCCGCAGTGGATGCCATGCGCAAACTGATCAACTCAGTGAACATGCGTGGCGTTGTGGTCATCGGTGAGGGTGAAAAAGATGAAGCCCCCATGCTGTTCAACGGCGAAGAAGTAGGCACCGGCCAGGGTGCCGATGTCGATATTGCCGTCGACCCGATTGACGGCACCACACTCATGGCGGAAGGCCGCCCCAACGCTATTTCAGTCCTCGCAGCCGCAGAACGCGGCACCATGTATGACCCATCCGCAGTGTTCTACATGAAGAAAATCGCTGTTGGCCCCGAAGCCGCAGGTGTCATTGACATTAACGCGCCAGTAGCCGTCAACATCGGCGCCGTTGCCAAGGCTAAAGGAATCTCCCCCTCGGATGTCACCGTGGTGGTTCTGGACCGCCCGCGCCATAATGACCTCATTGCCGCGATCCGTGAGGCAGGCGCCAAGATCCGTCTGATCAGGGACGGCGACGTCGCCGGTGCCGTTGCCGCAGCACAACACACCAACTCCGTGGACATCATGATGGGCATCGGCGGCACCCCAGAAGGCATTATCACCGCCTGCGCCATGAAGTGCATGGGGGGTGAAATTCAGGGCAAACTCTATCCGACTAACGACGAGGAAATCCGCAAAGCTCAGGACGCGGGCCTGGATCTTGACACCGTCCTGACCACCAATGACCTGGTTTCTTCCGATAACTGCTACTTCGTGGCCACCGGCGTGACCAACGGCGACATGCTCCGCGGTGTCAGCTATCGCCAAAACGGCGCCACCACCCGCTCTTTAGTCATGCGCTCCCGCTCCGGCACGGTTCGTTTCATCGAATCCGTGCACCAGCTGGCCAAGCTGCAGGAATACTCTGCGGTGGATTACAGCGCCAAGAACTAGCTGTGCGCAGTGAGGAGTGTGCGGAGTGCGAAACCCGTCACACTCCCCGGGGGTAGACACCCTTCGCCACACAACCGCCCTTTTTTACGCCATACTTATGTAGATAAGTTCTACGACTCTCTTAGTGAAGGTGGATTTTTCATGACCGAGCAGGAATTCCGCATCGAACACGACACCATGGGTGAAGTGAAAGTTCCCGTCAACGCCCTGTGGCGTGCACAAACCCAGCGCGCCGTGGAAAACTTTCCCATCTCAGGCCGCGGCCTCGAGTCCGCACAGATCCGCGCCATGGGCCTACTGAAGGCAGCCTGCGCACAGGTGAACAAGGATCGTGGGCTTCTCGACGCCGCGAAAGCTGACGCCATCATCGCCGCTGCCAAGGAAATCGCCGACGGCAAGCATGACGCCGAATTCCCCATTGACGTGTTCCAGACCGGTTCCGGCACCTCATCCAACATGAACACCAACGAGGTCATCGCCTCTATCGCCGCAAAGAACGGCGTTGAGGTTCACCCCAACGATGACGTCAATATGGGACAGTCCTCCAACGACACTTTCCCCACCGCAACCCACGTGGCAGCCACCGAGGCCGCCGTGAAAGACCTCATCCCCGGCCTGAAGGTGCTGCAAGAATCCCTAGCCAAGAAAGCTAAGGAATGGGAGAACGTGGTCAAGTCCGGCCGCACCCACCTTATGGATGCCGTACCGGTCACCCTCGGCCAGGAATTCAGCGGCTACGCCCGCCAAATCCAGGCCGGCATTGAGCGTGTTGAAGCAACACTACCCCGTCTCGGCGAACTGCCCATCGGCGGCACTGCAGTGGGTACCGGCCTGAACACCCCTGCCGACTTCGGCGGAAAGGTCACCGCCGAGCTGGTCAACCTGACTGGCGTGAAGGAACTGCGCGAATGCGTCAACCACTTCGAGGCACAGGCCAACCGCGACGGCCTGGTGGAATTCTCTGGCGCAATGCGTTCCATCGCGGTCTCCCTGACCAAGATCGCTAACGACATCCGCTGGATGGGTTCCGGCCCACTCACTGGCCTGGCCGAGATTCACCTGCCTGACCTGCAGCCCGGCTCCTCCATCATGCCCGGCAAAGTCAACCCAGTGCTGTGCGAAACCGCAACCCAGGTTGCCGCACAGGTGATAGGTAACGATGCTGCGGTTGCCTTCGGTGGCGCCCAGGGTGCCTTCGAGCTCAACGTGTTTATACCGATGATGGCCCGCAATGTCCTGGAATCCGCGCGCCTGCTGGGCAATACCGCTCGCGTGTTTGCCACCAAGCTGGTTGACGGCATCGAGCCCAACGAGGAGCGCATGAAGACTCTTGCAGAGTCCTCACCCTCCATCGTCACGCCACTGAACTCCGCCATCGGCTACGAAAATGCTGCCAAGGTGGCTAAGACCGCCTTGAAGGAAGGCAAGACCATCCGCCAGATGGTTATTGACCTGGGCTTTGTTGACGGCGACAACCTCACCGAGGAAGAGCTGGACAAGCGCTTGAATGTGTTGGACATGTGCAACACGGATCGCGACCAGTAGATAGCCTGATCACTGTATATATACACCCCAAGCCCCATAACGCGGGCACGGGGCGTATGTATTATTCACTGTCCTCGTTTCCGTCAGCAACAAGCTTCAGATTGATCGATTCGGCCCTATCGAGGTAGGTGGACAGTTCATCGCGCGCAGCCGCCACCTCGCCGGTGGCGAGAAGGTTGACGATATAGCGGTTTTTCTTCACAAAGGGGGAGTGCACGTCATTGCCGTTGGGGTGCACAAGGAACGCCAACCGTGATTGTGCGAGCGCAATGCGCGCGTTCCTGGTCAAAAAGGCGGATCCCACGAAATCCACAATCGCCTGGTGAAAATCAACATTGGCGTTTCCCACATCGATCCAGTTCTCCGCCAGCATCCCCGCTTCCCCGTGGTCGCAGGCAACACGCATGCGCCGCAGGCAATCAAGGGTGCGGTGTGCATCGCTGTAGGCATAGGTCATGGCGCCGAGTTCCACGAAGCGTCGATAAGCGTAAATGTCCTTAAGGTCATGGGCGGTCATGGTGCGCACAAACACTCCGCGATGCGGCACGTGTTCCACCAGGCCGTCGCGAGCGAGCAGCCGAAACGCCTCGCGCAGAGTGTTCCGAGACACACCGTATTGCTGGGAAAGCGCTACTTCGCTCAACTGAACGCCCGGCACGAGAACACCAATATTAATGCTGGCTGTAATGGAGGCCGCGAGTTGCTCCACCGATGATACGGAGGTAAGAGGGGATGTCGGGGGCATCCCATCATTGTGTGCACTCATAGAACTCACCATAACGGACATTTTCGCCCTGCTGCCAGCCTTACTAAGGTACACCTCTCAACACGGTCAGCTTTCAGAAAAAGAGCAGTTCAAACACGGTAGCGTGCCAACAGTTCGGGAGTTTTCTACCCCCGTCAGATCCCCCTTGTTACTTAACGCTATTCCCTGGAACACAAAGAGGGATATACTGAGACCCGCAACACATTGTTGAACAATTAATGCTGACCCTCACTTAAGCCCGTGTGCGCGCATTGGTGCCTGCGGGAAGGTCACGTAGATTACCACACGGCTAACCATGCCGCGCAGCCATCACAAGATTGGAGCATGAGCCTTGCCTGAACAAACATCACAACAGGGGCCAACGCTCGGGCAGGCTGCGGCCAGCGCATCAACGCGAACCGCTCTTCTCGGCGCCATTTTCCTCATGGCAACCAGCGCCATCGGCCCTGGATTCCTTACGCAAACCGCCGTATTTACTGGCAAACTGGGAGCCGCTTTCGCGTTTGCGATTGTCGTCTCAATCCTCCTCGACATCGCTGTGCAGTTAAACGTGTGGCGCGTCATCGGCGTATCCGGTATGCGTGCCCAGGAACTTGGTAACCGGGTGATACCCGGCTTGGGCTGGGTGCTCGCTGTTCTTGTGGCCATTGGCGGCATTGTATTCAACATTGGCAATATCGCTGGTGCGGGACTCGGAACCAACGCCATGATGGGGCTGGATGCGAAAATCGGCGGTGCTGTGACTGCAGCCATCTCTATTGTGTTCTTCCTCGCTAAAAGACTTGGCGGAGTGCTGGATAGGGTGCTGGTTTTCCTGGGAATCCTCATGATGGGTTTGACGCTCTATGTGGCTATCGTCTCAGGGCCACCTGTGGGTGATGCGCTGCGCAACACAGTCATGCCAGAAAAGGTTGACTGGCTGATCATCACCACCCTTGTTGGCGGCACTGTGGGCGGTTACATCACCTACGCTGGCGCTCACCGCATGTTGGATTCCGGAAAGGTTGGCGCGGAACACGTCAAGGACGTATCCCAATCCTCTGTCACAGGTATCCTGCTCACCGGCGTCATGCGAGTCCTGCTGTTCTTGGCGGTGTTAGGCGTGGTCGCTGGCGGCACTGTTCTGGATCCAAAGGGCAACCCCGCAGCCCAAGCTTTCCAGGTAGCAGCAGGTGACCTTGGCCTACGCTTCTTTGGCGTGGTCTTGTGGGCCGCGGCACTGAGTTCCATCGTTGGCGCTAGCTACACCTCCGCGACCTTCCTCGTGCCCAACACACCCGATAAGAAATCACTGCAGAACTGGGTGACCATTGCATTCATCATCATTTCCTGCACTTTGTTCCTCATCCTCGGCACGGCACCAACCACGCTTCTAGTCTTTGCTGGCGCGTTCAATGGCCTAGTCCTCCCCATCGGCTTCACCATGATGATCTACGTTGCAGCTTTCCGTTCCAAGGATCTTCTCAATGGATACAAGTACCCACTGTGGCTAATCATCATCGGCATTGTGGCAACGGTAGTGGCCTGGATTCTGGCATGGAACTCCTTCTCGGGCGTATTTGACCTGCTCAAATAGCATGTCACCATAGAAAAAGATACATACACCCCACAAAGAAGGGCCAATTATCATGCATACTTCCCCGTCAGGAACCTCAACCTCATCCACCCCAACCATTGACCTCAACAGCGATCTCGGCGAAAGCTTTGGCGCATGGACTATCGGCAACGACAGTGCCGTCCTCGACCTGGTGACCAGCGCCAACATCGCATGCGGGTTCCACGCAGGCGATCCGCTGGTGATGATCCGCACGTGCGGTCTCGCCCAAAAAAGGGGCGTGCGCATCGGCGCGCACGTGGGCTACCGCGACCTCGCAGGTTTCGGTCGGAGAAACATGGATTACCACCCCGATGATTTGCGGGCGGAAACCATCTACCAGATCGGTGCTCTCCAGGCGGCGGCCCGATCGGTGGGGGCGCAGGTTACCTACGTCAAACCGCATGGTGCCCTGTACAACCGCATCGCCCACGATAAAACCCAAGCCATGGCCGTGATTGAGGGGATTCTTGCCGCAGATCCCACACTGAAGCTCATGGGCCTCGCAGGCTCTCCGATCCTCGACTGGGCGTCCGCCGAGGGGCTGTCCACCCTCGCGGAGGCTTTTGCCGACCGCGCCTACAACGCAGACGGCACCCTGGTCAGCCGCTCCCAACCCGGCGCGGTGCACCATGATCCAGATGTCGTGGCGGGTCAAGCTATTGCCTTTGCCACCGGCGCTCCCATCACCAGCATTGATGGCCAGGAACTGGTTGTCCAGGCTGATTCCCTCTGCGTTCACGGTGACAACCCCGAGGCGATTAGCCTTTCGCGTCGCATCATTGAGCAGCTCGGTCACGTTGGGGTGGCGGTACAAGCTCAGCCATGAATATTGCACGCAACGGCGATCACGCCTTGATCATCGACCTGGACAGTCTCGACGACGTAGTGGATCTGCACGCGCAGATTCAGGCACTTGACCTTCCGCAGGTCCGTGAGCTTGTCCCTGCAGCCCGAACCATCACTGTTCACCTCAATCCGCACATCGCATCTCAGGCAGATACAGCAGCAACCTTGGAAACATTGGTGGTGGGCGCGGCGTCGACAAGTGCCCTGCACACAGCAACGGTGACCATTCCCACGCGTTACGACGGCCCCGATGTTTCCACCCTTGCCGCCCACCTTGGTATCAGTGAGCGCGAGTTGATTGACGCGCATACCAGCATGGAGTGGCGTGCGGCGTTCGGTGGTTTTGCTCCGGGGTTTACGTACCTCACGCCGACTGGCGACTGGTGGGATGTGCCTCGACATAGCCAGCCTCGTCCCAGTATTCCCGCTGGTTCTGTGGGGTTGGCTGGGGAGTTTTCGGGGGTGTATCCCCAGGCGTCGCCGGGTGGATGGCAGCTGCTGGGCACTACGACAACCCCGATGTGGGATCTGACGCGGGAATCTCCGGCGCTCATTCAGCCTGGGGATACTGTGCGATTCGTGGAGGTTGACGATGTTTAGAGTGCTGGCCAGTGGCCCGCAAGCGTTGTTCCAGGACGCGGGCCGTTCTGGGTATATGTCCAGCGGCGTGAGTCCTTCTGGCGCTTTTGACCGCGCGAGCGCCGTCCAAGCCAACCGGGTGGTGGGTAATGCTCCCGGCGCGACGGTGGTGGAGATCCTGTTCGGCGGGTTCAGCGTTGAGGCGCTGGCAGCAGCAACCGTGGTGTTTACGGGCACCAACGCCCTTGTGCATGTGGAGCTACCCAATGGCTACCAATACATTGAGTACACTCACACAATTATCGACGTCCAGTCTGGCACTCGCCTCACTCTCGATTCAGCACAGCAGGGGTTGCGCACATATTTCGCGGTGCGTGGTGGGTTTGCGGCCCCGCAGGTGCTGGGCAGCGCATCGACCGACATGCTCAGTGCTATCGGCCCTGATCAGCTGCGTATTGGTGACACGCTGGTTGTCGGCACTGATGTATCTGGCCCTGGCTGGTACTCCTGGGTGCGGGATTGTGCGCCTGTTCGAGCCATGACGAACACTGTCACCTTGGGCGTCATTCCTGGCCCTCGGGAAGAGTGGTTTACTGCGGAGTCTGTGGAGCGTTTTTATAGCGAACCGTTTGAGGTGAGCAGCGAGTCCAACCGCATTGGCATCCGGGTTCATGGTAAGCAGCCACTGGAACGGGCTTTAGCTGGGGAGATAGCCAGCGAGGGCATGGTTCGGGGATCTATTCAGGTTCCGCCGAGCGGGTTTCCGGTGTTGTTTGGGGTGGACCACCCGGTGACGGGAGGCTATCCGGTAATCGGTGTGTTGGATTGGTGTTCTTCTGACTGCACCGCCCAGCTGCGACCTGGGGATATTGTGCGTTTTCGGCGGGTGGTGGCGGAGTAGTCCGGTGACTCTTGGGGCCTGAACTGCCCGTCTCGTTCGCTTCAGTTGACCCACGTACGTCCCCTCGTCCACTAAATTTGCACCGAGTGCAATAATGCACTAGGTTTACTTTACGTGAGTGAGGAAAAACTATCCCTGCGCGAGGCAAAACGCCTTGCCACACACATGTCCATTACCGATCACGCCACCCGGTTAGTAATGGACCATGGATTTGATGCCGTCACCGTTGAAGACATCTGCCAAGCAGCAGGTATTTCGCGGCGCACCTTCTTCAACTATGTAGATTCCAAGGAATGCGCCGTGTTCGGCGCAGCCCCCAAAGAAATCGGCGAGCGAGAGATCGCTGCGTTTTGCGAAAACCGCCATGAGGACGTCCTGGAAGCTCTTATCGCCCTCAGCAGCAGATTGCTTGACCCCTACTTGAACCGCGAGGACCCCAGGATGGGCGACATTCTGCGGCGTCGTAAATGCATTGCGTTGAAGCACCCAGAGCGACAAGCACAGCAACTGGTGCAGTTCCACAACGTGCGAAAATCCGCAATGCGTCTGCTTGTGGCCTATTTCGAACAATGGCCCGATGCCCGCCGACTGCCTAACCAGACCGTAGAAACAGAAGCCTTGACCTTGGTGAGCATCATGTCCAGCGCCATGCAGTTAGGCATACACAACTGGATTCACAGTAGTTCTCCCCCCGGTGCAACGCTGATGGAAGGTCTCAGACAAAGCTGTCGAGATGCGCTGACAAACATCACCGAACTCCTGGAAAAACCTACTAAAAAAGAAGAAATAACTCATGACTCAGACCATTTCTGACCCCACCCCCACGCAAAGCTCCACACCAACTCCCCCTCACACCGCAGAACATCGCCCGCGTTTGCCGTTGATTTTCACGGCACTGATGCTGGCCATGTTGCTGAGTTCGTTGGGGCAAACCGTATTCTCGGCTGCACTCCCCACCATCGTCGGAGAGCTCGGCGGCGTGGACCACATGACATGGGTGATTACCGCATATCTGCTGGGTGAGACGATTTCCCTGCCGCTGTTTGGCAAGCTGGGCGACCAAATTGGCCGCAAAGGTTTATTCCTTGGCACACTCACGGGTTTTGTGGTGGGTTCCCTACTCGGCGGCCTGGCCACGTCCATGACGCTACTGATTGTCGCCCGCGCGATTCAGGGTACTTCCGCTGGAGGCATGATGATCCTCTCGCAGGCCATCACGGCCGACGTGGTTTCCGCCCGTCAGCGCGGCAAATACATGGGCATCATTGGTGCCGTGTTTGGTGTCTCCTCGGTGCTTGGCCCGGTACTAGGTGGTTGGTTTACCGACGGCCCCGGCTGGCGTTGGGGCCTGTGGCTCAACGTTCCGATCGGCATTGTCACGATTATTGTTGCTGCCCTGGTTCTGCGTGTCCCGGCGCGCGAGAAGAAACTGACGATGGACTGGCTGGGCATCCTCACCATGATCGTTGCCACCACCAGCCTCATTCTCACAGTGACCTGGGGCGGCAACGAATACGACTGGACCAGCCCCCAGATCATTGGCCTTGGCATCACCGCCGTTGTGTTTGCCGCCGTATTTGTGCTGGTGGAACTGCGTGCCGAGGATCCGCTGATTCCCATGACGTTTTTTGCCAACCGTAATTTCGTACTCACCACGTCCGTGGGTCTGGCTGTGGGCATCTTCATGTTCGGTTCCATGTCTTATCTGCCCACCTACCTGCAGATGGTGCATGCCATGTCCCCCACCACCGCTGGTCTGATGATGACCCCCATGATGCTCGGTGTCATGGGCACCTCCACCATCGTGGGCGGCATCGTCTCCCGCACCGGCAAATACAAGCGCTACCCCATCATTGGCATGATCGCCACCGCCACAGCATTGGCACTGCTATCCACCCTGGAACCCGACACCAGCTTGGTTGTCATTGGACTGTACCTATTTCTCCTGGGCTTCGGCGTGGGTAACGCCATGCAGATTCTGGTGCTGATTGTGCAGAACTCCTTCCCCATCGCCGTGGTTGGCACCGCCACCGCAGCAAACAATTTCTTCCGGCAAATCGGCGGCGCGATCGGCTCTGCGCTAGTGGGCGGCATTTTTGTGGCCAATCTGCGCGACCAGCTGGCCACCCGCATGCCCGCAGCAATCCAAGAGTTGGATGCCGACGCCGCGAACTACAAAGACATGCTCGCCTCCGGCACATCCCGGCTCACCCCAGCCGCCGTCACTCACCTGCCGGAACCGCTACGCCTGGCCATCGACTACGCCTACAACGATGCCCTCACCCCGGTGTTCCTGATGCTGGTGCCGTTGGCGCTGATGTCTGCTGTAATCCTCATCTTTGTACGTGAAGACAACCTCAAGGACACCATCTCCTAAAGCATTGCTTATCGAAGCCCCCTCCGACGTGCAGGGCGACCGACCTTCCGCTGGTTGTTCGCCCGCGCTGCTTTCTTTGCAGCAGCTTTTTCCTTCGCTGTTCGCTTAGGCACGGCCTGCCTGGACGTGTTGGCTGTGCGCCCCTTCGCGATCCCCACGAAATCCTGGATCGCATCGCTATCCTTATCCTTCAACCACACCAACGCGATACTGGTGGGTTGGCCATCCGCATAGTCCCGGTGGGCCGTGGACTTATTGTTTATCGACCGCAAAAGCGGTCTGGGCGCGAAAGCAACCCCCACGTTTGCCGCCACCACGTCAAGAGCATCGAACACCGCCGACACATCCACCTCATTGTGCTCATCAGGGGCGTAATTAACGTGCTGATCCTCAAGATCAGCTGCCGAAAGTTCGTCCAGAAGAGTCAGTTCACTATCCTTCGGCACCGCCACACCCGGTTGCTCCTCGTACAAACGCACCACATGAAAACGCTCATCCACTCGCCGATCCGGGAGGCGGACCAGCGCAAGATCGGGTCGGGTGCGGTCGGTCGGGGCGTCGGCAAGCAGCGGAAACGGGTCACGCGACTCAAAACTATGCAACGCGCCGTGCCCAGTCCGTTCCGCAAACCGTGTCAGCCATTTGCCGGGAGCTGTGCCCTTGACGTAGGCGATCGTGAGGCTCATGCAGAAGATGTTACCGTTGAGGAGTGAACGAAGAATCTGCACGCACCCCATCCGGCACCGCAATGAAACCCCAGACAGCGGCCAAGAAACTCGGAATTTACCTGCCGGCCACGCCAGAGGAGTTCCAAAATACGGCACTCACCCACCAAGAATTTGTCGAACTACAAAGCAACCCGCCGGAATGGCTTACCAACCTCCGCCGCAACGGCCCCCACCCACGCCCCGTGGTCGCCCAGAAGCTCGGCATCACCATCGCCGCCCTCAAGCGCAACGACTTGGACAAGCCCCTGACCACCGCAGACATCAAGGCCCTGCTGGAAAACCAACCCGATTGGCTACGTGCAGCACGCACAGCGATGGCTGAAAAGCGTGAAGAAAAGCAAGGGAAAGAGCTTCGGAACCTGGGAAAATAAACCTAGGGAAATAGTCACTGTTGACTATTTTGAAGAAAATGTCCCAAAGCGCAGCCTTTCTTTCTACACCTCGCTCACACGAATGAGTGCCTTAATGGCGCGGCGGCCGTCCATGGCCTGGTATGCCTCGTCGATGTGATCCAGGTCGGTTTCGTAGTCGAAAACCTCACCGGGGTTAATCTCCCCGGCGAGGGTGGCGCGCAGCAACTCCGGCAAGTACTCGCGGACCGGTGCAGGGCCGCCACGGGTACCTACATTGCGGAAGAAGGTTCCCACCTCATCAATCGGGGCTTCATGGGGCAGACCAACACGACCAACAATCGCGCCGGGTCGAGCAATAGCAAAAGCGGTTTCGGTGGCGTCTTTGCTTCCCACGCATTCCAGCACGGCGTCAACACCAATGCCGTCCGTGAGCTGCATGACCTCAGCAACAGCGTCATCCCCGCGGGAGGCAACAATATCGGTGGCGCCCCACCTGGTGGCTAGCTTCTGGCGGGATTCGTGACGGCTCATGGCAATGATGCGCGTGGCACCGAGCAGCTTGGCGGAGAGCACGCCAGCCAGACCAACCGCGCCGTCACCAACCACAGCCACCGTGCTGCCGGGTTTCACGCCAGCGGCGACAGCAGCGTGGTAGCCGGTGCCCATAACGTCTGTGAGGGCGAGGAAGGACGCGAGCTGTTCGTCACTGTAATTACCGGCGGGGACCACAACGGCCGTACCATCGGCCTGCTGAATGCGCACGTATTCGGCCTGGCAGCCGTTGCCGGGTTCTCCGGCACCGAAGAAGCCACCGTTCTGGCAGGCGGTCTGGACGCCGTTTTCGCAGTGTGGGCAGGTGTTGTCGCTGAAGGCGAAGGGCACGATCACCAGGTCACCGGGTTTCATGGTGGTCACATCGTCACCGATTTCCTCCACCACACCGATGGCCTCGTGGCCGATGGCGTCCTGGCCATGCTCGGAGTCGCCCCGGTAATACCACAGGTCACTGCCACACACGCAGGCTCGAACCACGCGCATCACAGCGTCAGTGGGCTGCTGAATGGTGGGCTTAGGGTGGTCCTCAACGGCAATCAGGCCGGGCTTTTTAAATATCGCTGTCTTCATTATCTTTCCTTTTACTCATGGTATGAATTGCTTGCCGTAGGTCGGCGGAACGCCGCCTGGATTCCTCATCAGCACTGGCCAGCGTTTCCTGGTCGCCCGCCTCTACGGCCTGCCAATAGGCGACTTTTGCCGCCACGTATCGACGCCGCGATTCCAACAGCGCGGCTTCTTCCTCCAGGGTTTCAGCCTGCCGCTGCAACAACTGCAACAACGCGACCTGATTATGGGCGTGTACCGGGGTGGCACCGGCCATATTGGTGAGGTAGTCGCGCATGTCTGTGATGGACAATCCAAGGCCGTACAAGCACGCAACGTTCTTGATAAAACCAAGATCATCCTCGCTGTATACACGCTGTTTACTACTCGAATCACGGGAGATCACGGGGATAATGCCGATGCTTTCGTAGTAGCGCAACGTGCTCGGTGGCAGTCCGGACATTTCCGACACTTGTTTAATGGAATAGTGTTCTGAACTGGCCATATGCACGAGCGTAGGAACTTCAAGCACTTTAAGTCAAGAACGCCAACCCATGGGCGTGTCTTGTGTCATTTGGGCATGCAATTTTATTCAGCAGGCGTGCTACTGCTACTTTTTGATGTTATGACAACATTTAAGCACGTCGCAGTCGGCGCAGTCGCCCTCACTACCACCCTTCTCCTCGCCGCGTGCGGCGGCCAGCAAAACACCGCGTCACAACCATCCAATGCCACGTCTGCGGCATCTTCCCAGTCCACGCAGGCCACACAGTCCGTTACCCTGCAGGCTGGAACTGGCAAGGTGGCCGCGCAAGAAGAGCAAGCCCTGCAGCTTGCCCAGCAGTTTGTGAACCTCACCGATTCCTCAGCCGTGAAATCCTGACTAGACAAGAATGCCGACACAGCGGATAAAAACGATCTTGAAGACTTCCTCACACGCAAGTCCAGCGGTGATTCCTACTCCACACCGAAAGACCTGTTTGGGAGCAGTAATCTCAGTCTTGGTGACTACGCTGACATCACCTACGCAGGAATGATCGCTGCTCAAGTAACGGGCGACAAAATCACCGACAACGTGGGCAAGAAGGAAACCGAGGTGAAGCACAACAGTCTCGATCTCCTCAACTCGAGTCACGCTGATGGTGTGGGGCTGGTGTTCATCCTGGACAACGGCACCGTTAAGGGCATTATTACTGTGAACAACGTGGGTGGCCAGGCGAAGCTGTCCGAAATCGTGGATTCGTCCGGGCAGCTCAGCAGCCGTTCAAGCTAGCTCACTTACCGACGCCGCCGAATCACCGTTGTCGCGACCAATACTGCGGCTAGAAGGACAACAATCCCCACAACCGCAACGCCGATAGCAAGGCGTGTGGTTGAACTAGTGGATGACACATCAGCGTTCGCGGCGGCGGTGGATGGTGCAGAGGACGCTGAGGTGATGGACGTCGATACGCTTTCTTCCGGCAGCGTGAAATCCGGGAAGATCGGACCGGCGACAGCGACACCAACCGGGGCAAAAGAAATCTGGTAGCGGACGGGCACTGACAGGGTTTTCTCGTCGGTGTTGTCGCCAATGTTCCTGGCTAGTGTGACCGCCAGATAGTGATCACCAGCAAGCCAGGCGGGATTCGGCTGGCCGGCATTAGCAAAGGAAACAGCGCGGGCGGTGCCAAAACGTACCGGTTTATTCACGTCCGTCACATCAGAGGTGGTGGCACCAATCAAGTCCACGCTTTCTCGGGCGGGATTCAGCAAAGCAAATTCAAATTCCTTCACCGCATCTTCGAAGAGCTGATCATCCACGCGCCCCTCATCAACAACGCTGAGTTCAAAGTTGAGATTCTGGCCCCAACCGGCCGGGATTTTCACGTACTGAGTTTCACCAATAACAATCTCGGAGCGGAATGTTGGGGGAACATTTGGCGCGCTATCCGGCTCGGTACCGGGGGTGACCAGCTGTTGTCCCGCCGCAGGAACCGCTGCAAGGTCAGTATCTTTGCGAACAGGTGATTGTGCTTTATTAGCGGGATCCCCCACATCGCTGAGCTGCGGGACCGCCACGATGGTGGTGTCAAATTCCACAGGGCTTTTGAAACCGAAGTTCCGCTCAACAGAAAAGTCCAGCAGATATTCTTCGCCAGTGCATCCGGAATTGCGGTTGACAATAATCTCGCCAGAACGCGGAATGTTCATGTGATTATTTGAGTCAATATGCTTCACATAGGCCGTGCATTGGTGGCCTTTACTATCCTGGACCTTTGTATCAACCTCGATGCCGCCGGGCAACAGTCCGCCCGAACCAACCTGATGTTTGGCGGTATAGGCGACATGCAGTTGATGGCCTTCCGGCACGCGGATCTTCACATAATAGTCCTCTGCCGCAATTTCATCCTTAATTTCCGCCGGGGTTTCCACTGTCACGCGTGTGGGGTGACCAATGGGACCGGCGTTTACCGTGGGAACCTTATCATCGCTGTTTGCGGAGGCTTTCACGCGCTTTGCTGGGAGTTGATAGCCCTGGCCGGTGCGCAAGGTCACTGTGGTCAGGGTACTGCGCAACGCTTCCGCACTGTCAGCATCGGTATAGGTGCCACCGGTCGCCTGAGCGACGCAGCTGAGTTCGGTGCGCGCGGCGTCGTCAACCTTGAAGCCCACCGTGTGAATCAGCAGGTTGGGATGCTCCCGCTTTAACTCGTAGGCAATGTCGCAGACGGGAGGCGGAGCGCACGTTTCAATACCGTCGGAGACCAGTACCACGGATTTCGGCCCCTGCTTGGGCAATTGTTGCACGGCTTGTTGAATGGATAAACCAATGGGTGTGTAGCCTCTCGGAGTTATCCCTTGAATATCTCCGACCAGGCTTTTCGCTGTGCGTTGACCCGGCGCGGACAGCAGCGTTACATCCTTGCAGCCAGCGGCCTTCTCTGCGTCGGAGCCGCCAGTTTTGGTGCCGTAGGTCATCAGGCCAAGTGGGGCATTATCAGGGACGTCGTTCAAAAATCCGGTGAGCGCTTCCTTGGCGGCTGCCATGCGGGATTTCCCGTCCACGTCTTGGGCCAGCATCGACCCTGAGGCATCAAGGATCACCATGGTTGGGGCATTGCCATCGGCCTGCGCAACATGCTGAGTTCCTTGTGTGGGCTTGGTCTGGGCCATAGCCTGCATAGCAACATGTGGAACAGCCAGAAAATAAGGGGCCTTCAGATCGCCCCGCGGATACAAGTATGCCACATTTAGCTAGTTTGCTATCAGCTATTTTTCTAACCGGCTATTTTTTACCGCACATTACCGACGCCGCACCCGCCAGCGCCGCCGCCCCTCCGAGGTTTCCACCTGCTGGCGCAGGTCAGTAACGGTGTAGCGTAGACACCGTGAAAAATTTCTACACCATATTGTTCGGTTTCGCGGGAGTCATGCACTTTGTTCGCCCCGCGACGTTTGATGCGTTGGTCCCCGAGCAACTGCCAGGACGCCAACGCACATGGACCTATGGGTCTGGCGTGTGTGAACTTATCGCGGCTGCCCTACTAAGCAACCGCCGCACCCGCAGCTTCGGAGGTTTGTTCTCGGCAGCCCTGCTTCTCGGGGTGTGGCCAGGCAACATCTACATGGCGCGTAACTACCTCACACAGCAGAATCCCCCACGCTCGCCTTTGGCCAAGGCTGTAGCTGTTGCCCGAGTTCCACTACAAATCCCGTTGATTCGCGGCGCATGGAAAATCTACCGCGAATCACCCCAGTAGCTTAGACCAGCGTCCACTCCTCAAGGCCCTCATACAGTGGGTACTGCGCGGCCAAGGCCGATACGCGGGCGCGCAATGCCTCCACGTTGGCACCCTTGCCAGCGGCCAATGCGGTGCCAATAATGTCCGCGACCTCGGTGAAAGCGGCCTCGTCGAAGCCGCGCGTCGCCAGCGCCGGGGTGCCAATGCGCAGCCCAGAAGTAACCATCGGCGGGCGCGGATCGTTCGGCACGGCATTGCGGTTGACGGTAATGCCCACCTCGTGCAGCAAATCCTCGGCTTCCTGCCCGTTCATATCGGAATTGCGCAGGTCAACAAGTACTAGGTGCACGTCAGTGCCGCCAGTCAGAACATCCACACCGGCTACCGCGCAATCCTGAGCGGTGAGACGTTCGGCTAAAATCCGAGCACCATCCAGGGTGCGCTGCTGACGCTCCTTAAACTCCTCAGTCCCGGCAATTTTCATGGCCACGGCTTTAGCAGCGATGGCGTGCATGAGTGGACCGCCCTGCTGCCCCGGGAAGACCGCCGAGTTCAACTTCTTTGCCCATTCTTCCTTGGCCAGGATCATGCCGGAACGGGGGCCACCAAGCGTTTTATGCACGGTCGTCGATACCACATCGGCGTGCGGTACCGGAGAGGGGTGCAGTCCGGCTGCCACCAAACCGGCGAAGTGGGCCATGTCTACCCACAGTTTCGCACCAACCTCGTCAGCAATGGAGCGGAAGGCGGCAAAGTCCAAGTGACGGGGGTAGGCCGACCAGCCGGCAATGATCACGTTTGGCTTTTCGGCGAGTGCTTGCTCCCTTACTTGATCCATGTCCACACGCATGGTCTCTGGGTCAACGCCGTAGGCCGCGACCTCATACAGCTTGCCGGAGAAATTCAGCTTCATGCCGTGGGTCAGGTGACCGCCATGAGCCAACGACAGGCCCATGATCTTCTCTCCCGGGTTCGCCAGTGCCATCAACACAGCAGCGTTGGCCTGCGCGCCGGCATGCGGCTGAACGTTGGCGTAGTCGGCACCGAAGACGTCTTTGGCGCGAGCTATGGCCAAGTCCTCCACAATGTCCACGTTTTCACAGCCACCGTAGTACCTACGTCCCGGGTAACCTTCAGCGTATTTGTTGGTCAGTACAGATCCCTGAGCTTGAAGCACAGCACGCGGAACAAAATTCTCCGAAGCGATCATTTCCAACGTATCGCGCTGGCGGGCAAGTTCCCCGGCCATTGCTGTGGCCACCTCGGGGTCCAGCGCTGATAGCGGCTGGTACAGGACATTGTTGTGGGTAGCATCGGACATGTGGCCGTCTTACCTTTCATAAAGCCAGTCCCGCCACAAGACCTCGCGCACGGGACATTGATGAATGCACAGACAGTGTAGCGCTAAACACACTGGATTACACAGTTCCTCTTAACTAACCCCACCCTAATGCCCTATAGCTCGTCCACCGCATGCACAATGGTTCCTATGGTTCGCCCGGCACGCCCCCAGGACATCAGCCCATACCTGGATTTTGACCGACACCAGTGGCGCAACCTGAGGAATTCGATGCCTCAGGTCTTGACTGAAGAAGAGCTGGTCAAGCTCCGTGGTGTTGGCGATCGCATTGACCTGGACGAGGTCTCTGAGGTGTATCTCCCCCTCAGCCGTCTCATCCACCTACGGGTGCGGGCGCGCCAGGAACTCATGGCATCAACGGCCACGTTTTTGGGCAGCCCCGTCGAGGACGTTCCTTTTGTTATTGGGGTGGCGGGCTCAGTGGCGGTGGGAAAATCCACCACAGCACGTTTGCTGCAAGTGCTTTTACAACGATGGGAATCACACCCACGCGTGGATTTAATTACTACTGATGGCTTCCTCTACCCCGCCGCTGAATTAAATCGGCGCGGAATTATGAATCGTAAAGGCTTTCCAGAAAGCTACGATCAGCGCGCACTGCTCCGGTTTGTCACGGATGTCAAGGCCGGCAAACCACGGTGCGAGGCACCAGTGTATTCTCACACGCTCTATGACCGCATCCCCGATGAGAAGATCATTATTGATCAGCCGGACATTCTCATTGTGGAAGGGCTGAATGTACTGCAAACCGGCCCGACCCTCATGGTCAGCGACTTATTTGATTTCAGCGTCTATGTTGATGCCCGCACCGAGGACATTGAGCACTGGTACATTGATCGGTTCCTCAAGCTGCGTGAAACCGCTTTCCGCACGCCCGGCGCGCACTTTTCACACTACGCTGAGCTTGACGACGCCCACGCGGAGGCTGAGGCCCGCGAAATTTGGCAGTCCGTCAACCTCCCGAACCTGGTGGAAAATATTCTGCCCACTCGCGTGCGTGCATCGTTGGTGCTGTTTAAATCCAACAATCATTCCGTCGAGCGGGTGCGAATGCGCAAGGTTTGAGTTAACCGTTCGAGTTAACCGCGCACCCATTCAGCAATGGCATCGAGTTCCGCATAGTCAACGCGATCAACATCTGTGTTGTAGGTGTCAATCATGTTGTTGTCGTTGGCGTTGCGGTTGATTTTGCCTTTGAGCATATTGACGATGGACCAAAGCACACCCTTATGGACACGGGAAATTTCCGAATAGTACAGGCGACCGGGGAGGTAAAAGCGGGTTGTGGTGTCCGCGGCGTCGCCAAGCAAACGGGCGCTGGAGTCCTTGTCGCGGGCATGGTCGGTAAGCGTCATCCCCACGGATGCGAGTGCAACCCTGCGCCCCTGAAGTAACCCTTGGGAGTCTTTGATAAAGGTAGCCCCAGCAACTGCCGGGCCGTAGACCGGTGAGAGCACAATGACCGTCTGTGCCTCGGGATTGCTTTCCAGCAACTCGGGTGCGTCATCAAGGGCGTGCTCTGTGGTGTCCAGTCGGCGGGCCAGTTCTTCGGCGTAGCTCCGAGTAGATCCGTAGACAGAGTTGTAGAAGATCAGGGTGTTGTTCATGAAAAAGGGATTACTTTCCAAAACGTCGAGTTCGTGAGGAGTAGGCGCGTAAGGCTCGGAGGAAGTCAATGCGCCGGAATGCAGGCCAATAGGTATCTGTGAACCAAATTTCTGAGTACGCAGCCTGCCAGAGAAGAAAACCGGAAAGGCGCTGCTCACCGGAGGTGCGAATCACCAAGTCTGGGTCGGGCTGCCCGGACGTGTATAGATGGCGGGAGATGGAATCCACGTCAACGTTGCCGGCAATATCCTCGGATGCAACGCCTTGTGAGGCTTGTTCCTGGATGAGTTCTTTCACTGCGTCAACAATTTCCTGGCGGCCACCGTAGCCCACGGCAACATTGACGGCGACACCGGTGTTGTTGTCGGTATTGCGCACAGCATCCCGGAGGCGCTGTGCAATGTTGTCCGGCAGAAGATCAAGGTGTCCGACCAACCGCACGCGGCAGTTGGTTTCAGGGGCGGCGAGTTCTGCAACAACGTCGGCGATGATGTCAAAGAGCAGGTCAAGTTCGTCGCTTTCCCTGCCCAGGTTTTCGGTGCTCAGAAGGTACACAGTGACAAGTTCAATGTCAGTGTCTTCGCACCATCGCACCATTTCGCCTATTTTCTTAGCCCCCACCCTGTGCCCGTGACTCGCATCAGCGAATCCTGCTTCGCGGGCCCAACGGCGATTGCCGTCACACATCACGGCAATGTGCTTGGGGTGTGGGCGCCCCTTCAACTCGCGGCGCAAGCGTTGTTCATACACCGGGTAGAGGAGCTTTTGCAGAAAATTCACATTCATTAGTGTAGCGGGTGATGGACGCGTAACTGAGGCGCTGTGATGAGAAAGCTAAAAGAAGCGTTTCTTACCTACTTCTGCCAACCCCTGCTCTGCCATTGCCGCATCAACAGCGGCAACGTCAAACACATCGAGGCCATTGGCTTCGGCGAATTCACGGCGACGATTCAGGCGCCTAATGCGGCGGGTTACTGCCCAGCCGATGCAGAGAACCGCCACGAAAAGCAGCACGATCACTAGCAGCCCAACGGGAGATGCCTTCCCGAACTCGGGCCCCAACGGGCCTGATCGTTCCGCCTGGGCTACTACGTTTACTGCCACAGCATTCAGCATGGTGTCCTACTCGTTGTCGTCGCTGTCCGCCGGAATCCCGGCGAACAGGTCATCCTCCGGAATCGAGGTCCGAACCCGGGTGGCCGCAAGTTCGAATTCTTCGGTTGGCCACAGCTTCTGTTGTACGTCAACAGGCGTGCCAAAGAAAGTTCCGGCGGGGTCAATCTGCGTGGCATGAGCCCGCAGGACGTCGTCACGCACATCAAAATACTCGGCGCAGGGCACCTGGGTGGTCACGCGTGCCATGATGTCTGCTTGATGTGGTTTCCAGCGTTCCAAGATTTCGGCGTAAGGGCTGGTTTTACCTTCCTCGATGAGCAGGTCGTGGAACATTTGCAGGCGCTGACGAATAAAACCGTGGGTGTAGTACAGCTTGAGTGGCGCCCAGGGTTTACCCAGCTCAGGGTGATAATCCGGGTCACCTGCTTTATCCCACGCAACCATGGATGTTTCGTGGACTTTCAGGTGATCCGGGTGCGGGTAGCCGCCGTTTTCGTCGTAGGTGATGATCACATGCGGACGGAACTCGCGGATCACCTGCACAAGATCCTGCACCACTGTATCGGTGTCTTGTAGAGCGAAGCATCCTGCGGGCAGCTCGGCTTTGCCTGCCCTTTCGGCCAACGGATCGCCCTGTGGCAAGCCGGAATCCACATAACCCAACCAGCGGTGTTTGGCCCCCAGAAGGCGAATGGACTCAGCCATTTCTTCTTTACGGATCTCTGGGATGCGTTCCAACACTCCTGGGCGGTTCATGGCCGGGTTGAGAATATCGCCACGCTCACCACCTGTACAGGTGACGACCATTGTCTCATTCCCTTCCCGGGCGTAACGAATCATCGTTGCTGCACCCTTGCTTGCTTCATCATCAGGGTGGGCATGAATAGCGAGAAGACGGAAACCGCTCACGGTGGGCGAGTCCTTCCTTAGGTCAGTCTGTGTACATGTAGGGCTAAGATGGCACCTATCCCAGCCATCTTAGCCCTACATTGCGTCATGTATATGATTAAACTGTTTACGCATATCACGGCATGAAAGTTTCCGCACCATGACAACGCCTACTCCCACCTCATCACCCAGCGCACGCTACAACGCTGCGCCTGGGAAAGGCTCCGCCATCGTCGGCAAACTCATCGCCGTGGGCGCGGTGGTGTTCGTGGTTCTCGCTGGAATTGTGATTTACCAGTACTACCAGAAAGTCACCTCCGCCACCGTCTCCGCCACCACCACAGGCTTTTCGCGTATCGACGACCGCACACTCACCGTCTCCGTGGATGTCACCCGCGACAATGTTGAGATCCCCAGCTACTGCATTATCACAGCACTGAACTACGGAAAAGCAGAGGTTGGGCGCAGAGAATTCCTCATCGAGCCAGGTGGTGACCGGACGAAACGTTTCTCCGTGGACATTCCCACCCGGGACGTGGCTGTTGCTGGCACCGTGTATGGATGTTCCGACAACCCGCCGAGTTACCTGAAACCGCTTTCCAAGTGATCATGGTAAAATTCTGACACTATTTGACCACATGATTGTGCAAAGGTATTCACATGGCTGACATGCAGAAGCAGTACATCACACCTGAAACGAAGCAGAAGCTGGAGGATGAGCTCAACGCACTCATCGCGCACCGGCCGGTCGTCGCAGCTGAAATTAACGAACGCCGCGAAGAGGGTGACCTCAAAGAAAACGCTGGTTACGATGCTGCCCGCGAGATGCAGGACCAGGAAGAGGCCCGCATCAAGCAGATCTCCGAAATCCTCGCCAACTCCACCACCGAACGCTCGGGCATCGAAGAAGGTGTGGCGCACATCGGATCCGTGGTGCACGTCTACTACAACGGCGACGAAAACGATAAGGAAACCTTCTTGATCGGCACCCGCGCCGCAGCGTCCGACAACAAGGACCTGGAAACCTATTCTGAACAGTCTCCGCTGGGTGCCGCAGTGCTTGGTGCACGTGAAGGCGACACCCGCGAATACACAGCCCCCAACGGTGTCACCAACACCGTCACCATCTTGTCTGCGGAACCCTACAACTCGGAAAAAGCCGCGACACCACGTGCAGCCTCCTAAAAGGCGTGAGCAAAGGATACCTATCAACGATGAAACGCTCATCTTTGTACACTGCATTTGTCAGCGCAGTTATCGGCCTAACACTTGCCTCATGTTCTCCACCACACCAGGTGGATTCCCATAAACGCGTTGACACTGCCACATCAGTGACCGCAGGACAAGGTGGTGCATCCCGCGCAGTGTCGGCTGCATCAACAAACAAGACATCCAACGCGCATCCTGCACCCGCTGCAGGATCAGCTCCTACCTACATTGATTGTACTGGTGCCCCCGTTACTCAGCCGAATTATATTGCCCTAGCTTGCGGCGATAATAACGACCGCTTGGTTAACATCACATGGAGTCGCTGGGATGCAACCGAGGCAGTGGGTACAGCCACCCGGGAAACCAACACCTGCCTCCCGAACTGCGCTGATGGTCATATCGAATCAGCCAATAACGTTGAGGTAAAAATGGGAGTACCCACCGAAACCGATCAAGGCATGACATTCACCCAACTCACTGTAAACAATGAGGTCATTGCACAATAATTTGGCATAAAGAAAATCTCCACTCGGCTTTTACCGGGTGGAGATTTTTGTTTGTTGTTTTAGTTGCGGAAGTAGCTCAGCAGGCGAAGGATCTCGGTGTACAGCCACACCAGAGTCACGGCCAAACCAAGAGCCACGCCCCACGCCATCTTGGACGGAGCACCAACGCGGACCAGGGAGTCGGCCATATCAAAATCCTGCAGGAAGCTCAACGCAGCCAGCACGATGCAAACCAGGGAGAATACGATCGCCAGCGGGCCACCATCAGTTAGCGGGTTGCTGCCGGTGAACATGTACAGCAGCACGTTACCCACGCTAAGGACAACCACGCCGATAATGCAGCCGGTAAGAATGCGGTTAAACCGTGGAGTAACCTTCACCGCACCGGTCTTGTACACGAACAGCATACCGACGAACACGCCAATGGTTCCTAGAACCGCTTGGCCGATCATCACACCAGCGTCAATGTTCTTACCCAAGCTGTTGCCCAGCAGTCCTGTGAACAGTAGCGAAACACCACCGACAAACAGGCCCTCAAACACAGCGTAGATGATGGTCACTGGGGCGGAACCGTATTTCTTGCCAAAAGTGGAAACAAGAACAGTAATAAAGCCACCGATTCCACCAACAATGGTGAGCAGCATAGCCAGCGCCGGACTAAAAGTCGAAATGGCAAAGTTAACAACAGCGAAAGTGATGATGATGCCCAGCGTGATGCTGGTCTTTGCAATCACGTCATCGACAGTCATTGCCCGATCAGATGTTTGAACCTGCTGACCGCCATAAGGCATCTGCTGATACGGATTCTGGTAGGCGCTCCTGTTGCGGGAGCTCGTCAACGAGCTGAAAACCGGGTTACTACTGCGCACGATATACATGTCCTTTCGTTGTTAGCACTGCACGTTACATACTGTGCAACGCGCGCGCTATGTCAAAAGTTCCCGACCGCAGTTATTTTACTTTCTCATCCAATATTCGCACCAATTCATACCGAGCTCGGCACCATGTTATAACGTCCTTCAACCCCGGCTGATCTGGCACAACACCGTCGTAGGCCATGGGCAAGGCAATGGATTGCGCCGCAACTTCTAGCTGCGCATCGCTATCCTTCACGATGGTCACGCTCTCCCCCGCACCCATGAAACGACAGAAATCCCCATCAGTGAATGTGGCCGTACCCTTGTACACCCACATAGACATGGTCTCCTTCGGCGCCTGAACCGTGCAACCAGGGATACGGGGCACTTCGCCAGTAGCCCCCATACCCGTCATCCCCAGCGAGTATTTCGACGGTGCGCAACCAGTGTGGCGTCGAAAAGCGCGGGTCAGACTGCTGGTGGCGGCAAAACCAACCATATTGGCCACCACCGCAACACTGAAGCCCAGCGAGAGCAGTTCCGATGCCGCGTGCACGCGATAGGCTGTGCGCCACTCACTGAATGTGAAGCCTGTACCATTGACAAACTGACGCTGCAGGGTGCGCGAGCTAATACCGTGGCGCTGGGCAAACTCCTCAAGCCCGGTCTGATCAGCGGGATTATCAGCAATCGCGCAGGATACAGCATGCGCCTCAGGAGTCTGAGCCACCGGCGGCAGAGCGACAGGATCATCAAAGATGCGCAGCAACGCCGAGGACGGACGCTTTGCGGGCATAGACAAGCCAAGGCTGCGCGAAAACTCGTGAACGATCACATCCGACCAACGCACACCCACATGAACCCGCCGCGCGGAACCTGAAATCCGCACGTCTGGGAACAACAGCGGGATGACCAGGCCGTTTTCTTCAACCGTGACCGATTCCGGCGAATAATACACGTCACCAGCAATGAGCTGTGCTGTGGTGGTCGAGTGGGTAACAAGTGCCGTTCCTTCATGGCACCACAACAGCGCCGGCCCCGCAATATGCAGATCCATCCCGTATCCTTGCTCAATTTAGGGGAAGCTAACCTAAATCAGAGTAGCCCTTTTCTGCGGATTATGCTAGTGCCGCGCAAGTTCAGGTGGGGCGGTGTGATGTCGAGGACAGTCCAAAATGGGGTGTTTTTGTACCCGGCAGTGGACCTACATGACACGCATGGAAAATGTGCTTATCTCCAGGTCGCAAAACACCCCATTTTTATGCTCGAGCATAAGCACACTTTGCAAAACTCAAACTGCATTTTCTTGGTGCCCCCAGTCGGACTCGAACCGACACTGGGCGGATTTTAAGTCCGCTGCCTCTGCCAATTGGGCTATAGGGGCGCGCTCATGATTCTAAACCATCATGCGCGGTGATATGGAATCGAGCCGGTAGCCCCGCCCAACCTACTCCCCGGCGAGTTCAGCGATGATCCCGTCGAGGATGTCTTTTTCCGAAATGGTCATCGTATGCACATCGGCTTCCTCGGCGAGCAGGGTCATAATGCCGTTGACCACCACTGCCCCACCTGCGATCACGTCAGCACGACCTGGGTGGATGACTGGGTTGATAGAGAGTTGCTCCGAGGATTCCCGGATCAGCTGCGCGGTAAGCACACGGAGGGCGTCGAAACGCAGGACAGATCCGTGGATGGCGTGGGAGTCGTAGGTTTCCAAGCCCTGAGCAAGGGCGGATAGCGTGGTGAAAGTGCCGGCGCAGCCCACGAGTGTGCGGGTCGAACCGATCGGGACGTCAGCACGCACACGAGCAAGCTGCTCCGCGACATAGGCATTGGCCTGGGTGACTTCATCCGCAGTGGCCGGGTTGGAACGCATGATGCGTTCACTGAGCCGGACGCATCCCATCTGCGCGGAGTAACTGCCACTGATCGGGCCGCCGTGGGAACCCACCACAAACTCGGTGGAGCCTCCCCCGAGGTCGACCACACAGAACGGCCCGTCCTCTGGGGGAAGATCAGCGACGGCACCTTTGAAGGAAAGCGCCGCTTCCTCCTCGCCACTGATGATTTCCGCTTGGGTTCCCGGGACCACGCGCCCTAGCAGTTCGGCGGTCATGGCGAAAAACTCATCTTTGTTGGCGGCGTCTCGCGACGCCGAGGTGGCCACCATGCGTACCTTGTTCACGCGCTCAATGTCCATGATGGTGGCGTAGCCTTCGAGCGCGTTGGCGGTGCGCGCGAGGGCAGCGTCCGAGAAGTGACCCGTCTCGTCCACGCCTTCACCTAGGCGCACTATTTCCATAGTGCGGTGAATTTCCTTGATTTTTCCGTCGGTGGAATCGCAAATGAGCAGGCGAATCGAGTTTGTTCCGCAATCGACGGCGGCGAGCCGGGTCATCGCCCGACCTCAGCGTGGGTGAAGTCAAAGTCCTCCAGGTTGATGCTCAGATCGGCGCAGGTGGGCCAGTCATCAGGCACGGCGGTGCCGCGCAGCCCAGCATGATCAGCCGCCATGGCCACGGCTTCGGTCCCCAACCGGAAATGCTGCGGTCCTTCCGCCAACGCATAGGCGATGAGAACGTGCAGGCATTTCACGCGATCAGGCATCCCGCCGCCGGAAAAGTCGGTTCCGAGGTCTTCAATGGCGTTGCGTTTGGCCAGGAAATATTCGTGGGCACGCTGATAGTCGGCTCGAAGTTCAGCATCGGTTTCTAGGCGCGCGGTCATCCACTTCATCACGTGCGCAACCTCCAACCGCGATGCCTCGGAGGTGAGTCGGGGGTCGGTGAGGTAATACAGTGTGGGGAATGGAGTTCCGTCGTCCAGCTTCGGGGCGGTTTTTACCACACCCGGCGCGCCATCTGGACACCGGTAGGATATGTCGAGCACTCCACGTGGGGTGCGACCCAGTTGCGTGGCTACAGCGTCAAGGTCGGCTGCGGTAACTGTCATAGCCACACATCATATTAGGGCGCTTGGGTTGGTTCAATTGGCAGTTGGGTGCTCTGTTCAGGCTGTTGTTCCTCCTGCTGCTTGTCGACGCCCCCGAGCTTCAGGTCCGCATCAGAATCGGCGATGGAGCGCCACACCGTGGTGTACCAGGCATCTGATTCGGGTTGGGTCTCCCCCTCTGCGGAGGTGACACTGGAATCACTGTCCATGGCGGGGTCAACGATACGGAATGCAGTTTCGCCTTCTTTGACCACGTTCAAGCGGTTACGGGCTTGCTCTTCGACGTAAGCTTTGGAGTTGTATTTATCCAGTTCAGCAAGAAGTTCTTCTTTTCGTTTTTCCTTGTTGGCAATATCCGATTGGGTCTGGGCAATGTCGCTGCGCTGCTGGAAGTAGTTGCGCAGGGGCAAGGCAATGCCAAGGAGGAGCAGAACGAGGACGATCACCAGGGTGAGGGTTTGGGCTGCACTGAAGGGCGCGGTACGCGGAATAGCGGCCCCGGGCCTGGGTCCACGTGCGGAAGCATCTGTGCGTCGGCGTGCTACAGGGACGACTCGATTCCGCTTTTTTCCTGCATCCTTCATAGTTTCTTGATACTAGCGTGCGGGAGGCGAGGGCGTCGATAAGCGCGCCGGCAAGAAGCAGAGAAGCCGACCTTACCGGGTTCGGCGGGTCGGCTTCAGTGGTTAGTGTTTAGCCCTGGAAACGCGGGAAAGCGTCGCGGCCGGCGTACTTGGCGGCGGCACCGAGGGTCTGCTCGATGCGCAGCAGCTGGTTGTACTTGGCCACGCGCTCGGAGCGGGCGGGAGCACCGGTCTTGATCTGGCCGCAGTTGAGGGCAACGGCGAGGTCAGCGATGGTGGTGTCCTCGGTTTCGCCGGAGCGGTGGGACATCATGGTGCGGTAGCCATTGCGATGGGCGAGCTCAACGGCGTCGAAGGTTTCGGTGAGGGTACCGATCTGGTTAACCTTCACCAGCAGGGCGTTGGCGGCCTTCTTCTCAATGCCTTCACGCAGGCGGGCGGGGTTGGTGACGAAGAAGTCGTCGCCGACGATCTGCACTTTGTCGCCAATGGCGGCGGTGAGGGCGGTGTAGCCCTCCCAGTCGTCTTCCTGCAGCGGATCTTCGATGGAGACGATTGGGTAGTTGGCAATCAGGTCCTCGTACACCTTGGACATTTCCTCAGCGGTGTGCTCGCCGCCTTCAAAGTGGTACTTGCCGTCCTTGTAGAACTCGGAGGATGCGACGTCAAGGGCGAGGGCGACATCCTTGCCGGGTTCGTAGCCAGCCTTCTTAATGGCCTCCACGATGAGATCCAGTGCTTCCTTGGTGGAGCCAACGGAGGGAGCGAAACCGCCCTCGTCACCCAGGCCGGTAGACAGGCCCTTTTCCTTGATAACGCTCTTCAGAGCGTGGTAGACCTCGGCACCGATGCGTAGTGCTTCAGCGAAGGATTCCGCACCGATGGGGGCAATCATGAATTCCTGAACGTCCACACCGGAGTCGGCGTGAGCGCCACCGTTAACAATGTTCATCATCGGCACTGGCAGGACGTGGGCGTTCGGGCCACCAACGTAGCGGAACAGTTCCAGGCCAGCCGAATCAGCGGCTGCCTTGGCCACCGCAATGGAGGCACCGAGAATGGCGTTGGCACCCAGGCGTGCCTTGTTCGGGGTTCCATCCAGATCGATCATGGTCTGGTCAACGAGGCGCTGGTCGTCGGCTTCGATGCCGTGCAGTGCGTCAGCGATCTCTTCGTTGACGTTCTCAACGGCCTGCAGCACGCCCTTACCCAGGTAGCGGTCACCGCCGTCGCGCAGTTCGTGGGCCTCATGCACACCAGTGGACGCACCGGAGGGGACGCCTGCTGCACCGTGGGAACCGTCATCAAGGAATACTTCACACTCGACAGTGGGGTTGCCGCGGGAGTCCAAAATCTCGCGAGCGAAAACGTGCATAATTCCAGCCACAGTGGCCTCCTAGCCAATTGAAGGATTTGTTGAATCTTCCTTTGCGCAACGGCCCGACGACTGTGTGAACTTGTGCCCGATCAAAAGCCCGATCAAAAACATTCAAACATTTGTCGTGCGTCACGCCTAGACTCAATTGTGGCACGGAATGCCTCGGCTTACGAGTGTGAGGCAGAAAAAGTTAGTAAAACCACTCGGTTTACCCAGCGGGTTGCTCCAGTGCATACGATGCCGCAGCGTTGCGCACATTCACCAGATACTCCGACGACGAGTTGTAGGAACGGATAGCCTCCGTCCACCCCTCGGGGGTGGATAAATCCCTGTTATGCGCGCACAACAAGTTCGCAGCTGAGAGAGCGGCATCGTCAATCTGGTTTGGGTTAGCGGTGCCATCACCATCCGCGTCACGCCCATAAACGCCCCATGAACCTGGGATAAACTGCATCGGCCCTACGGCGCGATCAAATTCGGAATCACCATCAAGGGCACCGTGATCGGTGTCCTTGATTTCGGCAAACCCGGGCGACCCGTTGAGCTGAACCCCAATAATGGGCGGATCGATAAATCCGTTCGCGTCGATCTTGCTACCCCCGAAAAGTTTTCCCGAGTAGGTACCGTGGCGCGTCTCTACATGCCCAATACCAGCAAGTGTGTTCCATGTAACATGGCAGCTCGGCCAGCTCTCCTGAGCGATCAAGGCGGCGTTTCCATATGCCTTCAACGCATCAGAGGGGATACCCGTCTTCTCTGCAATCGGATCCGCCCAAAACGCAAGCTTCAACGACGTGCGACCCGATTCGTTGATATTAATATCCGGCACTGCGGCGCCCGCCGCAGGCGGAACGTCCTGTGGAACGGGCTGCAAAGTCCGCGTCGGATTCGAAACATCAAGTGTGGATAGCAACCACCCCACCACAGTAATCACAAGCACAATCGCTAAAACCGAAGCCAGGCCACAACCTACAACACGCCGCACGACTATCCCAGCCCAGCCTTCCCTAGAAATATTTCAGTGAGTATTACTTGGCAGCTATCTCGGTGACTGCGCGCGCCAACCAGAGCATTCCACCACTGTAGTACGGCTGCAGTACAGCAGAAACCCACAGCGAACGATACTACTTTTTCCTACAGGCAGCGACTGTTGATGCGACCTCAAGCAGCTACTCCTCCAGTTCTGCGGCTCCACCTCCGCCAGAGAAGTTGCGCTGCAACTCAGAGGTACGCTCCTGCTGCTCCACCTTTTCCTGCTCTTTCCCTTCCTGCCACAAACGCTTTTGCTCATCCACCGGGACAACACCCACCGAGCCATCAAAAAGATACGGTTGGCGAGAACGCATCTTGTCCACAAACGCCTGCGCAACATCATAAATATTAAAGGAGCCGCGATTCTGCGCTACCTGCGCATGAAAGAGCACCTGGAGAAGCAAATCTGATAATTCGAGTTTGAGCTGATCCTCTGCACCGAGCTCATTCGCCTCCCACTCGTCGATAGCCTCCGCATACTCCTCCAATTCCTCCCGAAGGAAAGGCAACAACGTACGGTGAGTTTGCTCACTTTCCCACTGTCCGAGGCGCACAGCGTCCCGAATCACGCGAATTGCCTCTTCGATGCTGCTCCGGTTTGTTGACTCAACCTCAATCTGGGGGGACTCGTCACTAATAAAATACGAGGACAGCTCAATGAGCTCCTCACCTGCAGCAAGCCGGTTCTGCACCTCATCAGAACGCCGCTCGGTACTCACCAGCACCGGCGCGCCGTCCACAACATCTGCTCCTAGATCAGCAATTGCCCAGCGCACACGGATGGGCACCTCCTCGGTATATTCCACGCTACCCCGGAGGTGGACAACTAATTCAAGTGGTATCAACGTGGGCTGTCGTGGGTCTAGAAGCAGAACAGACATGCCCAAAGTTTAACGTGTTTGTCTGGGAGTGCTATTAAAAACCCCTTTTACCAACTAATGTGACAGCGTGACCTCATCTCACCCAGACACAACGAAAAAGACCCATAACGTCCGCATTTGGACCTTAGTGTCGCTCATCATCGGCTCCACAATTGGTACCGGAATTTTCGCACTACCCCAAAACGCGGCATCAGTGGCTGGTCCAGGCGCAATGCTTATCGGCTGGTCCATCGCTGGCGTGGGTATGCTCTCCGTCGCCTTCGTGTTCCAGATCCTGGCAAGCCGAAAGCCACACCTCGACTCCGGTGTCTACTCCTACGTGCGCGCAGGGCTGGGTGACTTCGTGGGTTTCGCGTCGGCATGGGGCTACTGGATGGGCAGTGTTATCGCGCAGGTTGGATATGCAACCTTATTCTTTTCCACCTTGGGGCATTACCTCCCACTCTTTTCTGCGGAAAAGCGCTGGGCCTCGGCGATGGCGGTATCACTTCTGACTTGGCTCATTTTCTTCGGCCTGACCCGAGGAATCCGCCAGGCGGCGTTTCTGAACCTGGTGACCACCGTGGCCAAGATTCTCCCCATTCTTGCTTTCGTGCTGCTCACCGCGTTTCTGGGGTTCAGCTGGGATAGGTTCACGATGGATTTCTGGTCGCACTCCTCCAACGTGTCGGTGATCGAGCAGGTGAAAGGATTCATGGTGTTTACCGTCTGGGCCTTCATCGGTGTGGAAGGGGCCAGCGTGTATTCAAAGCAAGCCCGCACGCGTCGCGATGTCGGCCGGGCCACCGTGATCGGTTTTACCACCGTGCTCGTCCTGCTCGTCACCGTGGCCACCCTGTCCTATGGTGCGTTGAGTCAGGAAGAACTGGCAGGTCTGCCCGATAACTCCATGGCCAGTGTCCTGGAAGCAGTAGTGGGACCGTGGGGCGGTGCCTTTATCTCTATTGGTCTGTGCCTTTCGGTGCTCGGCGCATACGTATCGTGGCAGATGCTCTGCGCCGAACCCATCACCCTGATGGCCCTGGACGGCCTACTCCCCCAGCAGCTGGGACGCACCAACAAAGCCGGCGCACCATTCTATGCGCAGCTGGTATCCACAATTGTCATCCAGATCCTTGTCATTGTCTTCTTCCTCAACGAAACCACCTATAACTCCATGGTGCAGCTGGCCACGATGATGTACATGCTGCCCTACTTTTTCACCTCGTTTTACCTGCTGCTCCTCACCATTCGTGGGCGCGGCATCGCACACCCTGGTGCTGGCACGCATTTCGACGACTCCGGCCCTGAGGTTTCCTCGCAGGTAAACCGCAGGCACGGGGCCGTCGCGGCCATAGCTACGATTTATTCGCTGTGGCTGTTCTACGCCGCAGACGTCACATATCTGCTGTTCGGCGCACTATTGGTGATCCCCGGAATGGTCCCCTACGTCTGGACTCGCCTCCGCACCGGAAACAGAATATTTAACTCCTTTGAATGGTGCGTTGTAGCGTTGGTCGCGCTCGGTGGCGTGTGCGCCATTTACGGGTTAAGTACTGGAGTACTGAGCCTGTCTTGAGTCCGAACAGCCTCTCGGGGCGTCGTTAAGCACTAAAGGAGGCCATGCTGTGACCGGAGTCATCATCGGTTTTGCCATTATTTTCAGCATCGTTCTGGTTGGCTACATCCTGGCGAAGACGGGGATCATTGCCAGCGGATCCGAACGCCTGGTGCTCAACCGCATCGCATTCTACTCCGCGACCCCCGCCCTGGTTTTTATGGTGGTGAGCAAGGCTGATGTCGAAACGCTGCTGTCGCCTGTGGTGGCCGTGGCAGCCCTCTCGGCCCTTGCCACCGCAGGAGTCTACGTTGCGGTGTCCCGGATCTTTTTCCGTCACGACGCCGCGACCACCTGCATCGCCGCAGCCTCATCCGCGTACGTCAACTCCAACAACATTGGGTTACCTGTGGGCATGTACGTCCTGGGAAATGGCAGCTATGTTGCACCGATTCTGTTGTTTCAAATGGCACTGTTCACACCCATTATTCTCGCGATATTGGCAGCAGCTACAGGGGATGGCAATCGGCATAAAGTAGCCCACATTATTCGCGGATCTTTGCTGAGCCCCATGGTGCTGGGGGCACTCGTGGGAATGGTGGTGAGCCTGCTACATGTGAACCTTCCAGACGCAGTGCTGAGGCCTTTGGAAATTCTTGGCGGAGCCTCTATTCCCATGATTTTGATCAGTTTTGGCGCGTCGCTTCATTCCAGCCGTGTGCTGGATACTCCCGAACAACGCGTTGGTGTACTTACGGCATCGGTACTCAAGGTGTTAGGAATGCCAGCATTTGCTGTAGCCATTGGCGCTTTTGTGTTCCATCTTGACGGCGAGTTGCTCTACGTTGCCGCAATCCTCGCAGCACTACCCACCGCACAGAACATTTACAATTACGCCGCTACCTACCAAAAAGGTACTGTCATTGCCCGCGATACCGTTCTAGTGACAACCTTTGCGGCGCTCCCAGCAATGCTTCTGATCAGCCTTATGTTCGGGCGTTAATACGGTATGCACTCTCACATCACACCACACAACTTCATTGACGGCACGGATGGCTTTGAGCGTGTGAAGTCCTCGGAGGATATTTTCATTCCGATTCGATCGAAGTTTTCTCGGCACGACACAATGAACGGGTACGTGCGCTACGAATCCTCCGTCATTTTTACCTACTCACCTGGGATTGAAAGCGACGACGACTGGTGGGGGCGTGGCCTTTTTGAGGTTACACAACCATCTCAATAGTGAGATATGCCGCAAAGACACGCCCGCGAGGAGTGCCAAAAATCAACGGCACCCCATCAAATAATGCTTATAGTAGTTAGCAAAAAGTAAGAAGCTAATCTTCTATAAGGAGCTTTCCCTCATGGGACTTAACTTCGCAGGCTTTGTATGCAACCGCCGCCTCTCCGATGGCGACCTGGCTGCCATCGTCGGACATGCCATCACCGCTGATGGCACCGCGTCCTTTGAGGACGCGGCCTCCGCATTCCACGATCTTCAAAGTGTTGACGTCCTGCACACGGAATCCGGCACGCTCGGACTCGTTGGCATGGACAGCATCCTCTCGCTCACACCCAGCTCCGACGGCGACATGTTCTCATTCCTCGTCTCTGACGTGTCCAACACCTACTACGGCCAGCTCAGCCGTGACGGCTCCGTGGTCGGCAAATCCGTCCTGGCCATGGGCAACGTTGTGGAACAACATGGCGATGCCGTGTTCACCGACGACTACGAGGAACGTAGCGAACTTGTGTGGAACTACATCCACAAGTGGACCGGCATCTCCCCTGAACGGGACTTAGAGCACCGGGAGCTGGTGCACTTCAGCTTCTAGCAGGCTACGCCCCTGGATCCTCCGTCGGTGCCGCGCGGTTACCCGCCGCGTAGGCACCAATATTAATATCAAGGACTTCCCTCGGCGGCCCTATCAGGGCATTTTCGTGCTGACAGCGGTAGTGGTGCTCGCCCACCGTATCCCCATTCTGAATCACGTCGCCACTGTCCAAAAGGTAGTGAGCAAGCGGCCAGATATCTGATTCCACCTCGCCACGATCCACACTGTGGGCGCGCACCTGCACATCGGGAAGTCCGAACAAAAACAGCCCCAAAGAATCCATAACAAACTCATCCTGCTCGGATCCCGCAATGTTAAACGCCCGAACAGTGCACGCAAGGTTCAGTGGCGAGAACCTACTCTCATCCATGGAGCGAAGAAGCTCTGCGGCGTCGTAAAGATCACCGCAGTGCAGCACGTGCACAACATCGGGACTGTAGGTGGACACCATAGCGTGGATAGCGGCGGCATAGATGCTGAGCCGCAGCAACAGCGGGTAGTCCCCAGCCATGATGGCGGTGAACATTTCCGTCATGCCCATGGCGTAATTCATGGTGGCAAGCACTTCTTCTTCACGCCCTTTGATGCGCCACAGTTGCCCCGACTCCAGTGGCGACAATAAACCAGCTTTATCCTCTACCTCCCACATACTGCTGAACATCAGCATGGGTTGCATGGGCGCGTTGTAGGCTGCGGCCAAGCCGTCCAAAACAATCAGTTTGTCCTTGCATGTCATGGGCCCAACATCGCAGCTGCGCGCTATGGCATCAGCCACCACGCGCGCATCCAGATGAAAATCCGGCTGTTCATTCCAATAGAACAACACGTGAAACGGTCCAGGCTCAGCTGGTTGTTCATCTATCTTTTGTCGGTGAAGCATACCGCTTAGTGTACGGAAACTAGCGGCGGCTCCTCCGTGACGTTCTGTCAGAAGTTCTAGACGGTTTCCCCTTTCCCTGCGCTCCGCCGACAGAAATCACTCGTTTCTGTGCGCCCTGGTCATCACGATCCCCGCCGCCAGTCACATCGATGCCATCGACGTCAAACATGGTGGCAATGAAATCCGCCACCCATTGCACCAAGTCAACATCGCGAAGCTGCGGGTCAGTGACATTACGGCCTGCTTTGGGGAACGGCAGCTGGATTGCTTTGGCTGCCGCGCGATATGTTGCACCCGGGAAGAGCCGTTTCAGCCGCACCTGTTGGGAATCGAGTAGTTCCACAGGGTGAACTTTGATGTGGGTTCCCTGCACGCCGACGTCGGAAAGCCGCGCCGCGCGCATGACATGCCGCAAGCGAGCGACGGCCAGCAGACGGGAAACCTCCACAGGAATGGGACCGTAGCGATCTTCCATTTCTTCGACGATAAGCCGCAGATCCGTTTCGCTGGTGGATTGCGCAAGCGCGCGGTACACCTCAAGGCGCAGGCGCTCGGAGTTGACATAGGTATCAGGAATGTGGGCATCAACGGGCAGGTCGACACGTATTTCTTTGGGTGCTTTATCAGCACCATCGACCACTTTGCCGTCGGCGAGCGACCGGAACGCCTCCACTGCCTCACCCACGAGCCGCACATACAAGTCGAACCCCACCCCGGCGATATGCCCGGATTGTTCCGCACCGAGAACATTCCCGGCACCGCGCATTTCCAGATCCTTCATGGCTACAGCCATGCCGGCACCAAGGTCGTTGTTTTGCGCGATTGTGGCTAAGCGGTCGTAAGAGGTCTCAGTAAGCTCAATGCCCTTGGGATACAGGAAGTAGGCGTAGCCACGTTCGCGGGAACGTCCAACACGTCCGCGCAGCTGGTGCAGCTGTGACAAGCCCATGTGGTGCGCATTCTCCACGATGAGAGTGTTCGCATTGGCGATGTCCAGGCCAGTTTCGACGATGGTGGTGCACACAAGAACGTCATAGTCGCGGGCCCAAAACCCCTGCACGGTTTGTTCAAGAAGATCCTCACTCATCTGGCCATGCGCCACCACAATGCGCGCTTCCGGAACTAGTTCCCGCAGCTCACGGGCACGTTTGTCGATGGACGCCACCTTGTTGTGCACATAAAAAACCTGGCCGTCGCGCAGCAGCTCCCTGCGTATCGACGCCGCGATTTGCTTATCCTCCTGCGCACCCACATAGGTGAGCACAGGGTGACGGTCCTCCGGCGGCGTGAGGATCGTGGACATTTCCCGGATTCCGGCCATGGACATTTCCAGGGTGCGGGGAATCGGGGTCGCAGACATGGTGAGAACATCCACGTGGGTGCGCAACGCCTTGATGTGCTCCTTGTGTTCAACGCCAAAACGCTGTTCCTCGTCCACCACCACCAGACCAAGGTTTTTCCATTGCACACCGGTCTGCAGAAGTCGGTGAGTCCCAATGACAATATCCACGGTGCCATCGGCAAGCCCCTGCGTAATTTTCTTCGCATCTGCATTCGAGGTAAAGCGAGATAATCCCCGGATTGTCACGGGAAAACCATCCATACGCTGCTCAAACGTCGCCAGATGCTGCTGCGCCAACAGCGTGGTAGGAACCAACACCGCCACCTGTTTTCCGTCCTGCACAGCCTTAAAAGCAGCGCGCACCGCCACCTCGGTTTTGCCGTATCCCACATCGCCGACAATCACGCGGTCCATGGGCACAGCGCGTTCCATGTCCCCTTTCACTGCGTCGATGGCCAGCATTTGGTCCTCGGTTTCCACAAAGGGGAAGTTGTCTTCCATCTCCCGCTGCCACGGCGAGTCAGCAGCGAAAGCATGGCCCGGTGCGGCTTGCCGCTTGGCATACAGTTCCACCAGTTCACCGGCAATTTCCCGCACGGCTGCGCGGGCTTTCTTCTTGGTGTTTTTCCAGTCAGACCCGCCCATTTTCGACAGGGTTGGCTTCTCCCCACCCACGTATCGTGACAGCATGTCCAGGCTGTCCATGGGTACATACAGCTGGTCCGCCGGTGCGCCGCGTCTCGACGGCGCGTACTCCAGCACCACATATTCCCTGCGGGAGGTTTCATCCCCTGTGTTGATGGTGCGCTCCGTCATCTTGACAAACCGCCCAATGCCGTGTGTCTCATGAACCACCCGATCACCGGTTTTCAGCGCCAGCGGGTCAACCTTGTGACGGCGCTTGGCGGGACGTCGTTTAGCGCCCGCGATGTCGCCGACACGGTTGCCCGTGAGGTCTGTTTCGGTGACAACGATAAGCTGACCGTCGCTACTGTCAAACACCAGACCTGCGTGCGATAACGCCTGGTAAAGGGTGACTTCCCCGCCGGTTGGTTGAGCACCCGGCGTGGCCACGCTGGTGGGGATTCCCTTGTCCGCAAAGCGCTCCACCATACGTTTAATCGGTCCCGCGCCGGGCGCAATATAGGCGACCGGGCCGCCTTTCCGCGTGTGCTCCAGAAGCTCAGCCATCATGGCATCGATCTGTGCGACGTCACCGCGGGGCGCAGGTGCTGGCTGGAAAGCGAGCGGCAACGTATCGGTCTCGTCAGCGGCAAACATCCCCTCCGGGGCAAACGTCCACCAGGAATTACCTGCCTTCGTTGTGGAGATTTCCAGGGACTCGTAGGACCGGTACGAGCTGGCCGAAAGGTCCAAGCCCTCCGCAGCAACGGGGCCGCTCGCGCCCATGGCGGCGGCCTCCCAACCTGCGGCGAGGAATTCCGCGTCGGTGGCCTCCAGATCGGCGATGCGGGTACGGATTTTCTCGGGATCCAGCAGCACAACGTGCGTGCCCTGCGGCATCAGTGCGGGCAGTGGTGTGAGGGGGGCGTCGATAAGCGCAGGTATCAGTGCCTCCATGCCGTCGGCGGGGGTGCCATCGGCGAGCTTAGTGAGCAGTTCCACCAGCGTCGGATTGCCCGGGTGCTGCACCGCCAATTGTTGCGCGCATCGTGAGACCTCATCGGTGACCAGCAGCTCACGGCAGGGATACACCTCAACGCGGGCAACCTCAATATCGGGGATGGTGCGCTGGTCGGCCACCGAAAACTGACGAATATCAGTGACCTCATCGCCCCAAAACTCAATGCGCACCGGATAGTCCAGCGTGGTGGGGAAAATGTCGATGATGCCGCCACGCGTAGCGAACTCCCCGCGCTTGCCCACCATGTCCACGTGACTGTAACCACGAAACACCAGGTCACGCGTAATATCATCAAAGGAAGACTCACGATCCACCTCAACCACAAGCGGATCCCTGCCTGGTGCGCTGGACAGAATCGGCTGACAAAACGCACGGGCCGCCGCCACCACGACCTTCAACTCGGGAAGTTTATGCAGCACCTCCGCGCGCTGACCCACAATATCCACACCGGGGCTGAGACGTTCATGCGGAAGGGTCTCCCACGACGGAAACCACGCGACGCTCTCCCCCATCATTGCTCGCAACTCCGCCGTCACGTCCTCCGCCTCACGCCCCGTCGCCGTGACCAACAACACCGGCGCACGCTGCGCGATTGCCGCCACCGTCCACGGGCGTGATTGCGCAATGCCTGTGATGTGAAGATACGGCTCACCAATGTGCGTGAGCAGCCCCGTCAGCTTTGGGTCGGTGACTGCGGTGCTCAGCAAACCCGCAAGCATAGGTGTAGTGGCGTGTTTGGTGGTGTGCGAGGAATTCTGGGTGGACACCTGACCAACAATATACGATGGGTCAGACACGCACTGTTATGGGCTGTGAACTGGTCTTTTGCGCCGTGTCACTGCTACTTTTCCCGCCGCTTCTCGACATCCCTCATTCCCCGTCTGGCTCGACATCACCACCGTCATCTGGGGTAGCTGCCAGTGGTGTCGGATTCGTCACAGGTGCGGTAAGTAAATGCGGCTCCCGCTCCATCCGTGCCAAACCATTCCAGCACAGGTTCACAATATGCACTGCTACCTGCTCTTTTGAGGGCTGTCGAACATCCAGCCACCATTGCGCCGTCATTGATACCATTCCCACCAGCGCCTGACCGTAGAGGACCGCATGGTCGGAATCAAGGCCAGAGCGGATAAATGCCTGCTCAAGGATATGGGACACTTGGCCGACCGCCTCATTCAGCATGGTGGAATAACTGTGTTCCCCACCTGGTGAGACATCTCGAACCAGAATCTGAAAACCATCCGTATGCTCCTCCACATACGTCAGCAGCGCCAACACCGCTTGCTCAATGCGAAAACGAGAACGACCATTTTCCAAGGCAGCCGTGATAATGCCCTCCAGCCGCAACATCTCACGATCCACCACTACGGCATACAATCCCTCTTTACCCCCGAAATGCTCGTACAACACTGGTTTAGACACCCCCGCACGGGCAGCGATCTCCTCAACACTGGTCCCCTCAAAACCGCGTTCTGCGAACACACTCCGCCCGATAGCAATCAACTGTTCCCTGCGTTCTTTACCCGTCATACGCCGCTTTGCCATAGGTAACAGCCTAGCTGGTTAAACATCACACGATTGGTCGAGTGAATCGGTTCATGCCAGGATCACGAGTTGAAATTGCGCATCACAGACAATAGGGTAAAGTAGCTGAAGCAAGCTCGTCATTGCGTATGTAGGCTTCGCAGTTCCCCGTGGTGTAATTGGCAACACTCTGGTTTTTGGTACCAGCTTTCTAGGTTCGAGTCCTGGCGGGGAAGCACAAGAAAATGGCCGCTGATCAGTGCTTTTACTGCTGGTTGGCGGCATTTTTATGCTTTAGCTTCCCGGCTTTGACCTGTGGCTTTTGCGCAGACATGCGCACTAGCACCGTTCAACGGTCTCGGATCGCAAGTTGCGCGCAACTCATCCGGGTCCATAACTACCCGTGGCTACATCGACATTTTCTCCCCAGTGCCCGGCGCTCGCTTACCACCTCATGTGGTGGAGCTGGATTACTTCTTCACGTGGGAAAGCACCACGCCATGCGAACAATATCAGCTTTCAAAAACCTCCATTTTCATTATTGATTCGTTGCTTCCTCACTTCGAGCACGTTCCCATGCAGCAACACGTTCCATAGCGAGCATCTCCAGCGCTTGATATTCCTTAATCCATTGCTGTTTCGTCGCAGCATCACAAACCCATTTCTCGCTACCCTTATACACCTCTTCCATGAGGGTTTGAACGGCGCCCTCCCAACACCCCACTTGCAGGTAATGCCCTTTCTCAGTACGCACAAGATTTACAGTTGAATCTTTACTGCCTATGCTCGTCAATGTCATTACATGCGACTTCACTTTAACCCGAGCTTCGCCAGAAACCTCAGCCAATCCAGCGACCCAAGCCGAACCATAAACCCGCGCCAAACCATGAACCCGTGCCGCCCCAGAAACCCGTGCTGAGCCAGTAATCTGCGCATTACCATAAACCCATGCCGATCCTGAAACTTCAGCCGAATCAAAAACCCGAGAAGAACCGTAAACCCGAGCCTCGTCATATACCCACGCTGAGCCAGAAATCTCAGCCGAATCAGAAACCCATCCCCCCGTTTCCCCTTTTTTCACTCGACGATCCGGCAAGTCAACTAACGCTCGAATTCGGCGAAGTCGATGCCCAAAATGATGCACCTCTTCTTCGGTGAACTCCCAATATTTATTTTCCGATTTCATTTCCTACCTTGCTTGCCACTTCCCCACAATTGTCCCATCTTTCCCATGCCAAACATTCATCTACCAATCAGAGTAGAAACAATATTAAGTGGGATATTCTTTTCGTTTATGCTTCACACCCCGCAGATTTCCCATGCGGTTTCTAGTGGCGGCGGAAACATACCACTCGTAAATCACCACTGCCCAAGCATAGCAAATTCGCTATAAACTCAGCCGAAGCACCATTCCCCCTTCTCACGCCACAAGTGTGACCATTGAGTCCATTGGTTGCAAACTCCACACCCACAGTCGCATACACGCCCAGATCGACACCTTGCCAGACCCAACATCCAAACAATCGAGCCGGTCAAATGACACCAGCAGAGATGCGATCGCCACCCCATCATCCACCACATAAAACGGGGCCTTATCCTTAAATTTAGTTAAGTATTATCTTATCAAAGGCGCTCTTCAATGACAGAAAAGGGCGAAAATCCCGCAGAAACGGGCGCTTTCGGGGGTGTTTTTTACCCCCTTAACTACCAAAGAACACACAAAAACACATAGGTATCTACTTATCTATGCCCACCTGCAGTAATGATACTTCTCATTAGCAAAGCTCAGAGACATAATCCCTGGACACCACTCGTGTGATCTTTTCACTCGCGGGGGTATTTTTTCAGGATTATCACATAAATGATTAATCTAATTTATGTAATTACGTTTTCGATCGATCCTAAAAACGCTGGTCGAAGCGAAGACGCCCCATGAAGCAAGCCTTTCAATTAAGGAGGAACGACATGCTTCACCGCACTAGCCGCCGCAACCGCACCCGCATCCTGATAGCCGCAGGTCTGAGCCTTTCCATGACGCTCGGCCACAGCATCGTCGCCTCCGCCGAAACCCCTCACACGGTTCACTACAACCAGGTCGTTGCTCAGGCCGCTCCCATCAATCCCATCACCATTCCCGGCCTGCCGGTACAGCAGATTGATCCTAATTCCGCACGTCATATAGGTGCCGGACTTCCCAATTTTGGTCAACTTGGTCCGATCCTGGCATCGTTCGGCGGTGCTGCTATTTTTGCGATGCTCGCCTCACTCTTTGGCCGCAATAAGCAAAGCATCACCGCAAATCGGGGATCGCAGCCACGAGTCCAGGCCCCTGCTGCCGCACCGCAGCCCGCTCGTTCCACTCAACCAGCTCAACCTGCACAACCCCGGCAATCTGGCAATGACGCCACGAATGCAGGCCACTCCAGAAACAACTCCGGCACATCCTGCGCGAGCGATAGCATCGTCCCGAATTACGGTGCATTGGCCACGGCTGATGCACAGGCAATTGTGCAAGAAACCAACCGCGTCCGTGCCGAACTTGGACTCTGCCCCGTCGTGTGGGACGAGGACTTAGCTGTTGGCGCGAAAGGCTGGGCCGACCACCTGGTGCGCATGGGCGGCTTCGAACACCCTGCTCATGGCAATTTTGGCGAAAACCTACTGGTCTCCAACCAGTATCGTCGACCCAATGCTCAGGATGCGCTGCAAAAGTGGATGAACTCCCCTGGTCACCGCAAGAACATTGTTGATCCACACATCACTAGGATCGGCGTGTCCATAGCTAAGCATGAAGGCAATATGCCCGGTGGCATCCTCTACGTCCAGCGATTCCGCTAAAGATTCTGCACTTCACCACCTCTAAATGTGGGTGACTCCCCAGTTGTTGGGTGTCACCCACATTCCTTATATATAGGCATCCGGTAGCGTGGAACTGGCATTGACATATGTTTTTATGATCGGAGTTCTATGGCTGACGATATTGCTGTCATTATTTTGGCAGCGGGCGCGGGTACGCGAATGAAATCTGCAACCCCGAAGATGTTGCATGAGGTTGCGGGGCGTTCCATGGTGGCGCACGCGTTACACGCGGCGGCGGGGGTGCATCCTCAGCATTTGATTGCAGTGGTCGGCCACGGCCGAGACCAGGTCGTTCCTGCTATTGCTCAGGAAGATCTGAGCGACTATGGGGTCACTGAGGTGGCAACCGCAGTTCAGGAAGAACAAAACGGCACGGGTCATGCCGTTGCCTGCGGGTTGAATGAACTGCCAGACGATTTTAGTGGCACTGTGTTGGTGACGACCTCCGATATTCCCATGCTCAACGCGGAAACACTGGCTGCCCTCCTCGCAGAGCACGATACTTTGCCGCGCGCGGCAGTGACGGTGCTGACCACGAACGTCGATAAGCCCACTGGTTATGGACGCATTGTGCGGACCGCCGACGGTGAGGTCATGGGCATTGTGGAGGAAAAAGACGCGACCGAGGACCAGCTCGCCCTTACAGAAATTAATTCCGGTGTGTACGCTTTCGACGCTGACCTGTTGCGTACGGCGGTGACCCAGCTGGACACCAATAACGCCCAGGGCGAGTTTTACCTGACGGACGTGATCGGCATCGCCCGCTCCAATAACCGCAGCGTGCGCGGGCATGTGCTTGACGACGCCGCGCTGGTCGCCGGGGTCAACGACCGCGTGCAGCTGGCCATGATCGGGGCGGAAATGAATCGCCGTATCTGCGAACAGCACATGCGCGGCGGCGCGACCATCGTGGACCCTGCGTCAACGTGGATTGATGTGCAAGTGGAGGTAGGGCAAGACGTTATTATCCTGCCAAACACCCAGCTCAAAGGCACAACGCGGATTGCCAACAACTGCGAGATCGGACCGGACTCAACCTTGAAGAACATGATCGTTCGTGAAGGCGCCTCGGTGGTGCGCACGCACGGTTCCGATTCACAGATCGGCGCAGGTGCCACTGTTGGACCGTTCACCTATCTGCGCCCAGGAACCGTTCTGGGTGACAACGGCAAACTCGGCGGTTTTGTGGAAACGAAAAATGCACAGATTGGGCGTGGGTCGAAAGTCCCACACCTCACCTATGTGGGGGATGCGACGATTGGCGAGGAATCCAATATTGGGGCGTCTTCGGTGTTCGTCAACTACGACGGCGTTAACAAACACCACACCAGTATCGGCAGTCACGTGCGTACCGGATCCGACACCATGTTCATCGCCCCTGTCACAGTTGGTGATGGCGCTTACTCAGGAGCAGGTACAGTAATTAAGGAGGACGTACCCCCAGGGGCACTGGTCGTGTCCGGGGGGCCTCAACGCATCATTGAAGGTTGGGTTGTGCGCAAACGCCCCGGCACCCCCGCAGCGGAAGCAGCAGCCCGCGCCCTCGACGCTGACTCTACCCAAGCAGCTCCAACTGCAGACTCAACTCAGGAAGGTTAAGCAGACCACGATGACTGCTCACTGGATTGACAATCAAAAAAATCTCATGCTTTTTTCTGGGCGCGCTCACCCAGGACTTGGTGAGGCAGTGGCCAAAGAACTGGGAGTCAAGCTAACTCCCATGACGGCACGCGACTTTGCCAACGGCGAAATTTTCGTCCGCTTTGAAGAGTCAGTGCGTGGCTGCGATGCCTTCGTTCTGCAATCACATACCCAGCCGCTCAACAAATGGCTGATGGAACAGCTGCTTATGATCGATGCACTTAAACGCGGCTCCGCCAAACGCATCACCGCAATCCTGCCGTTCTACCCCTACGCGCGCCAAGACAAAAAACACCGCGGTCGCGAACCCATCTCTGCCCGCCTAGTTGCGGACATGCTCTACACCGCCGGTGCCGACCGCATCATCTCCGTGGACCTGCACACCGACCAAATCCAGGGCTTTTTTGACGGTCCGGTCGATCACATGCACGCCATGCCGATCCTCACCGACTACATTAAGTCCAAGTACCCGTTGGACAACATCTGCGTGGTCTCCCCCGATGCGGGCCGCGTGAAGGTCGCCGAAAAGTGGGCCAACACGCTTGGCGACGCCCCCCTGGCCTTTGTTCACAAAACCCGTAGCGTCGACGTGGCCAATGAAATTGTGGCGAATCGCGTGGTTGGCGATGTTTCTGGCCGCACTTGTGTGCTGCTGGACGACATGATCGACACCGGTGGAACCATTGCCGGTGCCGTTGGCGTACTTCGCGAAGCTGGTGCCGCCGACGTGATCATCGCCTGCACCCACGGCGTGTTCTCCGGCCCTGCCCGGGAACGCCTCTCTGGCTGCGGCGCCAAGGAAGTGATCACCACCGACACGCTCCCCCAGACCACAGAAGGCTGGGATAACCTTACCGTGCTCTCCATGGCACCACTCCTTGCCAAAACAATCCGCGAAGTGTTTGAAAACGGCTCCGTCACCTCACTGTTTGAAGGTCAGGCGTAGCTAGCTTTTCGTACTTTCTGCGTTTTCCCTCACCTAGGACTGTGTGATAACCTCTATGAGTCTCGGCGAGGGCTTAACAGCCGTTATCGACGCGATTGTTTTTCCACAGGTCATACAGCCTGCGAAGACTCGACGAGTACATCATCGAGTTCGGACGCAGGCTTTTGTTGTGTCTGAACCCATCACACAGTAACAACCACCTGAGGAGGAACAATGTCCAACAAAGCCATTGACCTAGCCGCAACTCCGCGCACAGAATTCGGCAAAGGTGCCGCCCGCCGCGCCCGCCGCGCTGGCCTGATCCCTGTTGTAGTCTACGGCCCCGGTTTCGAGCCGAAGCACATCAACGTCGAGCGCCTGGAATTCACCGCTATCGTTCGTAACCACGGCTTGAACACCGTGGTTAGTGTTGACATTGATGGCGGCAAGCAGCTGGCCATGATCAAAGCCGTTGACCAGAACGTACTCAGCCTGGAGATCGACCACGCCGACCTGCTGGCCATCCACCGCGGCGAAGAGGTCGAGGTTGAGGTCCCGGTTGTGTCCACTGGTGAGACCGGCCCTGGTGCCATGGTCATCCAGGAAGCCGACACCATCCGCGTCACCGCCGACGTTCTCTCCATCCCGGACGAGATCGCGGTGCCTCTCGACGGCCGCGAAATCGGCTCCCAGATCCACGCTGGCGACATTGCCCTTCCGGAGGGTGTCACCCTGGCTGACGACGCCGAGCTGCTGGTGTTCAACTTCGTCGCACAGTCCAGCTCTGTCACAGAAACACCCGATACCGAGGCTGAGGCAGAAGCTACCGAAGACAGCGAGTAATCACTCTTGCGAAAACCCCCAGGCCGCCGGTCTGGGGGTTTTGGTTTAGAGGGCTACTATGGGTTAGCTGGAACCGAAGCTTGAACCCACAACTGGACGGGATTCTGGCTTCTTTGCAGCGGGCGGCGGAGTTGGATCATGCTTCGGCTGCGGTGTCGGCTCGGGTTGAGGCGTGCTCACATCGCCTGTGGTCAAGACCTTACACTCTGCAAGTCTTGTCGCTGATGCCTTATTGTCTTCACGCATGAGGGCAAAGAATCGGCTGCGCTGCTCCGCGTTGAAACTTTTCAGCAGACCTGGTTTGTTGGCACCGACTTCCCGGATCGTTTCTGGGTTCTGCTCTGCGTACGTGGTGAAAATCTCGGCCACCCTCAAAAAGTCGCCGGTGGTTTTAATATCACGATTTTCGAAAAAACTCTTGGTATTCTCTTTAACCGTTTCACACTTCTCGGTGGGAACGAGTCGCACATGGTAACCGTACCCCTTCAAAAAGTCCTCCGGCGCGGTTGCCTCTGCAGATGGCATAGCACCTGTCGCGGCAATAATTGCAGCAAGCGCGATTGAAACAACCCTGGTCTTTTTCACTGTTTATCCTCCCGAGAGATACATCAACACTGCGATTAGCAAATTTACTATATATTGTTGGGTCCGTCAACAACTGCGCAGGTGAGGTATCATCATCCCTTATGAACGCAACACACGCAGACTCCCCCTGGCTGGTCGTTGGCCTGGGAAATCCCGGCCCACAGTATGAAACAACCCGCCATAACGTGGGCTTTATGGTGCTTGATGAGTTAGCAGACCGCACGCTACCCATGCCGTCCACATTCTCTATTCATAAGCGCTCAAATTCCCACGTTGTGGAAACTCGTTTTGGAGACAAGAAAGTTATCCTGGCCAAGCCGCGCAGCTTTATGAACCTCTCCGGCGGCCCCATTGCGGCGCTCATACAATTCTATAAAGTGCCAAAAGAAAACATCATTGTGGTCCACGATGAACTGGACCTTGATTTTGATACTGTTCGCCTCAAACTAGGCGGCGGCGATAATGGGCACAACGGCTTGCGTTCCACCACCAAGTCGCTCGGAACAAATGATTATTACCGCATCCGTGTCGGTATTGGACGGCCACCGGGGCGACAGGCACCCGCCGACTATGTACTGAGACCCTTCAGCAAGGAGGAATTCGAAGGACTACCACTCATCTGCGAACACGCTGCCGAAGGCGCGGAACTCATCATCAGCCAAGGATTAGAGCTGGCCCAAAACCGCATTCATGCTCTTTAATCACGGTATGTTACTACCACTTACGGGCTTTCTTGAGAGCCTTGGCCAGCGCGGCGTCGTCAAGCTCAAAGGCACCGGACTTGCGGAGACGATGAATGACCACGGGACAGATTTTGCAGCGTTTTTTGGAGCGGCAACATTTTTTCTTACCCCCCTTTGACGCTTTTTTGCGCAGCTTATCCATCTTCACGACGCCATTCTAAGACATGTATCTAAGCCAAACCTAATCCCCAGGTACTACCGAGGCCTTTAGTATCATGTGTGATATGACCACATATGTCGCTATCCCCGAAGACCTTATCTTGCCCGCCGACCTGTTACCCGACGACTTCGACGACGACGTGATCGGGGTGTGCTGGGTGGCGGTGGTGATAGGCGACAGCGTTGAGGACATCGCCGAGATCATCACGGAAGAGTACGGCGAGATCAGCAACGAGCAGGCCAAAAACATCGCCGAGTACCTGATCACCGCCCGTCGCGCGCAGCAGGAACAATTTGGCGATGTGACCACCAATCTCGATGCCGCGTTTGCCGAGCTTGAGCAGCACGGGATCATCGCACGCGCCTATTGCGGCTGGACCGTGGGCGAAGGCCAAGCCGAGATCCTCGACGAAGCCGCCGACATCCCGCGCGCCAATGGTGAACCCTGGATCGGGCACGTCTTTATCACCGGCCAGCAGATTGAAGCCTATATCGAATTCGAGGGCGATGCAGCGCTTGACATGGCCTACGGCGCGATCCTCACCGACGAGGAAGATGCCCTCCCCGACAGGGAGGCCGACGAACTCTATGAGACTAAAACCCTGGCAATGATGACCGACATTGTGCTGCCGACGCTGGCGAAACACGGCGTCGAAACGCAATGGAGCGGGAGCATTGCCGACCTTGTAACCTTGACGAACGCGGTGTACTACCAACCCATTTAGCGCGGCAGAGGTGTGCAAAGTTTGCTTACGCTCGAGCACGAAAAACGCCATTTTTCGTGCCTCGACATGGGCATACTTTGCATAGCACAGGCTGTGTAGTGAGCACACGCAACATCAGGGTGTTTTTCAGGGTTTTCCCCGATGTTGACACAGCCCCCAACTCTCTAGGCTAAACCGCATGAAAACAGCACGAACCCTACTCGCGGTGCTGGGAACACTACTTGCCACTCTGGTACTGGTTGTTCCCGCACAGGCTCAACAAGACCGCTACGAACAACTCGCCCACGACCTCCACACACCCGGACTCGCCGTGGTGGAATTCGACGCAAATGGCATCACCGGCGAACACTACGTTGGTGTGGACGGCAACAACAATCCCATCACCGCCGATTCCCTCTTCATCTGGGGATCAGTGTCTAAATCATTCACCGGCGCACTTGCTCTAGAACTGGCAGACAAAGGGCTCATCGATCTTAACGCCCCTGTCACCCAGTACTATCCCGAGTTCCGAAACACAGCCTTCGGCAATAACGGTGCCACCATCACCGATCTGATTCACCACACCTCCGGCCTCCCTAGTGAGCTAGGTATCTACCCGCGTGAACTGCCAAAAGTCATTGAAGCAGTCAAAGAACTCAAAAACGTCAACCCCACCGGCAGCCATTCTTACTCCAACATCGGATACATCCTCCTCCAACACGCCATGGAACGAGCAACCGGGCAAAGCTACAGCGAACTACTCACCCACTACCTCAACCCAGCCACCGGAATTTCGCCGATCAGCACCAGCAAAGAAGCAACCGAAAAGGGTGTCCCTGAAGGATATGTGCCTTTCTACATGGGCAACCGTACAGTGTCAGACCCAGTTCGTGATGCCGAAGCAGGTGAAGGCTATCTTGCGGGCACGGGGCGTCAACTAGCAACCTATGCTGCCTGGCAACTCCGTCAACACCAACAAGGACAACTGCCCAGCACCTTCAGCACAGTACCAACAGGCGAAGGTTCCTCCGAATACGGTGCAGGTTTAGAGTACGCAAAAGCCACAAGCAGCATCGACGGCTCCGAGGTGGAAATTGTCTCCCACAATGGTGCTATCTGGGGTTACACGACATATCTTGGTTTCAACCAAACCACTGGAAAAGGTTTCGTCGTGCTTTTCAATTCCCAGGGACTACGCAGGCAGCTTAACATGAATATGAACATTAAGGGAGAAGCCTTTATTGCGGAAGCACTGGGCACAGAGTCCCACAGAGATCTTCCGCCCAGTATTGCATTCGGCGACATTACCCTCTGGGTCCAGGTTGCGCTCATAGTGATACTGCTCATCGCCATTGCACTCACCCTACGCACATGGGTACGACGCCCAGCACCGTCACGTACGCAACGCCGCACTATCATCACCATTGCCAGCGCTCTGATCCTGGGGCTTGGCACGACAGCCGCAATCATGATCGGCGTACCAGCAGCAATTGGTGGGATGACTTGGAAGGAATTGCTTATATCCACCCCTGATCTCACCCTGAACTTCTGGGCGCTAGCTGCGGAAACAACCATTCTCGCGCTGATTATCACCGCTCGCCAACTCGCATGGCGACGGAAAACGGCGGCCGCAAGTGGATAACCACGTAGGGTCACGCAGGGTACACACCCACACGAAGCACCCCGCGTGACCGCAACCAACAACCAGCTAAACCTATAGCTCGCTCAGCTCTTTACGCCGAGGCAGAACCGCTGGCCGAACGCCCGCAATCTCTTCGACAATACGAATGACCTGGTTGGAGTAGCCGAACTCGTTGTCGTACCAGACGTAGAGAACAAGGTGGTTATCTTGGGCAATGGTGGCCAGCCCGTCCACTATCCCGGCGTGGGTGCTGCCTACGAAGTCTGTGGACACAATCTCGGGGGATTCGATGTACCCGATTTGCTGTCGCAAGCCGGAGAGCAGTGAGACGGATCGCAGGTAGTTGTTTACCTCGTCGCGGTCCACATCCTGCTTGAGCGTCAGGTTCAGCACGGCCATGGACACATCGGGAGTGGGGACGCGGATGGCGTTGCCAGTGAGTTTTCCGGCAAGTTCCGGCAAAGCTTTGGCTACAGCACGTGCTGCGCCGGTTTCAGTGAGCACCATGTTCAGGGTGGCTGCCCTGCCACGGCGTGAGCCCTTGTGGAAGTTGTCAATAAGGTTCTGGTCGTTGGTAAAGGAGTGCACGGTTTCCACGTGCCCGAACTCCACACCGTAGCGATCATTCACGGCTTTCAGCACCGGCGTGATGGCGTTGGTGGTGCAGGAGGCCGCGCTCAAGATCGTGTCATCTGCCCCAATGACATCGTGGTTGATGCCGTACACGATGTTCTTCACATCCCCTTTGCCGGGTGCGGTGAGCAGCACTTTAGATATGCCAGTGGATTTGAGGTGCTGTTCCAGGCCCTCGCGGTCGCGCCAGCGTCCAGTGTTGTCCACCAGCACTGCGTCGTTAATGCCGTAGCGCGTGTAGTCAACGGTAGCAGGGTCGTTGGAATAAATGATTTGGATGGGCGTGCCGTTTGCCCACAGGATGTCGTTGTCGTGGTCGATGCTGATCGAGCCGTGGAAGGGACCGTGTACGGAATCGCGGCGCAGCAGGGACGCACGCTTGGTCAGGTCATTCTCGCCGTTTTTGCGCACCACGATGGCACGAAGACGGCATCCGGTGTCCACGGATTGATGGTCAATAAGGATGCGTGCCAGTAACCGACCGATACGACCAAAGCCGTACAGCACAACGTCGGTTTGCTTGTGTTCGGTGCTGGTTCCGATCACGTCGGCAAGTTCACGCTTCAGGAACTCACCGAGGTCGCCTCCTTGTTCGTCGTGCAATGTGACCAGGTGCCCCAGATCGATAGAAGCAGTACCCAGGTTCATGGCCACCAGTTCCTGCACAATGGGCAGTGTTTTTTCCAGTGGAAGTTCGTGTTCGGTGATATGTCGGGCGTAACGATGCGACTTGATGATGTCCACATCACTCACATTCACCAGCAAGCGTCCGAAAACCGAGGTCACTACATTGTTGTTACGGTGCAGCTGTCCGAGAAGCGGCAACATCTGCTGCGCTAACGCAATCCGTTCATTCCAGTCATTGTGTGCCTGGGCAGCCATAATATCGATCAGTCCTCCGAAGTGGGGTCAAGAGTGAATACGTACATAAACCTACATTCCAACGCCCGTTTTTTATGGTTTTCAACCAAATCGGGGGTAAAGATTCTGCATGATCGCATCCACGCTCCCCTCCCGAGCGTGCCGGAAACCACTTCCTGCCCACGCAGCGACATGCGCCGAATCACCGCTAGCCGCAGACGCCTTCCGCAAAGGCCCCAGTAACGTATTCACATGAGGGTACATAGCGGGGGCATCGACATTATCCAGCATGAACTGCATCTCGACGCCCACCGCTACCGCAGCATCCACCGCATCAGCACGCGCAATCATCGCCCACGCCTCGACCTCCACGTTATGCAGGACAGCAACCGTCGCGGCATCAATAAGCCCAAACGTGAACGATATCATAATGTTAGTGACTAACATTATGGCGTACGATAGCAAGCATGACGCCCTCACCTAAATGGGACCGGACCCACACGCATATACAACTGGTCGCCCTGGAACTCTTTACTCACCAGGGATATTCCGCCACCACCACTGCACAAATCGCAACCGTTGCCGAGGTGAGCCAGATGACACTTTTCCGCCATTTCCCCACCAAGGAGTCACTGATTCTGCAGGATCCGTTTGATTCAGCGATAGCGGAAGCCGTCGAAAAGCGCCCAGCCAAAGAAGCACCGCTTCCCGCAATCACCGCCGGAATCCAGTCACTTCTCGATACCTTCACCCCAGACGTCGAAGAGCAATTGCGTACCCGACTACGTATCGTGGCTGATAATCCCGAATTGGCAGCGGCAGCAATCCACAGCAACGACGAAACGATTACCACAATCGCCACAGCGTTGACTGCCCGGGGCGTCGACAAGCTCACGGCAACCGCTTTGGCAACCGCAGTCATTGCTGGGCTGACCAGGGCGTTAATAGATTGGAGTACGC